>Ga0228634_1000012_pt1 | contig 210725 bp, 187 predicted proteins | sample 42DmetaG_FD_190063 | JGI IMG/M metagenome (GOLD analysis project Ga0228634, IMG submission 190063) | Seawater microbial communities from Monterey Bay, California, United States - 42D | ecosystem: Environmental > Aquatic > Marine > Coastal | place: USA: California | collected 2016-09-27 | reverse complement strand
CGTACTGATCACTACGCAACCAAAGCTCTAACTGAGCCAATACTTGGTTCGTGAAGCTGTTTGACATTACGAACGACGGGTGACCCGTTGCACAACCTAGATTCACCAAACGGCCTTCTGCTAAAACGATGATCTCGTTGCCTTCTACATTGTACAGGTCTACCTGAGGCTTGATTACCTTTTTAGTAGTGCCGTAGGTCTTGTTCAACCACGCCATATCGATTTCGTTATCGAAGTGACCGATATTACACAATATGGTCTTATCGTTCATCAACTTGAAGTGCTCCTCCTGAATGATGTCTTTATTTCCCGTAGCAGTAACGATAATCTGAGCACGCGGAATAGCCGTAGCCATACGCTTTACTTCAAATCCGTCCATCGCTGCCTGTAAGGCACAAATCGGATCAATTTCCGTTACAATAACGCGTGCACCTGCACCACGCAATGAAGCCGCAGTACCCTTACCTACATCACCGTAACCGGCAACAACAGCAACTTTACCTGCAATCATCACATCCGTTGCACGACGAATGGCATCTACTGCAGACTCTTGACAACCGTATTTGTTATCAAATTTAGACTTCGTTACCGAATCGTTCACGTTGATTGCGGGAAGTACCAAAGTTCCGTTAATCTCACGCTCATACAGACGGTGAACACCAGTGGTGGTTTCTTCTGACAAGCCTTTGATGCCTGCAACCAATTCTGGGAATTCGTCAAAAACCATGTTGGTCAAATCACCACCATCGTCTAAAATCATATTCAATGGCTGACGGTCCTCGCCAAAGTGCAACGTTTGCTCGATACACCAGTTGAATTCGTCTTCGTTCATTCCCTTCCACGCATAGACTGGAATACCGGCAGCAGCAATAGCAGCAGCGGCATGGTCCTGCGTAGAGAAAATATTACACGAAGACCAAGTCACATCGGCTCCTAATTCTACAAGTGTTTCAATCAAAACAGCCGTCTGAATGGTCATGTGCAAACATCCTGCGACGCGTGCCCCTTTCAAAGGCTTACTAGCTCCGAACTCCTCGCGGAGTGCCATAAGTCCTGGCATTTCAGCTTCAGCAATTTTGATTTCCGTGCGGCCCCAATCGGCCAATGACATATCTTTAACTTTGTACGGTACGTACTGTGTTGTTTCGCTCATGTGAACTAATTTATTTGGCGCAAAGATACATAACGTGCTGAGTGCACAAAGGTTTAGTAATGATGTCTACCAATTTTCCATTTAAACATTTATCCAAGGAGGTCCAATTCGGCTATTCTAGTGAAGCATCTGCGCACCTGAATGCAGAACTGTTTAGTTCAGCAGACCGTTTAAAATGGGAGCATAGACAAACGGAGCATCGAAAAGAGGAGTTCTTGATTAGTAGATCCGCATTAGCAGCAGCGCTCAACCCGCTCCCACTTTCAGCAGTCTATTACAATGGGAATCAACCTAAACATGAAGCCGGACACATCAGTATAAGTCACACTAAAAGCGGGGCCATTGCCGCGTATTCGGCCACTGTTGAAGTTGGAATAGATATCGAGGGTGTGCGCCCGCAAATCAGCCGAATTGCGCAAAAGTTTATTCGAGCAGATGAAGAAAAGTACTTAGCTTCTCTCGGCGCCATACACGCTCAGCAACTTTTATGGGGAATAAAGGAAAGTCTATTCAAGCTCTTTGGTTCGGGTAATGTAGATTTTAAAAAACACCTGCATATCACTTCGCTCTCCAACGAAGGCAGTAATCACCATTGGTCCGGTACCGCTTGGATTTACGCTACAAATGAACTGCGTCAGCAGCCCATCCAATGTTTCGTTCAGGGTCATTTTGATGGGAACCATTATTACTGTCTAGCGACACATCGCAAAGCAATGATTCCCTTCAATACCCAAAACCTTCAACTCCGCCAATGGAGGCCAAACGATGCGCATTGGCTTTTCCGCTTAAATCAAGATCCAGAAGTGGTAAAGTATACCGGGGATAGCGGATTTTCATCCGAAGCGAAGGCACTCGAACTCATTCAAACATATCCAAACTACCAACGCGACGGTTACGGCCGCTGGATGGTTATAGATCTTTCAAGCAATACTCCTCTGGGTTGGTGTGGTCTTAAAAAGAATTCATGGGGAATAGATTTAGGTTTCCGATTTTTCCGTGAACACTGGGGCAAAGGAATTGCAACCAAAGCCGCACGTGCCGCTTTAGCTTTGGGCGAGATCTTCGAGGTCGATCCAATCATTGGTCGGACACTGTCGAGTAATACTGCGAGTAGCAGGGTTTTAGAAAAGGTCGGCATGGTACAATACGACACGCTTCCTTTCGAGGATTTTATTGGGCAGTATTCTATAACTGAGCCCATCGGCGTGCGCTGGAGCGAAGAGAAAGTATTACTCTATAAATTACCTAATTAATGCCTCACGTTGTTCTCACTGGTACTGAAAGCACCTACAAAACGCGCCTTTGTGAAGCACTAAGCGAATGGCTTAACGTACGCAGCGTACCGGAATACGCGCGTGAGTACATGCAAGAAAACAAACTCGATGTCACTGCACTTAACGAGGCTGTATTCACTACCATTGCAACAGGGCAAATCGAACAGCTACGTTCCAATGGCTATTATGATGTACATGCGGCTCCGTTACTTTTTGATACTGACAGCATCACTCTTGCGGTTTGGGCAGCAGATAAATTCCAGCGTGTCGATGAAGAATTCACAGTCGTTCCGCAACACCTTCATTACCTGCTTTGCGCACCTACAAATAGAGCATATGCCGATCCTCTTCGAGAAGATCTCACAAGACGAGATGTACTTCACCAGCGCTATATCGATATGCTCGATGCAGTGAATGCCTCTTACACGATACTCAATGAAGTTGCATTTGAAGATCGATTACTCGAGGCCAAATCTGCTTTGAAAAGCCGGGGCTTTATACCACGCGATTAAGTTCATCGTCCAACATCTGACGCAATTGGTTCCATTTATGGAACTCATTCATGTAACGATCTATCTGAATATCATCGCCCTCTAGCTTTGATTTTAATTGCTCCAGCTGACGCTGTACATGCTGGTATTTAAATCGAAATACGGTATCGCGAACCAAAGAGAAAATGATGTTCTTTTCTTTCGGTAGATATATATCGCGGGCTTCCCATTTAGCCAGCACATACTTCTCCGTCAATGCTTCAGTCACCAATTCTACAATTTCTGGATCCGGTTGACGAACCCACCATGCCGTTTCGGGTACTTCACCGCTTTCCAATTCCGCACAAAGCAATGCATATGCCTTAGCAAAAACAGGAACCTGGAACGAAATACCGTCGTTGCTCAACTCGCGCATGATCCAGTTCGCTACGGTTACAGGAATCACCTCTTCAGGATCTAGATCCTCCTCTAGCATGATTTCTTTTCCCTTACTGATGGCCAACTGAATCAATATTTTCTCTTGCTCATAGCCCAGAATCTTAGTCTCTTCAGGCACACCGCCTGTAACTACGTCCATCTGCGGCTCTTGCTGCTGCTTTCTTCGGGCTTGACGAGACTGATCGTTTAATAATCGGTCCAACTCAGAAAAGAGCGCTGTGGAATCTATTTCTAAAAGGCGTGCAGCCTCTTTCACAAAGACTTCCTGACCAATTCGATCCGGCACCTTAGCAATACTCGCCACAATTTCACGTACCATTTGTGCACGTTTGAGCGGATCGCCAGCTGCCTCTGCTAATAAAACTCCAGTCTTGAAGCTGATGAAATCGCGACGATTTGAACTAATATATGCTTCTAATTCCTCCGTGCTGTGTGCTTGCGCAAAACTATCCGGATCTTCTCCATCTGGGAAAGGAACAACCCGCACGTTCACCCCTTGCTCCAGCATCATATCTAAACCACGGAAACTTGCACGAATACCTGCTGCATCACCATCATAAAGCAAGGTAATGTTGGGAGTATAACGTTTAAGCATTGCTATCTGGCCTTCGGTAAGCGCTGTACCAGAAGAACTTACCACATTGCGTACGCCGTTTTGATAGAAACTCAACACATCCGTATAGCCCTCGACTAGAAGTGCCTCATCGCGCTTAACAATCTCTTGCTTGGCTTGAAACAATCCATAAAGTACCTTACTCTTGTGATAGATTGGGTTCTCTGGCGAGTTGAGATATTTCGCGGCCTTCGCATTACTCTTTAAAATCCGCCCTCCGAATCCCAGTACCCTTCCAGAGATAGAATGAATAGGAAACATTACACGGCCGCGAAAACGATCGTACCAGCCGCGTTCGTTGCGCATACTAATGCCTGAAGACTCCAGGGCCTGGTCACTGTAAGAATTGGCTAGAGCATAGTCCGCAAAAGCAGCAGATTGTTCTGGGCTGTATCCCAAATGAAACTTTTTGATGGTTTCGTCTGAGAAGCCGCGCTCCTTAAAATAGCTCAAACCTATAGCCTTGCCTTGATCGCTCTCATGCAATTGCGCTACATACCACTTTGCCGCTACATCAGAAATTAAATAAACGCCTTCCTTTAGATTGCCGGCTGCGATCTCCTCTGGAGTCTGCGGGCGTTCTTCGGGAATTTCAATATTGTATTTTTTTGCAATCCAACGCAATGCCTCAGGGTAGGACATCTGTTCTAATTCCATAAGGAAGGTCACTACATTACCCCCTTTACCCGAAGAGAAATCTTTAAAGATTTGCTTTGCAGGGCTCACCATGAAACTCGGCGATTTCTCGTTGTTAAATGGGCTGAGCCCTTTAAGATTGCTCCCGCTCTTCTTCAATTGTACGAACTCCCCAATAACCTCCTCAATCTGAGCGGTACTGAAGATTTGTTCAATGATACTATCGGGAATTCTTGACATAGTCCTGCAAGATACATTTACTAAACAAAAAAGCCACCCTTTCGGGTGGCCTGCAAGCTGAGTGAATACTAATTATTTCTGTAAATGTACATCCATTTGGGGAAATGGTATAGAAATTCCTTCTGCATTAAAGGCCTTATACACTTCTGTGGTCACAGAATAATAGAGTGACCAATAATTTTCGCTCGCAACCCATGCACGAACTACAATATGAACTGAAGAATCAGCCAATGCACTAATTTCAATCAAACCTTCAGGCTCCTTTAAAACTCTTTCATCAGCGTCGATGATGTTTTTAATGATGGACTTTGCCTTTTCTACATCATCACCGTAACCTATTCCAAAAGTCCACTCTTGACGTCGTGTCGTTTCTGCGCTATAGTTGATCAAACTACCGTTGCTCAATCCACCGTTTGGAATGACGACTTGCTTATTGTCTGAAGTTGTCAGGATCGTCGTAAAAATCTGGATACTCTTCACCGTACCACTATATCCTTGCGCTTCAATAAAATCTCCCACCTTGAACGGCTTAAACATGAGAATCATGGCACCTCCGGCAAAATTTTGTAGCGTACCGCTTAATGCCATGCCCACAGCCAAACCGGCAGCACCTAGTATGGCGACAATACTAGTTGTCTCTACCCCTAGTTGATTAATGGTCGCAATTACGACTACCGCTTGAAGTGCAATTTTTAAGAAACTCTGAAGAAATGTGGTAAGACTAGCGTCGACATCTCTAAGCGTCAACGCTTTCGTAACGGCACGCATCATGACCTTCACTACGCGCATGCCTATCCAGAAAATAACGATGGCAAGAACGAGCTGCTTCGCCCATTCGAATGCATTTACTTTCAATGCGTCGAGCATTGCCTCAAATTCTTCCATGACTCTATTTTTTCCGTGCTACGGTAAATTCCAACAACGATTCAAAAGAATCGCGTACAGCACTTTGTGGAAAGGTAAAAAGAAGTTCTTTCGCCTTTGTAATGTGCTCCTCCATTTTAGAACGCGCATAGTCCAATCCTCCTGAATGTCGCACAAAATCAACTACTTCTTGCACTTTTTTAGGACGATCGTGGTGCTTTTTAATGGTTTTGATAATGTATTTACGCTGTTTTGGTGCAGCTTCTTTCAACGCATGAATCAAAGGCAAAGTCATCTTCTGCTCCTTAATATCAATCCCTGCAGGTTTCCCCGTAAGATTGACTTTTTCAAAATCGAACAGATCGTCTTTTATCTGAAAAGCCAATCCTAAGTGACGACCTATGTCACGTAATTTTGAAATGCTCGGAGGATCGGCCTCAACGCTGGATGCTCCAACAACGCAACAGGTTTCTATTAGTGAGGCTGTCTTTTGTTGAATTACATCATAATAGACCGCTTCAGTAATGTCCAATTTTCTCGCTTTTTCAATCTGAAGCAACTCCCCTTCACTCATGGCCTTTACCGCGCCACTAACATGCTCGAGTAAGGCGTATTCCTTGGTTTCAACCGCCAGTAGTAATACACGGGATAATAAATAATCCCCTATTAAAACTGCGACTTTATTCTTCCAAAGCGCATTAATACTAAAAAACCCGCGACGCATATCTGAATCGTCTACAACATCGTCATGTACGAGCGTAGCTGTGTGCATCAGTTCTATTAACGAGGCGCCCCGATAGGTGCTTTCATTTACTTCACCTAGTAATTTCGCACTTAGAAAAACAAGTATAGGACGCATTTGCTTCCCCTTCCGTTTTACCATGTAGCCCATCACTCGATCTACAAGTGGGACCTTCGAGCTCAAATGCGCTTTGAACTTAGGCTCGAAACGTTGCATTTCCTCTCGAATAGGTGCCTTGATGTCTGCCAATTTCGCCATTAGTTCCAGCCGTTTTCTTTACAGACCTGTTCGTAGGCTTTTTGAACATTCAAGAAGGTTTCTTTCGCAGCGGTCTGTGCTTCCTCGCCTGCGCCAACTAGACGGTCCGGGTGGTATTTCAACGCCATTTTACGATACGCTTTCTTTACCTCAGCTTCCCCAGACCCCTTAGCTACCTCTAAAACTTTATACGCCCAATCCGCATCTTGACCTTTGTGGAACATCGCTTGGATAGAAGCAAAGTCATAGGCATTGATTCGTAAATTTCTAGCAATACGCTTTATCTCCTCTAACTCACTAGGATGCAAATAACCGTCGGCTAACCCCAGCTTGAATAAAAAATGAATCAACTGTAGCCGTGTGCTATGGGTTGTGAAACTATTGATTTGTCCGCAAACCTTAGTCAAAGGAATGGGCTGGTCTACAATCTTTTTAAATACTTTGAAACTCTCATTGGCTTTTTCCTTTCCGAACATACCAACGAACTGTTGACGCACAAAGTCCAATTCGCTTTGACTTACTTTACCATCGGCCTTAATAACTCTTGCAGCTAAAACCAATAATGAAATATGAAAATCACTGGGCGATCCTTGGCGCTGTGAAGTTGCGGACCACTGGCCACCAGCACGTCGAGGCTCCGGACCATCCGCACCAACCAATTCGTGCATCATATTGCCTAAGGCTACGCCGAGAAGTGCCCCAATAGGCCCTCCTAAACTCCAGCCGAGGCCACCCCCGAAAATTTGAAATAGTCGTTTCATTCGCAACCCAAAGATAGGTTACGTGAACGTCTTCAATGGCGAAGAGTAAATAAAATCAAGTAGCGAAAATCGCAAGCGCTGATATCCCCGCTATGATGAGAATAACTAAGCCTATCTGAGCGTAAAGTTGCGCTTTTGTCATTCTCGCTTCAGGGGCTCGTTTACCCGCTCCCGCGGACCGAGTTTTCCGAGCATCTCGCTGTGGTGCTGCACTATTGGACATAAACGTTGAGTAGGTTGTGTTCCTTATGAAGATAAGGAATTCTATAGGATCTAACAAATTCAATTTACCCACAATACTATCGTAAACAGACTCTTAACCCCTAATTAGTCTCGATTTAGACTCGTTCAAAAAAATCAAAAAAAAATCCCAAACGCAACGTTTGGGATTTTCTAAACATCATTTCTACTTTATTTATGAGCCACAAGAGACGCAATCGTCTGGATTCTCAATAGAACAAGCAATTTTTTCTTCTGCTGTCACTTCTTCTTTCATAGAAGCGATGGCAGCTTTCTGCGCTTCAACTCGCGCTTCAATTTCAGCTGGAGCAGCATCAGCTTCTGATGAAGCTTCTACTTTCTCCGAAGTTGCAGTATCTGAAACACCGGGAGCCATATCTGTCTGTGCGTTCTTTTTCACAGTGAACTTAATTGCAGAAGAAGCGGGCTTAGAACGCAAGTAGTACATGCCTGTTTTCAATCCTTTCTTCCATGCATAGAAGTGCATGGATGTTAGTTTACCCATGTTCGGGGCTTCCATGAATAAATTAAGACTTTGGCTTTGATCGATAAATATTCCTCGGTCAGCTGCCATATCTAAAATGTCACGCATGGAAATTTCCCACACCGTTTTATAAATGGCCTTTAAGTTTTCCGGCACCCCTTCAATGTGTTGTACTGAACCGTTTGAGGCCATGAGTGCATTCTTCATGTCATCGTTCCACAATCCCAAATCAATGAGGTCATGCAACAGGTGTTTGTTGACTACAATGAATTCTCCTGAGAGAACACGACGGGTATAGACATTTGAAGTATATGGCTCAAAACACTCGTTATTTCCTAAAATTTGCGAGGTAGATGCCGTTGGCATAGGTGCCATCAAAAGAGAGTTTCGAACGCCATGCTCTTTTACTTCACCACGCAAAGTTTCCCAGTCCCAACGACCACTCAACTCCCCATCTTTTACATCCCAAAGGTTGTGTTGGAATTTACCTTTAGAAATCGGGGAACCTTTGTAAGTCTCGTATGGACCGTCAACTATTGCCTGGTCTTTTGACGAGGTAACCGCTGCATAATACATGGTTTCGAAAATGTCCTTATTGAGTTGTTTCGCCTCTTCCGAATCAAAAGGTAAACGCAACATAATGAAGGCATCAGCCAAACCTTGTACACCTAGACCTACTGGACGGTGACGCATGTTTGAATTCCTTGCCTCTACCACCGGATAATAGTTGCGATCAATCACCTTATTCAGGTTTTTGGTCACCTTGTAAGTCACATCAAATAGCTTATCGTGATCGAATGTTCCGTCTTCAGTTACGAACATTGGCAAGGCTATAGAAGCCAAATTACAAACCGCAACTTCATCAGGAGAAGTGTATTCTAGAATTTCCGTACATAAGTTAGAAGAACGTATGGTACCTAGATTCTGCTGGTTCGATTTCAAGTTAGCCGCATCTTTGTAAAGCATGTACGGCGTTCCTGTTTCAATCTGACTTTCCATGATTTTCGACCATACCTCGCGTGCTTTCACAGTTCTACGACCGCGACCTTCACTCTCGTATTTCGTATAAAGCGCTTCGAACTCTTTACCGTGGCAATCGAACAATCCTGGACATTCGTTTGGACACATCAATGTCCATTCCTCGTTCTTCTCAACACGCTCCATGAATAAATCTGGAATCCACATTGCATAGAATAAATCGCGCGCACGCATTTCCTCTTTTCCGTGATTCTTTTTCAGATCCAAAAATTCGTAGATATCCGAGTGCCATGGCTCAACGTAAATTGCGAAAGACCCTTTGCGCTTACCACCTCCTTGATCAACATAACGTGCCGTATCGTTGTACACTCGTAGCATCGGAACAATACCGTTTGACGTCCCGTTGGTACCGCCGATGTACGAACCTGTTCCTCGGATGTTGTGGATGCTTAGTCCAATACCACCTGCACTTTGGGAAATCTTAGCCGTTTGCTTAAGTGTGTCATAAATACCATCGATACTGTCCTCCTTCATAGTAAGTAGGAAACATGAGCTCATCTGAGGCTTCGGAGTACCGGCATTGAACAACGTCGGGGTGGCATGGGTCATGTACTTCTTGCTCATGAGCTCATACGTCTCAATAGCACTTTCAAGATCGTCCTTATGAATACCTATACTCACTCGCATTAACATGTGCTGCGGACGTTCAACGATTTTACCGTGCATACGCAACAAATACGAACGCTCTAACGTCTTGAAGCCGAAGTAGTCGTAACTGAAGTCTCTGTCATAAATCAACTGAGAGTCCAGAAATTCTGCATTTTTCTCAATGATTTCGAAAACGTCATCAGCAATTAAAGGTGCGGGTTTACCTGTCTCTGGGTTGATGTATTCGTACAATCCCTGTACTGTCTCAGAAAAACTCTTTTTAGTGCTTTTGTGGAGATTGCTTACCGCAATGCGCGCTGCGAGATTGGCATAATCCGGGTGCTTGATGGTCATTGAGGCTGCAGTCTCTGCAGCCAGGTTGTCCAATTCCGAAGTAGTTACTCCATCATAGACACCGTCAATAACACGTTTTGCTACAGAAACTGGATCAACATATTCGCTGAGTCCATAGCAAAGCTTTTCAATTCTCGCCGTGATTTTGTCAAATTTAACCGCTTCTTTACGGCCGTCTCTTTTTAATACGCGCATCATGGTATTGTTCTTTCTTGTGTTGTGTGTAAGTCTTCTTAGAAGTTCATTGCGCCAAAGGCGTCATCAATGTTGTGGTCCGATTGCTCTTCGCCAACACCTGCTTTCTTGTATTCAGAAACGCGCTTCTCAAAGAAATTGGTTTTTCCTTCCAAAGAAATCATGTCCATAAAATCAAAAGGATTGGCGGTGTTGTATACTTTCGGACAATTCAGTGTTTCCAGGAGGTGATCCGTAACAAACTCTAAATATTCCGACATTAATTTCGAATTCATTCCAATCAGGTTTACTGGAAGTGATTCAGTGATAAACTCACGCTCAATCTCTAAAGCCTCTGAAAGGATTTGCATAATACGCTCCTGAGGCACCTTATTTACCAGGTGGTTGTTGTGCAAGTGGCATGCAAAGTCACGGTGCAAACCTTCATCACGCGATATGAATTCATTCGACGTTGCTAATCCTGGAAGAAGTCCGCGTTTTTTCATCCAGAAAATAGAACAAAACGCACCGGAGAAGAAAATTCCTTCGACCGCTGCAAAAGCGATTAGTCTTTCCGCAAACGATTCTGACTCAATCCAACGCAAAGCCCAATCCGCCTTCTTCTTAATGGCTGGGAAACGCTCGAGCGCATTAAACAATTCATCTTTTTCACTATCATTATCAACTAGCGTATCAATCAAAAGTGAATACATCTCACTGTGGATGTTTTCCATCATGATTTGAAAGCCATAGAAGAATTTAGCCTCTGAATATTGTACTTCATTTACGAAGTTCTCCGCAAGATTTTCATTCACGATACCATCCGAAGCAGCAAAAAATGCTAAAATGTGCTTGAGGAAATAACGCTCGTCGTCTGAGAGTTTTTTCCAATCCACAACGTCTTGGTGAAGATCAATTTCTTCTGCTGTCCAAAAAGAAGCTTCCTGCTTCTTGTACCACTGCCAGATGTCATCATGCTGAATGGGGAATATGACAAACCTGTTCTTATTTTCCTGAAGGATGGGTTCTTGTTGCATGGTTGCAATTATTAGTCGTCGTTAGGGCCGATTAAATAATTATAATCAGCTTAAAATCAATTAATTAAACTTGTGCTTATGGCAGGGAGTAGGCACTGGTGCTCGCTTGCAGCGGCGAACCGTCTATACAAACATGGCTCGTATTTGAAGGAATATCAAGAAAGTCAAATCGGGTTTTTACCACAGTTATTAACAACTCTTTTTGGTATCAAAAATGAATCATTCGGACTCCCCATTCGGCTGCAGCGACCCCTATGCGTATTTCATACTAAATCCAAAAAGTATTTTCCTTTAGTCTCCTGATAAATGAGCAGCCACTTCCTCGAGCTCGTTATAAAATGCAGGGCCATATTTACGAATCAGTGGTTCTTTAAGGAATCGATACACCGGTACCTTTAACTCTTCTCCCAAGGCACACGCATCACTACAAATAGACCAACGATCGTAGTTCAATGCTTCAAAGTCCGCATACCGAGCAATTCGAATGGGGTACAAATGGCAAGAAATAGGTTTTTTCCAATCCACGACACCGTCGTTGTAAGCCTGCTCAATTCCACATTTGGCTGTACCGTCCGGATCAAAAACGGTATAGGCACACTCTTTTCCGTCATTCAAAGGCGTCTCAAGCTCGCCTGAACCAGCCACACTAGTACCTTGATTTTCAATGGATTTTCGACCTTTTTCAGTCAAGTAATCACGGACTTTAGGGTAGATTTTCTCGAGTATTTCCGCCTCCTCTGGCTCCACAGGAGCACCTGCATTTCCTTCCACACAACAAGCGCCTTTACAGGCGCTGAGGTTACAGACAAACTCCTTTTTGAAGAGTTCAGATGAAAGCAACTTGTTACCAATTTCGATCATAACACAAAGCTAGTTCAGTAAAGGGATGGTCAGCTAAGAGAAACGCGCTAATTTTGCACCAAATACTAACCGCATGGGATTTAACTACAACGACGCGCTCAGCGCGTTCCTCATACTGTTCGCCGTCATAGATATTTTAGGAAGTATTCCCATTATCGTCACGTTGCGAAAAAAAGTAGGGCAAGTTCAAAGTGAAAAAGCGACTTTAGTTGCCGGTGCGATCATGATTGTTTTTTTATTCCTTGGGGAACGAATATTACACCTCTTAGGCGTTGATGTTCAGAGCTTTGCTATCGCTGGTAGCTTTGTATTGTTTTTCTTGGCGTTAGAGATGATTTTAGGCATAACCCTTTATAAAGAGGAGTCTCCCAACACCGCAAGCATAGTGCCTATAGCCTTTCCAATGATCGCTGGCGCAGGAACCATGACTTCCTTAGTCTCTCTTCGTGCGGAATTTGCCAATATCAATATCATCATCGCGATCGTCTTAAATATGATTGTCGTATACGCTGTTTTAAAAAATACGGAACGAATAGAACGAATCTTAGGAAGCGGTGGACTGAGTATACTTCGAAAAGTTTTCGGTGTTATCTTGCTCGCAATTGCGGTGAAACTCTTTTTCGCCAACCTCATCCCCTTGTTACAAAACGCATAATATACCATGTCTGACGACCAGTTTAAAAATGTCATTGCCCACGCCAAAGAGTACGGGTTTATCTTTCAAAGCAGTGAAATTTATGACGGCCTAAGCGCTGTTTACGATTACGGCCAGAACGGAGCACTCCTTAAAAATAATATCAAAGCCTATTGGTGGGGATCAATGGTGCAAATGCATGAAAATATCGTGGGAATTGATTCCGCCATTTTTATGCATCCTACGACCTGGAAAGCTTCAGGGCATGTCGATGCTTTTAATGACCCGTTGATTGATAATAAAGACAGTAAAAAGCGCTACCGGGCAGACGTGTTGATTGAAGATCATGTCGAAAAAATTCGCCAAAAGATTGAAAAAGAAGTTGGCAAAGCAGCTAAGCGTTTCGGTGACAGCTTTGAACGCGCGCAATTTGAATCTACGAATCCACGTGTAGTCGGTTACCATGAAAAAATACGCTCCATTATGGACCGCTTTGTAAAATCCATGGAAGCTGAAAATCTCGCAGATGTCAAACAGCTTATTGAAGACGAACAAATTAAATGTCCGGTGAGTGGCTCTATGAATTGGACCGATGTGCGCCAATTCAACTTAATGTTTGGCACTCAAATGGGGTCCGTAGCCGAAGGTGCTTCAACTTTATACCTTCGCCCAGAGACCGCCCAAGGCATTTTCTTGAACTATCTAAACGTTCAGAAAACTGGCCGCATGAAAATACCGTTTGGAATTGCCCAAATCGGGAAGGCATTTAGAAATGAGATTGTTGCACGTCAATTCATATTTAGAATGCGCGAATTTGAGCAGATGGAGATGCAATTTTTTGTTCGTCCTGGTACGGAAATGGAATGGTATGAAACATGGAAGGAAAAGCGCCTTGCCTGGCACAAGAGTTTAGGTATTGATGCAAGCAATTACAGGTTTCACGATCACGAAAAACTAGCACATTATGCCAACGCAGCCGCTGACATTGAATTTAAGTTTCCATTTGGCTTTAAAGAATTAGAGGGTATTCATTCGAGAACTGACTTTGACTTAAAACAGCACGAGGAATTTAGTGGTAAAAAATTACAATATTTTGATCCTGAGTTGGGTGAAAATTATGTGCCGTACGTCGTTGAAACCTCGATAGGTCTGGACCGAATGTTTTTGGCAATTCTATCCAATAGTCTACAAACGGAAAAATTGGAAGACGGTTCAACACGCACAGTAATGAACATTCCTGCATTCTTAGCCCCTTACAAAGTAGCCGTTTTGCCGTTATTGAAGAAAGATGGGCTTCCCGAAAAAGCACGTCAGGTAATGAATTCGTTGAAATTTGATCATATGGTTAAATACGACGAAAAAGATGCAATAGGAAAGCGTTACCGTCGCCAAGACGCGGCCGGAACCCCTCTTTGTGTTACGGTAGACCACCAGACTCTTGAAGACAATACATTGACGGTCCGATTTAGAGATACGATGGAACAAATCCGTATACCAATGGCGGAATTAAGTGCCCTGGTTACTGAAAAAGTATCCTTGAGCGCACAATTTTCAAAACTTTAATGACAAATTAATTGTAGACATTTGATTTTCAGTTAATTTTCCACTGTTTATAAACTAAAATCATTCGCAAAATGAAAAAGGTACAATTATTTGCTGCTGCTGTTGTTGCTGTTGCAATGACTGCGTGTGCAGCTCCTGCTGAAGAAGCTGAAGTAACGGAAGAAGTCGTAACAGAAGAAGTCGTAGCTGAAGAAGTGGCTGAAGAGGTTACTGAGGAAGCTGATACTACTGCTGAAGAGGCTACTGAAGAGGTTGCAGAAGAAGCAACTGAAGAAGCTGCTGCAGACGAGCACGAAGGTCACGACCACTAGGAAGTAACCGCGCTTTAAAGCCTAAGAAAATCCCATTACCGCTTGTCGGTGGTGGGATTTCTTATTTCAAAGCAGCCGATGCAGAACGTACAACTTCTTTTAAAACGGAATCGTCAGTACGAAGTACATTTCTATATGCATCGAAACCCCAAATATTCTTAGCGTATGCTGCCTTTAAAAGGAATCTGATTTCTTTGATATCTACGCTCGATAAATCTTCCAACACCAGACCATAGCTTCCATATTCCAGAAATGAATAGAGTTGCATGTCCGAGAGTTCAAAATCGGTCACGAATCTATCAAACGTCCACAGTTGAAAATCTGCACGCTGAGCATCTATCTGCTCGAATGCAAAGGCGTCCATAGTACCAAAGGACATGCTCCAGTAGTAGCTATTAGAAGAATCGGCCGGTAAATAAATATCAGGCTCAATTCCACCGCTTGCAAGAAGCACCTTCCCGCTATCGCTAGTAAAAACAGCACCTTCCATTTGGCCAGGAAGATCTGCGCCATCATATGGCTTTTGAATCGACCGACCCGAAGGTGTAAAATAATAGGCGACAGTTAACCTCACTTTAGAGCCGTCAGACAAGATTTTATCTTCTTGTACCAACCCTTTTCCGAAGGAGGTCGATCCATAAACGGTGGCTCGATCATGATCTTGCAAAGCACCTGTTACGACTTCTGAAGCACTAGCACTGTTTCCATCTATGATAATATGTACGGGCAAATCTTCATAACGCTCACCGCCGGAGGCTTTGGAAGTATGCATCCTGCCATCACCGTATTTCGTAATTACGATACTTTTCTCTTCACCCAAAAATTCATCGGCAATGGCCACTGCTTCGTGCAGGTATCCGCCAGGATTACCGCGTAAATCTAAAATTAGGCCACGCATTTGCAAACTATCTAATCTATTCAATGCAACCAGCAGCTCATCGTGCGTTGTTTCAGCAAAGCGCTCTACACGTACATAACCCAAGCTACCAAGCATCTGGGTACTGACCACACTTTCTAAGGGAATGATACCGCGCTGAACGGCCGCGGTTAGCGTCAATCCATCCCGCAGGATGCCGAAAGTAACATAAGAACCTTCTTCGCCCTTAATTCTCTTTGTAACTTCTTCATTAGTAAGCTGAGGTCCTGTAATTGTATCTCCGTCTATCGTAACTATTCGATCTCCCGGTAAAAGACCGTAGGAGGCTGCGGGACTATTTTTCATAATATTCACAAAGACCAATGTGTCTTTGTGAATACGGAATTCCACTCCGATACCGGAAAAGTTCCCCTGCATTCGCTGCGTTATGTACGCATCATCTTCGGCTGGAATGAACGTGCTGTGCGGATCGAGGGAACTTAGAACGTGATTCATCGCATCGTCCATCAATGCGTCAATATCAAGAGTATCTACATATTCGTATTCGAGAAAACGAAAAAATTGATCCAATTTTGACCGTTTAGGTTGCGCATCAGAACGAAACTGTAAGCCAATCCATACCCCAAAAATGAGGAACCCAAAAACCCACAAGACTACTGAATCACGCTTCATTCGACAGCCAACTGTTGCGTTTTAACACCTGCCTTCTCTAAAAAGCGTAAACCACTATCATCTTTGTATTTATTGATGTAAACCAACCGGCGAATACCTGCTTGATGCACTAGTTTACTGCATTCCTTACACGGGCTTAACGTCAAATAAAGTGTTGCCCCTTGAGCGGAAGCTGGACTACCGGCAACTTTGAGAATGGCATTTGCCTCAGCATGCAACACATACCATTTTGTATAATTCTCCTCATCCTCACAAGGATTCTCAAATCCAGTAGGCGTACCATTAAATCCATCCGAAATAATCATTCGATCTTTGACAATCAATGCGCCGACTTTTTTGCGGTTACAATGACTAAGTTGTGCCCACTCCTGTGCCATTCGCAGGTAGGCTTGATCGTATTTTTGCTGCTTCTGTTGTTCTTCTGCTGTCATGAAGTTGTGAATTTAAAACTTTCGATTCGAAGCGGGGGTACGGCAGTACCAATTATTTTAAGTTCGCTTGATCGGAATAGTATATTGGATTCGAACCGGTTTTCCATCGATTGCAGCCGGGAACATTTTAGGCAATGCCTTGAAGATTTTTCGCACCACATGCATTGTGTAGAATTTAGTGTTGCTAAACGGCCAAAAAAAAATTCATAGTTCTCGAGAATTCATTCAAAAACAAGCTTTAACAATGGTGTTCTACTGTGTTTAAAAACTAAAAAACCCATCCTCGAGTATGCTCGAAATGGGTTTCTTAGTTTTTCGGCCGCGAAGCGCTACCGAAGTGTGGTACCTTGGGCGGGAATCGAACCCGCACTCCCGAAGGAACTGGATTTTGAATCCAGCGCGTCTACCAATTCCGCCACCAAGGCAAGGTTGAATTGGACGGCAAAAATAAGGGGGTTTTCTAATTCTCCTAACTTTTAAAAGAAAGAATTTCAATCCCACCTAGATTTAGGTGTATTTTTCTGTTCTTTTACTTACATTTGCACCCCTCTTCGGAGGAGCTTAAACCGCTACAAGAACACTGATATACAGTACAAATGGTACCTGAAGCTAAAATTTTCGCCGGTAGACACACCATGCACCTAGCAACGCAGATTGCTGGGCGTTATGGCATACCCATGGGTAATGTGAAGATCACGGAGTTTAGCGATGGTGAAATTTGTCCTTCATTCGAAGAAACTGTTCGCGGAACACGTGTGTTTCTCATACAAAGCACAAATCCACCGGCAGATAACTTGATGGAATTATTGTTGTTGTGCGATGCTGCAAAGCGCGCATCCGCAAAACACATTACTGCAGTTATACCTTACTTTGGATTAGCGCGTCAAGACCGCAAGGATAAACCAAGAGTCCCGATAGGCGCAAAACTGGCGGCTAAAATGCTGATGGCAGCAGGTGCGACGCGTGTCATGACTATGGACTTGCACGCTGATCAAATTCAAGGATTTTTTGAAGTACCTGTTGATCATTTGTTCAGCTCTGCAATGTTTATTAAAGACATTGAAAAAATGCAGCTTGGTGATTTATGTATCGCCTCTCCTGATATGGGTGGTGCTAAACGTGCACATGCTTACGGAAGGAAGCTAGAAGCTGAAGTAGTGATTTGCTACAAACAACGAAAGAAAGCGAATGTCATTGATAAAATGACTGTAATCGGCGAAGTCGAAGGCAAGAACGTCATACTTGTTGATGACATGGTCGATACCGGCGGTACTTTATGTAAGGCAGCTGAAATGTTAAAAGAAAAGGGCGCAAAGACCGTTCGTGCGTATTGTACACACGGCGTTTTAAGCGGTCCCGCGCATGAGCGCATTGCTCAAAGCGCATTGGAGGAATTGGTCATTACTGATACCATTCCCCAAACCAGTGAGAACCCAAAGATCCGTGTGATCTCCGTTGCTGAAATGTTTGCTCAGGTGATGAAAAATGTTCACCACCATGAGAGTATTTCAGGACACTTTATAATGTAATACCAGAATAAACTAGATCAGATGAAGTCTGTTGAAATTCAAGGAAACGAAAGAACCAACTTTGGTTCTAAATACGCTCAACTAGAGCGCAAAGCGGGCAACGTACCGTGTGTTATTTACGGTGGCGAAGCACCCATTCACTTCTCTGCACCTACACTCGCCTTTAAAGGCTTGGTATATACTGCTGAGGCAAAAACTGCGAAAGTAACTGTAGGGAATACTACTGTTGAAGCCGTGATTCAAGATTTACAGTTCCACCCGGTAACTGACCAGTTGATTCACATTGACTTCATCCAGTTAGTAGAAGGCAAGCCTGTAACCATGGACATTCCAGTGGTACTGCACGGTCAAGCACGCGGTGTATTGAACGGTGGTAAATTGAAGAGTGTTCTCCGCAAGCTAAGCGTTCGCGCAGTTCCAGGCCAATTGCCTGAGAGCGTTGATTTAGACATCAACGAACTAAGAATTGGGAAATCTATTCGTGTAAGCGATGTGAAATCTGAAGGATTTGAGATCCTCAATGCTTCAACTGCAGTCATCGTCACCGTTAAGAAAGCACGTGGTGCTGTCGACGAAGACGAAGAAGGTGATGACGAAACGGCAGAAGAAGGCGCTGAAGCTACAGCAGAAGCTGCTGCTGAATAATTTTTACCTTTACGGGTATGAAGAAATTCCTCATTGTAGGCCTAGGTAATCCTGGTGCCGAATATGAAAATACCCGTCATAACATAGGTTTTTTGACATTGGACGCCTTTGCGAAGGCGTCCAATGTTGTTTTTGAACCTGGGCGCTACGCGCTTACGGCAGTGGCTAAGATTAAAGGACGTACGTTTCGATTAATTAAGCCGACCACCTTCATGAATCTTAGTGGAAATGCAGTACGCTATTGGATGCAGGAGGAAAATATTCCCATTGAAAATGTTTTAGTAATCGTGGATGATCTCGCTTTGCCATTAGGCGCAGTGCGCATTCGTGAAAAAGGTTCTGATGCCGGGCATAATGGCCTGAAAGATATTCAAGCGAAATTGGGCCGTAATGACTACCCTCGACTCAAGTTCGGTATTGGCAGCGATTTTCCTAAGGGACGTCAAGTAGACTATGTCCTCGGCGAATGGAATGAAGATGAAATGCTAGACCTTCCTATTCTTATAGAGCACTGTGTTAAAGCCATACAAAGTTTCGCACTCGCAGGCACAAGACTTACCATGACCCAATTCAATAAGAAATGACCAAGGCCCAGCGCATTTTGGCTTTCTACCACGGGTTAGACTTTGATCACACTTTCCTGGATGACGATTTAGCTGTTCTCAATCCGTTTGAAGGCGCTAGTCCGGCTCAAGGACAGGCCCTCTCCGATTTCTATCACACCTTTTACAGCGACAATAAACCACGAAATTTAATATTAGGTATAAACCCCGGAAGACTGGGTGCTGGAGCCACTGGTATTCCATTTACAGATACAAAACGCCTTGTGGGATGCGGTATTTCTTTTGACGCTTTCACTACACACGAACCCAGCTCCGTATTCGTTTACGAGGCGATCGAAGCTTTTGGAGGTGCTAAAGCATTTTATCAAGACTTTTTTATCGGATCCGTTTGTCCTTTAGGCTTTACTATTCGAAAGAAGGGCGGCATGGTTAATTTTAATTACTACGACCGGACGAGTTTCGCAAAAGCGCTTGCACCTTATCTACTCGAGCAAATACGAGCTCAAATTGAATTGGCCGGTAAAAACGAACGCATCATTGTCTTTGGAACAGGAAAGAATTTGAAATTTCTAACCCAATTGAACAAAGAATTTAATTTTACGCCTGAATTGATTGCCTTAGAGCATCCGCGGTACATCATGCAATACAAATACCGTGATCGCGAAAGTTACATCACTAAATACCTCGAGGCCTTTTCCTTATAGCTGACAGCTTCGTTCCCTACTACATTTAAGAGAACCGGTTCGCCGTAAGGAGCCGATTGAGATTATAAAAAAAGCCACCCCAATCAAGGAGTGGCTTTCGTTTTTATGCGATACACGCGAATAAATTACATCATTCCCATGCCGCCGCCCATACCACCGCCTGGTGGCATTGCTGGCTCTTCCTTAGGAATCTCAGTAATCGTGGCTTCTGTGGTCAACAACAACCCTGCAACTGATGCTGCATTTTCGAGCGCGACACGCGTAACTTTCGTCGGATCAATAACACCTGCATCATACATGTTTTCGTAAACGTCGGTCTTCGCATTGAAACCGAAGTCGCCTTTGCCTTCTTTAACTTTGGCAACGACTACCGAGCCTTCCAGACCTGCATTGTGCACAATCTGACGCAACGGCTCTTCGATTGCTTTCGAAATGATTTGAATACCGGTGCTTTCGTCTTCGTTTTCGCCTTTAAGGTCTTCTAGCGCTGAGCTTACACGAACAAGCGCTACACCACCTCCGGGAACGAAGCCCTCTTCTACTGCGGCTTTAGTAGCTGCAAGTGCATCATCTACGCGGTCTTTCTTCTCCTTCATTTCAACCTCAGAAGCAGCTCCGACATAAAGAACAGCAACACCGCCAGCGAGTTTCGCTAAACGTTCTTGCAATTTTTCGCGATCGTAATCCGAAGTAGTATTTTCGATTTGTGCTTTGATTTGATTCACTCGACTTGCGATAGCTTCACGTTCACCAGCACCGTTTACAACTGTGGTGTTGTCCTTATCGATGGTCACTTTTTCTGCCGTTCCCAGCATCTCCATAGTCGCTCCTTCAAGCGTCATACCGCGCTCCTCAGAAATTACTTGACCGCCCGTTAAGATGGCGATGTCCTCGAGCATTGCCTTGCGACGGTCACCAAATCCTGGTGCTTTCACTGCAGCAATTTTGAGTGAGCCACGAATGCGGTTTACAACTAATGTTGCTAAAGCTTCGCCATCCACATCTTCTGCAATAATCAATAATGGGCGACCGCTTTGGGCTGCCGGCTCTAATACAGGAAGCAATTCCTTCATAGAGCTTACTTTTTTATCGTAAATCAGAATTAATGGATTTTCCAATTCAGCAACCATCTTCTCAGTATTGGTTGTGAAATAAGGGCTCAAGTATCCACGATCAAACTGCATGCCTTCAACTACATCAACATACGTTTCTGTACCCTTCGCTTCTTCAACAGTAATAACACCTTCATTTTTCACTTTGGCCATTGCCTCTGCAATCAATTTACCGATGGTACTGTCGTTGTTTGATGATATTGAAGCGACTTGCTCTATCTTACTGTTGTCGTCACCCACCTCTTGGCTAAGGGACTTTAATTCGGCAACTAAAGCGGTAACTGCTTTGTCGATACCGCGCTTCAAATCCATTGGGTTCGCTCCTGCGGCCACGTTCTTCAATCCGTGGTGATAAATTGCTTGAGCCAAAACAGTAGCTGTAGTAGTTCCATCACCTGCGATATCTGCAGTTTTAGAGGCTACTTCTTTTACCATCTGTGCGCCCAAGTTTTGCAACTTGTCTTCCAGCTCAATTTCTTTCGCTACAGTGACACCGTCTTTAGTTACGTGCGGTGCTCCGAATGCTTTTTCTATGATTACGTTGCGGCCTTTGGGACCTAGGGTCACTTTTACCGCATCTGCCAATGCATCTACACCAGCCTTTAAGCTGTTTCTTGCATCTACGTCAAATGAAATTTCTTTTGCCATGATTTATGGTTTTTTCGTTTGATTAAACAATTGCCATGATGTCTGCCTCACGCATAATGAGGTAATCACCATTTTCATACTTAAACTCAGTTCCGCTGTACTTACCGTACAATACCACGTCACCAACATTTACAGTCATAGGCTCATCTTTTTTACCTGGACCTACGGCTACTACCATGCCTTTTTGAGGCTTCTCTTGCGCTGTATCAGGAATAATGATTCCAGATGCAGTCGTAGTTTCAGCAGCTGCAGGTTCAATGATTACTCTGTCAGCTAATGGACGAATGTTTAAATCTGCCATGATTTATGTTTTTAGTTACAGTTTCCACTCTTTTACATGAAATTTTATGCCAAAGCATTTTCTGTGTCAGAGTGTCATCGCGCGGCGGCCGCCGCGCGAAATTTTGACACACAAAAAATAAAAACCCGCGCAGCGGAGCTGCGCGGGCCGTATAGTAAAGTCAAATTGACGGATTATTCTACGCTCTCAGGCATTCCTTCTACAGGAGCCTCACCAGTAGGTGCCGCTTCTCCAGCAGGAGCAGCAGGCATTTGTGGCTGGAACGGCATAGCATCCTCAACTTGTTCGTTAATCAAGGTATCTTCTAAAACAACATCTGCATCCGTCGAAACAAGGTTCATACCGATCACAAGAACGAACAAACCAATGACCAAGGCCCAAGTCGCTTTATCTAAAAAGTCCGTTGTCTTTTTAACGCCGCCCAACATCTGTGGGCTATCACCTCCAAATGCAGAGCTCAAACCACCGCCTTTAGGATTTTGAACGAGAATCACCAAAACGAGTAGGATCGACACTACTACGATCAATATGGAGAATAATGCTGTCATGAGTTCTTTTCTTTCTTAATTGCTCTAATTCGGTCGGCAAAGAAACTACTTTTTTCCGGGTATTTCAAACTTAGTACCTCGTAGGATTTAATTGCCTTCTCAAAAAGTCCTTGCTTCAGGTAAATCTCTGCCAATGTTTCCGTTACAAAGCGACCTTGTCCATCTGCTTCAAGACTAAAAACATTGATTTTCCCGTCGCGCTTGTTGCCTTCAAACTTGGGCAACTCACGAATAATTTTTTTAATATCACGTCCTGCCGCTGAAACCTTTTTAGCTGAAGAAACCGCAGCGGGCGCAGCCTGCGATTCTGCATTTAACCACTGCAGAAAGGATGCCTTTTCACTGAACGGCATCTCACGTTCTTCAGGCGCCTCCCAAGCCGGAGATTCCTCTAACGATTGTGCTTCTGAATGTGAATCCTGCTTTGGAGTGTCTTTTAAATCGGTTTCCAATTCAAACGAAGGCACGTCAATAGTGATTTTCGTCGTTTCAGGATCTGTGTTTGACTGATTCAACGAAGATTGTTCTTTCACCTCTTCTGCCTCAACAGCCTTCTTTTTAGGCTTTTGCACCGCGTCCGCTGCACTTTGAGCAACAGTGACCTCAGCAACTGAATCTTTTGAAACCGCATCACTCTGTTTTTCGGAAGTTAAAGAAGGTCGATTGTTATCCTCTTTCTTCGGCGATTCAGCTGGCTTAACGACTGCTTTTACTGGTGCATCTTTACCTCGTAACGCTCGAGATCTGAGAATAGCATTTCGTACAGCCTCCGGTAAATGTGATAGATCTTCGGGGGCTCCGATTGCATTCTTTGGGGCAACAGGTTTTGTAACCTTCGTTTTAGGCGCAGGAGGAGCCGAAGCTTTCTTTGTTTTTTTCTTTTTTGCAACCGGCGTTTTTTTCACAACCTCAGCGGGTATAGGTGACGCAGCGATTTTTTCAATTGGACTAGTAATGGCCACATCGCTCAATTCACCTTCAGTAGAAGATGCTATACTCGTATGACTGTCAAAATATACTTTTAAAGCCTCTCGGTTTGGTGTAGCAATGGCAGTGCGCTTTACTTGGGCTGGCAACAGGTAGCTTTCTTGCTGCTGCAATGCTTTCATGTAGAGTGCTTGTAACGGTGCTGCATAAGGAAAATCCGATACCGCCTGTTTGAGCATAGCAAGCTCCGACGCGTTTAAACGCTCAGGGTAGGCATATAATTCTTCGATTTTCTTTGCGTTCATCTACCAATTGGCAATAGCCCGGTTTAAAATATCTTCGGTCAATTCCTTCATAATCTCCGCTGCCAATTCCGTTTCAATATCGGAAAAATTCAAATCCGCATCGTAATCTCTAGATCTACTAAAACGCTGCTCAAAACTGTTCTGGTTGGCAATACTGTTTTCAAAGGAAACCTTAACGGAAATGGTGAAGCGCATCTGTGAAACCTCACTCGGGCCGCGTGCCGCTTGTGGTCGTAAACTGTAATCTGTAATGGCGCCCGAAAATTCCATATCTGCCGGCCCCTCAACCAAACGCAATGAAGTTTGCTGAACAAAGATGTCTTTCAACGATTCAGTAAAAATCTGTGACATCTCAGGATTCACGATTGCCGCGGTGTTATCAAAGAAATCTACATTCAATGTTTTTGCCTCGCCCACATTTCCACCGGTAAAGCTGTAACCGCCTTTGCACCCTGGAAGGATGAGGAGAAACAGTACTGCAGGAAGGAAATAAGATAAGCGCATTATTCCAGGTTGTATTGTTTGATCTTACGGTACAAGGTACGTTCGGATATGCCCAATTCTTTAGCAGCGGCCTTTCGTTTTCCTTGAGTCTTATCCAATGCCTTCTTTATCAATTCAATTTCTTTGTCAACTAGACTCAGATTCTCAATTTCGATAGTGTGCTCATCGTCCTCAAATGAATCGTATTCATCCGGATTTACAAAAGAAACGTCGTTAGACCCATTTCCAGTATAAGGCGTTACTGAAGAACGATCGGTATATTCAGCGCCAATCTGCGGATATTCGCGCTGTACACCCTCATAGAAGCCTTCACCATTCTGGACTGCTTTTTTTAGGGCGTTTAATTCCGAACGCATCTCGAATAAAAGTTTGTACAATGCCTCGCGTTCTTTTGCAAAATCCGCATTACTCACGCCATCACTGATGCGAGAATTAGCCAATGCAGGAAGGTTCGGAGCATCCACCTCGGGCAAATAGGCCTTGAGCACTTCCTTACCCACTAGACGCGTCGTTTCGATCACACTCATTTGCTCAGCGAGGTTGCGCAACTGACGAATGTTTCCTGGCCAACGGTAATGCTCTAACAATCGCACTGCCTCATCGTCGAGGCGTAGCGGTGGAAGATGGTATTTATTGGCGAAATCAGAAGCAAATTTTCGAAACAACAGATGTATATCTGAAGGGCGTTCTCGCAAGGGTGGCAGATGAATTTCTACCGTATTTAATCGGTAATACAAATCCTCACGGAATTTGTGATTTTTGATAGCATTAAGCATTCCCACATTCGTGGCTCCCACGACACGAACATCAATTTTATTCGCTCTCGAGGCACCCACGCGAATAAATTCTCCCGTTTCAAGGACGCGTAACAACCGAACTTGAGAAGGCATAGGTAGCTCGCCCACTTCATCTAGAAAGATAGTACCCGCATCGGCCTCCTCAAAATATCCTTTACGCGCTCCAGTAGCTCCAGTAAAAGCCCCTTTTTCATGACCGAAAAGTTCCGAATCTATGGTTCCTTCTGGAATAGCACCGCAGTTTACTGCGATGTAAGGGTTGTGTTTTCTGTGACTCAGTGCATGAATAATCTTCGGTATGCTCTCTTTACCTACACCACTCTCACCAGTGACGAGCACGCTTATATCTGTGGGCGCAACTTGCACGGCCTTCTCTAAGGCGCGGTCCAACAATGGACTTACCCCAATAATTCCGAAACGTTGTTTAATGCTCTTGATATCTGACATAGCTCCAATGTATTTAAGCCTCCGGGCTTGCTACTACTGAACCCAACAATGTAGCCGTAGTACAACTATTAATCTTAACGTGAACAAAGTCGCCTGGTTTAAAATCGTGTCGATCAAAAACCACCACACTATTGGTATCTGTTCGTCCAAACAATTGTGCCTCGCTTTTCTTAGAGGTTCCTTCTACCAGAACTTCAAATGTCTTTCCGACCATTTCCTCGTGACGGTATAAACTGTGTTTGCTTTGTAATTGGATGATTTCCGTTAAGCGACGTTTCTTAATCTCTTCAGGAATATCGTCTTCTAATTTTCTCGCAGCATACGTATTGGGACGCTCGCTGTAGAAGAACATGTAGCCGAAATCGTATTTCACATAATCCATAAGACTCAACGTCTCTTGATGATCCTCTTCGGTTTCCGTTGGAAATCCTGAAATCATATCATGACTGATAGCGCAACCCGGAATAATACGATGAATGCGGTCAATGAGTGCCATATATTCTTCGCGGTTGTGACCGCGATTCATCAATTCTAAGATGCGTGACGAACCCGACTGCACCGGTAGATGGATGTAATTGCATATGTTTTTGTATTTCGCAATGGTTTCCAGCACATCGTCGCGCATGTCTTGTGGATTCGAAGTGGAAAAGCGAATGCGCATGTGCGGTGCTGCCTCTGCAACCATAGACATGAGATCAGCGAAATGTACAGCACTAGCTTTGGCTACATCCGAAGCCTTTTCAAAATCTTTTTTCAAACCGCCACCATACCACAGGTAGCTGTCTACGTTTTGCCCTAATAAGGTGATTTCCTTGTACCCGCGTTTTGATAAATCCAATACTTCGTCTACAATGGTCTGCGGATTACGCGAACGTTCACGACCACGAGTAAACGGGACTACACAGAACGTACACATGTTATCACAGCCACGAGTAATGGACACGAATGCACTTACGCCATTGCCACCCAAGCGAACCGGCTCAATATCATCGTAGGTTTCTTCCTTACTCAAAATAACATTGACTGCCTTTCTTCCGCCGTCCAATTCTTGCAATAGATTCGGTAAATCTCTGTAGGCATCCGGACCAACTACTAAATCGACCAACTTCTCTTCTTCTAGAAGTTTACCTTTTACTCGTTCTGCCATACAACCCAACACCCCAATTTTCATCTCAGGGTTCTTTCTCTTGTGGCCGTTAAAATGATTGAGTCGGTTACGAACAGTTTGTTCTGCCTTATCACGAATAGAACAAGTATTCAACAATACTAGATCTGCTTCCTCCGCATTTTGCGTGGTAGTGTAACCTTCCTTACCCAAAACAGATGCAACAATCTCGCTGTCAGAGAAATTCATCTGACAACCGTACGACTCTATATAGAGTTTTTTTGTGCCCGTCGGGTTTTTAGTCTCGAGAACCGTTCCGTCGTGTTCATGTGGGTTCTTATCGCCCTCGGCGTAGAGACCCCTTCCGCTTGCGCGCTTTGTCTTTGCTTCCATATTTCTAATCCGCTCAAAACTTTACTTTCTTTCGCGGTGATACAAAGATACAAGCAATGCTGACAATTTGTCCGATTTTAAAAAATCTATTACGTAGTAATACTAAAGCCTCGAAAACCACTCCTTAATATGGGAGTTGAAAGTTGCCGATTTTTAGCCTTTACTTTGCGGCAATAATTAAAATGCACCCCGCATCCTATGGCAAAGAATCTCGTAATCGTTGAGTCACCTGCAAAGGCAAAGACCATTCAGAAGTACCTAGGCGCCGATTTCCAAGTCCTATCCTCCTATGGACACATTCGCGATTTGTGCGATAAAGGAATGGCCATTGACATCGAAAATAATTTCCAGCCGGAATATTGTGTTTCAAAAGACAAAACCAGTCTGGTCAAAGAGCTTAAGGCAGCTGCTAAGAAAGTCGACAAAGTTTGGCTCGCGTCGGATGAGGACCGTGAAGGAGAGGCCATCGCATGGCATCTTTACGAAAGTTTAGGCCTAAAAGATGACAATACAGAACGAATCGTTTTCAATGAGATCACCAAAACAGCCATCCTACGTGCGGTTGAGAATCCTAGAAAGATCAATAAGGAATTGGTCGATGCCCAACAAGCGCGTCGAGTACTCGACAGACTTGTAGGTTATGAACTGAGCCCGGTGCTTTGGAAAAGCATTCAACGCGGCTTAAGTGCAGGGCGTGTTCAAAGTGTCGCGGTTCGCTTAATCGTAGAGAAAGAAAGAGAAATCGAGGGCCACGAAGTAACCTCTAGCTATAAGGTCAGCGGTATTTTCAGCGATGGAAAAATCAGCTTTAAGGCCGATGTAAGTACTAATTTCAAGACGCAAGAAGAAGCTAAAGTCTTTTTGAACGGTTGTGTTGGTGCAACATACGAGGTAGAGAGCGTTGAAATGCGTCCAGGTAAACGCAGCCCTGCAGCACCTTTTACAACGTCAACGTTGCAACAAGAAGCGAGCAGAAAATTAGGCTTTAGTGTGAGCCAAACCATGACGCTGGCGCAACGCCTGTACGAAGCCGGACACATTACTTACATGAGAACGGATAGCTTTAATTTGAGCAACGATGCCATTGCAGGCATCGCAGCACATGTTGAGCAGAGTTACGGTCCAGAATACCACCAAGCACGGAAGTTTGCGACAAAAAACAAAGGCGCTCAAGAGGCGCACGAGGCTATTCGTCCAACAAGCTTTGCAAAGAGTATGGCCGGTGGAGATGACCGCCAGAAAAAACTATACGACCTAATCTACAAACGCACCATCGCCTCACAAATGGCTGATGCGAAATTAGAAAACACCACCATCAAACTATTCAATCAGGAACAACCTGATGCACAGCGCTTTACTGCACGTGGTCAGGTAATTAAATTCGACGGTTTCATTCGTGTATATCAAGAAGGAACTGATGACGAGGGTACGGATGAATTGGACGGTCAACTACCGGCTGTAAAAGAAGGGAACACTTTAACTTCAAAAGAAATTACGGCAACCGAACGCTTCACTAAGCATACACCGCGCTATACTGAAGCCTCGTTGGTAAAGAAATTAGAAGAGCTCGGCATTGGTCGACCATCGACTTATGCCCCGACCATTTCCACCATTCAAAAACGAAACTACGTCATCAAGGACAGTCTTGAGGGCAATAAGCGTGAATACCATGTGTTAAGTGCAACGGCCGAAGGAGTTTCTGCCCGTGTAGATACTGAAACCTATGGGGCTGATAAAAATAAATTGTTCCCTACAGACATCGGTCGCGTGGTAACGGACTTCCTACTCGAGCACTATGGCTTGATCATGGATTACCAATTCACTGCAAAAGCAGAAGCAAACTTCGATACCGTAGCTGCAGGAGAAATTGGCTGGCAAGACAGCATTAAAGAATTTTACGGAGAATTCCATCCACTTATCGAAAACGCACCTGAAAATGCGCGTGCAAGTCGTGTTTTAGGTGAGGAACCAGGTACAGGTGAGCCGGTTTATGTCAAACTTGCGCGTTATGGGTTTGTATTCCAATTCGGTGACGGTGATGAAGAAACTAAACCGCGTTTCAAGAAGCTCCCTCAAGGTGTTGGTTTTTATGATGCCACCTTAGAGATGGCTTTACGCAAGGAAATTCTTCCACGCATCGTCGGCGATTATAAAGATCTCGAGGTAAAGGCAAACGTTGGCCGCTATGGCCCTTACGTGATGTGGAATAAGAAATTTTACAGCCTTACAGAAGATGCACCCGAAACCGTAAGTCTTGAAAAAGCGGTAGCTGTAATTGAAGAAAAAGAAGCTGGTGCGGCGAACAACACGATTGCGGAATTTACCGAGGAGCCATTAATTCAAGTCCTTAAAGGTCGCTATGGGCCGTATATCAAATCTGAAGGAAAGAATTTTAAGATTCCTAAAGACACGGATCCCGAAACTTTAGACCGTGCCGCTTGTGAAGAACTTATCAAAGCTGGCCCCACAAAGCGTCGGGCAAAGCGCAAATAAGGTTCTAAATTGGTCGGGTAAATGATTTGCCCGTGGAACATCTCAGCCCTGTACCGGAAAGTGTTATCGATGCACTTCCTGTTTTAGATACCAATCAGTTGGGACGAAGCATTCGTCGACATACTGAAATGGAGGGTCTACCTGACCTGGACGGCATTAAAGTCGCCATTGTTGGGGTGCAAGAAGATCGCAGGGCGTATCGAAACGTAGGTTGCGATGGTGCCGCCGATGCGATACGACCATTCCTGTACCAATTGTACAAGGGAAAATGGGACTACGGTATAGCCGACCTGGGCAATCTCTACAAGGGCGAACGTCATACAGACACATTACTTTTACTCAAGGAAATCACTCAAGAATTACTCCAGAGGCAGATCGTACTGATCACCATAGGAGGCTCACAGGAACTTACGTACGCGAATTACCGCGGTTATGACTCGCTCGAACAAACCGTAAATATTGTCAGTGTTGATGCCCGACTTGACGTCGGCTCAGAAGGGCGAGATTTAGACCATCAGAGCTACGTTTCTCATCTCGTACTCCAAGAACCACACAACCTCTACAACTTCACAAACCTTGGCTACCAGACCTATTTTAATAACCCGGAAGAAATCGGACTTATAGATAAACTTTTTTTCGAAGCAGTCCGATTAGGTCAAATACAAAATCAAATAGCTCGCACAGAGCCTTTCTTACGTGACGCTGACCTAGTCAGTATAGACATGAGTGCTGTGCGTCAAAGCTACAATCCAGGAACATTTTACACTTCACCACATGGTTTAAGCGGTGAAGACTTGTGCGCAATCACGCGATATGCGGGCATGAGTGATCGTCTGACCCAATTAGGACTCTTTGAATACAATCCAAGGCTCGATCGAAATGGTCAAAGCGCACACCTTTGTGCCCATGCACTGTGGTATTTTCTCGAAGGACTTTCGCTGCGATTTGGCGATTATCCGATAGGCTCACGCGCCAATTATGAAAAATACACTGTTCTGGTCGACGAAGAGGATGAAGTTCATTTTCATAAAAGTCCTACGAGCGGACGCTGGTGGATAGAAATCCCAAAAGGAGGGCCGGATTCCAACAGAACTACTCTAGTGCCCTGTGATTATGAAGATTATACAGAAGCTTTGAATGGAAAAATACCCTCGAGATGGTGGAAGGCGCAGCAAAAAGCGTGATAACTAACCGATAAAAGTGTCGTTCGCAAAGGAATTTTTCTATCTTTAGCGGCAACTGAAAACATGTTTGCGCAAAACCACATGAAAAAAACCCGTATCGCCCTGTTTGCAATACTCTGCAGCTCAGCCCTTTGGGCTCAGCAAGACGTGCAGTTCACGCAGTTTGCAAACAATAAAATCTTCTACAATCCAGGCGTTACTGGAGCAGGAGATGCCATTTGTCTTTCCGCAGCACACCGCTCGCAGTGGGTGGGATTCGACAATGCGCCTACCACACAGAACTTTTCTTCGAATATTCCGTTGAATTTTCTACATGGAGGTCTTGCTCTGAATTTTACAAATGATATGATTGGTTATTTCCAAGACATCACTTTTGGCGTAGGTTACGGCTACCAAATGGACCTTGCGGGAGGTACACTCGGTCTAGGGCTTCGCGCTGACTTTAGAAATAAAAATGTCACCTCGGGTGTTTGGGCACCGCCCCAAACTATGAATGATCCGTCTCTAGTTGCTTTAGGTAGTACTTCAATGGCGACTGATTTATCTTTCGGAGCGTATTACCAGCAAGAAACATGGTATGCAGGATTAAGCAGTACTCGTTTACTTGAGACAAAAGACATCTTAAACGCGACAGGAGGTAGTGCAAATGCACAAATCCGCGGACAACGTCATTATTACTTAATGGGAGGGTATAACCTTGACTTAGGAAACGGCATCGTACTGCAGCCCGCAGCGATGGTTAAAACAGATTTAGTAACCACCCAGCTAGACATAAACGCAGCTGCAACTTATAATAATCAGATTTGGGGAGGCGTTACCTATCGTGTATACGATGCTCTAGCCATCATGGCCGGTTATCAAATCACCAAAGATTTACGTGCAACGTACTCATATGACCTTACGACCTCTTCCCTTGCAAATTCAAGCAGTGGTTCGCATGAAATCATGATGAGTTACTGTTTTACAATAGAGATACCACCTAAAGAAAAAGGTAGTTACAGAAACCCTATATTTTTGTAATATAGCGGCTTGCTTAAAAAAACGAATAAAGTAGAAATACATAGATTATGAAAAAGTTCCTCTTAGGGATGGCGTCTATCGCACTTCTAGCCTCTTGTGGCAGCAGTGATCACGGCGAATTGGTCGGTGTTCAAGACCGTCCTACCTGGTACCCTAGCGAACCCTATGGTATGGTGTACATTCCACAAGGATCATTCACTATGGGTAACCATGATGAAGATGTTCCTTACTCGTATACAGCCCCTGCAAAGGTGGTGAGCGTACCGTCATTCTACATGGACCAAACTGAGGTTACGAATAACGAATACCGTCAATTCGTGCGTTGGGTGCGTGATTCTATTACCCGTACGCGTTTAGCTGAAGGTTTGGTAGAAGACTTTGAATACACAGATTTAGCAGAAATGGAAGATCCGACGTTCTTTCAGGAGTATGTAGCACTAAACTATCCAGACAGCATGATGCGTAGATTGGATTGGGATCCTTACCTCGAGTGGGATAAAGACCGCTACCCATCTGCCGAATACACGGAAGTTATTGAAAGTATGTACCTCGCTCCTGAAGAGCAATGGTTGGGTTACCGCCATTTGGACACGCGTGAATTGAACTACACTTACTTCTGGATAAACAAACAGAAAGCAGCCAGTAAACTTAACCGTGTAAAATTTGACTACAAAGATCAAGACGGTGATGGTGAATTGTTCGGATACCGTGATTATATAAAAGATACTCAAGCAGAAAGCGATCGTGCTTCTTTCTTTGAGAAGGAAACCATTAATGTTTACCCTGATACCTTGGTATGGATTCATGATTTCACGTACAGTTTTAACGAGCCGATGCACGATAAGTACTTCTGGCATCCTGCTTATGACGAATACCCCGTAGTTGGCGTTAGTTGGAGACAAGCTCGTGCTTTCGCTAACTGGAGAAGTAAATACCGCAGAGATTTCCTCAAACGTGCGGGAGAATTGATAGAACACGACTTCCGCCTACCAACAGAGGCAGAATGGGAATATGCAGCTCGCGGTGGCGAGGAATTAACCACATTCCCATGGGGTGGTCCTTATGCTACGAATAGCGCAGGTTGTTACCTTGCCAACTTCAAACCACGCCGAGGTAATTTAACTGCAGATGGTGGTTTCTACCCTGTGAAAACCACAGCCTACTCACCAAACGGATACAACCTATACTGTATGTCAGGAAACGTGAGCGAATGGACTTCAACTGCTTTTGACGTACAGTCTTACGCTTTTGCGAGCGACGTAGCTCCCGAATTTCAGTACAATGCATTCGAAGATGAAACTGAAACGATGAAGCGCAAAGTGATTCGTGGTGGTTCATGGAAAGATGTTGCATACTTTATGCAACTCGGTGCAAGAGACTATGAATACCAGGATACAGCCAAAAGCTACATCGGCTTCAGAACCGTCCAAAGCTTTATTGGTCGTGATCTAAAAGACTTTTAATACAACCCTATCACTAATAACTCACAACAACAACTTTGAATTATGGCACTAATTGATGTAAACGGTAAGAGATTTAAGAACTTCATGGCAAAACTGTACGGTATTGGTGCGGCTGTTGTGATTTTAGGAGCCCTATTTAAAATCATGCACTGGGAAGGTGCCAATTACATGCTTGTTGTTGGTCTTGGAACAGAAGCCGTGATCTTCTTGTTTTCAGCGTTTGAAAAACCAGCAACAGATTACGATTGGTCTTTAGTTTACCCTGAGCTAGCAACTGGCGACGGTGGTGAACGTGCATTAAGTGTTACAGAGCAATTAGATACTGCTTTACAAGACGGTGGTATCGATTCAGCACTAATTGAGCGTCTTGGTGACGGTATGCGCTCCCTAAGCGAAACAGCAGGTTCTTTGTCTGGTGCTGTCGATGCCGCTGGTGCTACAGCAGCATACAGCGAGCAACTGAACAGTGCCGCTAGTAATATGGAAAATCTGAATGCATTGTATGCGGTTCAGCTCGAGAACGCAACTGCTCAGGTTGAACGTCAAAATGATGTTATGGAAAAATTGAGCGGAGCTTCTAATAACGCAGAAGGTCTTGCATCGCAACTGCAAAACTTGCAAGGCAATCTTGAGTCACTCAACAGTGTCTACGGTGGTATGCTAACTGCTATGGGAAAATAATCGGATACCCAAAACTATCCCATTAATTAACCCTAAACAAAAAGACTAAAAATGGCAGGAGGAAATTTATCACCACGTCAAAAAATGATCAACATGATGTACCTCGTGTTGACAGCACTTTTAGCCCTTAACGTATCGCGTGAGGTTATGGATGCTTTCTATGAGGTGATGGTTGGTCAAGAAGCATCGATCGAAACTGTAGAAGGCCAAAACGCCTCACTTTACGCGGCATTTAAGAGAGCGGCTGATGAGAATGAGGTGAAAGCCGGACCATGGAGAGATAAAGCACTTGCAGTAAAAGCGAAGTCCGATAATCTCTACAATACTATTGAAACCATGAAAGCCGAGCTCATGGAGCGCGGTGGCGGTGAAGATGAAGAGGTTCCTGGTAAACCTGCGAAAATGGATGATCGTGAGGCTGCTGCCAACTACTTCCTTGTTGAACAAAGAGGCACTGAACTAAAAGCTTCGATGGCCGATTTCAGAGATTATCTTGTGAATGAAGCAGGCGACAATTCATCATTAGCTTCAGCGATCACGAATTCATTTGATTTGAGTGACCGTATGCACGATGGTGCCGCAGAGAGCTGGGAGAAATCAAAGTTCGAGCACTATCCGCTCATCTCTGTAATGACCTTCTTAACGAGCATGCAAAGCGATATTAGAACTGCTGAAGCGAACGTGATCGGTTTCTTACACGAGAATATAGATGCGTCAGATATTAAAGTCACAGGTGTCCGCGCTGTAGTTATGCCTAAGTCTAAATTCGTTACCCAAGGTGATGAATACGAAGCCGAAATTTTCTTGGCAGCGTTTGATGATACAAAAGACCCTGAATTCTTAATTAACGGTGAAGCTCTCGATCCTGAGAACGTTAGCGGTGGCGTTGCTACTATAAAATTCCCAGCAAGTCGCACGGGAACTGTCGAGTGGAACGGTACAATCATTCTTGAAGCAAACGGAGAGAAGAAAGAATATCCGATCTCAGAATCATATAATGTAGCCCCTCCTAGCGTAGTTATTTCACCAACGAAAATGAACGTTCTTTACCGTGGCGTTGATAATCCATTAGAGGTTTCTGTACCTGGTGTAGATCCTGCGAACCTTATTGTATCTGGAGCAGGTGTAAAGAAGTCAGGCAATGGATACATTGCTGATGTCACAAGACAAAGAGGTGGAGAATTAAAGATTAGCGTTAGTGTTAAAGACGGTGACAAAACAAAAAATATGGGATCGAAAGTGTTCCGTGTTAAGCAGCTACCTGGTGCTTCTGGAGAAGTTTTCGGGAAAACTGAAGGTCTTATGTCCGCAGGTCTCTTGAAGAAAGCTAAGGTGGATGCTAAGTTCCAAAACTTTGATTTTGAACTACCTTTACGCGTCACTGCATTCCAAATTATTGTACCTCCTTTCGCACCAATCGATTGTAAAGGGAATTCGCTCTCATCTAATGCTAAAGCAGCTTTAGATAAAGCTAAACCCGGTACACCTGTTATTATTAGAAACATCAAGGCGACTACCGCGAAAGGTATTAAACCAAAGGTTGCGCCTATTACTATTGATTTGAACTAATATGTTACGAGTTAAATCGCTTTTATTGACTGTTGTTTTCTTGGGCTTGGCCCTAGGGAATACTGCGCAAGCACAGGTTTTAGACCCATCTGACGATGGTATCGTTCCTGAATTAAGTAAACACTATCGCAACAACCGCGTAGTACCTTACCCATATCTTCGTCAAGACGATATGTTGTGGTCTGAGCGTCATTGGGAGCGTATTGACTTGCGTGAAAAAATCAATCTTTCATTATACTATCCGATCAAGCCAATGCCAGATCGTAAAGCATTGTGGGATGTATTGGTTGATGGAATCATTACTGAAAATACCATTACGGAAATTTTCCTTGACGACCGTTTCGAATTACCAATGACGGTTGCAGAAGTTCGTCAAAAGATAGAATCGTATGATACCATTCCAAATCCTGAGGATCCTTTTGGTCCACCATTGGCGATAGATACCATTTCAATAAAGGCTAATGCTGTTGTAGCATACCATTTAAAAAGTGACTGGTATTTTGATAAGCAACGTGGTGAGCTGAAGAATAGAATCATCGGTATTGCTCCAGAAGTTCGCGATCCGCGAAACCAGTCATTAACTTACAATCCATTCTGGATCTGGTTCCCAGATGCACGTTATGCCATGGCAACTGCTGTAGCATACAATGAAAAAAACAATAATCAGCGCCTGACTTTTGATCAGATTATGCACTTGCGTAAGTTCAATGCTGTAATTACTAAAATGGACAATGTCTATGACCGTACCATTGCAGATTACAAGCGTAACAGTGCTATGAATCAGTTACTTGAGGCTGCAGCCATTAAAGAGGATTTGAGAAACAAAGAGCACGACATGTGGACTTTCTAATCGAATCTAGTTACGAGCAAAACACAAAAACTCCTGCTACCTTTGTAGCGGGAGTTTTGCTTTTATGAAGTACGTAGATTATATCGTTGTTGGTGGAGGTATATCAGGCTCCGTATTAAGTTATACTTTAATGAAGTATGGCGCGAGCGTGCATATGTTTGACTTACCCCTGGAGAATCACAGTTCGGTAGTCGCATCAGGGCTCTGGAACCCTGTCGTTTTAAAACGCATGAAAAAAGTTTGGAAGGCGGACGAAATGATCGAGACACTTCAACGAGTGTATCCAGCGATGGAAAAATGGACCGGTAATAAATTTTATCAGCCGCTGCCTATTCGAAGAGTATTCCATAGTGCTGGTGAACAAAATCAGTGGGTAGCGCAGTCCGATCACCCCTCCTTCTCCCGTTACTTAGAAGAAGATATTTCGAGTGTTCCAGAACACATCATTGCCCAGCACGGCTCAGGTTTGATGAAACAGACCGGACGAGTTAAAGTCAATACAATGCTAGCGGCCGTTAGAGGGAATTTGGAGGCTAGTGGTAATTTCACTGAAGCGAAGTTTAACTGGAACCAACTAGAATCGCACGGTGATGGTGTTAAATACGGTTCGCTTGGTGCACATGCAGTTATCTCCTGTGAAGGCGCACAGTCTGCTTTAGGTGAAAGTAAATTGGAGGTTACTGGCTTTGCGCCCGTCAAAGGGGAAGTCATCACCGTTAAATTGGAACATGATTTAGGTAAGGAGTGTATTCATCAAGGTCACTTTATGATCGGTGAAGGGAACCATAAAGCGCTTGTCGGTGCCACCTATGAGTGGGAAGGGTTCCGTGATGGACCTAGCCTTATAAAACGATCTGAACTAGAGGAACATGTTCAGAAGGTCTGGGATGGATCCTTTGAAACCCATACGCACAAGGCCGGAGTACGACCCGCAGTCAAGGACCGTAAACCGCTGATTGGGCCGCATCCAATAGAGAAAAACGTTTGGGTTTTTAATGGGATGGGGAGTCGAGCCATTTTAATGACACCCTATTTGGCCGAGAACCTCGTAGAACATTTCATGTACGGTACACCTTTGCTCGAAGAGTGTCAACCGCAGCGAATGATAAAGTAGTAAGCCACTTCCAGAGGGACCGCTGAACTTAACAGAAGCTATCTCCCGCTTTATTTACCTTCCTTCTTGGTCTTGTCCCAATTTTCTATTGCCGCTTGATCATAATGAACAAATAATGAAAGCCAGGTAGTACGAGCAATTCTAAAAAGTAAAGGTCCAAGAAGTATCAGGATGACACCCAAAGCCGTAATGGTGGGCCACATACTCCAGTCCATCCAAATACCAAATATGACATATACTGCGACGAATAAGGCTACAGTGTACCCGTAACTGACGTACATAGCTCCATAATAGAAGTTAGGTTCCGGCTCGAAATTTTGATTACAAGCGCAGCAGCGTTCGTTGATTTCAGAAAAGCGTTTCAGGTTATATGGGTTCTTATGGGGGTAAATATCCCCTTCCATACAGTGCGGACACTTAGATTGGGTAATTGCGTAGAGTTTGGTTCCTTTTAACATTTGGATTTATTCTGAAATGCAGGACAAAATTAGGTGTTGTCGTGTGGTCATTTGATACTTTTGTCACAATGATTTTAGCAGTTAACAAAGCATCCCTATTTTTCGGTGGCCGCGCCATTTTCGATGAAGTTAGTTTTCAAATTAATCCCGGAGACCGTATCGGTCTAGTGGGACGCAATGGCGCCGGAAAATCGACCTTACTCAAACTCATCGCGGGCGATTATTCGCTCGATGGTGGGGCGATGAGTAAAGCAAAAGAAACTCGGATAGGGTTCTTACGTCAAGATTTAAAGATGGACATGGACAAAAGTATCATGGACATCGCCCGCAGTGCATTTGACGAAATTACTCGAATCAATATTCGAATTGAGGAGATCAATACAGCCTTCGAAGTTCGTACCGATTATGAAAGCGATTCGTACAGCGCATTGATCGACGAATTAAGTGAGCTTAGTGAGCGCTTTGGTTTACTAGGCGGCGATAGCTTAGATGCCGATATTGAGTTGGTTTTGAAAGGGCTAGGCTTTGAGCCGGAGGTTTTTGAAAATCCGCTACACACTTTTTCAGGTGGATGGCGTATGCGCGCGGAATTGGCCCGTTTACTACTCCAAAAGCCCGATTTATTGTTGCTTGATGAACCCACAAACCACTTAGACATCGAGAGCATCATGTGGCTTGAGCAGCATCTTAGTGAGAGTAATCAGACGCTGCTTGTGGTGAGTCATGATAGAACGTTCCTGGATCATGTCACGAACCGTACCATTGAAGTAATGATGGGGAAAATCTATGATTTCAATGCCCCTTATACGCGTTATTTGACGCTGCGCGCGGATTTGCGCGAGAAACAATTAGCAACCGCGAAGAACCAAGAGCGAGAGATTAAACAAACCGAAGAATTGATTGAACGATTCAGAGCTAAGGCCAGTAAGGCCTCTTTTGCGCAGAGTTTGATTAAAAAATTGGACCGCATGGAACGTATTGAGGTGGATCAAGAAGATTCTTCCGCAATGCATTTCAGATTTCTACCTGCGCCGCGAAGTGGTAAGGTCGTAGCTAAGGCGGAAGGCGTTGGTAAAAGCTATGACGACAAATTGGTATTAAAAGGAGTCGACCTAGAAATAGAACGCGGCGATCGCGTGGCCTTTGTCGGGCAGAACGGTCAAGGTAAGAGTACCCTGGTGAAGGCTTTATTGAAAGAGATATCTTCTGAGGGCACTTTAGAATTGGGTCATAATGTATTGGTCGGTTATTTCGCTCAGGATCAAGCAGACGAGCTTGACGGCAATAAAACTGCCCTGCAAACTATTGAAGATGCCTCGCCCGAAGAAATGCGCAAGCATGCCCGCAGCATGCTAGGGTCGTTTATGTTTCGTGGAGAGGACGTTGAGAAAAAAGTAAAGGTACTCAGTGGAGGTGAACGCGGTAGATTAGCGCTTTGTAAGCTACTACTCAAGCCTATTAACTTTTTGGTAATGGATGAACCTACCAACCACTTAGACATGAACAGTAAAGATGTTTTAAAAAACAGTTTACTAAGTTTTGACGGCACATTACTGGTAGTGAGTCACGATCGTGAGTTTTTAGAAGGTCTGGTAACTAAAACGATAGAATTCCGGGACCACAAAGTAAAAACACTGCTCGGTGGAATCGAATATTATCTGGAATACCGCAAAATGGAAACGATGCGCGAAGTCGAGGCAAAATCGGCCATAGCCAAGAAACAGAAAGCGAAAAAAAACGCACCAGACGATAATGGACTTTCGTACAATGATCGGAAGAAATTTGAAAAGGAATTGCGCAGTGAAACGCGTAACTTAGAAGCTATAGAACAAGCTGTTGAAGAGTTAGAAGAAGCCATAAGGGTTTGGGACGAACAACTGGCCGATCCCATCTCTTGTAAAGAATTGATGGCAGATCAAGACTTTTATCCTAAATACGAACAAAAGAAGGCTGCACTTTCAGCCAAAATGGAAGAATGGGAAGCATGCAATATCAAAAAAGAAGCTTTAGAAGAGCAATTGGGATAATCCTAATTAGCAGTGTATATGGTGGTCTTTGGGCACAACCTAAATTAGTTGTGCAGGTCGTAGTAGATCAAATGCGCGCGGAATACCTTATTCGTTTCAATGATCAATTTGCCCGAGATGGCGGGTTTCGAATGTTGCTCGATAGCGGCTTCAGCTATGCCAATACGCATTATAATTATGTTCCAACCTATACCGGTCCAGGACATGCGAGTATTTCGACAGGAACTACGCCCAAGTATCATGGCATTGTTGCAAATGATTGGCTCGACGGTAGGAGTAATTACGAAATGTATTGCGCGGAAGATACCACAGTGAACCCCGTTGGAACTGTTGAAAAAAGCAGTAGACGGTCCCCAAAAAATCTCCGTGCCTTAACCTTTAGCGATGGAATCAAGCTGCATACCAATAAACAAGGAAAAAGCTTCGGTGTAAGCGTTAAAGATCGCGGAGCCATATTTCCTGCCGGTCACTTTGCAGATGGAGCATATTGGCTCGATGGTGGTATGCATTTCGTTTCTAGCAGTTATTACAGCGATGCGCTACCCGGTTATGTAGAAAAGTACAATAGAAAGGAAAAGGCGATGCTCTTGATGAAAAAAGGGTGGAAATTAGAAATGGCTTCCCGGAAATACACAAATAGCCTGGAAGATGAAAATCCTTTCGAGCCTAAATACAATGAGGGCAGCTCGAGTTTCCCATACAATCTGGAGGCAATGGTCCAATTAAAAGGGCTGAGCATGTTAAAAAACACGCCTGTTGGTAATGCATTGGTTTTAGACATGGCGGAACTACTTCTTGTTGAAGAGGATTTAGGTCAGGATGAATTCACGGACTTTTTAGGTGTGAGTTTCTCTTCTCCAGATTACGCAGGCCATACATGGGGGGTTCGATCGCGTGAAGTGCACGATATGTATTTAAAACTGGATGCGCAGCTAGGTCAATTCATTCGTACCCTAAATAAAAAAGTGGGCAAAGAGAATTATATCATCTATCTCACGGCCGATCATGGAGCGAGCGAAAACCCAAATCACCTTGCAGATGGCGGCTATAATGTCCGCAATTACGCAAATGCAGATGTCGTTGCACAGCTCAATGACCGCATCGTAAATGAATTGGACGTGCAGGTCAATCTAGAGAATGCGGTATCGAAAATCATCAACCATCATATTTATCTAAATGAATGGGCAAAACCCTTCACAGCAGAGATCGCGAAAATCACCGAGCAGATGGACCCATTTATTCACGTATACACAGCAGATGAAATTCGCCGCCCCGGAGGAGAAGAACTTGCCTTAAAACTGCATGAGGGCTACCAAAGTCGTTTTGGAGGTGATCTCATTTTCCAACTGCAACCGAACGCTATATTCTATGGTCCGTACGGCTCCACTCATGGAACCGGTTATACCTACGACACCCACGTTCCTTTTCTTATGATGGGCTTCGGTGTGGAGGCAGGGCAATCGTTCGATAAGGTGTACATAACGGATGTAGTAGACCGTGTTGCAGAACGCAGTGAACTTCCTTATGCTCCGAACAGTAAGGTAGAATAAATGGCCTGGATTAGGAAAGCGTGAATTTTTGGCTAAATTTAGACCAACAAAACACAAAACCACAATGAAAAAATTACTACTCCTGGCCGGTTTGAGTCTTATGCTCGCATCATGCGGCAATGCCTTTTGCGATTGCGATCTTTATGAAGATGATTACACTTGGGATGGATTCGAATACCAACTAAACAGCTCCGCAATGACCGTTGAAGACACTTGTTTGGATGCTGGTATCGAAGATTCTATAACTTCAGGTGCCGGTGCGTACCTCAAAGTATTGCGCGTGGAGTGTCCTTAAAAACAATAGCATTCATATAAAAAAGGCGGCCTTTCGGGCCGCCTTTTTTATGCACTCTAGTTATTCCACCCAGAAAAGATTCGAATAATCAACGAAATACAATAAATCAGTAACCCGTAGATCGAGGTTATACTGCTGACCTTTAGTCCACCGGCTAATATCGATTGACTCACACCTCCCGCGGCTTCTATTGCTTCAAATGCCCCTAAAAGTCCAATGAGTTGACCTAGAAATCCAAATGCTAATGCAGCCAAGCCAAACTCCTTAAGTATAGCCTTTCGTTGAAGGGCAGCGTATATTACACCGATCAGAAGAAGTGTAAGGAAAAACATAAATAATGGTCCTCCCATCATAAAATAATTCATAGTATTTACATTTTACATAAACCTATAAAAAAAAAGCCCGTTGCTTTCGCAACGGGCTTTTTTAAGTATAAATCTGGTTTATTTCAAACCTTCTTCGATCATCTTATTGAATTCATCCAACTTTGGAAGGACTACGATACGAGTACGACGGTTCGCAGCACGACCCTCGCGTGTATCATTCGAGGCAACCGGAATGTACTCACCACGACCCGCAGCAGTCATACGCTCTGCAGCAATACCGTGTTCTGATTGTAGTACGCGAACAATGTTTGTTGCACGACGAACAGAAAGTTCCCAGTTATCCTTTACACATTCAGTAGCTATTGGATCAGTATCTGTGTGACCTTCTACTAAAATCTCTAAGCCCGGCTTAGCGTTCATAATTTTAGCAACCTTACCCAGAACGTTTTTCGCATCTTTACTTACGTAATCTGAACCTGGACGGAACATCAACTTATCACTTAAGTTAACGTATACGACGCCTTTCTCAACACTGATTTGAACATCATCATCGTTCATATCGCCTAAAGCGCCTTTCAGTGAAGTAACTAGGGCAAACGTAACACTGTCTTTACGATTCATCGCATCTTGAAGACGTGTGATAGAGGTTTCCTTCTCGTTGATGCTCTCAAGCGTTTTCTCCATGTTCTGAGCGTTTGTAGCACTCATTGCAGTAAGATCACCTACTTGTTTTGCTAAGCTGTTTTTATCTGCCTTTAGTTCGGCCAACTGCTGCGCCTGAGCTTCCTTAGCGGCAAGTGCTCCAGCCAATTCCATTTTAGCATTGCTCAATTTGTCAGCTGTAGTGTTCTGTAACGTCTCTAGCTCAACGTATTTTTGCTTGCTCACACAGCTTGTCAAAGACAAAGCGGCTGCCAAAGCCAATACAAATACCTTTTTCATTTTCTTTCTTTTGGTTTCCACGCAAAAATAAGAACTTATATGAGCAAACAAGGGCTAAAGCACGGGAATTCATTAACTTCTAGCCACTAAAACCTAAAAAAGATGAAAAAAACACTCTTAACCGCAGTGTTGGCGCTCTTTTCAGTAGTCGCCTTTGCACAAGAAAAGCCGCAAAACACTGAAAAACACGCATGTACTGAAACCTGTGATCACGGTAAGGCCGAAACTAAAACAGAAATGAAAGCCTGCTGTAAAGCAGCGGAAGCTAAAGGTGAAGAATGCGGCCATTGCGCATCAAAAAAGTCAGTAACAGCCGTGGTTCCAACAAAAAAAGCATGCTGCTCTGAAGGAAAATCTGAAGGAAAATCGTGCGAAAACACTGTGAAATCTTCAGAAACAGCCAACGTTGCACCTAAAAAAGCGTGCTGCTCTGAAAAAAAAGCAGGATGCGCTGATAGCGGAAAAGAATAGGTAGACGGCCGAAAAAAATAGAAAAGCCCGCGATTCGATGAGCCGCGGGCTTTTTTTATTGTCCTTATTCCACCTTACCGGCGAGATAGTCATCAATAAACGTTCGTAAGGTCGTCTCGACGTCTAGATTTTTTGCGATGATCGTTTTATCCGGTCCCAAAACTAACTTTTTTGGTGTGGTCGGTATGTAATAGTACCATAGAAAATTTGGACGGTCAAAGTCCGATTCAAACCCGTTAATCCAATCCAAATCGTACTCCTCAATGTATTTTTCCCATCCGGTAAATTCATTTTGAAGTGTGATGGCAACCACCTCAACACCCTTGTCCTTATATTCATCATAGAATTCTTTGAGACGTGGCGTTTCTTTACGGCAATGGCCACACTCACTGTCCCAGAAATAAAGAATAGTGATCGGACTCTTTACTTCGGATAACTTCACTCGTCCATTATTTTGTGTGTCAAAAGCAAAATCTGGAGCAGGTTGACCGATCAGCTCAGTTGCAAGGCCTTCTGCCTTTTCTCGGATTTTCCCTAAATCATTTTTGGAGATCCAATCCGCATAGCCGTTGACATAAAATTGATTTACCAGCCAAACAAATACCTCATCTTCACCCATGAACTTTGAGGTTTCATAATGATACGTAGCAGTACTTATAAGGACCTTTCTAATCTGTTCATTTATAGGTTGTGAAAGGAGTCTGTCTAAGTGGTAGATAATGGTATCTGGGTTGTGACCTAGTACTTGGTCAAAATATAAGGTCCGATTCTTCTCAAAAAATGGATTGATAAAAGTGCTCAACGAATTCAGATTGGTGTAGTCCCAAAAATGACTGCGCAGCCAAAATACATTGGTATCTGGGTTTAATGGAATCAATTGTGGCATCAGAAAGTCCCGCAGAGCGTCATCCTTTATTCCCAGTAAAAAAGCGCGAACTTCATCTTCTGATGGTGGTGCACCGTTGACGGGGGATACAAGAGATTTAAACGCTTGAAATTCGTTAATTCCAGGGCCTTGCAACTGCACTTCATTTAAGGCGTTATAGTCCGCAGAAATCTCAAGTATTTCATCGGAAATGACTAAATCGAAGGTGTGCATTCCATCTATATACAGTACGAAAATACCACGTTCTTGCTGTGTCCATTCTGCCTCGAAGCATCCTGTGGTAGTACTAATGGGTACGTCTTGTTTCACGGCTAAACCTTTACCGCGCAGGTACGCAATTTTCACTGACGTGACCGAATCGGGTAAATTGGCAATACAGCCCTTTAGAACAGGATTAGACTGAGCGGAAAGGAACGTATTAGAGGCAAGAAATATGAAGGCAATCAGAAAACGAACCATTTTCATAAGGTATGCGGGGTTTATAAAGTTCAAAGTTACAAATTCACTAACCGCGTACTCAACTTTTCATGCACGCCCTCAAACCATTGGATCAATTGAGCCGTAAGATTCGATTGTGAACTATTCACCAGGACCCGCCCATCGACCTCCACAATAGGTGTCAACTCGCCCATGGAACCCGTTCCAAAGGCCTCGTCCGCAGCGTATAATTCGGTTAATGAAATATTACGCTCCTCGACGACAATGCCATTTGCTCGAGCCAGTTCTATCACTAATCCGCGTGTAATCCCATGAAGACAAGCATCGGCCGTTGGCGTAAGCAAAGTCCCGTTTTTCACCATAAAAATATTTGTACCGTTCATCTCAGAAATAAATCCAAGGTTGTCCAGCATTAATGCTGAATCTACACCAGCGTGGTTGGCTTGAATTTTAGCTAAAATATTATTAATCAGATTATTGTGATGAATCTTAGAATCGACATGCATAGGACTATTGCGACGAATAGCACTCGTCATGATTCTTATACCTTTTTCATTATCGTACACTGGCGGTTTCCATTCTGCCAATACAATCAAAGTAGGGCCGCTTTGATTCAATCTGGGATCCATCCCAGAGGTGATTTTCTCCCCTCTAGTCAGTGTCAATCGAATGTGCGTGTCTTTCGTCATTCCATTAGCTTCTAGCGTCGCCTTGATGGCCGATTTTATACTGGCCCGCGTTGGGATGGATTCAAACGCCATGGCCCGCGCAGAATCCTCTAATCGGTCCAAATGCCGCTCCAAACAGAAAACCCCGTTTTCGTAGACGCGCATTCCTTCCCAAACCGCATCTCCACCTTGAACGGAACTATCGAAAACGGAAACCTTGGCATCTGCACGTTCCACTAATCTATGGCCTACCCATACCTTTAGGTTTTTATTTCTAGGGTCAAATTGCTGTAGCATGTCTAAAATTTAAATCGATTGGAAAATAAAGAAAGGTAGGCAGGTAAAGCTGCTTCAACGACTTTTTCATGTGCGTTAATCAACGGTTCTGGAAGCATCTTTGGTTGACCGAAGCCTGTGCTTTGATGGACGTTGCCGTACCAATGCTTTGCCCAGGGTCCATCAAACGATTTAGCACCCACTGGCCAACTCAACATTTCCGGGCGCCAAACCAAATCAAGCGCTTCGCAAATTCGAGGCAATGTACGTGCAGGATCCGCCAACATTTCGTCCGAATCTACAATGATTTTTGTCCCCGGCAACCGCTCAACCTGCTGCCATTGCTGCCATTCTTGATCTAAACCTATATCCTCGGCTGTTACATTCGGGATAACCTTAGTAAAACTTTGAACGACTTTACGAGGATGTCGAATCCAAAAAATGAAAGCGCTCTGCTCCGCCCATTCCCAAGGCTCGTCTACCATGTGGTGGGCCATGTTCTTAAGATACACCTCATCGTGGTTTTCAGCCAATTTTTGAACTGCACCCGCGATATCCGCTAAAGCTGTCGGCCACTTTTCTATGGTTTCTAAACGTCCAGGATGGTTTAACCCCTTTTTTTGAAGGTACTTCCCATACATAGGCTCATCAAATACCGCGCATCCCGGACGTTGCGCAAAACTGTACATCACAGCAGTACTGATGTTTCTAGGACCTGAAATAGCATGAATGATTTGCGCCATGAGAATAGAGAGGGTTTAGTTTAGGATGAGTAGCTCTTATCCTCCATAATAGGACACTCTAAATTGTGTCACATTCTCACTGGTTAAAGTAATAGTGATTAAAAATTCATTCAGGTAACCATGGATATCCTGTACGGGTATATCTATACTAGCTGTATCAGACATGGGCTGTATCAATCCGCGTTGAGTAAGCGTACGTTCAATATTGTACGTACTCATGTGTCTAGTGAATAATTCAGCGAATGCAAGTATTTCGGAATTGTAATCACTAACTCCTCGTGCAGTGTAAAGCGATGCTTCCCAATAAAAGTGTTCACAAGCGCCCTGAGAAACGTAGATTGAGTCTCCGTTATTCATAGTAAGAACGCCTTCTGCATAAAGCGGAAAGCATCTAAAAACATATGACTTTAATCCTGGTACATTTGAAACTTCATGTTCCTCAAAGTCATAATTAAAGGAACAATTAGGGTCTTGAAAACAGGTATCCATAACCCCCTGCATATTTCCTGGTGAAGCAAACGAAAAGAGTGAACACACGCAAAAAATAGTACACACCAAGAACCGCATCGAAAATCGCATAAGAGGTTATTTTTTAACTCCTCTCGAATATAATGAAAAGGCTGATAGCTGCAGAAGTTCCCGTGAAAGCGTATCTTCCGAAAAACTAACAACCAATGAAATTTTTCCTGCGCATCCAGGTAAAACTACTTTTAGCTTACTTCGTTACTAGTTTCTCAATATCTGGACAAAGTTTACACGATCCACAACAAAATTATGAGCCCACAGGGGGTCTGTTTGATGAGGATTCACTCCGGCAATTTTCTTTAACCTTTTACCGTAACGATTACCACCAATACCTCAAAAATTCCTGGTATTACGCACCCAGTGAACGGATCCCTGCACAACTCGAACTCAATGGTGTCATTTATGATAGTGTAGGTGTTCGCTACAAAGGCAATTCAACCTTTTGCTTGCCTAATGACATTGGTAGTCGTAAAGTACCGTACAATATTGACATGAACCACTACATCAGTGGCGCTAAAGTATTGGGCGCAAAAAAAATAAAACTTGCAAATGCTTGGGTTGACCCCACGCTAATGAAGCAGATCATAGCGAGTAATCAATACCGAAAATACTTACCGACTGGGGAATCCAACCTAATAAAACTATATGCCCAAGGAAATTATGTTGGTCTTTACGTGAATGACGAATCCATCAATAAGCAATTCTTAGAAAAACATTTTGGTGAAAAAGATGGCCCATTATTTAAATGTGATAACATCACACGCTACTGTGATACGGCAAATGCGCCATCAGCCATGCCACCAAACTTATACTACATGGGCATGAACCCCTCTGCCTATTACGATAGTTACGACATGAAATCTGATGAAGGCTGGGACGAACTCGTTGAGTTAATCCGAACTATTGAATTCGATTTCGACAATCTTCAATCGATCTTAAATGTAGATCGCGTTCTTTGGGCTTTTGCAGCGAATCAAGTACTTCTTAACCTGGATTGTTACAATACCTACTACATACATAATTTTTACCTCTATCAAACAGAGGACGGTCTTTTTCAAATGATTCCATGGGACTTAGACAATAGCTTTACGGGAGGAATCATGGGATGGAATTACTGGTCGCCTGCCAACGTGTACGAATTCGAACCCTATATATTGGGACCTCCATTAGGAGGCAGTACACCCGCTTGGGAACAACGTCCTTTGTTAAATAAAATTTTAGAAAATGGGTTTTACCGAAATCTTTATTCTGCGCACCTTAGAACCATAATCAACGAGCTCGATACAGCGGCTATCCGAACCAATATTGAAGATCTCCAAGATTTAGCTTATCCTGCTGTGGTACAAGATGTAAATAAGCCGTTTTCGAATGCACAATTCTATGAAAATGCGGAAAATGCCATCTGGACAAATTGGGGTTTCGGTGGTATAATGTCCACCTTACATGAACGATTGCTCTACCTTAGCAGCCACCCTGAAATTAACAGAACAGCTCCTATCATTGATAGCGTTCGTTACCTATTTAACAATGATGAAGTTGTCGTTACCTCAGCTGTATCTGGTTCAAATTCGGTAGAGTTACTTGTGAGCAATAATGGTTACGCCTCTAAATTTGAGTCTTTCCTTATGAATGACAACGGTGTAAACGGTGATGAAACGGCTGGTGACGGGATTTACTCATTAAATCTACCATTCCAGGACAGTGCTAAAGAAATTTCATTTTATCTACGTGCATTCAATACTGAAGCCTGTGCCCTAATGCCCGAGCGTGCAGAATATGAATTTTACACCTATCTCCCAGATGCAGGTTCTGAGGACGACATGGCGTTTAGTCTTTATCCTAATCCCACTCGAGGGCTATTCACGATTTCACTAAGTAGTTTGGACCAATTCGCGGTTACTATCCACAACGGAATGGGAGCGACAGTGTACGCTGGAGAAACAACAGGTTTAAAAACCGACGTGGATCTGACGTCTTTTGCAAGCGGAGTTTATATCGTACAGTTGCAAAATGAATCAACGCGTCTTGCAAGAAAACTAATAGTTCAATAGCGCTTGATCAAGACCAATTACCAAATCGATCCAGATATTGCGCCTTACGTGAATTGCATTATGTTTGGCGAAAGTACCAACGTTAATTCACAAACCTCGATCCCATTATATGCCGATGGTTATCCAGGTATCATGTTTCAACAAAGCGATGAAGGTTTTTTTCTACACCCTAAGAACGAAAAACTATCAGAACTATTTCTATATGGTCAAACGCTGAACCCTATCTCTTTAGATGTAAGAGGTTGTTATCATTATGCCGTTGTCCAACTTTACCCTTTCGCTTCTAAATACTTGCTGGACATTGACCCTAAAGTTCTTAATGACGATTGCTTTGATTTACTCACTATAAAATACCTTGACGTTGCAAGCTTTCATAAGGGATTAAATGAGTCATCAACCCTGGCAGAGAAAATTGAGATAATCTTAAATTTAATTCGTGGCTTAATAGAGTCTCATAAAGTTCATGACAACGATAATGTCCAAAAAGCCATTTCATTAATTCTAAAAAGTAAAGGACAAATTAGAATTAGCACATTGATAGAAGAATTACCTATAACGGAGCGTACTCTTGAGAGAAATTTCAGCGCCTATGTCGGTCTATCGCCAAAGCAATTTTCAAAAATAATTCAATTTCAATTCGCTCTCAACCAGCTTACAGAAACATCGTTTGAAAAGTTAACTGATGTGAGTTTGGATAGTGGGTTCACGGACCAGTCTCACTTTATTAAGACCTTTAAGCGCTACACAGGACAAACACCGTCTTTTTTCCGCAGAAATCTTTAAAAAGTATCAAGTATGTCGGTTCTATACAATTCTAACCTGGAGGTCCCGGATATATTTGTTGGAAACAAAAAACAATGATGCCATTTTTTAAAAACCTAGACGAATTATCCGATATCACGGACATCACTTGGAACGACAGAAAACGACTGGGGCCGTTGGACAAAGCATCCCAAAATATTATGCGAGGAGAGTCGTCATTTACTTCTGCTCAAAAAGAAGTTTTCGCAGCTTTTGTATCAGGACTTAATGCGTGCTCATTTTGTTATGGTTCTCATGCAACAGTTGCCGAAAACTTCGGAGTTCCAAAAAATACTATTGAGGCTTTAGTGGCGGATATTGATAGTGCACCCGTTGCGGAAAACGAAAAACCACTTTTTCAATACCTAAAGAAACTTACGCTCTCGCCGAGTAGGCTTATTCATGAAGATGCAAATAAAGTCTTCCGTGAAGGTTGGAGCGAAAAGGATTTACAGGATTTAATCTTAATTGGCTGTCTGTTTAATTTTTACAATCGTCTACTCGATGGACATGGCATTAAAGGTAATCAAGCTATATATGAATTTGGTGCTGCCCATCTTCATAAGAATGGATATAGTGTGCCTTGGTTCATAGGCTTAATTAAAAATAATATTAAGAATCTTAAAATTAAAAAACTATCAAACGCTGAACGGTAATAATCCCTGCTCTACTAAAGTGTATACATACTTAACCCTTACGCTCGTTTTTAAAATTTATCCGTTGAATGCGCAACTAGCTCACTCATATGCAACAAAAACAAGCCATTCGTATCGCTTTATACCTTGTTAAGGTGTTCATTCTGTTTCACCTATGCATACTAACCGGTATGCTTACTCCTGATATTACATGGGGAGGCAATCTGAAAAATGATTCCGCAATGTATACTGCTGAGGTCTTATCAATCATTATTAACCTCTTTTTAGGACTTATTTTACTTATCAAAGGAAAATATATCTCAGGATTCATTTCGATGGAGGCTGTAAATGTCTTTTTATGGTGTTTTCTTGTGTTTTTTTGCCTCAACACGATAGGAAATCTCTTGGCGGAAACACTGATAGAAAAAAGTCTATCCATAATAACACTGTTTTTCACCTACTTAATCTTCATGATACTCAGAAGAAGTACTAAAATACCCAGAACTTAATGGACGGATTGCCTTCGATAAATAAGACCTATTTAAAACCAAAAACCCCCAGTAAATACCGGGGGTTTGCTTATTCAAGTGAGCCATACTGGATTCGAACCAGTGACCTCTGCCCTGTCAAGGCAGCGCTCTAAACCAACTGAGCTAATGGCCCTCAAATCTTGTACAAAGATACTTATGTTCACTCGACGCTTTGGTCTTTCCTGATTTTTTATTTCGCGTGTAAACCCTCTAAAAACAAATAACTTAGAAAAAAATGTCGCGCACTCAATTAATTAGTCGACATTTGCACTTTAAATTATATTATGAATCAAGGAACAGTAAAGTTCTTTAACGGAGACAAAGGATTTGGCTTCATTAAAGACGACGAGTCAAACACAGAGTACTTCGTACACGTAACAGGTTTGGTTGACCAAATCGAAGAAGGCGACAGTGTCGAGTTTGAATTGACAGAAGGAAGAAAAGGATTAAACGCTGTAAACGTAAAGCAGCTCTAAGTTTATATCAGTACATTCCAAAGGCCTCCAGAAATGGGGGCCTTTTTTATTTCCCATAATTTCACCCATAAAAAAGCCCCAGCATAGGCTGAGGCTTTTAGTAGCTCCGAAGGGAATCAAACCCTTATCTCAGGCTCCGGAAACCTGCATTCTATTCGTTGAACTACGGAGCCAAACTTAGTTGGCGAATATCGGTTAATTAGCCGATTACTGCGCCGCTATCGGCACCATTTTCTGGAGCCATTAATCTCAAGCTTCCATCACCATCTTCTGCCATTAAAAGCATTCCTTGACTTTCAACACCTCGGATTTTACGTGGTGGTAAGTTCATAAGTACCGTCACCTTTTTACCCACCATTTCTTCTGGGCTAAAATGCTCGGCAATACCTGAAACTATAGTACGTTGATCTAATCCTGTATCTACTAAAAACTTCAGTAGACGATCCGCTTTAGGTACGCGTTCTGCTTCGAGAATGGTACCCACTCTCAAGTCCATAGACATGAATTGATCAAAAGAAATATCGTCTTTCTGTGCCATATGCGTCTTTTCAATAGTTGAAGGTGCCTTTGCTGCCTCATTTGCTGCAGCCGATGCTTGCAACTTTTGACGCTGCACTTCAACTTGTTCATCTTCAATTTTTGAGAATAATAAGGAGCTTTCGCTCAATTGCGTTCCCGCAGGAACCACGATTTCTTGATTGGATTGCTCCCAATTTGGAATGCCGTTCTGGTTCAGCATACCGCGTAATTTTGAGGCAGTGGTTGGGAGAAAAGGTTCAAAAACAATGGATGCAATACCCATGATTTGTGTAGCGATGTATAATGCAGCTCCCGCTCGGGCAGGATCTTGCTTGTACACCTTCCATGGTTCTTGTTCTTGCAGGTATTTATTGCCTAATCGGGCGACATTCATGGCTTCATTTAAAGCATCGCGGAATTTAAAGGCATCTAATGACTTTGCAATTCTACGACCGCATTGTGTCATTGTCGCTAAAGCTTCACGATCGGAATCCGTAAGTACTCCTGGCTCTTGTACCTCGCCGTCAAAATATTTGTGCGTGAGTACCATTACACGATTTACAAAATTACCGAGCCCTGCTACCAATTCACTATTGTTGCGCGTTTGGAAATCTGCCCAAGTGAAGTCGTTGTCTTTGGTTTCGGGCATCGTTGCGGTCAATGCATAGCGTAAAACATCTTGCTGCCCAGGGAAATCCTGTAAATATTCATGCAACCAAACGGCCCAATTCTTAGAAGTACTAAGTTTACGGCCTTCGAGATTGAGGAATTCATTAGCGGGTACTTGAGTGGGCAAGGCGTATTCCCCATGCTGCTGAAGCATCGCGGGAAAAATAATACAGTGAAATACGATATTGTCCTTTCCGATGAAGTGAACGATTTCTGCATCATCACCTTTCCAATATTGCTCCCAGGTATCCGGAAGTAATTCCTGTGTAGCGCTGATGTATCCTATAGGTGCATCAAACCAAACGTACATGACTTTACCCTCAGCACCTTCCACTGGCACGGGCACACCCCAGTCTAAATCGCGGGTCATGGCGCGCGGTTGTAATCCATCGCCGGCATTCAACCAACTCATGCATTGCCCCATGACATTAGGCTTCCAACCTTCGCGGCTTTCTAGAAAAGCCCTTAGCTCATCTGACAATTCATCCAACGGTAAGAACCAGTTCGTCGTATTACGCAATTCTGGGACTGCGCCACTTAACGTTGATTTGGGTGCAATGAGATCTGTAGCGTTCAACGATGTACCACAACTTTCACATTGATCTCCGTACGCATCAGCTGCGTGACATTTCGGACATTCTCCTGTGATGTAACGATCCGCTAAGAATTGACCCGCTTCAGCATCAAAATATTGCTGCGTTTCTTTAGCTACGAGCGCCCCCTTATCCATGAGGTTCGTGAAGAATTCCTTGGCATTTTTATGGTGCTGCTTACTCGAAGTACGACTGTAGTGGTCAAAGGAAATTCCAAATTCTTCAAAAGCATCCTTCATCATGCCATTGTAACGGTCGACCACGTCTTGAGGCGTAATCCCTTCTTTCTTTGCTTTGATTGTGATTGGCACTCCATGCTCGTCAGAACCACAAACGAACTTTACATCACGTCCCCGCATTCGCAAATACCTAACGTAGATATCTGACGGAAGGTAACACCCCGCGAGGTGACCTATGTGAACGGGACCGTTAGCATACGGCAATGCCGCAGTAACCATGATTTTTTTGTTCGAACTCATGCTTTTTTGAAACGTTTAAAGCTTACCGCGAAGATAATGCGCTTTTATTGGGTATTTTTCGGCTAATGAAACAAACCGTACCCAATTTTTTACAATCCGGAGACACTATTGGGATCAGTGCCACGGCCAGATTCGCAACGGCTGAATCGCTCGCAATCGCTAAACGACTAATAGAGTCCGAAGGGTTCAACTGTTACTATGCACCTGAAATTTCTAAGCAGCACCATCAGGTAGCAGGCACGATTACAGAACGCGTGCAGCACTTTAATGCCCTTATTCACAATCCTGACATCAAGGCCATATGGAACATTAGAGGAGGGTACGGCAGTGCAGAAATTGTAGATTTAGTGGACTGGGAAGCGCTAATCGCTCAACCCAAATGGCTGATCGGTTTTTCAGATTTCACCACCTTTCTGTGTCACGGCGTCCAAAAAGGGATTGCAACCCTGCATGCCCCGATGCCCATCAGTTTTTCTACTACCCACCCTGACGCACTTACAGCAACATTCAATGTACTGCGCGGTAAAGAAGATGCGTTGCACTGTGTACTGCCTAAAAATATTCATGGACAGATCATAGCGGGGAACCTCAGTGTGATCGCCAGTATTTTGGGTACTCCCAGTCTCCCTAGTTTAGATGATTGTGTACTCATCATTGAGGACCTTGACGAATACCATTACCACCTCGACCGTATTCTTTTAACGCTTCGACGCCGAGGCGCATTTAATAGATTACGCGCTGTAGTTTTAGGTGAATTTTCTGATATACACGACCATGAGATCCCATGGGGCGCTGCTATTGCTCAAACCTTAAAGAAACATTTTGAAGCTGAAGGTGTCCCTGTCTTTACCCACCCTATCATTGGTCATGGTAAAGAAAATTGGCCCATCATTCTACAGTCTATATAACCCCGTTGACTTGCAGTATTTCAAATAAGCAAACACTGTTTTGCAATGCAAGCATGTACATCTTTAAGTTCTACACATTCGTAGGATTCCTCGCGGACCTTCGCCATCTTATTAAAATGAAGACGTATCAAATTTATGAGGAACGCGCCGCAGAATTATTGCAGCGCATGGGGCATACCCTGCTGTATCAGAACTACCGATCTGGACGTTCGCAAATTGATCTCATCACACAGCTCAACCGCTGTTTGTACATAGTGGAAGTAAAATACCGGTCCTCAACTGTTACAGACTATGAAAATTGGTTGAGTCAGCGGCAATGCCAACGATTGTTGCAGGCCGGCGTACGCCTTGTTGGCCCATTTCAATGCACTGAAATTAAATTACTCCTTGTTGCCTATCAAGGTGAGGATTCAGATCCTGAAATAATCCCCCTCGCTGTTAACTAAAGTTCCACGTAACTGCCTGTACTGAAGCAAGACCGCCTACCTTTGCAAAAAGTACTAAGCCATGCGCAACAGTCGCTCCAATAACAGAAGCCCAAAGAAAGGCGGCACAACTAACCGATTTGCTGAAGGAAGCAGAGGTCCACGTTCGTTTGACAATGACGACCGTAACAGCGGTACAAAAAAAGAATTCAAAGGCGGCGCTGCGAACTACAAGCGTGTGAAACGTCGTAATGCAGAGGATATCGCTAGCACCAGCGGCGAAATGCGCTTGAATAGGTTTCTTTCACATGCTGGCATTTGTAATCGACGTGAAGCAGATGATTTGATCGCTGCGGGCCTCGTACAAGTGAATGGTAAAGTGATCGTCACCATGGGCTATAAAGTGCAGCCAACCGATGAGGTTAAATACAACGGCTCTCTGATTAAAAGTGAGAAAAAGAAATACTTGGTCCTTAACAAGCCCAAAGGCTTTATCACCTCTATCACTGACAAGAAAGCTAAGAAAACTGTAGAAGAATTGGTCGGGAATGCGTGTCGAGAAAGACTGTATCCTGTGGGAAGTATGGATCGTACTAGTACAGGTGTTTTGCTCTTTACGAATGACGTAGATCTAGCGAAAAAGATGGCGCACCCAAAAAACGGTGCGGTACAAATCATCAGCGTCGTATTAGATAAACCACTTCAAAAAACACATCTCACTGCGATCGCAAAAGGAATGGAATTGGAAGACGGTAAAATAGATGTTGAAGAAATAAAATACATCGACGAACGTACGAAACGTGAGGTGGGTTTACGTTTACACAGTGGTAAGCACCGTATTGTGCACCGCATCTTTGATAAGTTGGGCTACACCATTGAAAAAATGGACCGCGTCTCATACGCAGGCTTTACGAAAAAGAATCTGAGTCGCGGACAATGGCGTTTTCTAGATCCTAAAGAAGTAGATTTTCTAAAAACCAGGTAGCCCGTGAAGCGAGCGCTAATTTTTATAGGATATTTCGCGCTCATCCTTATGCTCGTTGTAGCAGGGGGTGCAGGTTATCTTTATTACAATCAAGATAAAATAATCAGTGGCGGTATTTCAAAGCTCAATGAGCAGTTGAAAGCACCGGTGGAAGTAAGTACCATAGAATTGGATCTATTTTCAGGATTTCCGCGAGTTCGAATCGTACTCAATGCGGTTACCATAGCGGATCCTTTTGGCAACCAAAAACCGCTAGTTAAGGCCGAGGAAGTTGGCTTAGGGATGAATGTTCTAGAAGTGATTCGTGGAACTTATACCATAGAAGAATTGGCGGTTAGCACGGGAGAAATTCACTTAACGCGTTCAAGTCGAGGCGATAATTGGGATTTACTAAATACTACCGATTCATCAAATGCTGATATAAACCTGCGGTACTTCGAGGCTGTTGATGTGAATGTGACTTATGACAACGTTTTTGATAAGTCTTATTACAGCAGCTCCATCAACACTTTGTATGCGTCCGGTCTCATTGGGAATCGTACCGAGCTGTCTCTGAAGGTAGATTTAGCTGCTACTAACGCAACCCTCGCCGGTGAAATTTTCCTTGTTAATGCCCCAATAGCAGGAAGTATCGAACTAATTATTGACCAAGAGTGGGCGCTTTCTACAAGTGACTTAACACTCGACGGAGCTCGGATCAATCTAGATCTTAATCAAGATGGAGGAAAGATAAGTGCGGTACAAACGGACATTCCAAAAGCACTTAGCTATGTACCTCTGTTCGAGATTCCTGATGAAATTGAAATCAACGGCTTACGCGCAGATTGGGGCTGGGCCGGAACTTGGGACCAGTGGGTGCTCGACTTCGATACGAAGAATACTACTTTGAATTACAACGGAATTGCAGTGCCTTCGCTTTCCTGCAAAGGACAGTGGCGTTGGGGTAGCGTTCCTGAGCTGAGTATACCTTCACTTGCACTGGAAACCAATACAGGTGAGATTACCGGTACCCTCGAATTAAAGGGAAACGCTCCTACCCTTTACACCCATCTAGAGGGCGGGTCCAACCTAAGCGAACTGTTTGATTTCATTGAAACGGATCTTCTTGTGAACCCCATGGGCTTCTGGAAAGGTGATCACATTTCGCTTACACAAGGTTTTCGTTCTTGGGAAGATTTTACGCCTGTCGGTAGCCCCATTTTTAAAGGAGATATTTCTTTGTTCGAAGGCGCCTTTGCACTAGCCGGTAGTAACATCTCATTTGAAAAAGTCGAAGCGGAATTAGGTATCGACGGTCGGAATGTTCAAATCGATCGGTGTTTCTTGCAAAGTGGAGAAAACACAGCCGTAGTCACTGGGACTATTTATAATGCATTAGAGGCGAGTGGCTACCCAAAGGTTGTTTTAAGCCTAGAAAGCCCTACTATTTCTATTGATCCTTTGCTGTATTGGGAATTCGAAGATGACGAACTCGACGAAGAAACCAGTTTCGATTACTCCGTCGCTGTTAAGGTAGACCATGTCAAGCTTGGTGATTTCAATGGCGCGAATCTCGTGGGTACTGTTTATAATCGAGGCAACTGGATCATAGGAGACGCCATGCGTATTGACGGTTGTGATGGAACGCTAGGTGGAAATTGGGCACTGTACGAAGTCGGTTCCGACAATGTACTTAAAGGAGATGTATTCGTACAGTCTATAAAATTGGACCAATTGCTTGCCAGCTTCAACAGTTTTGATATTGAAGATTTAAATGCCTCTAATCTGCTGGGTGAAGCCAGTGCTACTGCCACTGTTTCACTAGCCTTTGATAGTGAATGGGAGCAACACAGTACTAAAACCGATATCAAAGGAGAAGGAGCGATTAAAGGCGGTACGTTGCAGAATTATGCACCACTGCAAGAGTTAAGCGCTTTTATCGATAAAGGTGAATTGGATAAAATTGAATTTCCCTACCTCGCTTCTACATTTCGTGTCCACGGAGATACACTGCTACTCCCTGAAATGGAAGTGAAAAATAGTGCACTGAATCTTTGGGTGAACGGCTGGCAAAATCTAGAAACCGATGACCTCCGTTATAGCGTTCGACTCGGCCTGAAAGATCTCGCCATGCGAGGTAAAAATTCAAATAGAGATTTAGGGAATTGGATCGGAGAGGCAGAGAACGAAAATCAACCTTATGTCCGACTGATTGTAGGTTGTAATTTAGATGACGTGTGTATAAGTCTTGACCGAGAACGAATCAATCGTAGCTTCAAGGAAGCCCTTCAACAGGAAAGAGAAGACTTGAAAAACATCTTTAAAAAGCCTGAAGAATCGACGACCGAACCTACGCCAGGTAGCGGGACCTTCGAATTACTATGGCCAGAACAAGATAGCCTTGAGGTTCGTTTTACTCATTAGTTTCGAATAATGCATCTAAGGTACCCTGTGAGAGCGGGTGGTACGAAGGCCGTGCTTTTTTATAAATCTCACGTGCCCATTGCTGACGTTTCTCGTCGCCATTCAACATACTTTCATACATAGGCACAATAAATTTTCTGCGCCCCACCTTCACTAAAAACTCTTCCACTGTCTTCTTGTAGATAGCACGATCGAAACCTTCGTAATCTGTCTTTAAAATAGCTGAAAACCATGCCGCGACTATCTCAGGATTCGGGCTTCCACTAAAACCATAATTCTCGTCGGCTAATGCATAATGACCCACCGTTGCTCCACCCGCTTCTAGGCCGCGTATATAACGCAACCACTCGTGGGTCGACCAAAACTTAGTGGTTTCAAATTCCGCATAACACATCTGTTTCGCATCGGGTGCTTCAGGTGCTGTGCTCAGCATCATTTTCACAGCTTCGTCCACAATAAAGAATCTGTTGGATGCTGGGAATGGACAATTCATTGGAAGTCCTTTTCCATAGACCCATTGATCCACACCAATAGCATCCCACTGTTCTTGAGTCAACAGCTGCGCTAACTCTTGTAAAAACTGCTCCGTTACCATGGTTTTGAATCGATACTTCTCGAAATAACCTTTGATAAAGGCATCCCAAGTGTCTCTTCCCACGGTCTGTTCGCACAATTTTAAGAAATGAAAACCTTTATCATAGGCAATGGCATTTACCCCGTCGTCGGGATTTTTACCTGCCAAGTCCTGCTTCAAAATGGTGGCCTCTGGATCGTTTTCCAACATATGCGCCAATTCTTTTTGGAGATCATCATAACTCAATGCGACAAGCATATCCGCGAAATCGGGACCATAAACCCGCTCCATAATGCGCATTTCGAAGTAGACTGTAAAACCTTCGTTGAGCCAGAAATCGTTCCAAGTTCCATTAGTGACAAGATTACCGCTCCAACTGTGGGCCAATTCATGAGCGATGAGACTCACTAAACTTAAATCGCCAACCACAACAGTGGGTGTAAGAAAAGTCAAACGAGGGTTCTCCATTCCACCAAAGGGGAAACTAGGCGGCAGCACCAGCATATCGTAACGACCCCAATAATACGGTCCGTACAGTTCTTCAGCCTTTTCGATCATCTTCTCTGTCTGCCCAAATTCGAAAGCTGCATTGCGCACCATTTCAGGTTCAGCATATACGCCTGATCGTTCACCTAGTGCAATAAACTCTAGATCACCAGCACCTAAAGCCATGAGATAACTAGGGATAGGCTGGGGCATAGTAAATTCATAACTTCCTGTAGCTGATTTCTGCGTTGGATTTGAGGCACTCATTAGCGCCAACATCCCTTCCGGTACTTGTACTTTCGCGTTATAGGTAAAGCGGACTCCTGGACGGTCTTGACATGGAATCCATGTGCGCGCAAGAATGGCTTGACTCTGTGTAAATAAAAACGGCATTCGCCCTCCTTGGGTCAATGCTGCAGGAAACCACTGCACCGCTTCCGCTCCTTCTGTCGTAGAATAGGTAATACTTACCTCTTTGGAAGCCGGACTAAGGTCATAAACGATCAAAGCAGAACCCAACAAATCGTCTTCCGCCCCAAAGCTCCATTGTGCTTCTTGTCCGTCCAATAGGACCGCTTCAATCTGAAGCGATTTCGTATCAAAAACCACCTGATCGCCATGGGTTTCTGATAACGTCCAAACCGCCGTTGCATGAATTTCTTGTGCTTCGAAATCCACTTTTGCGTTCCATTCAAGATGCGTTACCGTCGCCTCTGGCGTGCTAAAGCTGTGCGGATCTACAAACAGCTCCGCCCGAAGTGTCGTATCGCCAATCATTGGTGGCCGCTCAGCAGACACGGCATCAACAGTGGTCGTAGGCTGGCAACTAAACAGTGTGGCTGACGCTAAAAATGCAGCGAAAAGGAGGCTTTTCATTCTTTTCATTTTATGTACTTTTCGAAAAAGTGAATATACCGCACATGAAACAAAAACCTGGACTTCTTTCAAGACTTGTTGTGAGCTCGATTGCCGTTTTTCTGGCCGATTGGATACTTCCCGGTGTAAGCATAAGTAGTTTTTCAACGGCTGTTGGTGTAGCCATTGTGTTGGGACTCCTGAATGCTACTTTGAAGCCGCTGCTGATCATCATTACCATACCGCTAACCTTCATGAGTTTGGGACTCTTTTTGTTGATCATCAACGCAATGATAATTGGGGTCGCAGACCAATGGATCGATGGCCTTGAAGTAGCAAGCGTGTGGACAGCCATTCTGTTCAGTCTGCTCGTCTCAACGATCAGCTCATGGATGTACCGTTACGGAGAGGGTCAGCGTTAAAGCACTTTTTTCTCCCAATGGGCTTTGATGCCAAAGGTACTGGATGCCAATGCCAGAAAGCTGGGTGTGGCATCGCTTAAATAATAGGTCGTGGTTCCTAATCCTTCAACAGTAGCATCCCAAGCCGAACCTACGGCATCTGCCACTATAGCAGGTGCATCTATCCAATCCACACCAGGGCGTAATTTCGCTGCTGCCTCGCGCAAAAGTGGGTAATGCGTGCAACCTGGCACTATGGCTTCAATACCTTTCAATGAAGGATCGTTCAGATAGTGTTCGAGCACACTTTCCTCTATCCCCGTACCTAAAAATCCGTCTTCAATCAGCGGAACCAGCAAAGGTGTTGGCAATGCCACTAATTCGTGTGGCACTTTAAGTGCTTCCAAGCGTTTTGCATAGGCATCGCTTCGCACCGTCGCCCGCGTTCCTAATAAAGCTGTTTTCCGCGGAGCACCTTCTGCTAATGCGTCCACCACCGGGTCAATCACATTGATAAAGGTCAAATCTGGAAAGGATGCTTCGAGCATCGAACCTGCCGCAGCACTCGCGCTATTGCAAGCAATAACAATCACATCGCAACCTTGAGCCGCTAAGAATCCGACAATCTCTCGACTGAAGCTTCGAATGGCTTCGTCACTTTTATCACCATACGGTAAGTGAAGTGTATCACCGTAATACACCTTATCCACCCCGGGTAATTTCTCTTCCAATGCACGCAGCACCGTAAGACCGCCCAAGCCGCTATCGAATAAACCTATTTTGCGTTGCCTTTTCACAGCACGCAAAATACCAAATAAAAAGCCCTCCGCGAGCTGCGCTCGCGGAGGGCTTAAAAATATTTTTTTACCCGGCTTAGTTAATGCCTAGTTCAGCCTTCACCAACGGCAAGATATCTTCACCACCGTCAAGATAGATCACTACTGCTTTAGATGCCGATGCGTCTAGAATATAAGTGAAGCCATTCGCTGAAGCCACTTTTTCTACTGCTGCTTGCGCTTTCTCGCTGATTGGCAGCATGAGATCCATCTGCTTACGCTGCAACTCTTGTTGCGCACTTTGGTTGAACTGCTGAATACGCTGACCCATAGTCTGCAACTCCTCATTCTCCTTCTGAAGGCGCAATTCCGTCCAAGTATCCATATTGGCTTGAGCGTTTTGCAATTTCGTCATGTATTCTTCCTGCATGGCGGTCGCATCACTTTCCAACTGGCCGGCATACTTTTCTATTTCAGCTTGAGCTGAAAGGTATTCTGGCATTACAGAAATTAGTTCATCTACATTGATGTGACCTACTTTTTGCTGGGCAACTGTGGTTCCTGCGAAGCCTAAGGTCAAGGCGATTGCGAGTAATACTCTTTTCATTGTCTGTTGATTTATTTCTTTAAACTATTTAAAACTTCCTCGCTGTAGTCTTTCTCTTTTTTGACAAAGAGCACACCACTTTGAGCACTTTTATCCAGTACCAGTTCTAATTTACGCTTCTGAGCCAATGCCTGAACCGCGCCAAAAACTTTGTCCTGAATGGGCTGGACTAGCTGTGTTCGCTTTTCAAAGAGCAAACCTTCTGGCCCAAAATATTTCTGTTGCAAAGCAAGTACTTCTTCTGCTTTCTGCACAATAGCTGCTTCGCGTTTTTCTAAATTTTCTGGGGAAAGCAATATTTGCTCTGCCGCCAATGCATCTTTTAAACTCTGTAAATCACTCTGTAGTGCACTTACTTCACCGGCCCATTGGGTACTCAGCTGATCTACTTGGGCTTTAGCCTGTGCATATTCAGGTAAATTCTTCAAGATGTAATCCGTATCAACAACACCATAACGCTGAGCCATTAGCGAAGTGGAAAAGAGTACAGCAAGAATTAATCCTATTTTTTTCACGGGCTTGAAGGTACTTCAATTAGAACTGTTGTCCAATGATGAAATGCGTCTGCCATCCGCTTGCCGAGGCGCCATTAGGCTCAGGGTCAAATCCATAAGCAACATCGACGCCCATCAATCCAAACATAGGCATATAAATACGCAAACCAGCACCTGCACTACGCTTCAAATTAAACGCACGGTAGTCCCAGAAATCATCGTAGTTGTTACCGCCTTCCATAAAGATGAGCGGGAAGACTTGTGCAGAAGGATTGTTAGCAATGATGTAGCGCATCTCGAACACATATTTATTGTAAAGTGCACCACCACCGCCTGGCGTGATCGAATTATTAGTATATCCACGAAGACCTATGATTTCACGACCGTCGATTACGAAATTGGCCAATCCATCACCGCCTACATAGAAACGTTCAAACGGCGGTAAACCTAAATCCTTGTTGTAGCTGCCTAAATAACCGAATTCTCCGTGAGTACGGATCACTAACTTTGATGTGATCGGCGCAAACCAATCTGCATTCAACTTCCACTTGTGATACTCCACTAACTTAAAGCGCTCTTCCGACGAAAGACTCTTATAGTCGATATCATCACGTAGCAAACTGAAGGGAGGTGTCAATTCCGCAGCGAAACTGATTTGTGAGCCTCGCGTAGGGAAAATTGGCACATCCGTGTTATTTCTACCCAACGTGAATTTATAGTTAACGTTATTTGAGATTCCCTTATTGTAGTTCAAGAATCCGGTTGGGAAGTTGTTCAAATTAAATCGGCGAAATTCCAATCCTTGGTACAAGGTGAAATAATCATCTGGCCACTTCAAGCGTTGGCCCAATCCAAAATTGATACCAGTGATCAATAGACTTTGACGGTTCGGATCGCTTGCTTGAACACCATTACTTTGAACATTATGATAGATCGTTCCGGTAAAACTATTGGGCTTTTTACCGCCTAACCATGGCTCCGTAAAGGAAGCGTTGTAACTCTGAAAATAAAGGCCATTCGATTGAGCACGAATACTAATCGTCTGACCATCACCCGTCGGCAACGGTTGCCAAGCGCGCTTGTTACCCACGTTTTTAGCGGAGAAGTTGTTAAAATTCAAACCAAGCGTACCGACCACACGATTCGCACCCCATCCACCCTGGAGTTCGAGCTGTGAAGTCGATTTTTCGACCACAGTATATTCAAGGTCAACAGTACCTGTTTGAGGATCTGGCACAGGATTTACACCGATCTGCGTTTGATCGAAATAACCCAATTGCGATAACTCACGAATGGTACGCTGAATCATTGCCTTTGAAAACAGATCGCCTGGACGTGTTCTCACTTCACGGTAAATCACATGGTCGTTTGTACGCTCATTACCCGTGATACTTACTTTGCGAATGGTAGCCTGACGGCCTTCCTGAATGCGAATTTCTACATCAATAGTATCGTTCTGAACATTCTTTTCAATAGGAACGACTTGAGAAAAGAGGTATCCATTGTTCAAATATATCGAGGCCACGTCATTTCCATTGGCATCGAAGCTCACGCGTTCGTTTAAATGCTGACTGTCGTAAATGTCGCCCCGATTGATTTTCAAAATGCTGCGCAACAAGGGCGTATCGTATTTCGTATTCCCTACAAACGAAATGTCTCCGAAATAATATTTACGACCCTCTTCTACTGAAATTTCAATGTTAATGAGTTCGTCGTCTACACGGTAGTTCGTATCTCGAATGATACGTGCATCGCGGTAACCCATGCCGTTGTATTTCGCTACCAATGCACGTAAATCTTCACGGTATTCCGTTTTACGAAGCTTTGAAACTTTAAAGATGGCTTTGCCTTTCATCTTTGTGTTCTTCATTGCTTTCAATAGGACCTTATCCGCCACCGCTTCATTTCCAACAAAAGAAATTTCTCCGATTTTTACACGTTCACCCGACTTGACTTTAAACCCTAAGATGACCGCATTATTAAACGTTGTATCACGTTCCTGGGTAATATCGACGGAGGCGTTTAAATAGCCTTTTTCGCGGAAATACGATTGAATCTTGTTACGACTCATGACCACTAGATTCTCATTCACCACTTTTCCAGCACGTAGATCTAGCTCTTCACGAATATCGTCCTTCCAAGTTTTTTTAACGCCTGTAATAAAATACTTACTCATCTTCGGTAGCTCCTTCAAGCGAATGTCTAAATAGACTTTTTTTCCACTCTTATTTACTACACTAAAGGTGATATTCTCGAAAAGTTGCTGGCGCCATAGGGTACGGATGGCGTCTGATATTTTTGGGTCAGGGAATTGAATATTATCGCCCACTCGAATATTAGTGAGCATAATCACAACGTTCGGATCTAAATCCTGCGCGCCACTCACCGTTATACCGGCTACCTCGTAGTCAATTCCTGGAATGAGGCCAAAATCACCGTTTTGAACCACTTGCGCAGTGGTTGTGAAAGAAACTAGAGTGAGTATAAGTGCCCAAAGGGTATTCTTCATGTCTTTATTCTGCCGTTAACTGTTCTGTGGTTTGCCCGAACCTGCGTTCGCGTTTTTGAAAAGCCGCTATTGCATCGTACAAACCGGATGCGTCGAAATCGGGCCATAAAACAGGCGTGAAATATAACTCTGCGTAGGCCAGTTGCCACAACAGATAGTTGCTGATTCGCTGCTCGCCACTAGTCCTGATCATGAGATCCGGATGTGGCATTCCGGCTGTAAACAAATGTTGTTCCACTGCCGCTTCATTAATATCCGCTGGAAGTATTGTTCCTTCAGCAACATCTTGAGCAATCTTGCGAATGGCTTGCACCATTTCATCCTGTGAGCCGTAACTCAACGCAAGCGTCAAAGTTAACCCATCATTCTTTGCTGTAGACTGAATAACAGACATTAACTTTTTATTTGCTTTTGTCGGTAAGGTATCTACGTTACCTATAGCACAGAGACGTACGTTATTGCCCATTAATGTTGGCAATTCCTTTTCTAATGCAGTCATTAGAATATTCATTAAGGCGTCTACTTCCGCCTTCGGTCGATTCCAGTTTTCAGTAGAAAAGGCGTAAACAGTAAGGTAGTTTAAACCTAATTCGGCCGATGCCGTAGTTATTCTTCTTAATGCCTCTACCCCTACTTCATGGCCACGAACCCGCGATCTAAAACCTTGCTGTTTTGCCCAGCGACCATTGCCGTCCATAATGACAGCAATATGCTCAGGCATATGCTTTGGGTTTAGCCCGGCCTTAAGCCGATTAGCTTTAAAAACTTTAGAATCCACTGCAGCGTTCATCTCGAGGACTTAGGTTGTAAAATAGGGTCAGTCCGGCAAAAATAGTCCAATCTCGCTGTTCAGCAGTGCCTCGAGCCAATCCATTTGAATAAGATACGTTTCCGGGGTTTGAAAAATAGGCCGCAACTGCATTTCGCTCCTCCTCTAATGCCGCGGCATCAACAAAATCTCCGCTGGTATCGTCCATGTAATCCGTACCGTACCTGCGCCAGCCTAATTCTGCCGTTAGACTAAAATCGCGCCCTAAACTCTGGCGGTAACCCATACCAAAAGGAACCGTGAGGGTGGTGTTGCCGTAGAAAAGTTGATCACTCAATTCCGTTTGTTGACCTTCGGTACCTAACTCACGTAGATTGTGCCATTCCTCTTGGTAAAAACCTTGAGGATTATAAAATGTTAAACCCAATCCACCGAACACATAAAAGGAACGCTTGAATTTCGTGCCCGTTCCATACGGCCAGAAATTAAATTCGGTCATGTAGCTGAATTCGGAAATTTCTGTTCTGAAGGCAATCTCTCGGTTTAATTTAAAATCATCTTTCGACCATGTATCTGAGGCGCCTACGTAGCCACGGTAATAATTCGTTCGTGTACTCCAATGCCAATTGTATTGACGACGTAAGGTGATTTGACCCACAGGTTGGTTTGGTAAGAATCCATACGCCCCCTGAGCATTAGTTCCAACCGCTCCGACATCGCCATGAAACAATGTTCCCGAACCGCCTAAACCCAACTCATAAAATTGGGCATGAAGGAAAGAACTGCTAAAAAGCAGGAAATAAAGGAGTGCTTTTTTCATGAATTAATTCCTGTAATCTAGTCCCCAGCTTAATTTATTACGGAGTGTAGATGGGAAATCTTGTAGCTCAGTTTGCACTAATGCGATGCGGAAATCGGCCTTTTGAATGAAGAGTTCCGTGGTCGTATCAAAACTGTGTATTCGACTGTCCAATGATGTTAAAAATTCGTTTTCCCGACTTTCTATGCGAAGACGGAGCGTGTTATTGTCAGAGATAACGAAAGGACGCATGGTCAAATTGTGCGGCGCAATAGGAGTGAGAACAAAATTTTCACTATTTGGCATTATAATGGGGCCGCCACAACTCAAACTATACCCCGTGGAACCTGTCGGCGTACTTACTATTAAGCCATCCGCCCAGTAACTGTTTAAATACGCACCGTTCAAATAGGTATGCACAGTAATCATGCTGGTGGTTTCCTTCCTTGCGATAGTAATCTCATTTAATGCGAAATTCGGCTTGACCACACGGTTACACGAGGTGCGAATCTGTAACAATGAACGAAAGTCCAATTGGAATCTACCGCTAAAAAGCGCGTCTAATGAGGTCTCAATATTGCTTTTCGCAACATTCGCAAGAAACCCTAATCGGCCCATATTTATTCCTAAAATCGGAATGTCCTTATTCTGTATGAGTACCGTTGCATCGAGTATCGTCCCATCTCCCCCTAAAGAAATGAGGAAATGCGGATCGAAATTTTCCAATTCTTCCTCGTCTGCATAGGTTGAAAAATGCATTTCAGGAAATTCGTCCGTTTTAATTTCGTCACAGGCCCCAACCATGGTATGATATACTGCAAAATCAACGCCTTCTTCGACCAATTTCTCTAACACCACCTCTAGATAAGGCAGGTTCGTGGCTTTAGGCGTGCGTCCAAAGAGTGCTATTCTCATGAGTACTTCAAATAGTTCATTAAATGGTCGTAACGTTCGCGGTAATCGGCATCGTACGATTCATCGCCAAAGATACCTTCTATTTCGTAGCCGTAGCGTTGTAAACTCTTGATAATAGGCGCCGTATGCTCTAAATTAACCTTCAATGTCAACTGCAGAGCGGTTTCGTTCGCTTGATGTGTCATCCACAGCCCTAAGAGCTTAGCATCATTGTGTTCTACAGCGTGTGCAATGTCTATAACGCTGTATTGGTCTGTCGCAATACTCACCACGAGGATGGCACCCGATTGAAGCAAAGTAGGCGTTGCTCTAAAAAACTCTAGAATATCAGATAATAAATAAGAATTGATATAGCGTCCTTCTTTATTGACCACGGGTACCAGCGTAATCCGGTGTTGCGTGCAAACTTCCATGATCTCGAAAAAATGAGCACCTTCTATCACGTGAGGTACAAAAGCGGGGCGTAAAGCACTCTGTACATACGCTGTATCGTCTTGGGCTTCATAAAGCGCATCTTCGCTCAAAAGCCCAGCATACATGCCTTCATTCGTAACCACGGGAAGGTGGCTAATTTTAAGATCCTCCATGAACTCCAAAGCCTCAGCTATTGTTGTCTCAAGAATAATCCCTTTGATGGGTTCTGTATGTAGTGTTTCTTGTAACATTTCATAACAAACATAGCCCTTTTCTTTAGCTTTGCCCCCATGAACGATCACACAAAACTCAGCGTAAATATCAATAAGATCGCTACCCTTCGCAATGCAAGAGGCGGCGATGTACCTAACGTTTTAAAAGTCGCGCTCGATTGTGAGCGTTTCGGAGCTGAAGGAATTACCGTACACCCTAGGCCAGATCAGCGTCACATTCGCTATAGTGATGTTGCAGATTTAGCTCCTGCAGTAACGACGGAGTTCAATATCGAAGGGTATCCAAATGAGGAATTTATTGCACTTGTGTTGGCAAATCGACCTGCACAAGTCACGCTTGTTCCCGACCCTCCCGGTGTTTTGACTTCAAATGCAGGTTGGAACGCCATTGAGCACAAAGAACTACTGACAGCGGTTATCGGAACTTTTAAAGATGCAGGCATCCGCACATCCATTTTTATTGAAACCGATAATAAGCAGATTGCAGCGGCAAAAGCTACAGGTACAGATCGTATCGAATTGTATACGGAATCGTATGCCGTGGATTATGCAAAAGATAGCGCCGCCGCAGTTGCTCCTTATGTTAACAGCGCAGTCTTTGCGAAAAGTATTGGTCTCGGTGTGAATGCCGGACACGACCTCAGCCTTGAAAACCTTAGCTTTTTTGCCCAGAAGCTTTATGGCACACTGGACGAGGTAAGCATTGGTCACGCATTGATCGCTGATTCACTTTATTTAGGGCTTCACAATGCCATTCAACAATACAGAAACTGTTTGAACCCGACCGCATGGAAGTAGTTCCGTTGTTCTCTAAAGTATACGGCGAAGGAGCACCACTGATTATTCTGCACGGTTTGTTTGGCATGGGAGACAATTGGGCGACCCACGCAAAATACTGGGCTGGCTTAGGTTGGGAAGTACATGCCGTAGACCAGCGCAACCACGGAAAGTCACCACATCTTGGCTTACATAATTACGATGTAATGGCAGCGGACCTAGAAGCCTATATGGACGCAAAAGGATTAAATACAGCGGTCATCTTAGGCCACAGCATGGGCGGAAAAACGGCCATGAACTTTGCTGTAAGTCGACCGGAGCGCGTACAGGCCTTAGTCGTTGTAGATATTGCTCCAAAGGCTTACCCCATTCACCACCAAGGCTATATTAATGCAATGAAGTCCATCGATTTCAATACCATTCACTCACGAGGTGCAGTAGATGCAATTCTTGCGAAAAGCGTTGACAATGCTGGGATTCGCCAATTCTTTATGAAGAGCTTACACTGGCAGACAAAAGAAAAATTGGCATTCCGATTCAATCTCGAAGCCCTTGAAGACCAGCTTCAAGAAGTAGGCACACCTTTGGAATTCGGCTACTTTGATCGACCCACTTTATTCATCGCAGGCGGCGCAAGCGGCTACATTACAGCGGAAGACGAAGATGCCATTTTAGACCATTTCCCTGCGGCACGCATCGAGACCATTGCTCAGGCAGGGCACTGGGTGCATGCAGAAGCTCGAGAACCGTTTTCAAAATTGGTAGTTGACTTCCTAGAAGATCTAGTCTAAAACGTCTTTGAGTTGAAAATGCAAGTAATGCGCAGGACCTTGACGTTGTATTAAGGCATCTTCCAGATCAGGCTTACCTAAAAACACCCAAGCTTCATTACTAAAGTCGTAGCGCTCGAGCGGTTGCGTAAACAGTCCACGGTCCAATTTATCATTGCGATTGGCATCTTCATACACCTGTACCATGAAGCGTTCAGGCAACTGCACCTCAACATACGCAGTATCTGCTGCTGATTGGATTTCCGCAAAACCCACTGCAAGTCGTTGTTCATTGGCATCCAATATTTCGTAGGCAATACGCGCAGGATACTGATCGGCAGCAGCGCAGGTGAAGTACAGACCTGGTTTTTCTTGGGCAACTAACGTGCTTGCACAACAGGCGAAAATCAAAAGGATTTTTTTAATCTTCATGTTCGATTTCTATCCCTTTTTTAGCCAAAAGTGCACCGTTTGCTTTGAGCGAATCTAGAACTTCTTCATAGATCGGTATAAATACCGTTGGGTTGTCGCTGTAAAAAGCGAAGCTTGATTTGAATTGATCCTCAGTGATCCCATACTTCTCATAGACTTTAGCATAGTAATCTTCGATACCGTTTGTATCGCCAAGCATGATGGAACCGTTTCGAGCACCTTCTATTACATGGATATCTACCAAAATCGGCATCATCTGTTCTTGCGTCAAAATATTCTCAGGAATCTTCACCTCGGGAGAAGTGCACCCTACGAAAAGGATGAATAATAAGTTTACTCCATAGTTCCCGGATCGCATCATCTTCTAGTCTCTATCAAATACTAAACGTGCGCCCAATACACTATCGTCTATTTTTCCGTCTTTGAACGCGAGATGACCGCCTACGAAAGTATGTGTCACTTTAGATTTAAACAGGTTCCCTTCGAACGGTGACCATCCACATTTGTATAAAATATTCTGCTTATTCACATTCCAAGGCTGGTTGGGCTCTACTAAAATTAAGTCTGCATGATACCCTTCACGTAAAAAGCCCCGCTCCTCCATCCGAAATAAAATCGCAGGATTGTGACACATTTTTTCCACCATTTTTTCGATCGTAAAGGTTCCGTCGTGCACCCGTTCCATCATCGCAGGGAGCGCGTGTTGCACCAACGGACCACCAGAAGGTGCGTTCAAATAGGTATTTGCTTTCTCATCGAGCGTGTGCGGTGCATGATCTGTGGCGATTACATCTAATCGGTCGTCCAGTAGTGCTTTCCAGAGCGCATCTCTATCCTCAGCAGTCTTTACTGCTGGATTCCATTTGATATGACTGCCTTTTTTTTCGTACTGACTATCATCAAACCACAAATGGTGAACGCAAACTTCCGAAGTAATCCGCTTCTCCACTAAAGGCTTACGGTTGGAAAACAGCTTCGTTTCTTTTCCGGTACTGATGTGAAAAACGTGGAGTCGACTGTTGTATTTCTTAGCCAAATCTACGGCCGTAGATGAACTTAAATAACAGGCTTGCGCACTTCGAATCACAGGATGTTGTGACATAGGAATATTTTCACCATACTCCGCTTTTGCACGCTCTAAGTTTGCTTTAATAGTGGCTTCATCCTCACAATGTGTGATCAGCTGATGGTCCAATTGAAAAATCCCTTCTAAGGTTTTCTGTTCGTCAACCAACATATTACCGGTAGAAGAGCCCATAAAGATTTTTATACCCGCCACATCGCGCTTACTCACCTTCTTCAACTCTTCGAGGTTGTCGTTTGAAGCACCCATATTAAAGCTGTAATTCGCCAACGATACCGCTGCTGCTCGTGCATACTTTTTCTCCAGCTCCTCTATAGTGAGGGCTGCCGGCTTAGTATTGGGTTGCTCCATATACGAGGTAACCCCTCCAGCAACTGCCGCGCGTGATTCAGAATAAATATCCCCTTTCTGCGTGAGACCAGGCTCTCTAAAGTGTACCTGGTCATCAATAATTCCTGGCAAGAGAAATTTACCATCTGCATCAATAATGGTTACGTTTCCATTTTTCGGGCCTATGGAGCGGTCTATTTTCGAGATTCTGCCGTTTTCTACGAGTAAATCCCCTTCAATGACTTTACCCTCATTGACTATGCGGGCATTTTTAATGAGATACGATTTCAACATTTATGAGTAGGGATTATTTAGGGCTTGGTAAACCAACTCCAAATTTTCAGTTTTATAACACCAAAAATGGCTTCTTTGATAATTCCGCTTGACATTTTACTTGTGCCTTCCGTGCGATCGGTAAAAATAACTGGGACTTCCTGTACAACCAGCCCTTTACGCCAAGCCGTAAACTTCATTTCAATCTGGAATGCGTAACCAACAAAATGGATTTTTGAGAAATCAATCGCAGCTAAAGTTTCACGCTTGTAGCATTTAAAACCGGCAGTAGCATCCTGAATGGGCATTCCGGTGATGAAACGCACGTAAACAGAAGCAAAATAACTCAACAATACTCTACTCATAGGCCAATTCACCACATTTACGCCTTGAACGTAACGTGAACCAATACTTACATCAGCACCATTTTCGCATGCCTCAAGCAATCTTGGTAAATCCTCCGGGTTGTGGGAGAAATCACAATCCATCTCGAAGACATAGCTGTATTCACGAGCCAAAGCCCACTTAAAGCCATGGATATAAGCCGTTCCTAAACCAAGCTTACCCGTACGTTCTTCCAAATGAATACGTCCGCTGTGGGCTTGCATTAACCTTCGTACCACATCCGCTGTTCCGTCCGGTGAACCGTCATCAACGATCAGTACCTCATAACCTCCTGGCAAAGCCATGACGGTATTGAGCATCTTTTCGATGTTTTCAATCTCGTTGTATGTGGGTATAATGACTAATGCGCGTGACATGCAGCAAATGTAGGAAAGAAAGCGCTAGTTTAGTGGTATGAACTGGGATGTGTACACACGAAAAATTCATTGGAAGATTGCGCTCATCGCTTTCGGCACCGTCATTGGCCTTGCTTCTTTGTTTTACACTGAATCTTTCTTAAAAGAATTACGTGCAGAGGAGGAATTAAAAATTAAACGCTGGGCTGAAGCCGTAGAGGCAGTTTTCTTCGCGGAAGATGACGTAAATCTTAGCTTCTATACTCAAATCATACAAGACAACACGACGATTCCTGTCATTCTAACAGATAGCGAGGGTACCATTATTGCGCACCGCAACCTGAAGACTCCAGAAAGCAATCCAGAAAAATACCTTGCCCGAAAATTAGAAGAATTCAAATCGAGCGGCAGCGTTTTGGAAAATTCATACGCAGATGGGCAAATCAACTTCCTCTATTACAAGGGATCTAACTTACTCACGAAATTGCGCCTTTATCCGCTAATATTATTGGGCGTAATTGGTGTATATATGCTTATTAGCTATATGGCCTTTTCGAATGCACGGCGCTCTGAACAAAACAAGGTATGGACCGGCATGGCGAAAGAAACTGCGCACCAGATTGGGACTCCCTTGAGTGCATTGATGGGTTGGCTGGCCTACCTTAAAGAGCAGTATCCAAAGGAAATCGCCTTCGGTGAAATGGAAAAAGATATTGATCGATTAACAGACATTACGGACCGCTTCAGCAAAATAGGATCACAACCCGAGCGAACAGACAACAATCTAGACGAAACGGTGACGCGTACGGTAGAATACTTAAGAAGCCGATTGGGTAAAAAAATCACGCTGTCCCTCGAAATGGAAGGTGCAAAAGCATCCATTCATAACCAGCAATTGATCAGTTGGGTCCTTGAAAACATGATTAAAAATTCTGCTGATGCAATGGACGGTACAGGGGTAATCGCTGTCGAAAAGAAAATACAGTCAGGCCGCGCCGTGGTGCGGATTAGAGATACGGGACGTGGTATTGCTCCTGCTGATCAACGTAAAATTTTCGAACCTGGTTTTACAAGTAAAAGTCGCGGATGGGGGCTAGGACTGAGTCTTGCCAAACGAATTGTCGAGGAATACCATGGTGGAAAATTAATACTTGAGCAAAGTATTCCGGGAGAAGGAACAACGTTTAAAATTTCGCTTCCACTGGCTTAATGAACGCAACCACTCTCTATTTACACATCCCCTATTGCAAACAGGCCTGTCATTATTGTGACTTCCATTTTTCAACCCAACGTTCGACAGAATCTGCGGTGCTTGAAGCAATGCACGCGGAAATGGCAATGCGATCCATGCAAAAGCCCTGGAATGGAGCTACCATTAATAGCTTCTACTTTGGAGGTGGCACGCCCAGTTTTTTGGCGGTGACCGATCTAGCTCGCCTCATTGATAAAGCACAGTCGTTGTATTCTTTTTCGCCTTCCATTGAAATTACCCTTGAGGCCAATCCAGATGATATCACACCTGAAAAATTAGAGGCTTGGTATAGTATAGGGATAACGCGATTAAGCATAGGTCTACAAAGTTTTAATACCCTCGAACTTCAATCCATGAACAGGGCGCACGATGCATCGCATTCCATACAATGCTTGGAATGGATCGCAAACGGTCCTATTAAAAACTATAGCGTAGATTTTATGTATGGAATGCCAGGCAGTACGGTGGAAAGCTGGAAGCGACAATTGGAGCAATTGGCCGACTACGTTCCACCGCACCTCAGCTGCTATGCACTTACTGTTGAAGAGAAAACTGTGCTCTATAACGATGTACGCTCCGGAAAAACCACCCTACCTTCAGACGAGGTTATTGTCGCTCAATTTGAGGCCTTACGCGCATGGGCATCAGCACAGGGTTACACCCATTATGAACTCTCAAATTTCGCTCAACCCGATAAATACAGCCGACACAACAGCCATTATTGGAGTGGCCAACCTTATTTAGGTATAGGTCCCGGTGCACACTCCTTCGACGGGAAAAAGCGTTGGTGGAACATTTCAAATAACGTCTTATACGCTAAAGGGGCGGAGGTGCCCAGCGAAAAGCTGACTTTAATAGATCTACTCAACGAGCGACTCATGGTTCGACTGAGAACCGCAAAGGGATTTGTTTGGAAAAGTGATGTACCGGTCGGTCTAGACCATTCGCGACTAGAGCGAATGAAGCGGAACGTTCAAACAGCCGAGGCTAAAGGTTTAATAACGTGCACGGCAAATGGGTTCGCTATACTTCCTGATCAATGGATGCAGAGCGATGCCATTATAGCCGAACTGTTTTTAAGTCCTGAGGAACGCTAAGACCCTTTTTCACTGAAAAGAGCGTATCTTGAAATAAATCTAAATCACTACAACGCTTAGTATTTAACGTTACCGTGCAGTATGAAATTGACTATTGACTTTTCCAAACCCATCGCTGATTTAAGCCTAGCCGTTAGCGATGTTGCGCGAGCGTGGTATATCGATGCGCCTCAATTTTCACCGGTGGTATTGGGAGAATGGACGGGTAGTGTTGCTAACGGTGGAAGTGTGAATTTTTTCAATGTCCAGTTCAACCCGCATGCCCACGGAACACATACCGAAACCGCCGGACATATCACTGAAAAACGCCACAGCATCAATGAATATTTCCGCGATGTTATGACGAAGTCGCTCGTTCTTACCCTACTGCCTCAAGAAGGTCGAGTCCGGTTCGCTGACTTTCATGCGGTTTGGACTCAAGCCCAGGCTAAGGGCTGGACCTTCGCGACAAAATCCGTAGTATTCAGAACGAATACAGGTAATCACCCTGCCACGAAAAAGTTTAGTGGGACCGACTGGCCTTTTCTCGAAGCCGCCATTGGAACTTTTCTAAGGGAGCAAGGGGTCGATCATTTAATCATTGATCAACCCAGTGTAGACCAGGAAGAGGATGGCGGGGCACTTGCTTGTCATCATGCCTTCTGGGGACCACAACCTGAGGAATCTCTACACCGTACCATTACAGAACTGGCCCATGTGCCAATGTCAGTAGCCGACGGTCCGTATGCATTACTACTTCAGGTCGCACCAATAGAAAACGACGCTGCACCTTCTCGCCCACTGCTTTACAGTTTAGGCTAGACTTTCTTCACCTTTCTATTACGTGCATCTACAGCAGCTAATGTAGCCATGTTTACAATCTCACGCACCGATGCGCCTAATTGTAACACGTGCGCACTATTTTTTGTACCAATCAACATAGGACCGATCGCCTCAGCTGCTCCAAAACTCTGGAGCATTTTGTAGGTAATGTTTCCTGCTGCGAGATTCGGGAAAATAAACACATTCGCTCGGTGCCCTACGAGATCAGAAAAGGGGAAACTTTCTTCCAATAATTCTGGCTCTAACGCAAAATTTGCCTGCATTTCGCCATCAACAATCAAATCTGGGTGCTCTTTACGCAAGATAGCACTGGCCTTTGCCATTTTACGCGCATCCGGTCCGTTTGAAGAACCGAAATTAGAATAGCTCAAAAGGGCGACTTTCGGGGTAATGTTTGTTCGCTTAACAGTGTCAGCAACATTCAATACCATTTGCACTAAATCTTCAACCGTAGGATCCAAATTTATAGTGGTATCGGCGAAGAACATAGGACCACGTTTACTTAAGAGGATATACATTCCGGCCGCTTTACGCATGCCTTCCTCCATACCGATAATACGAAGAATAGGGCGTAAGGCTGTTGGGTACTTAACGGTCAAACCACTGATCAATGCATCTGCTCCGCCGTCGCGAAGCATCATATTTCCATAGTATTCGCGGGACTTAATTTTCGAGCGGCATTCACCCATGGTCCAGCCTCTACGTTTTCTGAATTCATACATCCGTGCAGCGTACATCTCGCGTCCATCACGGTCTGCCATTATATCAATGAATTCCGCTTCTTGAAGTTCCAACTGGTACTCTTCAATAATGGCTTCCATCTTTTCTTTTGAACCTAGTAGAATTGGTTTTGCTACGCCATTGCTTATCAAAATCTCTGCAGCCTTCAAAATGCGGTAATTATCTCCTTCAGTAAAGACAATGCGCTGTGGATGTCTGCGTGCATTTTCATTCAACAAACGGATAAACTTATCATCACGACCTAATCGGTCACTCAGTTCACGACTGTATGCCTTCCAATTCGTAATGGGTGCTTTTGCAACTCCACTTTCCATAGCTGCGCGTGCAACAGCAGGTGCAACCGTAGTTATTAAGCGCGGATCAAAAGGTTTCGGGATAATATATGTATGCCCAAAAGTTAAATTACTCTCGGAATAGGCAAGGTTAACAATCTCTGGAACAGGCTCTTTAGCCAATTCTGCAATGGCACGAACGGCAGCCAATTTCATTTCCTCGTTGATCTTCGTTGCACGAACATCTAAAGCGCCACGAAAAATAAACGGGAAGCCCAGTACATTATTCACCTGGTTCGGATTATCACTACGTCCAGTGGCCATAATAATATCCTCTCGTGCGTCCATAGCATCTTCATAAGTAATCTCAGGATCTGGATTTGCCAAAGCAAAAACAATAGGGTTTGGAGCCATGCTCTTAACCATAGCCTTAGATACAATACCACCCTTTGAAAGGCCGACAAATACATCTGCGTCTTTCATTAAATCTGCCAACTGTGCTTCTTTGTAATCTTTAGCAAAGATTTCTTTTTCAGGTGTCAGTTCACCGCGAGATGTAACAATGAGCCCTTTAGAATCACACATGAATAGGTTCTCCGACTTAACCCCTAAAGCCAGATACAGCTTCGCACAGGAAATAGCAGAGGCGCCGGCACCATTAAAAACGACCTTGACTTCTTCAATATTCTTCTCGGAAATCTCTAGGGCATTCAGCAATGCTGCCGCAGTAATGATAGCGGTACCGTGTTGATCATCGTGCATAATAGGAATATCCAATTCCTCTTTCAGTCGTTGCTCGATGTAAAAACAATCTGGCGCTTTAATATCTTCTAGATTGATGCCACCAAAAGTGGGCGCAACCGCCTTAACTGCTTCAATGAATTTATCAGGATCGTTTGCATCCAGTTCAAGGTCAAAAACATCGATATCAGCGAAAATCTTGAACAGTACACCCTTTCCCTCCATCACTGGTTTTGAAGCCTCCGGGCCTATGTCCCCCAATCCCAAAACGGCTGTTCCGTTTGTTATCACCGCAACTAAATTTCCTTTAGCCGTGTATTTATAAACGTCTTCAGGATTCGCAGCGATCTCCATACACGGGTCAGCAACACCTGGCGAATACGCAATACTCAGGTCGCGTTGTGAGTTTGAAGGTTTTGTAGGAACTACCTCTATTTTACCGGGCTTAGGCATTTGGTGGTAGTGAAGGCTATCCTTCTTTTTAATAGGTCTCTGACTCATAATGAGTGAAAATTAGTATAAAAAGGTATTGAAAGGAAACCTTGTCGAATGGATTTCTGCAGCCACACGGTACAACGTTTTTCTCAATTCATCAATATTATTTTTGTCTTGCGCACTGATAAAGACAGCTCGTTCGCCAACCTTATTCATCCAAGTGCGCTTCCATTGCGCTAAATCGTAGTGTTCTTCTGTAAGCTCTAAATCAAATTCATCCGGCTCATTGTAGGTAAAAGCATCGATTTTGTTGAATACCATGATACACGGCTTATCCATACTTTCAATTTCTTGAAGTATAATATTCACACTTTCTATGTGATCCATAAAACTGGGGTGGCTAATGTCCACCACATGAAGCAACACATCAGCCTCCCGAACCTCGTCAAGGGTCGATTTAAAACTCTCCACCAATTGCGTTGGAAGCTTGCGAATAAAACCCACGGTATCGGTCAGCAATAGCGGTAAGTTGTCGATGTTAATCTTGCGAACCGTTGTGTCTAGTGTAGCAAATAGCTTGTTTTCTGCAAGTACATCAGTTTTACAAAGTAAATTAAGTAGCGTGCTCTTACCAACGTTAGTATATCCTACCAAAGCTACGCGCACCACTTTTCCGCGATTACCGCGTTGCGTGCTCATTTGAACATCAATCTTCTGTAACTTTTTCTTAAGCAACGAAATCTTCTGTTGTATGATACGGCGGTCTGTTTCAATCTGCGTTTCCCCTGGACCGCGCATCCCAATCCCTCCTTTTTGACGTTCAAGGTGCGTCCACATTCTAGTCAATCGAGGAAGTAAATATTGATACTGGGCCAATTCTACTTGCGTTCTAGCATAGGAGGTTTGCGCACGTGCCGCAAAAATATCTAGAATTAAATTCGTGCGATCCATGACCTTCACTTCCATCAAAGCTTCAATATTCTTTAACTGAGAGGGTGTGAGTTCGTCGTCAAAAATGATCATATCAATGTTCTCTGCTTTTACAAAGCCTTTGATATCTTCCATTTTACCAGAACCCAGGAACGTTCTCGAGTTGGATTGGGAAAGCTTTTGAGTGAACATATGAACCGTTTCGGCACCCGCAGTATCGGCCAAAAAGCGAAGTTCCTCGAGGTATTCTCTTGACTTCTCTTCGTCCTGATCCCGGTTAACGATACCAATAAGAATACAGCGCTCACGCTCGAGCGTATTCTTTTTCTTAAGCTCAATCATAAATTAGGGCTGCCCTTAGGCGCCTTGAAGGAATTCAGCCCAAGGCATGCGCAGGGCGATTAAGAACAATCCAATACCAAACCAAACAACTACAGATTTAGCTTTGGCCGAAGCAACTTCCGCGCGCTTTGACTTTGCATTACCGATAGTAATTAGAACTGCAGCCAAAATCATGGTTGTCGGGTGTTCTACATATTTAAATCGTAATCCTGCATCGCCCATTACAGTTCCCATATCAGAGAACATGTCTAGGTTAAAACCAAACAACATAATTAATCCGATAGTGATCTGTAGGTGCGTTAATAGCACCGCTATTTTGTTTTGACGTGCTAATTTATCCGTAAACGGGTTATCCGATTTCCAAACTAAAAAGTTCTGAACCAAAACCACCAACATCAACAATAAGTAGACAAATGGCAGCCAATGATGCAAGTGTAGTAATCCTGTGTACATCTATTCGTATTTTTCACAAAGTTACGAATCCTCACGAAGCACTACTCCACTGTGAAAAAATACATTTTATCTACACTTGTTCTCTTAGTAGCCGTTCTCGTTGGTCTAATGCCACTACTGAAATTAAAATCGGTTCAAGCACGTTATGAAGTTCCAACAGAAGCCGTCGTATTTCCTCCGTTAGGTGGTTCTCAAGACAGGCTGGCAAAGAGCATACGATATGAGACCATTAGCCAAGACCCACGAATGCTCGATACAGCTGCTTTTGACGCCTTTGGCCAATTCCTTCGCGCTTCTTACCCTAGCGTTTTCGAAACGTTAGAAGTGGACACATTTAGTACACATACCTATCTCCTGCATTGGCCTGGTACTAAAGCGGCAACAAAAAACTACCTCTTTATAGCACATCAAGATGTCGTTCCTGTAGACAGGAAAAGTATAGCTGAATGGTCGGCAGCTCCGTTTTCCGGTGACTTTGTGGCCGATTCTACGGGCGGAGTCGAAGGGTGGATTTACGGACGCGGCACACTTGACAATAAAAGCGCACTCATTGCACTCATGGAAACTATTGAATCCCTTTCATATTCAGGCTTCCAACCCGAAGAACATTTGTATTTCTGCTTTGGACAGGATGAAGAAATCGGCGGAAAGGCGGGCGCTGCTCTGGTCGCAGAACACTGCAAAGCAATAGGTCTTCGCTTTGACGCGATTCTAGATGAAGGCGGTATTATTTCTACTGGAAGCATACCAGGGCTTAAAGACACCCCAGTGGCACTTATAGGATCCGCAGAGAAAGGCTACCTCAGCGTAGAGGTAACCTTCAACATCGCCGGAGGACACAGTAGTATGCCAAATACAGAAACGGCCATTTCTCGTGCCGCCGCATTTACAAATGCACTGAGCGATGGTCTCTTTCAGTCCGAATTTTCAGCTCCGTTAGAAGGGTTCATTACACACCTCGCACCAGAAATGCCTTGGTCTTTACAATCAGTGTTTGCAAACCGGTTTCTGACGGAACCACTACTCTTAAACATCTACCAGCAAAGTCATACCGGAAGGGCCTTAACGAACAATACAGCGGTCGCTACCATGATTTCTTCAGGAGTAAAAGATAATGTGGTGCCCGCGAGCGCCCGTGTAGTTTGCAATACTAGGATTTTACCCGGTACTACAGTTGAGGATGTTCTCGAACGCTATGCAGCGCTCGCGGCCAAATTCGGTGGTACCACTGCCCCTTATAATTCTATAGGCAGCGACGCCAGTCCAACATCCTCAACAGCGCATTCGGATTTCATAAAAATTGGCCGGGCCGTAAAGCACGTCTTTCCTGAGGCATTGGTGAGTCCCTATTTAACTATAGGCGGTACAGACAGTAAAAACTTTGAAGGGTTGGCTCAAAATACCTACCGATTCCTGCCCATCGTACTTAACGCAGAGGAAGTTGGCGGAATTCACGGTACCAACGAGCGAGTTTCTGTTGACGGTTTCAATAAGATGGTTGACTTCTACACTGTAGTAATGCAATTGTGGAGCGCGGGAAAATTCCCCGAATAAAGGCATAAAAAAACCCCCGGCGCAATGCGCCGGGGGTTTTTTGTTGAGTGTCTAATCGTTTTAATGAATGGCGATATTAAAATCTAAAATGCCGCCTTCTTCATCTCGGACAAAATCGGCCTCACCTTTAAACTCTTCTCCAGAATCAAGGCTAACAATGCCGGATGCATGAAACATGGTACCGTCAAAGATTCCTTCATGCCCTTTGAACGTTCCTTTGAACGAACCGTCTTTTGAAGTAATCAGCATTAGTGATTTAGTAAGTTGCTCGTTGTTCACTAAGACATCTAAATCTACGGAAACAGGACCTTCAAATAAAGGACCATGAGCCATTGCCTCAACACCCTTCAACTTCATTTTCATTTCTTCCTGACGAAGTTCTACGGGTGCAGCTTCAGCAACTTCACTGTGAGAATCGTGACCGTCTCCTAAGATTGGAGCAATAACCAAACCAACCAAACAAGTCAGTTTAATTAAGATATTCATTGAAGGGCCAGAAGTGTCTTTAAATGGATCACCTACGGTATCACCCGTAACTGCAGCTTTATGCGCTTCAGAACCTTTGTACGTCATTTCACCGTCAATCATAACACCGGCTTCGAAAGATTTCTTAGCGTTGTCCCATGCACCACCGGCATTATTCTGGAAGATGGCCCAGAGCACACCTGATACTGCAACACCTGCCATATATCCACCTAGCATTTCTGCAGCCTCTTGACCAGTGTAACCAAAGGCCATTGGCAAGAATGCTACAACCAATGGGAAGATTATAGTCATCGCACCCGGCAACATCATCTCTCTTAGCGAAGCTTCCGTTGAGATAGCAACACATTTATCATATTCCGGCTCAGCTTTGTATTCCATAATACCTGGAATCTCTTTAAACTGACGACGTACCTCTTTAACCATCTCCATAGCTGCCTTACCCACCGCATTCATAGCAAGTGCAGAGAATACTACCGGTACCATACCACCTACGAATAACATCGCAAGTACTGGCGCTTTAAAGATGTTAATACCATCGATACCCGTAAAGGTTACGAAGGCAGCGAAAAGAGCCAAAGCAGTCAAAGCTGCAGAGGCAATTGCGAAACCTTTACCGATTGCTGCAGTGGTGTTACCAACAGAATCTAAAATATCAGTACGCTCACGTACCTCTTCCGGTAATTCGCTCATTTCTGCGATACCACCTGCATTATCAGCGATAGGACCAAACGCGTCGATAGCAAGCTGCATCGCAGTAGTCGCCATCATGGCCGATGCTGCAATAGCTACACCGTAGAATCCAGCGAAAGCGTACGAAGACCAGATGGCTCCTGCAAATAGAAGGATAGGTGCAAAAGTTGAAATCATACCAACTCCTAATCCTGCGATAATGTTTGTCGCAGCACCTGTTGCTGATTTTTGAACGATATCTAAAATTGGTTTTTTACCCAATCCTGTGTAATACTCAGTGAAGTAAGAAATTAATGCACCTACTACAAGACCTACGATAACCGCACCGAACACGGCGTTGCGTGTGACGTCTTTGAAACCTTCACCAAAGAACTTCATGCTCAAAGTTTCAGGCAATAACATCTGAATCAATACATACGAACCAATACCGGTAAGGATGATTGACACCCAGTTACCCATGTTCAAGGCACGTTGTACTTCAGGCTCTTTAGCACTGTTGTCTTTTATGCGAATGAAGAATGTACCAATGATAGAGAAGATAATTCCTACACCAGCGATCATCATAGGAAGCATGATAGGACCATGGTTATCAAGGAAGTTACCTGTACTGATCAAGTTATCGTTGATCACATAGTTTCCAAGCACCATAGAGGCCAATACAGTCGCAACATAAGAACCAAACAAATCGGCACCCATACCAGCAACATCACCAACGTTATCACCAACGTTATCTGCAATAGTAGCAGGGTTACGAGGATCATCTTCAGGAATACCTGCTTCGACTTTACCTACAAGATCAGCACCTACGTCTGCAGCTTTCGTGTAGATACCTCCACCAACACGTGCAAACAGCGCAATAGATTCAGCACCTAGTGAGAAACCAGCGAGCGCTTCAAGAACAACGGTCATCTCGTTGTAGAACGTGTCCTCGCCGATAATGAACCAGTTTGTTAATATTATAAATAGGATGCCTAAACCGAAAACGGCAAGACCGGCAACACCCAATCCCATTACAGTACCACCACGGAAAGATACTTTCAACGCTTGCGGTAATGAGGTACGGGCGGCCTCTGTAGTTCTTACGTTAGAATCCGTTGCTATACGCATACCTATATTTCCTGCTACCGCAGAGAATACAGCGCCAATAACGAATGCAACAACGATGAACCAGTGTGTGGTTTCAACGATAGAAGAAACAATTCCGAGAAGGGCACCTGCCACTACTACGAAGATTGCCAAAATGCGGTACTCCGCGTTCAAGAATGCCAAAGCGCCTTCTTTAATGTAGGCTGCTAACTTTGTCATTTTGTCTGAGCCTGAATCTTGTTTTACGACCCAATTGCGTAAAACGAACATGTAGATTAGACCAACGATACCAAATACGGGTATCAATAAAAGCATGTTTTCCATTTTATTATGGTTTGATTTAAATAATCAGCCCCTTCCGTAAAACGGAAAGGGCTGCAAATATAAGTCATTGAGTCGTTCGTTCGAACCTTGAAATAAATCGACTTGATTATTTAACGTACATCACTGATTTCACGGCATCAACAACCTGTTCCACTTGCGGTAAGAAAGCCTCAAGTAAGGTTGGTGAATACGGTGCAGGAGTGTCGGTTGTCGTGAGACGTTTTACAGGAGCATCGAGGTAATCAAATGCCTCTGATTGTACTTTATACGTGATCTCCGTTGCAATGGAGCCCAAAGGCCATGCCTCTTCGAGACAAACCAGACGGTTCGTTTTCTTTACACTCTCTATGACGGTATCGTAATCGATAGGGCGGACTGTACGCAAGTCGATAATTTCACAAGAAATGCCTTCTTTGGCAAGAATATCTGCTGCTTCGTAGGCCACTTTGATGATTTTACCGAAACTAACAATAGTCACGTCTGTACCCTTGCGTTTGATATCTGCTACACCGATTGGCAGGATGTATTCTCCTTCTGGCACCTCACCTTTATCCCCATACATCTGCTCACTTTCCATGAAGATGACAGGGTCATTATCACGAATGGCACTTTTCAAAAGGCCCTTACAGTCATAAGGATTCGAAGGAACCACCACTTTCAGACCTGGACAGTTCGCATACCAACTTTCAAATGCTTGAGAGTGTGTCGCTGCCAATTGACCTGCGGAGGCAGTAGGACCGCGAAATACGATTGGGACATTGATCTGACCACCCGACATCTGCTTCATTTTAGCAGCGTTGTTAATGATCTGATCGATCGCCACCATAGAGAAGTTGAACGTCATGAACTCCACGATAGGACGCAATCCGTTCATTGCTGCACCTACTGAAATTCCTGCAAAACCTAATTCCGCAATAGGGGTATCTAAAACACGCTTTGGACCAAATTCGTCCAACATCCCTTTAGATGCTTTGTAAGCACCGTTGTACTCCGCAACTTCTTCGCCCATTAAAAAGATGTTTTCATCGCGGCGCATTTCTTCGGTCATGGCCTCACAAACGGCCTCTCTAAACTGAATTGTCTTCATAAATCTTGATGTAGTAGGCGGCAAATATAAGGTGCAAAGAGGACCTAGCGCACCCTTTCGCAGGTTGGAGATTCAATTTTTTGGAGGTTCCTTACGCATTCCTTAAAAATTGGGCCGATTCTTGAAAAATTTAAGGACTTTTCCTCCCTCCGGTTAGAGAAAATATAAAAGCGTAAATCGGACCACTTTTCTTTGGAATTATTATGCATGCATAGTAAATTTAGGCTCAAATAATTAAGGATATCCTGTATGAACCTATTAGTTTGTATTAGCCACGTGCCCGATACCACTGCGAAAATCAACTTTGACGCGGCGGGAACAGCACTAGATGCCACCGGGGTCCAATTCGTCATTAATCCATACGACGAATTCAGCTTGACCAAAGCTTTGCACCTAAAGGAAGCCCATGGCGGCACCATCACCGTGCTCAATGTCGGTGGACCAGAAACTGAACCAACCCTTAGAAAAGCACTTGCCATTGGTGCCGACCAAGCCATACGTATTAACGCCATCCCTACGGACGCTATCACAGTAGCCAAAGAACTCAAGAACCACATTACGGCGAATGCGTATGATTTAATTTTGTGCGGGCAAGAAAGTATTGACTACAACGGACAACAGGTACCCGCAATGCTCGCAGCGTTGTTGAACCTTCCGTTTGTCAATGCATGTGTCGATCTCGCGATTGACGGCTCTTCAGCCACTGCTACCGGAGAAATTGACGGTGGACATGCCACGTACGCCGGCACCCTACCCATGGTCATTGGTGGCAAAAAAGGCTTGGTAGAAGAAAAAGACCTCCGTATCCCTAACATGCGCGGTATCATGACAGCTCGATCAAAGCCATTACAGGTTTTGGAAGCTACAGAAAATGACGCAGCGACACGAGCGGCGAAGTTCGTGAAGCCTGCGGCTAAATCTGCCGTGAAATTGGTCGACAGCGTTGACGAATTGGTCCATTTATTACACAACGAGGCGAAAGCCATTTAATTCCAAGCCTTATGTCAATTATTGTATTTGTAGAAGATTGGAATAACCAATTCAAAAAAGCTTCATTCGAAGCCGTTTCGTATGCAAAATCGTGGGCTGAACTGGCGGGGACTAGCGTTACTGCCGTTACGAGTAGTGGTGCCGCAGATCCGGCGGCTTTAGCCACCTATGGCGCCGATCGCATCGTAACGATTGCGCTTGCTGCAACGCCCTTCGGTATGGCGCAACAGTTAGCGACTATGTCAGAGGGTACTGCAGGTATGGTTATCGCAGGAACGAGTCTAGGCCGTTCTGTAGCTCCTGCATTAGCTGCATTGATCGGTGGTGCTCTGAGTACCAATACAACCAGCACTCCAAGCAGTGTATCCCCGGTAACTGTTGAACGCGGTGCATTCAGTTCAAAAGGTATTGAAACCATTGAACTCATGGGCGGCCTCCCTGTGGTTTCCTTTGTACCCAACAGCGTTGGTATTCAAGAGCGCGCAGGAGAAGGCCGTATTGAAAATTTAGACGCTACTGGTAGTGACTTGCTGAATATAACAGAGCAATCAATAGCCTCTGGTAAAGTCGCTTTACCTGAAGCAGAGGTTGTTGTAAGTGCCGGTAGAGGTCTGAAAGGACCAGAAAACTGGTCCATGATTGAGGAGCTTGCATCCGTTTTAGGAGCAGCTACAGCCTGCTCAAAACCAGTGAGCGATATCGGATGGAGACCCCATAGTGAACACGTGGGTCAAACCGGTATCCAAGTCAACCCGAATCTGTATATTGCGATAGGAATTTCTGGCGCCATCCAGCACCTTGCTGGGGTCAGTGCATCAAAGACCATTGTCGTAGTAAACACAGACGCTGAAGCCCCATTTTTCAAGGCTGCAGACTACGGTATTGTAGGTGATGCATTTGAAGTCGTTCCCCAATTGGTGAACGCAATGCGCGCCTTCAAGGCCGGACAATAAATGCAACACGTAGAACTCACTGTTAAGGGATTATCCTACAGTCAAGGTAAATCAGGAGCTTACGCACTCATTCTAGCCGAAATCGGCGAAGGAGGCCGTAAGCTTCCTGTCGTTATAGGTGGTGCTGAAGCCCAAAGTATAGCTGTAGCCATGGAGAAATCTGTAGCACCGCCGAGGCCGCTTACCCACGATACCTGGAAGAACATGCTTAATGAATTGGGTGTAACCTTAGAGAAAATAGTGATCCACAGATTAGTGAATGGCGTTTTCTACGCAAGTTTATATACCATAGATGCAGCCGGTACGTCTCATGTTTTTGATTCTCGTCCTTCTGATGCTGTAGCTTTAGCCGTGCGCTTTGAATGTCCCATTTTCGCGACGACCGAAATTATGGAACACGCAGGTATCACTGAAAAAGAGGAAACGAAAGCAGATGCCGGTGCCGTGGAGGAAGACCATGATATCGACCATCCAGAAGTTTCTAAAGAAGAATCACGAGAAGAGTTAGAACTACTGCTATCCGAAGCAGTGGAAAATGAAGATTACGAATTAGCCGCACGTTTGCGCGATAAGTTGGACAAACTATGATGATCCTTAGAAGTTTATTGGGAATTGCGGTACTTACGGCCGTTTTATGGTTGTTCAGTGCGAATAAGCGAAAAGTGAATTGGGCCATGGTTGGGAAAGGACTGCTCTTGCAATTCATACTAGCCTTAGCAGTACTGAAAGTCCCTGGGGTCTCATGGGCTTTTGAAAAATTTAGCCTCGTCGCCGTTACATTGCTCGATTTCACCCGTGAAGGGTCTACCTTTCTCTTCGGATCCCTCATCACGGAAACGGACAACTTCGGATACCTATTTGCATTCCAAGTTTTACCGACCGTCATCTTTTTCTCAGCCGTTACCTCGCTACTCTATTACTACGGCATCTTGCAACGTGTGGTGAAGGCGATGGCCTGGGTCATGCAGAAAACATTGAAACTCTCCGGTGCAGAATCATTAGCTGCCGCTGGAAACATTTTTATCGGTCAAACTGAAGCACCACTGCTCGTGAAGCCCTACATCGCGGGAATGAGCCGTTCTGAATTACTCAGTTTAATGAGTGGTGGTATGGCCACCATCGCCGGTGGTGTACTTGCAGCGTATATTGGTTATCTCGGTGGTGATACACCTGAAGGCCAATTATTCTTTGCCAAACACCTACTCACCGCCTCTGTACTCAGTGCTCCTGCAGCAATCATTAGCGCAAAAATTCTCCTTCCCGAAACAGAAGATGTCATTGAAGTGGCCGAAATCAGCTCAGCTGACATGGGTTCTAATGCCCTCGACGCGATTTCCAACGGAACTACTGAAGGAGTGAAATTAGCCGTAAATGTAGGAGCAATGCTCCTTGTTTTTACCGCCATCGTTTATGGTGCTAATTATATTTTTGTTGAAGGTGTGGGGTCGTGGACTGGCCTCAATGCATGGGCAGCGGAAGTCACCAACGGTCGCTATGACTCGTTCTCCCTTCAATTCATCATGGGCGCACTCTTAAGTCCGATTGCTTGGATTCTCGGTGTACCGCCTGCAGATCTAATGCTTGTAGGACAGCTACTTGGAGAAAAAACCATCTTGAATGAGTTTTACGCTTACGTCAGTTTAACTGAAATGAGAAACGAAGGCCTCTTCACTTCGGAACGCAGTGTCATCCTTTCAACCTATATGCTTTGCGGTTTTGCAAACATTGCAAGTATAGGTATACAAATTGGAGGAATTGGGGTGTTAGCACCGAGCCGCAGAAAAGACCTAAGCGAGTTGAGCATTAAGGCGCTTATCGCTGGAACGGTGGCTTCTTTGTACACCGCAGCCATTGTTGGTCTAATGATTTAAGAACTATGGAAAACGCCATCGATAAAATAATCCTTGGTGTGGATCCAGGTACCGTAGTCATGGGGTACAGTGTAGTACACATCAAAAAAGGCAAAGTGCACCCCGTGTTGATGGATATCATCAAACTCAACACGAAATTGGATCACTACACCAGACTTGCGACCATATTTGATGAATTGAGCGCCGTTGTCGACCAACATAAGCCTGATGAAATGGCTTTGGAGGCTCCCTTTTTTGGAAAAAACGTTCAATCCATGTTAAAATTAGGACGTGCTCAAGGTGTATGTATGGCAACCGCCCTTTCTAAGAAGATTCCAGTTTTTGAATACAGTCCTAGACTTGTAAAACAAAGTATCGTCGGTAATGGTAACGCCAGTAAAGAACAGGTTAGTGGTATGCTACAAGCCATGTTCCCAGGGATAGAACACAATTATTTAGATGCCTCTGACGCACTTGCCGTCGCCGTTTGTCATCACAGTCAAACCACAGGAATTAGTGCGCCAAAACACGGTAGTGGCGCAACGAAATCTAAATCTAAAAAGGGTCGGAGCAGCAGCTGGGACCAATTTATTCAACAGAATCCAGAGCGTTTGAAATAGACACGCGAATAGATTCCATCTCATTCGCGCTCAACTCCAACGGAGTATTCGAGAAACTCAATTCATGCTCAGCATCTATAGGCACTAAATGTAAATGCGCATGAGGCACCTCCATACCTAAAACCATTGAACCAATGCGTTTACACGGTACAGCTACTTTCAGCGCACGCGCAACGCGGTGGGCAAATTCCATAAGACTCGCATATTCTTCCGAAGGCAGCTCATACAATTCATCGACCTCCAATTTTGGAACGCATAAGACGTGACCACGCTTTAATGGACGTATGTCTAGAAAAGCAATATTTGAACCATTCTCCCCTACTTTGTAACAAGGAATTTCACCATTGATGATCTTTGTGAAGATGCTTCCCATCGCTCGCAGTATTAAGCAGAAGTAATCTCCAATATCTCGAAACTCATGACACCGCGAGGCACTTGAATTTCAGCAATTTCGCCGACCTTCTTACCCAAAAGTCCCTTACCGATCGGACTTGATACTGAAATCTTACTTTGCTTTATGTCTGCTTCTTTCTCTGCTACTAGACTGTACATCATAGTAGCACCGTTGGTGACATTTTTTAATTTCACCTTAGTCAATACACCGACCTTTGAAAGGTCAATATTATCGGTATCTAACACTCGAGCACCAGCGAGCGTATCTTCCAACTTTGAAATTTTCATTTCAAGCATGCCCTGCGCCTCTTTGGCCGCATCGTATTCTGCGTTTTCACTTAAATCTCCCTTATCTCTCGCTTCTCCAATCTGCTGCGAGATTTTAGGGCGCTCCACATTCTTCATGTGTTCCAATTCAGCCTTAAGCTTTTTAAGCCCTTCTGCTGTGTAATAACTTACTGATGACATAGACAATGGTATTACTAAAAAAGAGGCCGTAATGGCCTCTCTTATTAGGTACAAAGTTAGTTTTTTCTATTACAAGTTGATACGAACACCTATAGAATGAATGCCTCCAAATGCCGATGTGGTTCCACGGTACGAATAATCTATAGCGAAGCTACCTTCATCACTCGTGGGAACATTAAAGCTGAATCCACCACATACTCCTGAAATGGCACTTGTTCCTAAGTCGTCCGCACGGTTATCGAAGGCCTTGTAGCCCACGCGTATTTGAAAAAGATCTTTCAAGCTGTATTGAACTCCGGCGTGATAGGTGTCTTTCTCAAATGAGTTTGAGCTGAAGTTTAGCGCTCCAGTAACTTTCCCGTTCGCAACAAACCAATCGTACGAACCACCGATACTCAGCTGAGTAGGTAATTCAAACTTTGCAGAACGGCTTTCGAACGTCTGTGAATACGCTACACCATAGGTAGGCACCGGTAAAGTAATACCCAAACCATCACCTTGATAGGTGATACTAGGTCCAACGTTTTTAAGGGTGATTCCAAATTTGAATCGGTCTTCATCTCCAGTACGGTACTGAACTCCTGCATCAAAACAAACACCATTTGTGTTCAAGTTAGAAATAGAACTGCTGTAAAGCTTCACGTTAACCCCTCCATAAATGTTCTCAGTAAACTTCTGAGCATACCCCATGTTGATGATCAAACTCTGTGGGCTAATAGTCGCTCCCGTTCCTTCCGGCTGGTCTTCCGTAGTTACTTCCCACTGGCCGTAATCAAAAGCAGATAAACCTAAGCTAAGCACACCCACATCACTTACACGTTGGATGAGCGTGGCTCCATTCATATTAATGCCTGCTCCTACCAACCACTGGGTGTTGTTGAAGGTGACTTGTGTGTTCAAATCCGTCGCTGCAATACCTGCAATATTTAAGAACGTCGCGTCCATTCCTGTAGCACCTGCCACATTCACTGAACCCCACCCTGCAGAGCGTGCAAAAGGATTTATTAATAATTCTCCCGCACCTGCAGAACCTGCACGTTGCGGGTTACCCGCATTCGCTGTACCCATTATGGCTACAGAAAGAAAAGCTACGATATAAGATTTCAATTTCATAGGTCTTTTTCGCTTAGAATGAGTTCAAATCGACCGGACGTAATGCGCCGAACCATTTCACAATTTTTTCACCGAGCGCGCCAGCGTCGACATGGATAATATAAACACCAGATGCAATAGGTACACTGTAGGTATTTTTCAAATCCCATTCCACATAAGTCATACTGTTGTCCTTACGGATCTGACGAATCAGGGTACCGTTCGGTGTGAAAATACTTATGGTACATGTTTCCGGCAAATTAGTAATCTTAACAAGATTGTCTAACTGTGATGCTTCGTATGTACTAAACCCATAGTATGGATTAGGTACTACGCGAATGGTCTCCATTGCTCCCTTCCCAATGGTATCCTGATAGGTTCTAGTCGCAATATTAGCAGTGTTAAACAAGAACTGTGGATTACCATCATTAGGGCCATCGGCCAATGTTCTATTCGAATAAGCAGAATTCATACGGATACGAATTCGGGTTTGCGTTGGCAATTCTGTGTACGGATCGAAATCTAATCCTTTACGCAAAGTCGGCATGCCAATCCAGCGACAAGCTCTCCAGAAATTTGCTTTTGCTATGTTTCCTAAACCTCCTGTTTTTACAAGGTCAGCCATCAAGTCCTTCAATGGCCAATCATTTGGATTTGCACCCTGGTATTCAAGGTCAGTGTTTGAACCACTAATTTTATCCTCATCCGCAAACACATAAATCACATGCTGTCCACCAAAGACATAACCGCCATTTACTGTGTTTCCTGGTGGCAAGAATTCTCTGTCTGTTGGATTCCACAACATATCATTACCGTTTTCACCTGGCAACCACGAGTTCTCACCAAAGGCCATATTCAAGCGCTTACCCGTTTCAATGTCTAAAGCATATCCAGGGAAGTAAGACCAACCTGGCTCGAGACCTGGTGCTCTTTTTAACGCCCCATTTTCAAGGGTCCAAGAAGTATCTTGGCGCTGTGTCAATTTCTTGTCGCCGTGCTCGCTCAATGCTGCATCTTCAGCCATTTCGAAAACTGGAACACGCGTCCATTTACTCACATCCGTTGTGAACACGATGTCCACAGAATGAAGATCAGCAGCATCATTTAGGTTTCTACCAATACTCTGTGCAGGCCCCATTCCATAATTATCAAAACCATTCACGACGGAGCGGTTGTTTGCAGACGCATACATGTAAGGTCCCCAAGTACCTTCTACAATATTTTCAAAATATCCTTTCGCATCGCCGTCTTGATCCGGGTACAACGTAGCCGGTTCTTCTGTTGGATAACTGTTTGTTCCTGCTAAGATCCAGTTATATGGAGTGTAGCTTTTGTCGTCACTAATTCCTGACCACCATTCCTTTGAAGGGTCTTCGTAAATGATTTCGGAGAAAATAACACCATTATCGTAGGTACCTTCATCATCACCACCAGGAGCCGGGGCTTGTTGCATCGCAACGGATAGTCCTAAGTCTGGAATGATTTGTTCGTTATAGAATGAGATGGTCGTATCCGCTGCGGCTATGACAGCACCTGCGCCGTCTGTAATTTCCCATTGTGCGTTTCCATTAGCACCATCAAGTGTCAACGTATATTCTCCATTTTTCACTTCTAAAGGATCTACAACCTTGATAGCAACAGGTCCTAAACCACCCATATATGTAGGTTGACCAGTGCCGTTGCCGTCCATGATGTCTTTCACTTCTGTTAAAGTAAGTTCTAGCTCACCACCACCGTTACCAACGCCGTCTAAACGGGTGATTTCTGGACCATCGCCGTATTGTGCTACCTGAATGGTACCTCCCTTCTCAGAATCAATCTGGTGAGGAATAGCTGTGTAGGTTTTAATATTACGACGACCTGCTAAGAATGGTATTTTTTGACCACCTGATGCCGTTGTTGGATTGAACACTTGGTACTGGTTCTGTCCATAGGCGATGATCGTAAAATAGTATTCCTTGTGGTTGATTAGTGAACGATCACCAGTAGCAAATACATCTTCACGTATCTGGAAAGATGTAAATACACCGCTGTTGTTCGTGCTGAGTGTCATGTCTTGTGGCACAAGCGCGTTCAAATCTGGATCTACTTCCCAATTGATTAACTGCGTAATACCATTTTTCACATCACACTGCGCGACTAAACGGCTCTGCGTTGGATCGTAGATGTCAGAAATACTTACGTCACTATTCGCTAATTGGAAGATCTGGAACCCTTCGAATTTATAATCGAAATAATCTGGATTTACATTTAGAATAGAATCGCGATCGTCAGGACTAACTGTAATTAGTGGATCGCGCTCGCGATAGCTAAATGCTTCATTGTTACTTCCTGGTCCGTAAGTTAATTTCAAAATAAGTTCGCGGTCCAATTCTTGGATTTCCGCATCAGGAGCATCTGGACCGTTCAATACTTGGAAACAGTTATCGAAAAGTTTCTGTGCCTTATCATCGGCAATAATCACCTTTTCAACAGATGCAAATAAATCATTATTGATAAGATCACGCTCCCAAACTACACCGGTAGTTACGAAGTTTAATGCCCCTGGAGCCAATGAGAATGGACCGGCACTGTGCAAACCGCGCTTATCTTCTTTGTTCGCAGGACTTTCCCACCAGTTCACCGCTGCGTAAGGAGGGTATGCTCCCGTCGTATCATAAGACATTCCTGGGTAGGCAAACTGCGTTGAAGTACCATTACCTGATGCGACAAAACCGTCACCATTCCCCTGATCACCTGGACCTGAAGGCGTTTCGATAATCAATTCGGAACCATTTTTCCAAAGCGCACGCATGTAGTTGTAGAAGTGAGTGGCATTGTCTGGGTTACCAGAAATGTTTGAAGCCGTATTGTTGTAGTACATGAAGTGACTCATGATGATACGCTCGTTCACGCCAGTCGCAGGATCCTCGGCCACACATAATCCAGTTTCTGGATCTTTTACACCATCTACACAACCGTCACGATCGTTGTCGATACCGTCATAGTAATCTGCAAACGGACCTTGGAAAAAGTCAAAACCTACCGCTGGTGGGTTCAAACCGTAACCTAATGGACCTTCATCTTCAGTATCTGAATTGTAACAGTATCCTAAACCACGTGCGATATCACAACCGATGATATCATCGGTGTAGTTCCCCAAATCCGGATCAAACCAAGTTGAGAAGTACGTGTTCGTCAAACGGAATGTCGAACGGTTGATGATGCGGTAGTTATTGAACGTCATGTTATTCACCTCATCGTTGGTAGAAAAAGCAAATGCTTGGGCACGAATTTCGAAACCTAACGCTCCGGCTTGCGATTCCGTGTGCACGTTACCACGGTCGTTGTAGACCCACCAGATGGTTTGATCACCGTAGAGCACATCGGTCTCTTTATCGCGACAATCGTACTCTTTGTCGATGTCATATGCTGGATAATCTACAAGGAAATCGTAGACCCCATCGCCATCGCGATCAATGAATGGCGCCAATTGGTAAGGCAATTCTCCATCAACTCCGTTACCCGGCCAATCCTTGATAGACTCAGGAATTTGACTTTCATAGCCTGGGAACAATTCCGCTTCATCACAATTTGGATCGTCCAAACACTCCAGCCATGCTTTGTGGATATCAACTTCCTCACGGTAAATGATCCAATGACGGTCGTATTTATCACAGATTTCTTTGTTTGTGGAAGCTGTACCATCACTAGTTAGCGGACCTGGCCAGTAATCGTTACCCGATTGACGGTAGGTCATGGCAGCCAACTTTAATTGGTTACCCTCATCTACACCACCAAGCCACAACGAACCTGCAAACATCGAATGCTTGTTGGATCCCTTCGGCACTTCGTAGCGTGCGGTGTTCAAATCCCACCACATATCGCCACCACCTAATATGGTAGCTCTAACATTATTGATACTTAAATCACTTTGCGCTTTCGAAGGCTGACACAATTCTTCGACGGTCTTCATGGATCCCGTTGTCTGAGTAGTCTTGTTCGCACCCTGCACTTCACGTGCTGAAAGTGGTAAAGCGAGAGCGGTTGAAAGTAAAAGGAGATAAACTCTTTTCATATGCTGTTTTACTATGCTTCTTTATTATAATCCTACACGCAACCCTAGACGGATTCGACGTGGTAAACTGTATAGTCCTGGGTTAGCTAAACTGATGTTGTACAGATCAGCAAATGATTGTGCATTCGTCTGGAACTGTACCGCATTTTGTCCTTGAGGCGAGCTCAAGTAACCGTCATCTGATGGCGACCCTGTGAAAGAGTAAACCCCTAGAACATTTTGTGTGTTCAGTGCATTCAATAGTTGCACATATACCTCAAAGTTGCTAAATGCTGCGTCTCTTTTGAAATTCCACACTTTGTTTGCTGTCGCATCTATTCTAAAACTCCACGGTAAGCGTGAGCCATTAATGTTACCAGTGATCGGAGTAGCTGCATCCGTAAGACCAAAGGCGAGTCCGCGACGCGTATATGGCGTACCCGAATTCGCATTCAAGACCACATTGATACCTGCATTTTCAAGGATACGCTTGCCAAAGAATACTGGGCCATTGTACGCTGGTCCTCCACCGTAGCGGTAATCCATATTCATCACCACTTGGTGACGCGAATCGAACGTCAACGGAAGTATGTATCGTAAGTTCGGCTGCCCAGAACGTGCGATGTTCGCACCTGAGTTCGCACCTGAACCGGTACCATCGGCAAACTGAAGTGTATAGTTCGCATTCATACGAACATTTCCTGTTCTACGGAGATCGTAAGAGACCGTATAACCTTTTGTGGTTGCGAAATCTAAGTTTCCGTAAGCGATATAGGTTATTGGGTATGCCTCAGTTAGACTGAAGGTCTGCATCATATCGCGCATCTCACGGTAAAATGCACTCAATTTCAATGCACTGTTTTCGTTTAGCTTCTGACGGAATCCAATCTCGTAATCCGTTGTGCGCTGTGGCTTAAGGTCAGGGTTGGCAAGGATGTTACCGTTATCACCATTCTCTAGTTGCAAATAGGTAATCGGGTTCATACGGTTCAGTCCTGGATCGGGACGTTGAACTAAGATGTCGTAATGTGCAAAGAATTCAGCCTCATCCGATATAGGGAATTGGAAAGATACACGTGGACTCACGGTTACTTGAGGCGCATAGTCCTTGAAACTTTCGTTTGCCGTTACTGACAATTTTTGCTCCTCTACCCCTGGTTGCTTCAGGAATGGCTTGATACCACCACTGGCATCTGCGATATTTTTAGGGTTTGCCTCAACATCACCGTCTGCAGTATACCAAGTGAATCCGTCACGGTAACCCACGATAGTCGATGGATTTTCCTGATCGTCTACATAAACAACTGCATCATCACTCATGCCGTTAGGTACCTGAGCACCTGCTAGAGCGGTGCTGGCCAAATCTCCTACAGTGTACGCTGGATAAAGTACAAATGGATCTGCTAAAACGGACTGGTTTGCATCGAATCGGTCAACACGCACACCGATATTGAAGAAGAGGTCTTCAAAGGTGAATTGGTCTTGAATATATCCGGCCATATAAATAGGTTCAAATGCACCTATCAATCGCTTCGAGTTTCCTTGAGCATCTGTTCCGTAAAAATCGTTTAGAGAAGGACGCGTAGTTAATTGATTCCCTAAGTAGTCAAAACCATAATAACTCACATAAGAGCCAGAACCGATGTTCAAAAGCTCATTTGCAGAGAACATATCTAAACTAAAGGTTGAAGGATCGTAGCTATCTATGTCTAGCCATTCCTTACCGTTAGGATCGTATCCTAAGGCTTCGCGCAACTTGCGGTCAAATGTCCTAGGCTTATCTGCATCAAACAATCGGTTGTAAGATAGTGTGTCTTGGAAAACGCCATTGTTATCATAAGAAGCCACCGGGTTATTAAGGTCCAATTCTCGAATAGCATCATTCTGCAATAAGCGCATTAAGGTCCATAATCCGGTCGTTCCTAGACCGTACGAGCGGTCAAAACGTTGCTCGTATTCCACACCAACGATAAGCGCATGATCGCCAATGTCGAAAGTTGAGGAAGCCGTTATACGGAACTGGTCGTTTAAAAATTTACTGTAACCACTCTGATTGACACCAACATTCCCCCATAGACCATATACACTCGACGGTTGATCACCGTTGAGTAATCCACCACCTGCACGAATATCCTCAAGTGAGCGTGCACTATTGAAAATCGAGCTCGTTTCTACAAAATTGAAGAAGTTCGAAGTGTAGTTTGCTAAGATTGGGTTATTGTCAGAAGGTGTGTAATCCACTTTGACACTCTGCCAAACAGCTTGTGTGTAGGCATCCATTACCTTTCCAAAATTTGGGTCATTTGGATCAGTTATGGTATCTGTACCTGGAGTGTATAGCGGACGGTAAGTCGTTTCAAATTTGCCTATGTGACCGTAATTGAAGAAATTTTCTTTGTGACGCGCATCTCTGTTAAAACCAGTGTTGCGGGTGAAATCCATTTGAATGGTATAGAATGCATTGCGAATCAATGAATTTGAGGAATCTGTTGCATTACCGAAACGCTGCTGAAAACGGACGTAAGTCGACCAGTCCTGACGGAAATATTCAGCATTATTATCGTAATTCATCAGCTCGTTGAATCGACTTCCGGAGCGGCCGCGACGTAGATTGAAACGTCCTCCTATGGTCAATGTCGTTTTTTCTGAAGTAACAAACTTTAAGTTACCCGACATCCGTACCGCCGTGCTCGCAACATTTTCACGGTAATTCTGAGTCATCAGATCATCAGAGGTCAAGAAGTCTGCAGAATTTAAAACCCCAAACCCGCTCGAAGCAGGCGTCAATGGGTTTGCTTGCAGTTCTGCCAATTTATCATCTTTCACTTTATAGGTGGACAATGATCTCGGTGAACCGTCCTTATTGTATTGGAATTCTGAAGCCAGAAGGAAGCCTACTATAGGTTGACCAGATTTACTTCTAATAATGGGTCCACCTAAAGTGAGTGCGCCCAAATTGTAGTGGTATTGATCGAATAATGAACTGGTCAAGACTTCAGAAGATCCGAAGTAATAAGGAGCGGGACCTTTGGTGGTGGTTGAAATAACACCTCCAGTAACATCACCATACTGGGCCGGAAGTCCACCGGTGATTACCTCAGTAGAGAGAATTGCGTCACGAGGAATATTAACATCCCCACGAACTTTAACACCGTCAATAAATACAACGTTAGTTGAAGAACGAGCACCACGAACGTTGAATGAACCAGATCCGTCTTGCTGGAATACACCTGCCGTTGTACCTACAATTTGACTGAGGTTACGATAGGGAAGATTTTTAATTTCTTCTGCACTAACGATGTCTGAGGTTTTACCAGTTTCAATGAGTTCTTCTTGAGCTGTGACTGTAACCTCTTGAATCATGGTCGATTCAACAGTCATATCGAAGTTAACCACCTTCGGTTTTCCAGCATTTACTGTTACACCATTAAGATTGAAATCTGCATACCCAATAAATTTACATGTCAAGTTATACACTCCAGCGCTTACTGGGTTAATATTGAACTTTCCATCAAAATCCGTAGTACCGGTTGTAACGACCACATCGCGATCTTTTACAACTACAGTAGCGAAGGGAATGACTTCACCGGTGCGCTTATCCTTGACCGTTCCCTTGATAGATCCGGGACGAGATTGCGCAAAACTGAACGCAACACTAAGTGTCAAAACGAGCGTGAGTATTTTTTTAACCATAAAATCTGGCATTACGTTTGGGTTCTAAGGATGTAAATATAAGAAGTAGACCGGCAGAAACCACAACCAATTTGTGCCTATCTTGTGCCAACGTATGAAAACAAGGATACCATTGAATTTCAGGGGATTAGTAGCAACTTTAGGTCTAGCGTTGATGGCTGCAGGGTGTAATAGCACTTCCGTGCAGTACGATATTCCGGAACCTTTAGTTGATGAAACCATCTATTTAAGCGACCCATCGAGTTTCAATTTAACCGTTGTGGGCGGTCAATTACTACTGCCAAATGCAGGGCACGGCGGTATCTTAATTTACCGTCGGTATTTTGATCAAGAATACTATGATTTTGCAGCCTATGAATTGGCTTGTCCGTACCATTGGAATGACGGTTGCGGACTACTAACCAGCGCCATGGGTGACCTCTATCTTACCTGCGGATGCAACGACCATAAATACCAAGCACTGGATGGACAGAGCATAGATACTTCCTACACGCTCCCAGTAAAGGAATTCTCTTGCCAGTTTGATGGCGGAAACATCATTCGAATAACGAATTAAAAAAAAATCGCCCCGTACTTGGAGCGATTTTTACATTATTATTCGGCTGATTCGGACTTTAGACAAACGCGTTCTCTCCGGTGATGTCTAATCCCGTAATGAGCAGGTGAATATCATGAGTTCCTTCATAAGTGACTACAGATTCTAAATTCATCATATGACGCATGATGGAGAAATCGCCTGTAATTCCCATGCCACCCAGCATTTGACGAGCCTCACGAGCGATCTTCAATGCAATTTCAACATTGTTTCTTTTCGCCATGGAAATCTGTCCTGTAGTGGCTTTACCTTCATTTTTTAGCTGGCCTAGTCTGTAGGTTAACAGTTGTGCTTTGGTGATTTCTGTAATCATTTCAGCCAACTTTTTCTGTTGCAATTGGAAACCGGCGATCGGCTTGCCAAACTGGATGCGTTCTTTAGAATAGCGTAATGCAGTATCGTAACAATCCATTGCAGCTCCCAATGCCCCCCAAGCTATACCAAAACGTGCACTATCTAGACAAGAAAGTGGTGCACCTAGACCGTCACGACCCGGTAAAATATTTGCTTTTGGCACACGAACATTATCAAAGACCAATTCTCCGGTCGCTGAAGCACGAAGTGACCATTTATTGTGCGTTTCAGGAGTAGTGAATCCTTCCATACCCCGTTCAACGATAATCCCTTTAATGCGTCCCGCTTCGTTTTTTGCCCACACTACGGCGACATCACAGAAAGGAGCATTAGAAATCCACATTTTCGCACCGTTCAGGATGACATCGTCGCCGTCTTCTTTAAAATTTGTGGTCATGCCGCCTGGATTCGATCCAAAGTTAGGCTCTGTTAAACCGAAAGATCCTAGATACTCACCTGTAGCAAGCTTTGGTAAAAACTTTCGCTTTTGCTCCTCAGATCCATAGGCGAAAATGGGGAACATCACCAGAGAACTCTGAACGGAACAGGTAGAACGAACACCTGAATCACCACGTTCCACCTCTTGCATCATCAGGCCATAACTCATATGATCTAAGCCTGCACCGCCGTATTCTTCTGGGATATAAGGACCAAACAAGCCAATCTCACCCATTTCTTTTACCAGATGATCTGGAAAAGCTGCGCGCTGCGCATAATCTTCGATGATAGGACTGACTGATCTTTTGATCCAATCTCTTGTCGCATCGCGGACCATTTTATGTTCCTCGGAAAGTAAATCATCCAATTGGTAATAATCTGGGTGGTGGAATGCATCCATGCCTGTTCAATTTTAGGTTCAATTTGAAAGAGGCGTTGAAATTAAAACACAATGACCGAATTATTGTTATATACAGTCAAGAGATATTCGCATCTTTAATGCAGAAAGAAAATTTGACCCTGTTATGAAAAAATTCGCCTTGCTATTTGCACTCATCGGAATCGTTAACTATTCGTACACGAATTCTGGCGGTTCTCCGGGCGGCAAGAGCGGCTCGCCCGCATCCAATGGACAAACTTGTTCAGGTGGCTATTGCCACGGTGGAGGGAGTCCGAATGGAAATGAGCTTATCGATATCAAAGTAGATGTTACGCCTACTGCTGGAATGAGCAACTACAGCGATACGATAAGAGACTCTATTCAAACCATGGTATACCTAGATGTAGCTGCTGCTGGTAGTTCAAAAATTGGTTTCTCAGCAAGTATTGAAGATGCAAGCGGTAATCACATAGGAACGCTTTCCACACCTTCAAATACGAACACGAAAATCACTAGCACAGACTACGTTACTCATAAGAGTTCATCAATAGCAGTTTCTAATAATGCCATTAATTGGGTATGGGATTGGAATACGGGGGATATCGGAGATTCAGTTACTATTTACGTCGCTGTCAACTACACCAACGGCAATGGAACGACCTCCGGAGATTATGTGGTTACTAAATCTAAAACGCTATACCCTGGCCTAGTTATGGGACAAGCTGAAAATCAAATTCAATCTGCCTTAAACGTCTATCCTTCACCTGCGATAGATTACATCAATGTGAAGGCTGAGGGATTAAAAGAGGTCCGATTATACAATACGATAGGGCGCTTTATAAGTATGGATCAATCCTGGTCTGCCACAGGCAATGATCAGTTTGACGTCAGTAGCTTGCCGCGCGGGAATTATATCCTTCATGCGCTTTTCATTGACGGAACCATACGGTACAAGCACGTTGTTTTGCAGTAACTTTGTGCTCCGATGGGCACAAAATGGATCTTCATAGCATTACTTGCAATTCTCGCGTTTTTACGCGTAAGTCAGCCTACATTTTTTAAACGTTGGGTGCGCGCTGATCTTTCCGGTATCTCCGAACACCCACTTAAATTGAGTACTCAAATCTTTTTGTGGGTCTCCATGGCTGTTTTCGGGGCAATTTGCATGTATTATGCGGGGTACGCTGCGCATCCACTTCTACTGCTAGCTATCCCCTTCTTGCTCTTTTCGCGTTTTAGCTTTTCATTTTTACTCCATTTGCTGCTTAAAGAAGAAGGCGTTCGAGCGGTATGGAAACTGGGGCCCATGACTGCATTATTATCCCTATGGTATGCTTTTACCGCTGCTTTTCTCTTACTAATGTCCCTTACTGGATACCTCTCCAATGGGAACGGTCGCGACGTATTCCTCATTTTTCATGTGGTCGGAGCCGTCTATTTCGCTTTAAAACAACCAGGATTCGTTGTTTTTAAGACTTTAGGGACTAGAGTTTATGCGATTTTGTACCTTTGTGCTCTTGAACTTGCCCCGTTAGTAATAGCCGTCCAATAACACACACATGACAGACATCCGAAAAGCAAAGGTGAGATCCATTCTAGTTTCACAACCAGAACCCACCACAGAAAGTCACCCCTTCTTTACGCTTGCCGATAAACACAAAGTAGATGTTGACTTTCGTTCTTTCATCCATGTTGAAGGCGTAACTGCATCCAACTTTAGAAAGGATAAGATACAGATTCGTGAATACCGCAATGTGATCTTAACTTCAAAAAATGCGGTGGACCACTATTTTAGAATGTGCGAGGACATGCGCGTTCAAATCTCTCCGGATACCCGTTATTTCTGTATTTCAGAGGCGATTGCCTATTATTTACAGAAATACGTAGTGTACCGCAAACGCAAAATCTACCATGGCAACTTAAAGATAGACGAGCTTATTCCAACCTTGAAAAAATTCAAGAACGAAAAGTTTTTAATGCCGTCATCAGATAGTTTGAAGCCATCCATTCCAAATGCGCTTGAATCCGCAAACATTAATTACACTCGCGCCATTTTGTTTAATACCGTAGTTAGCGATTTGAGTGATCTTGAAGATGTTTTCTATGATATACTTGTCTTTTTCTCTCCTTCAGGAATCAAGTCTCTCTACGAGAATTTCCCTGATTTTAAGCAGAATAACACACGTTTAGCTTGTTTTGGTTCTACAACGCAGAAGGAAGCAGAAAACCATGGATTAATCGTGGATATTCCAGCGCCAACTCCAGATGCACCCTCAATGACTAAAGCCATTAGCGATTATATCAAGGACGTTAATAAGAAGTAAGAAAATCCTTAATTTACAAGCCCGGCAGTACGTCGGGCTTTTTTTATGCGCTTTACCTTTTCCAAAGACGAAAAACTGACCAGCCCTCGGCTGTTCGACGCTATACATAAAGAAGGAATGACCTTAAAGTCTTTCCCTTTTTCTGTGCGCTTCATTGATGCACCGCTTGACCGATCAGTTCAACGACAAATCGCAGTGGTGGTTCCAAAACGATCTATCAAAAGTGCCGTACACAGGAATCGTATTAAAAGGCAAATGCGCGAATTATACCGCCTTAATAAACACCTGATCAAAGGTCCGGCGCAACAACAAGCTTGGTCTTTACGTTATTTAGGCAATCGACTTAATGAATATTCATTTTTAGAAGACGGTTTTCTAAAATTGATACACAGCTACAACGCTTATTATGAAGAATTTTCCAGTGAAAAATTGGGCTAAGAAATTACTCTTACCAACCATCATCGGTTGTACTGGGTTATTAACGAGCGCATCGGCGGTTGACCCTTTCGAGACCAGTAAACAATTGGAAGTCTTTACCGCAGTGCTGCGCGAAGTGCAAAACGTTTATGTAGATCCGGTGAGCGCGGAGCAAGCCGTCGGTAGCGCGATAGAAGGAATGTTAGAAGAATTAGACCCCTATACGGTTTACTATCCCGAGGATCAGATTGAAGATGTCCGATTACTTCAAACCGGTGAATACGGTGGTATCGGTTGTGTTATTCAAAAGATAGATGCCGAAGTTCTTATTTCAGACATTCACCCGGGTGGGCCTGCGGACAAAGCTGGTCTACTCGTGGGTGACGTCTTATCTAGTGTTGACGGTAAACCCCTAGAAGGCCTTCGTGTGAATGAAGTAAGCACCTTACTCAAAGGAACGCCCGGAACTGAAGTCAAAATTTCTGCCAAGCGCTTTAATGCACCTTCATTGAATTTTGCTTTTGAGCGAGAAAACATTACTAAAGATGCCGTGCCTTTTTACGGTATGCGGGAAGACGGTGTGGCATATATCTACCTCGAGTCTTTTACTGAGCAGGCAGGTGCACAAGTCAAAAAAGCCGCTTTAGCACTGAAAAAACAAAACCCAAAAGCATTGCTATTAGATCTTCGTGGCAACGGCGGAGGCTTACTTATGGAGGCCGTGAAAATTGTGAGTTTGTTTGTTTCCTCAAATGATACATTGGTGTCTACACGAGGCCGGGGAGGTGTTGTTCAAGACGTTTATCGCACCATCGGGCAACCTATTCTACCAGAAATTCCACTGGCTGTACTTACGGACGGATCGAGTGCTTCAGCCAGCGAAATTGTTGCAGGAGCCCTTCAAGATCTTGACCGCGCAGTAATTTTAGGTGAGCCCAGTTTTGGCAAAGGATTGGTTCAACAAATCCACCCCTTGCCTTTTGGGGCGCAGATGAAGGTCACGGTGGCAAAATACTACACGCCATCAGGACGTTGCATCCAAAAAGTAGCGTATGACCGGGACGCTAAAGGAAAACGAATCAAAAAATCGGACTTGCGTACTTTCAGCACAAAAAATGGCAGAATCGTAGTAGATGGAAACGGTATTGCACCAGATTCGCTGCTTGTAAACGACTATTATCCTGAGTTTGTAGCTGCCTTGAGTGCTAAGGGATTGGATTTGAAATTTGCTGCGCACACTATGGGGGAAATTCCAGCAGATATAACTGTCGGGGACTATGAAATTAATGATGCCATTTGGACCGATTTCGTCGATTTCCTAGACAACGAAGAATTCACCTATGAGAGCATTGGCGAGCTGCGTTTAAAAGATTTACAGGAATCGGCCAGCGACATGGATTATTTAGATGCGGAAGATTTAAACCAAATTCTTGATGATATCAAAGCTCGTAAAGACCATGTATTGGAATCCGAAAAAAAAGCAATCAGTGAATACCTCTCCGATTATTTGATTCAACGTAAATATTCCATGCCCGGTGCGCTTGAACGCGGATTGCAAAAAGATGAAGTTATTGCACGTGCAGCAGAAATTGTCTTAAACCCACAGACGCTGTCGGAACTTTTGAGCGTTACACTTTAAATGCAAAACCGATCTTTTCTCTTTTATACTGGTGCTGTTTCAGCGATTCTTCTGCCCCTCGCTTTCGAATGGCTCAGTCCGCTTTATGGGCTCATTTTAGTCGGGATTGCACTACTCATTCAGGGCGAATGGCACCCTAACAAATGGCTCCTTCTAGCTTCTGCAGCATTCCTTGACTGGGAATTAATCAGTATTTGGTGGAGTACCTACCGCAGCGAAGGCTGGCAAGATGTAATCATGATTCTTCCGATCGTCCTTATGGGGCTTATTGTAGGCTCCAAGTCGAAAGAAGTGGAGGGTAAAATGCATACGAATTGGGCACTGATTTTTGCCTATGCCACCGTGACGGCGTGGAGTTTGACCGTTGCGGAAAGTCTATTTAAGTTCGGCTGGGTACAATACAATGACCTTGAATTAGGGGGACGATTAGGCATTCACTACCAAAGCCTCTACCTGCTCGTTGCCGCTTTTATTCTTGAAGCACACCTTAGAGGAGTTGCGAGCAAAAAACACAAGCTCTTTCATGCGCTGTTGATTGCATGGCTGCTCTTCGGCTGCATCATGCTCAGTGCACGTATTCACCTTATACTCCTGCCTGTTTTTATTCTCATACGTACCCTTGACTTACTGCGGGGGAAAATCGCAAACAAGAAAAAGGCAAGTCTCTGGGCCGCCGGAATCATCATCTCCATGGTGACACTCATGGCGGTATTGCCCGGGACATCACGACGACTTACTGATCTTAAAAATGAATGGCGCAGTATCGACGGAATGGTTGACGGTAAGCAAACCAACCACCGAGTCTATTTATGGAAATACGGCTGGAACATAGCGAATGAATCCCCTATTATCGGAGTGGGAAACGGAGCCGGCGATGAATTATTGCACGAGGCACTTCAATCTTGTGATGCTGTATTCTACAAGAAAAAAGAGCCGTATTACCTCCACGAATTCAAATACGATTTTCACAATATCATTCTGCAGAATTTTGCAGAAGGTGGGATTGTTGGAGTTCTCTTACTGCTTTTTTTATTTACCGTGGGATTCTTGCAGTCTCAAGGACCCTGGCGTTATGCTTGGGCACTGTTTTTCTGCACAGGAATGACAGAGAGTTTATTGGAAAGGCAAGCAGGCGTATTCTTACTTGCGTTTCTAATCTTGCAGATACAGACGCGGAATTCGAGCACCAAGCCCGGTTAAGATTTCATAGGAAATAGTTCCTGCATCTTTTGCCATGGTACCCGCCGATTGCTCGGGGCCAATGAGTACAGCTTCTTCTCCAGGAGTGATTTGTACATCCCCTAATTCAACCATGACCATATCCATACAAACGTTGCCTAAAATTGCACAACGTTTTCCTCGAATGTATACTGCGCCTTTACCCAGCGATAAACTGCGCTGTAAACCATCCGCATAGCCCACAGGCAAAGTTGCATAATGGGTGATTTCCGTTGCTTTAAAAGCCCTCGAATACCCTAATGTTTCACCAGGCTGGAGCACCCCCACTTGAGATACCGTACATTTCCACGCCAATACCTCTTCCAGACGGTCAATACCATCGTAGGTCCCCAAACCATAGAGCCCTAGACCTAAACGTACCATTTCATGCTGCGCTCCGGTATGTCGGGCAATTCCATAAGAATTTAAGGCATGTGCTTTAGCGCTTGGATAGTGGTGACGAATTTCGTCGCAAGCTGCTTGAAATTGGGCCAATTGGGCCTTCGTAAATGCATCCTCCTCAGAATTATTACTGGCGCTCAAATGCGTCATAATTCCATTGACAACGATATCTTTTCGGGATTGCAACACGCCCAACAACTCTTGCAGCGCCGATGGCTGAAAACCCAATCGGTGCATTCCCGTATCTACTTTGATGTGGACTTGTAAAAGATGTTCCTGCTGCGGTGCCGCTAACCAATCTTTTAATTGATGCATATCAAACAACTCTACTTCGCACCCCGACTGAGCCAACATAGGCAGCTGCGCAGCCTCTGAATTCAAAACGAGAATGGGGCATTTTATACCCTGTGCACGAAGGCTCAGTGCTTCTTGCGCAAATGCCACACCCAAATAATCGATGTGCATTTCCTCCAATGCCCGCGCAACTTCAAAACTTCCGGTACCGTAACCCGAAGCTTTAACCATTGCCATCACTAACGTATTCGGCTGAAGTTTCGCTTGAAACTTCTGTAGGTTACGACGCATCGCACCTAGATTAATTTCTGCCCATGTACTGTGGTGTTGACGACGCAACGTTATGGCTAATTGTTCCAACTTGAAACGGCGTTGCCCCTTTATAAGGACGACCGTATCACGTAATGAAAGTCCATCAAACGCGGTTACTAAATCCCGAACCTCAGCTCGATCTTTCACCCACCATATGCGGTCCAATTCCATTTTATCCGCCATTGCTTGCGCAACTGCTGTAAGCTCAGGCGTTGCCAGTGTACTCAAAACAGCCCATTTTTTCGATGCACCTTGTTGCATCATTAATTGCTCTAGTGCCAAACGCAAGCTGTCTAAATCCGAACTGTACGTATCCTCAATCAACTTTCCCCCGTCCTTAGCCTCAATCTCTTGAAGACGCATAGGCAAGGGTTCTACTGTTTTTAACCGAGCCAATGCTTCCGGTAACGGCACGCCAAGCAAAACCGCACCTGCCAGGGCGTTCATTGCATTTTCCAGCTCATAGCCGCCAGTAAAGGCAACCTCTTTCAATACATCTGGATCCAATTCTTCGCCCGGACCCCAAAGTAAAGCCGGTGGTGTCGGGAGTCCTAAAGATTGTGCTTTATCCCACCATTTTCGGTGCGTAGCGATTCGTTCGCACTGAGAAAAAAGGAGCCATTTTTCTGCAAAATGCTCGTTTTCATTGCTAAAATGCTCCGAATGCGCATTCCCGAGATTAGTAAATATTCCTAAAGCTGGTCGCAGCCATTTTGCATGCGCTTCCATGGTTTCAGGACGGTCGATCCCTACTTCTATAATGGTTTTTGTGTGGGATTCCTTCAAGCTACTCATCGCTAATGCAATACCAAGTCCACTATTGAAACTTCCTGGAGTTCGGTGCACCTCAAGCGGTGTTCCTAGCAGCTGAAACAGCCATTCCTTTACCACTGTTTTACCTGTACTCCCCGTAATAGCAAGCAACGGACCGCGAAGTCCATTGCGCTTGTTTTCTGCCCAAGATTGAACGACGACTAAAGGATTTAGGTGTGCAATAAAAGCCAATTCTGGATGGGTTTCTGCACGTTGGGCGGCATCATTGCAAATAATGGTTGTGGCACCGCGGGAGATGGCCTCTTCAATGTAGTCGTGGCCGTCTGCGTGAGGTGTCTTAAGAGCAATAAAACAGGAAGGAATCGCGGCATGAATACGACGCGAATCGAAAGCAAAAGCTTCGAAATCTTGGGCCGCATTACCGTAAAGGGTTGCGCCAGCCGATAGCGCTATGTCAATCGCTTTCAGTAGCACCTGATGCGTTATTCAATTGATTGTATATGGTCCTGCTCACAGGTTCGTATTCGCCAGTTTCTCCCAGCATGAACGTTTGATCTCCAGCAACTTTTCTGTACGAGAAATGTGCGGGGCCGCCTGTTCTACGGCAAATAGCATGAAGTTTAGTAACATATTCAGCCGTTGCGAGTAGCTGGGGCATAGGACCAAAAGGACGGCCCTTAAAATCTTTATCTAAACCCGCAATGACGACACGCTTCCCTTGGTTCGCTAAGGTATTTGCCACTTCCACAATACCGTCGTCAAAAAATTGAGCTTCATCAATACCGACTACCTGCACATCATCTGCGAGTAAAAGCATGTTTGAAGAACTCTCCACGGGCATCGAAGGAATTGAATTTTTATCGTGACTAACCACTTCTTCTTCGTCGTAACGAACGTCCGAAACGGGTTTGAAGATTTCCACTTTTTGGCCGGCAATCTGCGCGCGACGCATGCGACGGATCAACTCTTCCGTTTTTCCACTAAACATTGGACCACAGACGACTTCGATCCAGCCGCCTAATTGTTGGTTAAATTCTACTCCAGGTTGAAACATGAGGGGACTTTCGTGCTACATTCAAGGCATTAAAGGTAGATAATAAGATGCAGAGCCAAAGCCCTTCACCCAGCAGAAAAGAATTAGAACAAGAATTAACTGCTTTTGCCCAACACATCGGCGAGAAATCGGATAGTGATGCAGCAGCGACGTTGTTGGAATTGTACCAGAAATTTAAACTCGCTGAAATGGAATCCGAAGTGCGGACGCAGCTCGAGCGTGTTGAAGAAAATATGCGCGCTACCTTTGAATCGCAGTTGACGGCGCTAACCGCTGAAATTGAAACTCCAAAGGTTAGTGTGGAAGAAGGAGAAGTTTTTGATGTACCTGCAACTAAAGCGGCACCGACGGAAACGAGTACCCCAGCTTCAGTAGCCGAAGAACAACTAGCAAATCCACTAGCGTCTCCTGAACCTATTCAATTAGAAATTCCATCTGCAAGCGAGGAGCCTGAACTTGATTTAAGTCCCGAAGTGCCTGCAGAACCAGAAGATTTAGAGGCCCTCAAATTAGTTGTGAAAGAGCCGCCCACTGAAGAGGCAACACCTCATAAAGAAGTTAAGTCTCTAGATGCTGAAGCCGGAATTGAGCATACCGACGTGCTTCCTCTTGATGAGGCACCCCTTCCACCGAAAGAAACACCTCAACCTGCAGGAAGTGCAACGCTTTCAGAACGCGCAGCCCAAAGCACTGCATCCACAAGTTTGAATGATCGCTTCGCTCAAAAAGTCCTAAAATTTGGGCTGAACGATAGAATTGGATTTGTCAAATCACTCTTTGAAGGCAATCAAGAAGATTTCAATAGGGTCGTTAGCCAATTAAATACCCTGAGTTCACTAAGTGAAGCAACAGAATTTATCGAGACCTACGTGGCGCCAGAATATAAATGGGACCAGCAGGAGGAGATGGCGGAGCGATTCATGACTGCCGTATCTACAAAATTTAACTAAGAATGACCGGGATACTTTACGTGGTTCCCACGCCAGTGGGCAATTTAGAGGACATGACGTTTCGTGCTATTAAAGTGCTGAAAGCATCCGACCTCATCCTTGCGGAAGACACACGTACGACCGGGAAGTTGACCAGCCATTACGACATTTCAACGCCGAAGCAGTCCTTTCATATGCACAATGAACACAAAGTCGTTGACCGATTTGTGGACCAATTATCAAGCGGCACAAACATCGCTTTAGTTAGCGACGCCGGGACACCAGGAATTAGCGACCCTGGGTTTTTATTGATCCGTGCCGCCGCCGCCGCCGGTATTGAAATCATTACACTGCCTGGGGCAACAGCCTTCGTTCCTGCGTTAGTATCCAGCGGCTTACCCTGCGACACCTTCTATTTTGAGGGCTTCCTACCACCTAAAAAAGGAAGACAAACTAAATTTGAAAAAATAGCTGCTTCAGACCGAACCGTAGTGCTGTACGAGAGTCCGCATAAAATCATCAAGACCTTAGGTCAGATCGTTGAATATTGCGGAGGTGAACGTCCGGTAACCATCAGTCGTGAGATTTCAAAAAAGTTTGAAGAAACCCTACGGGGAACTGCAGCTGAAGTATTAGCAGTAGTAGAAGAGCGCGGTGGATTGAAAGGGGAATTGGTCCTTTGTATTGGTGCGTAATTTCTGCAACAACTACCGCCGTTTAGCGTTATAAACATATGACAAAAGCCAGCATACAATCTATTACGAATTGGATGGAGCAACCCACCGATTCGCCTTTACTCATTTCTGGACCGTGTTCTGTAGAAACGCCGGAACAAGTACTGGCTACTGCTCGACAGTTAAAAGCACAAACGCCGATAAGTTTATTGCGCGGTGGGGTCTGGAAACCAAGAACTAAACCTGGAAGTTTTGAAGGCGTGGGTGCAGAAGCGATGCAATGGTTGATCGATGCCGGTCGTGCCATCAATACTCCGGTTACTACCGAAGTCGCAAATGCACAACACGTTGAAATCGCTTTGAAAGCAGGTGTGGATGTTTTGTGGATTGGTGCGCGTACGACTGTAAATCCATTTTATGTTCAAGAAATCGCAGAAGCACTGCGTGGCGTAGACATCCCTGTGCTTGTAAAAAACCCTATTCATGCTGAGATCGGGTTATGGGCAGGGGCAATAGAACGCTTCCAGAATTTGGGGATTAGTCATGTTGCTGCGGTACACAGAGGATTCTTTTCTTCGTCTAAAAGCATGTATAGAAATGCGCCCGATTGGCAGCACAGTTTCGATCTTCGGGCGCTTTTACCCGAAATTAAAATCATCTGTGACCCGAGCCACATTGCAGGCGACAGAGGTCTTGTAAGCGAGGTCAGCCAGGTAGCCATGGATTTAGGCATGGACGGTCTCATGATTGAAAGTCATGTTAGCCCAGACGATGCCTGGAGCGATGCTCGTCAGCAGATCAGTCCTGAAGCAGTGGGGCAACTCATGAAAAAGTTAAAATTTCACAGCGATGTCCCTATTCTCACCAATGAAGAATTGGCGCAGTTGCGCTCAGAATTGGACCAATTAGACACACAAATCGTCGATGTACTTCGCAAACGTATGCGCATCGTTGAGGATATCGCTAACATCAAAGAACGTGAAGGGATGAGCATTTTCCACATGAAGCGTTGGATGAAACTCGTTGGCGAACACAGTGACGGAAGCGAAGCTGGACTCTCAGATGCCTTCTTAAAAGAGCTCTTCTCAACCATTCACAAATACAGCGTTGAGCTACAAACCTCGTTGATCAAAAAGACAAAGTAATGGTGTGGCGTAAAAAACCACAGCCCAACCCTGGCACGGTTCAGATGCTCGCCGCAGCGGTGACAAAAGACCCTTTGCTTGCCTCATTACTGGTAGCACGAGGAGTAGACTCTTTTGAAGCTGCAAAATCCTTCTTCAGGCCTAACCTCAGCCACCTACACGACCCTTATCGAATGATGGATATGGAGCGTGCTGTGGAACGCATTGAACAAGCGCGTTTAAAACAGGAGCACGTCATGATTTATGGCGATTACGATGTGGACGGCACCACCTCAGTAGCTTTAATGTGCGACTTTCTTGAAGGAAAATTTCCTATTGAAGCATACATACCTGACCGTTACAAAGAAGGCTATGGATTATCGTTCGAGGGAATCAACCTCGCTGCTGAATTGGGTATCACGCTACTGATCGCTTTGGATTGTGGTATTAAAGCTTTTGACCAGATTGCGCATGCACGAAGCTTGGGCATAGACGTGATTGTCTGCGATCACCACCGCCCGGAAGAAACCCTCCCGAAAGCATACGCGGTGCTAGATCCGAAAAGACCAGACTGCCTGTATCCCTACAAAGAACTCTCCGCTTGCGGTGTAGGTTTTAAACTCTGCCAAGCACTTTGTGAACGCTGGGGACTGCCGCACGAACCTTACCTCTACCCGCTCTTAGACCTTTGTGCCGTTTCCATCGCCGCGGACATCGTTCACGTTACAGGTGAAAATAGAATTTTAGCACACTACGGTTTAGAGCGTTTACGAGCAAGTCAGTGCCGTCCGGGCTTTTTAAGCCTCCTCGAAGCCGCAAATAAGCGCCCTGAGACTCTTTCCTTTCGTGATATAGGCTTTTCAATAGGACCGCGAATCAACGCCGCTGGTAGAATGGAAAGTGGACTCCGAGCCGTTGAATTACTCCGATCAAAGAACAGAGAGGAACAGGATCTATTGGCCAATGCCATCAATGATTTCAATACCGATCGCCGATCTACTCAAGCGGAAATCTTTGAAGAAGCGAAGACATTATTAGATACGGCATCTTTTCCTAATTCAACTGTACTTTATGCACCGCATTGGCACAAAGGAGTGGTAGGTATCGTCGCCTCAAAAATGGTCGAACACTATTACCGTCCGACCATCATCCTCACTAAAAGCGGCGAAATCCTTGCCGGTTCTGCGCGAAGCGTTTTAGATTTTGACGTATACGATGCGTTGGAAGCTTGCGAATCGCATTTACTGCAGTTCGGAGGGCATAAATATGCTGCAGGAATGACCCTTGATGAAGCCCAATTGCCCCACTTTAAAAAAGCTTTTGAGGCATACGTCACCGCCCATTTACCCGAGGAAAAGAAACAGCGGGTCTTTTTGTACGACGCTGAAGCCAACATCGATATCATCACGGACCGATTCTACGCTATTCTTCGCCAACTGGCCCCCCATGGACCCGAAAACGAAGCCCCCGTTTTCCTTTTCAAAGACCTTGTTGACGCGGGCAACACCAGGGCGGTAGGTGCCGATTCTAAGCACCTCAAACTGCACCTGAAGCCTGCAAGCGGCAGCGGCTCAATAAACGGGATTTCTTTTGGTGAAGGTCATCTTGCAGCAGCACTAGCCTCTGGACAATCTTGTGATGTTTTAGCCAGCGTAGTGGAAAATCACTTCAATGGACAAACTACACTGGAGCTGATGGCTACTGGCATTCGATTGCATTAAAGGGCACACCGACCCTTAGTCCTGCATTTGTCTAGGGTATATTCTCTTTTTCATGGGTATATTGTGCAGAAGTCTAAACACACATTACGCATGCCGAATACTGCCTACACCACCTTCTGCCGCCTTCTTTTCATTGGGTGCCTCGCTTCAACAGTCGGTTGTACCCAGCAACAAGAAAACAGTCATCAAACGGATGAAAATGTATGGAGCATCGATTTCTTTGATGATTTCGATCATTTTAACGCCGAAAATTGGCAGGATCAGCGCATCTGGGTCAATAATGAAACCCATGCCTATGTTCCTGACGGGTTATACAATACAAGAGAGGTAAGTGACGGTTCATTAAAAATACGCGTGGTCAAGCTTGATGCTCCGATAAGCAGTGATACCTATGATAAATTCGGAAATCCTCATCCGCCAACAGTTTACGTTGCCGGTCGAATCTGCTCAAAAAATCGCAAAGAATTTATACAAGGAAAATGGACTGCACGACTTAAACTGCACACGAGCGGTGAACCCAGTCAATTTCCAGCCTGGTGGATTCTCGGTGCGCAGAACAATGAAAGTCCTGTTCAAGAAGAAAATGAAAATGTATGTTGGCCCTTATATGGCTCTGGCGAAATTGACATTTTCGAACACCACGGCGATTATACCGCTACAGAATTCACCTCCGGTGCGATAGTGAGTTTAGACTCATGTGATAAAGGCGATTGGTGGAGTGCACGAAAAAACACTGAAACGACACTAACGGAGTACCATGAATATAGCGTCGAATGGGAAGACGATGACCTCGTCTATCGTTTAGATGGCAATGAAATTTATAGAAATATCGGTATGGGCGCAACCTATTCTGAGCCCATGTTCGCTATACTAAATTATGCTAAAATCACTGATTCAGATATGACCACGCCCTGGACAATGGAGGTCGATTGGGTCAAGCACGAAAAACGAAACTAATACAGACGTAGTTATGAATCAAGCAGGATACACTACACGTATAGCACTAACAGTTGCACTTGGCGGCTTTCTTATGGGATTCGATGCATCGGTCATATCAGGAGTCAATAAATTCATTCAAATAGATTTTAATCTGACCGACCTTCAGCTCGGTTTTTCTGTCAGTTCTTTAACCATTGTTGCTGCTTTAGCAATGATGATTTCTGGTCCCTTGAGCGATAAGCTGGGTCGAAAACTAGTACTGAAATTCTGTGCGTTAATCTTCACTGTAAGTGCTGTCGGATCTGCCCTCGCCCCGGGCTTTACCTCCTTCTTACTCTTTCGTATGCTCGGTGGTTTGGGCGTTGGAGCCTCCCTGATTGTTGCACCTATGTATATCGCTGAAATAGCTCCTGCTAGCAAGCGCGGCCGACTGGTATCCTTTAACCAGTTAAACATCGTACTGGGAATTACCATCGCATTTTTCACAAATTATTACATCTTATCGTTGGCCGATTCCACATCGAGCTGGGTATCCACCTATGGTCTAGTCGCACACAACTGGCGCTGGATGTTAGGCATTGAAGCGCTTCCTGCAATCGTTTACTTTTTAGCGTTGTTTAGTGTCCCAAACAGTCCAAGATGGCTTATGAGTAAGGGCGATGAGTCAAGAGCCACTGCGGTTTTACATAAGTTCATTTCCATTGAGGAAACTTCAGAAGAAATTTCGGCTATTCAAAAGGCTTTGAGTGATGTGAAAGGTGCTAAAAAAACACCGTTTAGCGAATTATTTAAACCTGCTATGAGATTAGTTCTAACCATCGGCATCGTTGTATCGGTCTTGCAACAAATTACGGGTATAAATGCAGTGTTCTTTTATGCACCCATGATCTTCGAGCAATCCGGTATAGGCACAAATGCCTCGTTTATTCAAGCCGTGCTTGTGGGAATTACCAATCTCCTTTTTACGGTTATTGCCATGGCACTCATTGACCGAATAGGTCGTAAGCCATTACTCGTCGCCGGGGTTTCGGGAATAGTACTCTTTATGGCTTTACTTTCATACGGATTCAGCTCTGCTACCTACACCTTAGGCAACAATCAGGTCGCTTCTTTAGATGTTGCAATACAGGAAAATATAGGACCACTTATCGATGTTCCATTTAGTAATGATGTTGCCTATAAATCGGCTTTACAAGAGGTTCTAGGAATGGAACAAGCTAAAATACACGAGAGCGAATTGATCAAAGCCGCAATACACATGAACCCAACCCTTATTCTAGTAGGTATCATAGGATTTGTGGCTTGTTTTGCCGTTTCCTTAGGTCCTGTAATGTGGGTTCTTTTTTCCGAATTGTTTCCTCTCAAAATTCGTGGAATTGCCATTTCGTTCGTTGGCTTCATAAATTCCGGAGTCTCCGCGCTGGTGCAGTTCGTTTTTCCTTGGGAACTATCTTCGCTTGGAAGTGCAGCGACGTTCATGATCTATGGCGTTTTCGCATTCATTGGGCTCGTATGTATCGTCCGACTATTGCCAGAGACTAAAGGAAAGTCTTTGGAAGAATTAGAGATCGAATTGGTCAAATAGAACATCAGACTGCATACATCGTTTAGTATTTACATTTGAAGTATCTTTAAATGGAGTACACGCAAACGTGGTGCTTCGCTTCTTTTAATTACTAGCAATGAATCTTGTCACGGCACTAACCTTCGACGACTCCGTCTCTGCACATTTGGTAAAAACTCGACTAGAAAATGAGGGCATCAAATGTTTCATTTTTGATGAGCACATTAATAACGTCATGCCCATTTATGGTCAAGCCGTTGGTGGTATCCGAATTAAAATCAAAGAAGAAGATGTACTAAAGGCCAAACAATTGATCGAAGAATGGGAATTAAGACCTTTTCTAAATCAATCGAACGAAACATTGACGTGCACCTCTTGCGGAGCACAAGAACTGTATGCCGGTTTTAAAAGTTTCAAAACGAGTCTCGGGTGGCTAACCCTTGCGATCTCATTTCTATTCATGATCTACCCCTTTTATTCGAAAACAGTTTACCGGTGCAAGAATTGCGGAGAAGAGATGGACTTGAACAACTGATATAAGGAATAGTTAGTAAGGACATACCTTTGCACGAATAGGATTACCCTAAATAAAGAATCATGGCAGAATTAGAATGGCAAACCATCAAAGCGTACGAAGAAATTACGTTTAAACAACACAACGGCGTGGCGCGCATTGCGTTCAATCGCCCGGAAGTTCGTAATGCCTTCACACCAAAAACTGTTGACGAATTATGGGAAGCGCTAGTCATCTGTCATGAGAGTCAAGACATAGGTGTAGTACTTATTACCGGCGAAGGGCCATCGGCTAAAGACGGTGGGTGGGCCTTTTGTTCTGGAGGAGACCAGCGCGTTAGATCCAATACAGGCTATAAAGGTGCAAACGGCATTAACCGATTCAATATTCTTGACGTACAGCGCCAGATTCGATTCATGAATAAAGTAGTCATTGCCGTAGTACCCGGCTGGGCAGTCGGTGGCGGTCATAGCCTTCATGTAGTTTGTGACCTTACCCTAGCAAGCAAAGAACATGCTGTATTTAAACAAACAGATGCAGATGTAGCAAGCTTTGACGGCGGTTTTGGCTCTGCCTACCTCGCACGTCAAGTCGGTCAAAAGCGCGCACGTGAAATTTTCTTTTTAGGAGCAGAATATTCTGCACAAGAAGCCTTTGAAATGGGTATGGTCAATAAAGTAGTCCCGCACGAAGAACTAGAACAAGTAGCTTATGAATGGGCGCAAGAGATCATGACCAAAAGCCCGACAGCAATAAAAATGCTCAAATTCGGATTTAACCTCATTGACGACGGTCTTGTGGGCCAGCAGGTTTATGCCGGTGAAGCTACTCGACTTGCCTACGGTACAGATGAAGCCGTGGAAGGACGCAACGCCTTCCTTGAAAAGCGACCACGCGATTTCTCGAAATTCCCGAAGTTTCCATAACAATAATCCAATGAAAAGAGTACTCGTTTTAGCAATGGTATTGGTGGCATGCGTCGCATGCCAAAAGAATAATCAGCCAGAGACCCCATCTAATAAAATCCTGCCTTTGGGAGCATCGAGAGTACAAGGTGACCCACCGAATTACCATAGTTACCGTTACAAGCTTTGGAAAAAGCTTGTTAAAAACGGTTGGTCTGTTGATTTTGTTGGCTCTCAGATTGATCCTAAATCATATGCCCTAGTCGATAATGAAGAATTCGATCCAAATCACGAGGGTCATATCGGGTATACATCAGGTCAGATATTAGAGGAATTAGATGATTGGATGGCGACCGTTGATACTCCTAATATTGTACTGTTTAGTTCGCCTGGGGGTAACGACGCTTTAGATTTTTTGCCCTACAACGACGCCGTTAATAATATCGTAGCTATCGTACAGAAACTTCAAGGCTACAACCCCAATGTCACTATCGTGATAGAAAAGATGGCACCGGGAAATACAATTGCAATGTTGGTGTTAGACAATTACTACACGCGCATTCAAAGTGACATGGACAGTTTAGTAAATTACCTCAATACTCCAACCTCAAATGTAGTCTCCATAGATATGGCCACTGGCTTTGATGACGACTTACTTGCAGATCCGATACATTACAATCAACAAGGAGCCTCTTTCATTTCAGATCGTTATTACGATATTCTCACGACAATCATGGAGCCTTAAATGAACACCACAAAAGCCATACATTCACGCAAAACCGCAAAAATACTTGCAGATGGCCCGTGGGCGCCTTCATTAACCCAAGACGAGCAAGAAAAACTTAGCGAGCACTTATTAAACCTTGCTGCAAAGGCACCTTACCACTACAAAAGCGCAGAGCGCTATAAAATCGGAGCACAAACCAGTTCGCTCCCTTTTCGTTGCTATACACTGGATGGCGCCACTTGTAATGCCCTAGCTACTAAATTAGAAGCACTAGACCCTCCGCCCGGCAAGATCCTAAACATGCTTTGGGCCGCTGAACTTCTTGTCATTACTACCTGGCTTCCCGATGTTTTTGGAGTGCAACCGGAAGAGCGAATAATGGAACCGGTTCCCTTTGTGGGTAACCTTCGCAATATGGAGCACATAGCAGCAACAAGCGCGGCAATCCAGAACATGTTATTGGGCGCAACTACCGAAGGGTATCCTAACTATTGGTCATCAGGCGGTATACTACGTCAAGAATTTGCTCGAAATATGCTTCATATTTCCATGAAGGAAGTTATGCTTGGTGCCGTCTTTATTTTTCCGAAGGATGCGGAGAAACGAGCAGGAGAAATCAAGCCTGGTAAGCTTCGTGAAGAAGGGAAAACATTAGGTACTTTTTCAAAAAAAGTGAGCCTATAAGAAAAGGTGCAGTGCCTTTTTAGTACATTTTCGAAAATCTTACGGAATTATGCGACTGCTCACTGTGTGTTTACTCTTCAGCACCCTCACCTATGCTCAATCGGGGCCCGGAAACTGGTTCATGTATTTTGGGACAAATACCATCAACGATACTTGGAGCATTCATACTGAGGCCCAACATCGAAATTACGGATTACTACCTGACGAACTGGAGCAACTCTTGCTACGGACTGGGTTAAACTATAAAGTCCGTGACGGTCTCGTTGTAACTGGGGGATACGCGAACATTACTAACCATGTCTATAATTCCGCTCGAATAGGTCCCGAGGTTATGGAACACCGCGTTTGGCAACAATTGATTGCTTTAAATTACTTTGGGAAAACAAAAATTGAACACCGATTCAGGTATGAGCAGCGCTGGATTGAGGATGATTTCAAAACGCGTTACCGGTACCGCGGCATGCTTTTTCATCCCCTCAATAGCGAACGTATTGAGACGGGCACACTGTATTTAGGCATCTACAACGAACTTTTTTTACAACCCTCCGGAACCGCATTTGATCGCAATAGATTTTATACTGGAATGGGCTATAAATATGCCCAGAATATTCAATTACAATTGGGCTATTTACTGCAAACTGTAGGTGATAAAACAGGTCAATATCTTCAGTTCGGACTGATTTTTGATACGTGATTACTATGTTTAAAAGACCCATACTTTTCCTAGCATTAGCCACAGCCACATTCGTATTAACGAATTGCAACCGAAATTCCGGAGGCAAGAATCCACCTTCGTCTCTGGATATGTACGAACTATCTTTTCAACACGACGGGTTAAACCGCAGTGCCCTGGTACATATTCCTGAGAATTATGACAGTTCGTTCGCGCTACCCGTAGTGCTCAATTTTCATGGTTACGGAGGAAACGCAGCGGCACACGCCGCCACTACAGGAATGACGGCAACTTCGGATTCTTTCCAATTCTTACTGGTCTATCCCCAGGGAAGTCTGTTAGGTAACGATCCTCATTGGAACAATGCGCTCCCAGGTCCAGATAATAAAAGTGACGCCGAAGATTTGGGTTTTACAAGTGAACTCCTAAGACTTTTAGATTCTGCCTTTCTTATCGATCGGGAGCGGATATACGCTTGCGGATACTCCAACGGCGGGATGATGTCCTATGCCCTTGGTTGTTACCTAAATAATGAAATTGCAGCAGTGGCCTCAATATCAGGTTGTCTTGGAGATACCACAGAAACATGTGAGCTGCAGCACCCCACTGCCGCACTCAATATCCACGGAACTAATGATGATGTAGTCGCTTACGACGGAAATTCAGAAATCATAAGTGCCCCAGATGCAGTTGCCTTTTGGGCCGCCCAAAATAATGCACAATCCACCCCAACCATTACCACTAGTAGCACTTCGAGTTTCGATATAGAACACATTCGTTACGAACAGGGGGATAGCAGTGTGACTTCGGAACATATTAAAGTCCTCGGTGGAGGGCACGTTTGGTTTAGATTTGAAGAAAATGGCGCCTCTATGAATACGCTTATTTGGGAGTTTTTTGACCGATTCGATATTTACGGCGCACGATAAAGCAAATACTTAGCAGCCACATATTGTACCTATATTTACGGGAGCAGTACAGGTACCATGAAAACAACCCCTCTCTTCCATCCGTTCCATTCGGATATCAGTAAAATTGCCTTACCTGAGCAATTTACGTATCCGTTCTTCTACCAACCACATCCACTCACTGAAGCTGCCGCAAAGGAGTTACAGTCGTTTCTTTTAAAAGGAACTTTAGTTCACAACTTTGGACTAGGGACGCACGAGTCGCTGATCGAACAAGGCAAGATGTTTGGTGTGCTGGTAGTAAAAGATTCATCGGGAAAATTAGGCTGGCTCGCGGCCTATTCCGGAAAACTGAGTGAAGAACCGCAAGGGTATTTTGTCCCTCCAGTAGCAGACATTCACGCTGCCCAATCTTTCTACAAAAAAGGGGAGGCTAAACTCAATGATATGAGCGCTGTGATTGCAACTTTAGAACAAGACTCGAAACGGAAAGCGCAAAAAAAGACCCTGCAAGATCGCCTCGACGAAATCAACGCGCACTTACGCAAAGGCCGTGCAGCACTCAAAGAAGCTAAAAAGGCACGCCAGAAGTACAGGGAAGCGGTACGACCGACGGTAAGTGCCGAAGATTTCAAAGGCATTTGTGAACGATTGGCGAGCGAAAGTATTCAGGGACAATTGGCTTTTAAGCACAGTAGTAAAGAATGGCTCGCTGAGCAAGAAGCGCTTGTCGAGAAATTGGACCAATTCGATAATGATATCAAAGATTTAAAGGAAGAACGTCGACTCAAATCCAACGCCTTACAGCGTGAAATTTTTGATCATTATGTTTTCCTCAATGCAAATAGAGAATCACAAGTACTCAGTGCTTGCTTTCCAGACTTTGATGTGCGACATCCACCCAGTGGATCAGGCGATTGTTGCGCACCTAAACTTCTGCAATACGCCTACAAAAATGAGCTCCAGCCTTTTGCGCTTGGGGAATTTTGGTGGGGCAGTGCGCCCGATAAAGAGGTGCGCCAACACGGCTACTTTTATCCTTCATGTGCCTCGCGATGCCGTCCCATTTTAGGGCATATGCTTGAAGGTTTAGAGGTAGAAGAAAATCCTTTACTCACCTACGGTCAAGATAAACCCATGCCGGTAGTTTATGAAGATGATGATCTAGTTGTCGTAAATAAACCTGCGGGGTTGCTTAGTGTTCCTGGTGTAGAAATCGAAGATTCAGCGCTTACACGTATTAAGAATAGGTATCCAAATGCAACAGGTGCCATTCTGCTTCATCGATTAGATATGAGTACATCCGGATTATTAATGTTTACGCTGAACCCAAAGGCGAATAAGCGGATGCAACGCCAATTCATCAAGCGCCAGGTTCAAAAAACCTACATCGCAGATATTGCAGGTCTAGTAACGCAAGAGCAGGGTGTCATTAGTCTACCCTTAGCGCCTGATTATTATGACCTCCCTCGGCAAATGGTCTGCCATAAAACAGGTAAAGCGTCCGAAACGCACTGGTCAGTGTTGCAGCGTTTCAAATCCAGTACCCGATTAGCACTGAAGCCCATCACCGGTCGTACGCATCAACTGCGCGTACATTGCGCACATCCGGAAGGGCTAGGTTTATCAATAATTGGAGATGAGTTATATGGGATTATCGGGCAGCGCTTACATTTACATGCACATCAATTGGAGTTTACACACCCAACAACTAAAGAGATCATTAGACTTGAAGCGCCAATAGACTTTTAATTATGGCTAAAGAAATCGAACGTAAATTTTTAGTTAGCACTGACAATTGGGAGGACAATGTCTCCGCTTCTCATGTCTTTAGACAGGGCTATCTTAGTTATGATTCTGAGCGGACAGTCCGCGTACGTGCCACTGAGGTCAATGGATACCTTACTATAAAAGGCCGTACTACTGGACTCACAAGAGATGAGTTTGAATATGAAATTCCGCTGGGCGATGCCCTTGCACTATTAGAATTGTGTGAACGCCCTGCCATTGAAAAGAAACGCTACCTCGTACCGCATGGTGTGCACACCTGGGAAGTAGATGTTTTCGAAGGTGCCAACGCGGGATTAGTTGTTGCGGAAATAGAATTGCAAAGTGAAGACGAAGCCTATGAGAAGCCTATGTGGCTTGGCGAAGAAGTAAGCGGTCAACAAAAATATTCGAACAGCGCATTAAGCCTGCTTCCTTTTAAAGATTGGATATGAAACATACTTTCAAAGCAATTATAATCACGGTAATGTGCACCGTTTTTTCAACCAATGGAATCGCTCAAATAGATCATTGGGAAAAACTTGTAGGTGAAAACGATACATGGCAATACCGCGTTGGAAACAGCGAACCATCAAGCAGCTGGATGAACACATCATTTAATTCGAGTTCATGGTCATCAGGTACTGGCGGTATCGGTTATGGTGACGGAGACGACAGCACTGTTATTACCAACTGTGCATCATTGTACATGCGTCGTTCCTTTACTGTGAGTAATTTAAACGCTATTGAAGCGCTCATTCTTCATGCAGATTACGACGACGGTTTTGTGGCCTATCTCAATGGTACCGAGATTGCGAGGGCCAATGTAGATACATTAACGCCTCCATACAATTATGATCCGCCCACATGGCGCGAGGCGAAAATGTATCAAGGAGGCGAAGCCGTTACTTTCGTGGTAAACAAAGCTATATGGCAAGGACTCTTAACTAACGGAACCAATATTCTTGCCGTTCATACCATCAATCATAGCGGTGCGAATAGTTCAGATATGAGCGCACGGTACTGGCTCCATTGTGGCGTCACGACAGCTACACAAATACACGCCGCTCCGGCTGCTTGGTTTGACTTCGACTGTTTCGAAAGCCCTGTTGCCATCCTACGTATCAATACTTTTGAAGAAACTATTCCAGATGATCCTTCGATACGAGGCATCATGGAGATTGTATGGAATGATACAGCCACTAATCACGCTACGTACGACGTTGCCTCTGACTTGATTACAAATATTGAGATTGAAAAAAGAGGTCGATGGTCCCAATTTGTTTACCCTAAGAATGGGTATGCCATTGAGACCAAAGACTTTCATTGGGAAGACACAGATGTTTCACCACTCAATATGCCGATGGAAGAAGATTGGACCCTACATGGCCCTTATGGCGACCGCTCATTTATGAGAAATGTATTGGCCATGCATCTGGCAAATAAACAAGGTAATTATGCCTCACGGACAAGGTTCGTTGAACTCTTTATCAATGGCGACTACGAAGGTCTTTACGTGATGATGGAAAAAATTAAACGAGGTGAAGATCGCGTAGATATTGCCAAACTGAAGCCTGACGAAATAAGTGGAGACGATGTGACTGGCGGATATATCTTTAAAACGGATTGGGAACCCGTGGATTGGCGTTCTAGCTTCAGCATGTTAGTCGACACTACTAAAATCCCATATACCTACGCGTATCCAAAGCGGAAAAATATAGTTCAACAGCAAGAGACCTACATACAGGATTATGTGGATGATTGGGAACATTCGATGCAAAACACCACCGTTACGTATAACGGTAAATATTGGCATCAATACATGGATCTTGCATCCTTCGTAGACTTCTTTTTAATGATGGAAATCACGAAGGATATTGACGCATATCGCGCCAGCACTTACTATTATAAGAAAAAGGACAGCAATGGCGGTAAAATTCATGCGGGTCCCGTTTGGGATTTTAATTTTGCCTTCGGCTTGGTGGATTATTGTCAAGGCTATTTGCCGAATGGATATATGTTTTCGGGAAACTGGTGCTCAGGTACGAATCCTGCATGGTGGGAAGATTTAGTCTATACACCACAGTTTGCAAACGCCGTTAATTGTAGATGGAAGGAACTAAGAACCACCGTTTGGCATAAAGACTCTATCACCGATTTTATTGCTAGCAACGAATCGCTTTTAACTAGTGTGGCTCCAAGAAACCATGCGCGATGGCCGTTGATGGGGGTTAACCCGTCGGCGGTAAAATATGTTGCTGCTACATTTTCTGGAGACGTCGAACTCATGGAAGATTGGTTAATGGATCGTATAGACTGGCTCGATTCAAACATGATAGGAGCCGATTGTATTTTGAATGAAAACGAAATGGATGCAATTGCATTGGATGTGATTGTATATCCAAATCCGACTTCCGGCATTTGCACGGTTACATCCCCTGTCCTATTCGAGAATGTAAAGATCCGCTCTAATACAGGTGAAATAGTAGCTATTATTAAAACGGATAATCGTCATGTCGGGGAAAAGATCTTACTTGATTTACAGGGTTTAGCTAATGGAATGTATTCTTTAGAATTCATTTCTAGCGAAGTACAATTCGTTAAGAAAATAGCCATTGTCCACTAGATATGAAGCAACTACTTTTGCGGAATGGGAAAAGATAAACTACGGAAGTTTAAAGAAATTGGTGGGCTGTACAATGTTATTGAGCCTAAGACCGAAGAAGTGCGTCACGGCTTTGAATTAAAAGGAAATTGGGCCGCTACACATTTTAAAAATGAAAATGGACTCGTACTCGAATTAGGCTGTGGAAAAGGCGAATATACTGTAGCACTAGGCCGACGAAATCCCGAAAAAAATCACATCGGTATTGATATAAAAGGTGCTCGATTGTGGCGTGGGGCAAAAACCGCATCAGAAGAAAATCTGGAAAACGTAGCGTTCCTTCGCACTAGAATAGACTGGATAGAGCAAGTATTCGGGGCCAATGAAGTGGACGAAATCTGGATCACTTTCCCCGATCCACAAATAAAATACAAGCGTGCTAAACACCGCCTCACGCATCCTGAATACCTCATGAAATATGCACAATTTCTCAAGCCTGGCGGCACTGTGAATTTAAAATGCGATAGTGAATATTTACACGGATATACGCACGGGATCGTTCAGATGCTCGGTTTAGAAATAGAGGAAGCGTACCACGATATTCACGATCAAATTCAACCGAATGAGGGCATTCTCTTTGACGTCATCACACATTACGAAAGCATATGGCTTGCTCAAGGTAAGCCCACAACTTATTTACGTTTTAAACTAGATGGCCTAGAATCTGCCATGGCGCATTTCAATAACATTCATAGTTAGAGATGGCCAGTGAATTTTTCGACAAGGTGTATACCGTAGTCCGTCAAATTCCTGAAGGTCGCGTCACGACGTATGGACATATTGCTCGTTTTTTAGGCACCGGGCGTTCTGCGCGCGTTGTCGGTTATGCGATGAACGCTTCGCACAATGACCCATCCGTTCCTGCCCACAGAGTAGTGAATAGAAAAGGAGTGTTAACGGGTAAGCATTTTTTCGGAGGAAGCACCCTTATGGAAGATCTACTGAAAAGCGAGGGGATTCTTGTCGTTGAAGACCAGATTCAAGATTTTGAACAATGCATCTGGGACCCGATGGAACATTTGGATCAAGAAGAGTACTTTACAAATCTGCTGTAGCCCTATTGTAGGCGTCAGAAATTAAATGTTCCCAATGGGCTTGGTATTTTACGGGTATTTGAAGCCAATCTTTCATAGGCCTTCCTTTTCCAGATGGATCAAACAACTCGCTACCGATGAATTCCTTTGAGCGATGTTGTATTGCCTCCGCTCCAATTTTTACTACCAAAGCTTCCTTGAAGAAGCAAGCAAAGTGATGCTTTCCTACTTTTAACGATGGCTTCCCAAACAATTGGGATTCAATGCATTCAATAGTTTTGATATAGGGGGCTAAAGGATGATTCATATTAAAAAGCATTTGCTTCTAACTCAATCATTTTGAAGAACTTCGCCAAATGTAACCCATCCATTAACGCATGATCAACTTCAAGATTAAATGGAAGAAGGTAACGCCCATCACGCTCATAAAAACGACCAAATACCGTTCTAGGAATACTGTCGTCGTTGTTTTTCTTTGGATGCTTAAATGCAGTGAAGGTCACCCATGGAAGCGTAGTTCCGTAAATAAGATTGGTTCGATCCGGCCGCGGGTCTAATGGCAGGCCATGTGCAGCACGCCTTGTAATTTCAGTGGTTCGAGTGATGAATTGGTCCACAGACTCGTTCGACTCCCATTGGTAATAGGCAAATGTAAAAGTCTCACCATCCTCTCGAAGAACGGAACATCCCATATCGACCGTCTCATGAAGCACTACTTCATCGCCCTTTCTTCTGAGTCGCATAGGATCATAGCTGTTCGCCACCTTTAATGTGGTGTATAATAACGCATGGTGAATGCTCCAACCTCGCTTACGACAAGCAAGAACCAAAGCTGTAATATCAATATCTACTTGTATACCGACAAAGGGATCCGCGAAGGACTTGAAAAAGTCATACGATTCTTTTCTGGGCCAGCGTTCCAAATCAATTTTTTGCTCCATCTTCCAAAGATACGATTTGCCCTATCTTTAGATTCATGAATCACGAGTCCATCCGCGAATTTGCGCTTTCCCTACCCTTAGCTACTGAACATCTTCCCTTCGATGAATATACTCTAGTATTCAAGGTTCACGGAAAGATGTTTGTCACGCTCAGCTTAAATGCGCAGCCTCCCCGCATGAATGTGAAAAATGATCCAGAAGTGAATATCGCACTACGTGAACGCTATGATTGGATTATTCCAGGATACCACTCGAACAAGAAGCACTGGAATACAGTTATTGCAGATAATTATGCCGACTGGACACTCATTCAAGAGCTTATTAAAACCAGTTATGAATTGGTATGGCAAAAGCTGCCAAAGAACGTTAGAGAAGGCAGCCTTTAGTGTATTTTAGCACCCATGAAAAACATTCGTAATTTCTGTATCATCGCGCACATTGACCACGGTAAGTCAACGTTAGCGGACCGCCTATTAGACGCCACTTCATCTGTTACTGATCGTCAAAAGCAAGACCAGCTTTTAGATGATATGGATTTAGAACGCGAACGTGGGATTACCATAAAATCGCACGCGGTTCAGATGTACCATGAAATAAACGGTGAAAAGTACACGATCAACCTCATCGATACTCCGGGACATGTTGATTTCTCGTATGAAGTTTCGAGATCAATAGCGGCATGCGAAGGAGCGCTACTTATTGTGGACGCCGCACAAGGTATACAGGCACAGACCATATCCAATCTTTACCTCGCGTTAGAGCACGATTTAGAAATCATTCCTATTCTAAATAAAATTGATCTACCTAGCGCTAATCCAGAAGAAATAGGTGATCAGATCATCGACCTCATCGGCTGTAAGCGAGAAGATATATTATTGGCATCAGCAAAGACGGGTAAAGGTGTTCCAGAAATCCTTGATGCCATTATCGAGCGAGTACCAGCCCCTGTTGGCGATCCAGACGGACCGTTACAAGCACTCATATTTGACAGTCACTACAACCCATTCCGTGGAATTGAAGCCATGTTCAAAGTGGTCAATGGTTCCATTAAAAAAGGGGAACGCGTTAAATTCATGTCAACAGGCAAGCAGTATGATGCGGACGAAATTGGAGTGAATTTGATCAAGCAGTTCCCTACCAAAGAAATCAAAACTGGCGATGTTGGTTATATCATATCTGGTATTAAAGAAGCGAAAGAAGTAAAGGTAGGTGATACCATAACTTCCGTTGAGCGTGCTGCTGATAAGGGCATTGAAGGATTCGAAGAAGTAAAACCTATGGTATTCGCGGGTATTTATCCAGTGGAAACCGAAGAATTTGAAGAGCTTCGTTCGTCGCTAGAAAAACTTCAGCTTAACGATGCTTCCTTGACATTTGAAGCCGAAACCTCCGCCGCGTTAGGCTTCGGATTCCGTTGTGGCTTCCTAGGAATGCTCCATATGGAGATTATTCAGGAACGACTCGAACGTGAGTTCGATATGACGGTCATCACGACCGTTCCTAACGTAAGCTATAAGTCGTACTTAAAGAGCGACCCTGAGCGCACCGTATGGGTGCAAAACCCTACTGACTTCCCTGACCCCACGCAAATGGAGCGCATGGAAGAACCTTTTATACGCGCGCAAATCATTACAAGCGCGGACTTTGTAGGGCCGGTAATGAATCTGTGTATAGGCAAGCGTGGCATATTGACGAATCAAACGTATTTGACGAGCGACCGTGTTGAGCTAAGCTTTGACATGCCATTGGCTGAAATCGTTTTTGACTTCTACGACAGATTAAAGACCATCTCAAAAGGCTATGCCTCATTCGACTACCATCCGATCGGCTATAGAGAAAGTCATTTAGTTAAGGTCGATGTGATGCTCAACGGGGATCCTATTGATGCTTTAAGTGCGCTAATACACAAAGACAACGCTTACGACATCGGTAAAAAGATGTGCCTTAAACTCAAAGAGCTTATCCCGCGTCAGCAGTTTATGATTGCCATTCAAGCGGGAATCGGCAATAAAATCATTGCCCGTGAAACATTGAGCGCCTTGCGTAAAGACGTTACTGCAAAGTGTTATGGTGGTGATATTTCGCGTAAACGCAAACTGCTTGAAAAGCAAAAAGCTGGAAAGAAACGTATGCGTCAACTGGGCAATGTGGAGATTCCGCAAAGCGCCTTCCTAGCGGTTCTTAAACTGAACGACTAAACTCCAACGGACTGGTATGATTGAGCCTGTCATATTGAATTTCGATGGTGCTGTACTCTGCGGAGCTTCAGAAGCCATGTCGCTTCAAACATTTACTCCGTGGACCCTATGGCCCAGAGTTATGCCGCGTTTAGCTCAAATACGCAATAGAACGAGCCAAGATCTCATTTCTTTAAGAAACTTCAATGGTATTCCCGTGTTCGGCCCTCAAGCCAATCCTGACTTTACGTATTGGGGTGGTGTGGAAGTACTGGAGGCGAACAAAGGTTTTGAGCACTTGGAAATTCCCGCTGGCACCTATGCCGTATTTCACTATAAAGGTCTTTCCAGTGACTCTACTATATGGCGCTATATCTATAGTCAATGGTTGCCAAATAGCGAATGGGAGCTTGACGAAAGACCGCACTTTGAACGTCTAGGGTCAAAATATAAGAATGACGACCCTACTTCAGAAGAAGATATTTACATCCCTATTCGTCCCAAGAAATAAAAAAACCCCATCCATTACTGGACAGGGTTCCTATCTTATACAACCTTTAGAAGGTTAGAATCAGTTATTTATTGTTGCTTAACGAAGCGAACAAATAATCGCGATTCATGCGCGCAATGTTCTCTAAAGAAATGCCTTTAGGACACTCTACTTCACATGCACCGGTATTCGTACAATTACCAAAACCTTCCAAATCCATTTGGTGTACCATGTTCAACACACGCTCTTTGGCTTCTGGTTGGCCTTGAGGCAATAGAGAGAACTGACTGATTTTGGCCGATGCGAAAAGCATTGCAGAAGAATTCTTACATGTGGCAACACAAGCACCACAACCGATACAAGTCGCTGCATCAAAAGCTTTATCTGCGTTCTCCTTCGGCACTGGAATGGCATTCGCATCAATGGTGTTTCCGGAAGTATTTACACTAATGTAACCCCCTGCACGTTGAATGCGGTCAAAAGCTGAACGGTCCACCATCAAATCCTTGATAATAGGGAATGCTTTCGCACGGAATGGCTCGATATAGATCGTGTCACCACTTTTGAATTCGCGCATGTGTAATTGACAAGTCGTAACCTTACGTCCTGGACCGTGCGCTTCACCATTGATGAACAACGAACACATACCACAAATCCCTTCACGACAATCGTGATCGAAAACAACAGGCTCAATACCTTCGTTAATCAACTTATCGTTGAGGTAATCCAACATTTCGAGAAAGCTCATGTCTTCCTCAACCCCGGAGATTGGGTATGTTTTCATCTCACCCTTTTCTTGAGGGCCATTTTGTCTCCAGATTTTTAACGTTAAATCCATAGGTCCAATTATTTGTAAGAACGCGTCTTTAATTCAACATTCTCAAAAGTCAATTCTTCTCTGTGCAGATTAGCTTCTGCAGGGACTCCAGTGTACTCCCACGCGCTTACAAAGGCGAAATTCTCGTCGTCACGAAGGGCTTCTCCTTCTGGGCTTTGATATTCCTCGCGGAAGTGACCGCCACAACTTTCGTTCCGCTCTAATGCGTCTTTCGCCATAAGCTCTCCTAATTCAATAAGATCGGCTACGCGACCCGCTTTATCCAGCTCTGGATTCATACCGTTTGCTGAGCCCAATACACGAACATCAGCATAGAATTCTTCTCGCAATGCCTGAATATCTGTAATGGCTTGTTTCAATCCCTTTTCACTACGCGCCATACCTACTTCATTCCACATAATCTTACCCAGACGCTTGTGGAAGAAGTCTACTGACTTCGTACCGTTGTTATTGATAAACTTTTCTGTGCGCTCACGAACAGCTTGTTCAGCAGCCTCAAATTCTGGGCTATCCGTTGAGATTTTTCCCGTACGAATGTCCTTACTTAAGAATTCTCCTACGGTATAAGGAGCCACGAAGTAACCGTCAGCAAGACCCTGCATCAAAGCTGAAGCCCCTAGTCGGTTTGCGCCATGGTCGGAGAAGTTTGCCTCACCTAATGCGAAACAACCTGGAACGGTAGTCATTAAATTGTAGTCGACCCAAAGCCCCCCCATGGTGTAATGCACCGCTGGATAGATCATCATCGGCTCCTTGTATGGATTCGATGCTGTAATCTTCTCATACATCTGAAAGAGGTTTCCGTATTTAGCTTCAACAACCTTCTCTCCTAATACTTTGACCTCAGCATCAGAAGGGTTTTTCAAGCCTTTAACGTGGGCTTCTTCTGCGCCGTAGCGCATAATAGCAGCTGCAAAATCTAGATAAACTGCCTCTCCCGTTTTATTAATTCCATATCCTGCATCGCAACGTTCTTTCGCTGCGCGTGAGGCAACGTCGCGAGGAACTAGGTTACCAAAAGCGGGGTAACGACGCTCTAAGTAGTAATCTCTATGTTCTTCTGAAATGTCGTTCGGGTGAAGTTTACCTACGCGGATTGCTTCAGCATCCTCCTTCTTTGCAGGAACCCAGATACGGCCATCGTTACGCAACGATTCCGACATGAGTGTTAATTTACTTTGGTTCTCGCCACTCACAGGAATACAAGTGGGGTGAATCTGAGTAAAACATGGATTCGCCATAAAAGCACCTTGACGGTGCGCTTTCCATGCGGCCGTCACATTCGAACCCATTGCATTTGTTGAGAGGAAAAATACGTTTCCGTATCCACCTGTACACAACAATACAGCGTGCGCACTATGACGCTCAAACTCGCCGGTAACTAAATTTTTTGCGATAATACCACGAGCCTTGCCGTCCACGACTACTAATTCTTGCATTTCATGACGGGCGTACATTTTTACACGGCCTTTTGCGATCTGACGGTTGAGGGCAGAATATGCACCGAGCAACAGTTGTTGACCGGTTTGACCTTTGGCGTAGAACGTACGACTCACCTGAACACCACCGAACGAACGGTTATCTAGTAGGCCGCCATAATCACGGGCGAAAGGAACACCTTGAGCCACACACTGGTCAATAATATTACGACTAACCTCTGCCAAGCGGTGAACGTTACCTTCTCTTGAACGGTAATCACCCCCTTTAATAGTATCATAAAACAAGCGGTGTACAGAATCTCCATCGTTTTGATAATTCTTCGCCGCATTAATTCCTCCTTGTGCTGCGATTGAATGTGCGCGTCGCGGAGAATCCTGAAAACAGAATGCCTTTACATTATATCCCATCTCTGCTAAAGATGCAGCAGCGGAAGAACCAGCGAGACCTGTTCCTACAACGATGATGTCTAATAATCGCTTATTAGCTGGTGATACTAATGGAATCTCACCTTTATGCTTCGTCCACTTATCAGCTAATACGCCTTCTGGAACTTTAGAATCTAATGCCATACTAAGTGAATTATAGGTTTTGACCGGGTTGAACGACATATAGGAATACCGCCACTGCAACAAATCCTGCAGGGATTAACCAAGCCAATGCCGTCATGGTCTTTTGAATGATAGGGGTGTATTTTGGGTGGTTAATGCCCAACGTCTGAAACGCGCTCTGCGCGCCATGACTTAAATGAAATGCCAGTCCCGTAATGGCCACTACGTAAAACGCGGCATACCACCACTGCTCAAATGCAGTAACCGTGAGTGTCCATAAATCTTTATTTCCGTTTGCATCAAGGCCCAACGCACCAAAGTGCATTTCATACCAAAAGCTTTTCATGTGAACAATGATGAAAAATAGCGTAAGTGTTCCAAGAAGAGCCATTTTTCGCGAAGCCCACGAAGCGTTAGCCGATTGCTTTTCTTTCACATAACCCACTGGGCGAGCCGCACGGTTTTGAAGCGCAAGCATGATTCCGTCTACCGAATGCAAAACGACACTAAAGTAAGTAAGGTAAGACAATACCTTAACCACGGGAAAAGTGGTCATAAAGTGACCGTATTCATTGAAGGCTAACTTGCCTTCTTCGCCAGATACTAAAAGCTGAAGATTACCTAACAAGTGGCCTACTAGGAAGGTGCAAAGAAAAAGTCCGGATACTGCCATCCAGTACTTTCGTGCTAAAGAAGAGCCAAAAAGCCCTTTCGAAGTTGTTGCCATGAGCAATTTAAAGTTTAATAGCCTAATTTTGACTCAACAAATTTACATCACAGACTTTGGTTTATCTAAGATTGTGATATAAATCACTCATAGAACTGTTCTAAATTAATATAGTAATAACCTATCATGCGTTACCACAAACTCAACAGCTCCATTTTTATTGAAAACCGCAAAAAATTTTCGGCGCATTTAAAGCCTAATGCCTTAGCTATATTCACTTCGAACGATATGTATCCAACCTCTGCAGATGCACATTTACCGTTCAAACAACACAGTGATATTTTATATTTAAGTGGCGCTGACCAAGAAGAAAGTATACTGGTTTTATTCCCCGATGCGCATAAGGAAGAGCTTCGCGAAGTACTGTTTTTAAAAGAAACCAATGACCTCATTGCCGTTTGGGAGGGCGCTAAATACAGTAAAGAGGAGGCCTTTGAGATCAGTGGTATCAAAACCGTGTTTTGGTTATCGGAATTCGAACGCGTATTCAACGAAATGGCGGTGAACGCGGAACGCATTTACATCAACGGAAACGAACACCTCCGTGCTCATGTGGAAACGGAGCTGCGTCACGATCGAATGAATAAGTGGTTAAAAGAACACTATCCAGGGCACGAATATGAGCGCAGTCAACCCATCTTACACCGTATTCGCGGGACGAAGAGTGAACATGAACTAGAAGTCATGCGCATTGCTGCCGAGGTCACTACCAAAGGCTACAAGCGGGTACTTAAATTCTTAAAACCGGGAGTTTGGGAATACGAATTGGAAGCTGAATTCATGCATGAATTCCTAACCAATCGCAGCAGAGGTTTCGCTTACACGCCCATCATTGCTGCTGGGAATAACGCCAATGTTCTGCATTACATTGAAAACAATGATCAATGTAAAGATGGTGATTTAGTTTTGTTCGATGTTGGTGCAGAATATGGTAACTACACTTGTGATGTTACGCGCTGTTTCCCAATCAATGGAAAATTTACAGCGCGCCAGAAAGAAGTATATAATGCAGTACTTCGAGTACACGAAGGTGCTATAGCCTTACTACGCCCGGGTACCATGCTTGACGCGTTCCATAAAGAAGTTGGGGAATTAATGACTACGGAACTTTTAGGCCTGGGATTGATCTCAGCCGAGGATGTAGCTAACGAAGATCCAGCCTGGCCCGCATACAAGAAGTACTTTATGCATGGAACCAGTCACTATCTAGGACTAGATGTACACGATTATGGGTTGTGGACCATCCCTGTGGAAGAGGGCATGGTGTTCACGGTAGAACCTGGCATTTACATACCCGAAGAGGGGTTAGGTATTCGCATCGAGGATGACATCGTTATTACCAAAGACGGACATGAAAATTTGACTCGTGAAATCCCGAAAACCGTGGAAGAAATCGAGGCATTTATGGCAGGCTAATGCCGTTCTTAGAGTATCACGGCGCTTCGCTCCACTACGAATTTTATTCCAGCGAATCCACAGCTCCCCCGCTTGTATTAGTCCACGGTTTTCTCGAGGACCTATACATGTGGAAAGAATTATTACCGCAATGGACTGCTTTTGGGAGCGTATTAACGGTAGACTTACCGGGTCACGGCGCAACAGCCTCCTTCGGTTACGAACACTCCATGGAGTTTATGGCCGACGCAGTTCAGGCCATTGCTAAACACCTTAATCTGCAACCGTTCCTACTTTTAGGCCACAGTATGGGCGGCTATGTTGGACTCGAATTTGCTGTACATTATCCAGAACAATTGATTGGATTAGGACTGTTTTTCTCTACTCCGGAGCCGGATTCAGTAGAACGGAAACTCATGCGGGACCGTGCCGTGGAAATAGTGAAACAAAATAAGAATACCTTCATACGCGCATCGATCCCACAGCTTTTTGACGCAAAAACACGTGAAACCATTAAGCCGGATATTAATGCGTTGATTGCGCGGACACTTCAAATGGAAACGCAAGGGATCATCGCAGCGATTTATGGAATGAAAAAGCGAGAAGACCGCAGTCTTATTCTCTACCAACCGCCCGCGCACTTGAAAGAAAAAGGGATAGCAGTCTTCGCAGGTGTTCAAGATACCGTCATCCCCTTTGAGCAAGTTCAACAATGGTGGAAGGCCCCGGGTGTGACTTTTCAGTACGAATCGCCTTACGGTCATATGGGCCACATGTCAGATAGAGAGGGTTGCTCCGCAGCTGTGCTTGAATGGTGGCAATCCATCAAGCCCGGCGGCGCGACGTAACAAAAAAGGGCGCCCGATAGGCGCCCTTTTTTATTCAATACTGATGTATAATTCGACTTAGACTACACCCTGATCTAGCATAGCATCGGCCACTTTAACGAATCCGGCAATGTTTGCACCTAATACATAATCTACCGATCCGTCTTTCTTTGTTCCATATTTCACACAAGACGTATGAATATCAGTCATTATTCTGTGCAAATGACCATCAACTTCTTCACGCGTCCAATTCATGCGCAAACTGTTCTGACTCATTTCTAAACCGGATGTTGCAACACCACCAGCATTCGAAGCCTTACCGGGAGAGAACATTACACCGTGATTGTGGAATAATTCAACAGCCTCTGGAGTACAAGGCATATTTGCACCTTCTCCTAGAGCCAATAGTCCGTTGTTGATGAGTTGTTGTGCATCTTCGCCTTTAAGCTCATTCTGAGTAGCACAAGGCAACGCTACATTACATGCAACATTCCAAGGAGTGCCTTCGTGGAAAGCAATACCTTCAAAAGCCGTCGCCGCTTCACTAATACGTCCACGACGAATGTTCTTGAGTTCCATGACAAAATTCAACTGGTCCGCAGTCAAACCATTCTCTGCATGGATGTATCCCGAAGAATCGCTCATGGTGATGACTTTCGCACCGAGCTCCATACATTTTTCAGCAGCATACTGCGCCACGTTACCCGAACCAGATATCGCTACATGCTTACCACTAAAGGTTTCACCCTTTGTTGCCAGCATTTCTTGCGTGAAATATACGGTCCCGTAACCTGTAGCTTCTGGACGGATCAACGATCCACCCCACGCGAGACTTTTACCGGTTAATACCCCCGTAAATTCGTTTCGTATACGCTTGTACTGACCAAACATGTAGCCAATTTCACGCGCACCCACTCCAATATCGCCGGCAGGAACATCTGTATTCGCTCCAATGTGACGTGATAATTCTGTCATATAACTTTGACAAAAACGCATCACTTCAGCATCAGACTTTCCTTTGGGATCAAAGTTAGATCCACCTTTACCTCCACCTAAAGGGAGGGTAGTTAGTGAATTCTTAAATATTTGTTCGAATCCCAAGAACTTCAATACGCTTAGATTCACCGTTGGGTGAAAACGTAATCCGCCCTTGTAAGGACCAATCGCACTGTTAAATTCAACGCGGTAGCCTTTGTTCACATGAACATTACCTTGATCGTCGGTCCACGGCACACGGAACATGATGGTTCGTTCCGGTTCCACGATACGTTCGAGAAGGCTTTTGCCCTTGTACTTGGGATTTTCTTCGATGAAGGGAATAACAGATTCTGCTACTTCCTGAACGGCCTGCATAAATTCAGGCTCATTTGGATTTGCTGCCTCGACCTTTGCAATGAAAGCATCGATTAGAGCTTGGTACTGGCTCGACATATGTCTGTTTGTATTGATAGGTTGTAGGAACAAATGTATTACAAAACTCAACGGTTGTAAACATGCATTAAAGAGATTTACGAGCATACTTATCAGGACCCGTTTTCTCTAATATTCCATTCGTTATCATCCAATCTAACTCCCTGAATACAATCGAGTTACTGCAATTTAAAGCCATGCGTAATTGCCGGGAAGATAACTTTCTACCGGGTGTAAACTGGCGTAGCATTCGTGTTGCAATATCCTCCTTTGGTGCTTCTGGAACGTCATTTTTAGCCCAACTCGTATTGAAGCGGGATGGAAAGTCAACTACACTAGTTACAGACTGAGCGCAACATTGCTCTATAAGTGCATTTGGTCCTGCACTCATTGGCTGAAATAGGGCACCGGGTAATGCAAAGACATCGCGTCCATAGCTAAAGGCTTGTTGCGCAGTAATAAGAGCTCCGCTTTTTCGTGCAGCTTCAACCACAAAGGTAGCCATGGAAGCGCCTGCAATCAATCGGTTTCGAACTGGGAAGAACTGCTTCAAAGGAATTTGACTAAAGGGCTGTTCAGTCCAGTAACCGCCACCTTCGTCCACCAACTCTTGGGCCAACAAAGTATGCTGTTTAGGGCTTATTGAGTGCAAACCACCCGCTAAAAATGCCGTCGTGGTCGCACCCATGTCCATGGCCTCTCGATGAATGGCGGCATCTATACCAAGCGCGAGTCCACTCACGAAATTAATAGGATACGCACTCAATTCTACCGCCAATCGGCGGCAAAAATCCTTCCCATAGCCCGTGGGCTTGCGGGTTCCCACAACAGCGAGCGGTGATTTCACTCCCGACCAAGTGCCGCGCCCAAACAAAACCATAGGGGGATCAGGTACTACCTTAAGGCCATCAGGATACTTTGAAGAAGAAATAGGGAGAATAGAAAAACCTTCGCGCCTGGCATGTTCAGTCTCGATATGGGCTTTTTCTTGAGCATCTTCCCAATCACGTTTCAACGAATCGTTCTGATGAATCTGACGTTTTAGGAATGCTTGAAGGTCATTCTCTGATGCTCCATATTTGAATACTACCTCCTTTTTAAGACGGTTGGGCCATTTTTTAAAGAAATGTAGTGATAGCAAGGTATTCATACTTAGTTATTAACAGTTTGTTTATAAAAACTACAGCCGTTATGCGAGGTAATAAAATAGAGTTGTTCACAACTTTCGCATATTTGTAAGGATGCAGATTGAACAGTTAATCATACAAACACTTAATGCCAAAAATCGTGTTCAAATCCCAGGTTGGGGTGCGTTTTATTTGGTAGAAAAAGAGGCCCGTTGGGATGCCGTTACAAACACGGCCTTTCCGCGTGGAAAATATGTTGCGTTCAATCCTGCCCGATCGTCAAGCGAAAACACGCTTCTTCCTAACGTCATGCGAACTCTTGGAGGATCTATGGAGGTAGCCGAAAGTTGGATTCGTAGAAAGGTAAATCAATGGCAAACGACCTTAGATTCTGGAAGCATATTGATGCTATCAGGTCTGGGATCCTTTCGCAAGAATGGGATGTTCCAGCCGGAACGTGAAAATCAATTTGATCCAAACAGTTTTGGGTTTACCGCCGTGATGATGCACCGAATTAGCGAACCTAGTGCTTTAGAAAGTAAAGTAGTAGCGAGCTTAAAAATGGTGACCGAGCAAAGAGAAAATGGTCTCGCATCTTGGCGTAAAGCTGCAGTAGCTGCGGCCATTACTGCGTTGATCAGCTTAGGTGTGTATCAAAGTGAGATCACACCGCAAGCAATGGCTGGATGGTTTACTCAAACACCGACAGCACAAGAAGCGCTTGATAACTTCGAAGCTGTCGAAACTGAGGCCACGCTGCCTACTGAAACAGTTGTAGCTATTGAGGTGACAACAGCAGAAAAAACTACACCTTCACTAAGTCCTGTAAAAACTGAAAGCAAGCGCTACTATATTGTCGTTGGCTCCTTCAAAATGGAAAATAACGCCTTGACTTTAGCGGAAGAGCTTCAAGGGAAAGGACATGAAGTGAAAGTTTTACCGGGTTCTTTGATGAAGGTTGGATTAGGCGGTTTCGAATCACGCGAGGAAGCTAAATTGGCCCTTTCAGGAATCAAAGCGGAGGTGAATTCGTACGCTTGGATATACGCCTACTAATCTAAGGGCGCTACCTTTGCGCTAGCAACAACAAACATTATGGAAGAATTAAGAACGCCCAAGGACAGCCTTGCGGTCATGACGCAGATTGTATTACCCAACGATACGAACACGCTGAACAATCTTTTCGGGGGCCAATTATTAAGCTGGATGGACCGCTGCTGCGCCATCGCCGCACACCGCCATTGCAAACGTCAGGTCGTTACTTCTACGATAAATAATGTTGCCTTCAAAAATCCTATACCCCACGGGGCCATAGTTACCATTGAAGCAAAGGTTTCAAGAGCCTTTTCTTCTTCTATGGAGATCATCGCAGATGTTTACCTAGAAGAACAACACCCAAACGGGAGCCGAATTAAGGCGAATGAAGGTATTTTCACTTTTGTAGCTGTAGATCAGATCGGGAGTCCCATCAACGTACCAGCCATTCATCCTGAAACAGCGTTGGAAAAGGAACGTTACACGGCTGCTTTGCGCAGACGCCAATTGGCTTTAATTATCGCAGGGAAAATGGAGCCGAACGACGCTACTGAACTTAAGGCACTGTTTTATCCTGAAGAATCAACTCAGCAGCCGAAATAACCTCATCTAAAGGTAATTTTCGCATTGGATTGGGCAACCACCAAGGTACTTTTCCGTGCTTACTTATAGGACTCAAAGTGCTCGTCGTCACCACAGCGCGTTGCTTTTCATAAACTGGCCAAGGTTCAAAACCTAATGCAGGATGTGTAGCACCCCACAAACTAATAAGTGGTCGGTTAAAATTGGCTGCTGCATGCATAAATCCTGTGTCACCACTGATCACAAGAGCTGCGTTTTCTATTACTTTAAATCCTTCAATGACCGTTGTAGTTCCACAATAATTAGTCGCACCACTTCCCAATGGCTGCTCGAGACTTTCGCCCATCCCTGCTTCTTCAGGACCACCAACCAATACCAATGGCATCTTAAGCCTTGATAAGCCGTCCATAATTTCGCGCCACGCTTGAAAATCTAACCGCTTACCCGCATACGAACCTCCCAATACCAATGCGATATAGGGCTGCTGAGGCAATTCTAGTTGAACTTCTGGCAAACACAGTCTGTATTCCGCTGCCTTGGGACTAAATCCACCGCTAAAGAACGGTTCCGCAGCCGAAGCATACCTCTGAACAACAGGAGTAAGCTTAAACGACTTTTGCTTTGTCAGAAGTAGGAGTGCACGTCGCAAATACGGTTTATGATAGGTATGTATAGGACGATTCAGCTGGCCACACCAGTGCTTTGATTTTGACGTGCCTTGAAGATCCAGAACCTCATCAAACGGGATTACTTGGGCTTTGATTCCAGCACGGTCTTTTTCCCATGAAAGCACAGCTTTTACCCCGGGAAGACAGCTCGCCACCGAACGATAGGCGTCTTTGCATAGAACGGTGACGCCATAACCTTCTCTTGCAAGTTGGGCAGTTATGGGAGCGACGAGGACTAGATCGCCAATGGCGGATAATCGGATCACTAAAATAGAGGTATCCTTAGGCATTACCAGGGTATCAAATTAAAATATGAACTGAGTATAAATATAGTCAGCCCAACCGCCAATAGATTCGCCAAACGCTCATTCTTCAAATAACGCAGTCCATTCGTCAAATGGAAACTTAAACCTAAGAAGAATAAAACCCCTCCCGCGACATTGCCAATTAAAGCCGCAGCAGTACCTAGCACAAGCCAAAACCCGGCTACCATCGCTCTAGATTTGTTCATTTGATTTGCCTTTCTATACGATTGAAACCATTCAAATAAAGCGAATACCGCCAATATTAAAGGGAGTATCCACCACGAAACTGGAGCACTGGAACCCGTGTATCGAATTGGGTCCAATTCGACTTTGCCCAGTCCATACAAAACAGACATCGGTATTACGAAAGCCAATCCCCATTGTACTAGTGTGCGCATTTTTAGAACGCCTGAAACCAGCCAAGTTAAAACCACAGCAGGAGCGATGATAGGAAGCACCTCATCAGGTGACCAAAGTCCAGCGATAGCCGTGAGCGTACCACTATGAAGGACATATATTGTGTTGAATTTACGTCGATGGAGTTCGATAAGGTGCCAATTCAATTCGAAAACTAAACCAATGAACAAGAAATCTGTCAAGTAGTATTCACCGCTCCAGTACACAGCAAGCATCACGAAGATCAAATACCTAAAAAGTGTACCACCTACGACCCAATGATCTCGCATTACTGTCCACGATAAAAACAACCAAGCGGCACCTAAAACAATAGTCAAAAGAAGTCGTTCTCCCTGGAAATCTGCATCTATTTCTATCAATGCCAAGGCCATAAAAGCCAGGGCAAATGTTCGAATGCCTGAATAGGCGTCAATCTTTCGGAAATAGCTAAGAAGCATCAGCTTTTTGTTTTATTTTAGCGGCATTAAACGCTCGCGCTATGTTAAGAAATTTCTTTGAAGGCTTAGGTGATTTGTTCCAAGCAACTTTTAAAATCTTGCCTTTGGCAGGTGATAATGTAAACCGTCTGTTTATGACAATCATAGCGGGTGGATTAGTATACTGGATCATCCAAATGAGAAAGCATAAAGCCAACGGCGAAGCTTAATCACTAAGAAACGAATTAAAAAAAGCCCCGGCCAACGCCGGGGCTTTTTTATATACACTGCATCCGCGGCCTGCGGCGCGAAACAGTTTTTATCTCTTTCTTAAAGGTCGAAGCCAATATCAGTACGGTAGTTCATGCCTTCGTATGAGACTTCTTTGAGAGCAGCATAGCTTTTCGATAAGGCTTCGTCTTTGTCCGCGCCAAAGCTTGTAAACGCCATTACTCGACCGCCTGAAGTAGTAATAAACTCGCCTGATTTAGTCCCGGCATGGTATACGGTGGTGTCTTTGAAATCTCTTAAACCATGAATGGCTTTTCCTTTTTCGTAGGAACCAGGATAACCTCCACTTACCGCCATAACCGTAGCTGCAGTTTGCGGATTCACCGCGACGCTGATTTCATCTAGCGTCCCGTTGTGCATAGCAATGAACAGGTCTATAATATCCGTTTCTAACCTTGGGATAACAACCTCGGTCTCAGGATCACCCATACGAACGTTGTATTCAATAACCTTAGGGCCTTTCGTAGTATTGATCAAGCCAAAAAAGACAAAGCCCTGGTACGGTAAATTATCCTTCACTAACCCCTGAATGGTCGGCTCGATGATTTCACGAACCGTGCGCTCGCGCAAAGCTTTATCGAAAAAGGGTACAGGACTTACTGCACCCATACCACCCGTGTTTAATCCGGTGTCGCCCTCGCCGATTCGCTTGTAATCTTTCGCTTCCGGCAACAAGGCATATCCGCCTTTTCCATCTGTTAAGGCGAAAATGCTAAATTCGATTCCTGCTAAGAACTCTTCAATCACAACCCTAGAAGAGGCATCGCCAAACTTCGCATCAACAAGCATATTTTTAAGTTCTTCTTTTGCCTCAGCCAAATCTTCAATGATCAGTACGCCCTTTCCTGCTGCAAGTCCGTCCGCCTTCAATACGTAGGGCGCTTCAAGGGTCTCTAAAAAAGCCTGCCCATCGGTGAGCGTGTCTTTTGTAAAAGTCTGGTATGCTGCCGTTGGAATGTTATGACGCATCATGAATTCCTTCGCGAAGTCTTTCGAACCCTCGAGCTCTGCAGCAGCCTGACGCGGTCCTACGACCACGAGGTTTTCAAGCGCTGGAAAGTTCTTTAGGCCGTCGTGCACACCAGCGACTAATGGAGCCTCTGGACCTATGACAACGATATCAATAGCGTGAGCCTTTACAAAAGCGGCCACCTCAGTGGCACTTTCAATGTCCAGCGAAACGTTCTCTCCCAGCGCGGCTGTGCCACCATTGCCGGGGGCAATGAATAGTTTTTCGCACTTCGTGCTTTGAACGATTTTATGGGATAAAGCGTGTTCGCGGCCGCCAGAGCCTAATACCAATACATTCATGATGGGTGTGATTAGACGGCAAAAATAACCCGAAATAGTGGGTTGGGAAAGGTGTTCGTTAATTAAGACTCACGCGAATAAAGCCAAGCCGCAAACTCCTTTAATGGAGCCAATTTTTCGGACGGAACCTCAACTGAATCTAACGCCTGTAGACTCAAATCGTAATAGTGGTCAATTTGTTCTTTGGCATAGGCATCCACTCCCAAGATTTTATACAATTCCTGAAAGCTATGCACCTTTTCTTCGCTAGGTTCCATCGCTGCATAGGCACCGAAGTCTATATTTTGAATCGCTGCGCGACGCTGCGCTTCGATCCATAGTAAAGTTTTTTTATTGCTTAGAATATCGCCTCCTACTTGCTTTCCAAACTTCTCAGGATCGCCATAGACATCTAGAAAATCGTCTTTGATTTGGAACGAAGTCCCTAACAAGAGGGCGAACTGGTACAAGGCGTCTGCATCTTTTTTTGATCCACCACCCACCAATGCGCCCACTTTCATTGCGCAGCCCAGCAAGACTGAGGTTTTGAATTGGATCATTTGTATGTACGTCGCAGCTGCTACCACTTCCATAGATTCAAAGTCCATATCCATTTGCTGCCCTTCGCAAACCTCTAACGCGGTCTGTGAGAATGTTTCGAGCACCTCAGGTAAAACCGCTGGCGAACATTGCCCAAGGTATTGATAGGCTTTGACCAACATACCATCACCCGAGAGTATGCCTACATTATCGTCCCATTTTTTGTGAACTGTAGTTTTACCGCGGCGCAAAGGCGCCGCATCCATAATATCGTCGTGAATGAGCGAAAAATTATGGAAGAGCTCTATCGCCATAGCTTGCGGCATGGCTTTCGATGGATCGCCATAAATACCGGCACCCATTAAACTTAAGATTGGTCGTAGACGCTTTCCACCCAATTGCATAATGTAATGCATGGGATCGTACAACTTTGATGGCGCCGTTCCCAAATTTAATTGGTCTACTTCGGCTTGAAAAAGGTCTTGTAAGGCGGTAAGGTGTTTCATGTTATTTGAGCAATTTCAGTAAGTACTTTCCGTACCCACTTTTAACGAGCGGTTGCGCCAATTGTTCTAGCTGCGCCGCATCAATAAATCCTTGCTCGTAGGCGATTTCTTCTATACAACCCACCTTCAAACCCTGGCGTTCTTCGATGACTTCCACAAACTGTCCAGCCTGTTGAAGACTCGCAAAAGTACCGGTATCTAACCAGGCAGTTCCGCGGTCCAGTACCCCAACTTCCAGTTCACCCCATTCCAGGTAACGCCTATTCACGTCTGTAATTTCCAATTCGCCGCGCGGGCTTGGCTTCAAATTCTTAGCAATCTCTACCACTCTATTGTCGTAGAAATACAAACCAGGAACGGCATAATCACTTTTCGGATGCGGTGGTTTTTCCTCAATAGAAAGGGCCTTCATATTCCCATCAAATTCCACTACACCGTAACGCTCAGGATCGCTTACGCGGTAAGCGAATACCATACCTCCAGAAGGATCTTTACTTTGTTGCAAGACCTGCGCCATGGAAGAACCGTAAAAAATGTTATCGCCTAGAATAAGTGCAACGCTATCCTCTCCGATAAACTTCTCTCCTAATATGAATGCTTGGGCAAGACCTTCAGGTTGCTCTTGAACGGTGTATTCAAACACGCAGCCTAAACTAGATCCGTCACCCAACAGCTTCTTAAACAACGGAGCATCGTGCGGCGTAGTAATGATTAGAATCTCGCGAATACCCGCCTGCATCAAAGTACTGAGCGGGTAATAAATCATCGGCTTGTCGTAGACCGGCATCAACTGCTTACTCACCGCAAGGGTTAGTGGATGGAGTCGGGTACCGGAGCCTCCGGCCAGTAGTATTCCTTTCATAGTGCTTATTCTTCGTCCTCGGTTCCTACCTCGGAATCATAAATATCGAGAATGTTTTCGCTTAAATCTTTCTTCGTGACCCATTTTTCCATGGACATTAAGAACGAAGGGAGAACTAATAGATTGCTTAACATCGCAACAAAGAGCGTAATGGCAGTAAGTAACCCTAAACTTTGGTTGCCCGCAAAACTTGACGTCATAAAGACAGAAAAACCGCAGAACAAGACCACAGAGGTATAGAACATGCTGAGGCCCGTCTCAAGAATGGAGCTCTTTACCGCCCATTTGATATTCCAACCGTTTGCTTTTAACTCCTGTCTGTATTTCGCAAGAAAATGCAAGCTGTCGTCGACAGAAATGCCGAATGCAATACTAAATACGAGTATGGTTGAAGGTTTCAAAGGTATTCCAGCATAGCCCATAATACCGGCTGTGATAAGCATGGGTATAAGATTAGGAATGAGTGATATCAAAACCATGCGTGCGCTCATGAACAATAACGCCATGATTATAGATATGGCAATGATTGCCAGCAATAATGAGAGTATCAAATTATTGATGAGGTAGCTCGTGGAACGAATAAATTTAATCGAAGCACCGGTGATACTGACGTCAAAATTATTGCCAGGGAAAATTTGTGAAACGAGACGCTTCACCTCATCCGTCAAGACACGCATTTCTGGTGTGGTGAGGTCAGCCATTTGCACGGAGATACGAGCTTTACGGCCATCGGCGGTAGCCATAGAATTCGCTAATCCCGATTCGTCCTTCATACCGCGTGGTAAATATGTAAGTAACCACTGCTGCTCCGAGCGTGATGGCAGTTCGTACAAATCTGGATTACCAAACATTACACCCTGCTTTGCAAATTTCACGAAGTCCACAATACTACCAGATCGACTCAACTCTGGCATTGCATTTAAACTGTCTTGCAACTGTTCTATGCGACGGAGTGTGCTGAGCCGTTCTACCCCGCCCTCGCGCTTGGTATCTATGATGATGTCTAATGGCACAACGCCTCCTACGGCATGCTCAAAGTATTTGACATCCTTATAAACCTGCTTCTTTTTATTAAAGTCGGCGGTGAGGTTACCGGCCGTTTGAATCAGCGTAACGCCATAAACGGCTGCAATTACTGCCACACCGGTAATCCCATAGACCCATTTACGCTTATTTTCAACAGCATCGTCCAGAAAATCCAAAAACGATATAAGCCAAGCCACATCGAAATGATTGAGGTGACGCTCTTTTGGAGGACTTACATAACTGTAAATGATAGGGACAAGAACAAGTGACAAAATAAAAACGGCGAGAATACTGAGGGAACTGACGACGCCAAACTCTATTAAGTTTTCACTGCTGGTAAGAATGAATGCAGCAAAACCTAATGCTGTAGTCGTATTTGTGATCAGCGCGATGTACCCCACCTTGCTTACTACACGTTGAATGGCCTTGATTTGATGGCCGTGCTTTTTATACTCTTGGTGGTACTTATTGATGAGGTAAATACAATTTGGAACGCCGATAACAATAATCAACGGCGCAATCAAGGAAGAGAGTAGCGTTAATCCATAACCGAAAAGCCCCATGATTCCATAGGCCCAAACAGCACCTAACGCAACAATCATTATCGAAATCGCTGTTGCCCGGAAGCTCTTTAAAAAGAGGTAGAAAATGATAATCGTCACCAGCAGTGTTAGCCCCACAGTACGGTAAATCTCCGTCTCTAATGCACTGGCATTTGCGATGCGAATCCATGGTAAGCCGGACATGTGAAGGTCTCTTCCAGCGCTTGCTTCCCATGCTAGAATTATGGCTTTTGCATTCTCAATTACGGGAACAATTTCTTTATTGTACAATCGATTTTCATCGATTCGCAAAACGGCCATATACGTATCGCCTTGATATAAAATTCCCTTGTAGAATGGCCAGCTTTTCACTCGGGCTTCTAGCGCAATTTCTTCTTCACCGTTTTCAGGTAAAAATTGAAACAGCGTATCTGGAGCCAATTTTTCGGAGACACTGTCTACGTATAATCCATACGCTTCAGTCAGGCTTTGTACATGCTCTATACCATCTACTGCCTTTAAATCTGACATCAATTCGAGCCACTGCTCGAGATGCTCGCGCTGAAAGAAATCAGCGTCTTCCATGGCAATCACAACGGTATTCGACACTTGTCCGAATTCCTCTACCAGTTGGTCGTATTCTATAGAAACTGAATCCGATTCCGGCATCAATTTCGCGAATTCATAGGTCATCGCGACAGAAGTCCCTTGGTATGCCATAAAAGCAGTCGCCAAGGCCACGGTAACTAACCATGCCAACCTGTTGCGTAATAAAACACGCGTTAGTGCCGTCCAGAACATCAAATTATTCTTTTATAACCCAGCCCTGTTGTAGCAGCGGTTCGGCCTTTTTGTATTTCACATTGCGCTCTTCACCGGATTGCATGTTCACAATGGTCACTGCGTCGTTTCGTCCGTAGGTTTTACCCGTATTCACAACCGGCGTTGGCTTTGGTCGCGGCTGTTGCGGAGTTCTAGCGGACGGCGTTGAAGATCCATCGGATCCAGGGTGACTCTCTTGGAGTTTCGGTTGTTTGGGTTGTGAAGCCGGGGCTCGACGCACACTGCTGGGATCATTAGCTGGCAGATCACCTCGGAACAAGAAGCTCACGATTTCCTGATTCACACTAGAAACGAGCGATTTAAACAATTCGAAAGATTCAAACTTATAGATCAACAACGGATCTTTCTGCTCGTAGACAGCGCCTTGTACACTTTGACGTAAATCATCCATGGCACGTAAATGCTCTTTCCATTGGTCATCAATAATGGCAATAGAAATGCCTTTCTCAATGTCCGATATGAGCGATTGACCTGTAGAATTAATCACCTCCTCAAGTACAGAGGTTACCTGTAAAGCTTTGTTCCCGTCCGTAATAGGCACAAGGATCTTGTCAAAATTATTCTTAGGGTCCTCTACAACCTGTTTAAAAACTGGTAATGCAGCCGTAGCTATTCGATTTCCCTTCTCGCGATAGAAAGTACTGGCTTGACTGAATAGGTCATTTGCTAAATCATCAATGGCACCTGTAGTGAAGGTCTCAGCGTCAAGATTAGGATCGAAAGCAAAGGTTCTGAAGAAGTCCAATTTAAACCCTTCAAAATCTTTTGCTGGCTGGTAACCTTCTACTAAATCAGCCAAAGTATCATACATCATATTAGCGATGTCCACTTTGATGCGCTGACCGCTCAAGGCATTTGCACGACGTTTGTAAATCACCGTACGCTGGCTATTCATTACATCATCATACTCTAGTAAGCGTTTACGTGTTCCAAAGTTGTTCTCTTCGACTTTCTTCTGTGCACGTTCTATGGATTTACTGACCATACTGTGCTGGATCACTTCTCCTTCCTCAAGGCCTAAACGATCCATGAGACCGGCAATACGCTCAGAATTAAACAAACGCATGAGTTTATCTTCAAGAGATACGAAGAATTGAGAAGAACCCACATCACCTTGACGTCCGGCGCGTCCGCGCAACTGGCGATCCACACGACGGCTGTCGTGGCGTTCGGTACCAATAATCGCTAAACCGCCTGCTGCTTTTGCTTCATCGCTGAGTTTAATATCCGTACCACGACCGGCCATGTTCGTTGCAATGGTCACCATGCCAGGCTTACCTGCCTCTGCGACAACCTCCGCTTCTTTTTGGTGCATTTTTGCGTTTAATACTTGATGCGGTACTTTACGAATCTTCAGCGCACGGCTCAAGAGTTCGGAAATTTCCACAGACGTAGTACCTACCAATATAGGGCGTCCCGCATCGCGCAGTGTTGCAATCTCTTCAATGACTGCATTGTATTTCTCGCGGTTGGTTTTAAACACCATATCATCGCGATCATCACGTGCGATCGGACGGTTGGTTGGGATCACCACTACTTCTAATTCATAGATTTCCCAAAACTCACCTGCTTCCGTTTCTGCAGTACCTGTCATCCCCGCAAGCTTATGGTACATGCGGAAATAGTTCTGAAGTGTGATGGTCGCATAGGTCTGCGTCGCAGCCTCAATTTTCACATTTTCCTTCGCTTCAATAGCCTGGTGAAGACCGTCAGAATAACGGCGTCCTTCCATGATACGGCCGGTTTGTTCATCGACAATTTTCACTTTGTTGTCCATGATGACGTACTCCGTATCTTTTTCGAACAGGGCGTACGCTTTGAGCAACTGGTTGACGGTATGAATGCGCTCGGATTTAACTCCGTAATCGCGCATGATCACATCCTTCTTCGCCGCCTTTTCCTCCGCACTCAGTCCAGCATCTTCCAGCGCACTAAGTTCAGACGTAATATCGGGCATGACGAAAAAGTCTTTTGCGGTATTCTTAGAGATCAGATCGACCCCTTTACCACTCAAATCAATTTGATTGTTTTTCTCCTCAATAATGAAATACATTTCCTCATCAATGAGTTTCATTTTCTTGCCTTGCTCTTGCATGTAATTCGCCTCCGTCTTCTGGAGCAGTGACTTCATACCGTCTTGCGACAAGAATTTAATCAACGGCTTCGACTTAGGGAGTCCGCGGTAGGCGCGTAATAATTTCACACCACCCTCTTCGGTATCGCCTTCACTGATCAATTTCTTTGCTTCAGCCAATTCTTTCTGAACCAATGCCTTTTGTGCCGTCATCAATGCTTCTACATACGATTTCAACTCATTGAACTGATGCTGATCGCCCTTTGGTGTAGGGCCAGAAATGATAAGCGGCGTTCGTGCATCGTCAATCAAGACGCTGTCCACCTCATCCACAATAGCGAAGTGATGTCCGCGCGTCTGAACGCGATCTTCTTGACGGCGCGCCATATTGTCGCGCAAATAATCGAAACCAAATTCATTGTTTGTACCGTAAGTGATATCGCTGTAATAAGCGGCACGACGCTCTTCAGAATTCGAAGGGTGTTTATCGATACAATCGATCGTTAACCCATGAAAATTAAATACTGGAGCCATCCATTCACTATCCCGTTTCGCGAGGTAGTCGTTTACCGTAACCACGTGCACCCCGCGCTGCGGAAGTGCGTTCAAATAGACGGGTAAGGTCGCAACGAGTGTTTTTCCTTCACCCGTAGCCATCTCCGCAATCTTTCCTTGATGCAAGACCGTTCCACCGATCAACTGGACGTCATAGTGCACCATGTTCCAGGTAATGTCTCCACCTGCAGCCTTCCAAGAATTTGAATAGATCACTTCATCTCCGTCTAGGGTAATATGAGCGTGACTTTTTGCCAATTCTCTGTCCAATGCTGTCGCAGTGGCACGAACATCACCCGCATTAAAACGTCTGGCGGTCTCACGCATTACACCAAAGGCTTCCGGATGTATGGCGCTCAATACACCTTCAATCAGTTCAAGTTCTTGAGCGTCTAAAGCTTCTATTTCTTCGTACAACGGCTCACGAGCATCGTAATCCTGCGTAGCATCAATCTGCGCATAAAGTGCATCCTTAGATGCTTTTGTTTCAGCCGTCGCTTCCGCGATACTCGCTTTGAACGCAACCGTACGCTCACGCAACTGATCATTGCTCATGGTTATGAGCGCCGCATCAAATGCATTTACAGATTCTACGTAAGGCTGTAATTTTTTCAGATCGCGGTCACTTTTCGATCCCACGAGTTTGGATATGAGTTTCAGCATGAGGCTGTCAGATTCTTATAAATAGTCTACAAAAATAATAGGTTGTACCCGAAGGGTAGACTTTTATGACTGCTAAAAAAGGGCCAATTCGAAACTTTCCTCTGAAAATAGACACATTGGCAGGGTGAAAATCGCGTAAAACGAACATTTTGGGCACAAAAAAAGGGGAATTTGGAAGGATTCTCAGGTGTTAAAAATCGGCTCAGTAACACCTTGAAAACTCTGCCAAATAGCCCCTAGAACCTATCACAGAAGCATGAAAAGAAAGAACCACCAATCTTCACATACAGTTGCAAATATATAACAAATTGTACTAAGTGTACAAATAACACTAAGTTTTCTTTGAACCTGTTGCCATTTCATGAAGGGCTTCCCATGTGCATTCCCTATTTTTGCAGACTTAATAAAGAAGTGATATGGCCGATTCAAGCAAGATCTCAACCTCAACCGCCCCAAAACCAGTTGGTTTGTACCCGCATGCCAGAAAAGTTGGTAACCTGTTATTCCTCTCAGGAGTAGGTCCTAGAACGGCAGGAAGCGATGCGAATGATAGCGGGGTTCCCGGATTGGAATTGGATCACAATGGCAATTTTAAAGCTTTCGATTTTGAAGCACAGGTACACAGCGTTTTTGCAAACGTGAAGGCGATTTTAGAAGCGAGCGGTTCTTCTTGGGAAGAATTGGTTGATGTACAAGTATTTCTTGTTGATATGAAACGTGATTTTCATACGTTCAATCGCATTTACGCAGAATACTTCAAAGAGAACCAACCGTGCCGAACTACCGTAGAAATCAACAGCCTACCTACGCCCATTGCCATAGAACTTAAGTGTATCGCTACTGTAGAATAACCTCATGAGTACATTTCCAGAATACGCCCATCTCGACCTTGCAGGCATCCATAAAGCTGTTTTAGCCAAATGGAAGCAATCGCATTTATTTGAACAGACGCTCGTTGCACGCAAGGATGCGGAGCCATGGATTTTCTTTGAAGGTCCTCCAAGCGCGAATGGACTTCCGGGTATTCATCACGTTATGGGACGCTCCTTAAAAGATGTGTTTTGTCGCTATAAAACGCAAAAAGGCTACCTCGTAGATCGCAAAGCGGGATGGGATACGCACGGTTTACCGGTAGAATTGGGTGTTGAGAAAGAATTGGGTATTACAAAAGAGGACATTGGGAAGTCCATCACTATTGAGGAATACAACGATGCGTGCCGCACCGCGGTCATGCGTTATACCGGCATTTGGAAAGACCTGACAGATCAAATGGGCTATTGGGTGGACATGGACAAACCCTATGTTACCTATGAGCCGAAGTACATGGAAAGTGTATGGTGGCTGCTCTCGCAACTCTACAAAAAGGGCTTGATTTACAAGGGCTATACCATTCAACCCTATTCACCAAAAGCGGGTACGGGATTGAGCTCACACGAGCTGAATCAGCCGGGCTGCTACCAGGATGTCAAAGACAATACCGTCGTTGCCCAATTCAAAATGATAAATAACGGGCAAAGTGAAGCGCTCTTCGGCGCCGCGACCGTTCACTTCCTCGCCTGGACCACTACTCCATGGACCTTGCCGTCAAATACAGCATTAACTGTAGGTCCCAAAATAGAATACAGTTTAGTCCACACTTTTAACCAATACACACACGAGCCAGTAAGCATCATTGCTGCCACGCCACTTTTAGGGAAACTCTTTGGCAAAAAATTCGTGGAAGGAGATACGACTAGCTACGAAGCAGGGGCAAAAAAGATTCCGTATCAGATCGAGAAAACGGTTTCGGGTACAGACTTAGTAGGCTTGAAATACGAGCAACTCATGCCGTACGCACTGCCAAATGAGCGCCCAGAAGATGCTTTTCGAATTATTCCAGGAGATTTTGTAACCACAGAAGACGGAACCGGAATCGTACACACAGCGCCCACCTTTGGCGCAGACGATGCTAAAGTTGCCGCCGATGCTGGTGTACCTCCATTGCTGGTGAAAGACGAGCAAGGCAATCTAGTTCCGTTGGTAGATTTAAGAGGAAAGTTTCGTCCTGAATTGGCCGATTCTATGTTTGGCTTTGGAGAAGAATACATTAAAGCGGAATACCTCACCGAAGAAGAAAAAGAGGAGGAATTGGCGAAGCAACAGGCGTTATTGAAGCCTATTATACCTGAGCTGAAAGCCTACCTCAGCGTGGATGAGCGTATTGCTTTGAAATTAAAAATTGAAAATAAAGCGTTCAAGATTGAGAAGTACGAGCACAGCTATCCACATTGCTGGCGTACGGACAAACCGGTCTTATACTACCCCTTAGACAGCTGGTTTATAAAATCGACTGAGAAAAAGGACCAGATGATTGCGTTGAATAAAACCATCAATTGGAAACCGGCTTCTACGGGAACGGGACGTTTTGGGAATTGGTTGGAAAACCTTAACGATTGGAACCTGAGTCGTTCGCGTTTTTGGGGCATTCCATTGCCCATCTGGAGCACAGAGGAAGGCGACGAACACGTTTGTATTGAGAGTGCGGCCCAACTCAAAGAAGAAATTGAAAAAGCGATTGCAGCCGGTTTCATGGACGCAAATCCAATGGGTGATTTTGACCCAACGGACATGAGCGACGAAAACTACTCGAAAATAGATTTGCACCGTCATATCATGGATACCGTTGTATTGGTAAGTCCATCAGGCAAAGCAATGAAGCGCGAAAGTGACTTGATCGACGTTTGGTTCGACAGCGGCTCCATGCCCTACGCACAATGGCATTATCCCTTCGAAAATAAAGAGAAAGTAGAGGATGGAGGTGCGTTTCCTGCGAACTTCATTGCAGAAGGAGTAGATCAAACGCGCGGCTGGTTCTTTACCCTTCATGCCATTTCATCTATGGTTTTCGATACCGTCGCTTACAAAAATGTCATCTCTAACGGTTTAGTCCTGGACAAGAACGGAATGAAGATGTCAAAACGTTTAGGAAACGCCGTTGATCCATTTACCACGATGGATGAATATGGTGCCGATGCACTACGTTGGTATTTATTGACCAATGCTGCGCCTTGGGACAACTTACGGTTTGACATTGATGGGTTACAGGAAGTACGTCGAAAATTCTTCGGCACTCTGCATAATACGTACGCCTTCTTCGCCTTGTACGCGAATGTAGACGGCTTCCGTTATGAAGAAGCAGAGATTCCATTGAACGAACGCCCCGAAATGGACCAGTGGATTTTATCTGAACTCCACAGTCTTATTGCTAAAGTGGAAGACGGAATGGAGGCATTTGAACCCACCCGTGCATTCCGACCGATCCAGGAGTTCACAACAGAAAAACTTTCGAATTGGTATGTGCGCTTAGGCCGTCGTCGTTTTTGGAAGGGCGCCTATGAAACAGATAAGATTAGTGCTTATCAAACGCTTTGGACGTGTTTAGAAACGTTGAGTCGACTCATGGCGCCGCTTGCTCCCTTTTATGCGGACCAATTGTACACCGACCTTTATTCAGGCATTTCAAAGACCGGAAAATCCAGCGTACACCTCACGGACTTCCCTACTGTAAATGCACAAGCGATTAATGCTCCCTTAGAAAAGAAAATTAATCTTGCCCGCCAGTTAACGTCAATGGTGCTCTCCATCCGTAAGAAAGAGAACCTCAAAGTTCGACAGCCGCTTGCCCGTGTTTTGGTACCTGCGTTAAACGAAGGAGATAAAGAATTGCTCGAAAGTATTCAGTCCATTTTGCTGGCAGAAGTGAACGTAAAAGCGCTAGAAGTCATCACTCCAGATGCTGGTATTTTTGTAAAAAAGGTCAAGCCGAATTTTAAAGCATTAGGTCCGAAAGTAGGACGTCATATGAAAGCAGTGAAGACCTATTTTCAGGCAATGGACAGTGCAGCCGTTGATGGCTTTGAAAACAGGGGTTTTGTTGAATTCGAAGATCAAGGCCAAACGGTACGTGTTGATTTGATTGACGCGGAGGTGGTTACTGAAGATATCCCTGGAATGCTCGTCGCCACCAGTGATGGGTTGACTGTTGCCCTGGATGCAACGCTTACGGACGCCTTGCGTAATGAAGGCTTGGCGCGTGAAATGGTAAACCGCCTACAAAACTTGAGAAAATCGAGCGGTTTAGACGTAGTAGATCGAATCGATGTGCAAATAGCAGGGTCGGATTCATTAGAATTAGGCATTACACCATTTATGGCGTACATTAAAGACGAGGTACTTGCAGATGCCATCACTTTTGGCAATAATGCAGGTGAAACTGTTGAAATTGAGGGCGAAAAAATTAATATTTCTATTTTCAAGAAATAGTTTATTTTCGAGCTTTTCCTAGACTAAGAAAGCCTAACCCTTTAAACATAAGAAACTATGGCTGAAGAGAATAAAAGTAAATACAGTGATGTTGAACTTGCAGAGTTCAAAGAAATCATTCAGAAGAAAATAGAAAAAGCTGAGCAGGACTTGGACCTATTGCGTGAGCAATTTGCGAACGATAAGAACAACGGTACAGACGATACTTCACCACAGTTCAAATCCTTCGAAGAAGGTTCTTCAGTAATGAGCAAAGAGCGTAATTCGCAGCTGGCCACTCGCCAAGAAAAGTTTATTCGCGACCTTAAAAATGCATTGATCCGTATCGAAAACAAAACCTACGGCGTTTGTCGTGTAACGGGTAAATTGATTGATGCAGAACGATTAAAATTGGTTCCACATGCTACTTTAAGCATGGAAGCGAAACTAAACCAGCGTTGAGAAAAGCACTACTCATAGTTTTAGGAGTGCTCTTTGTCGATCAAGCCACCAAGCTGTGGGTCAAATCGACAATGTATTTAGGGCAAAGTCATGAAATCACCTCCTGGTTTTACATTCATTTTACAGAAAACCCTGGTATGGCCTTCGGGCTTGAATGGGGTGGCGTAGCCGGAAAACTTGCACTTACTGTTTTTCGAATTATCGCGATTTGCGGTATCATTTGGTGGCTCCGTAATACCATTAAGTCCGGTGCGACCAGTGTTGCAACTTGGGGGATCAGTCTCATTCTAGCCGGAGCCATAGGAAATGTTTTAGACTCGCTGTATTATGGTCTTGTTTTTTCAGAATCCTTAGGTAAAGTAGCTACATTTCTTCCGGAATCCGGCGGCTATGCTCCAGTGCTCCAAGGACGCGTTGTAGATATGCTCTATTTCCCGCTATATGCTGGTGAGTTGCCCGGATGGCTCCCGATATGGGGCGGCCAATTTTTTACTTTTTTCCGTCCCATTTTCAATATTGCGGATGTCTCCATTTCCACTGGAGTGGGTCTACTCTTTGTTTTTCAACGCAGCGTTTTTAAATAACAATGCAAAGAACTGAGGTACGCTTCGGTGATACATTGCTGCGCTTAAACAGCGACGGCTCTGCCTTTATACCCGAACACAATACATTGCTCATTGCGGATGTTCATTTAGGAAAATCGGGAGTTTTCAGGAAGGCTGGTATTCCTACACCACAAGGATTGCATGCAAAAAACATAAGCCAGCTGAAGCGAGTTTTTGGTTCACATCCGGGGTCCACTGTCGTCTTCTTAGGCGATGTTTTTCATGGTCTTCAAAACAAAGAAACGCAAACGCTACAGCTTCTATTAAATGCGCACCCAGAGCATACCTTCATCTTAGTGAAAGGCAATCACGATTTTGATCTTCCCGAATGGAAACAGCTAAGCGTAGTGGACGAATGGACCATAGGACCGCTACTTTGTTTGCATGAGCCACCGGGTGCAGATTTTGACACCGATACACCGTTCACTGTGGAGGCTGCCCAGCAAAGGTTCCCAAGCCTCGCTAAAGATGTTTTTCTTATTTGCGGACATCTACATCCTGGCGTTGCTTTGCGCGGAAAAGGACGTTCGCGCGCTAGAATCAAGGCCTTTTATTCGAACCAGTGGCTCTGCGTTTTGCCCGCATTCGGCACATTTACTGGCCAGCATCCCCTCAGGGTGCCAGGGACGTATTATGGTATAGTGGATGGAACCATCATAAAATTGACGGAATAGCCTACTTCCACTCGATTTTAACCCTCTTTTAACGGCTGAATTTCTCAGCTTTTCATTCTTTTGAACTGCATTAAAAAACACAACCTATGGAAGGTGCACCAGATATAGTCGCATTAAACGAAGAGATTAAAAATGAGAGCGCATTTATCGATCTCATTCAAAGTGAATTACGCAAGGTTATTGTAGGACAAAACGGCATGGTAGAAGGACTGCTGATCGGTCTTCTAGCAAACGGCCACATCCTATTAGAGGGGGTCCCCGGTCTTGCTAAGACCCTTGCTATAAACAGTTTGAGCAAAACCTTAGGCGGTAGTTTTTCAAGGGTTCAGTTTACTCCGGATTTGCTCCCGTCGGATGTGATCGGTACACAGATCTACAATATGAAGGACCATGCGTTCGAAACAAAGCAAGGACCCATTTTTAGCAATTTTGTGCTGGCGGATGAGATCAATCGTGCGCCTGCGAAAGTGCAGAGTGCCCTGCTTGAAGCCATGCAAGAGCGGCAGGTCACCATAGGTGAAGAAAGTTACCCGCTGCCGAAGCCTTTTCTCGTAATGGCTACGCAGAATCCTGTGGAGCAAGAAGGCACGTATCCACTGCCAGAAGCGCAAATGGACCGCTTTCTTTTAAAAGTGACGCTGGGCTACCCTACGAAAAGCGACGAGCTGAACATCATGCGCAAGCAGATGAGTGGTGCACTAGAGGAGCTCAGCGCGGTGGTAAGCTTAGAACAGATCGTCCGTGCACGCGGCTTTATTGAGCGCATCTATATGGACGAAAAAATTGAAAACTACATTCTCGACATTGTCTTCGCTACCCGCGAACCGCAGAATTACCAGCTAGGGACCTTACGCAACAAGATCAGCTTTGGCGCTTCACCGCGCGGCTCTATTGCACTTGCAAAAGCTGCAAAATGTCATGCCTTCTTGCGTCATAGAGGTTTTGTAACGCCCGATGATGTTCGCGCAGTAGCTCCAGCAGTTTTGCGCCATAGAATTGGCCTTACCTACGAGGCGGAAGCAGAAGAGCTGAGCACTGAAAACATCGTGACTGAAATCTTAAACACCTTAATGGTTCCTTAATTCGGTGGATGCTGTAGCACTCTTGCAAAAAGTTCGGCGCATTGAAATAAAGACACGCCGATTGAGCGACCAACTCTTTTCAGGCGAATACCAAAGTTCATTTAAAGGACGTGGTATGAGCTTTGCGGAGGTGCGTCCCTACCAGAGCGGTGATGATGTGCGCAGCATTGATTGGAACGTTACCGCTCGCAAACGCAGTCCGTACATCAAAGTCTTTGAAGAGGAACGCGAATTGACCCTCTTCTTGGTGATTGACATCAGTGGCTCAACCAATTTCGGTACGGACGAACGCTCCAAACGCGACATGATTACTGAAATCGCTGCAACTTTGGCCTTTAGCGCGATGGGCAACAACGATAAAATTGGACTCATCTTATTCAGTGGAAAAGTAGAGAAAGTCATCCCGCCGAAGAAAGGAAAGCTCCACGTCATGCGCATTATTAAAAGCATTCTGGAAACTGATGCCACCACCCAAGGAACGGATGTAGAAGGTGCATTGGCACACCTATTGAAAGTTCAAAAAAGACACAGTATCGTTTTTGTTTTGAGCGATTACCTGGACAGCGCTCCCGACCGCAATTTTAAAATTGCCGCCAAGCGCTTTGATTTGTGCGCCATAAACACCTTCAACGCCAAAGAGGTGGTGCTGCCAAAAATTGGACTCGTACCACTAGCCGATTCCGAAACAGGAGCCGTACAATGGGTGCGTTCGGGAGGACGCAAATTCCGCGAAGCACTTGCCCAAAGGCACAAGAACTACAGCCAATTCCTAAAGAACTTCACACGCAGTGCCGGCGCCGGTTATATCTCGCTGGATGATCGTCAAGATTTCGTTCCTCCATTGCTCCAATTTCTAAAGAATAAAGCGCGATGAAAAAACGGCTAACTGTACTTCTAGGTATCCTTTGGATGGGCGTTGCCATTGGGCAAGAAAATGCGATAGTCGATACGACCGTGTTCAAGGCTCATATCGATACGAATGCGCAAATCGTGGGCGGCATTATCACGCAAGAAGTGGTTTGGTCTGCCGATGCTGATTTAGAACTCTTGCCTGCTGACAGTACCAGCGCATTATTGCTGGTTTCCGCCACTACCGACTCCACAGCGCTCACACGCAGCGCGACGTTTACCTATTTAGTGCTAGATACAGGTGCTTTGGTATTGCCCACGCATTTCGCCGTAGGCGCAAAAGGCATCTATACGGTCGTTTCTGATACCGTTCAATCCAGATTCTTGCCCGCAGAAGAAGGCGTAGATAACGCAGCGGCCCGTCCACTTGCAGAAGTGCCATTTAATTTTGTTTGGTGGCTTGAAGCTTATTGGTATTGGATCGCTTTAGGGGTCGCACTGCTATTGATCGCTTACCTGGTTTGGCGCTATGCGAAAAAGCCACAAGCCCCTCCTATACAAGTACCCGAGCCAGAGCGTGATCACTACAAAGAAGCCATGGACGCCATTGCCACCCTTCGTGCCGATGCCCTGTGGGAGCGTGATATGAAAGGGTTTTATATCGCTCTAGGCGATGTGGTGCGTACGTTTTTAACCCACCGCACTGGACTGCCTTTAGCGGAGCAAACGACGTCTGAAAGTGTGCGAATGCTATACCAGAAATGGACAGCAGCGCAAATCGAATCCTACCAATTCATCCTCACACGAGCGGACCATGTGAAATTCGCGAAGGGAAGCTGGGACGTGGCGGTGCACCGCGATTGTTTAGATAAGGCAACCGAACTCATAACGGATTTTAAACCAGAGCAAGATGTTTAATTGGGATTTTGCACAGCCGCTTTGGCTCTTTGGCTTATTAGTCCTTCCTCTGGGTTGGGCTGGGTTGTACCTGCGCCGTAAACGTCGTTTTAATGCCTACACCTTCAGCTCAAACCAGCAGTTACCGAGCAGCTCTTTAGGAAGCGTTCGTGCAGCCAGCGGTGGACTCAGCTGGTTGGCACTGGCTTTTGTATTTACGGCATTGGCACGTCCGCAGAGCAGTCAAATGTTCCAACAGCCGAGCCAAAATTTAGGAATTGACCTTATGATGGCGCTTGATATCAGTGCGTCCATGTTGGCACGCGACCTCAAGCCCAATCGACTAGAAGCCCTCAAAGAAGTAGCAACTGATTTCGTAGCTCAACGCGCCATGGACCGCCTAGGTCTAGTGATTTACGCTGGCGAAGCATACAGTCCAGTGCCACTGACCACCGACCAAAGCTTACTTAGCCAGCAAATAAGTGCGCTTCATCACGAAATGCTCGAAGGCGGTACGGCCATCGGGATGGGATTGAGTACCGCTGTAAATCGATTGGTTGAAAGCACGGCGAAGAGTAAGGTCATTATTTTACTCACCGACGGTGAAAATAATGGCGGTATGGTGGATCCCGTGCAGGCCGCTGAATTGGCTGCAAGTTTAGATGTCAAAGTGTACACTATAGGACTTGGTACGAATGGAATGGCCTCTACCCCTGTAATGAAGGATCAAAGTGGAAATTTAATTTACCAACCCAGACCTGTAACCATTGATGAGGAATTACTCCAACGTATCGCTAGCATCACCGGAGGGCAGTATTTCCGAGCCACGGATAATGAAAGTTTAGTACAGATTTACGACAGCATTGACCAATTGGAAAAAAGCGAAATCGAAGGCTTTGAATTTTACCGCTATACAGAACATTTTTCCATCTTCCTTTATCTCGCACTGGCCTGCATCGGTCTTGAGCTACTGCTGAACTTTGTCCTCTTAAAAACCGCCTTCTAATGGATTTTAAATGGCAACATATTGAATGGCTTTACGCGGCACCACTCTTGCTTCTGGCGATAGTGATTTCGGCTATTTTATTCCAACGTTGGCGTCAAAAAGCTTGGCGAATTTTAGGCATCAATGATCGCTCCGAGCGTACCGTAGCCTCGCTGAGTACTGCACGTTTATATACCCGCTACACGCTATTAGCATTGGCTGTCGCCTTTGTATGCCTGAGTTTAGCAAACCTTCAAATGAGCGGACAAACGGGGCAAGTAAAAAGACAGGGAGCCGATGTAGTTTTCGCGCTTGACGTGAGCCGCTCTATGCTGGCAGAAGACCTTACCCCTTCACGTTTGGAAAAGGCAAAACTCCTTATCTCTAGAACTGTGGACCAGTTAGGCGGCGACCGCGTCGGTATCATCGCCTATGCCGGAAGCGCCTACCCTGCCCTTCCCATAACTACAGATTACGCCGCCGCAAAAATGGCGCTTCGTGCCGCAAATCCAGATGCCGTGCCTTCACAAGGAACTAATCTTGCTGCAGCGCTTGACTATGCCACTGAATACTTCAATCCCGCTTCTCCTGCAGGGCGCTTCGTTATCGTACTTACCGACGGGGAAGACCACGAAGATTTGGCCGCGGGAAGTGCGGACCCCGCACTCCGCATTCAAACGATGCTTGTCGGCCTAGGCACATCCTCCGGTGGACCCATCCCAATGCGCCGCACTTCCCGCGGTACCACCTATAAAAAAGACAACAACGGCGAGGTAGTTATTACCAAGCGTGATTTAGAAAAACTCAACAGTATTGGGCGCACTTTAGATGCAACGGTCGTGGATGGCAACAATACCGATCCTGCATTGAAGGCTATTCAAGACTTTCTCTCAGGTGGCGATAAAGCGGATATCAATGAAGAGATCGCAATAAATTATGAAAGCCAATTCCAGTGGTTCCTCTTCCCAGCACTTTTCTTTTTGACTTTGTACCTTTTACTTCCAGCACATAAAGGCAGAAGAATGAACGGAACATGGGTAATAGTACTCTTGTTGGCTTCGCATTCGACGTTACATGCGCAAGAAGCGGATAGCCTCGTGGTGACTGCTACAGAAGGCTGGACGAGACACGACTATGGAAAGCGCATACGAGAGGGGAATGAAAATTTCGAAAAAGGCGATTTAAGCGGTGCAGCGCAAGCTTTTGCAGAAGCTGCCACGGCAGAGCCCGATGCCTTTGAACCATTGTACAATTTAGGCAGTACTTTAATGGCGGCAGGAGAAGCAGAACAGGCTGCTAATGTTTTATTAAAATCGGCCCAGAATACTGAGGATCCATTAACGCAAAGCAATGCATTATACAACGCTGGAAATGCCTTCATGGCCGCTGAGAAATATCAGGAAGCAGTGGGTGCCTATGCGGAAAGCCTCCGAAAGAACCCATCGCAAAAAGATGCCGTATATAACCTGAACCGCGCTTTAGAGCAACTGAAGAGGCAACAACAAAACGAAGAAAATCAGGAGCAAGAGCAGGAGCAGGAAGATCAGAACGAGGAGAAAGAAGATCCTAAAAACGACCAAGACGAGCAGCAGCAAGAAAATCCTAAGGACGACGAAAGTAAAAAAGAAGAGTCTCAAGACGACAACCAGGGAGAAAACAACCAGGGAGATCAGCAGCAAGACGAGCAACAAAACGATGAAGGCGAACCTCAGGATGAAGAGGGTGAAGACGATAAGAATACACCGAAAGACGGAGGTGATGCCAAGGCAAAGATGACGCCCGAGCAAATCAAAGGATTACTAGAAGCAGTGCAGCGCGCTGAAGAGAAAACCGCAGAAAAAATGACCGCTAAAAAAGCGAAAGGAAAGAAAAAGAGTGGAGAGAAAGATTGGTAAATACCATTGGCTTTGGGCCTTTATACTGCTAGCGACAGGTCTCGTTGCGCAGGAGGTACAGCTAACCGCACGGAGTTCTCATACATCCGTCGGCCTGGACGAACCCTTCCGAGTAACCTTTAGCAGTAACGCACGAGGTGGCGAGCTCAGTCCACCGAATTTCGAGCACTTTATTGTAGTGGGCGGACCTTACAGCTCACAGCAGACACAGATCATTAACGGTTCCATGAGTTTCTCTCGGGAACTGACCTACCAACTCGTTGCACAAGAAGAAGGAACGTTTACCATCGGCCCCGCAACTTTTGAATCAAAAGGCAAACGGTTCCAGAGCAATACGCTAACGATTCAGGTCAAAGCAGGCGTGAAGCGCAAACGTGCAAAATCTAAAGCCAAAACTGTTGGGTTCGAGGTAGCTATTCTAAGCTCTAAAAAAGAGGTTTTCGTTGGAGAGCCTATAGTTTTATTATTCACTGCCACACTCTTCGAGCAAGTGAGGGATTTAAATATGCTCCAGACCCCTAATTTTGAGAATGTTCTTCAGCAACAGTTAGACTTTGAACAGCAGTCTAGAAGGGAACGTATAGGCTCAAAAATTGCAACGGTATTAGACTTTGATAAACGATTAATCGTCCCCAATAAACCCGGGGTATTGGGCGGCCAAGAACTTAAGATCACGGGCGCAGTTCAAAAACCCACAGGCCGCCGAGACTTTTTTAACATGCCTTTGATGCGGTGGGAAAAAGAAGTGGCAACTGCCAAAATTCCAGCGGTTAAAATCAAACCACTCCCGGCACCTAAACCTGAAGGGTTTTCAGGAGCCGTGGGGGAATTGAAATTGGTTCGAGAATTGAGCCGTACTTCCGTAAACGGCGACGAATCTATTACTCTAAAACTACGCATCGAAGGATCGGGTAACTTCAACACAATCAGCGTTCCGGATTTAATACCGCCGCAAGGTTTCGACTTATACGATCCTAAATTCAACGAAAAGATTCGCTACAGTGAGCGGGGTGTTCGCGGTTATAAAGAATTTGAATACTTATTGGTACCGCAGTTCAAAGGCCAATTCATTCTTCCGCAAATGCAATGGACCTATTTTGACGTCAATAAAGGGGACTATGAAACTATTACGCTTGAGGAAACGACACTCACTGTAAGTGGAGATGCGTTAAAAGAGGCCGCAGTCGATGATAACGGGACGATGCCGAAAGTACAGCGTGAGGTAAGTCGTATTGATAACGACATAAGATACTTACAGGAGGTGGACGAAAAAATCACGCATCGGGAGCAACCTATGCGATGGGTTTGGGCGGTTTTAGGATTGGTACTATTGGGTTGGCTGCTTCAACTCCTCTCCTTTAACACACGAACAAAGTCGCCTGAAGCTGCACGTGCAGCCGTCAAAAAAGCTATCAATACAGCGTGGAGAACGAACGACCCAGAGGCCGTTGGTAAAATGTTGAATGCCTTGGAAGTGGAATTAGTACGCAAGGGGATTGCCAAAGAAAACATTAGTCTGTTTGCGTTAAACGAAGTCCTTGGGACCCCACTCGGGACTGAGGTAAATACCCTGATTGAAAAGTTACAATTGGCCCTTTATGCACCGAGTATGAGCGGCTCAAACGAAGAATGGTTAAACGAATTTAACGCACTATGGGAGCAACTGTAACTTCGGTAAGCGATAGCGCCAACAGCTTGTATGCCGACGGTAAATTTGAATCGGCGCGTACACTTTTTGAATCTTTAGCCGAGAAAGGCACTTCCGACCCAGCCTTATACTACAACATAGGTAACTGCTACACGCGTTTGGGTCAATTCGGAGAGGCACGCCTGTGGTACGAGCGCGCACTATTGTTCGACCCTCGTAATGAAGAGACACTTCACAATCTAGAATGGCTCAATACCCGACTTACAGACGCACTACCACCGCCAAACGATGCGCTGTTGCATTGGATTGGCGCTCAGTTAAGAGCAATACTCTCTCCTGAACATTGGGGCTTGCTCGCTGGTGTCCTTTTAGCAGGAACATTCGCATTGCTCGTACTCCGGAAATTTAAAAAACCAACGTTGAGTTGGCGTTTGCCGCTCACTTTAAGCAGTATAGGCTTAGTACTGCTGCTCGCCGCACAAATGAGCATACCGCAGAGCGATAAAGTTGTCGTGGTCAGCAACAACAGTTATGGCTACAGTGGGCCCGACGCCAATGGCAAAAGAATAATGCTCTTAAGTGAGGGCAGTGCGGGTCGTTTAGTGCGATCTTCGGAAGGGTGGTTCTACATTGCGCTTAGCGACGGCCGTCAAGCGTGGTTTTCATCCGATCACTGGGACCGAGTTTTACCTATAACCGCTCGTTAAATAAGTTTAGGCAACCAACTGCGAAGTGGTGTCGTAATACCCATGACTTCCTTGTACGAATGAGGAAATGCACGCACTACCTGCTTTGATTCATTCCACTGTAAATGCGAGCGGTCACCAGAAGCATACACTGCAAAAAAATGTTTGACCCTTTTGTAAATGACTTCCGCCTGCTCCGGAGTGCAATGCTGGAATCCAGGTATTTCTTGAAAATTTTTAGAAGCAACCGCTTCTACTAAGGTGCGCTGCTCGTCTAAGGGGGCTCTCCAAAAGGGGAAATAGAAAGGATACCCGTGCAGCAGGTTATTGAAGATTTTTTCTTCCATGATAAGGTAACTAGGTTGGTTTGGACCTTTAAGATACCCAATTTTGATGTTGGAAATCAGCTGCTTAGGAAAATAGTATCAATCGAAACATCCTTAATAAGCAGGCACCTTACCCCTTACATACAATCGTACCGCAATAACGGACGGTTACTCTGCTTCGTGGTGGTTGAATCCCTGCGCTTTTAAACCGATGACTTTATCGTCTCTCGTAATGAGGTTTGCACCACTTCCATCTTTGACATAACCAATAACCGTTAGGTTAGGATTCGTCTTGACCTTATCGTGATCTTCGATCGGTACTGTAAAGAGTAGTTCATAGTCTTCTCCTCCGTTCAAGGCAACCGTCGTTGTATTTAGATTAAACTCTTCACAAAGGGCGTATATGGATGGATCGATTGGGATTTTACTCTCGTACAGATTGTATTGCATCTGTCCAATGTTAGCCAGGTGTAAGGTCTCGGAGCTAAGGCCGTCAGAAATATCAATCATCGATGTCGGTTGTATGTCCAATGCCTTAAGAATTTCGACAATGTCCTTACGTGCCTCTGGTTTTAACTGGCGTTCCAAAATATATTCGTGTCCGCTTAATTCCGGCTGCATGTCTGGGTTCTCCAAATACACCTGCTTCTCACGCTCTAAAATTTGAAGCCCCATATAGGCACCGCCTAAATCGCCGCTAACTACAATAAGATCGTTGTCTTTTGCACCGCTGCGTTTCGCAACACGCTCCTTTTCAACACGTCCCACGGCAGTTACAGAAATCATTAATCCCGAGCGCGATGCTGTGGTGTCGCCACCCACTAAATCAACATTGTAACGTTCACAAGCCAAATGAATACCCTCGTAAATTTCTTCTAAAGCCTCTACTGGAAATCGGTTTGAAACGGCCAAGCCAACCGTGATGTGTTCCGGTGTACCATTCATCGCATAAATGTCGCTGAGGTTAACAATCACACTTTTATAGCCTAAATGTTTTAACGGCATGTAGCTCAAATCAAAGTGAACTCCTTCCACTAGAAGGTCGGTAGAAACTGCCTGGTAGTAGGCACCCACATCGATTAATGCGGCATCGTCTCCCACTCCTAATGCGGTATGGGCGTGTTTTAATTTAGTGGCTTGCGTTAAATGACCAATGAGGCCAAACTCGCCCAAATCACTGATGGGCGTGCGCTGTGGGTTTTTTGAATCGAACATGTAGCAAAGTTATTGTGTTCATTGGTGAGAACACAAGAAAAAAGGCGCGTATTGCGTAACTTTGTCGCGCATCTTTAGAATGTTTCTAAATAATATGGTAAAAGTATCAGATAATGCGAAGTCAAAACTTGCTGCACTTATGCAGGAAGAAGGCAAGCAGTTGGATAAGACCTATATCAGTGTAGGCGTGGAAAGTGGCGGATGTTCCGGACTGTCTTATAAAATGGATTTTACCCCGGATATGCCCGAAAATGCAGAACTATATGAAGACAACGGCGTTAAAGTCGTAGTCGAAAAAAAGTCACTCCTTTATCTCATTGGCACCACTTTAGAGTACAGTGGCGGACTCAATGGAAAAGGATTCAATTTTAATAACCCCAATGCGACACGCACCTGCGGGTGTGGAGAAAGCTTCGCCGTTTAACCCCCTATTATGAGCGACGAAATCCTAGATGAAATCACCGCATCCGACTACAAGTACGGGTTCACCACAGATATCGAAAGTGATACTGTGCCCCCTGGGCTGAACGAGGATGTGATTCGATTGATCAGTGAAAAGAAAAACGAACCCCAATGGATGTTAGATTGGCGTCTAGACGCCTACAAAACGTGGTTGGCAATGGTAGAGCCAGATTGGCCTAACGTTACCTACGCAAAACCAGATTTCCAGGCGGTTTCGTACTACAGTGCACCAAAGCAAAAGAAAGAACTAGACAGCCTTGATGAAGTAGACCCGGAATTATTACGCACGTTTGAACGTTTAGGCATCAGCCTTGATGAGCAAAAGCGTTTATCCGGTGTGGCCATGGATGTTGTTGTCGATTCCGTTTCTGTTGCTACCACTTTTAAGAAAACCCTTGCTGAAAAAGGCATCATTTTCTGTTCCATGAGTGAAGCCATTCAGGAACACTCTGAGCTCGTCCGCAAGCACCTAGGAACGGTAGTACCGAAACGCGACAACTTTTATGCAGCACTGAACAGCGCCGTCTTTACCGATGGATCTTTCTGTTATATCCCGAAAGGGGTACGCTGTCCTATGGAGCTGAGCACCTATTTCCGTATTAACGAGGCGAACACTGGCCAATTCGAACGTACACTGGTCATTGCCGATGAAGGCTCGTACGTAAGTTACCTTGAAGGTTGTACTGCCCCTTCACGCGATGAGAACCAATTGCACGCCGCAGTGGTCGAGCTCGTAGCTATGAACGATGCAGAAATTAAATACAGTACGGTCCAGAACTGGTACCCTGGCGATGCTGAAGGAAAAGGTGGTGTCTTCAACTTTGTAACAAAGCGCGGCATTTGCGAGCGCAATGCAAAAATCAGCTGGACGCAAGTAGAAACCGGTTCAGCAGTCACTTGGAAGTACCCTTCATGTATTTTGAAAGGAGATAATAGTATCGGTGAATTCTACAGTGTCGCTGTTACGAATAAATTCCAGCAAGCAGATACCGGAACGAAAATGATCCATTTGGGTAAAAACACCAAAAGTACGATCATCTCTAAGGGTATTAGCGCTGGAAAAAGCCACAACAGCTACAGAGGTTTAGTGCGCGTTGGTGCGCGTGCAGAGCATGCAAGAAATTTCAGCCAATGTGATTCACTGCTGATGGGAGATCAATGTGGTGCGCATACGTTCCCTTATATCGAGGCACAGCATCCTACAGCTCAAATTGAGCATGAGGCGACGACTTCGAAGATCGGTGAAGACCAGATATTCTATTGCAACCAGCGTGGAATTGGCACTGAAGAAGCCATTGCACTTATCGTGAATGGCTATTGTAAAGATGTATTGAACCAGCTTCCTATGGAATTTGCCGTGGAAGCACAAAAACTATTGGAAGTCTCTCTAGAAGGCTCCGTAGGATAAATCATGATTAAAATTAACAACCTCCAAGCCCGAGTAGAAGACAAAGAAATTCTAAAAGGCATCAACCTAGAAATTAATCCTGGGGAGATTCACGCGATTATGGGTCCAAATGGCTCAGGTAAATCTACACTTTCCAGCGTAATCGCAGGTCGTGAAGATTATGAAGTAACCGGTGGAAGCATCGACTTTGAGGGCGAAGACCTTATGGATTTAGATCCTGAGGAGCGCGCCCACAAAGGCATCTTCTTGAGCTTTCAGTACCCAGTGGAAATTCCCGGGGTCACCGTAAGCAACTTCATTAAGACCGCCATCAATGAAAGCCGTAAAGGCCGCGGCGAAGAGCCTATGGAAGCGCGCGAAATGCTCGCAAAAATGCGCGAAAAGACAGCTCTTTTAGAGATGGATAAAAGCTACCTCAGCCGCAGTTTAAACGAAGGGTTTTCTGGTGGAGAGAAGAAACGCAACGAGATCTTCCAAATGGCGATGCTGGAGCCGAAATTAGCGATACTCGACGAAACCGATTCTGGCTTAGATATTGATGCCCTGCGCATTGTTGCCGGCGGTGTTAATAAACTTCGTACTGCAGACAATGCCGTTGTAGTTATTACGCATTACCAGCGTCTTTTGGACTACATCAAACCTGATTTCGTGCACGTTTTATTCAACGGTAGAATTGTAAAAAGTGGCGGGCCAGAATTGGCACATGAATTGGAAGAGAAAGGATACGACTGGATCAAGGCAGAAAACGCATGACAGATTTAGCACAAGATTTACTCTCCTCTTTCGTTGTCGCAGAACCGCAACTTAATGGCAGTCGAAATCTCGGCGTCGTTCACCTGCGTAAAGAAGCTCTGGACCGTTTTGAAGCCCAAGGTTTCCCTACCACGCGTGATGAAGAGTGGAAATACACCAACCTAAAGCCGGTATTAAAGCACGACTATCGCATTCTTTTAAAGGGTGATGATGCAGTCTCGTTTGCCGATATCAAATCGTACTTACTGAGTGATTTAGATACCTATAAATTAGTCTTTATCAATGGAAAGTACAGCTCTTGGTTGAGCGACGCCACGCATCAGGAGTTCGATGTTTGCACTTTCGCTGCTGCACTAAATAAATACCCGGATATCATCGCGGAGTATTTGGGCAAGGGAGCGCCAAAAGGCGATACGTTTGTGGATCTAAATACGGCATTCGCTGACGACGGCGCATTCATAAGAGTGAAGGCAAACAAGACCGTCGATAAGCCTATCGAAATCCTTTACCTCACTACAAATGAAAACGGACCTGCCTTTTCACAGGTTCGAAATTTGATCATTGCTGAACAAAATGCAGAGGTACAGCTAGTAGAGCGCCATCAAAACATAGGCGAGCAACCAAGCTTTACCAATTTTGTGAGCGAAGTTTTTGCCGCACGTGATGCGCGCGTAAGCTATTACAAAGTGCAGAATGATGCTGATGAGGCAACATTGGTCGACAATACCCATGTGGTACAAAAAGAACAAAGCAACGTGCATGTGGGCACCTACACGTTTGGAGGAAAATTGGTTCGTAATAACCTGCATTTTTATTCCGGCGGAGAACATGCTGAGAGCCATATGGACGGCATTACCATTATAGGTGATGGCCAGACAGTGGACCACCACACACTTGTGGATCACCAAGAGCCGAACTGCTACAGCAGAGAGTTGTACAAAGGAATTTACCTCGGTAAAAGTCACGGTGTTTTCAATGGAAAAGTAATGGTCCGCCAGAAGGCACAGAAAACGAACGCTTTCCAACAGAATGACAATATCTTATTGAGTGATAAAGCGAAGGTAGATACGAAGCCTCAATTAGAGATTTTTGCAGACGACGTGCGCTGTTCGCATGGATGTACTGTGGGCCAATTGGACCGCAATGCTCTTTTTTACCTACGCTCAAGAGGAATCCCGAAACGCGAAGCGGAAGGGTTAATGACTTATGCTTTTGCGGCAGATGCATTGGAATATGTTAAAATACCACAGCTTGAAAAGCGATTGAATAGCGTCATCGCGGCGAAACTAGGGATTAACTTAGAATTTGCCCTGTAATGAGCTACGATGTCCAAGCCATACGAAAGGATTTTCCCATTCTGCACCAGCAGATACATGGTCGACCGCTCGTATACCTGGACAACGCTGCGACTGCCCAGAAACCACTTGCAGTAATTGAAGCCATTACCCACTTCTACACGAAGGATAATGCAAACGTGCATCGCGGTGTACATACATTAAGCCAACGTTCAACGGATGCCATGGAGGCTGTTCGTTCTGCTGTTTGTGCGCACATTAATGCACGAGAAGTCGCTGAAATAATTTTCACTCGTGGCATCACGGACAGTATTAATACTGTTGCCTTCGGTATGGGGGCATTACTACAACCGCACCAAAATGTAGTCATTACAGCGCTGGAACATCACAGCAATATTGTGCCTTGGCAAATGCTTTGCGAACGAACAGGAGCGGCATTGCGCTACATACCGATGAACCATAAAGGCGAATTGGATCTTTCCACTTTGGAGGTTTTAGTCGATGAAAACACTGCTATGGTTGCGTTCAACCACATTTCAAATGCCCTTGGAACCATTAATCCGGTCAAAACCATTTTAAGTCGAGCAAAAGCGGTCGGCGCATGGACCCTGGTCGACGGTGCGCAAAGTGGCCCGCATGCACTAGTGGATGTACAAGATTGGGATGTGGACTTTTTTACATTATCCTCACACAAAATGTACGGTCCCACTGGTTTGGGTGTTTTGTACGGTAAACGGGAACGTTTAGAGGCGCTGCCTCCTTACCAAGGCGGTGGCGAAATGATTGCTACGGTGACCATGGAAAAGAGCACCTATGCGGATATCCCGCACAAATTTGAAGCAGGCACCCCGCACATTGAGGGCATCATCGGATTTGGTGCGGCTTTAGATTATATCAATAAAGTTGGTATCGAGGCTATTGCAGCCCATGAAGCGGCACTTTTAGATTATGCTACAACTACGCTGTCGACTATTGAAGGTTTTAGAATCATAGGAACGGCTGAAAATAAGGCTAGCGTGATCAGCTTTCTAGTGGAAGGTACCCATCCTTACGATTTAGGTGTACTTCTAGACCAGCAGGGAGTTGCAGTGCGCACTGGACAGCATTGTACGCAACCCATTATGGACCAATTCTGCATCGCGGGGACCGCTCGCGCAAGCTTTGCGATGTACAATACTTTCGAAGAAATCGATCTATTCAAGGCAGCGCTCGAACGCGCCGTAACCATGCTACGATAAGTCATTATGTCTACAATTGCTGAAAAACAAGCCGTACTTATCGAAGAATTCGAATTCTTCGACGAATGGATGGATAAATACAACCACATTATCGAAATGGGTAAAGCAATGCCAGTGCTTGATGCCGTCGATAAAAACGATGATCTTTTAGTACAAGGCTGCCAAAGCAAGGTTTGGCTCAAGGCAGAAAAAGAAGGCGATTGCGTCCGTTTTTTTGCAGATGCAGATGCCATTATAGCGAAAGGTATCGTTGCAATGTTGATCGATGTGTTTGATAATCAACCGTCATCAGAGGTTGCAGCAGCGGATCTTAGCTTCTTAGAGGAAATTGGGCTCAAGGATCACCTCAGCCCTACACGTGCTAACGGTTTGATGAGCATGATAAAACAAATGAAATTCTACGCGTTGGCATTTTCCAGCGCAAACTAAAGGTATGAGTGAAGAATTAAGCCATCAAGAAATGCAAGCCATTGGCGAAGAAGTCGTTGGTGTGTTGTGTAACATTTTCGATCCTGAAATCCCTGTGGATATTTATCAGCTCGGATTAATCTATGACGTGAAAGTTAGCACGGAGCGTGATGTCCACATTCTAATGACCCTGACTTCCCCAAACTGTCCAGTGGCTGAAAGTATGCCTCAAGAGGTGAAAGAAAAATCCCGAGCTCTCGATAACGTACGTGAGGTAGAAGTAGAACTCACTTTTGATCCACCTTGGGATAAAAGCATGATGAGTGAAGAAGCAAAGCTTGAACTAGGCATTCTTTAGTCCGTTTCGCTCACTTCTTAAGTTTTTCCTAAAAGACGAACCAAACCATCGCAAAATCGTTAATGTCTTCGTTAATTAGCAACTCGTTCCTCAAAGAATCGAGTGATTTTTTGTGATTTATAAATACCCGCCAAAATGAAGATTGGAATCGACGCCCTCGCCTATTACGTACCTCAGCAATACTTACCTATTGAATCGCTGGCAGAGGCACGAAATATAGAATACGCTAAACTCAATAAAGGTTTAGGTTTGACTTCAATGTCTTTCCCAGATGTTGATGAGGATGCGGCAACTATGGGAGCCAACGCGGTACTGAATCTTTTTACTACTGAGTCATTAAACCCCAGTTCCGTAGGACGCCTTTACCTTGGTACCGAAAGTGCTCTAGATAGCGCCAAACCTACTGCAACGTATATTTTAGATTTAGTCGAGCAACAACTGGCTGGTTCGCATGGTGCAAATTGCTTGCGCAATGTTGACGCAGTCGATATGACTTTTGCTTGTATCGGTGCTGTTGATGCTTTAGAAAACGCTTGCTTATTTGTACGCCAAAATCCTGAGAAAAAAGCCATTATTGTCGCTTCCGATTTAGCGAAATACAACCTAGGCTCAACAGGCGAGTATACCCAGGGTGCAGGCGCTGTGGCGATTGTGGTTTCCGTGGATCCGTCCATCATCTCGTTAGGAGATGAAATAGGTGTCGCTACTAAAGGGGAACGCGATTTTTTCAAACCACGCAGAACTCATACCAAAGCAGAATTACTGGTAGAAGCAGCAGCGCTCTTAGGTCAGCAGCTTTCTATGGAAGATGCGGAAGTAAAGGTTACCCAAGCGGAAGGCTTTTGGGGTGGCAATCGCATGCTCCGCAGTTACGTTGAAGAGCCCGTCTTTGATGGTCAGTACAGTAACTTTGCCTACGTCAGCCGCATTAGCGAAGCATTGGAACATTTCGGAACGAAAGTAAATATCAATCCTGCCTTAGATTGGGATAAGGTGGTTATGCACCTACCCTATGCGTTTCAAGGCAGACGTATGCTGGTAAATTTTTACCTGGACTGGATGCAAGCCAACGGAAAGTGGCAAGATGTAGTTGCGGTGATGGGTAGTGATAAACCTTCAGATAAAGGCGAAGCGAAAGAATGGGTACGTGCCTTCAGTAAATCGGACTATTATCGTGCGTATGTGGCGAAAGCATTAGCACCGGCCGAGCGTGCTTCGAGCTTGATAGGTAATATGTATACCGCCTCTATTTTCATGGGGCTCTTGAGCACGCTTTGCGATGCTGCAGACAAAGGAGACGACATCGAGGGAAATACCATCGGCTTCATGGGTTACGGTTCTGGTTCAAAAGCGAAAGTGTTCCAGGGTACCGTGGAAGCGGGTTGGGCTAAAGTGGGCCGATTGAATCTATTTAGTGCGCTTGAAAAGCGCTCTCCTGTAGACTTTAAAACTTACGAGCTTTGGCATAACGAGCGACTCACAGCCCCTCTTTCTCCTGAGAAATCGGGATTTACATTTACAGGATTGCGAACTGAAGAAAATCAGGAGTACTTTAGAGACTATACTTTTACGGCCTAAATTATGAATGACGGCACCATTGTAAATAAAGTAGCAGCCAGTCCGCTAATCACTTTTAATTTGGAAGATTTTCTCCCAAAGAAGGTGCATTCTGTCGATCTGAGTCAATGGCTCGAGCAAGGCTTTATTTTGCGTGAAACCGAATTTCGAAATGCACTAAAAAGCACTGACTTTACGATATATGAGGGTGCGGCAATACATCTCCATTGCAGTACAGATGCCATACTTCCAGCTTGGGCGCCCCTTTTGGTCGCCAGTAAGTGCAGTGACGCAGGGCTTACCTGCATATGGTCCGAAAACGAAGTAGGATTCTATAGTGCATTCTTTCGCGAGCGTATGACGCAACACAATTGGCAGGAATACTCCGGAAAACCTGTTATTATTAAAGGTTGTGGCGATAAGCGCATTCCAAAAGATGCCTACGTAGTTGCGACCCAGTATTTAAAGCCGTTGGCAAAAAAAATCAGCTACGGTGAGGCCTGTTCGGCCGTACCCCTAAAGTAATTTAGAGCGTTATACTCAATCCTATACTCAATGGACGAGCTTCTGACCATTCGGGCAGCATGGCGCCATCTACGACAATCGCACTAAAACCGCAATATACATAGGCATTGACAGGGCCCCTACCTGCTTTTACATGCACACCATACCGGATTGGATTAAAGCCGGATATCTGGTAGTATTTGACTTGATAAACAGCGTCTTTATAATAAGAATACGCATCAGTACGGTACCCAAAGCAGCCCCCAATGTACAGTCTATTGTACCGACCCTTACGATTGACTTTGCCTCTGTAGCGCAGCTCTACTGCCGCGTCCACATATTCCGTAGCGAACCGATTGGAAATAAAATCGTGCCCGGTTAGATCTACAAGCGACTGTGTTCCATCTTCAGCCACATCAATGCGCAAATTTCCATGATAAAACTGTGCGCTATAACCCAATCCGTAGGCCACGGAAAAATGGCTTAGACCGATAACGTTATCACGCATCAATTGAAACGACTGAGTGTTCGAACGGGCGTTCGACTCAAAGGTTTCAGGCGCTTCGAGCACCGAAAGTAAACCTGAATTGAACGAAAAGCCTTCTCCCGGTTCCGGTAAGAATGTCGTTTTCGATTGGCTATATCCTGAAAGGCTCAACGCCAATAAGGCAAACAAGAAGTAATACGTTTTTTTCATTCTATCAAAAGTACTTTTCGCTGGATCGTTTATTCAAAGGAAACCATGGTACTAGAAAACCCGTTTAGACGCAATTCAAAAGCATCACCCCGTTCCACTGCGACCATGGGACCCAATGCGCCGGAGAGTAGGACCTCGCCCTTTAAAAGTGGCCGCCCCATTTTGGCCATCGTTTGAGCCAACCATAAAGCAGCATTGAGCGGATCACCCATACAGGCATGCCCATTTCCTTCACTCGCTACAGCGCCGTTTTTAAGCAGCGTCATTTCAATAGCAGCAGTTGACACTCCAGCCAATGGCTTTGATTCGTTGCCCAACACATAATGAGAACCGGAAGCATTATCAGCAATCGTATCAGATATTTTAATATCCCATTTCTCTATGCGTGAACCTACGATTTCAATAGCAGGTTGAACGGCCACTATCGCTGATTTCAATGTTTCCATATCCACATCCGGATCACTCAAGTCTTTTCCCAAAACGAAAGCCAATTCACCTTCCACTTTAGGTTGCATCAATAATTCCATAGGAACGGGTCCTTTGCCCGTCATGTCCATAGTTTCAAAGAGTACACCGTAATCGGGCTGATCGACACCGAGCTGGGCTTGAACAGCGGGACTGGTTAATCCAATCTTCTTACCCACAATACGCTCACCCTCGGCCAATCGTAACGCCACAACTTTATCCTGAATGGCATACGCAGTAGGAATATCATTGTTGATAGAATCGCGCAATGGCGCAATAGTGCGGCCGTTGCGCAATGCATCGAACAAGTCATGGGCATGTTGATCAATAGCAGACATAACTAAGAATTTACCCCCACAAGTTACACTATATTTGTAGGGAACCCGCAAACAGAAGACCATGCCGTTTTACCAAAAATCGGGGCGTATTCCGCACAAACGCCATACTACCTTCAGAAAATCGGACGGTAGCTTGTATCACGAAGAACTCTTCGGAACCATAGGATTCGACGGTATGTCGACCTTGCTTTACCATGAACATCCGCCAACCATGGTTAAGGAAGTGCTCCAAAGCATGGATGTTGCGCCTAAAATTGCCGTAGATAAGAACATGAAGGCCTATCGTTTAGAAGGCTTCAAGGTTGCCCCAAACGAAGATTATTTGGCCTCCCGCGTCCCGGTATTGACGAATGCAGATCTGACCATCTCCCTAGCCGCACCTTCGGCTTCGATGACGTCGTACTATTATAAAAATGCACAAAATGATGAATTGGTCTTCGTACACGAGGGCTCAGGTTCACTCCATACACAAATGGGCAAGCTCGATTTTGGGCCTGGCGACTACCTGCTCATCCCCCGCGGAATGATTCAACAGTTTCATTTCGACAGTGCTGAAAACCGATTGTTTATTGTTGAAAGTGCCTCACCCATTTATACGCCGAAGCGCTATCGGAATTGGTTTGGTCAACTTCTAGAACACAGTCCCTACTGTGAACGCGACCTGCGCACGCCTGAGGCGGTAGCGCCCATAAATGAATTAGGGGATTTTGACATCCGAGTGAAGAAACAAGATATGCTTCATCAATACATCTACGGCTCACACCCCTTTGATGTGGTTGGCTGGGACGGATACAACTACCCTTATGCTTTCAATATAAAAGATTTCGAACCCATTACTGGACGTGTTCACCAACCGCCACCGGTACATCAAACTTTTGAAACCAGTGCTTTTGTAGTGTGCTCCTTTGTGCCCAGATTGTACGATTACCACCCAGAATCTATACCTGCGCCTTACAACCACAGCAACATCGATTCTGATGAAGTGCTCTACTATGTTGATGGTGATTTTATGAGTCGCAACAATATAGGCCGTGGCCAGATCACCCTTCACCCTGCTGGAATCCCACACGGACCGCATCCAGGAACCTATGAAGGGTCGATAGGCAAAAAAGGAACAGAAGAATACGCCGTCATGGTAGATACCTTTAGGCCATTGAAGCTCACAGAACAGGCATTGGCATTAGATGCAGGTGATTACCATAAGAGCTGGATGCATTAGAAATACGGACCGCAAGTAGCTTGAACAGCACTTGTGGCTTAAAAACCGCAGAACATGAAAAAAGAACCACAAACCGCCATGCTCGGGCATGGCTACCATGCAGCCGAATACCACGGCAGTATGAAGCAACCCATTTACCAGACATCGACCTACGAATTCCCGAATTCTCAAGCAGGAAAAGATTATTTCGCTTGGGCCACTGGAAAGGAAGAGATGCCGGAAGGCGCAAAAATGGGAAACATCTACAGCCGACTTGGCTCCCCGAACACCCAGTTGCTCGAACAGCGGTTAGCGGTTTTAGACGAAACGGAAGATGCGCTCGTATTTGCCAGTGGAATGGCTGTTATTTCAGCGACTATGCTGGAATTGGCCACACCGAATACGGTATTTCTCTACACCGCACCCGTTTACGGTGGAACGCACAGCTTCATAGACCATTACCTGCATAAATACGGTGTAATCCATCATGTCGTTGAACACGATAAAAGTGCAGAAGACGTGATTGCAGAAGTAAAAACCGCTTACCCGGGGCTGCAAGTCTGTGCTTTTTTTACTGAAACTCCCGCGAATCCTACTATGGATTTATATTCAGTAAAGAAAGCTCGGAAGATCGCAGATGCGCTGGGATCAGAAGAACACCCCGTACCGGTAGTGGTGGACAACACCTATTTAGGACCTACAATGAGTCGTCAGCACGAAAACGGTGCAGACATCGTGGTTTATTCTGTAACTAAGAACCTCGCAGGACATAGCGACGTTATTGCCGGCGCAGCGACTGGAAAAACGGCGTGGATCAATAGATTACGTGTTGCACGTACCTTCATTGGCGGAATACTAGGACCGATGGACAGCTGGCTGATTTTACGCTCGCTTGAAACGTTCACCCTACGCATCGCCGCACAGCAAAAAACAACACATGAAGTGGCTGCGGCACTGGCCCAACATCCTGCCGTTAAAGAGGTACGGTATTTAGGTAATCTAGAGCAATGGAGTCCAGAACAAGCCGCTTTTTTCAACGACGAATACCAGGGTACGGGCTCTATGATAGCCTTACACATTCATGGGGACGAAAGCGCAGCTTTCAAAGTACTGGATCATCTAAAAGTGTTCCGTCTTGGCGTGAGTTTAGGGAGTACAGAAAGCTTGGCAGAACACCCCTATTCCATGACCCACAGTAAGGTGGACGACCTGATAAAAGTAAAACTTGGCATCACAGAGGGTCTCATTCGTCTTAGTATAGGACTTGAGGCACCCAGCGACTTAATCGACGATCTGAATCGGAGTTTAGATACGATCATTTAATACCTTTAACCCAACTAAGAACAACGCTATGAGTACAGCTACTTTACCAAAGCAATACGAGGATGCACAGGATTTTCTAGAGCTATGGGGAACAGATTACGTTGAATTCTATGTAGGAAATGCAAAACAAAGTGCGTATTACTTTAAGACTGCCTTCGGCTTTCAAGAAGTAGCTTATGCCGGTTTAGAAACAGGCGTAACCGACCGCACTTCCTATGTTCTTCAACAAGATAAAATTAGATTGGTTATTACTTCTTCCTTAGTGGAGGACAGTGCTATCAACCGCCATTTGAACCAGCATGGTGATGGTGTGAAAATCGTCGCTCTGTGGGTACCCGATGCAACAAAGGCCTTTGAGGAAACCACAAAACGCGGTGCAAAACCTTTCCAACAGCCACAGGCAAGTGAAGATGACAATGGAAAAGTAGTTACATCAGGAATTTATACCTACGGTGAGACCGTCCATTTGTTTGTGGAACGCAACGACTACAATGGACCGTTCCTGCCAGGTTATGTAGCACGCAGTCCGAAGTATCAACCTGAATCAGTGGGCCTTAAATACATCGACCATATGGTGGGCAATGTGGATTGGGGACAGATGAATACCTGGGTAAAATTCTACGCGGAAGTGATGGGATTCTCACAAATCATCTCGTTTGATGACAATGATATTTCTACAGAGTATACTGCCCTCATGTCGAAGGTGATGTCGAACGGTAACGGTCGAATCAAATTTCCTATCAACGAGCCAGCGGAAGGTAAGAAGCGTTCGCAAATTGAAGAATACATCAACTTCTACAAAGGCGCCGGTGTGCAGCATTTGGCGTTGGCGACAGATAACATTATTTACACCATCCATGAATTGCGTGAGCGTGGAGTGGACTTCCTAAACGTTCCCGATTCCTACTACCTCGATCTTCAGGACCGCGTAGGTGCTATCGATGAGGACATCGAGGTACTGAAAAAGTATAAGATTCTGGTAGACCGGGACGATGAAGGCTATTTGCTCCAATTGTTCACGAAGCCACTTATGGACCGCCCGACCGTCTTTATTGAGATTATTCAGCGCAAAGGTGCAACAAGCTTTGGAAAAGGAAACTTTAAGGCATTGTTTGAAGCGATAGAGCGCGAGCAAGAGCACAGAGGAACCTTATAAACAGAACCCCTAATAAGTACAGCATGATCGAAAATCAAGCAAACGATCCTTCAAGAACTTCCTGGATACCCGTTCCAGAAAACAGTGATTTTCCCATTCAAAATTTACCTTTCGGTGTCTTTATTCCAGAGGATGATATCATTACTACGGGAACACGCATAGGAGATACAGCGATTGATTTAAGTGCCCTACAACAATTGGGCTATTTTAAAGGAATTGATTTGCCGGACGATGTGTTTTTGCAGGATACTTTAAATGATTTCATTGCTTTGGGCCGCCCGACATGGCGCCGCATCAGAAACCGATTAGCGGAACTTTTCGACGAAAACAACACGACGCTCAAAGCAAATGTTGCGCATCAAAATCAGGTGCTTTTTCCTGTAGATCACGTACAAATGCTCATGCCGGTATTCGTTCAAGATTATACAGATTTTTATAGCTCCATCGAGCACGCAACTAATGTAGGCAAGATGTTCCGCGATCCGGAAAATGCCTTATTGCCCAACTGGAAACACATTCCAGTAGGCTACCACGGCCGCAGCTCGTCTATTGTCATCAGTGGCGTAGATCTCCACCGTCCTAAGGGGCAGCGCATGGCGCCGGGAGCGGATGCGCCGACTTTCGGTCCGTCTGTTCGTATGGATTTTGAATTAGAAATGGCCTTTATTACAGGAGAAGGAAAGCCCCTCGGCCATAGAATTAAGGCAGAAGAAGCCGAGGAATACATCTTTGGAATGGTGGTCTTTAACGACTGGAGTGCGCGCGATATTCAAAAATGGGAATATGTACCACTAGGACCGTTCTTAGGTAAAAACTTTGGCTCGAGCATGAGTCCTTGGGTCGTTACGATGGACGCATTAGAGCCGTTTAAAGTAGAAGGACCACAGCAGGACCCACCAGTTTTACCGTATCTGGAGACCACCGGGAAGAATAATTATGACATTCAACTGGAAGTGGGTTTGACGCCTGAAGGCAAAACGGAATCGGTCATTTCAAGGTCCAATTACAAATACATGTATTGGAACCAGCGTCAACAATTGGCGCATCATACCGTCAACGGCTGTAACATCAATGCCGGCGATATGATGGCATCAGGGACAATCTCTGGACCGACAAAAGACAGCTATGGATCAATGCTAGAGCTTAGCTGGGCGGGAAAAGAACCCATCACGTTAGATACGGGGGATACCCGGACGTTTATCGAAGACGGCGACACGGTTACCATGCGCGGCTGGTGTACAAACGGTACCACTAGAATTGGCTTTGGCGAGGTACGCACTACGCTGTTACCGGCCATAGAAGATTAAGCGAACAAGGACCTTTTCCGGAAAAGGTTGGGCGCTTTTTTATAACTTGGGTATACCCAACTACAGTACCTATTATGTCAGAAAAACACACCTACATCTCCAAGGTTGTGGCCGGCGCCACTGAAGCCATTGAGGGATTAGAAGATGGGATGAATGTGATGTTTGGCGGATTCGGCCTTTGCGGTATTCCCGAAAACAGCATTACAGCCATTAAATCCGCCGGGATCAAAGACATTACTTGTATTTCTAACAATGCAGGTGTGGACAACTTTGGTCTAGGATTGCTGCTTCAAACCAAGCAGATTAAAAAAATGATAGCCTCTTATGTGGGTGAGAACGATGAATTCGAGCGACAGATGCTGTCCGGCGAGCTCGAAGTTGATCTTATTCCTCAAGGAACATTGGCAGAACGCTGTCGCGCTGCTGGAGCTGGAATTCCTGCTTTTTATACACCCGCAGGCTACGGTACAGAGGTAGCGGAGGGAAAAGAAGTACGTGTGTTTAACGGCAAGCCGCACATTTTAGAACATGCTTTTGATGCCCCTTATGCATTTGTTAAAGCGTGGAAGGGCGATAAAGCCGGCAATCTCATTTTCAAGGGAACGGCGCGCAATTTTAATCCCATGATGGCCATGGCAGGTAAAATTACTGTGGCAGAGGTGGAAGAACTGGTTGAAGTGGGCGAATTAGACCCGAATAGTATTCACATTCCCGGAATCTTCGTACAGCGCATTTTCCAGGGAGTGGACTACGAGAAACGAATAGAACAACGCACCGTGCGTTCTAAAAGCGAATAACCATGGGATTGAGTAAAGATCAAATTGCACAGCGCATTGCCCAAGAACTTCGCGACGGCTGGTACGTAAACTTAGGGATTGGTATTCCCACCTTAGTGGCAAACCATATCCCGCAAGGTATCAACGTGGAGTTTCAAAGTGAAAATGGAATTTTGGGTATGGGACCCTTTCCTTTTGAGGGCGAGGAAGATGCCGATTTAATCAACGCGGGTAAGCAAACCATTACAGCACTGCCCGGTGCAAGTTTCTTCTCCAGCGAGCTTAGCTTCGGGATGATTCGTGGCCAACACGTACAGCTCACTGTTTTGGGCGCCATGGAGGTTAGCGATAGTGGAGATATTGCAAACTGGAAGATTCCTGGAAAAATGGTGAAAGGCATGGGTGGTGCTATGGATTTAGTGGCTTCCGCAGAAAACATCATCGTAGCCATGCAGCATACCAACCGCAAAGGAGAAAGCAAACTCCTCGGCGATTGTTCGTTACCGCTTACCGGTGTTGCTTGTGTGAAGCGCATTGTAACCGATTTAGCCGTACTAGAAGTGGACGCTGAACGTGGCTTCGTCTTGATTGAGCGCGCACCTGGAGTAACAGTGGAAGAAATCAAAGAAAAGACCGCAGGTCGCCTAGTAGTTGAAGGTGATGTACCGGAAATGAAATTTTAAGGCCTTCGCCGCGGAATAAAAAAGGCGCCTGAGGGGCGCCTTTTTTGTTTAGTCTAAGCGCAATGATAGCGGTTACAGGACGATTTCTTTCCTTACATAGTAAGTAAGTACTCACTCATTTATTATTAATTCACGTAAACCGCGCAACAATACTGAAGCACTTGCTTCGTCTCCTCGAAACTCTAGCAATAACGACCGTTCCAAGATTTCTATAGCCGTGCGAGCTACGGCTTCATCGGCACCATGACCGACACTCGAAATGGCCCAACGCAAACGCTCTAAAACAAAAGTGTCTACGGTGCGACTTTCTGGATTTTCTTGTGTCATACGGATCATAGCTACCCAAGCCAGAACCTCTCTTAAGTCCCCAAAAACATTGAGTTGAATAGCCGTGAAAGAGCGTAAGACTTCAGTGGGATCCGCATCATTTAAACGACCGTAGATTAGTGAGGCACGGGCGCGCGATCCTGCCGACAGAAGTGCTGAAGCCAATCCTTTTTTTGATTTAAAGTGCCGAAAAATCAGTGCTTCACTCACACCTGCGTGCGCAGCAATTTTCGCTGTCGATACGGTAGAAAATCCGTGCGCAGCGATGAGCGTCTGAGCGCTTTGAAGTAGGGCTTGCTGTTTTTCCGTCATTGTAAGTGTTCACTTACAATAATACAAAAATTTAGAATTCGGAATTAATGCGCCTCCAGCCAAGTTTTCCCGGTTCCCACTTCGGCAATCATCGGTACAGCTAAATCCACGGCGGCCTCCATTTTTTCAACAACCAATGCTTGGAGGACCTCTAATTCTTCTTTGACCACATCAAAGACCAGTTCATCATGTACCTGAAGCAACATCTTCGACTTTAATCCCTCTGCACGCATAGCTCGATCAATCTCTATCATAGCAAGTTTTATAATATCTGCTGCAGAACCTTGAATAGGCGCATTTACCGCATTTCGTTCGCTGTGCCCCCGAACCACCGCATTGCGACTCTCAATATCTTTAAGGTACCTGCGTCGACCCGTTATAGTCTCTACATACCCATTTTCGCGTGCAAAAGCGACCTGGTCATCCATATAGGATTTGATTCCCGGATACGTTCGGAAGTAACCGTCAATCGCGGCTTTAGCTTCTTTACGACTCATATCTGTTTGCTGACTTAAGCCGAAAGCGCTAACACCATAAACAATACCAAAATTGACTGTTTTCGCATTGGAACGTTGTTCGCGAGAAACTTCTTCCAATGGCACTTCAAAAACCTTCGCTGCAGTAGCCTTGTGAATATCCTCACCGTTGCGGAAGGCTTCGATCATCGCAGTGTCCTTTGCCAAAGCTGCAATCACGCGCAATTCTATCTGACTGTAATCTGCCGCTAGCAACAAATGTGTCTCGTCAGCAGGAATAAACATGGCCCGCACACGACGACCGTTTTCTGTCCGGATAGGAATGTTCTGAAGGTTGGGGTTGGTTGAACTCAATCGTCCTGTTGCAGCGACCGTCTGGTTATAACTGGTATGAATCCGCCCGGTTGAAAGATGGACCAGTTCCGGCAGCGCATCCACATAGGTACTCTTCAGTTTTTTTAACTCGCGGTAGGTTAAGATGGAATCCACTATCTCGTGTTTGTCTCTGTATCCCTGCAAGATGTCCTCCGATGTGGCGTATTGGCCTGTTTTTGTTTTCTTAGGCTTATCCGATAATTTCAAATCTTCGAACAAGACCTCACCCAATTGACGTGGAGAGCCCACATTAAATGGTCTACCGGCCAATGCTACAATAGTTTCCTCCAGCTTTTCTATTAATTGGCCCAATTCAAGACTGTAACTGTTCAATGCACCAACGTCCACCTTAATCCCCTCCCGCTCCATGCGCGCCAGGACGGGTACCAAAGGCATTTCAATATTTTCAAACACCTTCGTAACGCCTGTTTCCTTCAATTTTGGTGCAAAAACCTCCTTCAACTGTAGTGTAATATCTGCATCCTCCGCGGCATAATCAGTTACCGCTTCTAAAGTCACCTCGCGCAAGGTCTTCTGCGTTTTACCCTTTTTACCCACCACACTTTCGTAAGAAATGGTCGTGTAATTCAAATAGGTCTCCGCGAGAATATCCATTTTATGGCGCATATCCGGCTGCAACAAGTAATGTGCAATCATGGTATCGAACAAGGGACCGCGTACTTCCACTCCATAATTCAGTAATACACCTATATCGTACTTTAAATTCTGACCAATTTTACGTACCGATTCCGATTCAAAAAACGGTTCAAACGCAGCGAGCCATGGTTGTGCTGCATCGCGCTCTTCGGGCAGAGGCACGTAATAGGCTTTACCCGCTTCGAAAGAGAAACTAATACCAATAAGCTCGGCCGAGCGAATATCTAACGAGGTGGTTTCCGTATCGAAACAAACTTCTTCTTTCTGAAGTAGTAATCGGCCCAGTTCTTGGGCTTCAGGTAAAGTCTCTACGCTCTGATACAGGTGGTCTGCAGTGGCGATTGACGTTCTACCGTTTGAGAGTTCTGTTACTGCAGCCGTCACTTGTGGCTCACCGAAAAGACTCATTTGGTCATTACTGGCCAATTCCACTTTCTTCGTTGGCGCAGGCTTAGCACTCACTTCATCTGAAGCTTCCCGCTGCAATCCCAATCTTCTTCCTAGTGTCCGAAACTCTAATTCCTCGAACAAATCCAAAAGTGCATCTTGATCCCATGGATCGCGAGTAAGTGTTTTAGGATTCAAGTCTATGGGCACTTCGAGAATAATCCGAGCCAGTTTTTTCGAGAGAATCCCTAATTCTGCATTATCGCGGATTTTCTCGCCTAGTTTTCCTTTGATTTCATCTGCATGGGCCAACGTTTCTTCCAAAGAACCGTACTGCTTTAAAAGTTTGGACGCCGTTTTCGCACCAACACCGGGTAGGCCGGGAATATTATCCACAGCATCCCCCATCATACCGAGGTAATCGATCACCTGCTCAACACGATCAAGGTCAAACTTCTCACAAACTTCAGCTTCACCCCAAATCTCCGGCGGATTACCGCCTCGGGCAGGACGGTACATGAAAATATTCGGTGACACCAATTGGCCAAAATCCTTATCAGGAGTCATCATATAGGTCGTATAGCCTTCCTGTTCCGCTTGCTTCGCTAAGGTTCCGATCACATCATCGGCTTCGTAACCTGGAACTCCAATGGCGGGAATTTTAAATGCTTCCAACAACCGGTGAATGTATGGCACTGCGAGCTTAATCGCCTCCGGCGTTGCATCTCGGTTGGCTTTGTATTCAGGAAAAATCTCGTGACGTTCGGTTGGCTCCGGTAAATCGAAACAAACGGCAATGTGTGTAGGGTTTTCTTTCGACAACAGGTCTAGAAGTGCACTCGTGAATCCATAAACTGCACTGGTATCTATACCTCCAGAAGTTACTCGAGGATTTTTCGCGAAGGCAAAATATGCCCTGAAAATCAGCGCATAAGCATCTAATAAAAACAGTTTTTTCTCTTGATCTGGTGTTTCTTGACCCATGGAATAGATTTTGCGAGTGGCTACGGAAAAATAAGGGAAGTAAGATAGCTACTTCAATGCAAATACCGAGTTTTGCAGTCGAAACAATCCTAATCGCATGGCGTTGTTATTAAGCATCCACACAGATATTATGATCTTCAGAATATTCTTCACCCTCGGGTTCGTGCTCGCCATCGACCTTTACGCATACCAAGCCTTTAAAACCGTCTTCCGCAGCAGTGCTACACCCTATGTCTATTGGAGCATTACTATTGCCTATATCATCTTCTCCATCGTAATGGCAACTGTGATGACTAGTGGGAAAGTCGACTATAAATACCTAGGTCTTCTGATGGGAGTTTCTGTATTGCTTGCTGTACCAAAACTCATTGCCATTGGCCCGCTGCTTATCGAAGATGTAGTCCGATTAGGTCAATTTATTTTCCGCGGCGTAACGACCCAACCCACGGTAATGCCTGAGCGTAGAGCCTTTATTTCAAAATTAGCGCTTGGGCTCGCTGCCATCCCCTTTTTAGGTATCATAGATGGTATTTGGAAAGGACGCTACCGCTATCGCGTCATAGCACATACACTCGAATATGAAGACCTGCCCGATGCATTCGACGGATTCACCATTGCTCAGATTTCAGACATCCACAGCGGTTCTTTTGACAATACAGAAAAGGTGCAATATGGCGTCGACATGGTCACAGAACTAGGAACCGATTGCATTGTATTCACCGGCGACATGGTCAACAATACGGCCAGCGAAGCAGAACCGTGGATACCCGTTTTCCAACGCTTAAAAGCTAAATCTGGGATTTTTTCAATTTTAGGAAACCACGATTACGGCGATTATTGGCGCTTTCCTTCACCAGAAGCTAAAGTCGCCAACATGGATAGATTAAAAGAAATCCACGCTGAAATGGGTATGGATCTTTTACTGAACGACAGCCGCTATTTCGAACGAAACGGTTCAAGATTATACCTGGCCGGAGTTGAGAACTGGGGATTGCCACCGTTTCCGCAATACGGAGACTTAGATACGGCCTTAGAACAAATCCCTGAAGATGCGTTCACTGTGCTTCTTAGCCACGACCCGTCGCATTTCGACGCCGAAGTCAAGCAGCACTCGAATAAAATACACCTTACATTGAGTGGGCATACGCACGGAATGCAGTTTGGTATCGAAATCCCTGGATGGATCAAATGGTCGCCTGTAAAATTCAAATACCCAAAGTGGGCGGGACTATACCCGGAACAAGACGGGAGAATATTACACGTAAACCGTGGATTTGGTTTTTTAGCCTTTCCAGGACGCGTGGGGATGTGGCCTGAAATAACGCACATTACCTTAAAAAAGAAAGTCGTTTAGAATCGGTCCTTGTAGAGCTTCGACATGAAGTAAATATGCGGTAAGCTAATGGCGCTGAGGAATACTAAAAAGTAACTCGACCAAGCCAGAAGGGAATTCTTGTCAAATCTAAATACTAGCAGAAACAGGACCACTGCACCTATTGTAAACGGCATAGCTTTCATCCACATTTCAGTATTCGTCCATTTGTGTGACAATTTTAAGTGGTTCCAACCCGACAGACTGTGTTGTAGGACAAAGTAAATTCCGAAAGCCGTAGCCAACGGTAAGTAAGCCGTCAAACTGAGCGTTACCATGGCAACCACCCAAGGAATGGAGCGAAACCAAATGCCCATAAAAAGTCCGAGTGACAGGGCCATTCGATAAACCATATTCATGAATTCCGTGGACCATGTTACTTTACCAATACCCATGACTTCAAGCACTGTATTCACTTCCATCGAATGTGGTATAAGTATCAGCGTCAATAGTAAAGTCCCCCACAAAAACGACAGACCGATACTAGGAAAGCCCCATTCACGTAGGTCTGTTTCTCCAAAATGCCATGCACTGTAAATCAAAAAGGCAAGTAATCCTGTTACAGGACTCGCCGCCCAGAATAAAATAACCATCAACATAATGAAGCAGTAACGCAAAATAAACTTCGGTAACCGTTCCTTATTCGCGTGGCTGTAACCGTCCAATGCACCATGAGGTATACCGTACAGGAATAGCAAGAAAACAAGTACCGCTTGTAACCCGTAGGAAACGGAGCTTGGCAATAAAGCTTCGGCAACTAAAGCCAGCACAGCGAATAAAATGGGAGCCCAGCGGGAAGGCTTGGCTACTACAATAGCTACAAATGATGCAGCCAACGCCCATAAAAATTTCATAATAGGTAAACGTGCGAACATGCTTAATTCCCATTTAAATGACGACTTCTCATCTAAGAATTGAAAGACCTTATTCGCTTTCTGAGACGCGAACAAGGATTCAAAGATTTCCTTGCCCCAATGCGGTTTGTGTTTCAAGATGTGCAGCAACAGGTGGTCATAAAAATTAAAACGATTCAAATCACTTTTAGGCAGGCGCAACCATGAAGAATCAGTACGCTCTTGTGCGATACCTTGTGCCAATTCCTTGGCATGCTCAAACATGCTCTTAAAGGCATACCCTGTAGTCGACTTCACTCTTCCCGCCCTCGCTCCTGTTGAAACGATACGTGCATCTTGATTTTTAACCTCGGCGTATTGTGTCATCGGGATTACTCCACGTTCTTCATGCTCTACTTCAAAGGACAAACCCCTAGAAAGTAGGTAGTTTCTGAGGTGATTACTCGCCAGTTCATGCGGTAATTGTTCGCTCCCGAATCGAGTCATTTCAACCAATGCTTCTTTAGTGTCGGTTGGAAGGACGTACATAAATTGAGTGAAGCCATTCTGAGGAATGCCAAAATCCATCAGTGTCATTTGATTCGGGGTCCAGTAATCTTCCTGAATTTTTACACGCCAACCCACGAAACTTTGTAAAACTAATGGCCCCATGGGCTCTTTAATGTTGGGAGGTCTACTATCATATAGCTGCTGAACTTCCCAAGAATAATCGCCGCTGGAGACAACAACACCTTCCTGCTCTGCCTTTAGTCCATCAACAGCGCCTCTTATCCATGTTACATTGTCATGCGATTGTGCTATACGTTTAACTTTCTTGTATAGCGCAATGCTTTCAACCATATAGTAATGTTGATCTTCAAACGATTCTAAACCATCGCCCGTATCAACGGTGTCCCACTGATGGTACATGACATCTTTGAGCTGCGTGCGTATTTCATGTTTCGCGTCTGCCCAAAAACAATACGTTTTATCGTTTTTCAATTTCGCGTCGGGCTCTAAAATGAGAACATTCAGCGTACGGAGTAAATTCTTTCGCTCTAATTCAAGCAAAAGCAACCCATTTGCTGCCCCCATTCCAAGAAATCCTATATCGTACCGCTTCATTGATTAAATGTCGATTTGACTCTTTATATTTATCCCAACAAATCCTTGCCGTTTTTGTTCTATCATCAGTGCTAAATAGATGTATAACAGGGTGTTTCGAGTATATTAAGGCCCTATTATGAGTGTTTAAACTCAATTTTACGGTGTCGTGAACAAAACTATTATTCGTAAGTTAAGTGGTAGTTATAACCTTTAATATTTTAACACCATGTCATTATTTTTAGACGGATCTATGGGATTCGATCCGAACGATTACGTATCGTTCACATTCTTCGCCGGTTACATGGCGATGCTAGCCGCTTCGGTATTCTTCTTCTTCGAAAGAAGTAGAGTTGCAGACGAGTGGAAAACTTCAATGCTCGTTAGTGGGCTTATTACTGGTATTGCAGCAGTGCACTACTACTACATGCGTGATTTCTACGCTGCCGGTAATGGAAGTCCAGTTGTTCTACGTTATGTAGACTGGACCCTAACTGTACCACTTATGTGTGTTGAGTTCTATTTGATCACCAAGAAAGCTGGTGGTACGAAGTCAATTTTGTACAAACTGATCATAGCTTCAGTTGCAATGTTAGTTACCGGTTACATCGGTGAAGCATTTTACGCAGATGACACTGTTTCTTGGCTATGGGGTGCTATTTCTGGTGCTGCTTACTTCTACATCGTATGGATGGTATGGAAAGGAGACGTTGCGAAATTGGCGAACAACGCTGGTGGTGCAGTAGCAAAAGCGAACGGTGCTCTTGCGAAATTTGTAATCATCGGTTGGGGTATCTACCCTATTGGTTACATCCTAGGTACTGCTGGAGGTTTCTTCGGTATGGATCTTGGTATCGCAGCAAACGAAGAAGTACTAAACTTGTGCTACAACCTTGCTGATGCAATCAACAAAATTGGATTTGGTCTTGTTATCTATTCTCTAGCGATCAGCTCAGAGACAGAAGCGGCTTAATCATACGTTTCAGAGTGTTAGTGAGCCCCACGATGAAAATCGTGGGGCTTTCTTTTTTTAAAGAATGCAAACCGAGACAACCGTGGATGAGCTTCAGTCGTATTTAATTCATAGCGTGTTATTTTTAAACAATGAAATTTAAACTCCTTTACCTACTTCTATTCTTTGCGCCTTACACTCAGGGTCAGATCACAGGCATTCATTCCTACGCTATCGATCTTACACAAGTGGAAGAGGATCGCGTTAAAGTAACTGTTGATGCCTCATTAGTTCAATGGTCCAATTCTGAACAAAACATTTATAATTTTCATTTTCCATCTACTATTCCAGGCACCTATGCAACGCTTGACTATGGCAGGTTTATACAGCGTTTCCAAGCCTATGGAACTAATGGAGAAGAGCTCAAAGTAAAAAACAAGGGCAATACTTTTAGGATTTACGGTAGACCGGAACGTCTTGAATACTGGGCGGATGATACCTTTGACGCACGAATTCGCAAGAACAAGGTTTTTGAACCGGCCGGTACTAACAATCAAGAGCGTGCAAATTTTCTTCTCAACGCAGCCGGATACTTTGGTTTCTTTGAAGGACAGGAGGAACTGCCCGTATCTCTAGAAATCACTAAAAGTCCCAGTCTATATGGCCTAAGCGCCATGGATAGCTACAGTTACGGCAATACTCAGAATTTTTATGCGCGCAATTACCATCACTTCTTAGATTGTCCAGTTATGGTTAGTAAACCAGATACCACCTCTTTCAAGTTGGGCGATGCTAAAGTAACCATAGGAGTATTTACAGAAAATGGACGAGAGCTGTCTCAAGATATTTATAAGCAAGTAGAAACGAGTATGAAGGCTATTGAAGCCTTCTTAGAAGGGGATCTGCCCGTCGAGAATTATGCCTTCATCTTTTATATCAAAGATCATACAGAGTTCGAAAGTCTATTCAGCGGAAAGGAAATAAAAATAGGTACCCTCTTTAAAGCTATTCGCAAACTGGCGGGCAAAGGTTTTGGAGCACTCGAACACGGCAATAGCTCAGTCTATTATTTACCTGATTTCGGCGGAACAACAGTCCTTGACGGAATGGCAGATGTTTGTATCCACGAATTCTTTCACATACTCACTCCGCTTGGACTGCACAGTGAAGAAATCGGAGATTTCAACTATATCGAACCGGAAATGAGTCAACATTTATGGCTCTATGAAGGGATCACAGAATATTTCGCTGGCATTAGCCAACTCAAAGGGGGCGTCATAGACGAAGAATCCTATGTACAGAGCTTACTTCGAGGAAAAATCCGTTCAGCGGATCGATACCCTACTAAAAAAATGTCATTCACTGAGATGAGTGAAAATGTATTAAAGAGGCCGTATAAAAAACAGTACGCCCAGGTATATCAACGTGGAGCACTAATGGGCGCCTTGCTTGATATTCGAATTATGGAATTAACGCAGGGGCAGAAAGACCTACATGATATCATACTTACATTGAGAGAAACCTACGGCCCAGAAAACAGCTTTAAAGACGAAACCATTATCAGTGAATTTGTTGCTTTAGTTCACCCAGAGCTTCAACAATTCTTTGACGATTACGTCACTGGACGCGAGGCGCTTCCTACTCAAGCGTATCTGAAAAAGGTCGGCATTGATTACAATCGTCGATATGAAGGTGCCGTTGTCATGGATCCCCTTCGCGACAATGGATATAAAACAAGAAGGATTCGTTCTGCAGACTACATTGAGGTTAAGAAAGTTTCAAAAGAAAACCCCTACCAGCTTCAAGAAGGCGACCGTATCATAAGTTACGGTGCGGAACTTGAAGATAAATATGGTGGGCTCGAAGAAGGGACAGCCATGACCTTTAAAGTAACTCGTGGGGATTCATCTTTCACCATTCCCTATACAATCAAGTATAGGGCCGGTTCTAAGAAGTATTTTATACGCTTCCAAAGAAACCCAACGGCTGAACAATTAGCCTTAAGAAAGTATTGGTTTAAGAATTAGTCCAAAAGCAAAACCAGCGTTTTGTGAAACGCTGGTTTTATTTGATGGTTAAAACATTCTCATTCCTTTATAACCAACTTAATCTTAGTTACTGCAGGTTGTGGTCCACCGCAATATCGGGGAGGGTTTAATGTGCTATTATTAGCTGCTCTGTGAATCTATTCGATGCTGAAGCCGCAGTTACATGATAAATACCGTTAGGCAACGATTGAATATCTAAACCAACCTTTGACCCGTCGTACATACGTTTTTCGCGAGTCCAAAGCTTGCCCGTAGTATCGTAAATGTATATGTCAAGAGGTGTCCCCGAAAGCCAAGCACCATCGATGAACAGTTCGTCATTCGCTGGATTAGGATACAACATGATTGGTCGCGATGCATCTTGCTCTGAAAGTCCAATTCCCTGAATAAATTCAAACCAATTCAAATTAAACTCCGAACCCACATCCAGTCGAAGCTTATAATCGCCTTGAGCCAGTATCCCTCCGGGCTGATTGGTTGTCTGCCATGTTTGCCAACCTCCCGTTGCGCTGAGCGAAATAGAGGGGAAACTTGTTACATAATTGCCTAAAGTATCCGTGAAAATGAACTGCATATTTACTCCCGATTGTGAAGAATGCCTGTAATCCACACTGTATGTAGCGCTGTTCAAAACTTTGACATCGTAAATAAGGTAATCACCAGCTCCCAAATAACCGATGTTTTGACCTCCGCCAATATCCGTAGTATTCTCTAGAGAGATGCCGTCCATACTCGAATACGCCTCTGCTTCAATTTTTCCCGGTATGACATGTACCGTCGGCAAGGTATTTTCAACCAACTCTTGACTAAACGACTGAACGTTAGTTCCATCCTTAGCTTTTAGCGTCGTTCCAGCATAGGATATTTTTATTTCATCTAAGAAAGTAAGCGCCTGCCCAACTTCAATAAGCACATTACGCGAATTCGATAAACTTTTAGTTATCGAGGTCACTGTTGCCGGCACTCCATTTACTGTTACGTAATAAGATGCAGCGAGACCAAGATTGGCAGTATCAAGAGGTTTATTAGTTTGTACCTCTATCGTGGTATTATTGTAGGTTACCGCATGTACATAATCGGCAGTGATCGTAGTCGTTGCACCGGTGGCTACGAACTCAAAACTAGTGACATTAAACCCGCCTGAATTCGCTACAAAACGGATCTTCTTATCCGTAGAAGAAAGAACAACATTAGGAATAGTCTTGGTAGACATAACGGTCCAACTACCTGTGTTCGTAGCGTAATAGTTCGGTGTTAAACGCACACCATCCGCTTCGAAATAAAAATTCCCTCCTGTAGAACCGCTGCAACCTTGTCTAACTTTAATAGTGTAGACACTGTCTTGGGGGATATTGACGCTGTAGCTCATCCAGTCTTCTGTATCTACAAACCCTACCATGTAGCCATTGCTATTAACGGCATCAGTAAATTTCTCAATATCTACACCGTCATTTCTATACGTCCATCCGGAATTCCAAGATGGCGGGGGGTTAAGTTGATACGACTCTGTATCGAAATACGCCTCTCCTAATGGACCCATATCGTATTCTGAGGCGTGCACTACGCCTGGTAAATCATGTGTTTTCCAAGGGAGGGACGTCGGGTCCTGAACTTGACGGAACATCGCGTCAATAACCCCTCGGTTATACGTGCAATTCTGAGCTTTCAAATCCGTTGTCAACTGCATCAGCGTTGCTGTCGCAGCAGCTACAGATGGCGCCGAACCATTACCGCTCCAGTAATCCAATAAATCTTGATAGCCCGCAGACTTTGTTATACTAAGTGGAGCGTTGATTGTTTCTATCTTTTTTAAAGGCCACCACGCCCATCCTACACCTTCTGCCTCAAATAAACTAATGAGCCCTGTATACCATGCGTTTGAATTTTCGCCAGACTCACCAAACCAGATGGGTACGTTATAAGTGTCCCTTAAATCTAATCCGTACTGAATGTCAGCAACACTATTAACGGGAGACCAATATTTGTGTGGAGAATACACCATATTATTATCCCAAGGGGGTGTTAAACCCGTGAACGTATTTGCAAACCAATTCCCCTCTATAAAAATCACATGATTCGTATCCACCGAACGGATACTGTCAGTGATATCCTCATACATTGATCTCAGTAGGGTTCCACCAGGTAAGTTCCAGTTGGGCTCGTTAATCAAATCATATCCGGCAATGGTTGTATCAGTGGCGTATCGCTCGGCTAGTTTGCGCCATAGTGAAGAAGTCTTGTTTCTGTTATGAACACTCTCCCACAGTGATGGCTTTGAAGGATCATAATCACTAATACCTTCATCATATCCTTGACCTCCCGGTGCGGCATGTAAATCGAGTATAACATACATATCGTTTACTCGGCACCATTTAACAACGGAGTCAAGCAGGTAAAAACCTTTAGTCAACCATGTATTTTGTCCTAAGACAGGTTCGTCCTCAATCGGTAAAGTAAACAGATTATAATGCATCGGAACGCGGACGGTATTAAAACCCCAAGCAGCCATAGAATCTACATCTGCCTTGTTAAAGTGGTTTTCTAACCATGCATCATAAAAAGCATCTGTTGCGGTAACACCAATAAGATCTTCGATGGTGTCTCTAATTTTGTGCTGCGGACTTGCAAACGAAGCCGTTTGCAACATGTAACCTTCTTGAACCATCCAACCACCGACACCCATCGATCGTATCAGTAGGGTATCTCCATTACCATCCAAAATTACCTTACCTGCAGTCTGAACGTATTGCCCTTTAAGTGGCGTTAATACACTTATGAAGCAAAACACCAAAAGCCTAACCAATAGATTCTTTTTCATTTCATTTAATGATTTAAACGGGTAACAAGTTCCATTAAAATCTCAATAATTACCGGCGAGACCGGAAGACAATAACTGGACACGGCTAAAGACCCTGAATATATTCGTCTAGAGCATCTTCTTTATCAAGCGCTATTTTCTTTTTTAATCGATATTTCGCTTTTTCGATAGCAGCCGGGCTCACATTTAAAACCGTAGCAATCTCTTTATTACTCATTTTCTGACGTATCAAATAACAGAGTCGAACCTCCCCTTTAGTGAGCTTCGGGAATTGCTTTATTAAACGCCTAGAAAATTCTTCGTGTAACTCTCGATAATTACGTTCGAAATGATCCCAATAATTTTCACTCTGTAATTCCCTATTAATCTCTCGAGTCATCGATTTTAGGAATGTTAATACTTCATCCGAGCGATTTTTCTGTTTACTCTCGCTTTCCAGACGCTCTTTGAACGAATGCAGGAGTTCTAACCTGCTCGACGTTTTTAATAATTGAAAGCTTAATTCTGTTTTTTGCTGGTTAGACTTGACCTCAAGCTCCGATGCTTTTGCCTTAAGCAACTCTCTTTCCGTCTCTACTAGTTTAAGGCGAGTTGACCTATACTTTCTGTCTTGATAAAAGGAAACAGCAGTGCCAATTAGAAGTATGATAAATACGAAAATTAATACTCTGAACCAGGATCGCTGGAAAAGAAACGACTTTATTCTAAAGGAAATTAAGACTGTTTTTTCAACCGCATTGGCTCCGAGAGAACGCACCTCTAATAGATACTTCCCTGGCGGCAACTCTTGCAAGTCAATAGTGCGGGTTCCATAAGGCAACTCCACCCAGTAATCACCGAGCTCTTTGATTCTGTATGCATTACTTATACCATTCCGAAGCGTACTGCCGGCCAATTCGAAATTAAAACGCACAGATTTAGTTCCTGCCGCGAATTCTACCGTCCGCGCTGAAGAGGTGCCATCCTTAATAATGGGTATAGCCACTGGGAGATTATCCGCAAATACTCCCGTAATAAGTATTGGAGGAATCGCTGCTGCAGAAGAATCTTCAGTTGAAATTTCAACAACGCCTTGAGTACCTCCTAACAATAGGCGTTCCCCATTCCATAACAAAGCTTTTCTATTCGAGAGACCTACTTGCAGTTCATCTAGCTCTTTGAACACTTCATACGACCATTCTAATTGGTCATTTATTTTGATCTCCAAAAGGCCGACACTTGTTGCGGCATACACTCTTCCCTTTTTTTCGCTAATGGAATAGCAATTCACAAACGACTCTTTCCCAATAATTGTATCGATGACTCTGCCCTCATCAATCACTAATACCCCACTGCCTTCGGTACCTACGAGCTTATAATTTAGATAAGTCTCAATATCCAAGACTGAATTCTTTATTGGTATGCTCTGGATAGCGCCTTGTCTTGAGAGCGTATAAATACCTTGAAATTCCGTACCTACCCAAAGTAAATTCCCATCAAACTCTAAATCCATTATGTTTCGGCCTACACGCCACGGGGTGTCAAATGGCGATGTGATTTTGGCTCCATCCCAGAATTGCAAGCCATAAAGCGTTCCAATCCATAAACTATCGCCCCAGGTTTTCTCCAAAGACCAAATGTTTGAATTTTCGAGTCCGCGTGAAGATTGAGAGTAGGCTAAGAAATGTTCTTTGATGGTACCAGATGTGTCCATCACAAATAATCCTTGACCCAGACTTCCAATCCACAATTCGTCTTGATAAAACTCAAGACTTGTAACAACGTTGGGTAAAAAGGGGTTGTCAAAAGTAGTGGGCTGCCAAATAGATTCTGTCTCTCGATAGCGCACGAGACCATCACCATCAAAACCAACCCATAAATCGTTATCGCTTACCATGCTAATGGCACTCTGAATGCTTGAAGCAACAAATTTCTTGGGCTTTGGAAGTAATGCTACCGCACTGCTGTTTACAGGGAATTGTGCGATACCTCCATTATAGGTTCCCAACCACAGCTCATCATACACTTTATATATCCCATAGAATTGATCCGTAATAATTCCTGAGGTAGGATCTTGTTTCGTGAAATGTTGAACAGTACTACCGTTCCATTCGTATACGCCATATCCATCCGTAGAAATCCAAACGTTGCCTTCATAAAAAATGGCATCACGTTGGGTTCCCTTTGTCGGAATCACCAATTCGTAAAACTCATTGCCTATCAGTTCAAAAACGCCGGTTCCTTCAACAGAAAAAATGACTCTCCCGCCAGATACATCCACCGATTTTCGAAACGAACTCACGCTTTTATTCGCCTCAAGCGCATAAACAGACGTTTGCGATTTCAGGTAGTACAGCAGGTGATCTCCGCTCGTCGCAATCCACAAAGTATCGCCTTGATCTTCAAAATCGAATATGAATTTTAAGTCCGCTGCATATTCATCAGATACGAAACGCTCCCATTCTTCACTGCCCAGTCTTAGTTGGAATATTCCGGAACCAGAACTTCCTGCCCATATAGTTCCTTCCGAATCTTGGTGAAGGGAGATTATTGACACCTCTCTTGGAAGTTGTGGAATCTTATTATCCGGAATAGGCCGAAGACTTTCAAGATCAACCCCCATTATGCCACCGAGCTGTAGCCCAATAAGTAGAACGGAATCTTGAGTGACCAGTAAGCTCTGGACATTGTTCGATCTACGAAAATCTGTGGAATCTAGAAAAGGAAAAGAGCGTGCCCGACCTTCATTGTATTTGTATAAACCGTCGCGAGTTCCTATCCAAACAAAACCCCAGTCGTCTTGAACTATCGAATACACTGTGGGATTGTTGAGTCCCTCAGCAGCGCCTATATGACGTATGGACTGGCCACTTGCAAATAGTGAACACGCAACAAAAAGAACGGTATATAAGAAACTTCGCATACAGCAATTTACAAATGAAAAAGGGACCCGTTACCGGGTCCCTTCAACACTTACTTACTAACTAAAAGGTAAGAACTAAGTTATTTAAGAGCAATGCGTACAACGCGCTCAGTCATTCCGTTTTGTACACGTACGATGTACATACCACGTGGCAAGGAAGCTACATCAAGACGCGTGTTCGCCTCAAAGTTTTGCTCCATTACCTTAGCCCCTGTTACACTGTAGATTGCAACAGTAGAAGCAGTACCAGTAGTGTTCTCAATGAATAATACATCTGATGCAGGGTTTGGCTTAACAACGAATTCAGCTGTTGCTTCATCGATGCCAATATTAGCGTTACCACACATTTCCCAACCGTGGATCTCCAAAGTTGTGTCAGCAGTTCCACCCAACATCATGTAACGGTTTGTAAATGCACCTTGAGTAATGGTACACACAGAATCGCTTGTTGCTGGATCAAAGTTTTCTTGAACTGCCCAGTTATCAGCTGTAAATTTCCACTCATATGCACCTGGCAATAGTGAAACAGTTGCTTCGTAAACACCATCACCGTCAGCGTCCGTCATTGGAGTAGCATCGCCACTCCAACCATTCATTGTACCAGAAAGATACGCATCAGTGAAAGAAGGTGAGTTTGTGCGGTCAGAACGGAACGTTACATTCACCGGTGAAGGTGGGGTAGTACACGATCCATCTGTTGAACACTGTCCAAAACAAGTTGTCAAGTGGAAGTCTCCGTAAAGCGCAGAACCAACACTACGGTCGTTATAGTTTGCGGGGTCACCACAAGGCTTTCCTGCAAGATTTTCCTTACATCCCCAGCTCGGACAGTTACCATTCATGAAGGTAAAGAACGAGAAGAAACCAGTATCACGTGGAAGTGTAATAGAGTATACTGAATCACCGATATGATGCATTAGGTTTTGACCTGGAGTACCAAAGCCTGAACCTCCACCTAGGAATACACCAGTAGAGTCAACAGTCTCGAATTCCATGTTTACTTGCATCGTTACATAAACTTGTCCTGCTTTAGCTGCACAAGATTCCCATGCTACACCAGGTAGAATAGTATCGCCAGTGAAAGCTGCAAAACGGTTCGTGTAAATACCAGAAGTCTTAGTACATGCAGTTCCTGAAGTCAAGTTTTCCTGACCTGTCCAACCGTCCAAAGTGAATTTGTACTCAATCGAATCAGCAGTCAAAGGAAGCGTTACGGTCCAGATAGAATCTCCTTCTGGATCAGTCATTGGGTTACAAGTACCACACCAACTGTTAAAATCACCATTAAGGTGCACAGTAGTGTAAGAACCTGAATAGTCACGCATATCAACGATAAACGTAACGTCTTTTTGTGCAAAACCCAACATAGGTAGGGCTAGCATTAATAAAGCGTAGATTTTTTTCATGTTAAGCATTATTTATAGTTAGTAATTATTGAAATACTCTGATATAATCCACCAGCATGTACTGGGGGAATGTTGTTGAAGGGCCGACTGGGCCTGGCCAGTTTCCTTCTACGGCAATATTCAGGATAAAGAAGAATTTCTTCTTAAACGCGCCTAGATTGGAGATGTTCAACGAATGATACTGAATATCATCGCGGTACCATTTAATTGAGCCACTATCCCAGACTATGGAGAACACATGAAATTCGTCATTGTATTTACCAAAAGTGAGGCTATTGTTCCCGCTATGCTCGGCATGACTCCCATTATTTGACCAATGCCCAGTTCCATAGACAGTACGATCATTATAACCATCACCTCCGATCAGCTCCATGACATCAATCTCGCCACAATCCGGCCAGCCTTCTGTAGAGAAATTATCGCCCAGCATCCACAATGCAGGCCATATTCCGGGTCCATAAGGAACTTTCGCTCGTATATCTATTCTACCGTATTTGAACGACTGCTTGCCTTGAGTGGTGATTCTTGCAGAAGTATATGGCGCACCTAAATGCGTTTCCTCTTTAGCTGTAATACGCAGATACCCCTGATCAAGCTCTGCATTTCTATTACCGCCCCGGTAGTACTGACTTTCGTTATTTCCCCAGCCCGAAGCACCAGTCTCGTAATTCCAATCCGCCAAATTCAAATCTGTACCTGAAAAATCTTCTTCCCAGACCAATGTCTTTCCTGGGTAGGAGTTCGGTGTGGTGTAGCCTATATCTTCGATAGGCGGGGCGCCGTCGTCATTACGTAATGTGATTGACGCATAAGGCTCCGGTATCGATACATTCACAGCATTACTGAAAGAAATCCAAAACGTCTCAGTCTCCTCAGACTCGTCATCTCCATAAATAGTAAGGGGGATAGACGCCATTGTCGCACCTTTTGGTATTTCTAAAGTGCCTTGCACGTGTTCAAAATCATCACCGGCAACGGCATTAACGTCGCTCGTAGTATAGTCGAGCGTGATTGTCCTCGCCGCAGGGGCGGAAAGAAAAACATCAAAGTCAACAGTTTTGGTCGCATTGCCCTCATCTATTTCAATACTGTACGCAGTGAGCTGAGGAACCGAAGGGGCCTCACAACCAACGGTTGCAAGGCCTACTGCGATTGTTATTGCTGTATGTCTTATGATTTGAATCATCTATTTTTATTCAGAATAGAGCGTGAAGCGCCAAAGGCCACCTCCAAAGTCACATTCAATTTCCATGTAACGGTCTCCCGCAACATCTGTCATCGATAAAATATCATACGTAACAGTCGTTACCGGAGAAGATACTTCACCACCATTCGCTGCCTTAGGTATGCCAATAAAAGCACCTAAACCGTTTACTTTTAATTGATCAGGAAGTGGACCATTGCCTGGTATAACCTCAAACGAATGCGTTCCACTAGCCCACGCATCGTGCGGGTAAGTCAAATTTGTCTCAGGCGTACATCCCTCAGCAGAGACACCCATGTACGTTTCAGCGTAAACATCTCCGTTCGCATCGTATTCCATTGTGCCGTCCTCACTGAAAATCCACTCATCATTGAACAAACATGGACGATCGGTTGGACCCGTTGCAGGGATTGCCCACCACGTTGTGTTAGCATCTGGACCAACCCAAAGTGAACCTTCTTGTGGTGCAAGTTTCCATGTTCTCGACGTACATTCTGTCAACCATTCCATGGCTCCAATACAAGGCATAGGACCGTCTTTCAAAATTTCAATCTGGCCCGTTGCTGACGCACTACCACCTTGATTGAAAACCGTGTGAGACACATCATACGTACCCATAGTTCCTATGAACACTTCAACACTTTCACCGGTATAAGTACCAACACCGTCGATTTCCCATTGGTATAGGAATGGATCACCGGTAGAAGTTGAAACCATTTGTACAGTGTTACTGTCAATGTAGGTTAAGGAGTAATCTGCTTGAGGGAGTGCCCCCAATTCTGTATGTCCCGCTTCGCTTGGTTCACAAGCAATGAAACCGAGAGCTACAAGACTAAATAGAGCTATTTTCTTTAACATCGTTATCGATTTTTAGTATCCTGGATTCTGAGTTAATACATCTGGTGCAGCATCAATTTCCTGCTGCGGAATTGGGAGGTAAGTATGCGTAGACGCAACAAAACCTTGATCACCCAATACCTCTGTGGCTTTACCGGTTCTAAGAAGATCAAAGAATCGGTGTCCTTCTGTCGCTAATTCCATACGACGTTCTGTGTAAATATCTTCAAGCAGTTGGCTGCCTGTGCTTGTTAAAGCAGCAAGGCCGACGCGGCTTCTCACCTGGTTTAAATACGTTCTTGCAGTACCTTCCGAACCACCACTCCTAACGATTCCCTCAGCAGCCATTAATAAAACGTCTGCGTAGCGAATTTCACGAATGTTATTTCCCCAGTTAAGAGCAGGATCGCCGTCTGGTGCAACATTTGATGCCATCGGAGCATATTTACGCATCCAGAAGCCTGTGTTCTGATACCCAGGTGTGTATTCTGCACCTGGTAATGCATCTGCGTCGATAATGGTGTAACCGTAACGTGGATCACCGTCCATAGCAGCCTCTAATTCAGTTGACACCGGACAGAAGCCCCATCCAGTCGCATAGGTAGGGCCGTTATAGTCGCGCATTCCAATAAACTGCACGCCAACGTTTCCTTCTCCACCGCCCCAGCCGAACGAACCCCAGTCTGAAGCTGAATTTTCACTGTAAGTAATTTCAAAAACACTCTCTGAAGACCACTCGCCCTCTGCAGACCATATATCAGAGTAGTTTGAGAGTAACGAATATTCACTTGACTGAATTACGGACTCACAAAGAGATGCTACTTGAGACATACTCGACTCATCGTTTTCGAAAAGTAGAACACGTGCTAAAAGTGCTTGTGCAGCACCTTTAGTTACACGGCCTAATTGGTTTGAACCAACAGAGGTTGGTAAATCTGCAATTGCCGCTTCAAGGTCAGAAACGATTAATGGATAAATTTGATCCGGACCTACCTGCTCAACTGTGTAATATTCCGATGCGCCCAGTGTGTGATCAATCAAAGGGATGTTCCCAAACAAACGAACGAGATCAAAATAAAACTTTGCACGGAGGAATTTTGCCTCTGCTTTGGTACGCGTTCTAAAGGCTTCGCTGGCATCTTCGATTTCGTCAATTTTCTCTAAGAATAGATTAGCGCGGTAAATGCCCTTGTACCCTTTTCTCCAGAAACCACGCTGTGGTCCTAGGTTCGGGGTTAATGTAAAGTTATTGTAGGCAACCCATGAAGGCTGATCAGATGCATCGCTACCTCCAGCATATGTGTCATCTGAAGCAACGTTCTGTAAGAATCTAAACATGGTGAAACCATATTGATCATTCCACTGTAGTACATCGTAAATACTAACCAAGGCTTCGAACGCCTGCTCTTCAGTCTGGTAGTAGTTCACCTCTAGTACACGGCCAACTGGTCTAGTATTCAAAAAGTCTTTTGAACACGAGCCCAAGATCATCGTAAGCGCTAGAAGCAAGCTTACCCAGATACTTTTTGTTTGGTTTAACTTATTCATGTTTTATTTATTTAAATGTGATGTTCAATCCTATTGTATTCACTCTTGCTTGCGGGTAGATACCTCTGTCTATACCGAAACCAGCACCGATTTCTGGATCAAATCCACTGTATTTAGTGAATGTAAGAAGGTTCGTACCGCTGTAGTAGATGCGCATTTTACGTAGACCAATGCGCTCAGCAGCTGGGCCCGTAATATTGTATCCAATCTGTAAAGACTTCAATCTGAAGAAGCTACCGTCTTCAACGTAGAAATCTGAACTACGTGCAAAGTTTCTATTTACATCGTTGAACGTAAGTCTTGGGTAGTCATTTGTAGAACCTTCACCTGTCCAGCGATCTATTGCTTTAGCAGGCATGTTTGAGGTTGGCAAGTCGTAACGGCGTGTCGCATTGTAGATCTGATTTCCAAATACTCCTTGACCGAAAATGTTTACATCCCAATTTTTGTAGCGCATATCGATCGTCAAACCGGCCGTCCAATCAGGCGTTGGATTTCCGATCATAGTTCTATCGTCTGCATCTATTACACCGTCACCGTTGACATCCACAAAACGGAAATCACCCGCTTGTGCCATCGGCTGCAGTGTATCACCATCTCCACTAGTGTGACTAAATACATCATCCATGTTTTGGAAGATCCCGTCCGTTTGATATCCGTAGAGGTAACCGATAGGCAAGCCTTCTGTAATACGAGTGATTTCGATACCCTGTGGTCCCCATCCAGCACCTGTCAAGTAACCGGCATCGTTACCAATCAATACGACTTCATTTTTAATGAAACTTGCATTTCCGCTAACACCGAAAGAGAAATCTTTACTGTAGCTGCGATCATATCCGAATTCAATATCAACACCTTGGTTCAACATTGAACCAACGTTTGCTGTAGAAGGATCATTACCGATATAATCTGGTAATGGCGGACGTGTTTTCATACCGTTCGTACGACGATTAAATACATCTACTCCTAAAACTAGATAATCGTATGCGCGAATTTCAGCACCCACATTTAGTTGAGCAACACTTTCCCAACGAAGATCTGGGTTCGCTACTTGCGCAGGCGTTGTACCATTTACTAACACCTCGTTCGCGCCGAACGTATATGAGCGACCACCAATGATAGTTGAAGCGTATTCCAGTGACCCTGCTGCGTCACTACCATTCAAACCGTAACCGGCCTTAAACTTCAGTGTGTTTACATTATCATAAACCCACCAGTTTTCCTTGTGAACATTCCACCCGGCGGATAACGAAGGGAAATAACCCCAACGGTTGTTCTGACCAAAGCGAGAAGAAGCATCTGCACGTAGAATTGCAGTTGCAACATATTTACCGTCGTAATCATAGTTCACACGACCGAAGTAGGACTCTATTGCGTAACGCTCCCACTTACCTCCGTAAACTTGCTCCGAAATTTCGTTACGGGCATAATCGATAGTAGCGTCTTGAAAATCTTGTGTAGGGACATCGCGCTTATTACCGCCGATGTAACGACCGTTTACTTCTTGAGCACTGTGCCCCGCTAGATAGTTAAGGTTGTGCTTGCCTACGCTGTGTGTGTAGGTTAAGGTATTATCCCAAATCCAAGTAAACCCTCTATTAAAACTAGAGTATACGTTATTTGTGTCTAATAGGTTTGTCGCATTCAAGTAGTGTGATGGCGTCATACCGTCATTACCCCAAAATGCGAGGTCAATACCCATGCTTGAGCGCGCTTTTAAACCCGGTAGAATTTCAAATTCAGCATAGGTGTTGTTGACGATTTTATCTGCCCAACCTACGTTATTAATCATACTGTATGCAGCGACCGGGTTCACTACTTCTGAAGTTACACGGTTAGAGATACCGAAAATTCCATTCTCATCACGAACGAGATTACCTCTAAGTACGCCACCTGAAGAATAGGGCGTTCCAGACAACACGGTCGGATTAGTTTCATACAATGGAGTGATTGGGTCAATGTTTAATGCACGACCTAAAGGCGACCCCCATTCTGTGTTTTCTGCAACACCATTACTTTGGTTGTGCGTATAAGCTACATTCCAACCAACTGTGAGGCGATCGTTTACTTTCGTTGTGGTGTTTAGTCGAGCCGCTAATCTTTCGTAGTATGATTTTCCTTCAGCAACGATTCCTTCTTGATTAAACGAACTAATGGATGCATAGTATGATCCGCGGTCCGTTCCGCCTGCGATGCTAATATCGCTATTTTGAATCACTGCGTTTCTGTTAAACACAGCGTCTTGCCAATCTGTACCTGCTCCGTATTGGCTAGGGTTACTGTAAGGAAGTGTCTGACCAGCTGCGCCGGCCATTTCATTTTGTAACGTAGCGTACTCAGTAGCGTTCAATACTGGCGCTTTCTTCCATGGATTCTGTAGACCCGTATATGAAGTTACCTTCACTTCCATCCCACGCGCTTTCGATCCATTTTTGGTTGTAATGATGATAACACCATTGGCACCACGAGCACCATAGATAGCGGCAGATGCTGCATCCTTAAGTACCTCAATGGTCTCTATGTCGTTAGGGTTCAAATAATCTATACCGCCACCAATGACAACGCCATCAATCACATACAAAGGATCTGAGCCGTTTATTGATGAAGTACCGCGTACACGAATCACTGCACCAGCACCTGGCTGACCGGAACTTTGAACGACGCTAACTCCCGACGTTCTTCCTTGCAGCGCAGTTTCAACGCGTGGTAATACGATATCCTCTAAGTCTTCCGACTTAACACTCGATATCGCTCCAGTAACATTTGACTTCTTCTGCGTTCCGAATCCGACAACGACAACTTCGTCTAAAGTAGAAGCCGCTTGATCATAGTCGAGCTGAATGCTCACATTCTTCGAAGCACCTAAGGTTACATCTTTCGAAATATATCCTACAAAAGAAACCGTAACGGTCGACCCTTCCTTGGCATCAAGCGTCCATCTTCCTTCCATGTCTGTCATAGCAGATTTCTGTCCCGCCTTGACTACAGCGCCTGGTAGAGGTGAGTTGTCAGCAGCATCTACGACTGTTCCTCGGTACTGAGCGCTCAGTTGCGCAGAGCATCCCACAAAAAGTAGGACAAGGAAAGACGCGATGAAATGTTGTCGTTTGTTCATTGTGTCGTGTTTTATTGATAAAGTGTAATTTGTACACTGCAATGTGCTAATGAATTATTCAAGGAGCAACTTCTGTAACCGGACAAATGCCGGACAATTAGAAGGATTTCTAGGTTTTACGGCCTATTAGCCGCGCTTACAGGGTAAAGGTACGTGAATTTTATTCTAGAAAATCATCGATATCTCGACGTTCTTTTTTTGTGGGCCTTCCCGCCCCTTTTTGACGACTTACGTTGCGTGCCAAGCGAAGAAAATTCTTTTTATCTAGCTCAATCTGAGGCGTTTGATTGCTTACCAAATCTGCGACGAACTTAGCGCTCACCCTGCTTTTGGGCAACCCAATTACTTCATAAACCTCATCATATCCATGGCGCTTAAGCGTAAACACATCCCCTTCCTTAACCTCTCTCGATGGTTTAACCGGCACTTCCGACATCAAAACCCGGTTATTACGGATCTGCTCACCCGCCAAGGTGCGGGTTTTGAACAATCGGACACACCATAAGAATTTGTCTATACGCATGTCCACAAAATTGCACGTTTTCCACTAATTTCAAGCCTTCAAGATTAAAAATGATCGAATGAAAAAATTCGCACTCCTCGGGGCCGTTAGCCTGTCTATATTTTTTGCCTGCCAAAACGCAGACGAAAGTGCCGCCGCCCAAAAAAATGAAAGTACAAGTGCAATGAAAAATTCTAAAAAAGGATATCAGTTATATACCGTGCGCGAAGCACTTACTGGAGCAGACTCGATTGAAGCTACCCTTCAATCCACGCGTGCTATGGGTTATGAGAAAGTCGAGAGCTTTGGCTATGTGGACGGTGGATTTTTAGGACTGAGTACAGCAGCGTTCAATAAGGCCATTGCAGATGCCGACCTTATAAGTCCATCGGGACATTATATGCCATCTGAATTGGAAAGCACAACTCTGGGAACTATTGATCCGCGCTCCATAAATCAATTCTTAGATGCTGCTGAAGCGCTCGGACAAAAGTGGGTCATTATTCCTTGGATGAACGAAGCGTGGAGAAATAAGGAAGGGTACGATCATTTGATCGAATACCTTATCCAATTAGGAGACGCAGCAGCGCAGCGCGGCATGGTCGCTGGCTGGCACAACCACGAATTCGAGTTTGAACCTTTAGAGCCCAACCAACCAGGCACTCCCCTTGCCTATGAATACCTATTGAACGCCCTAGAGGGAACCAACGTCGTCTTTGAAATGGATATGCATTGGGTCGCCTTCGCTGGACAAAATCCTGTAGAATGGATGACCAATTATCCCGGTAGATTTCCGTTGTGGCACGTAAAAGATTTTGCCGCAGATACCGCGACACAGGTTCCTGTGGGGCAAGGTGTTCTGGATTGGGCGGAAATATTTGCCATGGCAGAAACAGCAGGACTCGAACACTATTATATCGAACAAGACTTCTGTGCAGCGGACAAAGCTGTTCAATGTCTTCAGGAAAGCATAGAATGGGTGAACGAGCAGCCCTTTATAAATTAAACTAAACCGCTCAAGCAGCGTTAACAATACAACGAACACAACTGACCTATGTACGGAGGATTAAAAGACCATTTGACTGCACAACTTGAAGAGATCACAGCAGCTGGCTTATTCAAGCGCGAACGTGTCATTACAACACCCCAAGACGCCATCATCAAAACTACTGAAGGCGAGGAGGTGCTGAATTTTTGTGCGAACAATTATCTTGGACTGAGCTCACACCCACGTGTTTTGGCGGCGGCTCAAAAAACGTTAGAAACGCACGGTTTCGGTATGTCATCTGTCCGTTTTATTTGCGGTACGCAGGACATTCATAAAGAATTGGAAGCAAAACTAGCGGAGTTCTTGCACTGTGAAGACACTATTCTATACGCAGCAGCCTTCGATGCCAACGGTGGAGTGTTTGAACCGCTGCTTACCGCGGAAGATGCAATCATTTCGGACAGTTTGAATCACGCATCTATTATCGACGGTGTCCGTCTATGTAAAGCGCAACGTTACCGTTATGCAAATAATGATATGGCAGATTTAGAGGTCCAATTGAAAGCTGCTGAAGGTGCCCGATTCAAAATAATTGTGACCGACGGTGTTTTTTCCATGGACGGTTATGTGGCACAATTGGACAAAATTTGTGATTTAGCGGACCAATACGGTGCACTCGTAATGGTAGATGAATGCCACGCCACCGGGTTTATTGGTAAGACGGGACGTGGGACAGTCGAGCTGAAAAACGTGCTGGGGCGTGTAGATATTATCACCGGAACTTTAGGTAAAGCTCTGGGCGGTGCAATGGGTGGTTTTACTACCGGACGAAAGGAAATTATCGAGATGTTGCGTCAAAAATCGCGTCCATACCTTTTCTCTAACTCACTAGCGCCAGCTATCGTAGGGGCCTCGATTGAGGTATTGAATTTGTTGAGCGAAACTACAGACCTGCGTGACCAGTTAGAATGGAACGTGAACTACTTCAAAGACGGCATGAAGGCGGCAGGCTTTGATTATAAGGATGGTGATAGTGCTATTGTACCGATCATGCTTTACGATGCAGCCTTAAGTCAGGAATTCGCAGATAAACTGCTTACAGAAGGCATCTACGTTATTGGCTTCTTTTATCCGGTTGTACCGCAAGGTCAAGCGAGAATTAGAGTTCAGTTGAGTGCTGCACACAGCCAAGCACACCTCGATAAAGCCATTGCGGCATTCACGAAGGTGGGTAAGGAATTAGGAGTAGTAGAGTAAGGAGTCCACTTTTAACAACACTTTATCGAGGTTTATTCACCACTCAAAGTGCTCATCTGCAACCGTAGCGTTACTTTTGATCCTCAATTAGAACTACAGCACATGCTTATTCAGATTTTACAGTTCGTTTTAGGACTCTCTATATTGATCGTACTTCACGAGTTTGGTCACTACTTACCTGCACGTTTTTTCGGAGTGCGCGTCACTAAATTCTACCTCTTTTTCGACTATAAATTTTCTTTGTTCAAGAAGAAAATTGGGGAAACTGAATGGGGAATTGGTTGGATCCCGTTAGGCGGATATGTGAAAATTGAAGGTATGGTGGACGAAAGCATGGACACTGAAAACCTCAGCGAAGAGCCAGAGGATTGGGAATTCAGAGCAAAGCCGGCCTGGCAACGTGTGATCATTCTTACCGGAGGTGTCATCATGAATTTCATCACTGCGTATTTCATTTACGTCTTCTTATTGATGTCTTACGGAAAAGACTATTTGCCGAACGAAAGTTTAGTGAACGGTATCTGGACGAACGAAATGGGACTTTCGATGGGGCTTGAGAACGGCGATAAGATTGTAAGTATTGGTGATGTGGTTCCTGAGAGCTACCGTGAAATTCCAATGGAGATTTTATTAAGCCAAGAAGAGGATATCGTAGTAGAGCGTGCTGGAAATTTAGTGACCGTTCCTATCACAATGGAGGCTATTGAAAATATGATCAGCAACAAGAAATTTGTCGGGTTAATCAATCCGCGTATGCCGTATGTGATTGGAGGCTTTGGCGATGAAAGTGCAGGCAGTAATGCTGGACTGGCTGTGGGTGATAGCATTGTCGGACTCAATGGCCAGGAAATGCTGTTTTTCGACGAATACAAGAAGGCTTTACCTGAATTGGCGGGCCAAGAGATCACATTGAGCATCTACCGCGAGGGCCAATCTAATACCCTTAAAATGACGGTACCTGAATCTGGCCAATTAGGGGTTTACAACACTGGAGAAGTCTTCAAATACTACGAAATAAAGACCAAAACATACACCTTCGCCGAAGCTTTAGGTGGTGCAGGAGGCGAGGTTCAGAATAAATTAATGAGCTATATCCGTCAATTCAAGCTCATCTTCAATCCTAGGACGGAAGCGTATAAAGAAGTGGGTGGTTTCTATACCATCTTGAAACAATACGACCAGGCCTGGAATTGGCGCCATTTTTGGGAGTTTACTGCATTCTTGAGCATCATGCTTGGGTTCTTAAACATCCTGCCCATTCCAGCTTTGGATGGCGGTCATGTGATTTTCACGGTGATTGAATGGGTGTCCGGAAGAAAGCCTTCGATCAAAGTACTTGAAATTGCACAAATGATCGGTTTCTTCTTACTTCTCGCTTTGCTCATTTTTGCTAACGGAAACGACCTTATAAAAGCCGTCTTCGGCGGGTAAGTCTATGGATGTAAGCAGTACCATATACACACATCTCGGTCAGGTCAATGACCCTGAGATTCCGGTACTGAGTCTACACGATATGGGGATTTTACGTGCAGTAAAGGTACTCCCAGAGACCGACGAACGTCATGCGCAGGCGCTTGAACGCTTTCGTACGAGCCATCCCGATGCCCCAAATGAACATGCCGATCATGTCTATGAGATTGTAATCAGCCCAACCTACGTGGGTTGTCCTGCAATGGACCGGATGTCGCAGGATATTGAAGAAGCGATGTTTGTGCGCCAATTGCCCTTCGCTATCACCCAACAACTCCAACCTTCCTGGACCACCGAATGGATTTCGGCGGAAGGAAGAAAAAAAATGGAAGCTTACGGTATTGCACCGCCGGTTTCCGGGTCAGCAGATAAACGAGAACTCTTTGCGGAGGCGCCA
>Ga0228634_1000010_pt1 | contig 257192 bp, 247 predicted proteins | sample 42DmetaG_FD_190063 | JGI IMG/M metagenome (GOLD analysis project Ga0228634, IMG submission 190063) | Seawater microbial communities from Monterey Bay, California, United States - 42D | ecosystem: Environmental > Aquatic > Marine > Coastal | place: USA: California | collected 2016-09-27 | reverse complement strand
TGGGGGGGGGGTTTGGGGGTCGGGGCGGGTTGCCGTCTTCGGCCGCGAGGCCCGGGTTTCGGGAAGGTTCGGCGCCGAGGGGCTCCGCCTCACCTTCTTTGGGGACCTCGAGGGGGAGGTGGCCTGGGAGGGGGCTTGGACGGGGAGGCTCGCCTTCCGGGAGGGGTGGGTGGCCCTCTCGGGGCAGGGGGTCCCGGAGCTTGAGGGGGAGGTCTTGGGGGAGGCGGTGCGCCTCCTCTGGCCCAGGCTTCAGGTGGGGGGGGTTTGGCTGGACCTTGGGGCGCGGGAGGCCGGGGGCCGGGCACGGCTCCTTTCCCGGCTGGTCCCGGAGGGGGTGGAGGCCTGGGGGGAGGGGGGGAGCCTCCGCCTCGCCTACCGCCTTCCGGGCCTCGGCCTCCCCCTGGAGGGGGAGGTGGACCTGAAGGCCCTTGCCCTCGCCCTCACGAGCCCGGAGGGGGAGGGGGCCTTGCGCTACGCCGGGGGGAAGGTGGAGGGGAGGCTCGTCCTCGGCGTCCACGGCCTCGCCCTGGCCCTCGAGGGGAAGGGGGACCGGGTGGCCGTCTCGGGGAGCCACCCCGCCTACCCCTGGTGGGCGGCGGGGGCGGGGAGGCTGGAGGGGGAGGTGGACCTCTCGGGGACCTACCGGCTCGCTTACGCCGCCGGGCCCCAGCGCCTCACCCTCACGGGACGCCTCCTGGAGGCGGTCCTCGAGGCGGAAGGGCCCTACGCCTCGGGGCGGCTCACCTACCCGGCGGGCGGGGACCTCCGGGTGGACCTTCCCCTCCCGCCCCTGGAGGGCCGCTTCCGGGGCCGGGTGGGCGGGGAGGGCTATGGGGTGGAGGGGGTCTTGGAGGCCGGGGGCGGCCGGGTCCTCGTGGAGGGGAGGCTCCTTCCCTTGCGCGGGGAGCTCGTTCTGGAGGAGGCCGCTTTGGAGGACTTCGTGGCCCGGTACGTCCCCTACCTCAAAGGGAGGGTTTCGGGGAGGCTCCACCTGGAGGGCCTGAAGGCCCAGGGCGCCCTCTTGGGGCGGGTGGAGGTGGCGGGGACCGCCCTCCCCTTCAGCTTCTCCGGCGACCTGGGAGCGGGGCTCGCCCGGGGGGAGGGTCGCCTCGGGGAGACGGCCTTCCGGGTGGACCTGGAGGGGGGAAGGCTGGACCTCTTTGCCGCCCCCCGCGCCTTTCCCCTCCACCTCCTCCTCGCCGCGGTGGCGGGGCCCTTGGAAGGGGAGGCCTACTGGACGGGGGTTTTGCGCCTGCGGCTTCCCCTCGGGGATCCCTTGCGGGGAGAGGGGGTGCTGGTGGGGGAAAGCCTCCGCTTCGTGGGGGGCGGGGACGAGCTCAAGGGCCGGGCGGCCTTCCGCCTCGAGGGGGGCCGCCTCCGGGTGGACGCCCTCCGCCTCACGGGCAAGGGCACCTGGGAGGGGAGGGGCTACTGGAGCCCCGAGGGAAGCGACCTCTACCTCGCCCTCAGGGACACGGTCTTCACCCCCGTCCTCCAGGTGGTGCCCGCCCTCAAGCCCTACAGGCCCGAGGGCTCGGGGACCCTGGTCCTCCGGCTCACCGGGCAGGGGTTCCGCCTGGAGCTTCAGGGCTTCCGCTTCCGCCTGGGGCCCGTGGCGGGCCACCTCTCCCATGGCCTCCTCGCCTTAAACGGCGGGGCGGAGGCCCAGGGGGAGGTGGTGCTGGAGGCCCCTTTTTCGGGGAGGGCGCGGCTTGGCCTCGAGGGGGACCTCCGGGCCTTCCGCGTGACCGCCAAGGGAACGGCCTCCCTCCCGGGCCTCAAAGAGGCCACCCCCCTGGAGGCGGTCCTGCGCTACCCCGGCTACGGGGTGGAGGTGCGCCTCGGGGAGGCCCTGGCCCAGGGGACCCTCTTCCCCTTGCGCCTCGCCGGCTACGGCAAGCTTCCCCTCTACTACCCCCAGTACTACCTCCAGGAGGGCCTCCTGGACGTAAAGAGCTTCTTCCTCTACGAGGAGGGCGGCACCTACCACCTCACCGGGGAGGCCCAGGTGGTGCGGGCCCGGCTCGCCTTCCCCGAGGAGGCGGTGCGCCGCCTGGGGCAAGAGGGGGTGGCGGCCCAGGAAGGGGGCGGGGCCAAGGTCCCCCTCGTCTTTGACCGGGTCCACCTCTACGCGGAGCGGGGGGTCCTGGTGCAGGAGAGCCTGGCCCAGGGGGAGCTGGCCGGGGACCTCTACCTTGGGGGCACCTACGGGGACCCCTACCTCTCCGGGGAGGTCTGGCCCCTCTGGGGGAGCTTCCGCCTTTGGGACGCCCTCTTCTCCCTGGACCCGGGGCAGAGCCGCCTCTACTTCAGCCCCGACCGGGGGATCCTGCCCCGGTTCGCCCTCGAGGCCCGGGCGGAGGTCCGGGGATACCAGGTGGGCCTTGCGGTGGAGGGGGAGTTCCTCCGGGAGAACGGGCGCGTCAAGGTGCGGCTGGAGCCCACCTTCTCCTCCACCCCCCCGCTTTCCCAGGCGGAGGTCTACGCCCTCCTCGCCCTCGGTACCCCGGACGCGAGCCGCCTGGGAGAGGTCTTCCCCCAGGTGGCCCTGGGGGCGGCGCTGGAGAACCTGGTCCTGGGCCAGCTGGAGCGGGAGCTCTCCCGGGCCTTGGGGCTGGACCGGTTCCAGGTAGAGGTGCCCGCCATCCAGGGGGGGAGCCTGGAGGAGACCCGCTTCTCCGTGGGCAAGTACCTGACCCCGGAGCTCTTTCTGGGGTACCAGGTGGACCTGCGGGGGGAGCAGACCTTCGCCGCCGAGTACCGGGCGGACGGGATCACCTTCACCCTCTCCTCCTCCTTCGGGCAGGGGGTCCTTTCCCGCCTGGCCTTCGGCCTGGGCTACGACCTCACCGACGCCCTTTCCCTGACCCTCACCCTGGAGACGGGGGACGACACCCGCTTCAGCGTGGGCGCGGCCTACCGGTGGTAGCATGGCGCCGGTATGCGCGCTTTGGCCAAGCTGGCCCCGGAGGAGGGCCTGACCCTGGTGGACCGCCCCGTGCCCGAGCCGGGCCCCGGGGAGATCCTGGTGCGGGTGGAGGCGGCGAGCATCTGCGGCACCGACCTCCACATCTGGAAGTGGGACGCCTGGGCCCGGGGCAGGATCCGCCCTCCCCTCGTCACCGGGCACGAGTTCAGCGGGGTGGTGGAGGCCGTGGGCCCCGGGGTGAGGCGACCCCAGGTGGGGGACCACGTGAGCCTGGAAAGCCACATCGTCTGCCACGCCTGCCCCGCCTGCCGCACGGGGAACTACCACGTTTGCCTCAACACCCAGATCCTCGGCGTGGACCGGGACGGCGGCTTCGCCGAGTACGTGGTGGTGCCGGCGGAGAACGCCTGGGTGAACCCCAAGGACCTTCCCTTTGAGGTGGCGGCCATCCTGGAGCCCTTCGGCAACGCCGTGCACACCGTCTACGCGGGAAGCGGGGTTTCGGGGAAGAGCGTCCTCATCACGGGGGCGGGGCCCATCGGCCTCATGGCGGCCATGGTGGTCCGGGCGAGCGGGGCGGGGCCCATCCTGGTCTCCGACCCGAACCCCTACCGCCTGGCCTTCGCCAGGCCCTACGCCGACCGGCTGGTGAACCCCTTGGAGGAGGACCTCCTGGAGGTGGTGCGCCGGGTGACGGGAAGCGGGGTGGAGGTGCTTTTGGAGTTTTCTGGGAACGAGGCCGCCATCCACCAGGGCCTCATGGCCCTCATCCCCGGGGGGGAGGCGAGGATCTTGGGGATCCCTTCCGACCCCATCCGCTTTGACCTCGCCGGGGAGCTCGTCATGCGGGGGATCACCGCCTTCGGCATCGCCGGGCGCAGGCTCTGGCAGACCTGGATGCAGGGCACCGCCTTGGTCTACTCGGGTAGGGTGGACCTAAGCCCCCTCCTCACCCACCGCCTCCCCTTGAGCCGCTACCGGGAGGCCTTCGGCCTTCTGGCCTCGGGCCAGGCGGTGAAGGTGATCCTGGACCCGAAGGCCTAAAGGGGGTTTCCGGTACCCTGTCGGGGAAGGGGGTGGCTGGTGGACCGGAGGCGCTTTCTCGTGGGGCTCCTCGGCCTGGGACTCGCCCGGGGGCAGGGGCTACGGGTGGAGGAGGTGGTGGGGGGCCTCGAGGTCCCCTGGGCCTTGGCTTTCCTGCCGGACGGGGGGATGCTCATCGCGGAGAGGCCCGGGAGGATCCGGCTCTTTAGGGAGGGCAGGCTTTCCACCTACGCCGAGCTTTCCGTCTACCACCGGGGGGAGTCTGGGCTTTTGGGCCTCGCCCTCCACCCAAGGTTTCCCCAAGAGCCCTACGTCTACGCCTACCGCACCGTGGCGGAAGGGGGCCTGAGGAACCAGGTGGTGCGCCTGAGGCACCTGGGGGAAAGGGGGGTCTTGGACCGGGTGGTCCTGGACGGGATCCCCGCCCGGCCCCACGGCCTCCACTCGGGGGGGCGCATCGCCTTCGGCCCCGACGGGATGCTCTACGTGACCACGGGGGAGGTCTACGAGCGGGAGCTCGCCCAGGACCTCGCCTCCTTGGGGGGGAAGATCCTCCGCCTCACCCCGGAAGGGGAGCCCGCCCCGGGAAACCCCTTCCTGGGGCGAAGGGGGGCGAGGCCCGAGGTGTATAGCCTGGGCCACCGCAACCCCCAGGGCCTCGCCTGGCACCCAAAGACCGGGGAGCTTTTCTCCAGCGAGCACGGGCCGAGCGGGGAGCAGGGCTATGGCCACGACGAGGTGAACCTGATCGTCCCCGGGGGGAACTACGGCTGGCCGAGGGTGGTGGGGCGGGGGAACGACCCCCGGTACCGGGACCCCCTCTACTTCTGGCCCCAGGGCTTCCCCCCGGGGAACCTCGCCTTCTTCCGGGGGGACCTCTACGTGGCGGGCCTCCGGGGGCAGGCCCTCTTGAGGCTCGTCCTGGAGGGGGAGAGGGGCCGCTGGCGGGTTTTGCGGGTGGAGACCGCCCTTTCCGGCTTCGGCCGCCTTAGGGAGGTGCAGGTGGGCCCCGATGGGGCCCTTTACGTCACCACCTCCAACCGGGACGGGAGGGGCCAGGTGCGCCCCGGGGACGACCGGGTGCTACGCCTCCTTTAGGGGAAGGGCCGTGGCCGGCCTCTTGCGGAAGCGGACCTCCAAGACCCCGTTCCGCAGGGTGGCCTGGGCCGTCCCCTCCTCAATGGGCCCGGGGAGGTCCAGGGTGCGGCGGAAGGTGCCCATGGGCCTCTCCTCCAAGAGGTAGGTGCCGGGCAGGGGGTGGCGCACCCCGGCCAGGGTCACCCGCTGCCCCTCCTCCAGAAGCTCCAGGTCCTCGGGGCGCACCCCGGGAAGGTCCACGAGGAGGACGTAGTGCTCCTCGGTTTCCAGAAGGTCCACCCTGGGGGTCCAGGCGGCGGGCTCCTCCCCGGTGAGGAGGTAGGCGAGCTCGGCGATGCGCTCCTGCAGTTCCTTCAGCTTTCTCAGGGTTTCCAGGCGGTCGTGGCGCTCCAGCATGCCCTTAGCATAAGGGACGTGGAGGCGATCCCCGTCCTCGCGGGCCCCACGGGAAGCGGCAAGACCTTTTTGGCCCTCCGCCTGGGGGAGGAGGTCCCCGTGGAGGTGGTCTCCGCCGACGCCACCATGGTCTACCGGGGCCTGGACATCGGGACGGACAAGCCCACGCCCGAGGAGCGGGCGCGGGTGCCCCACCACCTGGTGGACGTCCTCGAGCCCCACGAGGCCATGAGCGTGGCCCGCTTCCTCGCCCTGGCCGAGGAGGCCATCGCCCATGTCCTTTCCCGGGGAAAGCTCCCCTTGGTGGTGGGGGGGACGGGCTACTACATCCGCGCCCTCTCCGAGGGGCTTCACGACCTTCCCCCGCCGGACCCCGGGGTCCAGGAGGCCCTATGGGCGGAGCTTGAGGCGCGGGGCCTTGAGGCCCTCCTCGCTGAGCTCGCCCGGGCGAGCCCCGAGGACGCCCGCCGCGTGGGAAAAAACCCGAGGAGGCTCGTCCGGGCCCTGGAGGTCCTGAGGCGCACGGGCACTCCCCCGGCCCGGTTTCCCAAGAGGCCCCCCCGCTTCCGCTACAAGAAGCTCGTCCTCTGGCCCGACCGGGCCTGGCTTTTCCCGAGGCTGGAGGAAAGGGCCAAGGCCCAGTTCGCCCGGGGGCTCGTGGAGGAGGTGCGGGGGCTCCTTGAGCGCTACCCCAGGATGCCCACCGCCCTCCAGGCCATCGGCTACAAGGAGGTGGCGGGCCACCTCCTGGGGGCCTACGGCCTGGAGGAGGCGCTAGAGCGGGACATCCGGGCGGTGAAGGCCTACGCCAAAAGGCAGTACACCTGGTTCCGCCACGAGCCCGGGGACGTGGTCTACCTGCCCCGGGGGGGCGAGGAGGCCTACGTGGGCTTCCGGGACTGGCTTTGCCTCCACTTCGGGCTATAGTGGGGGCATGTTGGCCCACGAGATCCGCGCCCGCGTGGCCCGGGGGGAGGTTTCCCCCCTGGAGGTGGCCCAGGCCTACCTGAAACGGGTCCAGGAGCTGGACCCGGGCCTCGGCGCCTTCCTCTCCCTGAACGAGAGGCTTTTGGAGGAGGCGGAGGCGGTGGACCCCGGGCTTCCCCTGGCGGGCCTCGTGGTGGCGGTGAAGGACAACATCGCCACCCGTGGCCTCCGCACCACGGCGGGAAGCCGCCTTCTGGAGAACTTCGTGCCCCCCTACGAGGCCACCGCGGTGGCGAGGCTTAAGGCCCTGGGCGCCCTGGTCCTGGGCAAGACCAACCTGGACGAGTTCGGCATGGGCTCCTCCACGGAGCACTCCGCCTTCTTTCCCACCAAGAACCCCTTTGACCCGGATAGGGTCCCCGGGGGCTCCAGCGGGGGAAGCGCCGCCGCCTTGGCCGCCGACCTCGCCCCCCTCGCCCTGGGCTCGGACACGGGGGGAAGCGTCCGGCAGCCCGCCGCCTTCTGCGGCGTCTACGGCCTCAAGCCCACCTACGGCCGGGTGAGCCGCTTCGGCCTCATCGCCTACGCCTCGAGCCTGGACCAGATCGGCCCCATGGCCCGCTCCGTGCGGGACCTGGCCCTCCTCATGGACGCCGCGGCCGGGCCCGACCCCCTGGACGCCACGAGCCTGGACCTCCCCCCCCGCTTCCAGGAGGCCCTGGAGGGGCCCCTTCCCCCCCTGCGCCTCGGGGTGGTGCGGGAGGCCCTCGCGGGGAATAGCCCCGGGGTGGAGAGGGCCCTGGAGGAGGCCCTTAAGGTCTTCCGGGAGCTTGGCCTTTCCGTGCGCGAGGTCTCCTGGCCTTCCCTCCCCCAGGCCCTCGCCGCCTACTACATCCTGGCCCCGGCGGAGGCGAGCTCCAACCTGGCCCGCTACGACGGCACCCTCTACGGGCGGCGGGCGGCGGGGGAGGAGGTGGAGGGGATGATGGAGGCCACCCGGGCCCTCTTCGGCCTCGAGGTGAAAAGGCGCGTCCTCGTGGGCACCTTCGTCCTCTCTAGCGGCTACTACGAGGCCTACTATGGCCGCGCCCAGGCCTTCCGCCGCCGCCTCAAGGCCGAGGCCCAGGCCCTCTTCCGGGAGGTGGACCTCCTCCTCCTCCCCACCACCCCCCACCCCGCCTTCCCCTTCGGGGCCCGGCGCGATCCCCTCGCCATGTACCGGGAGGACCTCTACACCGTGGGGGCGAACCTCACGGGCCTGCCCGCCCTCTCCTTCCCCGCGGGGTTTGAGGGGCACCTGCCCGTGGGCCTCCAGCTCCTCGCCCCCTGGGGGGAGGACGAGAGGCTTCTTCGGGCGGCCCTCGCCTTTGAGGAGGCCACGGCCCGGGCCCACCTCAAGGCCCCCTTGGGGGAGGCCCTCTGATGGAGGCCGCCTTCCGCTACCGCATGGCCACCCGGCTCGCCCGCAGGCTCAGGGAGGCCGGGCGCCCCCTTCCCCTCCCTGCCCTGGGGGAGGCCTTGGGGCTTCGCGGCCCCGTGGAGCGGGTGGTGCGGCCCCTTCTGGACGGGAGGTTCCTCCTGGAGGAGGGGGTGGGGCTTTGGGAGTGGCGCTACCCCTTTCCCCTGGAGGGGGAGGCGGTGGTGGTCCTGGACCTGGAGACCACGGGGCTTGCCCCGGGCCTGGACGAGGTGATTGAGGTGGGCCTCCTCCGCCTGGAGGGGGGGAGGCGCCTCCCCTTCCAGAGCCTCGTCCGCCCCTCCCGCCCGCCGAGCCCCTTCGTGGAGCGCCTCACCGGCATCCCCCGGGAGGCCCTGGAGGAGGCCCCCTCCCTGGAGGAGGTTCTGGAGAAGGCCTACCCCCTCCTCGCCGACGCCACCTTGGTGATCCACAACGCCGCCTTTGACCTGGGCTTCCTCCGCCCGGCCTTGGAGGGCCTGGGCTACCGCCTGGAAAACCCCGTGGTGGACTCCCTGCGCTTGGCCAGACGGGGCTTACCAGGCCTTAGGCGCTACGGCCTGGACGCCCTCTCCGAGGTCCTGGAGCTTCCCCGAAGGACCTGCCACCGGGCCCTCGAGGACGTGGAGCGCACCCTCGCCGTGGTGCACGAGGTATACTATATGCTTACGTCCGGCCGTCCCCGCACGCTTTGGGAACTCGGGAGGTAGCATGACCGCGCGGTATGTGCTCACCAGCGCCTGTATCCAGACCGGTACCATGGCCTTGACCGTATCCCTCCGCCAGCGCCTCCTCGGGCGGGAGCAGGTGCGCTTCGTGGACGAGGACGGGGAGGCCTACACGGTGGAGGTGGACTGGAAGGCCGGGGTCCTCAGGGGCCTCGGCCCCTACTACCAGAAGCGCCGCCTCTCGGCCAACGAGACCGTCCTCCTCCTCTTCCGGGGGGAGGAGGTGGAGCTTAAAGCGGCCCCCAGGCCGGGCCAGAGGCCCCCGGCCCGGGAGCGGGAGGCTAGGCCGGAGGAGGTCTCCCCCCCTCCCGAGTCCCAGAAGCGCCGGGTCCGGGTCACCCCCTACCCCAAGGAGGTGCTCTTCCCCCACGAGCCCTTAGAGCCCCCGGGGGCCACGGAGGACCTCCGGCGGCTCGGCTTCCAGCTTGAGGAGGGGCCGCCTTGGGTCTACCGGGCCTTCTCCGGGAGGCGCCGGCTCACCCTCGTCCTCCTCCGCCTGGGCGAGGGGGAGGTGGAGCGCCTCAAGCCCTACCGCCTCCAGGGGGCCTACACCGCCCTCCTCGCCCCGGAGTCCCAGCGGGACCGGGTCCCGGAGGGCGTGGGCTTCGTCTCCCCCGAGGCCCTGACCCGCCTCGCCCGCCTCAAGGGGCGGTTCCCCCTCACCCCCTGGGACCTGGAGGACCTCCTCAAGGAGGGCCGGGTGGACCTCGAGGCGGTGGAGGCCCTGGAGGACCGGCTGGCGGCGGAGCTTTCCGAGCGGGGGGCCTTCGCCGCCCTCCTCCTCCTCCTCGCCCGCAAGCCCCTCGGGGAGGTCTTCCTCCTCGCGGACCTCGAGGCGGAGGCCCTGGAGGAAGGCCTCGTCCCCGAGGTGGTCCGCCAGGGGGTGGAGGTCCTCGCCCAGCCGCCCTTCCTCCTCCTCAAGCGCCTCTCCCCCGGGGAGTTCCTGCTCCGCCAAAGCGTGGAGGAGGCCCTGGAGGACCTCAGGGCCTTCGCCGAGGGGCTTGCGGGCCGCCTCAGCCGCGCCCGGAGCCTTTGATGGGGACGCCCTCCCCCAGCGCCAGGTCAAAGCTCTGCCGCGCCCGCTCCTTCAGCCGGGCCACCTTCTCCCAGTCGGGGAAGCGGCCGTAAAGGGCGGCCTTGTAGAGCTTGATGGGCTCCCCGGGGAGCTCCTGGTAGTAGGCCCCCGTCTCCTTGGCGAAGGCGGCCACCTTGGGGTCGTAGGAGAGGGCGGCGAAGGGGGTGCCCGCGGCCGCGGCCAGGATCAGGCCGTGGAGGCGCATGGAGATCACGTACCCCGCCTGGGCCGCGAGGTAGAGGAGGCGGCGGGGGTCGGAGGTGCGCTCTATGCGGTGGAGGCGGAAGACCTCGGCCACCTCGTCGTCGTAGCCGGGCTGGAGGAGGAGGACGAGGACCTGCTTCCCCTCGTGGACCAGGTGGTTGGCGGCCACGTAGAGGGTCGTGAGGGCCTCCTCCCGCACCCCCGCCCGGGGGATGACGAGGACGAGGTCCTCCTCCCGCGGCACGGGGGGCGGCGGGAGGAGGAGGGCGGGGTCGGCCCCGAGGGCGGCGGGGATCCCCAGGCGCCGGGCGTACTCCAGGGAGTCCTGGTCCCTGAGGATCACCGGCACGCCCTGGAGGGCCTTTCGCACCCGCCTCTCCCCCCAGGGGGAGAGGGGGCCCAGGGACTGGTTGAAGACCACGACCCGCTTGCGGAAGAGGCGGGCGAGGCGGAGCACGGAGAGGTAGTAGGTGAGGCTTAAGGCGCTGGTGGCGTCCTGCAGAAGCCCCCCTCCTCCGAGGAGCCAGAGGTCCGCCCGGAGGAGGGCCAGGGGGTTCAGGCGGTGGTAGGCCCTGAGGCCGTGGTCCTCGCGGGTCCTTTTGGGGTCGCCGGAGAGGGCCACCACCTCGTGGCCGCGGGCCTTGAGCTCCCGGGCGATGGCCTCGAGGATCGCCTCGTCCCCGGCGTTCCTGAACCCGTAGTACCCCGCTACGCCGACCACCATGCCCTAAGCCTCCTTACCAGGATAACCCCGACAAGCCCGAGGGAAAGGCCGAGGAGGGCGCCGTTCAGCACCCGGAAGAAGGAGATGGGGAGGGGGGTGTGGTAGTGGCTGAAGGTGTTGAGGATGGAGGCGATGCCCAAGGAGGCGAGGAAGAGGAGGCCGTTTTGCACCCAGCGGGGCCAGGGGAGGAGGAGGGCCAGGGGGAAGAGGGCGTGGCCGAAGACCTCCTTGAACCGGGGGCGGACCATGACGTCCTGGAGGAGGGCCCTAAGCTTGAGCTCCAGCTCGGGGACGATGGGGGCGTCGTTGCCGCGGCGCAGGAGGGCGAGGAGGAGGAGCCCCAGGGCAAGCCCCCCCAGGGCCACCTCCCCCAGGCGGACGGGGTGGAGGAAGAGGCGGGTGAGGGCCTCCTTGAAGTCTTTTTCCAGGAAGCTGTAGGCCACGAGGAGGGGGGGCACGAGGAGGGTGAGGGAGACCCCCTTGAAGGGGGCGAGGCCGGAGAGGGCCTCCTCCGTGGAGCCCAAGGCGGAGAGGAAGACCGCGCCCAAAAGGGCGTAGCCCAGGCTCCTCGCCCACATCCAAAGCCCGTTCCTCGGGCCCAGGAAGCCGAGGACGGGGAAGACCAGGGCGGCAAGCAAAGGCCCCGCCTGGCTCCCCGCGTAGCCCAAGGCGAAGAGGAGGAGGAGGAAGGCCACCAGGGGCCCGTACACGGGAAGCCCCAAGGCCAAAAGCCCAAGCCCCGCCAGCACCCCCACCCAGGCGGCGTACCTCAGGGGGCTTGGGGCGAGCGCCCGCGGGCTCGGCGCCCCCAAGGGGAGGCCGCTCGCCTTGAGCTCCTCCTGGAGCCTCTTTAGGAGGCGGGCGGTGTCCTCGGGGTAGGGGTAGGGCCGGAGGTAGAGGATCTGGTGGCTCCGCTCCCGGGCGGCGAGGCCGTACTTCTCCGCCGCTTCCTCGGGCTTCAGGGTGAGGAGCCACTCGTAGCGGAGGCTGAAGAGCCTAAGGATCCCCTGGTCCCGGAAGGCCCCTAGCCCCGCCTGGGGCGTGCCCTCAATGAGGGCCACGGGGACGGGGACGAGGGCCTTGGCCTCCCCGAGGCGGTAGGGGTAGCCCAGGGCCTCGAGGCCCAGGAAGACCACGGCGTCCGCCTCCTTCGGGACCAGGGGCAGGCCCGCCTCGAGGCGGCGGAGCCTGTGGTTCAGGGGCCGGACCATCACGTAGAGGCCCATGGCCTTGGCCTGGCGGAGTTCTTCCAGGTTGTAGAAGGCGGGGAGGGCCTGAACGTCCACGGGAAAGCCCAGCCACTCCCCAAGCCTTTCTGAGGGCAGGTCGTAGGCCCGCTCTAGGAGGGCGAGGAGGGCCGGGTCCCCCTTCAGGTAGTGCCAGCCGGGCCTTGCGGAAAGCCCCATCTCCACGAGCTCCCGCCCTTGGCGGTAGAGGAGGACCCCTTCCCCTACCCAGTCCCGCACCAGGCGCTCGGGGAAGGCGACGCCGTTCACCCCGAGGGCCTGGTAGCGGGCGAGGGCCGCCATGAGGTCCTCGCCCCGCGCCTGCGCCTCCTCCCGCACCGCCTCCGCGTCCAGGACCAGGGCCACGGGCCCCGGGGCCTGGGCGCGGAGCCTCGGCGCGAGGGCGAGGAGGGAGGGGAGGAGGGCGAGGACGAGGAGGAGGTGGAGGAGGGCCCTCACGCTGCCCCCATCCGGGCCAGGCGGGCGAGGGCCTTGGCCGCGAGCATCTCCAGGGCCACGGGGTTCTGGCCGCCCCTGGGCACGATCACGTCGGCGTACCGCTTGGTGGGCTCCACGAAGTGGAGGTGCATGGGCTTGACCTGCTCCAGGTACTGGGCCACCACCCCTTCCAGGCTCCTGCCCCTTTCCAGGACGTCCCGCTTGAGCCTGCGGATGAAGCGCTCGTCGGCGTCGGCGTCCACGAAGACCTTGAGGTCCATGAGGTCCCGGAGCTCCTTGGGGTAGAGGACCAGGATGCCTTCCAGGATCACCACGGGGGCGGGCCGGACCGGCGTTCTTCTGGGGCTTCGGGTGTAGGCCCGGAAGTCGTAGACGGGCATCTCCACGGGAAGGCCCCGGAGGAGGGCCTGGGCGTGCTCCAGGTAGAGGGCGAGGTCAAAGGCGTCCGGGTGGTCGTAGTTCACCCGGAGGCGCTCCTCCAGGGGGAGGTGGCCCAGGTCCTTGTAGTAGTGGTCCATGGGGAGGAGGGCGACCCGCTCCCCCAGGGTCCGGGCCAGGGCCTGGGCGAGGGTGGTCTTGCCGCTCGCCGTTCCCCCGGCGATCCCGATGACGAAGGGCTTGGGCGCGCTCACCCCTCCATGATAAAGGGGCGGGGGGAAGCCCCCGCCCCCATTCCCCTCGGGCCCTAGCGGGCCACGGCCGCCCGCTCCTGGGCGTGGCCGATGGTCTTGTCGGTTTCCACGTCAAAGGCGTGGAGCCTTTGGGTGTCGGCGAGGAGCTCCACCTTGTCCCCGGGCTTCACGGGGGCGTGGCCGTCCACCTTGGCCACGAGGAGGGTGCCGTTTATCGCCACGTGGATCTCCGTCTCCGCCCCCAGGGGCTCCACCACCTCCACCTCGCCCCGGAGGACGTTCTCCTCCTCGGGGATCGTCGTGTACCCCTTGAGGCCTAAGTGCTCGGGCCGGACGCCAAGCCACACCTCCTTCCCGGCGTAGGGCTTCAGGGCGCTTCCCAGCACGGCGTTCGCCCGGATGCGAAAGCCGGGGGCCACGAGGTAGACCTTCTCCCCCTGGACCTCCACCCCGGCGCGGACGAAGTTCATGGAGGGGCTGCCGATGAAGCCGGCCACGAAGCGGTTGGCGGGGAAGTCGTAGAGGTTCAAGGGCGTGTCCACCTGCTGGATCTCCCCGTCCTTCATGACCACGATGCGGTGCCCCAGGGTCATGGCCTCCACCTGGTCGTGGGTCACGTAGATGGTGGTGACCCCGAGGCGCCTTTGCAGCTTGGCGATCTCGGCCCGCATCTCCACGCGGAGCTTGGCGTCCAGGTTGGAGAGGGGCTCGTCCATGAGGAAGACCTTGGGTTCCCGCACGATGGCCCGCCCCATGGCCACCCGCTGGCGCTGCCCGCCCGAGAGCTCCCGGGGCTTGCGGTTGAGGAGGTGCTCGATCTTGAGGATGCGGGCGGCCTCCTTGACCCGCCGGTCAATCTCGTCCTTGGGGTAGCGCCGGAGGCGGAGCCCGAAGGCCATGTTCTCGTAGACGTTCATGTGGGGGTAGAGGGCGTAGTTCTGGAAGACCATGGCGATGTCCCGGTCCTTGGGGGGGACGTCGTTCACCAGGCGGTCGCCGATGTAGATCTTGCCCTCGGAGATCTCCTCCAGCCCGGCGATCATGCGGAGGGTGGTGGTCTTGCCGCAGCCCGAGGGCCCCACGAAGACCACGAACTCCCCGTCCTCCGTCTCCAGGTTGAAGTCCTTGACCGCCACCACCTTGCCGAAGCGCTTCCACACGTGTTCCAGCCTGACCTTGGCCATGCGGTACCTCCACGCGAACCCCGCGCTTTGAGCGCCTTTGGCCCATCGGGGGTTCCCCGGCATTTTACCCGAGGTGGGGGCCTTCCCGCCACGGGGGGCGGGTCCGGTTCCAGAAGAGGAGGCCCAGGTAGGCGAGGCCGAGCTCGGGCCTGACCTCCGTGGTCACGGAGAGGGCGAAGGCGTGGAAGAGGAGGCTTTCCAGGGCGTGGCGGGGGCTTTGCCGTAGGAGGTCCTTGAGGGCGGGGCCCTGCCTCAGGGCGAGGAGGGCGAGGTAGGGGAGGTAGGGCCAGGGCCCGGTGGAAAGGCCCAGGGCGGAGGCCCCGAGGCTCAGGAAGGCCAGGGCCCGGGCCGGGGGCAGGGGGTCTAGGCCCAGGGGCCTGAGCTCGCCCCATAGGGGGTCCTCTTCCCCAGGCCAGGGGGTTTTGAGGAGGAGGAGCCTTTTCCCCTCGTGCCCGCCCAGGTAGCCCCTGGGGTCCGGGGCCACCCCCAGGGGAAGGAGGAGGGCGGGGTTTTCCCTTAGGGCCTGGAAGAGGAGGGGGTCTAGGGGAAGGCCGTCCACCAGAAACCAGGTATGGGGCTTTCCCGAGAGGAGGAAGCCCAGAGCCTTTTCCACCCGGTGGCCCCGGCCGGTGGCCCCGGTGGGCCAGGATCCCGGGCCAGGCCTCGGGGGGCTCCCGGAGGAGGGTTTGCCCCCACGGGGGGCTGGCCCGAAAGGGAGCGGTGCGGAGGCGGAAGCGGGCCTCCAGGGCCTCGCCTTCCTCCAGGGCGAAGCGGGCGAGGAGGTTGCCTTGGGCCTCGTAGACCTCGAGGGGCTTGTGGGAGAGGAAGACCTCCCCCACCTCCTGCCCCGGGAGGGTTTGGGGCAGGGGGAGGAGGTACTCCCCGCCGGCGAGGGGGCGGAAGCGGAGGGCGTAGCGCACACGCCTAGGCTACCCCGTCCGGGTCCCCTTTCCGCTACACTTCTCCCATGGACTGGCTCCTCACCCCAGGACCCGTGCGCCTGCACCCCAAGGCCTTGGAGGCCCTGGCCCGGCCCCAGCTCCACCACCGCACCGAGGCCGCCCGGGAGGTCTTCCTGAAGGCGAGGGGGCTTTTGAGGGAGGCCTTCCGCACCGAGGGGGAGGTCTTGATCCTTACGGGAAGCGGCACCCTGGCCATGGAGGCCTTGGTGAAGAACCTCTTCGCCCCCGGGGAAAGGGTCTTGGTGCCGGTCTACGGCAAGTTCTCCGAGCGCTTCTACGAGATCGCCTTGGAGGCGGGGCTGGTTGTGGAGCGCCTGGACTACCCCTACGGGGACACCCCCCGCCCCGAGGACGTGGCCAAGGAGGGGTACGCGGGGCTGCTTCTGGTCCACTCGGAGACCTCCACCGGGGCCCTCGCCGACCTTCCCGCCTTGGCCCGGGCCTTCAAGGAGAAGAACCCCGAGGGCCTCGTGGGGGCGGACATGGTGACGAGCCTCCTGGTGGGGGAGGTGGCCCTCGAGGCCATGGGCGTGGACGCCGCGGCCTCGGGGAGCCAGAAGGGCCTCATGTGCCCCCCGGGCCTCGGCTTCGTGGCCCTCTCCCCCAGGGCCCTGGAGCGCCTGAAGCCCAGGGGCTACTACCTGGACCTCGCCCGGGAGCTCAAGGCCCAAAAGGAGGGGGAGAGCGCCTGGACCCCGGCCATCAACCTGGTGTTGGCGGTGGCGGCCGTCCTCGAGGAGGTCCTTCCCCGCCTGGAGGAGCACCTCGCCCTCAAGGCCTGGCAGAACGCCCTCCTCTACGGGGTGGGGGAGGAGGGGGGCCTTAGACCCGTCCCCAAGCGGTTTAGCCCCGCCGTGGCCGCCTTCTACCTGCCGGAAGGGGTGCCCTACGCCCGGGTGAAGGAGGCCTTCGCCCAAAGGGGGGCCGTCATCGCCGGGGGGCAGGGGCCCTTGAAGGGCAAGGTCTTCCGCCTCTCCCTCATGGGCGCCTACGACCGCTACGAGGCCCTGGGGGTGGCCGGCATGTTCAGGGAGGTTTTGGAAGAAATTCTTCCAGCTTCTTGAGCATCTCCTCCCGCGTGTAGACCGCCCGGGCCCCGCCCACGAGCTTGGGCCTCGTCTTGGCGGCGAGGAGCACCGCCTCGCCGATCTTCCGCACGGAAAGCCTCAGGGGCACGGCCACGGGGCGGAGGTGCATGCCGATGAGGACGCCCCCGATGTCCATCCCCCCGTGGGCCTGGGCCTTGAGGGACTCCACCATCACCGGGTCCCGGAAGCGCAGGAAGGCCGCCGTGGCCAAGGCCCCCCCCGCCTTGGGGTGGGGGAAGACGGCGACCTCCTCCAGGCCAAAGGCCCGGGCGGTCTCCCGCTCCACCACCAGGGCCCGGTTCAGGTGCTCGCAGGCCTGGACGGCCACGTGGACCCCCCTTTCCAGGAGGGGCGGGAGGAGGCCTTCCAGGACGGCGTGGGCGGCCTCGAGGCTCGGCCTCGTCCCCACCCTCTCCCCCAGGACCTCGCTGGTGGAGCCCCCGAGGACGAAGAGGCTCCCGGGCGCCATGGGGAAGGCCTGAAGAAACTCTTCCGCGGCCCGCTGCGCCGCGCGCCGGATGCCCTCCATGCCTCCATGGTAGCCGGAAAAGTGCCCTGGCCCCCTTTTCCCCGGGCAGGGCGGGGGTACCCTTAAGCCATCCCGACTCAAGGAAGGCCGTTCTGGGTTTCCGCTCCCGCGCCGCACGAAAGGCAGGGTGAGTACGGTGAAAAAGATCCTGTGGCTGCCCTTCTTGGGCCTCGCCGCCTGTTCCCAGTGGCAGGGGGCGGACGACTCCAGGTGGCTCCTGGAGCCTGCGGGCCTCTCCTGGGTGGACTGCGCGCCGGGCCCCAGGGGGGAGGCCCTGGCCTACGACTTCGTCCACGAGGAGGTGCCCGGGCGAAGCTTCGCCCCGTCCCCGGACGCCTGCGGGGGGCATTCGGGGCTCCGCATGTCGGCCTTGGAGCTGGCCCAGCTTCTGGCCTACGCCCTGCACACCGAGGTCCTCCTCCCCAAGGAGGTGCGGGAGGAGATGCTCCTGCGGCTTTGGGGCTGGTACCCGGCGGGGCAGGAGGGGCCCTACCCCGGGGACGAGGCCACGGCCCGGGTGTGGCACCCCGGGGACCTCTACGCCTTGGCGGGTCCGGAGGAGCACACCTGCGTCCTCCGCTACCCCAGGCAGGTGGAGGCGGTGCTCCTCGTCAACTCCGACATTTACACGGCCTTGGCGGACGTGAAGCGGCCCTGCAAGCTCCTCCAAAAGGCCTACGCCAAGGCCCTGGTCGCCCCCTAGTAGGGCAGGGGCCAGGTGCGGAAGTAGTCCCGCACCCGCCCCCAAAGCCCCACCAGGCCCAGGGGCTCGAGGACCAGGAAGAGGAGGATGAGGCCCCCGAAGACCACGTTGCGCCAGGCGGCGAGCTGGGCGGCGTACTCTGGGCCCAGGGCCCCCACGAAGCTATTGAGCACCTCGGGGATGAGGAGGACGAAGAAGGCCCCCAAGACCGCTCCCAAGACCGTCCCCGCCCCGCCCACGATGACCATGGCCAGGTACTGGATGCTCACGGAGAGGGGAAAGTACTCCGGGGTCACCGCCTTGTAGAGCCCGGCGAGAAGCCCCCCCGCCACCCCGGCGTAGAAGGCGGAGAGGGCGAAGGCGAGGAGCTTGGTCCGGGTGAGGTCCACCCCGGCCACCCGGGCGGAGAGGTCGTTGTCCCGCACCGCCCGGAAGGCCCGCCCGGCGCGGGTCATGAGGAGGCGCTTGCCGTAGAAGAAGAGGGGGAGGGCGAAGAGGAGGACCAGGTACCAGAGCTTCTCCGGGGTGTCCAGGACGAGGCCCAGGACCTCGGGGGGAGGAAGGGTCCGGCCCCGGATCCCCCCCGTGACCGCCTCCCAGGTCTTAAAGACGTAGTCCGCCAGGAACTGGAAGGCCAGGGTGGCGATGGCCAGGTACACCCCCTTGATCCTGAGGGAGGGGAGGCCGAGGAGAAGCCCCAAAAGGGCGGCGATCCCGCCCCCGAGGAGGATCCCCAAGGGGGCGAGGGGGCCCGTGAGGTGGCTTGCCGCGTAGGCCCCCACCCCCATGAAGGCGGCGTGGCCTAAGGAGATCTGCCCCGCGCCCCCCACCAGGAGGTGGAGGCCCAGGGCGGAGAGGGCCCCGATGGCCACCAGGGTGGCCACGTACATGGGGTAGGGGCCGAGGAGGAGGGGGAGGAGGAGGAGCAGGAGGAGAAAGGCGTAGAGGGCGAGGCGGCCCAGGGGGGTGCTGGCGTAGGCCTCGTCCTCCCGGTAGGTCTCCCGCACCGCCCGGGCGAAGCGCAGGCTAAAGGCGTCGGTGAGGCGCTTGGAGAGGGCGAACATCTCAGACCTCCTGGACCTCGAGGGTGGCCTCCAGCCTGCCCTCCCCCTCGAGGTAGCGGATGGGCAGGGAGAGGCTCACGCGGCCGCCCTCGCCGTAGAGGGCCTGGATCACCGGGGCGTAGCGGGCCTCCACGATCTGGCGGCGCACCTTCCGAGTGCGGGTGATCTCCTCGTCGTCGGGGTGGAGCTCCTTGGGCAAAAGGGCGAAGCGCCGGATCCTGAGCTTCTCGGGAAGGGTCTGGTTCACCATGCGGATCTCCTCGGCGATCAGGGCCTGGACCTCGAGGCGCTCGGTGAGGGACTGGTAGGTGGTGAAGGGAAGGCCCCGCCTCCTCGCCCAGTTCTGGACGTTTTCCGGGTCAAGCTCCACGAGGGCGGTGACAAAGGGCCTGCCGTGGCCGAGTACCACGGCCTCCCGGATGTAGGGGGAGTACTTCAGGCGGTTTTCCAGGAACTGGGGGGCGAAGCGGGTGCCGTCCGCCAACGCCCCCACCTCCTTCACCCGCCCGAGGATCACCAGGTGCCCCCGCTCGTCAAAGAAGCCCGCGTCCCCCGTGCGGAAGAAGCCGTCCTCGGTGAAGCTCTCCCGGGTGGCCTTTTCCTGCTTGAAGTAGCCCTGAAAGACCTGGGGGCCCCGCACCTGGATCTCCCCTTCCTCGCTGATGCGCACCTCCGTGCCCGGAAGAGGGGGGCCCACGGTCTCCGGGGGGGCGTCCCCGGTGGCGTGGGCGGTGGTGGCGGCGGCGGTCTCGGATTGGCCGTAGACCTGGCGGATGTCCAGCCCCAGGGCGCGGAAGAAGGTGAAGACCTCCGGGCCCAGGGGCGCCCCGCCGGTGACGGCGATGCGGCAGGCGGCAAGCCCGAGCCTCGCCCTCAGGGGCCTGGCGATGAGGGGGTAGAAGAGGGCCCGCTTGAGGTTGAGCCAGAGCCCCACCCTTTCCCCCCTGAACTCCCGGTTCGCCCCCTCCAGAAGGGCCCCCATCCCGGCCCGGTAGAAGAAGGCCTTGACGGGGTCGGCGTCCGCCATCCGGCTTTGGATGAAGCTCGCCATCTCCTCCCAAAGCCTGGGCGGGGCCAGGAAGAAGTCGGGCTGGACCTCCTTGAGGTCCTCCTTAAGCGTGGTGGGGTCCTCGGGGAAGTGGACGGTGGAGCCCTCCACCAGGCTCTGCACCACGGTCAGCATCTGCTCCCCGATCCAGGGAAGGGGGAGGTAGCTGAAAACCCAGGCCCCCCTCTGGAAGCCCAGGGCCTTCCCCACCGCCTCGTGCCCGGCGAGGAGGTTTTGGTGGGAGAGCATGGCGAGCTTGCTCCGCCCCGTGGTGCCGGAAGTGGGGGCGAGGAGGGCGGTCTCCTCCGGGCGCCGCCTCCTTAGGGCCTCCTCCCCCACCTTGGGGTCGCCGAAGGCCTGGCTGAAGCGCCTGACCTTCCCCCGGAAGTGCCGGCTCATCCCCGCCTCCTCCCACACGAGGACGAAGTCCACGAGGTGGAGGTGGGGGTAGACCTTGTCCAGCTGCTCCTCGTCGGAGACCACGATGCCCCTCGCCCCGGTGAACTCCAGGAAGTAGCCCACCTCCTCGGGCATGGCGTCGGCGTAGATGCCCATGGGGAGGGCCCCCAGGACCTGGGCGGCGAGCTCCGCCTCCACCCACTCGGGGGCGTTGTGGCCCAGGATGGCGAGGACCTCGCCCTCCTTAAGGCCCAGGGCGGAAAGCCCCCCGGCGAGGCTTAGGACCCGGTCCAGAAGCCCCCGCCAGGAGGTCTTCTGCCAGACGCCGAGCCGCTTCACCCGTAGGGCCGGGGCTTCGGGGCGCTCCTTGGCGTGCCTCACGAGGTGTTCTAAAAGGGTTCCCCGCATACGCCCTCACCCCTGGCCCAGGTAGGCCTCCACCACCTTGGGGTCCTTCTTCACCCCTTCGGGGGGGCCGTGGTAGAGGACCTCCCCGTAGGAGAGGACCAGGACCCGGTCGGAAAGCTCCAGGACGGCCCTAAGGTCGTGCTCCACCCAAAGGAGGGTCACCCCCCACTCCTCCCGGGCGTCCAGGAGGAAGCGGGCCAGGTCCTGCTTCTCCTCCAGGGCAAGCCCCGCCATGGGCTCGTCCAGGAGGAGGAGCTTGGGCCGGCCCGCGAGGGCCCTCGCCACCTCCACCCGCTTCTGGAGGCCGTAAGGGAGCATCCCCGCCGGGGCGTGGCGGAAGGGGGAGAGGTGGAGGTAGTCCAGGACCTCCTCCGCCCAGGCCCTGAGGCGCCACTCCCTTTCCGCCCGGGGGAGGGCCATGGGGTAGGTGGAGAGGGCGAGCTCCGCCCCCAGCTTGACGTTTTCCAGGACGCTCATCCCCCGGAAGATCTCCAGGCCCTGGAAGGTGCGCCCGAGGCCCATGCGGGCCCTTTCTTGGGGGCTTTTCCCCTTTAGGCTTTGGCCCAGGAAGACCACCTCTCCTCGGTCGGGGTCGTACACCCCGGAAAGGACGTTTAAGAGGGTGGTCTTCCCGGCGCCGTTCGGGCCGATGACGGCGAAGAACTCCCCCTCCGCCACGGAGAACGCCACCCCCGAGAGGGCCTTTACCCCCTTGAAGGAGAGGTGGAGGTCCTGCACCTTTAGGATCACACCCACCGCTTCCTCCTCCGGTACCGCCTCGCCTGGCGGAAGCCCACCTCCTCCTTGCCCAGGTAGAACTCCATCACGTCCTGGTCCTCCATGGCCTCCTTGGCGCTCCCCTCAAAGACCACGCGGCCCCTTTCCAGGACGTACACCCGGTCCACGACGCCGAGGGCGGCCCGGGCGTTTTGCTCCACGAGGAGGAGGGAGAGCCCCTTTTCCCGCCTTAGGGCGTCCAGGGTCTGCATCACCTCTCCCACCAGCTTGGGGGCGAGGCCCAAGGAGGGCTCGTCCACCACGAGAAGCCTCGGCCTCGTGAGGAGGGCCATGCCCAAAAGGAGCATCTGCTGCTCCCCCCCCGAGAGGTAGCCCGCCTGCTCGTGGCGGCGCTCGTAGAGGCGGGGAAAGCGGGCGAAGACCTCCTCCATCCCTTCCTTGAGCGCCTTTGGGGGGAGGCGGTGGCCTGCGGCCATGAGGTTCTCCACCGGGGTCAGGTAGCGGAAGAGGGGGCGGCCCTCCAGGATGGCGGTGAGGCCTAGCCGGGAGATCCCCACCGGGTCCAGGTGGGTGGCCTCCCGGCCGAAGAGGCGCACCTTCCCGTCCAGAACCCGCCCCTCAAACTTGGGGAGGAGGCCGGCGATGGTCCGCACCAAGGAGCTTTTCCCGGCTCCGTTCGGGCCCAGGAGGGCCACGGCCTCCCCCTCCCCCACCTCCAGGGAGACCCCGTCCAGGGCCAGGATGACCCCCCGGTAGACCACCTTGAGGTTCTCCACGGAAAGCATCACACCCTCTCAATCTGCCGCTCCCCGAAGAGGCCGTAGGGCCTCACGAGGAGGACGAGGAGGACCACCACGAAGGGCAGGGCCTCGGTGAAGCCGGGGAGGTAGGCCTCCAGGTAGCGCTGGGAGAGGGCCTCGAGGACCCCGAGCAAAAACCCCGCCGCCAGAGCCCCGCCCACGGCGTCAAGCCCCCCCAGGATGGCCACGGGGAAGACCTTGAGCCCGAAGAAGACGAGGTTGTGCCCCACCCCGCTCGCCGCGGCGAGGAGGGCCCCCGCCAAGGTGGCGAGGAGGGCGGAGACCCCCCAGACCCCGGCCAGGATCCGGGCCGTGGGGATGCCCAGGGCCAAGGCGGCCACCTCCCGCTCGGAGATGGCCCGGACCAGGACGCCGTAGCGGCTTTTCCGGAGGAGCCAGAGGAGGCCGAGCCCCAAGGGCAGGGCCAGGAGGAGGTTCCAGACCGCCCGGGAGGAGACGTAGACCCCTCCCGCTTCAAAGCCGAGGTCGGGGAGGCTTCCCGGCAGGTACTTGAGGTCCGGGCCCCAGAGGAGCTGCACCCCCCCATCCAGGGCGGCGGCGAGGCCGATGGTCGCCATGATCACCGCCACCACGTTCCGGCCGAGAAGGGGCCGCACGAAGCCCCGTTCCACCAGGACCCCGAAGAGGAAGGCGAGGGGCAGGGCGGCGAGGAGGGCCAAGGGGAGGGGAAGGAGGAGGGCGAAGGTGTAGGTGAGGTAGGCCCCCACGAGGAGGAACTCCCCGATGGCGAAGTTCACCACGCTGGTCGCCCGGTAGACGAGGACGAAGCCCAAGGCGAGGAGGCTGTAGAGGGCCCCGTTGGCCAAGCCGCCGATGAGGTAGGGAAGGAGGTCCGCCACGCTTCCTCCCGAGGGAAGGGGCCTGGCCCTAGGCCAGCTTCAGCCAGTCGGTGATGGCGTTGAAGCGCCCGTCCTTGACGCTCGCCCGGTAGAGCTTGGTGTAGGGGATGCGGTGGTTCACGAACTGGTAGCCCCGCACCAGGCCCATGGCGTTGTAGTCCCCGATCTTCTCCAGGTACTCCACCACCCCGGCCCGGGTGAGCTTCCCCGCCTGGGCCGCCCGGCGCATGGCCTCGGCCACCCCCAGGGCCACGGCCAGGCTCCCCATGTAGTAGGTGGGGCGGTAGGAGGAGTCCCGGCCCTTCCTCTGGCGGAACTTGCGCATCTCGTCCACGGCGGGCACCAGGGTGTCGTACCAGTAGGGGTTGTGGTAGGTCACGGTGAAGCCCTCGGCGGCGGGCCCCGCCCGCTGGATGAGGACGAGCTCCGCCGAGTAGTAGGTGCCCATGAACTGGGCCCTTAGGCCCTGCTCCCGCGCGGCCCTTAGGATCAGGGGCTCCGCGGAGAGGGCGTAGCCCTGGAGGAGGACGAAGTCGGGGTTGGCCCGGCGCAGGTTCAGGACCACGGGGGTGGCGTCGGTGAAGGCGGGGGGCGTCACCTCCTCGTGGACCACCTCCATCCCCAAAGCCTTGGCCCGCTCCTTGACGTAGGGGATGGGGTCGCGGCCGAACTCCGTGTTGGAGTAGACGAGGGCGATCCGGGCCTTGCCCTTTTGCAGGCGGATCTGGCGCAGGAGGGCCTCCATCATGTCGTTGTAGGTGGGGCCGAAGACGAAGATGGTGGGGTACTTCTCGGGGTCGGCAAGCTCGTTGGCGAAGCTGGTGGCGGAGTAGGGGAGGCCGATCCTGGCGATCTCCGGGGCCAGGGCCTTGGAAAGCCCCGTGGAGTCCCCGTAGACGAAGAGGAGCTCGTCGGGCCGCTCCCTGGAGAGGACCCGGTTGAAGGCGGCCGTCCCCTTGGCCACGTCGTAGCCCGTGTCCTCCACGATGAGCTCAAGCTTCCGCCCGGCGATCCCCCCCAGGACCTCGTTCACGTAGTCCACCCCGTCCACGAACCCTTCCCGGCCGGCGTTGCCGGCGAAGGCGAAGGGCCCGGTGAGGGGAAGGAGGGCGGCGAGCTTCACGGGCCTCGCCTGGGCCAAGGCGAAGCGGGAGAAGCCCATGGCCGCCAGCGAACCCACGCCAAGCCTCCTCAGAAACTCCCTGCGCTTCATGCACGCCTCCTTTCCGGTTGTGCTTGGGGCAAAGATAGCATGCCCCCCTCCTTTTGGCAAGACCAGGGGGGATTTAGCCGGCCTGGGGCTGCTGCGGCCGTGCCTTGGTCGGCGCTTCAGGTCCGATGGTGGCCCTCCCGGACGGTGATGCGGGGGCTTGCCCAGGGAGAAGGAGGCCGGCGAGGCCGGGGGTAGCCCTATACGGCGCCCCGGAAGTGGTCCACGGTGAGGCGGATGCCCTCCTGGAACCCCACCTTGGGCCGCCAGCCGTGGGCCATGAGCTTGAGGGGGGAGAGGACGCTCCGTTCCAGGTCCCCGGGGCGCGGGGGGGCGGGCTGGACCTCGGGGGCCTTCCCCGCGGCCTCGGCCACCGCCATGAGGACCTCCCTCGTGGTGTGCCCCTCCCCGGTCCCCACGTTGTAGATCCCTTCCAAGGAGAAGAGGGCGAGGGCGTGGGCCTCGGCCACGTCCCCCACGTAAACGTAGTCCCGCACGCACCCCTCGTCCCCGGGGGTCTTCCGGGCGTAGAGGGTCACGGGCAGGCCCTTGAGGACCCGCTCGGCGAAGATGGCCACCACCCCTGCCTCCCCGTGGGGGTCCTGCCTGGGGCCGTACACGTTGCCGTAGCGCAGGGAGACCCACTTGAGCCCGTAGCTTTGCCCGTAGACGGAGAGGTAGTGCTCAAAGGCCGCCTTGCTCGCGGCGTAGGGGCTTTTTGGGCGGGGGGGCCAGGTCTCCTCGGCCCTTTCCCCCTCGGGCACCTCCCCGTAGATGGCCCCGCCCGTGGAGGCGAAGACGAGCTTCTCCACGCCGTACTGGCGGCAGGCCTCGAGGAGGTTAAGCCCCCCCAGGAGGTTCACCTCAAAGTCCAGGACCGGGTCCTCCACGCTCACCTTCACCGAGGCTTGGGCCGCCTGGTGGGAGACGTGGGTGGGGCGGAACTCCCGGAAGGCCCTTTCCACCCCCTCCTTGTCCCTTAGGTCCACCCGGAAGAAGGGGACGCCTTTGGGCACGTTTTCCCGCTTGCCCGTGGCCAGGTTGTCCAGGACCGCCACCTCCAGGCCCCTGGCGAGGAGGTCCTCCACGATGTGGCTTCCGATGAAACCGGCGCCGCCCGTCACCAGCACGCGCATAAAACCTCCCGGGCCGAAGCCCGGAGGCAGTCTACCACCTGGGTTAGGATGGGGGGCGTGAGGTTTGTTTCCCGCCTGGCGGCCCTTTTCGCCCGGGTCTTCTCCCAGAGGAGGGGGTGTCCCGTCTGCGGCCTGCCCGAGGACCTGGCCCGGGAGGTCAGGGCCTACCGGCGGCACTGCCCCCGGGTGGCCTTCCGGGCCTGCCCCTACGACCCGAGGCGGGGCCTTTGGCGCCAGCGGCGGTGATCAGCCGATCCTAACCTCCGGCTCGTTCCCTGGCCTCCACTTGATGGTGCAGCCGATGGCGGGGGCCTCCTTGAGGGGGGGCTCCTCGCCCCGGAGGAGGGCCTCTATGGCCGCCTCGAGGTCGTGGCTTTGCACCTTGCTGGGGTCCTTGGGGTTGTCGTTCACCCGGCCGTGGTAGCGGAGGAGGCGCCTTTCGTCAAAGAGGAAGACCTCCGGGGTGCGCAGGGCGCGGTAGGCCTTGGCCACCTCCTGGGTCTCGTCCAGGAGGTAGGGGAAGAAGATTCCGTGCTCCTCGGCGAAGGCCGCCATCTTCTCCGGGGCGTCCTCGGGGTACTTCTCGTAGTCGTTGGCGTTGATGCCCACGAAGGCCACCTTGCCCCGGTACCTTTCCGCCAGGGCCACGAGCTCGCCGATGGAGCCCTTGACGTAGGGGCAGTGGTTGCACATGAAGACCACGGCGAGCAAAGGCTCATGGAACTGGGAAAGCCGGTAGCGTCCGCCCCTTGGGTCAGGAAGCTCGGCGTCAATCAGGGGGCTTTCCAGGGGAAGCTCGGGGTACTGGAGCATGGCTTTATGCTACCCGCGAGGTGGTAGACTGGGCAACGCCGGAGGCCACGATGAAAAGGCGGAGCTTTCTCAGGAAGGTGGGCGTGGGCCTTGGGGCGAGCCTCTTCTACCGCGCCTTCGCCCAGGGGAGCCCCACGGTGCGCTGGCGGCTTGTCTCCAGCTACCCGAGGAGCCTGGACACCCTCTACGGCGGGGCGGAGGAGCTGGCGAAGCGGGTGGCGGAGCTCACCGGGGGGCGGTTCCAGATCCGGGTCTACCAGGCCGGGGAGCTCGTCCCTGGGGGGCAGGTGCTGGACGCGGTGCAGCAGGGCACGGTGGAGGCCGGCCACACCTACGGTCCCTTCTACGTGGGCAAGAACCCGGCTTTGGCCTTTGACGGAGGCGTCCCCTTCGGCCTGACCTACCGGCAGCACAACGCCTGGATGCTCATGGGCGGGGGGCTTGAGCTCCTCCGCCGGGTCTACGCCGACTTCGGCGTCCTCCAGTTCCCCGGGGGGAACACCGGGACCCAGATGGGGGGCTGGTTCCGCCGGGAGGTCCGCACCCTGGAGGACCTCAAGGGCCTCAGGATGCGCATCCCGGGCCTCGGCGGCCTCGTGATGGGGCGGCTCGGGGTGGTGCCCCAGACGCTGGCGGCCGGGGACATCTACCCCGCCTTGGAGCGGGGGGCCATAGACGCCACCGAGTTCGCCGGGCCCTACGACGACGAGAAGCTGGGCTTTTACAAGGTGGCCCGCTACTACTACTACCCCTCCTTCTGGGAGCCCAGCGCCCAGCTCTCCTTCCTCGTGGCCCAAAGGGAGTGGGCGAGGCTTCCCAAGGAGTTCCAGGAGGCCTTCCAGGCGGCGGCGAGCGAGGTGAACCTCACCATGATGGCCAAGTACGACGCCCTGAACCCGCCCGCCCTGAAGCGCCTCCTCGCGGCCGGGGTGCGCCTAAGGAAGTGGCCCGCGGAGATCATGCGCAAGGCGGAGGAGGAGGCCCGAGCCCTCTACGAGGAGCAGGCGGCCAAGGACCCGGGGTACCGCCGGGTCTACACCGCCTACTGGGCCTTCCGGGAGGAGGTCTTCCGCTGGTTCGCCGTGGCCGAGCTGGGCTACCAGGCCTTCGCCTTCCCCTCGGTTTAGAGGACCTTGAGGTCGGGGAAGCGCCGGGCCAGGGCCTCCCTGAAGGCGGGGAAGCGGCTTTCGGCCACCAGGGCCACCACGGCCCCGCCGAAGCCCGCCCCCGTGAGCTTGGCCCCGTAGGCCCCGGCCCGCAGGGCCTCCTCCACCAGGGCGTCCAGCTCGGGCAGGCTCACCTCGTAGTCTTGGGCGAGGGAGCGGTGGCTTTGCGTCATAAGCTCCCCGAAGGCCCGGGCGTCTTGCCGCCTTAGGGCCTCCACCCCCCGGAGGACCCTGAGGTTCTCGCTCACCACGTGCCGGGCCCGCCGGTCCAGGGGCGAAGGGAGGCTTTCCACCAGGCAGAGGTCGGCCACGTCCCTAAGGGACCGCACCCCGAGCCTCTTGGCCGCCTCCTCCGCCTCCTGGCGGCGCCGGTTGTACCCGGCCTCCGCCAGCCTGCGCCCAAGCCCGAGGTCCAGGACAGCCACCCGCACCCCCGGGGGAAGGGGAAGGTTCTCGTAGGCCAGGGTCCGGGTGTCCAGGAAGAGGGCCTGCCCCGGCTGGCCCAGGCTTGCCGCCATCTGGTCCATGATCCCGCACCGGACCCCCACGTACTCCACCTCCGCCTTCTGGGCGAGGCGGGCCACCTCCAGGTCGCTCAAGGGGAGGCGGTAGAGGGTGCGGAGGGCCCTGAGGGCCGCCACCTCGAGGGCGGCGGAGCTGGAGAGGCCCGCCCCCATGGGGAGGTCGCTGCGAACGTAGAACCTGGCCCCCGCCACCTCGTGCCCGGCCTCCCGGAGGGCCCGGACCACCCCGAGGAGGTAGTCCAGGAAGTCCCCTTGGGGCGGGGAGGAGAGGGGGCGGGCCCGGAGCTCCCCCAGGTTCTCGCTGAAGGCCTCCACCGCCCCCTCGAGGGGGGCGGCCTCCACCTGGGTGAAGTAGGGGATCGGGGTGGGGAGGACGTAGCCTTCCTGGTAGTCCGTGTGCTCCCCCAGGAGGTTCACCCGGCCGGGGGCCTGGGCGCTGGCCTGGGGCAGGACGCCGTAAACCTCTTGGAAGCCCATGCCTCCATTATGGGCAGAGGGCCCGCAGGTTGTGGCGCAGGAGGTCCAGGTAGGTCCTCACCCGGGCGTCCAGGGTGTCGGTGTAGAGGACCGCCACCCGGGCTCCTATGGCCTCGGCCAGGGTCTTCAGGGCCTTGCCCTGGAACTGGGGCTCGGCGAGGACGAGCCTGACCCCCTCCCTCTTGGCCTTCTCCAGGAGGGCGAGGAAGCTCCGGCTCCCCACCTCCTGGGCCCCGCCCTGGCTCAAGACCCCCACCACCTCCAGGCCGTACCGCCTGGCGAAGTAGCGGAAGGCGTCGTGCTGGACCACCACCTTCGTTCCCTTAAGCCCGCAGGCCCTATAGGCCCGGTCCAGGGCCTCCACCTCCTTTTTGAAGCGCTCCAGGTTGGCCCGGTAGAGGTCCCGGCCCCCGGGGTCCAAGGCGGCGAGGGCCTCGAGGATCCGCTCGGCGTAGCGGACGGCGTAGGCGGGGTCCAGCCAGAGGTGGGGGTCGCAGGGGCCGTGGCCGTGGTCCTCCTCCGCATGGTCCTCCCCGCAGATCAGGTCCGGCTGCCCCTCCCCGAGGAGGACCACCCGGGCGTTTTGGGGGAGGAGGGCCTGGAGCTTGGGCAGGTAGGGCTCGAGGCCGAGCCCGTTGGCGAAGAGGAGGCGGGTCTGGCTTAAGGCCTGGGCCACGGAGGGGGTGGGCTCAAAGGTGTGGGGGTCGGCCCCCGGGGGGACGACCGCCACCGCCGCCACCCGATTTCCCCCCACCTGCCGGACGAGGTCGGCGAGGATGGGGGTGGTGGCCGCCACCTGGACCTGGGCCAAGGCGGCGGCGAGGAGCCAGGGAAGGAGGGCTAGGGCGCGCATGGCAAAAGTGATATTGGATTATCAAACTCGCTTTGTCAACCCCCCGCGGTTGCGCCCCCCGGGGCCTTCCCCGTAGCCTGGGGGGGCGATGCGGCTGGAGGACCTTTTGGACCGCCTCGAGGCCCTGGAAGGCAAGCCCTACCCCTTCTACAAGGACCTGAAGGGGGTCTGGCGGGGAAAGGGCTTCGCCCTCCGCTTCGTCTACGTGCAGGGGGACCCCTTCGCCACCCCGAGCGTCCTGGAGGCGATCTACCCGGGCGAGGCCTTGGAGGCCCTCCGGGTCTACACCCGGGAGGAGGGGCGGGTGGCGGTGGAGGACTTCCTCCTCCGGGCCCTCAAAGCGCGGCTACGGGACCTGCCCCGCCTTGCGGGCTCCGGCCACTCGGGGGCCGTGCGGGTGGAGGTGGAAAGCCCCAAGGTCCTGCGCCGGGCCGGGGCGCACCTCGGGAAAAAGGCGCTTTCCCTCCGCTTCCGGGTGGGCCTTCCCGCCCAGGGAAGGCGCATCCTCGGGCGGGAGGCCAGGCGGCTCTTCCAGGCCCTCTCCCGCCACCTGGAGGCCTTCCTCCAGGAGCTGGACCGGGAGGCCCTCCTCCGCCACGTCCGCCAGGCGGAGGACTTCGCCTTCATCCAGGAGCGCCTCGCCGAGCGGGGCCTGGTGGCCTTCGTGGGGGAGGGGAGCCTCCTTCCCCGGGAAAGCGGGGTGAGCCAGAGGCCCCTGAAGGGGGCGGTGCCCTTCCAGAGCCCCCCTTCCCTCAAGGTGGCCTTCCGCACCCCCCACGCCGGGGAGGTGTGGGGGATGGGGCTTCCCCAGGGCCTCACCCTGATCACCGGGGGCGGGTTCCACGGCAAGACCACCCTCCTGGAGGCCCTGGTCCACGGGGTCTTCCCCCACGTCCCCGGGGACGGGCGGGAGTGGGTGGTGACGGACCCCCTCGCCCAGAGGGTCCAGTCCGAGGACGGGCGAAGCATGAAGGGCGTGGACCTCAGGCCCTTCGTCCACGACCTTCCCCTGGGCCAGGACACCGCCTTCTTCTCCACGGAGGACGCCTCGGGCTCCACGAGCCTGGCCGCGGCCATCCTCGAGGCCCTGGAGATGGGGGCGAGGGTGCTCCTTCTGGACGAGGACACCTCGGCCACGAACCTCCTGGTGCGGGACGCCCGGATGCAGGCCCTGGTGCGGCGGGAGACCCTGACGCCCATCCTGGACCGGGTTCAGGACTTCAAGGCCTTGGGCGTGAGCCTCGTCCTGGTGGTGGGGGGCGTGGGGGACTACCTGGACCTGGCGGACACCGTGGTCCTCATGGAGGCGTACCGCCCCCAGGAGGTGACGGCCGAGGCCAGGGCCATCGCCCGGGCCCACCCCACGGGCCGGGCCTTCGGCGAGCCCCGCTACCCCTTGCGGGCCGTGCCCCGGGCTCCCTTGCCGGCGAGCTTTGACCCCAGGCGGGGGCGGAAGGAGAAGGTGAAGGGCCGGGGCTTGCGGGAGCTCGTCTACGGGGAGGAGACGGTGGACCTCTCCGCCTTGGACCTCTTTGAGAACGCCCAGGTTCGGGCCCTCGGGGCCCTGTTCAAGCGCCTGGGGCGGCTTGCCGACGGGCGGACGCCGCTTAAGGCCCTGGTGGAGCGGGCCCTCCTCGGGGTGGAGGACCTCTTCGCCCTGGAGGAGGCCCCCGAGCTCGCCTGGGTACGCCCCTTGGAGCTCGCCGCCGCCGCCAACCGGCTCCGGGGCCTCGAGGTGGTCCAGGTCTGAGGCCGCCCCGTGCGGCGAAGCCCCCGCGCGGATTAGGACCGGGCGGCGAAGCGGGCCACCTCCTCCTTAGGCCCGAGGAGGAGGACCCGGTCCCCGGGCTCCAGCCGGTCCTGCCCCCGGGGGGCGAGGAGGTGGGCTTGGCGGAAGACGAGGCCCACCAGGACCCCGGGGGGCAGGGCGGTGTCCTTGAGGGGCTTCCCCGCCCAGGGATGCCCTTCCCGCACCTCGAGGAGGACCGCCCCCAGGTCCCCGAGGAGGAGGGGCCGGCCCGGGGGGAGCTGGGCCAGGCCCCGGAGGAGGTCCTCGGCGTGGGCGGGGCTCGCCTCGGGGCCCGGAGGCTGGAGGGGGAAGAGGGTCTCCCGGTTGAGGGCGAAGGCTCCGAAGGCCACGAGGAGGCCCGGGACCAGGAGGGCGTAGGAGCCCGTGATCTCCACCATCTGCACCACGGCGGCGAAGGGGGTGCGGGCCGCGGCGCTCACCAGGGCCACGAGGCCGAGGAGGATGGGCCCCGGCCCCCCGATCCCAAAGAGGGCCCCTAAGGCCGCCCCCAAGGCCCCTCCGAGGACCACGCTGGGCCCGAAGAGGCCCACGCTGGCCCCGCTTCCCGCCGAGAGGAGGACGGCGAGGGCCTTGGCCAAGAGGAAGAGGAAGGGGTTGGGGCCCTCCCCTTGGAGGAGGGCGGCGAGGCCCTCGTAGCTCGTCCCCCGCGCGGGAGGGAAGAGGAGGGCGAGGGTCCCCGAGGCGGCCAAGGCGAGGGGGAGGGCGGCCGGGCCCTGGAGCCGGGCCCGGCTCCAGGCGAGCCCGCGGGCCAGGGCGAAGGCCCCGAGGGCGGCCAGGGGGGCGAGGGCCAGGGCGAACCAGAGGGGCGGGGCCTCGAGGCCCTGCACGGGAAGGAGGGGGTGGGTGCCGAAGAGGAGGCTCTGCAGGCCGTAGCCGGAGATGGCCGCCACCGCCAGGTAGCCGAGGAGGCGCCCCTCCAGGGCCGAGCCCCGGTAGAGGACCTCTGCGGCGAAGAAGGCCGCCCCCAAGGGGGTGTGGAAGAGGGCGGCGATGGCCGCCGCCCCCCCGGCGAGGAGGACGGCCCGGGCCTCGGCGGGGTTGCGGGGGCGGAGGGCCTGGGCCAGGGCGCCCCCGGCGTAGAGGAGGGGCCCTTCCTGCCCCCCGCTTCCCCCGAGGCCCAGGGTGAGGGCGGTGAGGAGGGCCTTCAGGGGACCGAGGCGGGGAGGGAGGCGGCCTTGGCCCAGGTGGTAGGCGAGGAGGACCCGGTCCGCCCCGCCCCCGCGGAGGTCGGGGAGCCTGCGGTAAAGCCAGGCGCTGAAAAGCCCCACCGCCCCGCCCGCGAGGGGCAGGGCGAGGGGAGGGACCAGGAGGAGGAGGTCCAGGAGGAGGCGGAAGGCCACCGCGAGCCCCCCGCCTAGGAGGCCGGGAAGGAGGCCGAGCCGAAGAAGCCTTCTTCCCTCCTCACCGAGAAGCTCCATGGGCCTCGCCTAGGGAGAGGTGGGCCAGGGCCCTTTGCGCCGCCCGCCTCCCCGAGCGCACCACCTCGGGCAGGCCCACCCCCTGGAGGTAGTTCCCCGCGAGGAAGAGGCCGGGCGCCTTGACCAGGGCCATCTCCAGCCGCTCCACCCGGTCCAGGTGGCCCACCCGGTAGGCGGGCATCCCCTCGGGGAAGCGGAAGGCCCAGGCCCGGTGGACCCGGGGAAGGCCCGGGAGGAGGCGGGCTAGGTCCTCCAGGGCAAGCCGGATGAGGGCCTCCTCGGAAAGCCGGGCGGCCTCCCCCGAGAAGTAGGCCCGCACCAGGCTGAACCCCTCCGGGACCCGCCCCGGCCACTTCCGGTGCGTCCAGGTGAACCCCCGGGCCCGAAGCCCCTCCCCCTTGGCCACAAGCAGCCCGTGCCCCTCCACGGGGAGCGCCCCGGGGAAGGCCAGGCTCACCGTGGCCGCCGGGGTGTGGGGGATCCCCTTGAGCAAAGCGGTGGCCTCCGGGAGGAAGGGCCTGAGGAGGCCCGCCGCCTGGGGGGCGGGGATGGCGAGGACCACGGCCTCGGCGAGGAGGGCCCCTTTAGGGGTGTGGAGGCGCCACCTTCCGCGGGCTGGCTCCAGGCCGAGGACAGGGGTGCCCCGCAGGACCCGCTCCCCCAGGGCCTCGGCCATCCGCCGGGTGAGGGCCTGGAGGCCCTCGGCGAAGGAGAAGAAGAGGCTGCCCCCCTCCCGGCTTCCCCGCCCCTTCCGGACCCGCATGGCCCCAAGGAGGAGGCTCCGGTGCCTTCCCTCCAGCTCCCAGAGCTGGGGAAAGGCGGCCCGCATGGAGAGGTCGTCGGGCTCCCCCCCGTACACCCCCCCGGCCAGGGGGGCCACCAGGGCCCGGTAGACCTCGGGCCCCAGGCGCCTCTCCACGAACTCCCTCAGGGTCTCGTCCTCCTTCGCCCCCCGGGGGAGGAAGAGGTCGTAGAGGGCCCGGAGCTTCCCCGGGAGGGAGAGGAGGGGGGTGCGGGCCAGGGCCTTGAGGTCCCCGGGCACCACCTGGAGGAGGCCTTCGGGCAGGGGGTGGCGCTTCCCCCGGTAGAGGATGTAGGCCGCGGGCTTTTCCGGAAGGGTGCCGATGGGCTCGAGGCCGAAGGCCTGGGCGAGCTCCAGCACCTCCTTCTTGTAGCGGACGCTGGCGTCAGGCCCCCCCTCCACCAGGAAGCCCTCCTGCCGGGCGGTGCGCACCTTCCCCCCGAGGCGGAGGCTGGCCTCCAGGAGGAGGAAGTCCGCCCCCGCCTCCTTGAGGGCCAGGGCGGCGGCCAGCCCCGCCCACCCCCCGCCCACCACGGCCACCCCTATCTCGGCCACGCCGCCTCCACCAGGTCCTTGAGGACTTGGATGTAGTCCAGGTCCGCGTTCAGGCTCCGGGCCCTGAGGAGCCTCAGGCCGAGCTCCCTCGCCGTGGCCTGGGCCTCGAGGTCCAGGTCGTAGAAGACCTCCAGGTGGTCGGCGGGGAAGCCCACCGCCTGGACGGCCACTTCCTCGTACCCCTCCTCCTTCAGCGTGCGCAGAAGCTCGTTGATGTCGGGGCCGAGCCAGGGCTCCGGGGTGCGCCCTGCCGACTGGTAGGCCACGTGGAAGCGGGGGAGGGCGAGCTTTTTGGCGATGAGTTCCGCCGTCTTCTCCACCTGCCTGGGGTAGGGGTCCCCCTTCTCCACGGCGGAGAGGGGGATGGAGTGGGCGGTGAAGACGTAGGCCGCCTTCCCCGGGTTCTTCAGGCGCCAGATCACCTCCTCAAGCCTCCGGGCGTAGGCGGCGATGAGGCCGGGGTGGGCCTCGTAGCTTTCCACCCATACGAAGTCTATGGGCTCGGGGAGGGCTTTTAGGGCCGAGTCCACCTTCTCCCGGTACTCGGCCACGCTCCTCAGGGAGTAGTGGGGGGCGGCCACGATGGCCACGGCCCGCCGCACCCCGTCCTCGTGCATGGCGGCCACCGCCTCCCCGATGGAGGGGTGCCAGTGCTTCGTCCCCACGTAGACCCGGGCGGGGCCGTGGGGGGCGCGGGGAGGGAAGGGGCTCAGGAGGCGCTTGGGGTAGGGGGGGGCCTCCAGGTTGAGGAGGGCCTGGAGGCGGACCGCCTGGGCCAGGGTGATCTCGTTCAGGGGGCTTTTGCCGATGGCCTCGTACCGCTCGGCGAGCTCCTTGAGGAGCTCCTCCGAGGGGCGGCGCCCCCGGCGGATGTCCGTGTAGTAAGGCTCCACCTCCTCGGGGGCGTAAGGGGTGCCGTAGGCCATGAGCAGGACGTTCATGCCGCTACCTCCTGGATGAGTTCTACCACGTAGCGCACGTTCTCCTCGGGGGTCTCGGGCACGATCCCGTGCCCCAGGTTGAAGATGTGCCCGCTTTTACCCCCGTTCTCCTTCAGGATCCTCTGCACCTCGCGGCGGATGACCCCTTTGGGGGCGAGGAGGACGGCGGGGTCCAGGTTCCCCTGGACGGGGGTGGCCCCGAGGAGGGCGCGGGCCCAGGGGAGGGGGGTGTGGTGGTCCAGGCCCAGGACGTCCCCGCCCGCCTCCTTCATGTCCTCGAGGAGCCCCATGGTGCCCACGCCGAAGTGGATCACGGGGACCCCCACGGGCCTGAGGCTTTGGAAGAGCCTTTCCATGTGGGGCTTGACGTAGCGGCGGTAGTCCGCGGGGGAGAGCGCTCCCACCCAGGAGTCAAAGACCTGGAGGAGATCGGCCCCCGCCTCGGCCTGGGCCCGGAGGTAGCGGGCCATGGCCTCGGTGAGCTTCTCCATGAGGCGGTGCCATAGGGCCTCCTCCCCGTACATCAGGGCCTTGACCCGGAGGAAGCGGCGGCTCGGCCCCCCCTCCACCAGGTAGCTCGCCAGGGTGAAGGGGGCCCCGGCGAAGCCGATGAGGGGGACGGGAAGCTCCCGCTTGAGGATCCGGATCGTCTCCAGGACGAAGGGGACGGCCTCCTCGGGCACGAGGGGCCTCAAGGCCTCCACGCCCTTTTCGTCCCGGACGGGGTTGTGGATCACCGGCCCCTTGTTCTCCACCAGGGAGAGGTCCACCCCCATGCCGTAGAGGGGGGTGGTGATGTCGGCGAAGAGGATGGCCGCGTCCACCCCGAGCGCCTTCACGGGGAGGAGGGTCACCTCGGCGCAGACCTCGGGGTTTTGCACGATCTCGGGGAGGGTGTAGCGCTCGCGGAGCTTCCGGTAGGCCTTCTGGTAGCGCCCGGCCTGGCGCATGAACCACACGGGGGGCCTCGGGGTGGGCTCGCCCCGGGCGGCCCGGAGGATGAGGTCGTTCACGAGGTCCATGCTAGCATGGGGCATGCGCGCGTTTCTTTTGGCCCTGACCTTGCTCCTCGTCCCCATGGCCCTGGCCCAGGGGGAGGTGGTGGCCCAGGTGGGCCCCGAGGCGATCACCCGGGAAGCCTTTGAGCTCCGCTACGGCCTCTTCGTGCGGAGCGCCCTGGCCCAGCTCGGCCTGCCCGACACGGAGGAGGCCCGGGCCCTCCTCGCCGCCTACCGGCCGGCCTTCCTCGAGGCCCTGGCCCGGGAAAAGGCCCTCCTCCAGCGGGCCCGGGAGGAGGGGCTCTACCCGGACCCCGCCGCCGTTGAGGCCCGGGTCCACGCCCTGAAGGAGGCCTTCCCCGAGGAGGAGGCCCTGGAGGAGGCGCTCCGCCAGGCGGGGGTCCCGGGGCTTGAGGCCTACCGCAGGCTCGTGGCCGAGGCCATGGCCCTCGAGGCCCTGGAGGCCCGGTACCGCTCCCGGATCGCCGTCTCCCGGGCGGCCCTCAAGGCCCTTTGGCTCCTCTCCCCGGAGTACCGCCACCCCACCCTCTACTGCGCCCGGCACCTCCTCGTCCCCACCCGGGAGGAGGTGGAGGAGGCCCGCCTGCGGCTTGCCCGTGGGGAGGCCTTCGCCGAGGTGGCCCGGGCGGTCTCCCAGGACCCGGGCTCCAGGGAGGAGGGCGGGGACCTGGGGTGCGCCCCCGAGGGCACCTACGTCCCCGCCTTTGAGGAGGCCCTCGTGCGCCTCCGGCCCGGGGAGGTCTCGGGCCCCGTGCGGACGGAGTTCGGCTACCACCTGATCCTCCTGGAGCGGGTGGTCCCTCCGGGCCGCTACCCCTTGGAGGAGGTGGCCCCGCTTCTGGAGAAGGAGGTGGCGGACCGGGCCTGGGAGCGGCTCGAGGAGGCCCTGGTCCGGGCCGTGCCCGTGCGCCTCTACCCCGAGCGCCTAGAGGCGGAGGAGTAGGGCCTCGTCCCCGGTGGGGGCCTGGGCCAGGAGGAGGGCCTCCCCGGGGGCGTAGATCCCGCTTCGCCCCTGGAAGCCAAGGCCCGCCACCTCCCCGTTCAGCATGGGGTTGAGGAGGAGGCGGAGGTGCTCCCGGCCGAGGAGGCGCGCTTGGGCCGAGGCCACCCACACCTCCCCTTCCTTGCGGGCGGGGTCGGGGGGCCAGGGCCTTTCCCAGGGGGCGGGGTTGGCGGAGGGCTGGAGGAGGATTTCCGCCCCCAGGGCGTCCAGTCGGGCGAGGTGCCGCTCGTAAAAGCCGTCCAGGCAGATGAGGATCCCCACCTTCCCCGCCTCGGTCTCCACCAGGTGGGGGCCGAAGCGGCCCCGCCGGAGCCACCTTTCCGGGGGGGTGAGCTCCATCTTGGGCACCTGGGCGAGGAGGCGGCCCTTGGGGTTGAAGAAGAGGGCGAGGTTCTGGAAGAAGGGGGTGCGGCTGAACCGGCCCCGGGCGAGCTCCTCCTCGTAGGGGGGGGAGAGGAGGGAGCCTGCGAGGAGGTAGGCGCCGAAGGCCTGTGCGGCCTCGGCCATGACCTCGAGGAAGACGCCGTAGGCCCGCCGGGCCCGCCGCCAGGGGAGGAGGGGGTCCAAGAGGAGGGCCTTGGGGGCGAGCCCGCCGTCCAGGTGCAGGAGGAGGGGGAGGCCGAAGAGCTCGGGGAAGGCGGCGAGCCTCGGGGCGGGGGTGCCGCTTAGGGGCTCGAGGAGGGCGAAGACCCGCTCCCTGAAGGCCTCCGCCGTGCGGTAATGCTCCGGCCTGGCCTCGGCCTGGACGGCGAGCAGGGTGCGGAAGGGCACGGCTAGAGGGCCGTGGCCCCGCCGTCCACGGGGAGGACGGCCCCGGTGACGTAGTCCGAGAACTTCTCCAGGAACATCAGGCGCCTCCGTAGTAGTTCTTGTACTGCTCCCTTAAGGCCCGCTTGAGGAACTTGCCCGCGGATGTCCTCGGGATCTCCTCCGCGAAGACGTAGGCGTCGGGGAGCTGCCACTTGGCGAAGCCGGCCTTTAGGAGGTGCTCGTTCAGCTCCTCCGGGGTGGGCTTCTCGCCCCTGGGCACCACCACCGCCAGGGGCCTCTCCTGCCACTTGGGGTGGGGGATGGCCACCACCGCCGCCTCCTTCACCTTGGGGTGGCCCATGAGGGCGTTCTCCAGGTCCACGCTGGAGATCCACTCCCCGCCCGACTTGATCAGGTCCTTGAGCCGGTCCTTGATCTCAACGTACCCCTCCTCGTCCCAGACGGCGATGTCCCCGGTGCGGAAGAAGCCGTCCGGGGTGAGGGCGCTCCGCGTGGCCTCCTCGTTTCCGTAGTAGCCCCCGGTGATCCAGGGGCCCTTGAGCTGGACCTCCCCCAGGGCCTTCCCGTCCTTGGGCACGGGGCGGCCCTCCTCGTCCGCCACCCTTAGGCGCACCAGGGGGATGGGGAGGCCCGTCTTGGCCTTGAGGGTGAGCTTCTCCTCCTCGGAGAGGGACTCCAGGTGGCTTTTTACGAAGTTCTGCACCACCACCGGGGAGGTCTCGGTGAGGCCGTAGCCCTGGCGCACCTCCACGCCCATCCGCTCAAAGCGGGCGATGAGGCTCCTGGGCGCGGCCGAGCCCCCCACCACGAGCCGCCTCAGGGTCTTCAGGCGGTGGCCCGTGCTTTCCAGGTAGTCCGCCAGGGCGAGCCAGACCGTGGGCACCCCGGCGGTGAAGGTCACCCCCTCCCCGTCAAAGAGCTCCACCAGGGAGGCGGGGTCCAGCCTGGGCCCGGGCAGGACCTGTTTGGCCCCCACCAGGGTGGCGGCGTAGGGCAGGCACCAGGCGTTCACGTGGAACATGGGGACCACCGGCAAGACCACGTCCTTCTCCGAGAGGGCGGTGCCGTCAACGAGGCTTGCCGCCAGGGAGTGGAGGACCAAAGCCCGGTGGCTGTAGACCACCCCCTTGGGGAGGCCCGTGGTCCCCGTGGTGTAGGCCATGCCGCAGGCGGCCCGCTCCGGCACCCGCACGGGGTCCGCCTCCTCCCCCAGGGCCTCCTCGTAGGCCAGGTAGCCCTCCGGGGCCTTCTCGTCCATGACCACGAAGTGCTGCACCGTCTTGAGCTCGCCCCGTATGGCCTCCACCAGGGGCAGGAGGTTGGGGTCAAAGAGGAGGACCTTGTCCTCGGCGTGGTTCAGGATGTAGGCGATCTCCTTGGGGGAGAGGCGGGGGTTGGCGGTGTGGAGCACCGCCCCCATGCCGGGGACGGCGAAGTAGGCCTCGAGGTGGCGGAAGTGGTTGAAGCCCAGGGTGGCCACCCGGTCCCCCACGCCCACCCCGAGGGCCCTAAGCCCCCCCATGAGCCTCCTGGCCCTTTGGTAGACCTCGGCGTAGGTGGTGCGGTGGACCTCCCCGGTGTGGAGGCGGGAGACCACCTCCTTCCTACCGAAAAGCGCCGCCGCCCGCTCCAAAAAGTCCCAGAGGTTCAGCTCCTCGTCCATCATGGTGCTTGGGAACGCGTTCATCCTTTCCCCCTCCATTGGGTTAGACCCAGTATAACCCTTAGGCGCCCGGGGAGGGCCTCCGCCGCACCGTGGTCACGAACTCCCTTCCTGCACCACCTTGGCCCTTTGGTTGTAGACCCGGACCCGCTGCACCAGGATGCCCCGGTCGGGCTTGGAGGTCTCCCGCTTCTCCAGGATCTCGCTCTTCCCCGCACCGTGTCCCCGATGAGGACGGGCTTGAGGAACTTGTAGTTCCGGATCTCCAGCCAGGCGATACGCCCGCCCCTCCCGTCAAGCCCCGCGGGCGAGTAGGTCCAAGACGATGAAGAGGAACATCCCCAGGCTTACGCCCACGTTGGCCTGGAAGAAGGCCACCTCCACCTTGGAGAGGTCCTCGGGGGAGACGAGGCGGTGCTCCAGGAGGAGAAGCCCTCCCACCAGGAGAAGGCCCAGGTAGTAGAGGGGCCCGGCGCCGTAGCTCACCCCGGCCCAGAGGAAGGCGAGCCAGGCCAAGAGGTGGCTTGCCCGGGCCACCCGGAGGGCCTGGGGGATCCCGAAGCGGGCGGGGATGCTCTTTACCCCATGGGCCCGGTCAAAGGCGTAGTCCTGGGTGGCGTAGAGGATGTCAAACCCGGCGATCCAAAGCCCCACCCCCGCCCAAAGGGCGTAGGCCGTGGGGGCGAAGCTCCCCGTGACGGCGATCCACCCCCCGGCGGCCGCCGCCCCGATGGTGAGGCCCAGGACGTAGTGGCACAGCCAGGTGAAGCGCTTCGTGTAGCTGTAGAAGACGAGGAAGAAGACGGCCACGGGGAGGAGCCTGGCGGTGAGGGGGTTGAGGTTGAGCCCGGCGTAGACCAGGAGGAGGAGGCCGAGGAGGGCGAGGGCCAGGGTCTCCCCGGGCTTGACGAGCCCCCTGGGCAGGTGGCGGTTTTGGGTCCTGGGGTTTAAGGCGTCCAGCCGCCAGTCAATGAGGCGGTTCAGGGCCATGGCCATGGTCCTCGCCCCCACCATGGCCAGGGTGACGAGGAGGAAGGTCGGCCACCCCGGCCAGCCTCCGGCCGCGAGGAGCATCCCCCCGTAGGCGAAGGGGAGGGCGAAGAGGGTGTGCTCAAAGCGGACGAGCTCCAGGTAGAGCCTAAGGCGCCTCATCTCCTCTTTCCCCGCGGGCGCGGGGGTCATCCTTTGCGCACCTCGAGGATCCGGTTCCTCTCGTCCACCAGGACCACGGTGGGCTTGAGGTTCCTCGCCTCTTCCTCGTCAAAGACGCCGTAGGCCACGAGGATAACCAGGTCCCCGGGCTTCACCAGGTGGGCCGCGGCCCCGTTGATCCCGATGACGCCGGACCCCCGTTCCCCGGGAAGGGCGTAGGTGGTGAGCCGGGCCCCGTTGGTGATGTCGTAGATGTCCACCTGCTCAAAAGGAAGGATCCCGGCGGCGTCCAGGAGGTCCTGATCCACCGTCACCGAGCCCACGTAGTGGAGGTCGGCCTGGGTCACGGTGGCCCGGTGGATCTTGGCGTGGAACATCACCCTCTTCACGAGGTCTAAGTTTAGGGCACGGCCGTGATTTGGGCAACGCGCCCCTTGCTTTCGTAAACTTTCTTAGTTTATTTTGGTTTACGAACATGGCGTGGCCCGATCTGGACCCTCCTCGCCTGGCCGAAAGGCCCTTGAGCCTACAGGAAGCCCTTTTTGTCCTCGAGGCCCCACCCGAGGCCCTGCCTGCTTTGGCGGAGGCGGCCATCCGGGTCAAGGAGTACTTTTTCGGACGGCGGCTCAAGCTGGTCCGTCTTCTCAACGTTAAAAGCGGCTTCTGCCCAGAGGACTGCGCCTACTGCGCCCAGTCCGCTAGATCCCAAGCCGCCATCGCCCGGTACCCCCTGCTCTCCTTGGAGGAGATCTTGGAGAGGGCCGAGGAGGCCCAACGCCTTTCTGCCCGCCGCTTCTGCTTAGTGGCCGCCTTGCGGGGGCCTACCCCTAAGGTTTTGGAGCGCCTCGGTGAGGCCGCGCAAGCCATCAAGGCGCGCTTTCCCCTTGAGCTTTGCGCCTCCTTAGGGCTCTTGGAAGAGGGTATGGCGGAGGCCTTAAAGGCGGCGGGTTTTGACTACTACAACCACAACCTCAACACCGCCCCAAGCCTTTACCCTAGGATCGCCACCACCCACACCTACCAGGACCGCTTGTGGACCCTAAAGCGGGCTAGGGAAGCGGGGCTAAAGCTCTGTTCGGGGGTCATCCTGGGGATGGGGGAAGGTCCCAAGGAGGTGTACGAGATGGCCTTGGCCCTGAGGGAGCTAGGGGTAGAGAGCCTTCCCGTGAACTTTCTCCTGCCCATCCCCGGCACCCCCTTAGGGGATGGCCGCACGGTGGCGGGGCTTACCCCCGAGCGTGCCTTGAAGGCCCTGATCCTCTTCCGTCTTTTGAACCCCAAGGCCGAGCTCCGCGCCTCGGCGGGGCGGGAAAGGTATCTGGGCCCGTACGAGCCCCTGGCCTTCCGGATGGTGAACAGCATCTTCCTCCAGGGCTACCTTACCCAGCCGGGGAGCCCTTGGGAGCGGGACAGGGCCCTGTGGGAAAGCCTGGACCTTGATGTGGAGGAGGGAGCGTGCGGCTAATACCACCCCACGCTGGTCCAAAGCCTGCGGTGCGGGGCGCCTGGAGGCCCTAGGGGTTGGCGCCCGCCCGTGTGCCTAGGTCGGCTTTGGCGGCGGGTCTTGAGGCCCAGGGAGGAAGCCTAGCGGCGGGCTAGGCTTCCTCCCTGGGCTCGGGGAGAAGCCCCTCCACGAAGAGGGTCTTGGCCTGGGTGTAGAGCACCTGGCCCGGGGCGGCCTTCCTGGGCCGCCACACGTGCTTTTTCCGGGTGTAGTCCACCGGGACCTGCCTCTCTCCCCGGGCCTTGGAGTGGTAGGCGGCGAGCCTCGCGGCGAAGAGGAGGTCCTCCAGGGGCGGGTTCTTCCCCTCGGTTTTCAGGATCACGTGGCTTCCCGGCACCCCTTGGGCGTGGAACCAGAGGTCCTCGGAGTGGGCGGCCCGGGTGAGGAGGTCGTTCTCCTTGGCGTTCCGGCCCACCAGGACCAAAAACCCGGAAGGGGAGGTGTAGCGGAGGCCGACCTTAAGGCCCTTCTCCCCCTTGGGCCTTTGCGCGAGGGCGAGGAGGCCCTCCAGGTCCAGGGTCCTAAGCCTTTCCTTCTCCGCCTCCAGCTCTCGGATCCGGGCCTCGGTCTTGGGGATGAGGTCCAGGGCCTTTTCCGCGAGCTCCTCCAGGCGCCTCGCCCGGTCGTAGAGCTTCCGGGCGTTCTCCTGGGGGGAGAGGGCGGGGTCTAAGGGGATTTCCACGGGCTTCCCGTCAAAGCCCTCGAGGACCACCTTTTCCGCCCCCTTGGGCACCTCCTTGAGCCGGGCGAGGAGGAGGTCGGCCCGCCTCCTCAGGGCCTCGGCCTCCTCCAGGCGCTCTAGGGCCTCCTGGTAGTCGCCAAGCCTCGCCTTGAGCGTCCGGATCTCCCGGTCCAGGGCCTCGAGGAGGGGCTTCCTTAAGGCCTCCTTCTCCTCCTCGGCCCAGCGCCGCCTCAGCTCCTCGGAAAGCTCGGTGCGCAAGGAGGGGTCCTCCACCAGGGTCTTGAGGGCCCGGTACACCCGCCCAAGCCCCGCCTCGTCCAGGGGGGTCTCGGGGGTGAGGCCCGCCCTCCGGGCGAGCTCCCTTAGGAGCTCCTGCCCCACCCCGTCCACGTGCCGGATCACCTCCTTGAGGGGCTTGCCCAGGAGGGGGAGGAGGTCTTCCTCGGCAAGCGTCCTCGGGTCCAGCTTCCGGTAGGGGGGCGGGGGGGTGTAGGGGAGGCCGGGCCTCAGCTCCCGGTAGCGGTTCACCTCCTTGGTGATGACCCGGTCCACCCCGAGGATCCGGCCCTCCTCGTCCAGGAGGAGGAGGTTGGCGTTCCGCCCCGTGGCCTCGAGGACGAGGACCGAAGGGGGGGCGTCCACGAAGCCCTTCTCCCCGGCGAAGCGGAAGAAGGCCACCCGGTCCAGCTTGAGCTGGCTTGCCTCCACCAGGGGCCCCTTGACCCGGGCCTGGAGCTGGCGCTGGAAGGGGGTCTTGGGCTCCCCCTGGAGCCTCCCCGGCTCCAGGGCGAGGCTCGGGGTGGGCGGGCGGTAGTGGAGGACGAGGTTGAAGAGCCGCCCCGTCCGGCCCTTGAGGAGGATGGCCGCCGTCCCCTCCTCGGGGAAGGCGAGGCCGAGGTTCTGGGCGGGGAGCTCCTTCTCAAGCTCCCGCAAGACGGCGTGGATCAGGAGGCCTTCCATCGCCTAAGGGCCACGAGAAAGGCGGTGTGCCCCACCTGCTGGAACCGGGGGTGGGCCACGGGAAGCCTGACCTCCCACTCCCGCCAGCCCACCTCCAAGACCCTTTCCAGCCGGAAGGGGTGGGCCTCAGCGGCCCGGACGAGCTCCAGGACCTGGGTGATGTTGGGCAGGTAGGCCACGAGAAACCGGTCCGGCTTCAGGGCCAGGGCCGCCTTCTCCAGGGCCTTCCAGGGCTCCATCAGGTCCAGGGCCACCCCGTCGTAGGCCGCCTCCTCCAGCTCCGCCTCCTCAAGCTTTCCCAGGTGGAAGCGGACGTTCTCCACCTGCCAGAAGGCCCGGACGTTCCGTTCCGCCTGGGCCAGGTGGTGGGGCCTGGCCTCGTAGCTTTCCACCAGGCCCTTCTCCCCCACGGCCCGGGCCAGGAAGAGGGTGAGGCCCCCGGAGCCCGTGCCCGCCTCGAGGACCCGCATCCCCGGGGCGAGGTCCAGGAGGGTCACCATGGCGCTCGCGTCCTTGGGGTAGGTGGGGGTGGCGCTCCGCTTCATGTGGAGGAGGTACTCCTCCAGGGTCGGGCGGTGGACGGAAAGCTCCTCCCCCAGGTGGGTCCGCACCACCCCCCCGGGGCCCGCCTCGAGGAGGGCCTCGTGGGGGACGCTCCCCTTGTGGTGGTGGAAGACGCCCCCTTCCTTGGGGAAGACCAGGTAGGCCCGGCCCTTGCGGTCTTTGAGGAGTAGCGGTCCCGGCCACGCCACGGGGCACCTCCTCGGGAGGCCTAAAGGGCCTCGGCGAGGGCCAGGTAGTCCCGGTACCGCTCCAGGTCAAAGGGGTTCGGGAGGCGGAAGGGCCCCACGAAGACCGAGGGGGTGCCGGGCAGGCCGAGCCTCTCCGCCAGCGCCCGGTCCGCCTCCACCGGGGCCCGGGAGGCGGGGTCCTCGAGGCAGGCCTGGAAGGCCTTGGGGTCCAAGCCGAGCCGCCTCGCCAGGGCCGGGTAGTCCCACCCGGACCCCGCCATGAGGAGGTCGTGGTAGGCCCAGAAGGCCCCCTGGGCCGCGGCGCACTCGCTGGCCACCGCCGCGGGCACCGCCTCGGGGTGGATCTCGTAGAGGGGAAAGTGGCGGTAGGCGAGGCGGAGCCGCCCTTCCCGGGCCATGGCCTTGAGGGCGGGGAGGACCTCCCGGGCGAGGCGCTGGCAGTAGGGGCACTGGAAGTCGGAGAAGACCCGGACCACCACCCCCTTCTCCCCGAGGACGTGCCGGTCCTCCCCGAAGAGGGCCTCCTCTGTGAGGAGGGGCCGCACCTCCATCTCGGCCCAGGCCCCCACGGCGAGCTTGAGGAGGAAGGCGCCCTCCACGTTGAGCTCCACGGGGCCCCGGCGGAGGAGGGCTTGGTTCTTCCCGTACCAGGCCACGAAGCCCTGGGCGTGGCCCGGCACCCCCGTGGCCGCGGAGAGGATCCGGCCCATGAGGCTTGCGTTCACCGGGCCCTCGTAGCGCACGGCGTAGAGGCGGCCGGACCTGGCCTCCGTCTGGATCCGGGCCCCTTCCGGCAGGGGGCCGGGGGAGAAGCGCTCCAGGGGGGCGGCGATCTGGGCCCAGGCGGCCCCCAGGCCGAGGAGGAGGACGGCGAGGCGCTTCATAGCTTGACGAAGTGCTCCACGGGCAGGACGAAGACCACGGCGCCGCCCACCTGCACCTCCACCGGCTGGGCCAGGAAGGGGTCGGGGGCCTCGGCGAAGGGGAGGCCCCGGGAGACGAGGCGGGTGCGGGTGCGGCACTTCTCCTTGATGAGCTCCAGCACCTCGGGAACCTTCTCGTCCTCCAGGCCGATGAGCAAGGTGGTGTTCCCCTCCCTCAGAAACCCCCCCGTGGAGGCGAGCTTGGTGGACTGGAAGCCCCGCTCCAGGAGGGCCTTGGTGAGCCCGGGGGCGTCCGTGTCCTGGACGATGGCGATGACCAGCTTCATTGGGGCCTATTGTACACGGAGGGCGGGGGGCTTGGGGCCGGGAGGGCTCCAGAACCCTACCCCCGGGGGGCCTTCTGGTGCCAGTCCTGAAGGCTCTGCACCCTAAGGCCGCTTTCCCGCGCCCGCAGGATGGCCTTCAGGCTCCACCACGCCCCCTCCCGGGTGGTGATGAAGGGGAGGCCCCGCTCCACGGCCCGCCTCAGCTCGGGGTCGGGGACGAGGCTTATCAGGAGGTCGTAGTCCTCTCCCTCGGTGAGGGCGAAGCCTGCCTCCTGGTAGAGGGCCTTGAGGTCCTCCAGCCCCTCCCCGATGAACCGCACCCGGCCCGAAAGGGGGAGGCGTTGCCCGGCCCCGAGCTCCGCCTTGTAGTAGGCGAGGTAGGGGTCCTGGTCTATCCCCATGCTCTCCCCCGTGGAGCGCATCTCCGGCCCGAGCTCGGGGATGACCCCGGGGAACTTGATCCAGGGGATGACCACCTCCTTGGCGGCGTAGTAGGGGGGGACGGGGTCCAGGTCGCGCACGCCGAGCTCTTTTAGGGTCTTCCCCACGGCGATGAGGGCGGCGAGCTTGGCCAGGGGGACGCCGATGGCCTTGGAGACGAAGGGTACGGTGCGGGAGGCGCGGGGGTTGGCCTCGAGGACGTACACCTCCTCCCCCACCACGGCGTACTGCACGTTCAGAAGCCCCCGCACCCCGAGGGCGAGGGCCAGGCGGCGGGTGTAGTCCCGGACCTTCTTCAGGGCCTCCTCGGGGACGTGGACGGGGGGAAGGAGGGTGGCCGAGTCCCCGGAGTGGACCCCGGCCCGCTCCACGTGCTCCATGATCCCGGCCACCATGACCTCCTGCCCGTCCGAGAGGGCGTCCACGTCCAGCTCTACGGCCCCCTCCAGGAAGCGGTCCAGGAGGATGGAGGGCCTCTCCTCCAGGGGGGCGTAGACCTCCTCCAGGTAGCGCTTAAGCTCCCCCTCGTCCCGCACCACCTGCATGGCCCGCCCCCCCAGGACGTAGCTCGGGCGGACGAGGAGGGGGAAGCCCACCTCCGGGGCGAGCCTCAGGGCCTCCTCGGGGCTTTGGGCCACCCGGCCCTCGGGCTGGGGGATGCCGAGCCTCTGGCAGAGGGCGTGGAAGGCCTCCCGGTCCTCCGCCTGGTGGATGGCGCTAAAGGGGGTGCCGAGGAGCCTCACCCCGGCCTCCTCCAGGCCCTTGGCGAGCTTCAGGGGGGTCTGCCCCCCCAGGGTGGCGATGACCCCGATGGGCTTCTCGTGCTCCACGATGTTGAGGACGTCCTCCAGGGTCAAGGGCTCAAAGTAGAGGCGGTCGGCGGTGTCGTAGTCGGTGGAGACGGTCTCCGGGTTGGAGTTCACCATGATGGTCTCGTACCCCGCCTCCTTCAGGGCCCAGACGGCGTGGACCGTGGCGTAGTCAAACTCCACCCCCTGCCCGATCCTTATGGGCCCCGAGCCCAGGATCACCACCTTAGGCTTTTGCGAGGGCCAGACCTCGTCCTCCAGCTCGTAGGTGGAGTAGTGGTAGGGGGTGTAGGCCTCAAACTCGGCGGCGCAGGTGTCCACCGTCTTGTAGACGGGCACCACCCCTAGGGCCTTCCTCTCGGCCCGCACCTCCTTTTCCCCCTTCCCCACAAGCTCTCCGATCCTCCGGTCGGTGAGGCCGAGCCCCTTGTAGAAGCGCCAGTCCTCCCGGTCCTTGGGGGGGTGGGTTTTGAGCCACTCCTCCGCCTCCACCACCTCCTTCATCTGGTGGAGGAACCAGGGGTCTATCCGGGTGGCCTGGTAAAGCTCCTCCACGGGCATCCCCCGCCTAAGGAGCTCCATGACGGCGTAGACCCGGTCCGGGTTGGGGTAGAGCTTCTTCTCCAGCTCCTCCGTCCTGACCCCGGCGAGGGCCCTCACGTCCCGCTCCAGGCCCCTCAGGGCCTTCATCAGCGCCTCCTTGAAGGTGCGGCCGATGGCCATCACCTCCCCCACGGACTTCATCTGGGTGGTGAGCTCGTCCTTGAGCTCCCCCAGGGTGTTCCTCAAGGGGCGGAACTTCTCAAAGGCGAAGCGGGGGATCTTCACCACCACGTAGTCAATGGTGGGCTCAAAGGAGGCCGGGGTCTTGCGGGTGATGTCGTTGGGGAGCTCGTCCAGACGGTACCCCACGGCGAGGAGGGCGGCGATCTTGGCGATGGGGAAGCCCGTGGCCTTGGAGGCGAGGGCGCTTGAGCGGGAGACCCGGGGGTTCATCTCAATGACCACCTGGCGGCCCGTCTTCGGGTCCACGGCGAACTGGATGTTGGACCCCCCCGTCTCCACCCCGATCTCCCGGATGATGGCCTTGGCGGCGTCCCGCATCCTCTGGTACTCCACGTCGGAGAGGGTCTGGGCCGGGGCCACGGTGATGGAGTCCCCCGTGTGGACGCCCATGGGGTCCACGTTCTCAATGCTGGTGATGATGACGACGGTGTCGGCGTGGTCCCGCATCACCTCCAGCTCAAACTCCTTCCAGCCCAGGACCGACTCCTCCACGAGGGCGGTGTGGACGGGGGAGAGGGTGAGGCCGCGGGAAAGGACCTCCACGAGCTCCGCCTCGTCGTGGGCGATCCCGCCCCCCGTGCCTCCCAGGGTGAAGGAGGGGCGGACGACCACGGGGAAGCCCACCTCCCGGGCGAAGTGGAGGCCCTCCTCTACGCTCCCCACAAGCTGCCCCCTGGGCACCTCGAGGCCGATCCTCTGCATGGCCTCCTGGAAGGCCTCCCGGTCCTCCCCCTTCCTTATGGCCTCCGCCTTGGCCCCGATGAGCTCCACGCCATATTTTTGCAGGATGCCCTCCTCGTGGAGGGCCATGGCCAGGTTGAGGCCCGTCTGCCCCCCCAGGGTGGGAAGGAGGGCGTCGGGGGCCTCCCGGGCGAGGATGCCCTCCAGGTGTTCCAGGTCTAGAGGCTCAATGTAGGTCCTTTCGGCGAGCTCCGGGTCGGTCATGATGGTGGCGGGGTTGGAGTTCACCAGGACCACCCGGTAGCCCGCCCCCCTCAGGGCCTTCACCGCCTGGGTTCCCGAGTAGTCAAACTCGGCCGCCTGGCCGATGGTGATGGGCCCGGAACCGATGATGAGGATCTTCTTCAGGTCTCTCCGCGGCGGCATCGTGCACCCGGTGGAAGAGGATAGCATGAAGCCGCGGGCGAGGACCAGGGGCTGTGGCATAAATATGCAATAGGGCCCTGGGGCTGGACGGAGGGCGGGGGGCGGGGTAGCCTGGAAGGCGTGCGGAAGGTGCGCCCCGAGGAGCTCCCCGCCCTCTTGGAGGAGGGCGTCCTTGTGGTGGACGTCCGCCCCGCGGACCGCAGGAGCACGCCCCTCCCCTTCGCCGCCGAGTGGGTTCCTTTGGAGAAGATCCAGAAGGGGGAGCACGGCCTGCCCCGTAGGCCCCTCCTCTTGGTCTGCGAAAAGGGCCTCTTGAGCCAGGTGGCGGCCCTCTACCTGGAGGCCGAGGGGTACGAGGCCATGAGCCTCGAGGGCGGCCTCCAGGCCTTGACGCAAGGGAAGTAGCCCCGTAGAATGGCGGATGCTGAGCGCGGTGAGCGTAGCTCAGCTGGTTAGAGCACCGGACTGTGGATCCGGGGGTCGTGGGTTCAAGTCCCATCGCTCACCCCAAGCCGCCACCCCGAAAGGGGTGGTATTTTAAAGGGGGGGGTCGCCCCCATGCGAGGATGGCGGAATCGGTAGACGCGCCGGACTTAGGATCCGGTGGGGCAACCCGTGCGGGTTCAAGTCCCGCTCCTCGCACCATCCGGGCGGCCCCCCTTTCATCGGGACGAGGTGAAACGTGGCGGAGATCCTGGAGCGTTCCGGCTATCTGGTCAAGGTGCGGGTGGAGGTGCCCGCCGACCGGGTGAAGGCGAGCTACGAGGCCCTGCTTAAGGACCTCGCCTCCCGGGTGCGGGTGCCCGGCTTCCGGCCGGGCAAGGCCCCCCTGAAGGTGGTGGAGGCCCGCCTGGGCCGGGAGGCGCTCCTCCAAGACCTTAAGGAGCGCCTGGTGGAGGAGACCTACCCCGAGGCGGTGCGGGAGCTCGGCCTAAGCCCCGTGGCCGCCCGCGTGGTGGAGCAGGACCTGAGCGAGGGGGAGGGCTTCCGCTACGTGGCCGAGGTGGAGAACTACCCCGAGGTGAGGCTTCCCGACTGGCGGAGCTTCGCCTTGGAGGTCTCCCCGCCCGAGGTCACCGAGGAGATGGTGGAGAAGGCCCTGGAGGAGCTCCGCCAGCGCTACGCCGAGCTCGTCCCCGTGGAGCGGGAGGCCCAGGAAAAGGACCACCTCTTCGTCCGCACCGAGGAGGGGGCGGAGTTCCCCATTGACCTCGCTAAAGCCCTTCCCCACGTGCGGGAGGCCCTCCTCGGCAAGAAGGCGGGGGACGTGGTCATGGTCCCCGTGCTGAACGACAAGGGCGAGAAGGTGCGGGAGGTCAGGACCGAGGTCCTCGAGGTCAAGACCCTGAAGCTCCCCGAGCTGGACGAGGAGTTCGCCAAGACCCTGGAGGCGGAAAGCCTCGAGGACCTCAAAAACCGGGTGCGGGAAAGCCTCAAGCGCCAGGCGGAGCGGGCCTACGAGGAGGCCAGGGAGCGGGCCTTCTTGGAGAAGCTCGCCGAGGGCCTGGAGGTGGAGATCCCCCCTTCCATGCTCCGGGCGGAGGAGCGCCACCTCCTGGAGCACCTGGCCGAGGACCTCTACCGGCAGGGGATCAGCCTGGAGGCCTACCTCGAGGCCCTGAAGGAGAAGGGGGAGTTGGAGAAGTTCCAGGAGGACCTGCGCAAGGAGGCGGAGAAGCGGGTCCGCATCGCCCTCGCCCGGGAGAAGCTCGCCGAGGAGCTCAACCCCGAGGTCTCCGAGGAGGAGTGGCAGGCCTACCTCCAGGCCGCGGCCCGGGCCTACGGCGTTGCCGTCCAGGACCTTCGCCGCCAGTTCGGCGAGGAGGGCCTCGCCCGGCTTAAGGAGCGCCTCCGCCAGGACAAGGCGGTGCAGGAGGCCCTGAAGGCCCTGGGCTGAGGGCCTGGAACATGGTGGCCCAGGGGGGTTTCCCCCCTGGGTCTGCCGCTAAACTAAGGATTGGTATGGTCATACCCTACGTCATTGAGCAGACGGCCCGCGGCGAGCGCGTCTACGACATCTACTCCCGCCTCCTCAAGGACCGCATCATCTTCCTGGGCACCCCCATAGACGCCCAGGTGGCCAACGTGGTGGTGGCCCAGCTCCTCTTCCTGGACGCCCAGAACCCCAACCAGGAGATCAAGCTCTACATCAACTCCCCCGGGGGCGAGGTGGACGCGGGCCTCGCCATCTACGACACCATGCAGTTCGTCCGGGCCCCCGTGTCCACCATCGTCATCGGCATGGCGGCCAGCATGGCCGCGGTGATCCTGGCGGCGGGGGAGAAGGGCCGCCGCTACGCCCTTCCCCACGCCAAGGTCATGATCCATCAGCCCTGGGGTGGGGTGCGGGGGACGGCGAGCGACATCGCCATCCAGGCCCAGGAGATCCTGAAGGCGAAGAAGCTCCTCAACGAGATCCTGGCCAAGCACACCGGCCAGCCCCTGGAGAAGGTGGAGAAGGACACGGACCGGGACTACTACCTCTCGGCCCAGGAGGCCCTGGAGTACGGCCTCATTGACCAGGTGGTGACCCGTGAAGAGGCCTAGGCCCCACTGCAGCTTCTGCGGCCTCCGCCCCCCCGAGACGGGGCGGCTTCTGGAAAGCCCCCTTGAGGACGTCTACATCTGCGAGGACTGCGTGGAAAGGGCCCAGGAGATCCTGGCCCAGGAGGAGCGCCGCGCCCCCAAGGGGCCGAGCCGCCTCCCCCGGCCCCAGGAGATCAAGGCCCACCTGGACCAGTACGTGGTGGGGCAGGAGGCGGCCAAAAGGGCCCTAAGCGTGGCCGTCTACAACCACTACAAGCGGCTCCTCCACCCCGAGGCGGAGATCGGCAAGGCCAACATCCTCCTCATCGGCCCCACGGGCACGGGCAAGACCCTCCTCGCCGAAACCCTGGCCCGCTTCCTGGACGTGCCCTTCGCCATCGCCGACGCCACCACCCTCACCGAGGCCGGGTACGTGGGCGAGGACGTGGAGAACGTCCTCCTCCGCCTCTTGCAGAACGCCGACTTTGACGTGGAGCGGGCGGAGATGGGCATCGTCTACATTGACGAGATTGACAAGATCGCCCGCAAGTCGGAAAACCCCTCCCTCACCCGGGACGTCTCCGGGGAGGGGGTGCAGCAGGCCCTCCTGAAGATCATTGAGGGGACCGTGGCCAACGTCCCGCCCCAGGGAGGGAGGAAGCACCCCCACCAGGAGTTCATCCCGGTGAACACCAAGAACATCCTCTTTATCCTGGGCGGGGCCTTTGAGGGGCTGGAGAACATCGTCAAGGCCCGGGTGGGAAAGACCACCATCGGCTTCACCGGGGGGAGGAGGGAGCGGGAGGAGCCCCTGGAGGTCATCCCTGAGGACCTCATCAAGTTCGGCATGATCCCCGAGTTCGTGGGGCGGGCCCCCCTCATCGTCCAGCTCCACCCCCTCACGGAGGACGACCTGGTGCGCATCCTCACCGAGCCCAAGAACGCCCTGGTGAAGCAGTACCAGGAGCTCTTCCGCATGGAGGGCATAGAGCTCCGCTTCACCCAGGCGGCCCTCAAGGAGGTGGCCCGGCGCGCCCTCAAGCGGGGCACGGGGGCGAGGGGCCTCAGGGCCATCCTGGAGAAGGCCATGGTGGACCTGATGTTTGAGGCCCCGGGGAGCGGGGTGCGGGAGATCGTCTTTGACCTCCCCCACCTGGACCACCCCCTGAAGGCCCTCGAGGAGGCCAGGCTCCGGCAGGCCTCCTAAGGGCGACCAAGCCCCTTTTGGGGGGCTTAGCCCTCGAGCCGCCGCACCAATTCCTCCTTCAGGGCGAAAAGCCTCTCCGTGAGGGAGACGTGGTAGACGTGGGGGTTCACGAGCCGCCGCACCCCGGGGTCCAGGAGGGCCACGTCCCGGTCCCGGCGCTTCCTGAGTTCTTCCAGGGGAAGGGGGGGGAAGAGCCTCCTTCCCCGGTAGACCTCCTCCAGGAGGGGCTCGAGCCGGAAGCTTCCCGGCCTTAAGGTGCGCCTTTTGGTGGGGTCCGTGGGGTGGCGGAGGGTGAGGGGGGCGTCCTCCCGCACCTCCTCCTCGGCCAGGGCCAAAAGGTCGGCGGTGGCGAGGCCCCGCTCGTCGTAGACCCGATAGACCCGCTTGTGCCCCGGGTTTAAGACCTTCTCCAGGGAGTTGGAGACCTTCATCGCCGGGGCCCAGGTGCCGTTTTCCCGCACCGCCACCAGCTTGTAGACCCCGCCCAGGGCCGGGGCGCCCCAGGAGACCACCATCCTCGTCCCCACCCCGTAGACCAGGCGCTTGAGGAGGCGGTCGGGGTCCACCCCGTAGCGGGGGGCCTCCTCCAGGATCTGGCTTTTGATCTGCCAGATGACGAGCTCGTCCAGGTCCCCGGAGAGGACGATGAGGACCTCGGGAAACCCCGCCCTGTCCAGCTCCCTGGCCACCTGGATGGCGAGGTGGGCCAGGTCCCCGGAGTCTATGCGCACCCCTACGGGCCTGTGCCCCTTGCGCCTAAGCTCCTCAAAGACCCGGATGGCGTGGGGAAGCCCTGAGTGGAGGGTGTCCACGGTGTCCAGAAGGAGGATGGCGTCGTCGGGGAAGACCTCGGCGAAGGCCCGGAAGGCGTCCTCCTCGCTGTACCCCAGGGCCATGAAGGCCTGGACCAGGCTGTGGGCGTGGGTGCCGGAGGCGGGAAGGCCCAGGAGGTGGGAGAGGCTCACGGCGCTAGAGCGGTTCGCCCCCCCGATGAGGCTCGCCCGGGTGGCGCTCTCCCCGCCCTTGGCGGGGGCGCGGCGGAGGCCGAACTCCAGGACCACGGCCTCCCCCGCCGCCTCCCGCACCCGGCTCGCCTTGGTGGCGATGAGGGTCTCGTAGTTGAGGCGGTTCAGGAGGGCGGTCTCCAGGAGCTGGGCCTGGAGGAGGGGGCCCTCCACGCTCACCAGGGGCACCTGGGGGTGGGCCACGCGCCCCTCGGGGAGGGCCCTTAGGGTGAGGCCGGAAAACCCGCCCATCGCCTTGAGGTAGCGGAGGTAGTCCTCGGCGAAGAGGGGCTTCCCCGAGCGGCTTTTGAGGTTGCGGAGGGCCGCGATCTCCTCCTCGCCGAAGCGGGCTTCCTCCATCCAGCTTAGGAGGGGGTCCAGCCCGGCGAAGACGGTGTAGCCCGCCTGGTGGGCCCCGTAGTCGGGGTTTCTCCGGTAGAAGGCCTCAAAGAGGGCCTCCTTCTCGTGGAGGCCCATGCGGAAGTAGACCTGGCCCATGGTGAGCTGGTAGAGGTCGGTGTAGAGGATGCCGAAGGGGTCCATGGGCCTAGCATAGCCCCGCCCGGTTCGCTACACTAGCGGGATATGGTGGAGGTCCACGCCTGCAGCCCCGGATGCCGCCACCACCTCGGGGGGGCGGGCTGGGGGGATGCCCCCTTGGTGCGCCTCGGCTACAACAAGGAGGCCCGGGCGAAGAAGTTTCCCTACCTCAAGGCCCTTCTGGAGAGGCCCCTGGTCTTTGACGGGGCCATGGGCACGGAGCTCCAGAAGAGGGACCTCACCCCCGAGGACTACGGCGGGGAGGCCTATTTCGGCTGCCCCGAGGTCCTAAACCGCACCCGGCCCGAGGTGGTGCGGGAGATCCACCTCGCCTACCTCGAGGCCGGGGCCGAGGTCATAGAGACCAACACCTTCGGGGCCCTGCGCCACGTCCTCGCCGAGTACGGCCTGGAGGAGGCGGCGGAGGAGCTCGCCTTCCTCGGGGCCAGGATCGCCCGGGAGGCCGCCGACCCCCACGGGGCCTTCGTGGCGGGGGCCTTGGGCCCGGGCACCAAGCTCGTCTCCCTGGGCCAGATCTCCTGGGACGCGCTCTACCGGGCCTACAAGGAGGCGGCACGGGGGCTTCTTAAGGGCGGGGTGGACCTCATCCTCTTGGAGACCGCCCAGGACATCCTCCAGGTGCGCTGCGCCGTCTTGGCGGTGCGGGAGGCCATGGCCGAGGTGGGCCGGGAGGTGCCCCTCCAGGTCCAGGTGACCTTTGAGGCCACGGGGACGATGCTCGTGGGCACGGACGAGCAGGCGGCCCTGGCCGCCCTGGAGAGCCTCCCCGTGGACGTGGTGGGGATGAACTGCGCCACGGGCCCCGACCTCATGGACAGCAAGGTGCGCTACTTCGCCGAGCACAGCACCCGCTTCGTCTCCTGCCTCCCGAACGCGGGCCTGCCCCGGAACGAGGGGGGGAGGGTGGTCTACGACCTCACCCCCGAGGAGCTCGCCAAGTGGCACCTCAAGTTCGTGGCCGAGTACGGGGTGAACGCCGTGGGGGGATGCTGCGGCACGGGGCCCGAGCACATCAGGAAGGTGGCCGAGGCGGTGAAGGGGCTCGCCCCGAAGCCAAGGCCTGAAAGCTTCCCTCCCCAGGTGGCCTCCTTGTACCAGGCGGTGTCCCTCAAGCAGGAGGCGAGCCTTTTCCTCGTGGGGGAGAGGCTCAACGCCACGGGGAGCAAGCGCTTCCGGGAGATGCTCTTCGCGAGAGACCTCGAGGGCATCCTCGCCCTCGCCCGGGAGCAGGTGGAGGAGGGGGCCCACGCCCTGGACCTCAGCGTGGCCTGGACGGGGCGGGACGAGCTTGAGGACCTCCGGTGGCTCCTTCCCCATCTCGCCACCGCCCTTACCGTCCCCGTCATGGTGGACTCCACCTCCCCTGAGGCCATGGAGCTCGCCCTCAAATACCTCCCGGGCCGGGTCCTCCTGAACTCCGCCAACCTCGAGGATGGCCTAGAGCGCTTTGACCGGGTGGCCTCCCTGGCCAAGGCCCACGGGGCGGCCCTCGTGGTCCTCGCCATTGACGAGAAGGGGATGGCCAAGACCCGGGAGGAGAAGGTGCGGGTGGCCCTGAGGATGTACGAGCGCCTCACGGAGCACCACGGCCTCCGCCCCGAGGACCTCCTCTTTGACCTCCTCACCTTCCCCATCACCCAAGGGGACGAGGAGAGCCGCCCTCTCGCCAAGGAGACCCTCCTCGCCATGGAGGAGCTACGGGAGAGGCTTCCCGGGGTGGGGTTCGTCCTCGGGGTCTCCAACGTCTCCTTCGGGCTCAAGCCCAGGGCGAGGCGGGTCCTCAACTCCGTCTTCCTGGACGAGGCGAGGAAACGGGGCCTCACCGCGGCCATCGTGGACGCGGGGAAGATCCTCCCCATAAGCCAGATCCCCGAGGAGGCCTACGCCCTCGCCTTAGACCTCATCTACGACCGCCGCAAGGAGGGCTTTGACCCCCTCCTCGCCTTCATGGCCTACTTTGAGGCCCACAAGGAGGACCCGGGGAAGAGGGAGGACGCCTTCCTGGCCCTTCCCCTCCTGGAGAGGCTCAAGCGCCGCGTGGTGGAGGGGAGGAAGCAGGGCCTCGAGGCCGACCTGGAGGAGGCCCTAAAGGCGGGGCACAAGCCCTTGGACCTCATCAACGGCCCCCTCCTCGCGGGGATGAAGGAGGTGGGGGACCTCTTCGGGGCGGGGAAGATGCAGCTCCCCTTCGTCCTCCAGGCCGCCGAGGTGATGAAGCGGGCGGTGGCCTACCTCGAGCCCCACATGGAGAAGAAGGGGGAGGGCAAGGGCACCCTGGTCCTCGCCACCGTCAAGGGGGACGTGCACGACATCGGCAAGAACCTGGTGGACATCATCCTCAGCAACAACGGCTACCGGGTGGTGAACCTGGGGATCAAGGTGCCCATTGAGGAGATCCTGAAGGCCGTGGAGGCGCACAAGCCCCACGCCGTGGGCATGTCGGGCCTCCTGGTGAAGAGCACCCTGGTGATGAAGGAGAACCTGGAGTACATGCGGGATAGGGGCTACACCCTCCCCGTGATCCTGGGCGGGGCCGCCCTCACCCGGAGCTACGTGGAGGAGCTTAGGGCCATCTACCCCAACGTCTACTACGCCGAGGACGCCTTTGAGGGCTTAAGGCTCATGGAGGAGCTCACGGGCCACGCCCCTCCCGAGCTCACCCGGAAGGCCCCAGCTAGGCCCAAGCGGGAGGCCCCCAAGGTGGCGCCCCGCGCTCGGCCCGTGGGGGAGGCCCCCGCCGTCCCCCGGCCCCCCTTCTTCGGCGTGCGGGTGGAGGAAGGCTTGGACCTCGCCACCATCGCCCACTACGTCAACAAGCTCGCCCTCTACCGGGGCCAGTGGGGCTACAGCCGCAAGGGGCTTTCCCGGGAGGCGTGGCAGGCCCTGGTGGAGCGGGAGGCGGAGCCCGTCTTCCAGAGGCTCCTCAAGGAGGCCATGGCGGAAGGGTGGCTTGAACCCAAGGTCCTCTACGGCTTCTTCCCCGTGGCCCGGGAGGGGGAGGAGCTTCTCGTCTTCTCCCCAGAGACGGGGGAGGTGCTGGAACGCTTCCGCTTCCCCCGGCAGAAGGGCGGGGGCCTGAGCCTCGTGGACTACTTCCGCCCCCGCTTCGCCGCGCCTTTGGGGGACGAGGCGGACTGGATGCCCAAGGAGGCCTTCCGGGCGGGGGCCCGGGACGTCCTCGGGGTCCAGCTCGTCACCATGGGGGAAGCCCCTTCCCGAAAGGCCCAGGCCCTCTTTGCGTCCGGGGCCTACCAGGACTACCTCTTCGTCCACGGCTTCAGCGTGGAGATGACCGAGGCCCTGGCGGAGTACTGGCACAAAAGGATGCGGCAGATGTGGGGCATCGCCCACCAGGACGCCACCGAGATCCAGAAGCTCTTCCAGCAGGGCTACCAGGGGGCCCGCTACTCCTTCGGCTACCCCGCCTGCCCGGACCTCGCCGACCAGGCCAAGCTGGACCGGCTCATGGGCTTCCACCGGGTGGGGGTCCGCCTCACGGAGAACTTCCAGCTGGAGCCGGAGCACGCCACCAGCGCCCTCGTGGTCCACCACCCCGAGGCCCGCTACTTCAGCGTGGACTAGACCCACCAGGGAAGCTTCTTCCCGGGGAAGGCCTTGGGGGCCACCTCCTCCCCCTTGGGGTGGCGCTCGGGGAGGTGGTGGGGGAAGGCGTAGCTTTCCAGCGCTTCCTCCGGCAGGTTGACGATCCAGACCTCGGGGATGCCCGCCTTTTGGTAGAGGGGGAGCTTGAGGGCGCGGTCCTGGACCAGGGTGGTCTCGGCCACCTCCACCACCAAAAGGGCGTCTTCCGGCCCGGGGTCCCTCTCCCGGTAGGCCTCGAGGGGCGGACGCAGGAGGACGAGGTCGGGCACAGGCTCGGAGGTCTCGGAGGGAGGAAGGGGGCGCTGCACCATGACCACGGCCTCCCTTCCCAGGGCCTTTTGGAAGAGCCGGTCCAGGTGCATCGCGTAGAGGCGGTGCCTTTTCCCCATGGGCGACACGGCGTAGATCTCCCCTTCCAGAAGCTCCACCCGCTCAGGTAAGGCCCCGGCCTCGTAGGCCTTGCGGTAGGCCTCCACGGTGAAGCGGGGCTTGACCATCCTTGCCCTCAATATACTGCGCCTGTGGCCGGGGGTCTGCTTGGGCTCTACCACGCCGCCCGGTGCTCGGGCCTGAGGCCCGCCCTCCTGGAGTCCTTGGGGCCGAGGACGCCCTTTTCCCGGCTTTCCCTCCTCGGGGTGGGCCCTGCGCACCGCCTCGAGGTCTGGGAGGGGAGGCTCTACCTGGACGGCAGGCGGGTGGGGGAGGCCCTGGAGGTCTTCCGCTACCTGGAAAGGGGCCTGGGCAAGGGCTTCTTCCCCGCCTGGATCGGGTTTTTCGCCTACGAGTTCGCCCGCCACCTGGGGCTTCCCGCCCACAAGCCCCTCCCCGGCCTCCCCGAGGCCTTCTTCCTCTACTACCCCGAGGGGTACGCCCTCTTTGAGGGGAGGCTCGTGCAGGCCCCCTCCTTCCCCTTGCGGCCCCTGCCCTACGCTCCCCCGCCCCTTCCCCGCCACCCCCTGGTCTCGGACTTCCCCCGGGAGGCCTTCTTGCGCGGGGTGGAGGAGGTGCGGGAGAGGATCCGGGCCGGGGTGGTCTACCAGGTGAACCTCTCCCACCGCTTCCGCCTCCTAGGCCCCGTGGACCCCCTCCTCCTCTACGCCAGGCTTCGCGCCCTGAACCCCTCCCCCTTCATGGGGCTAGTGGAGGGGGAGGGGTGGGCCGTGGTCTCGGGGAGCCCGGAGAGGCTCTTCCAGAAGGTGGGCCCCAGGGTCTTGGCCCGGCCCATCGCCGGGACGCGGCCTAGGGGAAGGACGGAGGCGGAGGACCTGGCCTTAGAGCGGGAGCTCCTTGCCTCTACCAAGGAGCGGGCGGAGCACGTGATGCTCGTGGACCTCCTCCGGAACGACCTCGCCCGGGTGGCCCGGCCCGGAACAGTGCGGGTCCGGGAGCTTTTCACCGTGGAGCGCTACGCCCACGTGATGCACCTGGTCTCCGAGGTGGAGGGCCGCACCGGGGCTTCCTTGGGGGAGGTCTTCCGGAGCCTCTTCCCTGGGGGGACGATCACCGGGGCCCCCAAGGGAACGGTGATGGAGGCCATAAGGGACCTGGAGCCCGTCCCCCGGGGGGCCTACACGGGGAGCCTGGGGTACGTCTCGGGGCGGGGGGCGGACTTCAACATCCTCATCCGCTCCTTCCAGAGGGTGGGGGAGGAGGTCCTCTTCTCCGCGGGGGCGGGCGTGGTCATCGCCTCGGAGGCGGAGCGGGAGTACGAGGAGACCCTCCACAAGGCACAAAGCCTCCTCCTGGCCCTGGAAAGGGGGAGGCCGGGGAAGCCCCCCGAGGCCCCGAGGCCCCGGGCCTCCTGGAGCCCGCCCATGCCCTCGAGGCGGTACGGGGCCCGGGTCCTCTTCCTGGAGAACCGGGACTCCTTCAGCCACAACCTGGTGGACTACCTGCGGGCCCTGGGGGCCGAGGTCGCGGTGGTGGACCAGGAGGAGGCCCCGGACCTCAAGGGCTTCACCCACCTGGTGGTGGGCCCCGGGCCCAAGGACCCCTTCACCGCGGGGCGCGTCCTGGAGTGGACGGAGAAGGCCCTGGCGGCGGGGCTTCCCCTCCTCGGGGTCTGCCTGGGCCACCAGGCCCTGGGGGTGGCCCTGGGGGCGGAGCTTTACCGGGAGGCCCCCGTGCACGGGGAGGCCCACGCCGTCTTCCACACCGGGGAGGGCCTCTTTAGGGGGATCCCGAGCCCCGCCCCCTTCGCCCGGTACCACTCCCTGGCCTTAAGGCGCCTTCCCCCGGGGCTTAGGCTCCTCGCCTGGACGGAAGACGGCGTGCCCATGGCCATCTGGGACGGGAGGCGGGCCTACGGGGTCCAGTTCCACCCGGAAAGCCTCCTTTCCCCTTACGGCATGCTCCTTCTCGCCCGGTTCCTGGAGGTGGGATGAGGCTTTTAAACGGCACGCCCCTCGCCCTCGCCCTCCCCGAGGCCTTCCTCTACCACGGGGCGAGCGTCTTCACCACGCTCCGGGCGGAAGGGGGAAGGCCCCTTTGGCTTGAGGAGCACCTGGCCCGCCTCCGCCGCCACGCCCTGGCCCTGGGGCTTTCCTACCCGGGGGACGAGGCCTTCCTCGAGGACCTCGAGGCCCTCCTCCGGGCCTTTCCCAAGGCGCCCTGCCTCCGCCTCCGCTTCACCGTGGGGGAGGGGGTGCGGCTCTCCGAGGCGAGGCCCTACGCCCCCCTGCCCCTTTCCCTCTACCGGGAGGGGGTCCGGGTCCGCCTCACGGGCTACCGGGTCCACCCCGACCTCGCCCGCTACAAGACGGGGAACTACCTCCCCTACCGCCTGGCCCTGGAGGAGGCCCGGAAGGAGGGGGCCTTTGAGGGCCTCCTCCTGGACGCCTTCGGCCACGTGGTGGACGGGAGCCGCACGAGCCCCCTCCTCTTCCGGGAGGGGACGCTCTACCTCCTGGAGGGGGGCCTCGAGGGGATCACCCGGGAGAAGGTGGCGGAGGCCGCCCGGGGCCTGGGCCTCCGGGTGGAGCGGGGCCTCTTTCGCCCCGAGGGGCTCCGGGGCCACCTCCTCCTCGCGGGAAGCGGGGTGGGCCTCCTCCCCGTGAGGCCGCCCCCTCCCGAGCTCCTTCCCCTCATAGAGCGCTTCCTTCCCGCCTGCTATACTGAGTAGCGGTACCGCCAGCCCAAAGGCCTTGGGCTGGTGCCCCTTTTTGCACGGGAGGAGTCCATGAAGAAGCCCGTCTACCTGACCCCGGAAGGCTACCGGCGCCTTCAGGAGGAGCTCAACCACCTGAAGACGGTGAAGCGCCAGGAGATCTCCGCCGACTTTGAGCAGGCCCTGGAGGAGGGGGACCTTAGGGAGAACGCGGGCTACGACGAGGCCCGGCGGGCCATGTGGCAGAACGAGGCCCGGATCGCCCAGCTGGAGGACCTCCTCTCCCGGGCGGTCATCGTGGAGAACGGCTCCTTTGACCAAGTGGCCTTAGGCTGCCAGGTGGAGCTGGAGACCGAGACCGGGGAGCGGCTTTCCCTGGCCATCGTGGGCAGCCACGAGGCGGACATCTTCAGCGGCAAGATCTCCGACGAGTCCCCCCTGGGCCAGGCCCTCCTCGGCAAGAAGGTGGGGGACGTGGTGGAGATCCGGGGCAAGAAGGGCGCCCAGGTCTACACCATCCTGGAGATCAAACCCCTATAGCCTCGGCCGAGCGCAAGGGCCCCAGGGCCTCCTCCGCGTGGGCCTTGAGCGCCAGGAAGAGCCGGTTTAAGGGGGCCCCTTCCAGGTGGGGAAGGGCCTGGGCCCCGGGGAGGCGGAGGGTGGCCTTTAAGGCCTCCACCCCCTCCCGCCCCAGGTAGACCCCCTCCTCCCCGAGCCTCCCCCTCTTCAGGCGGAGGCCCTCCCCTTCCAGGTTGGGCCCGATCCCCCCCGCCTTGGCCACCCGCCAGCCCGCCCAGACCAGGGGAAGGAGGGGGTCCTCGTGCTTGGCGATCCCCCGGAGGCCCGAGACCAGAAGGGGGTAGATCCTGGGGGCGGCCTCGGGGGAGGCCAGGCGGTAGGCGAGCTCGGCGAGGAAGGCGGCGAGGAGGAAGCGGCGGGGCGCCTCCAGGCCGTGGAGCCTGCCCAAAAGCTCCGCCTGGGTCAGGGTGGGCAGGCCCTCCCCCTTGGCGTAGAGCTGGAAGCGCACGTGGTGGAAGAGGGAGAGCCTCCCCGTACGCCCCGTGGGCCTCTGCCCCTTCCGGACCACCGCCTCGAGGCTCCCCCGGGGCGTCACCAGGCGGAGGAGGAGGTCCCCCTGGGGCAGGGGCTTCCGGCCCACCACGATGCCCTCTTCCAGCCGGTAGCGTTCCACCTTTCCAGTGTATGCTGGAGCCATGGAGCGGACGCTGAGGGACATCCTGGAGTGGGTGGTGCTGGGGCTTTTGGTGGTCGTGGGGGTGCTCCTCGCCTTCTGGCTCGGGGGGTGGATCTTCACCTTCCTGGGCAAGGTCCTCCTCGCCCTCTCCGACCTGATCCTCCTCCTCCTCAAGTACGCCGTGCCCGTCCTCATCCTGGCGGCCATCGGGTACGGGGTCGTCTACCTCCTCCAGCGGCGGCAGGCCTAAGCCGTAAGCAAGCCTCCCATGCGGGTTCTCTTCATCGGGGACGTGATGGCCGAGCCGGGCCTCCGGGCGGTGGGCCTCCACCTCCCGGACATCCGCGACCGCTACGACCTGGTCATCGCCAACGGGGAAAACGCCGCCCGGGGCAAGGGCTTGGACCGGCGGAGCTACCGCCTCCTGCGCGAGGCCGGGGTGGACCTCGTCTCCTTGGGGAACCACGCCTGGGACCACAAGGAGGTCTACGCCCTCCTGGAGTCCGAGCCCGTGGTGCGCCCCCTCAACTACCCGCCGGGGACCCCGGGCAAGGGGTTTTGGCGGCTGGAGGTGGGCGGGGAGAGCCTCCTCTTCGTCCAGGTGATGGGCCGGATCTTCATGGACCCCCTGGACGACCCCTTCCGCGCCCTAGACCGCCTCCTGGAGGAGGAGAAGGCGGACTACGTCCTGGTGGAGGTGCACGCCGAGGCCACGAGCGAGAAGATGGCCCTGGCCCACTACCTGGACGGCAGGGCCAGCGCGGTCCTCGGCACCCACACCCACGTCCCCACCCTGGACGCCACCCGCCTGCCCAAGGGCACCCTCTACCAGACCGACGTGGGCATGACCGGGACCTACCACTCCATCATCGGGGGGGAGGTGGAGACCTTCCTCGCCCGCTTCCTCACGGGCCGCCCCCAGCCCTTCCGCGCCGCCCAAGGCAAGGCCCGCTTCCACGCCACGGAGCTCGTCTTTGAAGGGGGGAGGCCCGTGGCCATAAGCCCCTACGTCTGGGAGGAGCCGTGAGCCAGGACCCCTTCGCCCTCCTTAAGGCCGAGGTGGACCTCCTCGGCCGCCTCCTCGGGGAGGCCATCCGGACCCTCTCCGGGGAGCGCTTCTTCGCCCTGGTGGAGGAGGTGCGGGCCCTCGCCAAGGCCCGCCGCCAGGGGGACGAGGCGGCGGGAGAGGCGCTTCTGGCCCGGGTGGAGGGGCTTTCCACCGAGGAGGCCGAGGCCTTGGTGCGGGCCTTCACCCACTACTTCCACCTGGTGAACCTGGCGGAGGAGCGGCACCGGGTGCGGGTGAACCGCCTAAGGGCCCAGGCCGAGACCCTGGAAAGCCCCAGGCCCGAGGGCTTCCTGGCCCTGGCCAAGGCGCTTAAGGAGCGGGGGCTTTCCCTGGAGGAGGCCGAGGCCCACCTGAACCGCCTGGAGCTCCTCCTCACCTTCACCGCCCACCCCACGGAGACCCGGCGCCGCACCCTGCGCCACCACCTCGAGGCCCTGCAGAGGGAGCTGGAGGCGGGGGATAGGGAAAGGCTCGCCGCCCGGGTGGCCCTCCTCTACGGCACGGAGGAGGTGCGCAAGGCCCGCCCCACGGTGGAGGACGAGATCAAGGGGGGGCTTTACTACCTGCCCACCACCCTGTGGGAGGCCGTGCCCCGGGTGGTGGCGGGCCTCGAGGCCGCCCTGGAGAGGGTCTACGGGCGAAGGCCCCGCCTGAAAAGCCCCGTGCGCTTTAGGAGCTGGATCGGCGGCGACCGGGACGGCAACCCCTTCGTCACCCCCGAGGTCACCGCCTTCGCCGGGCGCTACGCCCGGGAGGTGGCCCGGAGGCGGTTTCTGGAGGCCCTCGAGGACCTCGTGCGCGACCTCTCCCTGGCCGAGGCCCGCGTTCCCGTCCCCCGGGAGGTGCGGGAGAGGGGAGAGGGGGTGGAGCGCTTCATGGGGGAGCCCTACCGCCGCTACTTCGCCGCCCTGTACCGGGCCTTGGAGCGGGAGGAGGCCACCACGGAAGGGCTTCTCGCCGCCCTGAAGGCGGCGGAGCGGGGGCTTAGGGAGGTGGGGCTTGGCCGGGTGGCGGAGGCCTTCTTGGACCCCTTGGAGGCCCGCCTTTCCGCCTTCGGCCTGGAGCTCGCCCCCCTGGACCTCAGGGAGGAGTCGGGGAGGCTCCTCGAGGCCGCGGCCGAGCTCCTCCGGGTGGGCGGGGTCCACCCCGACTTCCTCGCCCTTCCCCAGGAGGAGCGGGAGCGCCTCCTCACCGAGGAGCTCAAGACCGCCCGCCCCCTCCTCCCCGTGGGGGAGGCCCCGGAGGGGGAGGCCCTAAGGGTGGCCCTGGGGGCCCTGAAGGCCTGGCGGGACAAGGGGGCCCACGTGGTCTCCATGACCCATCACCCGGAGGACCTCCTCGCCGTCTTCCTCCTCGCCCGGGAGGTGGGGCTCTACCGCCCCGGCCGGCCCCTGCCCTTTGACGTGGTCCCCCTCTTTGAGACCCTGGAGGACCTGAGGCGGGCCCCCGGGGTGCTCCGCCGCCTTTTGGAGAACCCCGTCTTCCTGGCCCACGCCCGGGGGCGGGGCGGGGTGGAGGTGATGATCGGCTACTCCGACTCCAACAAGGACGCGGGCTTCCTCATGGCCAACCTCGCCCTCTACGAGGCCCAGGAGGCCTTAAGCCGGGTGGGGGAGGAGGTGGGGCTTCCCGTCTACTTCTTCCACGGCCGGGGGACCTCCACGGCGAGGGGTGGGGGCCCCGCGGGCCGGGCCATCGCGAGCCTCCCGCCCCGGAGCGTGGGGCGGAGGATCCGCCTCACGGAGCAGGGGGAGGCCCTGGCGGACCGGTACAGCCACCCCGACCTCGCCGTGCGCCACCTGGAGCAGATGCTGTACCACTTCGCCCTGGCGGCCCTGGGCCCCGGCCAGGAGCCCGAGGCGCGCTGGCGGGAGGCCCTGGCCCAGGCGGCGGAGGAGAGCACCCGCCGCTACCGCGCCCTCCTCCAGGAGGAGGGGTTCTTTGACTTCTTTGAGGCCTTCACCCCCATCCGGGAGATCGGGGAGCTTCCCATCGCCAGCCGCCCCGTGTACCGCCGGGGGCGGGTGCGGGACATCCGGGACCTCCGGGCCATCCCTTGGGTCATGGCCTGGACCCAGGTCCGGGTTCTCCTGCCCGGCTGGTACGGCCTCTCCGCTCTGGAAGAGCTTCCTTTGGACCTTCTCCGGGAGATGTACCGGGGCTGGCCCTTCTTCGCCTCCACCCTGGAGGCCGCGGCCATGGCCCTCGCCAAGGCGGATATGGGGGTGGCCCGCCTCTATCTGCGCCTGGTCCCCGAGCCCCTGCGGTTCTTCTACCGCCGGCTCGCCGAGGAACACGCCCGCACCGTGGCCCTTTTGGAGGCCGTCTTCCAGGCCCCCCTCCTCCACAACCAGAGGACCCTGGAGCGGCAGATCCGGCTCCGTAACCCCTACGTGGACCCCATCAACATCGTCCAGGTGGAGCTTCTCCGCCGCTATCGGGCTCCCGGGGGCAAGGAGGACGAGGCCCTGAGGCGGGCCCTTCTCCTCTCCATCCTGGGCGTGGCGGCGGGCCTCAGGAACGCGGGTTGAAAACGTCTGCTGGGTTGCCGGCCTAAGGCTTGGGGGCTGCTCCAAGCCGAAGCTCGGTTTGGGGTACCTGCCGTTTTTCTTCTGGGGCCGGCTCAGGTCTTTTTTCTAAGTTCTTCCAAGATCTCCCGAAGAAGCCGGATCTCCTCTGGAGGCTCCGGGGGAGGGGTTTCCTGGGGCGGCTTCCGGAGGCGCTTTTGCGCTTCCCGCATGGGCACCACCACCAGGAAGTAGACGGTCGTCCCCACGATCAGGAAGTTGAGCAGGGCGTTCAAGAACCTGCCCAGGGCGATGGGTCCCAACCTGATTCCGGAGAAATCCGGCACCCCACCCAGGGCGCCGATAAGAGGGGTGATCACGTCCGCCACCAGGCTGCTCACCACCTGGCTAAAGGCCGTGCCGATGATCACGGCCACCGCCAGATCCACCACATTTCCCCGCATCAAGAAGTCTTTCAAATCCCTCCACATAAATCCCCCCACAAGAAAGGCTACCCATTTCCAAGATAACAATGGCGGGCCCGGAGGGATTCGAACCCCCGACCTACCGCTTAGAAGGCGGCTGCTCTGTCCACTGAGCTACGGGCCCAAACAGGGAGCCGGGGCTAAAAGCCCCGGCCAGGCTGGAGCGGGAGACGGGATTCGAACCCGCGACCCTCGGCTTGGAAGGCCGATGCTCTACCAAGCTGAGCTACTCCCGCGTGGTCGGGGCGGCCCGATTTGAACGGGCGACCCCCTGCTCCCAAAGCAGGTGCGCTACCGGCCTGCGCTACGCCCCGGGGCTTCGGCCGCCCACCCGTCAGCATAGCCCTTGCCGCCTGGCGGGTCAAGGCGTGGTAGCATGGGGTCATGAACCTCGGACCCATGGAGATCATCCTCATCCTTCTCATCGTCCTCCTCCTCTTCGGCGCCAAGAAGCTTCCCGAGCTCGCCCGCGGCATCGGCCAGGCGGCCCGGGAGTTTAGGAAGGGGATCCAGGAGGAGGAGAAGAAGGAGGAGCCCAAGGCTTAGAGGCGCTTCAGCACCTCTTCGGCCTCCTTGTAGTCCGGCCTAAGCTTCAAGGCCTCCTGGCACTGGTAGCGGGCCCCCTCCTTGTCCCCGAGCTTCTCGTTCGCCAGGCAGAGGCTGTAGCGGTACTCCGCCCGCTTGGGCTCGAGGCGCACCGCCACCGTGAGGCGGCTTTTCGCCTTCGGGTAGTCCCCGAGGGCCAGGTAGACCTGCCCCAGGTAGTAGTAGGCGGCGGGGAAGCGCAGGGGGGCGAGGGCCACGGCGTTTTCCAGGGCCACCCCCGCCTCCTTGGTCCGCCCCAGGGCGAGGTAGGCCTGGCCCAGGGTGTACCAGCCCTCGGCGTTCAAGGGCTTGATCCGGTGCCCCTCCTCCAACACCCGGGCCGCCTCCTCCGCCTTCCCCTTGAGGAGGAGGGCGGAGGCGTACCGCACCCGCAGGTCTAGGTCCTTGGGGGCCTGCTCCAGGGCCTTGGCGTACTGGGCCAGGGCCTCGTCCAGGCGGCCCATGGAGAGGTAGAGCTCCGCCAGGGCGGAGCGGATCTCGGGGGTGTCCTCGAGGGCCAGGGCCTGTTTGAGGGAGGCCTCCGCCTTGTCCCGCTCGCCCAGGAGGGCGTAGACCAGGCCCCGTTGCAGGTGGAGGGGAGCGTAGCGGGGGTTGACCCGCTCGGCGTCCTTGAGGACGGAGAGGGCCTGCTCCAGGTAGCCCTTGCCCCGCTCCCGGTCCTCCGCCTGCCGGTAAAGGGCCACGTAGGCCTCGGAGAGGACCATGTAGCCCCCCAGGTAGCGGGGGGTGCGGGCCACGAGGGTCTTGCCGTTCTCCAGGGCGGGGTTCACGAGCCCGAGCTTGAGCTGGGTCCGGGCGAGCCAGTAGAGGGCCTCGGGGTCCTGGGGGTTCTCCTTTAGGGCCCGCTCAAAGAGGGTGAGGGCCGCGTCGTACCGCCCCAGGGCGTAGAGCTGGACCCCGAGCCTTAAGGGGTTCTGTTCCGCCGTCTGGGCCGCGGGGGGAGGCGGCGTCTGGGCCAGCCCCCCGGCGGCGAGAAGTCCTGCGACCACCAACAGCCAGCGCATCCTTCCTCCTTCACAGCCTTCACAGCACGAAGCGGGTGAGGTCCGGGGAGGCGAAGACCGCCTCTAGCCGCTTCTCCACGTAGGCCCGGGTGATCTCCACCCGGCCGAGGTCCGTCTGGAAGCTCACCTCCTCCAGCACCTTCTCCAAAACGGTGGCGAGCCGCCTCGCCCCGATGTCCTCGAGCTCTTGGTTCGCCCGGTGGGCCGCCTGCGCGATGGCCCAAAGGGCCTCGTCCTCAAAGACGAGCTCGGTGCCGTCCGCCTTGAGGAGCTCCGTGTACTGGCGGATGAGGGAGTTCTCCGGCTCCTTGAGGATGCGGTAGAACTCCTCGGGGCCCAAGGGGGAAAGCTCCACCCTGATGGGAAACCGCCCCTGGAGCTCGGGGATCAGGTCCGAGGGCTTGGCCACGTGGAAGGCCCCGGCGGCGATGAAGAGGACGTGCTCCGTGGAGATGGGGCCGATCCTCGTGGAGACCACCGTCCCCTCCACGATGGGGAGGAGGTCCCGCTGCACCCCTTCCCCGGAGACGTCGGGGCCCACGGTCCCCTCCCTCCGCGCCACCTTGTCAATCTCGTCAATGAAGACGATGCCCTCCTCCTGGGCGCGGCGCCTCGCCTCCTCCTTGAGCTCCTCCTTGTCTATAAGGCGCTCGGCGTGCTGGTTCTTCAGCACCTCCCGGGCCTCCCTCACGGTCATGCGGCGGCGGACCGGGCGCCGGGGAAGGAGGCCTTTGAGCATCTCCCCCATGCCCCCGAAGGCCTCGCCCCCCAGGACCCCCATGAAGGGGAGGGCGACCTCCTCCTCCACCTGGACCTCCACAAAGTGGCCGTCCAGGCGGCCCGAGCGGACCTCGGCCACCGAGGTGCGGAGCAGGGTGGCGAGCTCCTCCTCGGCGAGGGCCAGGGCCTTTTCCTCCACCTTCTTCTTCATCTCCTCCAGCACGAGCTGGTAGCTCGCCTCCGCCAGGTCGCGGACGATGGAGTCCACGTCCCGGCCCACGTACCCCACCTCGGTGAACTTGGTGGCCTCCACCTTCACGAAGGGGGCCCCGGCGAGGCGGGCGAGGCGGCGGGCGATCTCGGTCTTTCCCACCCCCGTGGGCCCGATCATGAGGATGTTCTTGGGGGTGACCTCCCGGGCGATCTCCGGGGGAAGCTTCTTGCGGCGGTAGCGGTTCCTTAAGGCCACGGCCACCGCGCGCTTGGCCGCCTCCTGGCCCACGATGTGCTTGGAGAGCTCCCGGACGATCTCGGCGGGCGTCAGGTTCATGCTTCCCCCAAAGTGAGGACGGTCACCTGGCCCGAGGTGTAGAGGTCCACCTCGGCGGCGATCCTTAGGGCCTCCGTGGCGATCTCCTTGGCGGAAAGCCCCGTGTGCCGGTAAAGGGCCTTGGCGGCGGCGAGGGCATAAGGCCCCCCGCTTCCCACCGCGAGGAGGGGCTCCTCCGGGGTGATCACCTCCCCGCTTCCCGAGAGGAGGACCATGCTCTCCCGGTCCGCGGCCACGATCATGGCCTGGAGGTGGCGGAGGACCCGGTCGGTGCGCCAGAGCTTGGCCGTCTCCACCGCCCCCTTCAGGAGGTTCCCCTTGGCCTCCTTGAGCCGTTCCTCAAAGCGCTCCAGGAGGGCCAGGGCGTCGGCCACGCCCCCGGCGAACCCCACGAGGACGCCTTCCCCCACCTCCAGCTTCCGCACCTTCACCGCCCCCCGCTTGAGCACGGTCTGGCCGAAGGTGACCTGGCCGTCCCCGGCGAGGGCGGTGACCCCGTCCTTGCGGACGGCGAGGATGGTGGTGCCGTGAATCTCCACGCCGCCAAGATACCCTCGGGGCATGAGAAGGGCGTTAGGCTAGGCGGCGTAGGGCCTCCCAGGCCCCCTCCCGCTCAAAGAGGAGCTTCCCTTCCCGGAGGGCGGCCGGGACCACGCCGAACCCCCCCTTGAGGCCCTCCACGGCCTCGCTCAGGGTGTAGGGGAAGACCTCCACCCGGCGCACCCCTTCCGGGCGGTAGCGCACGAGCCTTTCGGGAAAGGGAAGAGGGGTGTCCCGGAGGAGGACGAGGAGGTCGGCGTCGCTGAAGGCGGTGGCCTCCCCCCGGGCCAGGGAGCCGAAGAGGACCACGGCGAGGACCTCGGGGCGCTCCCCCAGGGCCCTTGCCGCCTCGGCCACCTCCTTAAGGCGGGCCTTCGGGTCAAAGCGGAAGACGCGGGTCAAAGCTTTTCCTCCACGAAGGCCAGGATCTTTTGGGCTAGGTCCAGGGCCTCCTCCGCCTCGAGGCGGGTGTAGTGCCGGGCGGCGGGGCCCGCCGGGTGGGCGTCCGGGTAGCGGGTGGGGATGTAGTACTTGTCCAAGACCTTGGCGGCCTCCACCAGGTCCTCGGGCACGTCCACATCCTCGGGAAGGTCGGCCAGGAGGTCCAGGATGGAGTGACCCCAGGCCACCTGGCCCCGGGCCAGATGAAGCCCCTTGAGGGCGGCCTCGGCGGCCTGTTGCGCGGCGAAGCAGGCCCAGGCGTAGTCGCCTAGGCCCAAGCTTCCCTGGGCGTGGCGCAGGTTGTGCCTCGCCTGCTCCAGCCAGTCCCGGGCCCGGTTCACCCCCTTATTATCCCACGCTCCAGGGGAACCCACGGCACACACCCCGCCTATCCCTTCCCCTAGACTGGTAAGGGTGAAGGCCAAGACCCTAGGCGAACTCAGGCGCACCTACCCCCTGGAGAAGCTCCGCCGCACCGTGAAGGACGAGGCCAGGGAGAACCTCCGGGAGAAGCTCAGGCGCGGGGAGAGGCTTTTCCCCGGCATCCACGGCTACGAGGACACGGTGATCCCCGCCCTGGTCCAGGCCATCCTCGCCAAGCAGAACTTCATCCTCCTCGGCACCCGGGGCCAGGCGAAAAGCCGGATCCTGCGAAGCCTCACGAGCCTCCTGGACGAGGAGGTTCCCGCCCTCGCCACGGAGCTTCGCGACAACCCCCTCCACCCCATCTCCCCCGAGGGAAAGCGCCTCCTGGAGGAGGCCGGGGACGACGCCCCCATCGTCTGGCTTTCCCGGGAGGACCGGTACGTGGAGAAGCTCGCCACCCCCGACACCACCGTGGCCGACCTCCTCGGGGACATGGACCCCATCAAGGCGGCCAGGCGGGGCACGGGGATGGCGGACCTGGAGAGCATCCACTACGGCCTCCTGCCCCGGGCGAACCGGGGGATCTTCGCCGTGAACGAGCTCGCCGACCTCGCCCCCAAGGTGCAGGTGGCCCTCTTCAACATCCTCGAGGAAGGGGACGTCCAGATCCGGGGCTACCCCCTCCGGCTTCCCCTGGACGTCTGGCTCGTCTTCACCGCCAACCCCCAGGACTACACCGCCCGGGGCCGCATCGTGACCCCCCTCAAGGACCGGATCGGGAGCGAGATCCGCACCCACTACCCCCGCTCCTTGGAGGAGGGGGCCCGGATCAGCGCCCAGGAGGCCTACGTGCCGGAGGGGGTCCTGGTCCCGGAGTGGGTGAGGCTTTCCGTGGAGGCCGTGGCCTTCGTCGCCCGGGAGGACCGCCGCGTGGACCAGACGGCGGGGGTCTCCCAGCGCCTCGCCATCAGCCTTTTGGAGGTGGTGGCGGCAAGCGCCGAGCGCCGCGCCCTCCTCCACGGGGGAAGGCCCGTGGCGAGGCCTTTGGACCTCTACCAGGGGCTTCCCGCCATCACCGGGAAGCTGGAATTGGAGTACGAGGGGGAGCTCCAGGGGGCGGAGAGGGTGGCGCGGGAGATCGTGCAGCGGGCCTTCGGCCTGGTCCTCCCCCGCTACCGCTTAAGGACCGAGCCCATCGTGGCCCACTTTGAGGAGGGAAACCTCCTCACCCTGCCCGAGGGGGACGTGGAGGAGGCCCTTAAGGCCATGGCCGGGGTCCCGGGGCTTCTGGAGGCGGCGAGGGCCCTGGCCGAGGGGGAAGCCCCTGAGGTTTTGCTTTCCGCCGGGGAGTTCGTCCTGGAAGGCCTGGTGGGCCGAAGGAAGCTCTCCCGGGGCGAGGCGACCTACCAGGCGGCGGAGCGCCCGAGGAGCTATGGCAACTAGCCTGGACCGGGACAAGGAGGCGGTCCTAAGGGCCCTGAGGCCCTACCTCGAGGGCACGGGGACGAGGCTCTTTCTCTTCGGCTCCTTCGCCCGGGGGGAGGGGAGGCAAGCCTCCGACCTGGACCTCGCCCTCCTCTCCCCCGTACCCCTTAAGGACCTCATGCCCCTCCTCCGGGAGGCCCTGGAGGAGGCCCCCGTGGTGCGGCGGGTGGACCTCGTGGACCTTGCCGAGGCCGAGCCTGCCTTCCGGGAGCGGGTGCTTAGGGAGGGGGTGCTTTGGGCCGAGTTCTAGAACGCATCCAGGTGGCGGAGAAGGCCCTGGCCACGCTGAAGGAGCTGGCCTTCTTGGAAGACCCGAGCCCCGTGGAGCGGGACGCCGCCATCCAGCGCTTTGAGTACACCTTTGAGGCCTTCTGGAAGGCCCTCCAGGCTTACCTGCGGGAAAAGGAGGGCCTCGAGGGGGCAAGCCCCAAGGGAGTTATCCGCCTGGCCCGGGAGGTGGGTCTACTCAGGGACGAGGAAGCCCGCCTGGCCTTGGGCATGGTGGACGACCGCAGCCTCACGGTCCACACCTACAACGAGCCCCTGGCCCGGGCCATCTTCCGGCGGCTTCCGGACTACGCCAGGCTCATGGAGCAGGTTTTGGGGAGGTTGCGAAGATGAAGGCCATCCGCTATAGCCGCTACGAGGGAGGCCTGGAGGAGCTTTCCCCCGAGGAGATCCTAAGCCTCCTAGAGGACTTCCTCCTGGACTCGGGGTTTTCCGACCCCTTCCAGCGCTACGACCCGGACCCCGACCGCGCCCCCACCCTCGAGGACCTCTACGACGCCCTCCTCCAGGCCCTCCTCAAGAACGAGCTCGTCCCCGAGGACTGGCTCCGCGAGGCCCGCTTCGCCGACCGAAAGGAGGAGACGAGGCTCTACCAGGCCATCCAGGGGATGATCCGGAAGCTCCAGGAGGCGGGCTACCTCCGCCTTCCCGGGGAGGACCCCACGGACCCCGCCCAGGGCGGCTACCGGGGGGAGGCGGGGGAGGCCCGCTTTGAGCTCACGGAGAAGGCCTCGGACTTCCTGGGCCTGAAGAGCCTCCGGGAGCTCCTCGGGGCCCTGGGCCGCAACCCCCCGGGCCTCCACCCCACCCCCCACCACGCCCCCGGGGTGGAGAAGACGGGGGAGACCAAGCCCTGGGAGTGGGGGGACCCCCTGGAGCTCAACGTCCCCGAGACCCTCAAGAAGGCCATGGCCAAGGGGCTGGAGCGCCTTTCCCACGAGGATCTGGTCATAGACCTTGCCGAGTACACCGCCAGCATGAGCACCGTGGTCCTCCTGGACTGCTCCCACTCCATGATCCTCTACGGGGAGGACCGCTTCACCCCGGCGAAGAAGGTGGCCCTCGCCCTCGCCCACCTCATCCGCACCCAGTACCCCGGGGACCGGGTCCGCTTCGTCCTCTTCCACGACACCGCCGAGGAAATCCCCCTGGCCAAGCTCCCCCTGGTGCAGGTGGGGCCCTACCACACCAACACCAAGGCGGGCCTGGAGCTCGCCCGGACCCTCCTCAGGAAGATGGGCGGGGAGATGAAGCAGATCATCCTCATCACCGACGGCAAGCCCTCGGCCTTAACCCTGCCGAGCGGGGAGATCTACAAAAACGCCTGGGGCCTGGACCCCCTGATCCTCGCCGAGACCCTCAAGGAGGCCACCCTGGCGAGGCGCGAAGGGATCCCCATCCACACCTTCATGCTCGCCCGGGAGCCCGAACTCCTCGCCTTCGTGAAGAAGCTTTCCCAGATCACCCGGGGCAAGGCCTACCTCACGAGCCCCAGGAACATCGGCAAGTACCTCCTCCTGGACTTCCTCAACAAGAAGGTGCGGAGGAACTGATGCGCCCCTTGAGGCTAAGCCTTCTCCTGGAGCGCCTGCGGAGGCCCAGGGTCTACCCAAAGTCCCTTCCCGCCCTGGTGCGGGAACACCTCGAGGTGCGGCCCCCCCTCTCCCTGGACCTTCCCTACTACGCCGCCCGGAGGGAGGGGGGCTACGCCCTCATCCCCTGGGACCGGTACATGGAGGAGGCGGAGAGGAGGCTGGAGGAGGTGGCCCGCCCCTAGCCCTTCCGCTCGGCGAGCACCCGGCCCTCCGCCAGGGCTCGCCGGGCCAGGGGATTGGCCTCGGCCTCCTTCGGGGTGTAGACGAAAAGGTCCACGGGAAAACCCAGATCGGCGAAAAGGGGAAGGTAACGCCCGGGGCGCTCCAGGAAGGGGGGAGCCTCCCCCACGAGGAGGAGGAGGTCGGCGTCGCTCCGCGGCGTCGCCTCTCCCCGGGCCAAGGAGCCGAAGAGGACCACGGCGAGGACCTCGGGGAAGGTGGCGAGGAGCTCGGCCGCCTTTTCTTCAAGGGCCTGAAGAAGTCTCTCCCGGTCCAGCCAGAACACTTTGACCGAACCGTAGGATTTCTCCTGCACAAAGGAGCGCATCCCGAGCCTCCTCCTCTCCATAGTAGTCCAGAGGGGCACCCGCCTCCCAGCTGTCCGGATAGCGCGTGGGGATGTAGAGCCTATCCAGCACCAGGGCGCAGCGCCTGAGCTCGGGGGTCAAGTTGAGCCGTTCGTGAAGACCGGCCAAGAGGTGGGTGAGCGCGTGGCCGAAGGCCTCGGCCCCCAAGGCGAAATAAACCGCTTTGAGGGCTTTCTCCGCCGCCTGATGGGCGGCGAAGCAAGCCCATTCCCAGTGGCCAAGCTCCAGGCTCTTTTGGGCGTGCTCAAGGTCCCGCTCGGCTTGCCGCATCCAGTCGCGCGCCCGGTTCATGCGCTTCCCCCAGAGGGGGCCTCTTGGGGCCTTAGGGCCTCGGCCACGAAGGCGGCCATCACCCCGAGCATCAGGCCCAAGGCCACCGCCAGGGCGAAGAGGAGGCCCCGCCTGGGCGCCACCTTCTCGTAGACGGGGTAGGCGGGGGCCAGGATGGAGGCCCAGGCTTCCTGGCTGCTGGCGATCTGGATTCCCAGGTCCGTGCGCTTCTGGGCCAGGGCCAGGTAGGCGTTCTTGGCGAGCTCCAGGGCCTGGCTCAGGGTGTCCTGCTCCACCTGGGCCCGGGCCACCCGGTCCTTGAGGACGTTGATGCGGGCGTCCACCTGGGCGATGCGGGCCTCGAGGGCCGCCTTCCTGGCAAGAAGCCTCGCCTCCTCCGCCTGGGCGTCTATGAGCGCCGAGCGCAGGCGCTGGTACTCGGGGTTGGGGTTGTCAAAGGCGAGGTCTGCCCCCGAGAGGTTCGCGATCTGGTCGTACCGGGCGCGGAAGGCCTCGTAGGCGGCCTTCTTGGTGTTGTACTCCAGGGTGATGGCCTCCTTTTCCCGCTCCTGGGCGGCTAGAAGTTGCCTTAAAGACGTGATACGTTGGGAGATCGCCTCTTGCTCCTTCAGCAACGCCTGCGCCTCGGCTTCCAGGCCCTGGATTTGGCTGCGCAGACTCACGGCTTGGGTCAACAGGGGGGCGTAGGCGGGGTTCACCTCCTGCACCCGGAGCTTTAGCCCTGCAAGGGCTTCCAGGTCTCCTTTCGCCACCGCCGCAGCGACCACGGGATCGGCCACCACTTCGCGCATTACGTCCAATACCTTGGGTTCCTCGGCAAGGGCCCCCTCCAGCCCCTTCAGGGCAGCTTCTTTAGAGGCCCGCTCGGTGGCGATCTGGGCCAGCCGCACCCCGATCTCTGCCAAACGCCTAGAGAGCTGGTTTAGCTCGCCTTGCCACTCGGCGATGCGCTCCCTTTCCTTGAAGGCCTCCAGGGCCTTGGCCGCCGCCAGGTAGGCCTGCCTGGCCTTCTCCGTCTCCTGCTTCAGGGCGGCCTGGGCCTCCTGGAGGCGCTTGCCGATGATGGCGAGGCTTTCCGGGCTTGTGTTCAGGGACACGAGCTGGGCCTGGCGGGCCGCCTCCTTCTCCAAGGCGGCGATCCGCCCCCGCACCGCCGCCAGGTCCCGCTCCAGGCCGGAGAGCTCCTGGTCCAGGCTCACCCGCTCCCCGGTCTTGGCCTCCAGCTCCGCCTTGTCCTGGGCGAGGGTGGTGGTCTTCTGGAAGGCCTCCCACCTCGCCTGGGCCTCCCGGTAGGCCTTCTCCGCGGGGGGTAGCTGCTCCTCGAGGGCCGCGAGGCTCGCCTTAAGGCGCTGCAGGGGGATCTCGTTCACCTTGCGCTTCACCGCCTCCACCCAGAGGTTCGCCGCCTCGGCCGCCACCTCGGGGTCCGGGGCCTTCACGGTGAAGCTCGCGACGATGGGGGGGACCTGATTGGGGTTCGCCGCCTGGACCCTAGGGGAGATGTCCTTCACCTCGAGGTCCCGGAGCATCCGCTCCACGCCCCTGAGGTTCCCCTGGTCCTGCCAGCGGGTGGGAAGCCTCCCCTCTTTCCTTAGCGCCTCCCACACCTCTCCCACCGCCTCCTCGGAGAGGGCCAGGGCCTTCAGGCCCTCAAAGGTGATGGGGGTGGCCTGCTGCACCTGGATCCGCTGCTCCAGCTGGGCCTGCACCTGCACCGGGGCCACGCTCAAGGTGGCGGTGGAGGCGTAGGTGGGCTCGGCGACGAAGAAGCCGTAGATCAGGGCGACCGCGCCGAAGAGGAGGGGGAGGGTGAGGATCCAGGCCTTCTGGCGCTTGAGGATTTCCAGGATGTCCCTTAGGGTTAGCTCCTCGCTGGGGGTTTCCACATTGACCTCCCGTTACTTTGCGCCAAAACCAGTGAGGATCACCCACAGGGTGCGTACCAAGATCCTTAGGTCTAACCAAAAGGAACAGTGCTTCACGTAGTAGAGATCATAGCTGAGCTTTTCTATGGTTCCCTCTAAACCCTCCGCGTAGCCGTGGTGCACCTGGGCCCATCCGGTGAGACCGGGACGGACGACGTGGCGTAGCATATAGGAGGGAATTTCCTCGGCATATTTCTCCGCCAGCACCTTTTGCTCGGGCCTGGGGCCTACCAGGGCCATCTCGCCGCGAAGGACGTTCCAGAGCTGGGGCAACTCGTCTAAGCGGAGCTTTCGCAAGAGCTTCCCCAAGGGGGTGATGCGGTCTGCTTCCGCCCCCGCGTAGACCCCCTCCCTGGGGGCTCCCCGCATGGTGCGAAACTTGTAGGCCTTGAAGGGCCTCCCCCCGAGGCCCATCCGTTCCTGGGCGAAGAGGACGGGCCGCCCCAGGTCCAGGTAGACGAGAAGGGCCACCAAAAGCCCGAGGAGGAGGATGAGGGGGGCGAAGAGGAGGACAAGGCCCACCTCAAAGGGCCGTTTGAAGTAGGGGTAAAGCCCCCGGTTCCCCTCGGAGAGGACGAGAAGCCCTTCCCCATAGCTCCCCTCCAGGGGAACCCGGCCCGTGTACCCCTCGTACACTAGGGCGGCGTGGAGGATGGGAAGCCCCCTCAGGGAGGCCTCGGCGAGGAGGGGAAGGGCCCTCGGGTCCAGATGGTGAAGGTCCGCCACCACTCCCTCGGCCTCCTCCAGGTCCTCGATGGGCCTCACCCCTTTGGCGATGCCCCTGAGTCGGTCCGCGAGCCCCCCGGGAAGGAGGGCGAGGCGGACGGGGGGCAGGTGGTGGAGGTAGAGGAGGAGGAGGGGGAAGGCGAGGGAGGTGGCGAGGAGGAGGAAGGCCCGGGAGTAGTAGAGCCGCCCCAGGGCGAGGACGGCGAGGAGGAGGAGGGTGAAGAGGAGAAGGTTGAAGGCGGCAAGCCCCCAGGCCTCCCGCCCGGGGTAGCGGGCCATGCGGTCTGTAGCGAAGAAGGCGAGGAGGTGGGCGAGGAGGGTAAGCCCCACGAGCACCCCCACCTCCCCCCGCCAAGGCGGGGGGCCGAAGACCAGAAGGGCGGCCGTCAGGGAGGGAAGGAGGCTAAGCCCCACGGCGAGGCCCGGGAAAGGGCGGGCTTTAACGGTGCGGTAGGGCAACCGGAGCTCCAACGCACCCATGGCCTTCATCCTACCAGGAGGGGAATGAGGGAGGCGTGCAAATGGGCTTCCCTATAGGCGGAGCACCTCCTCGTAGGCCGCCCACACCCGGGCGAGCATGCCATCTAGAGTGAAGGCCTCCTCGTAGCGCCTCCTCCCCGCTTCCCCCAGCCGGGCCCGGAGTTCCGGGGAGAGGAGGAGGGTTCTCAGCCTCGCTCTTAGGGCTTCCTCGTCCCCCCGCCCTACCAGGAACCCCGTCTTTCCCTCCACCACCGCCTCTCCCACCCCGCCCATGCCCGTGGCCACCACGGGAAGCCCGGCCCGCATGGCCTCGAGTACGGAAAGGGGAAGCCCCTCCCAGTTCGTGGCGAGGACGAAGACCTGGGCCTCCGCCAGAACCCGGTCCACGTCCAGCCGCTTTCCTAGGAAGCGGACCCTTTCGCCAAGCCCCAGGGCCTCGGCTAGGGCCTTAGCTTGGGGAAGGAGGGGCCCCTCCCCCACCAGGTCCAGGCTCCAGGGAAGCTCCTTTAGGCCCGAGAGGGCCTTTAGAAGGAGGGCGTGGTCCTTTTGAGGGGCGAAGCGGGCCACCATGGCGAGCCTTGGCGGTTCCTTCCTGGGGTCTGCGCGGAAGGGGGTATCGGGGACCCCGTTATGCACCACCCGGATCCTCTCCGGGGGCACCGCCTTGTGGCGAAGGGCGAGGGCCCTGTCGTACTCGGAGACGGCGAGGACCAGGTCCCCAAGCCGCCCCGCCAGGCGCTCCATGGCGAGGGCGAGCCTCTTTCTTCCTTCTGGAACCCCGTCGGTGAAGGCCCACCCGTGGGCCGTGAAGACGCTCTTCACCCCCAGGACCCGCCCCGCCAGGCGCCCCAGGAAGCCCGCCTTGGAGGAGTGGGCGTGGAGGAGGTGGGGCCGGACTTTCCGGATGAGAGCCATTACTTCAAAGAGGCCGAGAAAGTCCTTTACAGGGCGCACGGGCTGCACGAGGTGCCTAAGGAGGTGGACCCTCACCCCCAGGGCGCGGGCTTCCTCCACCAGGAAGCCGTCTTGGTCCTCCCCCACCCCCAGGTGGAGCTCCGCCCGGTCCCGGAAGCCTCGGAGGAGTTCCAGGAGGTGGACCTGGGCTCCCCCGGGTTCAGCGCGAGTGATGAGGTAGAGGAGGCGCATGCTTTCTCCTTCTTTCTAGCTGGATTTCTAGCTGGAGAGCTATCCAAACAAGCAGAGTGGACCACGGTAGGAGTCGCAAACGAGTGTTGGCCCCAATATTGTCACTGATCAGAGCTAGACCACCGATGTAAATTAAGACAAAGATTACCAAAAAAGTTGCCCTTCGATCAGCGCACCGAAAAGAGTTGCGTAGCCAAACCGTTGCTAAAAGAAACCACATAGGAACAGCCTCAACTAAGGCGATAGCCACGATAGGACTCTTGACTTGCCAAGGCAGGGGCCCTAATAGAACTGTGGCGAAGCTGTACGCATAGCTTATCAGGAAAGCTATCGGATTGGAGAAATCCAAAGAAATGTCTACGGCACTCCCTCCAATAGAATAAACTTCTTCTCTAATGTGTGAGATCTTCTCGGGATTGAGAAGGGGAGCTAGGTACTTCAAACCCAGAGGCCCCCATCCAAGAGCAATTGGAACTAAAACGGCGATTAAAGCTACGAGAGCAACGTAGAGTGGCCTCCGCCAGATTTGGGTAAGGGCATATACCGAAAGTGCTCCCAGCAAGGCTACAGATGCATATCCTCTAAACTGGTAAAGCCCTACCAGCCCTATGACGAGGAAAATAGTTTCCCTTAAGCGGGGTTTCCAAAGTAGTTTTGCAGACCAGTAAAGAGAGGCCATCCCCAAAGCCAAGACTGCCGGATCCTTGAGGAGCTGGCCACCATAAAACAAACCCGAAGGATAGGCGACGAGAAGAAGGCCCGCCAGGTTTGGAGCGGAGGAAAGCCGCCACAACCTGGCCTTTGCCCTGGAAAGCTCGTAGGCCAGGAGCACCCCATAGTAGACTGCAATTGAGCTTAAAAGGACATTGACGATTTTCCCCCACATCAAGGACGGTCCCACGAATTGGTAAATCCAAGCGAGGAGATAAGGATAGGCGTTCGGAAGATTTTCTGGGGTCCCTGATTGGACTAGGGAAACGGCAGCCCAATGATAAAAGCGATCGTCTGCCCCCGAGGCTAGGGGATAAAATCCCTCAAATCCGCTTACTAACGAGTACAGGTGCAGGCCTGTGGCTATGACTGTTTTCACGAGGAAGGCAAAGGTTGCCCAAAGCAAAGCAAGCGATATTGGCGCAACCTTGATATAAGCCGAGCTTTTCTCGCCTAAGGTCACCTTCGGAGACCCCCTTCAAGCCATGCCACAAATTGCCTGGCCAAAAGCTGGAACGTTAGGTCCGGGTTGTGGTAGCTCCTTTCCTTAGGTTTTGCAATTGCAAGTACCTGTGCCAGGGTCTGAGGATTATTTGGGGGTACTAGTATACCCCCTACGCGGGGCACGTCTTCCACGAAGGCACCTACGGCCGAAGCCACTACAGCGAGCCCAAAAGCGGCCCCGATGAGGGGCAAGGAAGACTGTGTAGCCTGCCGGTAGGGAAGGACGAGAACCGATGCCCTTTGGAAAAAGAGGGCGGCTTCCTCATCGGGTACGTAGCGGTTATGAACCTCAAACCATGAAGGGTGCTCTCTCATTGCCCTTCTTAGAATACGGGGTACCTGCCCCGGCCCCGCGATTAGGGCTCTTCTGCGCCCTTCCAAGGCTAAAATGGCCTTGACAAGAATGTCTATTCCCTTGTAGGCCTCGAGGCGACCGAAGAAAAGGACAAGGTCTTCTTCGCGTTGGACACCCGGTTTGGCGTGCCGAAGGAAGCGGTCGGCAAAACTCCCGTGAGGGATCACTACGACGTGTCGGGCTCCGAGCTTCCGGGCTTTATCCACAAACACCTGAGAGTGTACGTGTACGCTTGTGGCCAAAGGCACAACCCAGCGGCGCAGGAGGGCGTTGGCGGCTTCCCAGGGGTTCCCCGGATGGGGATCAGGGTCATGAAGGGTGAGGAAGAGCGGGACACCCTCTTTCTTAGCCCACCTGGCTAGCCAGAGCGCCCATGGGTACCCTTCGCCGTTGAAAAGATAGAGGCAGTCGGGCTTCTCTGTGAGAATTTTTTGCCAAAGGGTGCGGGCGGGCCTCGGGTCTAAAAACCGCCTAAGGGCTTGGGCTCGGGATGCCCCGGTAGGGAAGCGGACGACCTTAACGGGGACGTTTCCCTCAAAATGCTCGGGAACATAAAGGGAAAGGTCAAGGTGTTGGGACAAAGGAGGTACTAGCGCCTCCAAGTACTGGCCCATAGCTCCTCGGACGGAGAAAGCTAGAAGCGCCACTTTCACCTGAGAACCTCCTGGTAGATGGCCTCGAGGCGCTTACCAACCATGCCCTCTACCTATCCTTCCTTTTGCCCTCCTCCACCTCCTGGCCCAGGTTTGGAAGCACCTCCGCCAGGCCTGGACCCATGCGTTGGACACTTTCCCCCTTCCCGCCTGCGAGGACATCTGCGCCCCCCGCTCCCGCCTTTTCCCGACAGGGCCTACCGCGGCTTCATCCCCAGCAAGCGGGTCTACCTCCACGGCCTCAAGCCCCACCTTCTGGTGGATGACGGGAAGTTTGTCCACGAGGTGAACTTGACCCCGGGGAGCTGGCACGACCTCGCTTTTCTTCCTCCCTAACGCTAACGCTTCAGCCACTACTCTTCAAGTTTACGGTACAAGGCGATCAATCTTTCCTTCATTATCCGCCAAGCAAAACGGGTTACGTACACCTCCTGGGCTTTTTGGGAAAACTCCTCAAAGCGTTGGAGATCCCAGCTTGCTACCCGGGCAAAAGCGTCTTCTAGAGCCGCCAGGTTTCCATACTCGACTACGAAACCCAAGGCGTACTGCTGGACCAGTTGATCCATTCCTGTATCCCTGGCTACCACGATGGGCCTCCCTATAGCCATTGCTTCAAAAAGCTTGTTGGCGCTGGAGTACCGATGGTTGGGGATGGACGGATCGTAGGTAGCGAAAAGCAGATGAGCATTGCTCATGAGCTCTAGCGCCTTTTCGTAAGGAACCCGACCGTGATAGCGAACGTTAGGTAGATCCGCTACTGCCCTTCGGATCTCCTCTTCATCCCCTCCAAAGCCGCCAAGGTCCAGCTCCCACTCCGGGTGGCGGCGTAGCAGTTCTATCACTTGCAGGATTCCCCTCTCCTTCTGCAACAACCCCACGTAGGCTATGCGGAGAGGAGGAGGTGCCGGCGGCAGAGGAAAAGGATCTTCTATGGGAGGACTATTGTAGATGAAAGTCAGGCGCTTGGGGCGAGCCCCTTGGATCTGCTTCACCCTGCTTTCGTCTGCCAAGATGACGGCATCCACCCATCCCATGAGCCTTAAATCCACCTTTTTGATGATGGACTTAATCCACCCCGGGGTGGCGCGAAGCATGTCGGCATAGAAGTCAAAAACATCGTAAACCACCTTTTTGCCCAAAAGCTTTGCTGCCACCAAAGCAGGTAATACTGTGTCAAAGTCGCAAGCATGGATAGCATCGTAAGTAGATCGCCGCTTTATTAGGTGCCAAAGTAACGCTAGGTTAAAGCGAACCAATGGAAGCAGATTGGCCAACCCTGACCTGAAAGATCCCTTTATGGGCAGACGCTCCACTAAGCCAAAGGGCGTTTCCTCCACCTTTGGTAACTCGCCCGTTCGGTCCCACGCCACAACCCCGACCTTGTACCCTGCGTCTGCGAGTGCCTGGGCTTCCTTGGCTACCCGGGGGTCGGGTGCTACTGGGTTAGAGCGCAAAAAGAGCACCGATTTTATCGCCATATCTCCTCCAGAACGCTCATATAGCTCCTAAGCGCCGCTTCTGGGGAATACTGGTTCAAATGGTCTTTGAGGGCGGTTTCGTCCCACGCAAAGCCATCGGAAAGCACCCTCTCCATTGCGTGGGCTAAAGCCTGGGGCGAGCGAGGGGTAACGATACCGAAACGGCCATCCCCCAAGGCTTCAAGCAAGCCCCCCTCGCTCTCGACGGCCACCACGGGAACCCTCAGGGCGAGGGCCTCGAGGGCCACCATGGAAAACCCTTCGTACCGACTGGTAATCACCAAGGCCTTCGCCCCCCGAAGGTAAGGATACGGGTTGACCACAAATCCGAGAAAGGCCACGCGGCTTGTCAGCCCCAAGGTGTGAGCAAGTTTTTCTAGTCGGGGTCTCTCTGGGCCTTCCCCCAGGATAAGCAGGTGCACATCTGGATGGTGCTTGGCAAAAATGGAGAAGGCCTCTAAGAGAAGTGAAAAGCCTTTTTGAGGATGCAGGCGGCCTAGCGCCAAGAAGTAAGGCGTTGCAGGTAGAGGCACGTTTTCATGAGAGAGCCGTCGCACGCGGTCTACGTGGATCGGATTGGGTAAGACGCATATCCTCTCCTCGGGAACTCCACCGAAGCGGGCGAAGGCTTGGGCCACACCCCTGGAGACCGCTCCTACCCGACCCAGGGGGTGGTTCACCGCCCGCTTTAGGGTTTGTCTAGCAGCCCACAGGGCGGTATGCCTTTTGACTGGGTTGGGAACGTCCTTGAGGTAGGCAGGGGCGTTGTGCAAAACCCAGAGAAAAGGCGTCCTTGACCGCCAGGCGGCCTGGAGAGGAACCCAGTCCAGGTAGTCCCAAACAGGGAGGACTACCCTAGGCCTGGCTTGGGCCAAGTAGACCCCTAGGGGGGTGTACGCCCTAAGCAGGCGTAGCCGCCGAGGCACCCCTAGGTCCCAAAGGCGGACCCCCTGAGGGAGTTGCGCTAAAAGGGGCCCTTCGGCCCTGGCCAAGACGAAGTCCACCCTAAGTCCCTCCTTCACCATGGCCCCAGCCAGGTCCAGGTACACCCGCTCCACCCCTCCCCCAGCCAGCGCCGGGAGAGCAAAGGCTACGTCCGGACGCATAGACTTCTACCTCCTAGACTTAAGAAGGAGCCAAGCCCCGAGCATCCCTAGGCTTACCCAGCCCTCCGCCACCACCGCCACCCATGGCATGGCCAGCACCCCCCACCGGGGAAGGGCCCAGAGGGCCAGGGCCACGTTTAGCAAGCCCGCCGAAAGGGCAATGACCAGGAAGGGGCGGTCCAGACCCATGGGCAGAAGGAGTTGGATCCCCACGAAGCTGGAAAGGGCACTCAGGACTAGAAACAGAGAAAGCACTTTTACGATGGGAACGGCCATTTCATAACCAGCGCCCAAGAACCAGGACACTAAAATGGGGGCCGAGAGGAACAGGCTTGCTCCCAGCACCACTCCCACTCCCAGCGTAAGCAAAAAGGCTTGCCAGAGCCAGCGCCGGGCTTCGGGTTTACCCTGGGCGAAGGCGAAGCTTAGGCGGGGAAAGAAAAGACGGGTGATGGGCGACCACATGTTCACCAAAGGCCGCACCAGCCGCTCCGCCCCGGCGTACTGGCCTACCTGGGCCGCCGGGAGCACCAGGCTCACCAAGGTCACGTTGAGGCTGGTGTAGAGGAGTGTGGCCAGGTTGTACACGAAAAACGTGACCCCCTTGCGAAGCCAAGCCCCTCCTCCGCTAAGCCCGGGCCATACCACCTCGGCACGGAGCCAGCTCAGGCCCAGGAGGGCCGTGAGCCAGTAGGAAGCGGCCTGGAGATAGATGGGTACGGCCACGTCCCCGGGGCTTCGGACCAGCAGAAACACGCCCAAGGTCGTGGCTCCCCGCACGAGGACTTCCAACAAGGCCACCCTACCCATCTGCTCCAGCCCCTGAAAGAACCAGAGGGGGCTGAAGCCCTGCCCTATGGCGGCAAGGAGCGCCCCTACGGTCAAGGAAAAGTCCCCCCGAAGTAGGGGGATCGCCCACCCCAGCCCGATCCCGAGGGGAAGAAGGGGGAGAAGAAGGAGAAGGCGTGCGTGGAGGACGCCAGCCGCGATCTTACCGAGCTCGGCTCGGTCCTCCCGGTTTCTGGCCACCTCACGGGTGGCGGTAAACTGGTAGCCGTACTCCAAGAAAGCGTAGAGGTAAAGGACCAAGGCCTGGGCCAGGGCGAGCTTGCCAAACCCCTCGGGTCCCAGGACGCGGGCCAAGTAGGGCAACGTGACGAGGGGGAAAAGGTAGTTGGCCGCCTGGACAGCGTAGAGGTAAAAGAGGTTGCGCAGGGTGGGGCTCCGCCACGCCCTTCCCACCTTGGCCCAGAGGCGAGGGGTGAGGCCCACGGACGCTAGCCCTCCACGAGCTTCCGCGCCTCCTCCAGAAGCGCCCGGACGAGCTCGGGGCTTTGGGCCTCCACGTAGATCCGCACCACGGGCTCCGTGCCCGAGGCCCGGAAGAGGACCCAGGCCTCTTCATAGAGCCACTTCACCCCGTCCAGGGTGTCCACCCCCTTGGGGGTGAGGCCGGCCAGGGGGCGGGGTTCGCGGAAGGGGGTGAGGTCCAGGGGGGCCTTTAAGGGAAGGTCCAGGCGGTCGTAGGCGTGGGTGAGGCCCGTGAGGGCCTCCACCTCCTTGAACTGCTCGGCCAGGTCCTTCCCCGTGGCGGCCACGCTCTCCAGGAGAAGGAGGCTTGTGAGGATCCCGTCCCGCTCGGGAAGGTGCTCGGGGTACCCCACGCCCCCGGACTCCTCCCCGCCGATGAAGCAGTCCCCTTTGAGGAACTCCTCCTTGATCCACTTGAAGCCCACCGGGGTGGTGGTGACCCCGAAGCCGAGCCGTTCCCCCAGGCGGTCCAAAAGCCAGGTCACGGCGAAGTTCTTCACCGCCCGGCCCCTATGGCCCTTGCGGAAGCGGTAGAGGGCCAGGGTGGTGAGGACCTGGTGGGGGTTGAAGAAGACCCCGCCGGGGAGGACCACCCCCACCCGGTCCGCGTCCCCGTCCGTGGCCACGGCGAAGCTCGGGGGGGTCTCGGGGCCCAGCACCGCCAGGGTCACCCCCAGGTTCTTGGGGATGGGCTCGGGGTTCACCCCGTGGAAGAGGGGGTGGGGCTCCTCCCGGATGGGCCTTACGGGGATCTCCAGGCCCACGTGGCGGAGGAAGCCCTTGAGGAAGCCTGCCCCCGCCCCGCCCATGCTGTCGTGGTAGAGGACGCCGGAAAAGCCGGAGAGGGCCTTCAGGTCCAGGTGGGCCTTTAGGGCCTCAAAGTAGGCCTCCCGCAGGTCCAGGGTCTCGTAGGCCCCCTCCAGGGCCCGGGCCTCCTCGGGGACCAGGGCCTCGATGGCCTTGGCCTCCTCCTGGGCGATGGGCCCCCCGGTGGCGTCCTTGAACTTCACCCCGAGGTACTGGGGCGGGTTGTGGCTCGCGGTGAGCATGGCCCCGCCCGCCGCCTTAAGGTGGCGCACGGCGAAGGAGAGGAGGGGGGTGGGGACGGGGCCCTTTAGGAGGACCACTTTCAGGCCCATCCCCGCGAGGTGGCCCGAAAGGGCCCGGGCGAAGGCGTCCGCAAGGAAGCGGGTGTCGTGCCCCACCACCACGAGCCCGCCGCCCCGCTCCAGGAGGTGGCGGCCGTAGGCCTCGGCCAGGCGGTGGAGGGTGGCGAAGGTGAACTCCCGGGCGATGACCCCGCGGAAGCCTTCGGTGCCGAAGCGGATGGGCGCGCTCATCTCCATGGAAGCATAGCACATCCTCTCCCCACGGGGGGTGAGGGTGAAGTAGCATAAAAGCGTGCCCGAGGACCACCTGCTGGAACGCCTGGAGAAGCTGGAGGGGATCGTGGAGACCACGGTGCGGGTGCTCCCGCCCTTGGTTCAGGACCTCTCCCGGCGCATTGACGGGCTACGGGAGGAGATGCAGGGCGTGGCGGCCCGGCTGGAAGCCCGCATCCAACAGGCGGAGGCCAAGCTGGAGGGCCAGATCCAGTGGGTCCGGTCCGAGCTGGAGGGCTTCACCCTCATCGGGGTGGCCCTGGCCCCCCTTTCCCTGCTGCGCTAAGGGGTTAGGTAAAATGGGTCCGATGACCCGCTGGTTGGTTCTCGCCCTAGCCCTTTGTGGGCTGGTACTGGCCCAGGATTGGCGGCTTAGCCAGAGCCAAAGCTTCACCGCCCAAGGAGCCTCGGCCTGGCGCTACACCCTAAGCCCCAGGACAAAGGAGGCCCAGGAGCTTTGGCGCAGGCTTTCCGAGCAGTACCGGGACCACCTGCGGGCGGGGTACCGGGTGGACCTCGGGGGGTGGCGGGTGTACTTCCGGGGCGGGGTGCTCTGGCTTGCGCCCCACTGCCCCAAGGCGGACAACCCCGCCTGCTTCACCTTCGGGGCCCTCCCCGTGGAGAAGGCGCGGCAGGACCGCTTCCTCCTGGAGCTTGGGGCCCTCCTCGAGGAGGGCCTTGGGCGGGTCCGGGCCACGGGGGGAAGCCTCACCCTAAGCCGCCTCTTCCGGGTGGAGGTGGCCCGGGGCGCCTCGCCCCCTTACCGGGCGGCGCCTTCCGGCTGGAGGCCTTAGGCGGCCTCGAGGCTGTACAGGTAGTAGCGGGTCTCCCCCAGGACGAAGAAGGCCTCCTCCAGGGCGAGGCCCTCTATGGGGGTTTCCGGGGGGACGGAAAGGCGGAAGCTCCCCACGGCGATCCCCTCCCCGTCCACGGCCAGGGGCCCCTCGGCGAGGAGGGTGCTTTCCGCCTCGGGGTCGTTGAGGGGGGTGGCGTGGAGGCGCACCCGCTTCCCCTCGAGGCTTTTCAGGGCGTTCTTGGGGTCGGCGAAGGGGGCGCGGAAGAGGAGGCGCTCCTCCACCTCCGCCACCTCTCCCAATAGGGCGTACCGGTCCAGAGGGAGGAGGGCCTTGCCCCGCTCCAGGAGGAGGAGGAAGCGGGCCTTGTCCTCCTCGGAGAGGAGGACGGGGGCCTTGTTCCGGCCCACCCGCTCGTCCTGGTCCAGGCGCCCCTTCTCCACAAGGGCCCGGGCGGCCTCCAGGGCCTCCTCCCGGGTGGCGTAGAGGCTATAGGGGTTGATCTTGAAGAGGAGGTCGTAGCCCTTAGGCCCCTGGACGAGCCAGGCGAGGTGGAGCTCAAAGAAGCGCCGCTTGCGCCACTCGGGGTACACGAGACGAGTATACCCGGCCTTTGTGCCTTTCGCCCTTGCCCAAAACTATCCTGGGGTATACTCTAGGCCCGGTATGGCGCTTACGGAAGAGCGGGTCCTCGAGGCCCTGCGCACCGTGATGGACCCCGAGCTCGGCAAGGACCTCGTCTCCTTGGGCATGGTGGACGAGGTCCGGGTGGAGGGGGGGCGGGTGGACCTCCTGGTGAACCTCACCACCCCGGCCTGCCCCCTCAAGGGGCAGATTGAGGCGGACATCCGGCGGGCCCTCGCCCCCTTGGGGGCGGAGGAGGTCCGGGTGCGCTTCGGCGGGGGCGTGCGCCCCCCTGAGCGCTACGCCCTCCCCGGGGTCAAGCACGTGGTGGCCGTGGCCTCGGGCAAGGGCGGGGTGGGGAAGAGCACCGTGGCCGCCAACCTGGCCCTGGCCTTAAGCCGGGAAGGGGCCAAGGTGGGCCTTTTGGACGCCGACCTCTACGGGCCGAGCCAGGCGAAGATGTTCGGCCTCGAGGGCATGCGCCTCAAGGTGGACCAGGACCGCAGGATCCTCCCCTTGGAGGCCCACGGGATCAAGGTCCTCTCCATCGCCAACATCGTCCCCCCGGGGCAGGCCCTGGCCTGGCGGGGGCCCATCCTCCACGGCACCCTGAAGCAGTTCCTGCAGGACGTGAACTGGGGGGAGCTGGACTACCTGGTGGTGGACCTTCCCCCGGGGACGGGGGACGTGCAGCTCAGCCTTTCCCAGCTCACCCAGGTCTCGGGCGGGGTCATCGTCACCACGCCCCAGGAGGTGGCCCTCATTGACGCCGAGCGGGCGGCGGACATGTTCCGGAAGCTCCAGGTCCCGGTCCTCGGCGTCCTGGAGAACATGAGCGCCTTCCTCTGCCCCCACTGCGGCAAGCCCACCCCCATCTTCGGGGAGGGGGGCGGGAGGCGCCTGGCGGAGAGGCTCAAGACCCGCTTCCTGGGGGAGATCCCCCTCACCCTGGCCTTGCGGGAGAGCGGGGACCGGGGCGTGCCCGTCCTGGCGCAGGACCCCGAGGGCCTCGAGGCCCAGGCCTTCCTGAAGGCGGCCCGGGAGCTCGCCGCCGCCTTGAGCGTGCAGACCTTCCTCCCCCTCCCCATGGCCTGAACCATGGTCCTCCTGGAAGGCACCAAGGAACGGGTTCTGGAGCTCCTTAGGGCCAGGCCCCGCACCGCCAAGGAGGTGGCGGAAGCCTTGGGGGTGAGCCGCACCGCCGCCCAGAAGCACCTCCAGGACCTGGAGGAGCGGGGCCTCGCCGCCTCGGAGGTGCGGAAATGCCCCGGGCGGGGGCGGCCCTACCGGGTCTGGCGGGCCTTGGACCCCGAGGCCCCCTACGCCGCCCTCTGCGGGGACGTCCTCAAGGGCCTGGAGGCCGCCTTGGGGCGGGAGGGGGTGGTGCGGGTCCTGTTGGAGCGGAACCGGGCCCTCCTCGCCCCCTTGGGCCTCGAGGGGCTTCCCGTGCGGGCGCGGCTTGAGCGCCTCGCGGCCTTCCTGCGGGAAAGGGGGTACGAGGCGGAGGTGGTGGAAGAGGAGGGGGCCCTCTACCTCTGCCAGCGCCGATGTCCCAAGCTCGCCCTCTCCAAGGAGCACGAGGCCCTGTGCGAAAGCGAGCTTCTGGCCTACGAGGAGGCCTTGGGCCTCCCCCTGGCGCGGGAGGAGCGGATCGCCGAGGGGGGGAGGTGCTGCCGCTACCGGGTGAAGCCGGTATCCTGAGGCGTGTGGGTTTACCGGCTTAAGGGCACCCTCGAGGCCTTGGACCCCATCCTCCCCGGGCTCTTTGACGGGGGGGCGCGGGGGCTTTGGGAGCGGGAGGGGGAGGTCTGGGCCTTCTTCCCCGCCCCCGTGGACCTCCCCTACGAGGGAGTGTGGGAGGAGGTGGGCGACGAGGACTGGCTCGAGGCCTGGCGGCGCGACCTTAAGCCCGCCCTGGCCCCGCCCTTCGTGGTCCTCGCCCCCTGGCACACCTGGGAGGGGGCGGAGATCCCCTTGGTCATTGAGCCCGGCATGGCCTTCGGCACCGGGCACCACGAGACCACCCGCCTGGCCCTAAAGGCCCTCGCCCGCCACCTCCGCCCCGGGGACAAGGTCCTGGACCTGGGCACGGGAAGCGGCGTCCTCGCCATCGCCGCCGAGAAGCTCGGGGGGAAGGCCCTGGGGGTGGACATTGACCCAATGGTCCTCCCCCAGGCGGAGGCGAACGCCAAGCGGAACGGGGTGCGCCCCCGCTTTTTGGAGGGAAGCCTCGAGGCCGCCCTCCCCTTCGGCCCCTTTGACCTCCTGGTGGCGAACCTCTACGCCGAGCTCCACGCCGCCCTCGCCCCCCGCTACCGGGAGGCCCTCGTCCCCGGGGGGCGGGCCCTCCTCACGGGGATCCTCAAGGACCGGGCCCCCCTGGTGCGCGAGGCCATGGCGGGGGCGGGGTTCAGGCCTCTGGAGGAGGCGGCCGAGGGGGAGTGGGTCCTCCTCGCCTACGGGAGGTAGCGTGCGGCCCCACCGCGCCTTTAGCCCCGGCCTCACGGGGGTCCTCCCCTTGCGGGAGACCCGGCACCTGGTGGAGGTCCTGAGGGCCCGGGTGGGGGACCGGTTCACCGTCTTTGACGGGGAGCGGGAGGCCCTGGCCGAGGTGGTGGACCTGGGCCCCCCCTTGCGCTACCGCGTCCTGGAGGAGCGGAGGCCCGAGAGGGAGGTGGGGGTGGAGGTGGTCCTCTACGTGGCCCTCCTCAAGGGGGACAAGCTCGCCGAGGTGGTGCGCGCCGCCACGGAGCTTGGGGCCACCCGGATCCAGCCCCTCGTCACCCGCCACTCCGTCCCCAAGGAGATGGGGGAGGGGAAGCTCAGGCGGCTTAGAGCGGTGGCCCTCGAGGCGGCGAAGCAGTCGGGGCGGGTGGTGGTCCCCGAGGTCCTCCCCCCCATCCCCCTGAAGGCGGTCCCCCAGGTGGCCCAGGGCCTCGTGGCCCATGTGGGGGCCACCGCCCGGGTGCGGGAGGTCCTGGACCCGGAAAAGCCCCTCGCCCTCGCCGTGGGGCCGGAAGGGGGGTTCGCCGAGGAGGAGGTGGCCCTCTTGGAGGCCCGGGGCTTCACCCCCGTGAGCCTGGGGCGGCGCATCCTCCGGGCGGAGACCGCCGCCCTCGCCCTCCTCGCCCTCTGCACCGCCGGGGAGGGAAGGTGAGGCTTCTCCTTCTCCTCCTCCCCCTCCTCGCCGCCTGCCGCTACACCTTCCTGCCCCTGGACCCCGGGAAGCCCCCTCCCCCGGAGCGGCCCTTCGTGGTGGCGCGGCTTCTCCCGGAGGGGAAGGAGGCCAGGCTCCTCCTCAAGGTGGAGCGCCTGCCCCGCCCCGGCTACCTCCACCTCAAGTGGTTCCGGGAAGAGGCCCTCCTCCAGGAAAAGGCCCTCTTCCTGGAGGGCCCCGGGGCCCACGAGGCCCGCTTTCCCTTGGGAAGCGGGTACCACCGCCTGGTGGGCCTCTGGGAGGGAAGGCCCCTCTTCCAGCTGGACCTGGGCAGTCCCTCCCTACCGGACCCCGAGGAGGTAGAGGACCAGGGGGACGGTGAGGAAGGCCAAGAAGGTGGAGACCACCACGCTCCGGGCCACCCTTAGGGCGTCCCCTCCGAACTCCCGGGTGAGGAGGAAGGCGTTCACCGCCACCGGGGTGGCGGACTGGAGGACGAGGACCTGGTGCTCCAGCCGGGGAAGGCCGAGGAGGGCCCCCACCCCGTAGGCCACGAGGGGGGCGAGGAGGAGCCTCAGGGCGCTCGCCGCCCCCTCAAAGGGGCCGAGGTGGAACCGGGTCTTTCCCATCTGCATCCCCAGGGTGAGGAGGAGGACGGGGATGGCCGCCTGGCCCATGAGCCGCACCCCCTCCTCCAGCCGGAAGGGGAGGCTTAGGCCCAGGGCCTTGAGGAGGAGGCCCAGGAAGAGGGCGTAGAAGAGGGGGAGGCGCAGGGTGAAGAGGAGGCCTTCCTTCAGGCCCCCTCCCCGGATGAAGGCGGGCCCGAGGCCGAACATCAGGGCGCTGGAGAGGAGGAAGTAGACCACGGCCCGCCTCAGGCCCTCCTCCCCGAGGGCGAAGTAGACCAGGGAGAGGCCCATGTTGCCGGAGTTGGGGAAGAGGCCGCAGACGAGGAGGGTCTTGGTGGTTTCCCGGGAGAGGCCAAAGAGCTTCCCCGCCCCCTGGACGAGGAGGAAGAGGAGGGCGTAGGTGAGGGAAAACCCCAGGACGAGGCCCCACACCCCCTCCAGGGTGTACTCCGCCCGGTACATGCTGTCCAGGATGAGGGCGGGCACCAGGGCGTAGAGGGTGAGGCGGCTTAGGGTGGAGAGGTCCATCTCCAGCCGCCTCCCCAGGAGGTAGCCGGAGAGGACCACCAGGGCCACGGGGACCACGGTGTTGAAGAGGGCCTCCATGCGGGGCATTCTAAGGGCATGCCGAGCCACCTCGCCCTCGCCGAGGCCATCCGGGAGGTGCTCCTTAAGGGGGCAGAGGCCCCGAGGCGGCAGGTCCTCGCCCTCCCCGGGGGGAGCTTCCTGGCGAGGCCTTGGCCCTGGGCAAGCTGGTTGGGGTGGAGCCCCCCAAGCTCCGGCTCAAGCACAGGGGGTGGGCGCTTGGCCTGCCCTCGAGGCCCTGGGGCGGAAGGGTGGCGTAGACTGAGGCCATGCGCCTAGCGGGAAAAGTAGTGGTGGTCACCGGCGCGGGGAGCGGCCTGGGCCAGGCCCTGGCCTTGGAGCTTTTAAGGCGGGGGGCGAGGGTGGCGGCGGTGGACCTAAGGTCGGAGGGCCTCCAAGAAACCATGGCCAAGGCGGGAAGCCTAGGGGAGGGCTTAAGCCTCCACCCCCTGGACATCACCGACAAGGAGAAGGTGGCCGCCCTGCCCGAGGAGGTGGAACGGGTCCACGGCCAGGTGGACGGCCTCATCAACAACGCCGGGATCATCCAGCCCTTTAAGCGCCTCTTGGACCTGGACGAGGCGGCCATGGAGCGCGTGATGCGGGTGAACTTCTGGGGTACCCTCCACATGACCCGGGCTTTTCTGCCCAGGCTCCTCAAGCGCCCCGAGGCCCACCTGGTGAACGTCTCCAGCATGGGGGCCTTCGTGCCCGTGCCGGGGCAGGCCCTTTACGGGGCCTCTAAGGCGGCGGTGATGCTCCTCACCGAGGCCCTCTGGGCCGAACTCCAGGGGACCCCGGTACGCGTCACCCTGGTCCTGCCCGGGGCCATGCGCACGGGGATCGCCGAGCACTCGGGGGTGGAAGCCCCGAGGGCGGAAGGGGCGAAGGTGCCCGTCCTCGAGCCCGAGGTGGCGGCCAAGCGCCTCCTGGACGCCGTGGAACGGGACGCCTTCCGAGTGCTCCTGGGCCGGGACGCCCAGACCATGGACCTCCTCTATCGCTTAAGCCCCGCCCTCGCCGCCCGGATCGTCCAGCGGCGCATGGCCCACCTCCTCACCTGACCCTTCCCGGCTCCGGACGAGGAAAGCGGCAAGCCCCATGAAGGCCGTGAGGAGAAGCGCCGTGGCGGCGAAGGCCAGGCCGTGGCTGGGAAAGAGGCGGTAGAAAAGCCCGAGGCTCCCCCCGGCGAGGGCGCTTCCCAGGGCCTGGCCCAGGGCGCGGGCCACGGAGAGGGCCCCCGAGGCGAGGCCCTCCGTACCCTTTGGGGCGAGGGAGAGGACGAGGGCGTTGTTCGCCGCCTGGAAGAGGGCCCGCCCCACCCCGAGGAGGAGGAGGGCGAGGGCGCTTCCCCAAAGGGGGTGGAGGAGGGGGAGGAGGGCGAAGGCGAGGCCCGCGGCCACGAGGAGGTAGGCCCCGAGGAGGGCCACCCGGTTGTAGCCCATCCGGTCCGCCCTCCGCCCCGCCCAGGCCCCGAGGAAGAGGAACTCCAAGGGCCCGAGGAGGAGGAGGCCCCCGATGGCCCCGGGGGAGAAGCCCTCCTTCCCCAGGTGGAAGGCGAGGGCCACGGTGGTCCCCAGGGTGTGGAGGAAGTAGAGGCCGGTGGCGAGGAGGGCGGGGAGGAACCCGGGCGCCCGGAGGAGGCTTGGGAGGGTGCCCTCCTGCCTGGGGAGCTCGGGGAGGTTTCCCGAGAGGAGGAGGGCGAGGAGGGCCGCGGGGAGGGGGAGGAGGAAGACGTAGGGAAGCCCCCACCCTGCGGCGAGCCCCCCGAGGGCCGGGCCCAGGAGGGTGCCCGCGGCCACGGTGCTCGCCACCATCCCCAGGGCGTAGCCCCGGGCCTCGGGGAAGGCGCTCGCCGCTAGGCCCGGCACCAGGCCCACCACCATGGCCGTGGCCACCCCCTGGAGGAGGCGGAGGAGGTAGAGGGCCCAGAGGCTTGGGGCCAGGGCGAGGAGGAGGGCCGAGAGGGCGTGGAGGAAAAGCCCGGTTCGGAAGAGCCTTCCCGCCCCCACCCGCCCGGCGAGGCCCGCCAGGGGGAGGTAGGCCAGGGCCGCCCCCAAAAGCCCCAGGGAGACCACCCCCTGGGCCGCCTCCGGCCCCACGGCGAAGGCCCGCTCCAGGACGGGGAGGGCCGGGGCCAGGCTGCTTTCGCTCACCGTGCCGAGGAGGACCCCGGAGAGGAGGGCGAGAAGCCTCCGGTCCATAGGGGCCAGTCTAGCCCCTTGAGGGTGAGGGGCCTCCTTGCGCCTTTCCCTTGGGCCTGGGAGGATGGGGCCATGCTCGAGGCCCGCTACCTGGAGGGGCTCACCTACGAGGGGCTCCTTCCCCGCCTCTGGAGGAACCGGGACCGGGTGGAGGCCTTCTACGCGGGGCTTCCTCCCCTCCCACCCCTTCCCAAGGCCCAAAGGGCCCTCGCCCTGGTGGAGGACTGGTGCCCGGACTCCGTCCAGGCCATCCCCGTTCTCGCCCGGCTTCCCCTCGAGGTCCGCTTCTTCTTCCGGGACGAGAACCCCGACCTCGCCGAGGCCTACGCCAAGGAGGGGAAGCGCATCGTCCCCACCGTGGTCTTCCTGGACGGGGCCTATGGGGAGCTCGCCCGCTGGCACGGGCCCCCCGAGGTGGCCCGCGCCTTCCTGCGGGAGAAGAAGGCGGAGGGGCTATCCCCGAAGGCCCTCCTCCTCGCCTACCACGAGGCCTTCTCCCGGTTCGCCGAGGCCATGCTCGCCGAGTGGCGGGCCCTCCTTTCCCCTTAGGCGAACGGTGTAGCTCTCCTCGGGCTACACGCTTCCACGCTTCCACGGGCGGGGCCAGAGTGGAGGCATGGCGAAGCGCGTCTACTTGCTCTCCGAGGCCCGGGGGCTTTCCCGGGACCTCTTGGGCGGCAAGGGCCACGGCCTTGCGGAGATGGCGGCGGCGGGCCTGCCCGTCCCCCCGGCCTTCATCGTCACCACGGAGGCCTGCCGCCAGTACCTGAAGGCGGGGGAGGTGCCGGGGCTATGGGGGGAGGTGCGGGCGGGGATGGCGGCCCTAGAGGGCCTAACGGGCAAGCGCTTTGGCCGGGGGGAGGGGAAGGCCCCTCCCCTCCTCGTTTCCGTGCGGAGCGGGGCCCCGGTTTCCATGCCCGGGATGATGGACACCGTCCTCAACCTCGGCCTCACCCTGGAGGGGGTGGAGGCCCTGGCCCGGGCCACGGGCAACCCCCGCTTCGCCTGGGACAGCCTCCGCAGGCTCCTCGCCATGTACGGGGAGGTGGTCTTGGGGGAGGGGCCCGAGGTCTTTGAGGGGATGCTCTCCGCCCTCAAGGCGGAGAGGGGGGTGGGGACGGACGCGGCCCTTGGGCCCGAGGACCTGGAGGAGCTCGCCTACCGCTACCTCCGCCACCTCGAGGCCCGCGGCACCCCCTTCCCCCTGGACCCCTGGGCCCAACTCCAGGGAGCCATTGAGGCCGTATTCCGGAGCTGGCAGAACCCCAGGGCCAGGACCTACCGCCGCATCTACGGCATCCCCGAGGACCTGGGCACGGCGGTGGTGGTCCAGGCCATGGTCTTCGGCAACCTGGGGGAGGACTCGGGCACCGGGGTGGGCTTCACCCGCAACCCCGCCACCGGGGAGAAGGGCCTCTACGGGGAGTACCTGAGGAACGCCCAGGGGGAGGACGTGGTGGCGGGCGTCCGCACCCCCGAGCCCCTGGAGCGCCTTAAAGGGTACGCCCCCGGGCTCTACGAGGAGCTCCTCCAGGTGGCGGAGCGCCTGGAGCGGCACTTCCGCGACATGCAGGACTTTGAGTTCACCGTGGAGCGGGGAAGGCTTTTCCTCCTCCAGACCCGCGCGGGCAAGCGCACGGCCCAGGCGGCGGTGCGGATCGCCGTGGAGATGGCCGAGGAGGGGCTCATCTCCCGGGAGGAGGCGGTCATGAGGGTGGAGGCCAACGCCCTCCCCGGCCTCCTCCGGCCCAGCGTGGACCGGGACCAGGCCCCAAGGCCCCTCCTCAAGGGCCTCCCCGCAAGCCCCGGGGCCGCGGTGGGCCACGCCGCCTTCACCAACGAGGCCGTGGAGCGCTTCCACGCCCAGGGGCTTCCCGCCGTCCTCGTCCGCCCCGAGACCACCCCCGAGGACATCACCGGGATGTACCTCGCCAAGGGGATCCTCACCGCCCGGGGCGGCCTCACCTCCCACGCGGCGGTGGTGGCCCGGGGCCTCGGGGTGCCCGCGGTGGTGGGGGCGGAGGCCCTTAGGGTCTTCCCCGGGGAGGGCCGGGCCCTGGCGGAGGGGGTGGAGATCCGGGAGGGGGACCTCCTCACCCTGGACGGGGGCACGGGGGAGGTGTACCTGGGGGCGGTGCCCCTGGTGGAGGCTGGGGGGGAGGCCCTTTTGGAGAAGCTCCTCTCCTGGGCGGAGCCCCATCGGCGCCTCGGGGTCAGGGCCAACGCCGACACCCCCGAGGACGCCCAAAGGGCCAGGGCCTTCGGGGCCGAGGGGATCGGGCTATGCCGCACGGAGCACATGTTCTTCCGGGAGGACCGCCTCCCTTGGGTGCGCCGCCTCATCCTGGCGGAGACCCCCGAGGAGGAGGCCTTGGCCCTGGAGCGCCTCTTCCACTTCCAGAAGGAGGACTTCAAGGAGATCCTCCGCGCCATGGACGGCCTCCCCGTCACGGTGCGCCTCCTGGACCCGCCGCTTCACGAGTTCCTTCCTCCCCTGGAGGCGCTCGCCCGCCGGGCCGAGGAGGGGGACGAGGAGGCGGGGCGCCTCCTAAGGCGGGCGGAGGCCCTGAAGGAGGCGAACCCCATGCTCGGCTTCCGGGGGGCGAGGCTCCTCCTCCTCAGGCCCGGCGTCTTCCGCATGCAGCTTAGGGCCCTTCTGGAGGCGGCCAGGGAGCTCAAGGAGGCGGGGCACGACCCCAGGCCCGAGGTCATGGTCCCCCTGGTGGCCGACCCCAAGGAGGTGGAAAGGGCGCGGGCCCTCGCCGAGGAGCTCTTCCGGGAGTACGGCCCCATCCCCTTCGGCACCATGGTGGAGACCCCCCGGGCCGCCCTCCTCGCCGCCGAGATCGCCCCTTTGGTGGACTTCTTCAGCTTCGGCACCAACGACCTCACCCAGATGGCCTTCGGCCTCTCCCGGGACGACGCGGGGAAGTTCCTGCCCCGGTACGTGGAGGAGGGGCTTTTCCCCTTTGACCCCACGGAGCGCCTGGACGAGAAGGGGGTGGGGCGGCTTCTCAGGATGGCGGCGGAGGAGGGGAGGAAGGCGAACCCCAGGCTCAAGCTCGGCCTCTGCGGGGAGCACGGGGGGGAGGCGGGAAGCGTCCGCTTCGTGGCGGACCTCTTGGACTACACCTCGGCGAGCCCCTTCCGGGTCCTCACCGCCCGCCTCGCCGCCGCCCAGGCGGGGCTTTCCCGGGCCCTAAAGCCCGCCTAGAGCCGCACCACCACCTTCCCCGTGTGCCCCCGGTCCAGGAGGGCCCGGAAGGCGGCCTCCGCCTCGGCGAAGGGGAAGACGGGGCCCACCACGGGCCTAAGCTCCCGCCCGAGCCTGGGGAGGAGGAAGCCCAGGGCCTCCTCCACCAGGGCGCCCTCCCGCAGGAGGGGGGTGAGCCAGAAGCCGAGGACGGCCAGGTTGCGGCGCATGAGGCGGAGGGGCGGGATGGGGGCCACCTCCCCCTCGGCGGCCCCGATGTAGACGAGCCTCCCCCCGTGGGCGAGGAGGCCGAGGCTTTCCTCCACCTCCTTGCCCCGCACCTCCAGCACCAGGTCCAGCCCGCCCCAGGCCTTGGCCCTTTCCGGCACCTCGGCGTAGGTCGCGGCCTCCTCGGCCCCCAGGGCGAGGGGGAGGGCGAGCTTCTCGGGCCTCGAGGCCGCGGCCAAGACCCGGAGGCCCATGGCCCGGGCCACCTGGACCGCCGCCGTCCCCAAGGCCCCCGCCGCCGCCTGGACCAGGACCTTTTCCCCGGGCCGGGCCTGGGCCCTTTTCAGGGCCAGGTAGGCGGTGAGGAAGGAGACGGGGAAGGCGGCGGCCTCCTCGGGGGAGAGGCCCTCGGGCAAGGGGAGGAGGGCCCCCTTGGGGACGGCGACCCGCTCGGCGAGGCCGCCTTGGGGGACGAGGGCGGCGTAGCGCCTTCCCTCCACCACCCCCACCACCTCCATCCCCGGGATGAAGGGCGGGTGGAGCCGGGTGAGGTAGGCCCCAAGGCGCATCAGGTGGTCGGCGAAGTTGAGGCCCACCGCCTCCACCCGAAGGACCACCTCCCCTTCCTCGGCCTCGGGCTCGGGCAGGTCCACGAGCTCTAGGGGGCCGCCAAGCCGCTTCAGCACCCAGGCCTTCATGGGGGGAGTCTACCCTTTCGTGCCCCCGGGCGGAAAGGGTGGCCCCACATACTTTAAGAAATAAAGCCCCGGCCTACCCTTAGGCCATGGAGCTCGGGCTCTACACCTTCGGCGAGCGCACCCTGGACCCCGACCTCGGCCGCCCCCCCACGGCCGAGGAGCGGCTTAGGCGCCTTCTGGAGGAGGCGGAGCTGGCGGAAAGGGTGGGGCTTGGGGTCTACGCCGTGGGGGAGCACCATCGGGAGGAGTACGTGGTCTCGGCCCCGGCGGTGGTCCTCGCCGCCATCGCCGCCCGCACCCGGAGGATCCGCCTCTCCAGCGCCGTGGTGGTCCTCTCCTCCGACGACCCCATCCGCGTCTTCCAGCAGTTCGCCACCCTGGACCTCCTCTCGGGGGGAAGGGCGGAGCTTTGGGTGGGCCGGGGCTCCTTCGTGGAGTCCTTCCCCCTCTTCGGCTACGAGCTAAGGGACTACGAGGCCCTCTTTGAGGAGAAGCTCGCCCTCCTCCTCAAGATCCGGGAGGAGGAGAAGGTCTTCTGGCCCGGGGGGCGGTTCACCAAGCCCATCCCCGGCCTCGGGGTCTACCCCAGGCCCAAGCAGAACCCCCTGCCCCTCTGGGTGGCGGCGGGGGGAAGCCCGGAGTCGGCGGTGCGGGCGGGCAGGCTCGGGCTTCCCCTGGTCCTCGGCATCATCGCCGGAAGCCCCAAGCGCTTCCTCCCCTTCGTGGAGCTTTACCGCAAGACTGCCCGGGAGCACGGCCACACCCCGAGGCTCGCCCTCGCGGCCCACGGCTTTCTCGCCGAGGACGACGAGGAGGCCTTCCGCCTGGCCCTTCCCGCCTTCCTCCGGGTGATGAACAAGATCGGCCGGGAAAGGGGGTGGCGCCCCCTCACCCCGGAGTACTTCGCCTGGTCCAGGACCCTCGAGGGGGCCGACTTCATCGGCGACCCCGAGCGGGTGGCGGAGAAGGTCCTCTACTGGCACGAACTCTTCCGGCCGGAAAGGCTTCTCCTCCAGCTTTCCGTGGGCACCCTGCCCCACGCCCGGGTGCTCCGGGCCATTGAGCTTTTGGGCACCGAGGTCCTGCCCCGGGTGGAGCGGGCCCTCAGACCCCCCGCCGGAGGATAGGCAAAAGCTCCGGCCGGACGAGCTCCGAAGGCGGGGCCTTTCCCTCCCTTAGGAGGGCCCGGACCTTGGTCATGCTGATGGCCGTGCGCTTCTCCCGGTGGCCCTCGGGGCAGGTCCTCTCCGAGGCGATGCCGCCACAGAGGGGGCAGTGGAAGACCGCCCCCACCTTGACGATCTCAATCCCTAAGGGAGGAAGCCGGTCAAAGATCCGGTGGGCGGCGTAGGGGTCGTAGAAGTCCCCCACCCCGGCGTGGTCCCGGCCCACCAGGAAGTGGGTGGCCCCGAAGTTCTTGCGCACCAGGGCGTGGAAGACCGCCTCCTTGGGCCCGGCGTAGCGCATGGGGGTGGCGAGGCCGAAAAAGGCCACCCGCTCCTGGGGGAGGAAGTCCCTGATCAGGGCCTGGTAGGCCTCCACGATGACCTCCGTGGGGAAGTCGTCTGGCTTCTTGGCCCCGAGGATGGGGTGGACGAGGACCCCGTCGGCAAGCTCCAGGCCGAGCCGGATGAGGTACTCGTGGGCCCGGTGGGGGGCGTTGCGCGTCTGGAAGGCCACCACCTTCCGCCAACCCCTTTGCCGGAAGAAGGCCCGCACCTCCTCCGGGGTCTTCTCCAGGGGGGTGCGGGGCCTGGGCTTTAGGACCTCCACCCGGCCCGCCAGGGCGTAGGGGCCCTTGCCGTAGAGGCGGGCCACCCCGGGGTGCGTTTCGCTATCCGTGCCGAAGACGGCCCGGGCCAGGGCCTCGAGGTCCAGCTCGTAGGCCTCGGCCACGTGGAGGAGGGCGACCCGTTCGCCCCCGTGGAGGAGGGCCACGGTGTTCCCTGGGCCTACCCTGGGTTTTTCCCGGAACTGGAGGAGGATGGGAATCGTCCAGACCTCCCCCGTGGGGAGGCGCATCTCGTGGGCCACGCTTAGGGCCTCCTCCCGGGTCATGAAGCCCTTTACGGGGAAGAAGGCCCCCGTGGCCAGGTTCTCCAGGTCCAGCCTCTCGTCCTCGCCGATCTCCAAAGCGGGAAGGGTCTCCACCACGGCTAACCTCCCAGGGCCAAGGCGTCCACAGGCGCTTCCTTCTCGGCGAACACGCGCACCACCTCGCCCAGGATCCAGAGGGCGGGGGGACGCACCTCCACCTTGCCTTCCGCCACCTCTTCCAGGCGGGCGTGGACCCGGCGCTCCTTGGGGGTGGAGGCCCGCTCCACGAAGAGGGTGGGCTCCCTGGGGTCCCGCCCCAGGCGGAGGAGCTCCTTGGCGATCCAGACCCGGCGCCCCACCCCCATGAGGACCACCAGGGTGGGGACCCGGGCGAAGGGCCTGAGGTCCGGATACCCTCCCCCCTCCAAGACCCCCGAGACCGCGGCGAAGCCGTGGGCGAGGCCCCGGTGGGTGAGGGGAAGCCCGGAGGCGAGGAGGCTCGTCACCCCGGGGACGACCTCCACGGGGACGCCGTGCCGGAGGAGGAAGAGCACCTCCTCCCCGCCCCGGCCGAAGACCATGGGGTCGCCCCCTTTGAGGCGGACCACGAAGGGGTGGGCCCGGGCGTGGCGGAGGAGGAGGCGGTGGATTTCCTCCTGCTTTTCGCTTTCCCCCTCCTCCTTCCCCACGTAGACCTTTTCCCCGGGGGCGAGGGCGAGGACCCTCTCGTCCACGAGCCGGTCGTAGAGGACCACGGGGGCCTCCTTGAGGAGGCGGTAGGCCTTGAGGGTCAGAAGCTCCGGGTCCCCGGGGCCCGCCCCCACCAGGTAGACCCTACCCATGGACCACCCCCCTGTAGACGAGCTGCCCCCCGATGAAGAGGAGCCAGAGGAGGAGGGCGAGCCTTAAGGGCTCCTTGGGAAGCCGGGTGGCGAAGAGGGCCCCGAGAAGCCCCCCCGCCACCCCGCCCGAGGCCAGGGCGAGGAGGAGGCTTGGGGCCACCTGGCCGAAGGCGAGGTGGACCCCGCCCCCCAGGAGGGCGAGGACGAGGCCGAAGAGGAGGTCGGTGCCCACCACCTTCTGGGGGGAAAGCCGGGTGGCGTGGAGGAGGAGGAGGGTCCCCAGGGCCCCGGCCCCGGCGGAGGAGAAGCCCACCTCGAGGCCGATGCCGAAGGCCGCCGGGGGAAGAAGCCAGGGCCTTTCCCTCCCTCGTCCGACCCCCTTCAGGCCCCGCCAAAGCCCAAGCCCCGCCGAGAGGACCACGGTGAGGCCCACGAGGAGGAGGACCAGGTCCTTTGCCCCCTTGAGCTGCGTGAGGAGGAGGCTTCCCAGAAGCACCCCCGGGACCCCCCCGAGGAGGAGGCGGAGGAGGGCCCGGGCGTCCACCTGCCGCCTTAAGAGGTAGACGGCTCCCGCCGGCACCTTCACCAGGAAGCCGAAGAGAAGCGCCGTGCCCACGGCCACCTCCGGGGGAAGCCCCAGGGCGAGGATGAGGAGGGGCGCCGTAACCGTCCCCGCCCCCACCCCCGTGACCCCGATGGCGAAGGCGATGAGAAAGCCCAGCAGAAAGGCCATCTACCCCTCCTTACCGTGCAGGTGGATGCCGCACTCCAGCTTGCCCTTTCCCGCCCAGCGGCCCGAGCGGGGGTCCGAGGGGTCCAAGGGCTTCGCCGTGCAGGGGGCGCAACCGATGGAGAGGTAGCCCTGGTCGTAAAGGGGGAGGTAGGGGAGGTCCTCCACGGCCAGGTAGGCGAAGACCTCCTTAAGTGTCCAGTCGTAGAGGGGGTTCACCTTCTTCAGGCGGTGGCCCGAGGGGAGGCGGGCCTCCTCCTGGGGCTCGAGGTTTCTGCGGGTGGGGGACTGCTCCCGCCTAAGCCCCGTGAACCAGGTGTCGTGGGCCTCCAGCGCGGCGAAGAGGGGCTCCACCTTGCGGAGGGCGCAGCAGCGGCCAGGGTCGGTCTCGTAGAGCTTGCCGTAGAGCCTCTCCTGCTCCTCCCGGGAAAGAGCGGGGGTGAGGTTCACCAGGCGGAAACCCAGGCGCTTTTGCAGCTCGTCCCGGTAGGCGTAGACCTCGGGGAAGTGGTAGCCCGTGTCCAGGAAGAGGACGGGGATCTCGGGCCTTTCCTTGAGGAGGAGGTGGAGGACCACCACGTCCTCCGCCTGGAAGCTGCAGGTGAAGCAGGGGTTTTGGCTTTGGGCCAGGGCTTCTTGGATCAGGCTCCGGGCCGCCTTCACCTTGTCCATGCCGCCACCTCCTTTAGGGCCTCCTGGGCCTTCTCCTTGGCCCTTCCCAGGCCCTCCTTGGGGTCTAGGTCCAGCTCCTCCAGGGCCTGGTCCACGATCCGGTACCAGAGGCGCTTCCTCTCCTCAAAGCTCGGGATCTGGGCGATCCTGGGCCTTAGGGTGCGGAGGAAGGCCACGAGCTCCCCGTAGGCCTCGGGGAAAAGCCCCGCCAGGCGCTCCTTGAGCCTCACGGCGAGGGCGGGGGCGGCCCCCGAGGTGGAGAGGGCCACCAAAAGCTCCCCGCGCCTTAGGACGGCGGGGAGGATGGCGCTCGCGTTTTGCGGGTCGTCCACGGCCACGAGGAAGACGCCCCTCCGGTCGGCCTCCGCCTTGACCCTGGGGTGGATGGCCTTGTCCTTGGGGTGGCTTATGACCAGGAAGTAGCCTTCCAGGTCCCCTTCCCGGTACGCCCGCTTGAGCCAGCGGATCTTGCCTTCCCGTTCCAGCGCCTCCAGGCCGAAGGCGTCCTCCTCGGCGAGGACGGTGACGCGCGCCCCCGCCTCGAGGAGGGCCTTGAGCTTCACGGAGGTCTCGGGCCCCCCGGCGAGGAGGAGGACGGGGCGGCCCCTTAGGTCCAGCATCAGGGGGAAGTAGGTCACGCCACCTCCTTTTGCAGGGCGCGTTTGAAGCCCTGAAGCAGGCTTCCCAGCCGCTCGGTCTCGTCCACGTAGAAGGGCTTGACCCCCCACTCCCTTAAGGCGTCGGCGGTCACCCGGCCCACGGCGAGGGCCTTGACCCGGGTGTTGAGGGCTTCCCTCAGGGCCTTGGGGTCCTTCGCCCCCTCAAAGAGGAACTCCACCTGGATGGCGGCCACGAAGGCGAGGGCGTCCACCTCCCCTCTGAGGAGGGCCTCCTCGAGGCGGAGGATCCCCTCGGGGTCCGGGAGGTGGCGGTAGGGCATGAGGGGGAGGACCCGGTAGCCCCGTTCCGCCAGGGCGTTTTCCAGGAGGGGGAGGGGCTTGCCGTAAAGCTGGAGGGCGGCCACGCCCCTTCCTTGGGGAAGGAGGGGGAGGAGGCTTTTGGAGGTGCCGTCCCCCACGGCGTGGGGGGGAAGGCCCGCCTCCTTTAGGGCCCTCGCCGCCTTGGCTCCCCGGGCCAGGCGGAAAGCCTTCGCCAGGGGCCCCTCTAGGTCCAATCCTAGGGCCTTTCCCGCCTCCAGGAGGTCCCTCACCCCCACCCCGGTGGTGGCGAGGAAGAGGTCCACCCCTTGGGCGAGGGCCCGGACCTGGTCCCGGTACTCGGGGACGGGGACCTTCTCCGTGGCCTGGACGGGGAAGAGGAGGGGGGTGAAGCCGAGCTTCTCCGCCAGGGCCTTAAACGCTTCCTTCCGTCTGAGTCCCGCGTAGGCCACGCGCACGGCGTCCTCCTCTAGACGGCGCACTCCCCGCGCCCGAGCTGCACGCTGAAGGCCTCCCCTTCCGCCCCCAGGTCCTGGTAGAACTCGGGGGCCTCCTCGTAGGGAGGGACCTCCTGGAGCTCCTGGAGGAGGGGCTTGAAGGAGGCCGCCCCCACCCGGTCCAGGTAGGCCTGGAAGCTCTCCCCGTTTTGCCGCTCCTCCAGGTAGCGCTTGAGGATCCTTTCCACCGCCTCGGGGACCCGCCGCGCCGGGAGCCTCCCCACCACCTGGCCGAAGCGAGCCTCCCCCTCCCGGGTGCGCCCGCCCAGGAGGAGGACGTAGTGGGGCACCTCCCTTTCTCCCACCTTGCGGCTTGAACCGTAGAAGCCGATGTCGGCGATGTGGTGCTGGCCGCAGGAGTTGGGGCAGCCGGAGATCTTGACGCCGATGGCCTTGGCCCCCGGGTCCTGGGCCAGGGGGAGCGTGGCGAGGTGGGCCTCGAGGGCCTGGGCGAGCCCCCGGGAGCGGGTGATGGCCAGGTTGCAGGTGTCGGCCCCGGGGCAGCGGGTGATGTCCAGGAGGGTGTGGGCCTCAGGGAGAGCGAGCCCCGCCTCCAAGAGGGCCTCGTAAAGCCCACCCAGGGCCTCCTCGGGGACGAAGCGGAGGAGGAGGTTCTGGCTGATGGCGCTCCGGACCTCGGCGGCGTAGGTCTCGGCGATGGCCGCCAGGGCCCTGAGGCCTTCCGGGGTGATGTCCCCCAAGGGGAGGCGGACGGTGACGGTATAGAAGCCCTCCTGCTTTTGCTTGAAGAGGTTGGTGCGCCGCCAGGCGTCAAAGCCTGGGGCAAAGGAGAAGGGCTTTTTGGGCGGGCTGGGAAGCCTTGGGGGCTCGGGCTCTGGGGGCGGGGCCCAGGCCTCGAGGTCCTCGCCGCTCGCCGTGAGCTTGACGAGGCGCCTCTCCTCCCGCACCGCCTCCCGGAAGGCGGCGATCCCCCACTTCTTCACCAGGAACTTGAGCCGGGCCTGGGTCAAGACCTTGCGGTTTCCGTAGCGGTCAAAGAGGCGGACGATGGCGAGCATGGTGGGGAGGAGGTCCTCCTCGGGGGTGAAGGCCTCCAGAAGCTCGGCGCTCATGGGGGCGGCCCCTAAGCCCCCGCCCACGTAGACGCGGAACCCCCGTTTTCCCCCTTCCAAGGCCGCCACCACCCCGATGTCGTGGATGGGGGTGCGGGCGTGGTCCGCGGCGCACCCCTCAAAGGCGATCTTGAACTTCCGGGGGAGGTTCTGCCCCACGGGGTGGCGGAGGAAGTAGCGGTAGGCGGCCTCGGCGTAGGGGGTCACGTCAAAGGGTTCCTCGGGGGAGACCCCGGCGTAGGGGCAGCAGGTGATGGCCCGGATGGAGTGGCCGCAGGCCTCCCTCGTGGTGAGGCCCACGGCGTTCACCGCCCTTAAGACCTTGGGCACGTCCCGGCGGTGGACGTGGTGGAGCTGGACCGCCTGGCGGGTGGTCACGTGGGCCAGGCGGTTTTCCGCGTAGCGCTCGGCCACGTCCGCGAGAACCCTGAGGCCCTCGGGGGTGATCCGCCCCACGGGGAGCTTGATGCGGATCATGTGGTGCTCGGGGCGGCCCCGGATGCCGTAGATGCCGTTTTTGAGCCGGAAGACCCGGAAGTCCTCGGGGTCTTCCTCCCCGGCCTCGAGGCGGGCGATCATGGCCTCCAGGTACCGGATCTCCGCCTCCGCCGCCGGGTCCAGGCGCGCGCCGCTTACCCTGTCCACAAGCCCTGCCATCCCTCACCTCCGACCCCCGGTCCGGGGGTTGGTGGGGATGGTATACCATTGAGCCTATGAAAGTCAAGGGTATGGGGCACCCTGGCCCCGGACCCCGCCGGCGAGGCCAAAGGCCGTGAGGGCGGCGCCGAGGAGGAGCGCCCCCCACCGGGCCCAAAGGGGGAGGGCCTGGCCCAGGGCGTCCCCCAGGAGGGCGAAGAGGGGCACGAGGAAGAGCCCCGCCAGGGCCAAGGGCCAGGGGGCGAGCCAGGGGGGGAGGAGGGCGGCGAGGAGGAGGAGAAGGGTTCCGAGGAGGAGGAGGGTGAAGGCCACTATGGCCACGAAGAGGCCCAGGTTCATGGGGTCGGGCTCGGGGCGGAGGAGGGCCACGGCCACCCAGGCGGAGGGGTTGAGGAGGAGGGCGAAAAGGAGAAGGTGGGGTAGGGGCAGACGCCGGGCGAGGAGGCTTAGGCCGAGCCCCAGGCAGGCCCCCGCCGCGAAGGCGGCGAGGCCGAGGACGGGGGCGGGAAGGTCCAGGGCGGCCACCGCCGCCACGCCCAGGTGGAGGCCAAAGAGGAGGCTTGTGAGGGCCAGGTAGGGGCGCATGGGCTCCCCCCCAGTGTAGCCTGCCCTCTTTTCCCCGGGCGCGGGCGTGCTATAGTGGGGGGGCAGGCTAGGGGTGCCCGAATGGAAGGGCTGAGAGCTGGGTTTCTCCCAGCAACCCTTGGAACCTGATCCGGGTAATGCCGGCGGAGGGAAGCCTATGCGGAAGACCCGAATCCCCCAAAACCTAGCCCCCTTCGGGCCGCGTGGGCCCTTCCCGCTGGCCTAGAGGGGGTGGAAGGTTGCTTGGAAGGCTCTACCTGGTGGTGACCCCAAGGCCCGGCTGGTCTTTGGAGGCTACCCTGGACCGCACGGAAAGGGCCTTGGCGGGCGGCGTGGAGGTCGTGCAGCTGAGGGCCAAGGACTGGGAGGCGCGGCCCACCCTGGCCCTCGGGGAAAGGATGCTCGCCCTCGCCCGGCGCTACGGGGTGCCCTTCTTCCTGAACGACCGCCCCGACCTCGCCGCCCTCCTGGGGGCGGACGGGGTGCACCTGGGGCAGAACGACCTCACCCCCGAGGAGGCGCGGCGCTTCTTTGCCGGGATGGTGGGCCGCTCCACCCACGCCCCGGAGCAGGCGCTAAGGGCCCTAGAGGAGGGGGTGGACTACCTCTCCGTGGGCCCCGTCTGGGAGACCCCCACGAAGCCGGGCAGGCCCGCGGCGGGGCTCGCTTACGTGCGCTGGGCGGCGGAGAACCTGGGGGAGAAGCCCTGGTACGCCATCGGGGGGATTGACCTGGGGAACCTGGACCAGGTCCTAGAGGCCGGGGCCAGGCGCATCGTGGTGGTCCGGGCCATCCTGGACGCCCCTGACCCCGAGCGGGCGGCCCGCGCCCTTAGGGAGAGGCTTTATGGTGTGGCTTAACGGGGAGCCCAGGCCCTTGGAGGGAAAGACCCTCAAGGAGGTCTTGGAGGAAATGGGCGTGGAGCTTAAGGGGGTCGCCGTCCTCCTCAACGAGGAGGCCTTCTTGGGCCTCGAGGTCCCGGACCGCCCCTTGCGGGACGGGGACGTGGTGGAGGTGGTGGCCCTGATGCAGGGGGGTTAGCGTGGACACCTGGAAAGTAGGTCCCGTGGAGCTCAAAAGCCGCCTCATCCTGGGGTCCGGCAAGTACAAGGACTTCGGGGTGATGCGGGAGGCCATCGCCGCCGCGAAGGCCGAGGTGGTCACGGTCTCCGTGAGGCGGGTGGAGCTCAAGGCCCCGGGGCACGTGGGGCTTCTGGAGGCTTTGGAGGGGGTTAGGCTTCTCCCCAACACCGCAGGGGCCAGAACGGCCGAGGAGGCGGTGCGCCTCGCCCGCTTGGGCCGCCTCCTCACCGGGGAAAGGTGGGTGAAGCTCGAGGTCATCCCCGACCCCACCTACCTCCTCCCCGACCCCCTGGAGACCCTGAAGGCGGCGGAGAGGCTTATAGAGGAGGATTTCCTCGTCCTCCCCTACATGGGGCCCGACCTCGTCCTGGCCAAAAGGCTCGCCGCCCTGGGCACGGCCACGGTGATGCCCCTCGCCGCCCCCATCGGCTCGGGCTGGGGGGTGAGGACGAGGGCCCTTTTGGAGCTTTTCGCCCGGGAGAAGGCAAGCCTTCCCCCGGTGGTGGTGGACGCGGGGCTCGGCCTCCCCTCCCACGCGGCGGAGGTGATGGAGCTCGGCCTGGACGCCGTCTTGGTGAACACCGCCATCGCCGAGGCCCAAGATCCCCCCGCCATGGCCGAGGCCTTCCGGCTTGCGGTGGAGGCGGGGAGGAAGGCCTACCTCGCCGGGCCCATGCGGCCCAGGGAGGCGGCAAGCCCCTCCAGCCCGGTGGAGGGGGTGCCTTTTACCCCGACCGGGCCCCGGCCCGGCCGGGGGCCCCAGTAGTGGAGGAAGAGTTATGAGGGCGGACGTGGCCGTGGTGGGGGCGGGGATCATCGGGGCCCTCGCCGCCTACGAGCTCGCCAAGCGGGGGGTGGCCGTGGCCCTCTTGGACGCGGAGAAGGAAGGGGCCGCCACCCTGGCGAGCGCGGGGATGCTCGCCCCTTACCCCGAGGGGCTTTCGGGGGAGCTTCTGGAGGCGGGGCTATACGGCCTTGCCCGCTACCCCGAGCTCCTCGCCGAGCTTAGGGAAAGGGGCCTCGAGGTGGAGGCGGGGTTTTCCGGGACCTGGGTGGCGGCCCTAAGCCTTGGGGAAAAGGAAGCTTGGCAGGCCCAAGACCCCCTCCCTTACCCGGTCCGGGGGGGCTTGGGGGCGAGGCGCTTCCCCGGGGGGTTCGTCCACCCCAAGGCGCTCCGCGAGGCCCTCCTCGAGGCCTTCCGGGACCTCGGGGGCACCTACCTCCGGGCCGAGGTGGAAGGGATAGAGGGGGGGAGGGTCCATTGGCGGGAAGGGGCCCTTAGGGCCCGCTTCGTCCTCCTCGCCGTGGGGGCCTGGGGGGGAAGGTTCGGCCTAAGGGTCAGGCCCCTCAAGGGGGAGGCCCTTCTCCTTTGGGGGGAGGCCCCGCCCGGGCCCCTTTTCGCCGGGGAGGGGTACCTCCTCTCCCGGGAGGGCGGGGTCTACGTGGGGGCCACGTCGCGGGAGGGGTGGGCGGAGGGAGTGGACCTCTATGGCCTCCGCTGGCTTGCGGACTACGCCCACGAGCGCTTTCCCCTCTTGGAAGGGGCCCGCTTTAGGGGAGCGGTCTTCGGGTTTAGGCCCGCGGGGGAGCTCTTCGTGGGCGAGGTGGAGGAAGGCGTGTACGCGGCGGTGGGGCACGGGAGGAACGGCGTCCTCCTCGCCCCTTGGACGGCAAAGAGGCTTTTAAAGCTTTTGGGGGTGGAGGATGACGCAGCTTGAGGCGGCAAGGAAAGGGAAGATCACCGAGGAGATGGCCTACGTGGCCGAGAAGGAAGGGGTTTCCCCCGAGTTCGTGCGGGAAGGGGTGGCGGCGGGCCGGATCGTCATCCCCAGGAACCCGAACCACAAGACCCTCACCGACTTCAAGGGGATCGGGGAGGGGCTTTCCGTCAAGGTGAACGCCAACCTGGGCACCTCCTACGACTACGTGGACGTGGAGGAGGAGGTGGAGAAGGCCAGGGTGGCCATCCAGTACGGGGCGGACACCGTTATGGACCTCTCCACCGGGGGAGACCTCAAGGCGATCCGCAAGCGGATCCTGGAGGTGGCCACCGTCCCCTTGGGCACCGTGCCCATCTACGAGGCGGAGTTTCGGGCGGCCAGGCGCAAGAACTTCTTTGACATGTCGGCGGACGAGCTCTTCCAGGTGATTGAGGAGCACGGCAAGGAGGGGGTGGACTACATCACCGTGCACGTGGGGGTGACCCTCAAGAACCTCGAGGTCTACCGGAATAGCCCCCGCACCACGGGCATCGTGAGCCGGGGCGGGGGGCTCATGGCCGCCTGGATGCTCCACCGCGGCGAGGAAAACCCCCTCTACGCCCGCTTTGACGACCTTTTGGACATCGCCCGCACCTACGACATGACCCTCTCCCTGGGGGACGGCCTCCGCCCAGGCTCCCTCGCCGACAGCACCGACCGGGCCCAGATCGCAGAGCTCCTCACCATCGGGGAGCTCGTGGAAAGGGCCAGAAGGGCCGGGGTCCAGGCCATGGTGGAAGGCCCCGGGCACATCCCCTTGAACGAGGTGGCGGCCAACGTCCAGATCCAGAAGAAGCTCACGGGGCACGCGCCCTTCTACATCCTGGGGATGCTTCCCGTGGACACCGCCGCCGGCTTTGACCACATCGCCGGGGCCATCGGCGGGGCCTTGGCGGGATGGTGGGGTGCGGACATGCTCTGCTACCTGACCCCGGCGGAGCACCTGGGCCTGCCCACCCCTGAGCACGTGAAGCAAGGGGTGATCGCCTTTAAGATCGCCGCCCACGCCGCCGACGTGGCCCGGGGGAACAAAAGGGCCCTGGAGCGGAACCGGAGGATGTCCGAGGCCCGCTACCGGTTGGATTGGGAGGGCCAGTTCGCCCTCGCCCTCTTCCCCGAGGAGGCGCGGCGCCTCAAGGAGGAGCGGGGCTCCAAGACCAAGGCCTGCAGCATGTGCGGCCCCTTCTGCCCCATGAACCTGGTGGAGGCGGTGCTTAAGGGGAAGGGGCGGATGGAGCTTCCGGTAGCCTGAGGCCATGGACGCCCTCGCCCGTCTGGAACGCCTGCCCTTGGGCAGGCCCCACTACCGCCTCCTCCTGCTTCTCGGGTTCGGCTGGGCCCTGGACGCCATGGACGTGGGGCTCATCAGCTTCACCCTGCCCGCCCTTTCCCGGGACTTCGGCCTGGACCCGGTGGGGGCGGGGCTTTTGGGGAGCGTGGGGCTTCTCGGGATGCTCTTCGGGGCCCTCCTCGGGGGGCGGCTTGCCGACCGGTTCGGCCGGAAGGCGGTGGTGGGGTATAGCCTCTTCCTCGCTGGGCTGGGAAGCCTCCTCACCGCCCTCGCCCCAAGCCTTTCTTGGGTTTTCCTCTTCCGCTTCCTCACGGGGCTTGGGCTGGGAGCGGAGCTTCCCGTGGCGGCAAGCCTCATGGGGGAGTTCAGTCCCAAGGCCCACCGGGGGCGGATGGTGGTCCTCCTCGAGGCCTTCTGGGCCGTGGGGTGGCTCCTCGCCGCCCTCGTGGGCTACCTCCTGGTCCCCTCCTTGGGCTGGCGGGCGGCCTTCCTCGCCGGGGCCCTTCCCGCCCTTTACGCCGCCTACCTGAGGCTCTCCCTCCCCGAGTCCCCCCGCTGGCTCGTGGCCCGGGGCCGGGCGGCGGAGGCGGAGGCCCTGGTGGCCTCATGGGAAAGGGCCTTTCCCGGGCCCCTTCCCGAGCCTCGCCCTGAGCCCGCCCCGCGCCCCCTCCCCTACGGGGCCCTCTTCCGCCCGCCCCTCCTCCGGCGCACCCTCTTCCTCGCCCTCGCCTGGTTCGCCCTGAACGCGGGCTACTACGGGGCCTTCATCTGGCTCCCCTCCCTCCTCGTGGCCCAGGGCTACACCCTGGTGCGCTCCTTGGAGTACGTCCTCCTCATCACCTTGGCCCAGGTGCCGGGCTACCTCGTGGCGGCCTTCTTGGTGGAGCGCTGGGGGAGGCGGCCCGTGCTCGTGGGGTTTTTGGGCCTTTCCGCCCTCTTTGCCTGGCTCCTTTCCCGGGCCGCTTCCCCCGGGGAGGTGCTCCTCTTTGGGGCCCTCCTCGCCTTCTTCAACCTGGGGGCCTGGGGGGCCATTTACGCCTACACCCCGGAGCTCTTCCCCACGGCGCTTAGGGGGAGCGGGGCGGGCTTCGTGGCGGCGGTGGGCCGGGTGGGGGGGATCCTCGCCCCCTACGCCACCGGGGCCCTCCTTCCCCTTTGGGGCCCGGGCGGGGTCTTGGCCCTCCACGGGGGGCTTCTTCTCCTCGCCGGGGTCTTCGCCTTCGCCGTGGGGGTGGAGACCCGAGGGAAGCCCTTGGAGGAAGCATGAGGGTGGCCCTCACCATCGCGGGCTCCGACTCGGGGGGCGGGGCGGGGGTGCAGGCGGACCTCAAGGTCTTCTTCCGCTTCGGGGTCTACGGGACGAGCGCCCTCACCCTGGTCACCGCCCAGAACACCCTGGGGGTGCAGCGGGTGCACCTCCTTCCCCCCGAGGTGGTCTACGCCCAGATAGAGAGCGTGGCCCAGGACTTCCCCCTTCACGCCGCCAAGACGGGGGCCTTGGGGGACGCGGCCATCGTGGAGGCCGTGGCCGAGGCGGTGCGGCGCTTCGGGGTCCGGCCCTTGGTGGTGGACCCGGTGATGGTGGCGAAAAGCGGGGACCCCCTCCTCGCCAAGGAGGCGGCGGCCGCCCTCAAGGAGAGGCTTTTCCCCTTGGCGGACCTCGTCACCCCGAACCGCCTCGAGGCCGAAGCCCTCCTGGGGCGCCCCATCCGTACCCTTAAGGAGGCGGAGGAGGCCGCCAAGGCCCTCCTCGCCCTAGGCCCCAAGGCCGTCCTCCTCAAGGGGGGGCATCTGGAGGGGGAAGAGGCGGTGGACCTTTTGGCCACCCGGGGAGGGGTCTTGCGCTTCTCCGCTCCCCGGGTCCATACCCGGAACACCCACGGCACCGGCTGCACCCTCTCCGCCGCCATCGCCGCCCTCCTCGCCAAGGGAAGGCCCTTGGCGGAGGCGGTGGCCGAGGCCAAGGCCTACCTCACCCGGGCCCTGAAGACGGCGCCCTCCCTGGGCCACGGCCACGGGCCTTTGGACCACTGGGCCTAGGCGGGTTCCGTAACGGTGCCCAGGCCGGGGCGGTGAGGGCTTTTTGGGGTACTCAGTAGAAGGCCCCCAGGTCCACGGTGAAGGCGTAGAGGCAGTCCTTCTCCGACTCGGTGAGGAAGACCACCTCCAGGGGGCCCTTTGGGTCCACGGGCTTTCCGGAGAGGTCCAGGTAGAAGACCAGGGTGCCCGTGTACCCGTCCTCCTTTTCCTGCCAGTCGTCCAGGTAGGTGGCCCGGTAGGCCCGGACGTAGCTTTCCCCCTCCGGGGTCTTGAGCCGCACCCCCAGGGTGTAGGCGGCCCGGTGCTCCAGGCGCTTGAGCCCCGAAAGGCGCAGGTAGACCCGGAGGTGGCCGTCGGGGAGGAGGCGCTTGGCCTCGGGGAGGACCTCCTCCGCCTGGACCCGCCGGAACTCGTTCCGGGCCCTCTCGGCCAGGATCTCCACCACCTCCGCCTGGCCGGCGACCCGGGCCCACACGGGGCGGCTTCCGGGGAAGGGGAGGCACCCCTCCCCCCGGAGGACCCGGACCTCCAGGGGGGAGAGCTCCACCGCCGTGGGCAAGGGGGGGATGCGGCTGTAGGCCCCGTCCACCACCTGCCGGGCGAGCTCCAGGTCCAGGGCGGGCTGCCAGGCGAGGGCTAAAGGAAGGAAGGGAAGCAGAACCGCTAGGCCTCTTCTCACGGCTGACCTCCTTTCGCGTACAGGAAGACCATCTCGCAGAGGCTTTCCGCCGCCACCTGGATGCGGGCGGCGTCCTCTGCGCTTACCACCACGAGGTCGTGGAACCGGCTTTCCGGCGTCCGCGTCCGGGTACCCAAGGCCTTGACCCAAAGGACCCGCCCGTAGGGCGCGGGGTCAAAGGCGCCCTGGGGGAAGAAGAGGGCGATGCCGCTCCGGTCCACCACCTCCGTGGGCACCCCCTGCACCTTGGCCGCGGGGGGCCAGACCCGCTTCCCCTCGGGCGTGAGGACCTGGGGGTTGGGGTTCGGGTCCAGGGGGAAGGGGGTGGCGTCCACCACCACGGCGCACCGCCCCCAGTCCCTCCCCCCTTGGACCCCGCCCGGGGGGAGGAGGCCTTCCCGGCCCAGCTCCCCCGCCGGGCGGGAGGGGGGGAGGGCGGCCTCCCGGGCGGGGCCCATCCTTCCCTCCGGCAGGGCCCCGGGGGCCTGGGCCGGGAGGGGAAGCGGGTTCGGGGTGCCGGGCGCGGGCGGGGCCTTCTCCGCCGCAAGCCCTCCGCCGGAGGAAGAAGGGGCCAGGGCCTCCGCCTTCGCAGGGGTCGGGGCGGAAGGCGTAGGCGCCAAGGCCTCCGCCGGGGCGGGGGCGGCCGCTTGGCCCCAGGAAGAGGCTCCCGCCTCCTCCGCCGTGGGGGCCTGGGCCTCGGGGGCGGGGGCGGCGAAGGCCTCCTGGGCCGGGCGGGCGGCCTCGAGGCCCCCCGTGCCCCGGGCCAGGGGCTCGGCGGGGCTGGCCTCCCGGCCTAGGGCGGGGGCTTCCCGAGGCGGGGCGGCCTCCTGGGCCAGGGAGGCTTCTTCCCGGCTTGGGGCGGGGAGGGCCTCGGCTTGGGCCCGGGGGGCGGGGGAGGGAGAGGGGAGGAGGCGCTCCTCACCCCCGGAGGCGATGGGGGCGCGCTCCAGACCCCGGGGGGGCGTGGGGTTCACCCGGGCCTGGGGGGCGGGTTGGGGTGGGGGCGTCTGGGGCCTCGAGGCCTCGGCGGGCCTGGCCTCAGGGATGGGGGCTTGGGGCTTGGCCTCTTCTCTGACGGCCTCCACGGGCACGGGCGCGAGGCGCACCGTGTAGCTGGGAAGGGGGAGGGCGGGCTCGTAGCGCACCACCCCAAGGAGGAGGAGGCCGTGGACCAGGAGGGCGAGGAGGAAGGCCCTCCGCTCAAGGCCGGACGCCCACCTCAACCTTCTCCCCCCCCGCGCGGCGCACCGCCTCCAGCACGGCCACCACCGTGCCGTGGGGCACCTCCCGGTCCGCCTCGAGGCGGACCGCCGTCCCCTCCTGGAGGAGGGGGCTCAGGGCCTGGGCCAGGTCCTTTAGGGCCACGGGCTTCCCGTTCAGGGCAAGGCGTCCTTCCCGGTCCAGCTCCAGGAGCACCCCCCCGCTACCCTGCCTCCCCTCCGCCCGGGGAAGGTCCACGGAGAGGGCCCGCTGGGGTAGGGCCTCGGGCCAGCGGGCGAGGAGGAGGGCGAAGAGGGCGAGGAGGAGGAAGAAGTCAATGAGGGGGATGAGGTTCAGGACCAGGGGCCGCCGGCTCACTCTTCCCCCCCCTCCATGGCCCCAAGGAGCACCCGCCCCCCGTAGGCCACCACGGCCACGAAAAGGCCCATCCCGGTGTTGGTGAGGGCCTCGGCGATGCCCTGGGCCAGAAGCTCCGGGTTCCCCCCCTGGCCGAGGGCCAGGAAGGCCCGGATCATGCCCAGGCTGGTGCCGAAGAGCCCGAGGAGGGGGGCGAACTGGGCCAGGTCCCCCAGCCGGTCCAGGGTCCTCGCCGTGGCCTTTCTGCGGAAAAGGCCCGCGAGGACCAGGTAGAGGGTGTAGACGGAGAGGGCGAACAGGATCCAGAAAACGGGTCCTGCCGCCCGGATGAGCTCGGCCCCGCTCATGGTTCCGCCATTTTAGGGGGGGCGGGCGTGAAAAGGGTGAAGGCCCTACCCCTTCACCGAGCCCGCGAGGAGGCCCCGGAGGAAGTAGCGGCCGAGGAGGATGTAGACGAGGAGGGTGGGAAGGGCCGCCAGGATGGCCCCGGCCATGGGCAGGTTCCACTTCACCGCCTCCCCTCCGGCGAGCTGGGCCAGGGCCACGGTGATGGGCTGGCTCTCGGGCCGGGTGAGGGTGACGGCGAAGAGGAACTCGTTCCAGATCTGGGTGAACTGCCAGATGGCCACCACCACGAAGGCGGGGACGGAGAGGGGCAGGATCACGTGGCGGAAGATGCCGAAGAACCCCGCCCCGTCAATGCGGGCCGCCTCCACAAGCTCGTCGGGGATCTCGCTGTAGTAGTTGCGGAAGATGAGGGTGACGATGGGGATGCCGTAGATGACGTGGACCAGGACGAGCCCGAAGAGGCTGCCGTAGAGGCCGATGGACTTCATGAACTGGAAGAGGGGGATGAGGATGCTCTGGTAGGGGATGAACATCCCGAAGAGGATCAGGGCGAAGAGGAGGCCCGACCCCCGGAAGGGCCACTTGGCCAGGACGTACCCGTTCAGGGACCCCACCAGGGCGGAGAGGAGGGTGGCGGAGACGGCGAGGACCACGGAGTTCTGGAACTTGGGCCGGAAGGCCTCCCAGGCGGTGCGGAAGCTCTCCCAGTAGGGGGGGTGGGGCCACTGCCAGACCGTCTCCAGGGTGATCCGGGCGGGCTCCTTTAGGGCGGTGAGGACCACCAGGTACACGGGGAGGAGGAAGAAGCCCGCCATGAGGAGGAGGAAGCCGTAGAGGAGGGCCCGGCCCATCACCGCCGCACCTCCTTCCTGAGCTGGGTGGCCAGGTAGGGGACGACCACCACGGCCACGAGGAGGAGCAGGAGGATGCCGATGGCGGCCCCCTTGGCGAACTGGTTGCCCCGGAAGGCGAGGAGGTACATGTAGATGGCGGGCACGTCCGTGGGGGCGTAGTCCAGCCCGGCCATGGCGAAGACGAGGTCAAAGATCTTCAGGGCGATGTGCCCCAGGACGATCATGGCCGAAAGGGTGATGGGGGCGAGCATGGGAAAGATGACCCGGCGGAAGAGCTGCCACTCGCTCGCCCCGTCCACCCGGGCGGCCTCGAGGACCTCCACGGGGATCCCCCTCAGCCCCGCCAGGTAGAGGGCCATGGTGTAGCCGGACATCTGCCAAACCGCCGCCAGGATCACCCCCACCAGGGCCAGGCTGAACCCGTGGACCTCGGGGTAGGGGAGGAGCCTCAGCCCCCGTCCGAAGGCGAAGGCCCAAAGGAGGAGCACCCCGGCGGAGGCCAGGCCCCAGAGGGCCCGCCGCCTCTCCCCCTCGCGATAGGCGGCGTAGGCCACGTAGAGGAGGACGAGCCCCACCACGAGGGCGGTGTAGAAGGGCAAGCGGTTCCAGTCAAAGACCAGGACCTGTTCCCGGGTGGCGAGCCAGGGGAAGGAGAGGGGGGGCAGGCCGAAGAGGGTGGGGAGGACGTTCACCCCGCCTTGGGGCTGCAAAAGCCAGCGCCAGATGGTCCCGGTGACCACGAAGGAGAGGGCCATGGGGAAGAGGAAGACCGTGCGGAAGAAGCCTTCCCCCCTGGGGGCCTTGTCCACCGCGAGGGCGAGGAGGAGGCCCAGGCCCAGGCTTCCGGCCATGAAGAAGAGGGTGAAGAAGATGAGGTTCACGACGCTTTGGCGGAAGCGGACGTCCACAAAACCGGTGAAGAGCTCGCGGTAGTTCTCCAGGCCCACGAAGCGGAGCTCGGGCCTTAGGGCCAGGGCCTGGGCCGGGTCCTTGCCCCAGTCGGTGAGGGAGACCCAGAGGTTCTGCCCGATGAAGCCGTAGACGAAGACCCCCACGGCGAGGACGGAGGGGAGGAGGACGAGGAATGCCAGGATGCGGTCGCGCATGGGAAAAAAAGGGGGTGGGCCGAGGCCCACCCCACGCGGCCTCTTACTGGCCCAGCCGGCCCAGGCCCACCTGGTCGGCGATGGCCTGGGCGGCGTTGGCCGCGGCCTGCGGATTCCTGGTCTGGAGGAAGATCTCCATGACCGTGCCGAACTGGCTCATGAAGCTCTCGGGCGCCACCGCCCCGTGGACCAGGGAGCCCACGATCCGGTTGGACCTCCAGTCCTTCATGGCGGACTGGCCGTAGGCGTTGTACTTGCTGGGGTCGGAGTCCAGCCGGGCGGCGATGGAGCCCTTGAGGGGGTTGAAGGTGTCCTGACCCTCCTTGGAGCCCACGAGCCTAAGCCAGTTGATGGCGTTCTGCCGGTTCTTGGCCCCCTTGGGCAGGCCGAAGGAGTCGGAGAGCATCATGAAGACCCCCTGGGTGCCGGGGGAGGGGGCCCAGGCGAAGTCGGTCCCGGGCTTGAGCTTGAGGGTGGTGGTCATGTAGCCCGCGGCCCAGTCGCCCATGACGTTGAAAGCGGCCTTGCCCTGGACCACCCGGTCCACCGCCTGCTGCCAGGAAAGCCCGGCGGCGTCCTTGTTGGCGCAGTCCAGCACCCGGCCGAAGACCTCCCAGGCCCGCACGGCCTTGGGGTCGGTGAACTTGAGCTTGCCGTTCCAGAGGTTGTTCCAGTCGTCGGGGCCGAGGACGGCGAGGGCGACGCTCTCCCAGAGGTGCTGCTGCGTCCAGTTCTCCCCCAGGGCGAGGGGCGCCTCGAGGCCCTTTTGCTTCAGGGTCTGGCAGGTGGCCAGGAACTCGTCCCAGGTCCGGGGCGGGTTGACCCCCCACTCCTTGAGCTTGGCGGGGAGGTACCACATCACGTTGGAGCGGTGGATGTTCACGGGCACGCTCCAGATCCCGCCCTTGTAGGAGATGAGGTCAATGAGCCCCTTGGGGAAGGCCTGGAGCCACCCTTCCTGGCGGAAGAGGGCGGAGAGGTCCTCCATCCGGTTCGCCACCACCCAGGTGCCGATGAGCTCCATGCCGGCGTGCACCTGGAAGGTGTCCGGGGGGTCCCCGCCCAGCATCCGGGTCTTGAGGACGGCGCGGGCGTTCACCCCGGCGCCGCCCGTCACCGTGGCGTTGATGACCTCCACCCCGGGGTACTTCTGCTTGTAGAGCCGGATCAGGGCCTCGAGGGCCGGCCCCTCGTCTCCCGCCCACCAGGAGAAGATCTCCAGCTTGCCTCCTTGGGCCAGGGCGCTAAGCCCCAAGACCATACCGATCGCCAAAAGCCACTTCCGCATACCCTTCACCTCCATTGCGACGTGGGCCTTCCGCCCACAAGCCGCCCAGCTCAAAAAACCGCGCCAAGAAGAGGCTCGCCCCGCCCACCGCCGGGGCCAGGTGGCCGTAGACCGAGGGGGCCACGGGGAGCCTCCGGTGGGCCTCCAGGAAGGCGTGGGCCTCCAGGGAGGCTCGGAGGGGCGCTTCCAGGAAGGGGAAGAGCTCGGCCACCCGCCCGCCCACCACCACCCGGGCGGGGTCGTAGGCCACGGCCAGGTTGGCGAGGAACCGGCCCAGGGCCTCCCCCAGCTGGCGGAGGGCGAGGAGGGCCGCCTCCTCCCCGGCCCGGGCCCCGGCGAGAAGGCCCTCCAGCGTGGAGGCGGTGCCCCCCAGGGCCCGGTAGCGCTTCACGAGGGTTTCCAGGCCCAGGGCCACCTCCAGGCACCCTCGGCGGCCGCACCGGCAAGGGGAGACCCTCTCCCCAAGCCAGTGCCCCACCTCCCCGAAGGCCCCGGTGGCGCCCCTGAGGAGCCTGCCCTCGGCCACCACCCCCACGCCGAGCCCCGTGCTCAGGACCACGTAGGCGAGGTTCTGCTCCCCGTGGAGGAAGACCTCGGAAAGGGCGGAGGCCTTGGCGTCGTTCTCCAGGGCCACGGGAAGGGGGAGGGCGGCGAGGTGGGGGCTGAGGTCCACCTCCCTCCACCCCAGGTTGGGGGCGAGGAGGAGGCGGCGCCCCGCCACCACCCCGGGCAGGGTGATCCCGAGGCCCAGGGCGTCTTGAAGGTGGGGGCGGACCTCCAGGAGGAGGCGTTGGATGCGGGCGTGGAGGTCCTCCTCGGGGGCGTGGGCCCACTCCTTGCTCCAGGCCACCTGCCCCTGCCAGTCCAAGGCCACGAGGACCGTGCCCTCCACGCCCACCTCCGCGCCCAGGGCCATCCGGGCCCGGGGCCTGAGCCGGAGGAGGGTGGGCGGCCGGCCCAATGGGGAGGGCGCGGCGGGCCCCTCCTCCAAAAGCCCCTCCTGGAGCAGCTCCTCCACGAGGCGGCTCACGGCGCTCTTGGCGAGGCCTGTGGCCCGGGCCAGGTCGGCGCGGGAGAGGGGGCCCCGCCTGAGCTGGTTCAGGATGGCCCTGCGGTTGAGCCTGCGGAGGGTTTGGACGTCGCCCTTACGCTCCGCGCGCTCCTTAGTTCGTTCCCAGGTCTAACTAAAGCACGCGCCCCCCCAAGGCGTCAAGGGGGTATACTGGGAAGCCCGCAGGGAAGGGAGGAACGGATGGGAGAGCCGGTGATCCTCGAGGCGGTGCGCACGCCCATCGGCAAGCGGAACGGGGCCCTGAGGGCCTACAGGCCCGATGCCCTCTACGCCAAGGTCCTGGACGCCCTCTTGGAGCGGACGGGCATAGACCCCGGCCTCATCGGGGACGTGGTCACGGGGTGCGTGACCCAGGTGGGGGAGCAGGGGGCGAACGTGGGGCGGCTTGGGGTGCTCCTCTCCAGGCTTCCCAAGGAGGTCCCCGCGGTGAGCTTGAACCGCATGTGCGGCTCCAGCCAGCAGGCCGTCCACTTCGCCGCCCAGGCCATCGCCGCAGGGGATGTGGACTTCGCCATCGCCGGCGGGGTGGAGAGCATGACCCGGGTGCCCATGTTCGCGGACATCGGCGGGGGCTTCCACACCCTGAACCCCGAGCTTGGGAAGAGGTACGAGCTCGTCCACCAGGGGGAAAGCGCCGAGCGGATCGCTGAGCGCTACGGGTTTTGCCGCGAGGAGCTGGACGAGTGGGGGTACCTCTCCCACAAAAGGGCCGCCCGGGCCACGGAGGAGGGGCGGTTTTCTGCCCAGATCCTCCCCCTCGAGGGGCTGGACGCCGAGGGGAGGCCCTTCCTCCTCACCCGGGACGAGGGGGTCCGCCCCGATGTGGACTACGAGAAGATGCTCGCCCTGAAACCCGTCTTCCGGGAAGACGGGGTGGTGACGGCGGGGAACTCCAGCCAGATCTCCGACGGCGCCGCGGCCCTCCTCCTCGGGGACCGGGAAAAGGCCCTGGCCTTGGGCCTGAGGCCCAGGGCCCGCTTCCTCGCCCGGGTGGTGGTGGCGGGGGACCCTACCCTGCAGCTTCTTGAGGTCATCCCCGCCGCGAAAAAGGCCCTGGAGCGGGCGGGGCTCTCCTTGCGGGACGTGGACGTCATAGAGGTCAACGAGGCCTTCGCCAGCGTGGTCCTCGCCTTCCTGCGGGAGCTTGGGGCGGACCCCGAAAAGGTGAACCCCAACGGCGGGGCCATCGCCCACGGGCATCCCTTGGGGGCCACGGGGGCCGTGCTCATGACCAAGCTCCTTTATGAGCTAGAGCGCACGGGAAGCGAGTTCGGCCTCCAGGTGATGTGCATCGGCCACGGCCAGGCCACGGCCACGGTGATCCAGAGGCTATAGGGAGGGGAGGATGGAGCGGAGCGCCTTGGTGACGGGCGGGGCCTCGGGCCTCGGGCGGGCGGCGGCCCTCGCCTTGAAGGCGAGGGGCTACCGGGTGGTGGTCCTGGATCTCAGGCGGGGAGGGGAGGACCTGATCTATGTGGAAGGGGACGTGACCCGGGAGGAGGACGTAAGGCGGGCGGTGGCGAGGGCCCAGGAGGAGGCCCCCCTCTTCGCCGTGGTGAGCGCCGCCGGAGTGGGCCTTGCCGAGAAGATCCTCGGCAAAGAGGGCCCCCACGGCCTGGAAAGCTTCCGGCGGGTTCTTGAGGTGAACCTCCTCGGCACCTTCAACGTGTTGCGCCTCGCCGCCTGGGCCATGCGGGAAAACCCGCCCGACGCCGAGGGTCAGCGGGGGGTCATCGTGAACACGGCGAGCGTGGCCGCCTTTGAGGGGCAGATCGGCCAGGCGGCCTACGCGGCGAGCAAGGGGGGCGTGGTGGCCCTCACCCTTCCTGCGGCCCGGGAGCTCGCCGGATGGGGGATCCGGGTGGTGACGGTGGCCCCGGGCCTTTTTGACACGCCCCTCCTCCAGGGGCTTCCGGAAAAGGCCAAGGCCTCCCTCGCGGCCCAGGTCCCCTTTCCCCCGAGGCTTGGCCGCCCCGAGGAGTACGCCGCCTTGGTCCTCCACATCCTGGAAAACCCCATGCTGAACGGGGAGGTGGTCCGGCTGGATGGCGCCCTCCGCATGGCCCCCCGGTAAGGTCTTGGACCTCACCCGGCTTTTGCCCGGGCCCTTGGCGGGAAAGCTCCTCTTGGAGATGGGCTTTCCCGTCCTCAAGGTGGAGCCCCCAGGGGGGGACCCCCTGAAGGCCCTCGCCCCCGAGGCCTACCGCTTTTTGAACGAGGGGAAGGAGGTCCTCGTCCTGGACCTGAAGGCGGAGGAGGGAAGGGCGCGGCTTCTGGGCCTGGTGGCGGAGGCGGCCGTCTTCCTGGAGTCCAACCGCCCGGGGGCGATGGAGAGGCTCGGCCTGGGGCCCGAAACGCTTCTGGCCGAGAACCCCCGCCTGGTCTACGTCCGCCTCCGGGGCTACCGGGACGCTCCCGACCCCGGCCACGACCTCACCTACCTGGCGGAGGCGGGGCTTCTTGGGCGGTTTCCCTGGCGGGCCTTCCAGTTCGCCGACCTGGCGGGGGCCTACGCCCTGGCCCTCGCCGCCCTCAAGGGCCTCCTCCTGGGGGGCGGGTTTTACGAGGTGGCCCTCGCCGAGGCGGTGAAGTCCATCGCCTATCCGCCGATTCCCTTCCTGGACGGCTCGGTCCTCTGCTACGGGGTCTACCGGGCGAGGGAGGGGGAGGTGGCCCTCGCCGCCCTCGAGCCCCACCTCTGGGCCCGCTTCTGCCAAAAGGCGGGGCTTCCCGAGCTTGTGGAGGCCGCCTTCAGCCCTGCTTCCCCGGAAAACCCCCTCTACAGGACCCTTTGCGCCTTCTTCGCCCAAAGGCCCGCCCGGGCCTGGGAGGCCTGGGCCAGGGAGGAGGGCCTCCCCCTCAGGGCCGTCCGCTAGCGGGCCGTCCAGCCCAGGTCTATGGGGAAGACGGCCCCGGTGATGGCGCTGGCCTTCTCCGAGGCCAGGAAGAGGGCGAGCTCGGCCACCTCCTCGGGCGCTATGAGGCGCTTGATGGCCGCCTGGGCCAGGAAGACCTTCTCCGCCACCTCCTCGGGGGGGATCCCCAGGGTTTTGGCCTGGTCCTGGATCTGGCCCTCCACCAGGGGGGTGCGGACGTAGGCGGGGGCGATGGCGTTTACGGTGACGCCATGGGGCCCGGCCTCGAGGGCCACCGTCTTCGTGAGGCCGATGAGGCCGTGCTTGGCCGAGATGTAGGCGCTCTTAAAGGGGCTCGCCACCAGGCCGTGGATGCTGGCGATGTTCAGGATCCGGCCCCAGCCCCTTCGCTTCATCCCGGGGAGGAGGGCTTGGGTGAGCTGGAAAGGGGCGGTGAGCATCACCTGGAGCATCCGTTGCCAGACCTCCAGGGGGAACTCCTCCACGGGGGCGATGTGCTGGAAGCCGGCGTTGTTCACCAGGACGTCCACGCCCATGGCCGCTGCCTCCTTGCCCAGGGCCTCCACCTCTTTGGGGTCGGCGAGGTCCGCCTGGAGGAAGACCCCGGAAAGCTCCTCGGCGAGCCTCGAGGCGTCCCGCACGTCGTGGACCAAGACCCTCGCCCCCTCCCGGGCGAAGGCCCTGGCGATGGCGAGGCCGATGCCGCTTCCCGCGCCGGTGACGAGGACCGTCCTTCCCGAAAACGCTCCCATATGGGCCTCCTATAGGCTAAGGTACGCTTCCCGCACCCTCGGGTCTTGGGCCAGGGCTTGGGCGGGGCCCTCCAGGACCACGCGGCCGTGCTCCAGGACGTAGCCCCTTTCCGCCACCTCCAGGGAGAGGGCCACGTTCTGCTCCACGAGGAGCACCCCCACCCCCCCGCGGGCCACCTCCTTCAGGGCCAGGAGCACCTCCTCGGCGAGCCTCGGGGAGAGGCCCAAGGAGGGCTCGTCCACGAGGAGGATCCGGGGAAAGCCCATGAGGGCCCGGCCGATGGCGAGCATCTGCTGCTCCCCTCCGGAGAGCGTCCCCGCGAGCTGCCGCCTGCGCTCGGCGAGCCGGGGAAAGAGGGCGTAGACCCTCTCGTACCCCTCCTTCTCCCGCCCGGGGGCGAGAAAGGCGGCCCCAAGCCGGAGGTTTTCCTCCACGGTCATGAGGGGGAAAAGCTGCCTCCCCTCGGGGACGTGGCCGAGACCCAGCCGGGCCCTCCTTGCCGGGGAAAGGCCCCTAAGGTCCTTCCCGCCCAGGAGGACACTTCCCTTCCAGGGGCGGAGGAGGCCCGAGAGGGCGCGGAGGAGGGTGGTCTTGCCCGCCCCGTTCGCCCCGAGGAGGGCCACGAGCTCCCCTGCTTCCACCTCCAGGTCCACGCCGAAGAGGACCTGGGCCTTGCCGTAGCCGGTTTCCAGGGCCTGGACCTCCAGCCTCATGCCCGCCTCCCCAGGTAGGCCTCCCGCACCCGCTCCTCCCGGGCCACCTCCTCGTAGGCGCCCTCGGCGATCTTCTCCCCGTGGTCCAGGACCACCACCCGGTCGGCCAGGGCCTTGACCACGGGCATCAGGTGCTCAATGAAGAGGATGGAGACCCCGCTATTTCGGATCCTCCGGATCATCTCCACCGCCTCCTGGGCCTCCTTGGGCCGAAGCCCCGCCATGACCTCGTCCAAAAGGAGGACCTTGGGCCTCGTGGCCAGGGCGCGGGCGAGCTCCAGACGCTTGTCCTCGAGGAGGGTGAGCTCCGAGGCCAAGGCCCTGGCTCCGGAGCTCCCCGCCTTTGAGGTGGAAAGGGCGCTAAGCCTCGTCCGGGGCTGGCCCTTGGGGCTGAGGCTCGTCCTCCTCGCCATGCGCAAGGGCCTGAGGCCCGAGCTCGCCCTGGAGAGCGCCGAGGGGCTTCTCGCCTACCTGGGGCAGGCCCTGCCCAAGGAGGTCCTGGACCGGGCCTCCCGGCTCGCCCTCCTCGGGGAGGTGGACGAGGAGGAAGGGGCCTTCCTCCTCCCTTACGCCGAGGACCTGCTTCTGGAAAGGCGGGAGGGGCGCATCTGCTTCCACCCCCTGGTGCGGAGCGCCCTCAAGGCCCTCCTTCCCGAAGGGGAGGCCCGGGGCCTCCTCGCCCGGGCGGCGGAGGCGGCCTTGGCCCGGGGCGAGGGGGTGCGGGCCGCGGAGTTCCTCCTGGAGGCCGGGCGCTTCGGCCACGCCGCCGACCTCCTCCTCAAGGAGGGGGAGGGCTGGCTGGCGCGGGGGCTCACCTACACCGTGCTCCGCCTCCTCGGCCACCTGCCGGAGGGGGTGCGCCGGGGGCGGGCGGGGCTTCGCCTCCTCGAGGCCGAGGCCCTGCGCCAGGCGGGGCGGTACCGGGAGGCGGAGGCCCTCTACCGGGAGGCCCTCGAGGCGGGGGAGGAGCGGGCCTACCTCGGCCTCGTCCGCCTCTTCCTGGACACGGTGGAGCCCGCCCGGGCCAAGCCCTTCCTGGAGGAGGCCCTCCGCCGCTTCCCCGGCCTGGCCCGCCCCCTCTTGGCGGAGAACCTCCTCAACGAGGGCCGGGCGGGGGAGGCGGAGGCCTTGGGCTTCTCGGGGCCGAGGCTTTTCCTCCGCCAGGGGAGGCCTGCGGAGGCCTTAGAGCTTCTCAAGCGGGCGGAGGACCCCGGCCTACACCGCCCGCCCCAGAACCACCGGGAGGGAAGCCTCCTCCGGGCCCTTTTGGAGTGCGTGGCCGGGGACGCGGAGGAGGGGCTTCGCTTTGCGGAGCGGGGCCGGTTTGAGGCGGAGGCCCTGGGGAGCCCCTTCGGCCTGAGCCTGGCGGAGGCCCGCAAGGGGCACGCCCTCCTCGCCTTGGGCCGTCTGCGGGAGGCGGAGGCCAGTTACCGCGCCGCCCTCGCCCTGAGCGAAGGGGGCCCGGCCCGCCTGGGGGTGGAGGCCTTGGGGGGACTTGCCGCCTTGGGCGACGACGGGGCCTACCGGGAGATGGTCCGGCTCTCCCGGGCCTCGGGGGACCTCTGGGTGGAAGGGTTCCTCACCCTGGTGGTGGCCCTAGCCCGGCTCCGCCTTGGGGAGGAGTTCCCCTTGGGCGCCTTCCCCGCCCCCGACCCCTTCCTCGAGGCCCTGGCCCGGGCCTACCCCTTCCGGGACGGGTGGGAGGAGGTGCTTGAGCGCTACCCCTTCCTTGCGGGGAGGACCCTCTTCGCCCCGCCCCTCGCCCGGCTCCGGCGGGCCCTTTGGCGGCTCAGGCGCCTTCCCGTGCCCTACCACCCGGGGGTGCGGGTGGAGGTCCGGGCCCTGGGCGGGTTTGAGGTGCGGGTGGAGGGCAGGCCCGTCCGCTTCCGGCGGGAGAAGGCGCGGCTCCTCCTCGCCCTCCTCACCGTGAGGGACTGGGAGAAGGAGGACCTTCTGGAGGCCCTGGAGGCCACCCCGGGGGAGTTTAGGGTCCTCTGGTGGGAGGTGGTGAACGCCCTGGAGCCCGAAAGGCCCAAAGGGGCCCCTCCCTACTTCCTCCGGACCCGGCCCTACGGGCTGAACCTCGAGGCGCCCGAGCTCTACCTGGACCTCCGCGACCCCGCCCTTCCTCCCCTTTCCCCCTACCGGGGGCTGGACCACCCCGTCCTGGACGAGGCCGCCCGGGCCTACCTGGAGGAGAGGCGGCGGGGCCTCCTGCAAAGCCCTCGCCCCGAGGACTGGCTTTTGGCCCTGCGGCTGGACCCCCTGGACGAGGCGGCTTTGGGCCGCCTCCGGGGGACGGCGCTCTACGAAAAAGGGCTCCGCCTCCGCCTTGTGGCGGAGGCGGAGCTGGAAGGGGACTAGGCCTTGCTGGCCTCTTGGGCCTTCCTGCGGTTTTTCCAGGCCACCACCAAGGCGCTCACCACGTAGATGGAGCTGTAGGTTCCCACGAAGATGCCCACGAAGATGGCCAGGGCGAAGTCCCTGAGGACGCTCCCTCCCAGGAAGAGGAGGGCGAGGATGGGAAGGAGGGTGGTGAGGCTCGTCATCACCGTGCGGGAGAGGGTCTGGTTGATGGAGCGGTTGACGAGCTCGGCGTAGGGCAGGTGCCGGAGGAGCTTCTGGTTCTCCCGGATGCGGTCCGAGACCACGATGGAGTCGTTGATGGAGTAGCCCACGATGGTGAGGAGGGCGGCGATGGTGGGGATGGAGAACTCCAGGCCCAGGAGGCTGTACATCCCGGCCACGATGGCCACGTCGTGGGCCACGGCCAGGATGCTGGCCACGCCGAAGGTCCAGTCAAAGCGGAAGGCCACGTAGAGGAGGATGAGGCCAAGCCCCACCAGGACCGCCATCACCGCGTTGCGCCTCAGCTCCTCCCCGATGGCCGGCCCCACGGTCTCCGAGGCCAGGACCGTGGCCTTGAGCTCGGAGGCGAAAAGCCGTTCCAGCTCAAGCCGCCTCTCGTCGGAAAGGGGCGGGAGCTTCACCAGAAACTCCCGGTAGGCCGCCGTGGGGGCCTGGACCTGGGTGATCACCGCCTCCTTGCCGGGGAAGCCCTTCTCCTCGAGGAAACGCCTCAGCGTCTCCACCTCCACGTTGGGCTCGGCCCGCAGGGTGTAGGCTGTCCCCCCGGTGAAGTCAATGGAGTAGTTGAAGCCCTTGGCGAAGACCACGCCCGCCGCCAAAGCGGCGAGGAGGAGGGTGGCCGCCGTGACGTAGCGGGCGGGGCCCATGAAGTTGAACCGCGGGTCCACGAGCCACATGGGGGGGCGGATCTCGCCCCGGTCGGCCAGGCGCTCCAGGAGGTGGCGGCTGAAGACGAGGTTGGAGAAGACGCTGGCCACCACGCCGATGGCCAGGATCACGGCGAAGCCCCGCACCGGCCCGGTGGCGTACTGGTAGAGGGCGGCCGCCGCCAGGAGGTGGGCGATGTTCACGTCCATGATGGTGAGGGTGGAGTGGCGGAAGCCCTCGGGGATGGCCTGGCGGAGCTTCTTCCCGGCCCTGAGCTCCTCCTTGATGCGCTCAAAGGAGAGGACGTTGCCGTCCACCGCCGCCCCCAGGGTGAGGACGAGGCCGGCGATGCCGGGGAGGGTCAGGGTGGCCCCGAGGCCCGAGAGGAGGCCCAGGATGAGGGCCGAGGTGTAGAGGAGGCCCAAGGAGGCCACGAGCCCCAGGTGGGGGCCGTAGTAGGCGAAGATGAGGAGGAAGATGGCCAGGGTGCCGATGAGGGCGGAGCGGATCCCCGCCTGGATGGCGTCCTGGCCCAGGGTGGGGCCGATGGCCCGGATCTCCGCCACCTTGAGGGGGACCGGCAGGGAGCCCGAGCGCAGGACGAGGGCGATCTCGCTCGCCTCCTCCACGCTGGAAAGCCCCTCTATGACCGCCTGGCCTCCGGTGATGGCCTGGCGGATCACGGGGGCGGTGTAGACCCGGCCGTCCAGGACGATGGCGAGCCGCTTGCCGATGTTCTGCCGGGTGACCTCCTCAAACTTCTTCGCCCCTTCCGGGGTGAAGGTGAGGGAGACCTGGGGACGGCCGAACTGGTCAAAGACCGCCCGGGCGTCGGCCAGGTCCGCCCCGGTGAGGAGGGGCGGGCCGAGGTCCTCCGGCTTGATCAGGTCCTTCTCCAGCTCCTCCCGGTTGAGCCTGGGGTTCTCCCGGAGGGCCTGGTTGATCTGGGCCACGGTGGTGCCCGTGGCCCCCTCCTTGACGATGCGGAACTCCAGGACCGCCCTCTGCCCAATGAGCTTGAGGGCGCGGTCCTGGTCGGCCTGGGAGAGGCCGGGGAGCTCCACCACGATCCGCTTCTGCCCCTGGATCTGGATGAGGGGCTCGGCCACGCCGAGGGCGTTGATCCGGTTCTCCAGGACGGTCCTGGCCTTCTCCAGGTCGTCCAGGGTGGGGTTCTCCACGTCGGCCTCGAGGACGATCCTCAGACCCCCCTTCAGGTCCAGGCCCAGGCGGACCTTGGGCTCCTCGGGGGCCCAGGGCTTCCATACGAAGAGGAGGGCGAGAAGAAACACGCCGAGCAGGAACAGGCTGGTGAGGTTTTTCCGGTTCATGCGCTTCCCCTTGGGTGCGCGTCACGCGCCGTGGTCCCTAATGCCTTTTGCCGCCTTTGCCGCAAGACGTTCCGCGGGGAGAGGCGCCTAACCCCCTTCCAGCTGCAGCCGGGCGAAGAGGAGGAAAAGCTTTTCGGCCTTGGCGAAGCCCTCCCCGGCCTTCGGCCGGAGGGCCGAAGGCCAGGGCTTCGGCGGAAGCCCCCTTCGCGCCTCCGGCACGGGCGGCGCCGGGAGGAGGGGGCTTCGCTCCTCCTGCTTCGCCAGGATGGGCCCCGGGGCGAAGAGGCCCTCCGCGCCCTTGGGGGCCTCTGGGAGGCGCTCGGCCCCGTAGAGGCAAAGGGCGAGGAGGGCCAGGAGGCGGAGCATGGCCTTAGGCGGGGACCTCCACCATCTGGAAGGCCTCGATCACGTCCCCTTCCCGGAAGTCGTCAAACCCGTCCAGGCCGATGCCGCACTCGTAGCCCTGGGCCACCTCGCGCACGTCCTCCTTGAAGCGCTTGAGGCTGGCGATGCGCCCTTGCCAGATCACCTGGCCGTCCCTCAGGACCCGCACCTCGGCGTTCCGCGGGATCCGGCCCTGGGTGACCATGCACCCCGCCACCTGCTTGCCCGTGGGAAGGCGGAAGATGGCCCGCACCTCGGCCTGGCCCAGGACCTCCTCCTTGTACTGGGGCTCCCTCTGCCCCTTGACCATGTTGCGGACCTCGTCCACCAGGTCGTAGATGATGCGGAAGGTCTTGAGGAGGACGCCCTTCTCCTCCGCCTTCTTCTTCACCGAGCCCGGCGGGTTCACGCCGAAGGCCAGGATGGCCGCGTTCGCCGTCTGGGCGAGGAGGACGTCGGACTCCGTGGGGGCGCCCACCTGGGCGAGGAGGATGTTGATCTTCACGTCCTCGGTGCTCTCCCGGGCCAGGATGTGCTGGATGGCCTCGAGGGAGCCCTGGGTGTCGGCCCGGAGGATGAGGTTGAGCTCCTTCCTCCCCTCCTCCTGCATGGCCCGGAGGAGCTCGGCCATGGTCCGGGGGCGGCGGGCCTTCTCCTCCTCCTCCCGCGCCTTCCTCTCCTCCTTGCGCTCCTCGGCGATCTCCTTGGCGGCCTCGAGGTCCGGCACCCACTCCACCACGTCCCCGGCGTGGGGGAGCTCCTGGAAGCCCAAAACCTGGACGGCGCTTCCCGGCCCCGCCTCCTTGCGCTGGTTGCCGTCGGCGTCCATCATGGCGCGGATGCGGCCGTAGGCCTCCCCGGCCACCACATAGTCCCCCACCCGGAAGGTCCCCTCCTGGACGAGCATGTTGGCGATGATGCCCGCCTGCTTGTCCAGCTTGGACTCCAGGATCACCCCCCGGGGCTCGGCGTTGGGGTCGGCCCGGTAGTCCTCCAGCTCGGCGAGGAGGAGGATCATCTCCAGGAGGTCCTGGACCCCCTGCCCCGTCTTGGCGCTGATGGGGATGACGATGGCGTCGCCGCCGTACTCCTCGGGGACGAAGCCCCGCTCCATGAGCTGCCGCTTCACCTTCTCGGGGTCCGCCTGGGGCAGGTCAATCTTGTTGATGGCAAAGATGAGCTTGGCCCCCGCGGCCTTGGCGTGGGCGATGGCCTCCTCCGTCTGGGGCATGATGCCGTCGTCGGCGGCGATGACGATGACGGCGATGTCCGCCACCTTGGCCCCGCGCTGCCGGATGGTGGTGAAGGCCTCGTGCCCCGGCGTGTCAATGAAGACCACGGTGCCCTGGGGCGTCTTCACCTCAAAGGCGCCCACGTGCTGGGTGATCCCCCCGGCCTCCTTCTCGGCGATGCGGCTTTTGCGGAGGTAGTCCAGGAGGGTCGTCTTCCCGTGGTCCACGTGGCCCATGATGACCACCACGGGGGGGCGCCGGGGGAGGCTCTTGCGGCGCTCCTCCTCGGCGAGCTTCTCCTGAAGTCCCCGCTGCTCCTTCACGAGCTCCCGCACCGCCTCCGCGTCCTTCTCCTCCAGGGTGGAGGCGTGGGACTTGTAGGCCACCCCCATCTGGTCCAGGAGCTCCAAAAGCTCCTGGGTTTCCATGCCCAGCTCCTTAGCCAGCTGGTAGATCCTTACCTTGGCCATCCTCACCTCCTAGATAAGCGGCCAGGGCCTCGGCCAAGGCCCTGGCCTTGGCCCCGGCGAAGCGCCGGAGCCGCTTTTCCGAGCGGCACTCGGGGCTGTCGGGGCAGACGTAGGCCCCCCGTCCCGGCCGCTTGCCGCTCGGGTCGATGACGAAGCCCTCCTCCGTGACCAGGATGCGGAGAAGCTCCCCCTTGGGCCGCCTCCGGCGGCAGGCCACGCACATGCGGATGGGGACGTGCTTCATCCGAGGTCACGGAAGAGCTTCTCAAACTCCTCGCGGGCCTTCCTTTCCCGGGCCTCGGCCTCCTCCTCGGCGGCGCGCCGCAGGGCCTCGTCCAGGTCGGAGATCTCCGCCTCCTCAAAGTGGATGTCGTACCCGGTGAGCTTGGAGGCCAGGCGGACGTTCTGCCCCCCGGTGCCGATGGCCAGGGAGTGCTGGTCCTTGGTGACCTTGACCCGGGCCTTCTTCGCCTCGGGGTCAAGCTCAATGGAGCCCACCTGGGCGGGGGAGAGGGCGTTGCGGATGAACTCCTTGGGGTCCTTGGACCACAGGATGATGTCCACCTTCTCCCGGCCGAGCTCGGCGGAAACCGCCTGGATGCGCTGGCCCTTGTGCCCGATGCAGGCCCCGATGGGGTCCACGTTGGGGTTGTGGCTCGTGACCGCCACCTTGCTCCGGCGGCCGGGCTCCCGGGCGATGGCCTTGATCTCCACGATGCCCTCGGCGATCTCGGGCACCTCCTGCTTGAGGAGGTGCTCCAAAAGCTTCTCGTGGGCCCGGCTCACCAGGAGGGAGGGGCCCTTGGCGGACTTGTCCACCTTCTTCAGGTAGACCTTGATCCGCTGGCCGGGGTGGTACTTCTCCGTGGGGATCTGCTCGCTCCGGGGGAGGTAGGCCTCGCCCCGGCCCAGCTCCACGAAGACGTTGCCCCGGTTGTCCACCCGGGTGACCACCCCGGTGAGGACCTGCCCCTCCTTGTCCTTGTACTCGTTGTAGATCCGGTTGCGCTCCGACTCCTTGAGGCGCTGGGTCAGGATCTGGCGCAGGTCCTGGATGGCCATGCGGGAGAGCTCCTCCGGGTTGATGGGGAACTCCATCTCGTCCCCCACCTGGACCTCGGGGTCGTACTGGAGGGCCTCGGCGAGGGCGATCTCCTTGTCGGGGTCCTCCACCTTCTCCACCACCCGCCGGACCTCCACCATCTCAATGCGGCCCGAGTTCGGGTCAATGTAGACGTCCACCTCGGGGCCCTTCCCCTGGTCAATCTCCTCCTTCTTGTAGCCCTTCTGCCGCTTGATGTAGGCCTTGCGCAGGGCCTCCTTGAAGGCCTCCAGGATCTCCTCCACGCTGACCCCGCGCTCCAGGGCCAGGTGCTGCATGGCTTCCACGAACTCCCTGTTCATCGCTTTTTACCTCCCTTTACCTGGGCTCCTCGGGCCACTCCGCCAGGTTGGCCCGGAAGGTGCCGATCCTAAGGCGCCGCTCCTCGTCGCCCACCTGGAAGACCACCTCCTCCCCCTCCACCCGGAGGATCCGCCCCGTGAACCCCTCGGGACCCGGAACCTTGGCCTTGAGGCCCTGGAACCGCTCAAAGTGCCGCCGGGTGAAGAGGGGCCTTTTGGGCCCCGGGGACTCCACCAAAAGCCGGTAGCTTCCCGGGATGGGGTCCTCCCGGTCTAGGGCGGCCTCGATGTGGCGGCTCGCCTCCTCCAGGTCGGCCACGGTGATGGGGCGCTCGTCCTTCCGCTCCAGGCGGACGAGGAGCTCGCCCCGGGCGAAGTGGACCTCGAGGACGTCCAGCCCCAGGGGCGAAACCGCCTCTTCCACCAGCTGCCAAAGGTCCACGGTCACCTCCCCGCCCCCTTCACAAAGGAAGGGTGGGTTTACACCCACCCCCGCCCTTGGGAGCACTGCCCTTAGTCTACACCTTCCCCCTCCTTGACTACAACCCCTTTAGTCCGGTATACTCAAGGCTGGTCCGGTCCGAGCCCGGCCCGAAAACCCGTGGGGGTGAAACGGTCTCGACGGGGGTCGCCGAGGGCGTGGCTGCGCGCCGAGGTGCGGGTGGCCTCGTAAAAACCCGCAACGGCATAACTGCCAACACCAACTACGCTCTCGCGGCTTAATGACCGCGACCTCGCCCGGTAGCCCTGCCGGGGGCTCACCGGAAGCGGGGACACAAACCCGGCTAGCCCGGGGCCACGCCCTCTAACCCCGGGCGAAGCTTGAAGGGGGCTCGCTCCTGGCCGCCCGTCCGCGGGCCAAGCCAGGAGGACACGCGAAACGCGGACTACGCGCGTAGAGGCCCGCCGTAGGGACCTTCGGACGGGGGTTCGACTCCCCCCACCTCCACCACAAGGGGGCGCCTTCGGGCGCCCCTTGCCTTTTGGGGCGGGGCCCCTGGTAAAATGCGGGCGGCTTTAGAGGCCTCCTGGAGGTGAAGCTTGCGGTTGGTCCGAGGGGTATTGTGTGCGCTCGCGTTCCTGCCCGCGGCGAAGGGTATGGAGGTCAAGGTCCTTTCCCCCATCCCCCGGCCGGAGCCCAAGGCGGTGGAGGTTCCCCCGGCCCCCCACAAGGTCTGGGTGGTCTACGAGGTGAAGCCCGGGGACGCCTTGGAGGCCATCGCCAGGCGCTTCGGGGTGGATCCGCGGCACATCCTCTGGTCCAGCGGGCTGAAGGACGCGAGGCTCTACCCCGGCCAGCGCCTCCTCATCCCCATCGTGGACCAGGAGGCGGACGCTCCCCCCAGGCTTCCCCCCGGGGTGGAGGCCTACCGCGTCCGGCCCGGGGACACCCTGGAGGCCATCGCCAAGCGCTTCGGGGTGAGCCTTCTGGACCTCGTTTCCGCCAACCCGACCCTGGAGAGCCTGGACCGGCTGGTGGTGGGAAGCGAGCTCTACATCCCTCGGAAGGCCAAGGGGCTCGTGGTGGTTTTGGGGGAGGGGCAGACCCTCTTGGACCTGGCGGAGCGCTTCGGCCTTTCCCCCGTGGAGCTCGCCCGGGCGAACGGGGTGAAGAACCCCCTGGCCCTCCGCCCCGGGGACCGGGTCCTCATCCCGGGGCTTCAGGCCAAGACCACCTACGAGCGCCTCCTCGCCAAGCAGGAGGCGGAGCGGAGGGCCCGCCTCGAGGCGGAAAGGCGCCGCCAGGAGGAGCTCAGGCGCCTGGCGGAGCAAAGGAGGCGGCAGCAAGAGGCCCAGAGGCGGCAGGCCCAGGTGCGCCAGGTGAGCTACCGGGAAGGGGGGATGCGCTGGCCCCTGGCGAACTTTCAGATCACCACCTACTTCGGGGGGAGGACCCCCTTCCAGCGCTTCCACACGGGGATTGACCTCGCGGCCCCCGCGGGCACGCCCATCTACGCCGCCAAGGCGGGCCGCGTGGAGGTGGCGGGCTGGAGCTCGGTGGGCTACGGCTTCCACGTGGTCCTGGACCACGGGGGGGGGTTGGAGACCCTTTACGCCCACATGTCCCGCATCGCCGTGCGGGCGGGGCAGTGGGTGGAGGCGGGGCAGGTGATCGGCTACGTGGGCTCCACCGGCTGGTCCACGGGGCCCCACCTCCACTTTGAGGTGCGGGTGAACGGCCTCGTCAAGAACCCCTTGAGCTACCTCCCCTAGAAGCGCTAAGGGTCCAAACGTGGGCTCGGCAACGCGGGGCTAAAGGGGGCCCTTTTGGGGCGCCACGTGCAAGGCCCCCTGGGGTTTTGGGCCCTTGACCCCGGGAGGCGTAAGCTGGAGGATGGAGGGCGGGATGGAAAAGGGCACCTTCCAGATCAAGACGGGCTTTGCGGAGATGTTCAAGGGCGGGGTGATCATGGACGTGACCACCCCGGAGCAGGCGGTGATCGCCGAGGAGGCGGGGGCGGTGGCGGTGATGGCCCTGGAGCGGGTCCCCGCGGACATCCGCGCCCAGGGGGGCGTGGCCCGCATGTCCGACCCCAAGATCATCAAGGAGATCATGGCGGCCGTCTCCATCCCCGTCATGGCCAAGGTGAGGATCGGCCACTTCGTGGAGGCCATGATCCTCGAGGCCATCGGGGTGGACTTCATTGACGAGTCCGAGGTGCTGACCCCCGCCGACGAGGAGCACCACATTGACAAGTGGAAGTTCAAGGTGCCCTTCGTCTGCGGGGCGAGGAACCTGGGGGAGGCCCTGAGGCGCATCGCCGAGGGGGCGGCCATGATCCGCACCAAGGGGGAGGCGGGGACGGGCAACGTGGTGGAGGCGGTGCGCCACGCCCGCACCATGTGGAAGGAGATCCGCTACGTCCAGTCCCTCCGGGAGGACGAGCTCATGGCCTACGCCAAGGAGATCGGGGCGCCCTTTGAGCTCGTCAAGTGGGTGCACGACCACGGCCGCCTCCCCGTGGTGAACTTCGCCGCCGGCGGCATCGCCACCCCCGCCGACGCCGCCCTCATGATGCACCTGGGCATGGACGGGGTCTTCGTGGGAAGCGGCATCTTCAAGTCGGGGGACCCCAGGAAGCGGGCCCGGGCCATCGTGCGGGCCGTGGCCCACTACAACGACCCCGAGGTGCTGGCCGAGGTCAGCGAGGACCTGGGCGAGCCCATGGTGGGCATCAACCTGGACCAGCTCAAGGAGGAGGAAAGGCTTGCCAAGCGGGGCTGGTAGGGCGGTCTGCGGGGTCTACGAGATCCACCCGGAAAGGGTGGAGAAGGCCCGGGCCGCCCTGCCCGAGGAGAGGGTGGTCAAGGAGGCCGCCCTCCTCCTCAAGGCCCTTTCCGACCCCACGAGGATGCGCCTGCTCCTCGCCCTCAAGGCGGTGGGGGAGCTTTGCGTCTGCGACCTCGCCCTCCTCGCCGGGGTCTCGGTCTCGGCGGTGAGCCACCAGCTCAGGCTTCTCCGCCAGGCGCGGCTCGTGGACTTCCGCCGGGAGGGCAAGCAGGTCTACTACCGCCTCGCCGACCGGCACGTGGAGGGCCTGTTGGCGGAGGCCCTGGCCCACGCGGAAGAAAACACTTGACCAGTTGCTCAAATGATGCTACCCTGGGGGCATGAAGGCTCCCAGAGTGCGCGTCTTCCGGGTAGAGGGCATGGACTGCGCCGACTGCGCCTTAAAGGTGGAGAAAGCCCTTTCCGAGGTGCCTGGAGTGGTGCAGGCCCAGGTCAGCTTTGCCAGCGGAAAGGCCTATCTGCACCTCGAGGTTCCCGGGGCGGAGAAGGAGGCGGAAAGGGTGGTTTCCGCCCTGGGCTACCGTTTGAAGCCTGAAGGGGACACGACCAGGGGTGTTTTGGGACCCTGGCGCTGGGCCTTGGTTTCCGGAGGGCTTCTCCTGGCGGCCTTTTTGGCTTCGCTCTTCCTCCCCGGCCTAGCCCCTTGGGGCTATCGGCTGGCGGCCTTGATAGGGGTTTTCCCCCTGGCTCGTCGTGCGGTGGCTGCGTTCCGGCAAAACCCCTTCAGCATGCAAACCCTGGTTACGCTGGCTACCCTGGGAGCCATGCTCATCGGGGCGGAGGCCGAGGCGGCGGTGGTGGTCTTCCTCTTCCTCGTGGGGGAGGTGCTGGAGGCTTATAGCGTGGCCCAGGCCCGCAGGTCCCTTTACGCCCTTTCCGAGCTTCTTCCCAGGCGGGCCTACCGCCTGAAGGAGGGTGGGGTGGAGGAGGTGCCCCTTAAGGCCTTGAGGGTGGGGGACCTGGTGAGGGTGCCCCCGGGGGAGCGGGTACCGGCCGACGGGGTGGTGGTGTCTGGACAGGCTTCCGTGGAGGAGGCCGCCTTCACCGGGGAGCCCTTGCCTAGGCCCAAGGGGATAGGGGACCGGGTTTACGGGGGCAGTCTGGTGCAGGAGGGGAGCTTGGTGGTAAAGGTGGAGCGCCTTCCCGAGGAGGGCTTCCTGGCGGAGATGGAACGCCTGGCGGAGGAGGCCTTGCTTAAGAAGAGCCAGGCGGAGCGGGTGGTGGATGCCTTTAGCCGCCGCTACACCCCGGCGGTCCTGGCCCTGGCAGGCTTCGTGGGCCTGGTCCTTCCCCTTTTCCGGGGGGATTTCCTGGGGCATGTCTACAAGGCCTTGGGCCTTCTCCTCATCGCCTGTCCCTGCGCTCTGGTGGTGTCGGTGCCTGCGGCCATCGCCGCAGGGGTGGGCCGGGGAGCCAGGGCGGGGGTGCTCTTTAAGAGCGGGGCGGCCCTGGAGCGCTTGGCTGGGGTTCGCTACGTGGCTTTGGACAAGACGGGAACCCTGACCCTGGGAAAGCCCACGCTGGTGCGGGTGGTTACCTTTGGGGTTTCGACGGAGGAGGCCTTGGCCCTGGCGAAGGGGGTGGCGGAGGGTTCCTCCCACCCCTTAGCCCGGGCGGTGCGGGAGGCTTTGGGCCCCAAGGCCTTGCCCTCGGAGGAGCATCGGGCGGTGCCGGGCCTCGGGGCCTTCGCTCGGGTGGAGGGGAAGGAGGTGGGTTTGGTGCGGCCCGAGGCCTGGGACCTGCCCCCGGAAGTAGAGGCCCAGGTGAAGGCCTTGGCGGAGGAAGGCTTCAGCCTTTCCCTCTTGGTTAGGGAGGGGGTTCCCTTGGCCCTCTTGGCCTTCCAGGATACCCCCCGCCTCGAGGCCCGGGAAGTCTTGGCCGAACTGCGCCGACTGGGCCTTAAGCCCCTCCTGCTTACCGGCGACCGGGAGACCTCTGCTTTGGCTTTGGGCACGGCCATAGGGCTTTTTCCTGAGGAAATCCGGGCTGGCCTTTCTCCCGTGGACAAGCTCCGCCTGGTGGAGGAGTTGGCAGGTAGGGGTGGCGTGGCCATGGTGGGGGATGGGGTGAACGACGCCCCAGCCCTGGCCAGGGCCACGGTAGGGCTTGCCGTGGCCGAGGGCACGGAAGCGGCCCTGCAGAGTGCAGACGTGGGGCTTCTGAGCCTTGCCGCCTTGCCCCGGGCCTTCCGGCTAAGCCGCCTGACCCTGGGCGTGGTCCGCCAGAACGTGGCCTTGGCGGTGGGGCTCAAGGGGCTTTTCCTCCTCACCACCTTGGTGGGCCTGACCGGGCTTTGGCCGGCGGTCTTGGCGGACAACGGCGCTTTGGTCCTGGTGACCCTGAATAGCCTTCGCCTTCTTCGGGCCCGGGTGTGACCTGGCCCTTGACAGGGTCAGGGCCTGGGTCCAGGATGAGGGGCGTGGTCGGCGTCCTAGCCCTACAAGGGGATTTCCGCGAGCACAAGGAGGCGCTTAAGCGCCTGGGGATAGAGGCAAAGGAGGTGCGGAAGAAGGAGCACCTGGAGGGGCTCAAGGCCCTCATCGTGCCTGGCGGGGAGTCCACCACCATCGGCAAGCTGGCCCGGGAATACGGAATCGAGGACGAGGTGCGCAAGCGGGTGGAAGAGGGTTCCCTGGCCCTCTTCGGCACCTGCGCCGGGGCCATCTGGTTGGCCAAGGAGATCGTGGGCTACCCCGAGCAACCCCGTTTGGGGGTGTTGGAGGCATGGGTGGAACGCAACGCCTTTGGCAGGCAGGTGGAAAGCTTTGAGGAGGACCTGGAGGTGGAGGGCCTCGGTTCCTTCCACGGCGTCTTCATCCGCGCCCCCGTCTTCCGCAGGCTGGGGGAGGGGGTGGAGGTCCTGGCCAGGCTTGGGGACCTTCCCGTTCTGGTCCGCCAGGGGAAGGTCCTCGCCAGCAGCTTCCACCCCGAGCTCACGGAGGACCCCCGCCTCCACCGCTACTTCCTGGAGCTCGCCGGGGTTTAAGTACCCCACGGGGCCCCAAAAGGGACTTTCCAAGCCTTATTTCAGGCCTCCCACGTTGCGAAAACGCGGGCTTAGGGGCGCATCCTCGTGTACATCCTCGGGAAGGGGATGGCCTCCCGCACGTGGGCTAGCCCGCAGATCCAGGCCACGGTCCGCTCCAGGCCCAGGCCGAACCCCGAGTGGGGGACGCTCCCGAAGCGGCGGAGGTCCAGGTACCAGTCGTAGACCTCCTCCGGGAGGCCGAACTCCTGGATCTTGCGCCTTAGAAGCTCCAGGTCGTGGATCCTCTGGCTTCCCCCGATGATCTCCCCGTAGCCCTCGGGGGCGAGGAGGTCGTCGTTCAGGACGAGCTCGGGGTCTTCGGGGTCCGGCTCCATGTAGAAGGCCTTGATCCGGGCGGGGTAGCGCTCCACGAAGACGGGGCGGTCAAACCGGCGGCTTAAGGCGGCCTCGTGGGGGGCCCCGAAGTCCTCGCCGTAGGGGAGGGGAGGGACCTCGGGGTCCTCTTGGGCGATCCGGTTCACCAGGGCCACGGCCTCCTTGTAGGTGAGCCTGGGGTAGTGGCCCTCCGCGGCGGGCTCCAGGGCCTTGGGGTCCCGCCCGAGCATCTCAAGCTCCCGAGAGCGCCTTTCCAGCACCCTGGCCACGAGGAAGCTCACGAGCTCCTCCTGGAGGGCCATGTTCTCCTCGTGGGTCATGAAGGCCACCTCGGGCTCCACCATCCAGAACTCCAGGAGGTGGCGCCGCGTCTTGGAGCGCTCCGCCCGGAAGGTGGGGCCGAAGGTGTAGACCTTGGCGAAGGCCAGGGCCCCGGCCTCGGCGTAAAGCTGCCCCGACTGGGAGAGGTAGGCCTTCTCCCCGTCAAAGAGCTCCACCTCAAAGAGCTCCGTGGTCCCCTCCACGGCGCTTGGGGTGAGGATGGGGGCGTCAAAGCGGAGGAAGCCCCGCTCTCCGAAGAACTCGTGGATGGCCCTTTCCAGCTCGTCCCGGATGCGCATCACGGCGAAGGGGCGGCGGTGGCGGAGCCAGAGGTGGCGGTGGTCCATGAGGAAGTCTATGCCGTGCTCCTTGGGGCCGATGGGGTACTCCCCCTGGGGGCGGCTCACCACCTGAAGGTCCCGCACGGCGAGCTCAAACCCCCCCGGGGCCCTCCGGTCCTCCCGCACCCGGCCCCACACCCTTAGGGCGGTTTCCTGGGGGAGGTGGTCCGCTTCCCGGAAGACCGCTTCCGGCACCTCCCCCTGGACCACCGTGGCCTGGAGGAAGCCGGTGCCGTCCCGGAGGATGAGGAAGTGGATCTTGCCCTTGGAGCGCCTCTGGTAGAGCCAGCCCCTGAGCTCCACCTCCTGGTCCACGTGGCGGGCGATCTCGTCAATGAAGACGCGCATACCCCTCCCAGTCTACGCGTTTACCGGGCGTTTATCCCCTTGGGCCTTCCGTGAGGGCCTTTCCTATCCCCTGAGGAGGCGGAGGGCCTCGGCCAGGCCGCAGGCCTCCACGGGGGCGACCACCCTTTGGGCCGCCCGCTTCACCGAGGGGGGGGCGTTCCCCATGGCGATGCCCACCCCCACGGCCCGGAGGAGCTCCAGGTCGTTCTCCCCGTCCCCCACCATGGCGCACTCCGACAGGGGGAGGCCGTAGGCCTCGGCCACAAGCCGGGCGGCGCTGAGCTTGCTCACGCCTTCCTTGGTGAGGGAGACGAAGCGGACCCCCGGCATCTTGGGGCTTTCCGCCACGTGGGCCTGAAGCCCCGGGGGAAGCGCCTCCAAAAGGCGCTCCACGGGGGCTTCCCCCTCGGCCAGGACCTGGAGGCGCACCAGGGGGGAGGAAAGGCGGAGGAGGTCGGCCCCTTCCGCCTCCACCCCGAGGAGGCGCTGGTGGGCCTCGAGGAGGGGGCTATCCCCTTCCACGAAGAAGCCCCCGTCCGCCGTGTAGCCCTCGAGGGGAAGGGCGAGCCTGCGGGCGAGCCGGACGGCCTCCCGGGCCGCTTCCTCCGGCAGGGCCTCCACGTGGAAGGGCCTTGCGGGGGGCTCGTGGGGGTCCTCTTCCAAGGCCAGGACCACGGCCCCCGACTCGTACACGTGGAGGCCCGTGGGGGCGAGCCTCCGGGCGAGGAGGAGGGCCTCCCCCCGGCCGGGCCGGCCCGTGACCAGGGCGAAGCGGACCCCCAGGGCCTTCAGGGCCTCCACCTCGGGCCAGACGCAGGGGGGCACCCCCTCCCGGCCCACCAGGGTGCCGTCCACGTCCACGAAGACCAGGCGGACCATGGGCTTCCCCGCGCTCAAACCTCCCCCGTCTGGACGATCACCGCTTCGCCCCCGATCTGGACGCTGTAGGGCTCGCCCGTGGGGCTGTACTCCACCTGGACCTCCACCACCCCGGGGTTGCCCAGGTGGTGCCCCTGGTAGACGGTGAGGAGGACCTTTCCCTCCCGCCTCGGCACCACCCCGGCCCGGGCGAGGAGGGCCCCCAGGGCGGCGTTGGCGGAGCCCGTGACCGGGTCCTCGGGGATGCCGAGGAGGGGGGCGAAGTCCCGGGCGTAGAAGCTCCTCGGGCCCATGGGGGCGTAGGCGTGGACCGTGGCCACGTCCAGCCGGAAGCAAAGCGCCTTGAGCCGTTCCATCTCCGGCTCCAGGGCGTCCACCACCCCCGGGGCGATGAGGGGCACGAAGAGGCTCCAAAGCCCGGTGAAGGCCACCCCGTAGGGGAGGCCCCGGTGGAGGTAGCGCTCGTCGGAGCCCAGGGCCTCGAGGACCTCCCTCAGGGCCCGGTAGGGGGGAAGGTCCCGGAACCGGGGGGCGGGGCCCCGGACCCAGGCCTTGCGGGGCTCCCCCGCCTCCAAGACGAGCTCCACGGGCAGCACCTCCGTGGGCGTGTGGAGGTAAAGGCGCGTCGTCCCTTCCGGCACCAGGCCGGTGCGGGCCGCGGTGAGGCCCACGGCCACGGCGGCGTGCCCGGAGAACTCCACCTCCCCCCCCGGGGCGAAGAAGCGGACGGAGAGGGCCGCGCCGGTGCGCTCCAGGAGGAAGGCGGCCTCGGCCGCCCCCAGGCTTTGGGCCACCGCCTGCATCTCCTCCGGGGACATCCCCCGGGCGTCCAGGACCACGGCCACCCGGTTGCCCGCCCCGGGGGCGGGGGCGAAGACGTCCACCAAGGCGTAGGGGATCCGCTTCATGGCCGGACCACCATGAGGCCGAGCTCCCTAAGCTGCTCCTCGGGCACGGGGCTCGGGGCGCCGGTCAGGGGGTCCTTGCCTTCCTTGTTCTTGGGGAAGGCGATGACCTCGCGGATGGAGGGGCTTCCCGTCATGAGGGCGAGGAGGCGGTCCAGCCCCCAGGCGATCCCCCCGTGGGGCGGGGCCCCGTACTCCAGGGCCTCGAGGAAGAACCCGAACTTCTCCCTTTGCTCCTCCTCGCCGATGCCGAGAAGCCGGAAGACCCGGGCCTGGAGCCTGGGGTCGTGGATGCGGATGGACCCCCCGCCCACCTCCACCCCGTTGAGGACGAGGTCGTAGGCCAAGGCCCGCACCCTCCCCGGGTCCTTTTCCAGGAGGGGCAGGTCCTCGGGGTGGGGGCTCGTGAAGGGGTGGTGCATGTAGGTCCAGGCCTCCTCCTCCTCGTCCCACTCCAAAAGGGGAAAGTCCACCACCCAGAGGAAGCGGAAGCCCTCCCGCTTGAGGCCCAAAAGGTCCGCCGCCCTAAGCCGCACCGCCCCCAGGGCCGTGGCCGCCACCTTGCGGGGCCCCGCCACGAAGAGGAGGGTGTCCCCGGGCCTGGCCTCCGTGGCTTGGAGCAGAGCTTCCCGCACGGGTTCTAAAAACTTGGCCACACCCCCGGAAAACCCCCCCTCCTCCACCCGGGCCCAGGCGAGGCCCTGGGCCTTGTGGCGCTTGGCCACCTCCTCCAGCTCGGCGACCTCCTTGCGGGAGAGGGCCTTGGGGAGGGCAAGGGCCTTCACGCTTTCCGCCTCCTGGAAGACCCTGAAGCCGCTTTGGCGGAAGAGGGGGCCCACCTCCTTGAGCTCCAGGCCGAAGCGGAGGTCGGGCTTGTCGGAGCCGTAGCGCTCCATGGCCTCCTCGTAGGAAAGCCGGGGGAAGGGGAGGGGAAGCTCCACCCCCAACGCCTCGCGGAAGACGTGGGCCATGAGGCGCTCGTTGAGCTCCAGGACGTCCTCCACCTCCACGAAGCTCATCTCCAGGTCCAGCTGGGTGAAGTCGGGCTGGCGGTCGGCGCGGAGGTCCTCGTCCCGGAAGCAGCGGGCGATCTGGAAGTAGCGGTCCAGCCCCGCCACCATCAGCATCTGCTTGAAGAGCTGGGGGGACTGGGGCAGGGCGTAGAAGAGGCCGGGCTCGTGGCGGTAGGGCACCAGGAAGTCCCGGGCCCCTTCCGGGGTGCTTTTGGTGAGAAAGGGGGTTTCCACCTGGACGAAGCCCTCCCGGTCCAGGAAGTCCCAGATGGCCTTGATGACCCGGTGGCGCAGGCGCAGGTTCTCCTGCATGCGCCGCCTTCTTAGGTCCAGGTAGCGGTACTTGAGGCGGAGCTCCTCACTTGCCTCCTTCTCCTCCTCCCCCCGCCAGCCCGCGTCCACGGGGAAGGGGGGCGTCTTGGCCTCGGCGAGGACCTCGAGGGCAGAGAGCTCCACCTCCACCCGCCCCGTGGCGAGGCGGGGGTTGGGCTCGGGGCGGAGGCGCACGAGGCCTTTGGCCCGCACCACCCACTCGGGGCGCACCCGCTCGGCGGTGGCGTAGGCGGGGCTAGCGGGGTGGGCCACGAGCTGGACCAGGCCCTCCCGGTCCCTGAGGTCCAGGAAGATGAGGCCGCCGAGGTCGCGGCGGCGGTTGACCCAGCCCTCGAGGACCACCTCCTCGCCCACGTGGGTTTCCCTCAGGCTTCCGGCGTAGTGGGTGCGACGCATAATCCTCCCAAGCTTACCGGATTCTCACCCGAGGGCCTGGAGGAGGTAGCCCGGAACCTCCTCCCGGCTTAAGCGCACCTGCTCCCCGGTGGCGAGCCTCTTCAGGGTCACCTCCCCCGCCCGGAGCTCGTCCTCGCCCAGGAAGCCCGCGAAGGCCGCCCCCCGCTTCAGGGCCTCCTCCAGGCCCTTGGCCGGCTTCCTGGGGGCGAGGGCGTACTCGGCCCGGAGGCGGGGCCTCAGGGCCTCGGCCAGGTAGAAGGCCTCCGCCACCGCCTCCTCCGTGAGGGGGATGAGGTAGAGGTCGGGGCCCTTCTCCTCGGGGAGGCCGAAGCCCTCGGCCTCGAGGGCCAGGGCCACCCGCTCCACCCCGAAGGCGAACCCCACCCCGGGGACCCTGGGCCCGCCCAAAAGCTCGGAAAGCCCGTCGTACCGCCCCCCGCCCCCCAGGGCGGACTGGGCCCCGATCTCCTCGTGGTGCACCTCAAAGGCGGTGCGCACGTAGTAGTCCAGCCCCCGCACCAAGGCGGGCTCCAGCTCGTAGGGGACGGAAAGCCTTTCCAGGTGGCGCTCCACCTCTTTGAGGTGGGCCCTCGCCTCCTCCCCCAGGAAGTCCAGCATGGGCCTCACCCCGAGCTCCTTGAGGAGGGCCTGGTCCCGCTCGCTCTTGGAGTCCAGGATGCGCATGGGGTTGAGCTCCAAGCGCTCCTTGGAGTCCTCGGAGAGGGCCTCCCGGTGGGGGGAGAGGACCTCCCGCAGGTAGGCGTTGTAGCGCGCCCGGTCCTCGGGGTCCCCCACGGAGGAGAGCTTGACCTTGAGGCGCCTTAGGCCGAGCTCCTTCAGGCACTCGTAGAGGAGGACCACGGCCTCGGCGTCCAGGATGGGGTTTTCCGAGCCCAAGGCCTCGTAGTTCACCTGGTGGAACTGGCGGTACCGCCCCTTTTGGGGCCGTTCTGCCCGGAACATGGGCCCCGCCATCCAGAGCCTCACGGGCTGGGGCCAGACCTTCATCCCGTGCTCCAGGTAGGCCCGGACCATGGCGGCCGTGCCCTCGGGGCGCAGGGTGAGGGAGCGCCCGCCCCGGTCCTGGAAGGTGAACATCTCCTTGCGCACGATGTCCGTGGCCGCCCCCACGCCCTTCTCAAAGACCTGGGTTTCCTCAAAGATGGGGGTGACGAGCTCCAGGGCCCCCGCCGCCTCCAAGACCTTGCGGGCGGTGGCCACGATGCGCTGGTGCATCCTGAGCTCCTTGCCGAAAAGGTCCTTGGTGCCCCGCACGGCCCGAGCGGTCATACCCTTCCACTTTACGGGAAAGGGGGCCCTGGTATCCTGAGGCCGTGCCGGGGTGGAAGAGGCTCGGGCTCCTCGCCCTCTACGTCCTCCTCACCCTGGTGGCCTCCACCGGGGTGGCCCTCCAGCTCTACCTCATGGAGCGGCAGAACCCCGCCCTCCAGGCGGACTGCCGCGCCCCGGGAGAGGAGGTGCACCACAGCCTCCTCTGCGGCCTCCAGCTCGCCCCGGGCCTCCCCCCCGTGGACCCGCCCGCCCCGCCGGGGCCCATGGCCTTCCTTAAGGTCCGGCCGGAGGCCCGGGCGGGTTTTCCCCCGCCTTTCCCGCTTCCCGGCCCCCCGCGCGCCCCGCCCTTCCTCGCCTAAAGGCCAGGACGGAGGACTTTTGGCCTTGGACGAAAGGAGGTGCGCGGTGCGCGTGGTGGTGTGGACGGACGACCTTTCCCTTTATGCCCGGCTCGCCCCGGCGCTTTGGGCGGCGGGCGTGGCGGTGTCCTGGCGCGAGGGGGAGGGGCTCCCTCTGGCCGACCTCGCCCACCTGGAACGGGGGGAGGTCTTCTTCTGGCCCACCCCGTGGGGCCTGCGGGTCTACGACCCCAGGCGGCGGGCCTTCCTCACCCGCAAGGACGACCCCAAGACCCTGGCCGAGGGGCTTCGCGGCCGGCTCGGCCTGCGGCTCACCGGGCGGGAGGCCGGGGTCCTCGAGGCCCTCGGTCGGGGGGTGGAGCCTAGGCCTTCCGCCTTGGGCCGGGCCCTGGGCCTCGCCCCCTGGCAGGCCCGCTTCGCTCTCCAGGGGCTTGGACGGAAGTTCGGCCTGAGCCTAGAGGCCCTCCTCCGCCTCGCCCGGCATCAGGTGCAGGTAGCGGGGCTTCAGGACCACCTTGATCCGCCTCCCGGGCGCGAGGTGGAGCCTGGCCTGCACGTGCCGGGGGAGGAGGAGGGTGAGGGCGAGGGGGCCCTGGAAGCGCCCCCGGTAGGCCAGGCCCTGGGGGTAGAGGCTTTCCAGTAGGCCTTCCAGGACGTTTTCCGGGGGTGGGGGGCGGTCCTCCCGCACCACGATGACCTCGGCCGCCCGCACCCCCACGTAGACCCGGCCTCCCGGCCGGGCCCAGGGGGGGAGGGGAAGGTGGAGGCGGACGCCTTCCGCCTCCACCCCGCCCTCCACCACCCGGGCGGGGAAGAGGTTCTCAAAGCCCAGAAGCCGCGCCGCGCTCGCCGTGTGCGGGGCGGCGAGGACCTCCTCCGGGGGGCCTTCCTGGAGGATCCGGCCTCCCTCGAGGACCACCAGCCAGTCGGCCAGGCCCGCGAGCTCCGGGTCGTGGCTCACCGCCAGGGTGGGCAGGCCCTCCCGGCGGATGAGGGCGGCGAGTTCCGCCAGGACCTGGTGCTTGGTCAGGGGGTCCAGGGCGCTCGTGGGTTCGTCCAGGAGGAGGAGTTCGGGCTTTCGCGCCAGGGCCCGGGCCAGGGCCACCCGCTGCCTCTGCCCCCCGGAAAGCTCCCCCGGCCGCTTGTGGGCGTGCTCCAGGAGGCCTACCCGCTCCAGGAGGGCCAGGGCCCTCGCCTTGCGGTCCCTCCCCTTCAGGGGGAAGGCCACGTTCTCCCAGGCGGTCATGTGGGGGAAGAGGGCGAGGTCCTGGGGCAGGTAGCCCACGGGGCGCCTTTCCGGGGGAAGGCCGCCGAAGGGGGTGCCCTCTGCGGGGAGGAGGCCCGCCAGGGCCTTGAGGAGGCTGGTCTTGCCCGCCCCGCTTTGCCCTAGGAGCACGGTGAAGCCCCGCACCCGGAAGCGGGCCTCGAGGCGGACGGGCCGGTTCAGCCGGTAGTGGACCTCCAGGAGCGCCACCTCCCTTCCAGGGCCCGCACCACGGCGAGGAGGAAGAGGCTTAGGCCGAGGAGGACCAGGCTCGCCCGGGCCGCCTCGGCGAAGCGCAGCGCCTGGACCAGGTCGTAGAGGTAGATGCTCACCATCTGGGTCTTCCCCGGGATGGAGCCCCCCACCATCAGGACCACCCCGAACTCCCCCAGGGTGTGGGCGAAGGCGAGGAGGGTGCCGGAGAGGAGGCCGGGCCAGACCAGGGGGAGGACCACCCGGGCGAGGATCCGGTAGCGGGGGACCCCCAGGGTGCGGGCCACCTCCAGGAGGTTCGGGTCCAGGGCCAGGAAGGCCTCCCGGTAGGCGGTGAGGGCGAAGGGGAGGCTGAAGAGGACGCTGGCGAGGACCAGGCCCTCAAAGCGGAAGGCCCAGGACACCCCAAAGAGCCTCGCCCACGGCCCCTCGGGCCCGAGGAAGAGAAGGAGGTAGAAGCCCAGGACCGTGGGGGGAAGGACCAGGGGGAGGAGGAAGACCGCTTCCAGCAAGGCCTTCCCCGGGAAGCGGCGGAAGGCGAGGAGCCAGGCGAGGGGCGCGCCCGCGAGGAGGAGGATCCCCGAGGCCAGGGCGGCCACCCGGAGGGAGAGGAAGAGGGCGTCCCAGAAGAGGGGGTCCATCACTCTCCGGGAAGGAGGAAGCCGTAGCGCCGGAAGACGGCCCGGGCCTCGGGGCTTCCCACGTAGGCGTGAAAGGCCAGGACCTCAGGGCGGCCGCGCCCCTTGAGGACGAGGTAGTCCTGCTCCAGGGGGAGGTGGCTCCCGAGGGGGGCGAGCCAGTACGCTCCCGCCCCGGAGAGGCTTTCGTGGACCGCCAGGGAGAGGGCGAGGAGGCCCACCCGGGTGGCGGCGAGGGCGAGCTGGGCCGTCTGGGAGATGTTCTCCCCGTAGACGAAGGCGAAGCGGGGCTTCCCTTGGCGCAAGGGCGTGGCGTCCCAGTAGGCCTCCACTCCCCCGGTGAGCCTTTCCCAGGGGATCTCCTCCCAGGAGAGGAGGGGGAAGGGCTTGGCCAGGCCGGGGAGGGGGACGTCCTTGCGCCGCAAAAGCCCCAGGTGCTCCAGGAGGGTGACGGCGGCCCGGCCGTAGGGGGCGTGCACGGGGTTGGCGAGGGCGAGCTGGGTCACCCTCGGGTCCTTCAGGGCCTCGGGGCCGGGCTTGAGGCCGAGCTTCCTGTCCACCCAGAGGACCACCCGCCCGAGGGCGTAGGGCTTGCGCGTGCCGGGCTCGGCGAGGCCTCTCTGCTCCAAGAGCTCGGGGTAGGCCTTGTCGGCGGAGAAGAAGAGGTCGGCCTCGAGGCCCTGGGTGAGCTGGGCGTAGAGCTTGCCGGAGGAGCCGAAGACGAGCTCCACCTTCACCCCGGGGTTTTCCCGCTCAAAGGCCCGGGCGACCTCGGGGAGGGCGTACTGGAGGTCCGAGGCCGCCACCACCCGCACCTTCTGGGCGAAGCCGGGGAGGAAGAGGAGAAGAAGGGCCACCAAACGTCTTCCCATGCGCACCTCCTTTGCGACCGCGGCAGGCGGCGGGGTTGCCCCCGCCACCCCGGGGCCCGTGGGCCCGGCCCGGGAGGCCCAGGGGGTCTACCCGGGCTCGGAGGCAAGGCCATCCTACCAGGGCCCCTCCCGTGGGCGGGAGGCTTGGGCGCGGGGGCTTAGAAGAGGGGCTCCTGGCTCACCGCCTTCACCGGGCGCCGCTCCTTGGGAGGGAGGGCGTCCAGGGCCCGCTTGACCTCTTGGATGTCCAGCCAGGTGAGGTGCTTGGGGCTTCCCGGGGCCCGGCTCGGGTTCCTGAGGAGGTAGGCGGGGTGGAACATGGGGAAGACCTTGATCCCGTGCCACTCGTACCACTTCCCCCGGACCTTGGTGATGGAGACCTTCTCCCCCAGGAAGAACTCGGCGGCCACCGCCCCCAAGGGGACGATGATCTGGGGGGCGATGAGCTCAATCTGCTTGAGGAGCCACTTGTCCGTGCAGATCTTGGCCTCGTCGGGAAGGGGGGCGCGGTTTTGCGGGGGGCGGCACTTGACGATGTTGGTGATGTAGACCTCCTCCCTGGGGATCCCCGCCGCCTCCAGGATGCGGTTTAGAAGCTGCCCCGCCTTGCCCACGAAGGGGCGGCCCGTCTTGTCCTCCTCCTCCCCGGGGCCTTCCCCCACGATCATGAGCTTTGCGTCCGGGTTTCCCTCCCCGAAGACCACCCGGGTCCGGCCCTCCATGAGGCGGCAGGCGGTGCAGTTTTGCGCCTGGGCCTGAAGCAGTTCCAGGGTCATTGCAGGGGCTTGCGGGCCTTGCGGGCCTCGCGGCGGACCTTGGGGTCCAGGCCGATCATCAGGAAGAAGTTCTCCAGGGCGTTTTCCTGGCCCTTGATCTCGGGGTACTGGTCCTCGGGCGTCCCGGTGACGAAGGGCAGGGAGCGGTAGAGTTCCAGGGCGTAGGCCACGGCGGCCTCCGGGCCCTCGCGCTCCGCCACCTCGGCCAGCTTGGCGTAGACCTCGCGCCGGGCCTCGGCGTGGCGGCGGAAGACCTCGGGGTTGGGAGTCTCCGGCGCCCGCAACACGTCCTGCTTGGCGATGCGGCGGTAGTGCTTGAGCCCGCGAACGATCTCTTCCGTGGTGAGCGTCACCTTGAACTCCATGCCCCCTCCTTTCGGGTCCTGGGACCCGGCCTCGCCCCGATTATAAATCCCCTCATGGGGGGTGCGTATACTTGGAGGGATGGAGCTTCTCGGGTCCTACTGGCTAAGGCGGGCCTTGGCCCGCCTCGCTTCCCTGACCGTTTACGAGGGCCAGGACACCCGGACCGGGATGCCGGTGATGGTCCTCGTGGGGGCGAAGGGCGAGCCCGTGGAGGCGGAGGGGAGCCTCAAGGTCCTGGACCGCCTCGAGGACGCCCTCGTCCTGGAATGGCCCCTGGGGGCCGTTCCCTTGAGCCAGTACGCGGGCGTGGCGGACCCCGACCGCCTCGCCCACTGGGTGCGGGAGATCGCCAAGCGCCTCGCCGCGCTTGAGGCCCAGGGCATCCGCTACGCCCCCCGGGCCGAGCTCGTCCTGGTGAAGGGGCGGAGCGTCTGGCTCGTGGGGCCGGGGCTCGAGGCCCTTGCGGGGGAGGCCGCTTCCGCCCTCTTGGAGCTCGCCCGCCTCCTCGCCGGGCCCAGGTGGGAGGAGTTCCCCTTGCGGGACGTCCTCGCGCGCCTCGCCCGGGGGGAGGTGGGGCTGGAGGCCCTCTGGGCGCCTCCACCGGAGGAGGCCCCCGCTCCCGAGGCGGCCAAGGAGAAGGAGGCCGAGGCCAGGCGGCTTCCCGTGGAGGTGGAGGCGGCGGAGGCCTCCCCGCCCGCTTCGCCCGGGCCGCCGCGGGAGGAGCCCACGCCGAGCCGCCCCCGGGTCATCCGCATTGAGGAGCCCGAGGACCCGCCCTTTCCCGTGGTGGAGCCCCGGTCCTCGAGGGGAGGGCGGCGGGCGGTGGGCCTCGTCCTCTTCCTCCTTTTGCTCCTGGGGGTGGCCGGGGCCTACATGGGCCTCTTCCGGCCCCAGGGAGGGGCGGCGCGGGACTACCCCATGGAGTTCCGCACCGACCCCCCCACGGAGAAGGCCCTGGTCTACGTCCTGGAGGCCCCCGAGGGGGCGGGGCTTGAGCCCGGGAGCCTCCTCCTCGAGGCCCCGGGGCGGGTGCGCTTCCCCGTCCCCGGGGTGTATCGGCTCCGCATCCAGGTGCCGGGGCGGGAGCCCGTGGACTACCTCCTGGAGGTGCCGGGCCCGCCCCTCACCATCAAGGTGCGCTAGATGAAGGAGGTCTACCGCTACGCCTACCACTACGCCGGCCGGCCCGTGGGGGAGGGCCGCCTCGAGGTGGAGCGGCGCAGAGGGGGGGTGCGGGCCAGCCTCCAGGCCGAGTTCCTCCCCCCCTTGCCCCCCGGGCGCCAGCGCTGGCAGACGGAGTTGGACGCGGAGGGCTTCTCCCTCCGCTTCCAGGAGCGGGTGGAGGGGAAGGAGGTCCGCGTCTTCGCCGTGGAGCGCCTGGAGGAGGAGGGCGTGGTCCTGGTGAGCCAGGGGAAGGAGAGCCTGGCCTACCCCTACCTCGCCCCCTACCACGACCCCCTCTCCCTCTTTCTCGCCCTCCCGGGCCTCGCCCTCGAGCCCGGGGAGGTGGTCCGCTTCCCCATGCCCGGGGGCCGGGTCTACGTGGAGCGCCTCCCCGACGTGGAGGTGGAGGGGAGGGCGCGGCGGCAGTACCGCCTGCGCCCCGGCCTTTCCCTGGTCCAGGTGGAGGAAGGGCGCCTGGTGCGCGTGGCCCAGCAGGTGGGCCGGCACGTCTTTGAGGCGGTCCTCCTGGAGGCGGAAGGCCCCTGAAGCCGTTTCCCGCGCCGGTATTGGTATAGTGGGGGCATGATCTACGCTGCCGAGGAGGTGCGGGCCCGCTTCGCCCGCCGGGGCCTCTCCTTTGACCCCACGGTGGAGGAGATCGTGCGGGGCATCCTGGAGGCGGTCCGGGAGGAAGGGGACGAGGCCCTGGACCGGTTCAGCCGGGACCTGGACGGCTACCCGGTGGAGGAGGTCCCCAAGCGGGCCTGGCGGGAGGCCTACGAGGACTTGGACGAGGACCTCAGGGACGCCCTGGAGACGGCCCGGGAGCGCATAGAGGCCTTCTACCGGGAGGAGGCCCGGGGCGGCTTCCTCCGGGCCGAGGGGGGCGGGGTGCTGGCCCAGCTCGTCCGCCCCCTGGAGCGGGTGGGGGTCTACGTCCCCGGGGGAAGCGCCCCCCTCCTCTCCACCCTCCTCATGACCGTGGTCCCGGCCAAGGTGGCGGGGGTGCGGGAGGTGATCGTGGCGAGCCCCCCCAAGGTCCACCCCGGGGTCCTGGCCGCCGCCTGGGTGGCGGGGGCCGACCGCCTCTTCGCCATGGGCGGGGCCCAGGCCATCGCCGCCTTGGCCTACGGCACGGGGCGCGTCCCCCGGGTGGACAAGATCGTGGGGCCGGGGAACCGCTACGTGGTGGCGGCGAAGAGGCTCGTCTACGGCACCGTGGGCATTGACGGCCTCGCCGGCCCCACGGAGACCATGATCATCGCCGACGGCTCCGCCTCCCCCAGGCTCCTCGCCGCCGACCTCCTGGCCCAGGCGGAGCACGGCCCCGACTCCGAGCCCTGGCTCCTCTCCCCGGACCGGGCCCTGTTGGAACGGGTGGAGGCCGAGCTTTCCTGGCAGCTCCAGGACCTCCCCCGGGCCGAGGTGGCCCGTCAGGCCCTGGAGAAGGGCGGGCTCGTCCTCACCAAGGACCTGGAGGAGGCCTTCGCCCTCGCCAACCTCTACGCCCCCGAGCACCTCTCCCTCGCCCTCTCGGACCCCCTTCCCTGGCTGGAGAAGGTGCAGAACGCCGGGGGGGTCTTCCTGGGGGAGGGGAGCCCCGAGGCCTTGGGCGACTACATCGCCGGGCCCAGCCACGTCATGCCCACCTCGGGGACGGCCCGCTTCCAGGGGGGGTTGGCGGTGCGGGACTTCCTGAAGGTGATCCCGGTGGTGGGCCTTTCCGAGGGCGCGGCCCGGGAGCTCGCCAAGAAGGGGGCGCTTTTGGCCCGGGCGGAGGGCCTCGAGGGCCACGCCCGCTCCCTGGACCTCAGGCGATGAGGCTCTTCCACGAACTCTTAGGTCCCCTGGAGCTTCCCGACCGCTTCTCGCGCATCGTCTCCCTGGCCCCGAACCTCACCGACGCCCTCTTCGCCCTGGGGCTTGGGGAGAGGCTCGTGGGCCGGAGCGCCTTCTGCCACCGCCCGGCCCCCGTCCTCGCCCTCCCCGTGGTGGCCTCCTACACCAAGACCCGCCTGGAGCTCCTGAGGAGCCTAAAGCCTGACCTCGTCCTCCTTTCCACCGGGGTCCAGCGGGAGCAGGCCCTTAGGCTCAAGGAGGAGGGCTTTCCCGTCTACGCCGTGCCCCTCCCCACGAGCCCCTACGGCATCCTGGAGAACCTCTCCACCCTGGGCCACCTCCTGGACCTGGAGGAAAGGGCCGTGGCCTTGGCCCACGAGCTTTCGGGCCGCTACGCCGCCCTGAGGGGCCGCTTTGACCTCAGGGTCTACTTTGAGATGGACCTGGGCGGGCCCATCACCGTGGGCCGGGGGAGCTACATCGCCCAGGCCCTCCTGCACATGGGCCTCAAGCCCATCTTCCTGGACGTGCCCCAGGCCTACTTCGCGCCGGACCTGGAGGAGGTGAGGCGGAGGGCCCCGGACCTCTTCCTCTACGAGCCCAAGCCCTGGGGCAAAAACCCCCTGGAGAAGGCGAGGGCCCTGGCCCGGGAACGGGGCTGGGACTTCCCCGTGGCCGCCACGGACGGGGACGAGCTCGCCCACTACGGGCCCATGTTCTTCGGCTTCCTGGAGAAGCTCGCCCGCCGGGTGGAGGAAACCTTAGGCCAGGCTTAAGCCGGGGCCTGGGGGTGCGGCGTATAGTGGAGGCCATGAAGCGCCTGCTCTTTGGGGCCCTTTTCCTCTCCACGGCCCTCCTCCTCACGGCCTGTCCCCAGACCCCACCGCCGCCCGTGAACCCCGCCGAGTGCCCGGTAGGTCCCCTGCGGGTGCAGAGCCTGGATGCTCCTTCTAAGCTGCACGGTTTGGGAAGCTTTAAAGGGGAGTTCGTTCCGGGAGAACTCATTGTAGTGCCCAAACCAGGTCTTTCCCTTCAGAGCTTGCGGGCCTCAGGAGTAGAGCCCCAGGCCCAGCTCGCCCTGGACGTAATCAAGGTGAAGGTTCCCCATGGGGAGGAGAAAGTCCGAGCGGAAGCTCTTTTGCGGGCGGGTGCTCAGTATGTCCAGCCCAACTACGTTTACCGGCCTTTGCGGGCTCCGAATGACCTCTATTACCCCGATCAAAGCGCCTACTTGAATCGGTTGGTGCGCTTAGAAAGCGCTTGGGACTTCAGCACAGGCAGGGGATGCCCGCCCCTTGTGGCCGTGCTAGACACGGGAGTTCTTGCCCACGAGGACTTTCAGGCCAGCAAGTACCTCCCCGCCGGGGTTAACCTGGACGTGGCTGACGGAGATGCCAATCCCACGGACGACTCGGCTCCCAACAATTGGGGGCATGGTTTAGAGGTGGCCTCGGTCTTGGGGGCGGATACCAACAACTCTAAGGGAATAGCAGGAACTACCTGGGGTGGATACGTTGTTCCAATCAAGGTTTTCTACCGGGGTGGTGGAGCCACGTATGAAACCCTTTTCAAGGGGGTTCGGTTAGCCCGCCAACTGGGGGCCCAGGTCATCAACATTTCGCTGGGGGGTAACGACTATGACGAGGTTCTGGATGAGGAGCTGGCCCGGGCTCGGAACGAGGGGAGGGTTATTGTAGCTGCGGCGGGAAACTACGAGACCGGGAATGGGGGACCGGTTATGTTCCCTGCCAGCAGCCCCAACACTCTCGCTGTGGGTGCGGTAGATCTCCTTAAAAGGCGGGCGAATTTTTCGGCCTATGGCCCCGAGCTTGACCTAATGGCTCCAGGGGTGGAGGTTTTGGCGGCAGGCCCTTCAGGCAACTATCGCTTTGTGAGCGGCACCTCTTTGGCTAGCCCCATCGTGGCCGGGGTGGTGGCCCTCTACATGAGCAAGTACGCCAGCGAGCGGAAGGCGTGGCCTAGCCCGGACCAGGTCTACCAATGCCTCATCAACACCGCCGAGGACCTAGGGCCTTCCGGTTGGGACCCGGAATACGGCTTCGGCCTGGTCCGGGCCGACCGGGCGATGACGGACACCACCTACTGCTTCCCCTAATCCGCCTCACCCAAAGGGGGCTACACTAGGGCTTCGTGCGGCGGCTGGCCCTCCTTTTCCCGGTCCTCGCCCTCCTCGTGGGGGTTTGGGTCTTTCCCCTTTTGGGCCCCCTCTTCCGGCACGGGGCGGTCCCTAACCCCTTCGCCCTGAAGGAGCCCTTCACCCTTTTGGTCTACGGCTCGAGCCCCGAGTACGTGGGCTACCACAAGAGGGCCCCGGAGCGCTTCCGGGGCCTCGCCGACACCATCCTCCTCGTGCGCCTGGACCCCGGGGCGAACCGGGTGGTGGTCCTCTCCGTGCCCCGGGACGTCTGGGTCCTGCTTCCCGGCCACGGCTGGCACAAGGTGAACGCCGCAAGCCCCTTGGGGGGGCCGGAGCTCATGAAGGAGGCCGTGGCCCGGATCACGGGGGTGCGCCCCGACCGCTACGTGGTGGTGAGCCTCGAGGCCCTCCGCCGGGGCGTGGACGCCCTAGGGGGGGTGCGGGTCTGCGTGGAGAAGCCCATGCGCTACCAGGACCAGGCGGCGGGGCTTGTTATAGACCTGGAGCCCGGTTGCCAGGTGCTTAGCGGCGCGCAGGCGGAGGGCTACCTCCGCTTCCGCAAGGACGCCCTGGGGGACATCGGCCGCATCCAGCGCCAGCAGGCCTTCTTCCACGCCCTGAAGGACCAGCTTTTCTCTCTGCCGGGCCTCCTCCGCCTCCCCCGGGCGGTGGCGGCGGTGGAGCCCTACGTGGCCACCGACCTCACCCGGGGGGAGAAGGGGGCCTTGCTCGGCTTCCTCCTCCGCAGGCCCGCCTTCGTGAGCCTCCTCCTTCCCGGGCGGTTCGCCGGGGGCTGGGCGGTGGACGAGGCGGCCTGGGCCCGGCTTCGGGCGGTCTACTTTGAGGACCGGGAGGCCTGGGGCGAGGCCTTGGCGGGGAAGCGGGCCGTGGTCCTCTTCGGGCCCGGCCAGGAGGCCCTGGCCCAGGAGGCGGCGGAGCGGCTTAAGGCCTTGGGCCTCTCGGTGAGCCTGCGGGAGCTCGCCCTGGCCCCCGGGCGCACGGAGGTGCTGGAAAACGGCCCGGGCCGCCTCGCCCAGGCCTTGGGCGAGGCCCTCGGCGTCCCCTACCGCGTCTCCGGGGAGGCGGCCTTGGGGGCGGACCTCACCCTGCGCCTGGGCAGGGAGGGGCTTCCCCGTTGAGGCCACCCCAATGCTGGCCCAAGCCAGCATGGGGGCCCCGGCACAAAAGGTCCCTAGGGGGCTTCCTTGGGGCATTCGGGCGAAGGATGAGCCCTCCACCGCTGGAAAAGGGCCTCCCCGCGGCCTCGGTTCGGGCGTCCCGTGTTGCGCAACCCCCGCGCGGCTCCTTAGGATGAAAAGGGCCCGCCGGGGTGGCGGAACGGTAGACGCTGCGGACTTAAAATCCGCTGGGGGGTAGCCCCCGTACGGGTTCGAGTCCCGTCCCCGGCACCAAAACGCCCCGGGCTTTAGGCCCGGGGCGTTTTCCCTCGCGTGGGCTTACTCCGTGGCCTTGGCCTCCTTCAGCATGTTGAGGAGCACGGTCTGGAGGATGCCCCCGTTCTTGTAGTAGTCCACCTCCACGGGGGTGTCCAGGCGGGCGATGGCCTGGAAGCGGACCTCGCTCCCGTCCTCCCGCCTCGCCACGATGTCCACGAGCTTCCTGGGCTTCAGGTCCTCGAGGCCCAGGATGTCGTAGACCTCGTACCCCGTGAGGCCCAGGGTCTCCCGGTTCTCCCCCGGCAGGAACTCCAGGGGCAGGACGCCCATGCCCACGAGGTTGGAGCGGTGGATCCTTTCAAAGCTTTCCGCGAGCACCGCCCTGATGCCGAGGAGGTAGGTGCCCTTGGCGGCCCAGTCGCGGCTGGAACCGGTCCCGTACTCCTTCCCGGCGATGACGAGGAGGGGTGTGCCCTCGGCCTTGTAGCGCATGGCGACGTTGTAGACGAAGTCCACGTCCCCCTCGGGCAGCTTCTTGGCGTAACCGCCCTCAATCCCGTCCAGCATGAGGTTCTTGATGCGGATGTTGGCGAAGGTGCCCCGCATCATCACCTCGTGGTTGCCGCGCCGGGAGCCGTAGGAGTTGAAGTCCTCCGGCTTCACCCCCTTGCTGATCAGGTACTGGCCGGCGGGGCTCTTCACGGGGATGGCCCCTGCGGGGGAGATGTGGTCCGTGGTCACGGAGTCGCCGAGGACGAGAAGGACCCTCGCCCCCCGGATGTCCTCCACCTTCCGCTCGCCCAGGTCCTCAAAGAAGGGCGGGTTTTGGATGTAGGTGCTCTCCGGGTCCCACTGGTAGAGCTCCCCGGTGGGGGCGGGGAGGGCCTGCCAGCGCTCGTCCCCTTCAAAGACCTTGCTGTACTCCTTCTTGAAGAGCTCGGGGTCCAGGGTCTTCCGGATGGCCTCCCGGATCTCCTCCATGGAGGGCCAGATGTCCTTGAGGTAGATGGGCTTGCCGTTGGGGTCAAAGCCCAAGGGCTCCGTGGTGAAGTCAATGTCCATCCGGCCTGCCAGGGCGTAGGCCACCACCAGCATGGGGCTCGCCAGGTAGTTGGCCTTCACGTGGGGGTTGATGCGGCCCTCAAAGTTGCGGTTCCCGGAGAGGACGGCGGCCACCACCAGGTTCCCTTCCTCCACGGCCTTGGCGATGTCCTCAGGGAGGGGCCCGGAGTTGCCGATGCAGGTGGTGCAGCCGTAGCCCACCAGGTGGAAGCCCAGGGCCTCGAGGAAGGGCATGAGCCCGCTCATCTCCAGGTAGTCCGTCACCACCTTGGAGCCGGGGGCGAGGGAGGTCTTGACCCAGGGCTTCCGGTCCAGGCCCGCCTCCACCGCCTTCTTGGCGAGAAGCCCCGCCCCGAGCATCACCGAGGGGTTGGAGGTGTTGGTGCAGCTCGTGATGGCGGCGATGACCACGGAGCCGTGGGTGAGCTCAAACTCCTCGTCGCGGCGCTTGACCAGGACCTTCCTCTGGAGCTGGTCCTCGGAGAGCCCGAAGCCCCGCTCCTTCACGGGCTTGGTGAGGTGGGCGAGGAAGCTCTTCTTAACCTCCTTCAGGGGCACCCGGTCCTGGGGGCGCTTGGGGCCCGCCAGGGAGGGCTCCACTGCGGAGAGGTCCAGCTCCAGGTACTCGGAGTACTGGACCTTCTCCTCCGCCTCCGGGGTGCGGAAGAGGCCCACCGCCTTGGTGTAGGCCTCCACCAGCTCCACGAGCTCCTCGGGGCGGCCCGTCTGGCGGAGGTAGTTCAGGGTTTCCTCGTCCACGGGGAAGAAGCCCATGGTGGCCCCGTACTCGGGGGCCATGTTGGCGATGGTGGCCCGGTCGGGGGTGGAGAGCTTGGCCACCCCGGGGCCGTAGAACTCCACGAACTTGCCCACCACCCCGTGCTTGCGCAGCATCTCGGTGACGGTGAGGACCAGGTCCGTGGCCGTGGCCCCCTCGGGGAGCTCCCCGTAGAGCTTGAAGCCCACCACCCGGGGGGCGAGCATGTAGTAGGGCTGGCCCAGCATCACCGCCTCGGCCTCAATCCCCCCCACGCCCCAGCCCAGGACGCCCAGGCCGTTCACCATGGTGGTGTGGCTGTCGGTGCCCACCAAGGAGTCGGGGAAGGCCAGGGTGAGCCCGTCCCGCTTCCCGGTCATCACCACCTTGGTGAGGTACTCAATGTTCACCTGGTGGACGATGCCCGTGCCCGGGGGCACCACCCGGAAGTTCTCCAGGGCGTTCTGGGCCCACTTGAGGAGGAGGTAGCGCTCCCGGTTCCTCTCGTACTCCTTCTCCACGTTGTAGAAGAAGGCGTAGGCGGTGCCGAAGGCGTCCACCTGGACCGAGTGGTCAATGACCAGGTCGGCGGGCACCACGGGGTTGATGCGCTTGGGGTCGCCGCCCTTGGCCTTGATGGCGTCCCGCATGGCGGCGAGGTCCACCACCGCCGGGACCCCGGTGAAGTCCTGGAGGATGACCCGGGCAAGCTTCAGGGGTACGTTGATCTCCCCGGGGTCGGGCCGCCAGCGGGCCAGGGCCTCGATGTCTTCTCGGGTGACCTGGTAGCCGTCCTCGTTGCGGAGGAGGCTTTCCAGCATCACGCGGATGGAGAAGGGGAGGCGGGAGACCTCCGCCACGCCCTTCCTTTCCAGCTCCTGGAGGTCGTAGTAGCCGTAGGTGCCGCTTTTCGTGGTCAGGGTCTTTAGGGTTTGGAAGCTGTTCTTCATGGTCCTCCTTTCCCTTCCCCCATGCGGGTAAAAGGGCAATCCTGGACGCTGGCTTTTGGGGGAAGATTCCGGTCCGAGGGGGGGCGCCCGCCCCGGCTATCTCCACTATAGCACTTCCAGAAGGGGCGCGGCGTGGCCCAGGACGGCGTTGGCCTGGGCCTGCCGGGCGATCTTCAGGGTCTCCAGCAGGGCCTCCTTGGAAAGGCCCAGGCGCTTGGCCCGGTGGGCCATGGCCTTCACGCAGGCCTCCGAGCCCGTGGCCAGGGCAATGCCGAGGAGGATCAGGGTGCGGGTTTTCTCGTCCAGGGCCCCCTTTTCCGGCATGGCGTAGGTCCAGCTCCGCCCGTGCTCCAGGAGGAGGCCCGGCGCCTTCTCCGCGAGGAGGGGGATGGCCCGGGGCAGGCCTTCCCCTAGGTTCTCCGCCATGGCCTGTAGGACGCGCTCGTGGGTCCGGTCCATGCCCCTAGCGTAACGCCCTCGGGGAGGGAGGTGTGTCCCACCCCAGGCCCTCGAGGAAAAGGAGGACCTCCTCCCGGACCTCTTCCCACAGGGCCTCCCGGGGGCGTGTGGCGGGCCTGTCCCCCCTTTGCGGGCCGTAGGCCCCGAAGCCCGCGTGGTTCAGCCCCTCCACGAAGACCACCCGGGCGTTTCGGGGAAGCCTTTCCGCCTTCCTTCGGGCCTCCTTTGGGGGGAGGAGGCCGTCTTCCGTGCCGTAGAGGGCGAGGGTGGGGAAGGCCTCCTGGGAGAGGTCTTCCTCGGGGTAGGCGGCGAAGAGGACGAGGGGAAGCCCTTCCCGGGCCGCCACCCCCGCCGCCACCACCCCGCCCAGGCTGTGCCCTCCCACCACCAAGGGAAGCCCGGGGTGGGCCCGACCCGCCTCCAGGGCCCGGTCCTGGCCGAGGAGGGCGATCCCCTGGGGCACCCGGAGGAGGACCACCAGGTACCCATTTCCTACGAGGGGGGCGAGGACGGGGGCGTAGGCCAAGGGCTCCACCCGGGCCCCCGGGTAGAAGGCGAGGAGGGCCTTGGGGGCCTGGGGGAGGACCTCGAGGCCGTAAGGGGTCTCCCGGGTCCTCAGGCCCTTTAGGGCGTCCAGGGCCACGGGCTCCGCCTTCAGGGGGCGGAAGAGGAAGAGGACGAGCCCCGCGGCCAAGGCGGCGAGGGCCACCGCCCCCAGGACCACCCCGAGGACCACCTGCCGCGCGCTCACCCCTTTCCCCCCTTCCGCGCGAGGCGCCCCTCCACCGCGAAGAAGGCGGCGGGGACCACGAAGAGGGTGAGGAGGGTGGAGGAGAGCATCCCCCCCAGGATGACCACGCCCAAGGGCCTGCGGTACTCCGACCCCTCCCCGGCCCCGAGGAGGAGGGGGAGGCTGATGATGAGGACGGTGAGGGTGGTCATGAGGATGGGCCTCAGCCTGAGCCTGGCCGCCTCCACCAGGGCCTCCTTGAGGGGCTTTTCCCGCATGCGGCGGGAGGCGAAGTCCAGGAGGAGGATGGCGTTCTTGGTCACCAGGCCGATGAGCATCACCACCCCCAAGACGCTGATCACGTCCAGGCCCGTGCCCAGGAAGTAGGTGAGCCAGAAGGCCCCCACCAGGGCCAAGGGCACGGGGAGGAGGAGGTAGAGGGGGTAGCGCCAGGCGTTGAACTGGCTGGCGATGACGAGGTAGTTGAGGACGAGGGCGAGGCCGAAGGCGAGGGGCGCGAGGGAGGCGAGCTCCTCCGTGAAGCTCCCAAGCCCCGAGGCCACGAGCTCCACCCCGTCCCCAAGGAGCCCCGCCGCCCTGAGGTCCTGCTCCAGCTCCGCCTGGACCTGGAGGGCCCCTGGGGCCTCGGGCTTGAGGTTGATGTTGATCCCGGCGGCGTAGGCCTGGTTGCGGCGGGAGATCAGGGTGGGGGAGGGGCGCTCCTCAAACCGGCCGAGGCTTCCTAAGGGCAGGAAGGCCTGGAGGGCGGGGGCGTAGACGGGGAGGGAGAGGAGGCCGCCCTCCCCGGAGTAGCGGAGGGGGTCGGCCTGCACCACCACGGGGTACTCCTCCCCGCTCCGCCTGGCCGTGGCCGCCTGGGTCCCGGAGAGGTAGAGCCTCAGGGTCTGGGCCACGTCCTGGGGAGTGAGGCCGGTGCCGGAGAGCCTGGCGGGGTCGGGGACGAAGACGCGCTCCCGCTGGGTGGCCTCCAGGGTGCTCTTCACGTTCAGGACGTAGGGCTTCTCCGCGATCCGGTCCACGATGGCCTGGACCCGGGCCTCCAGCACCTCCCGGTCGGGGCCGGTGACGAAGAACTGGAGGTCCGCGTCCCCCGCCTCGGGGCCGGTCTGGGCTAAGACGCGGAGGTCCGCTCCGGGGAAGTCCTTAAGCGCCTCCTTGCCCTCCCGGTTGAAGACCTCGGTGAGGGTGAAGATGTCCGGCCGCTCCCCTTTGGGCTTGAGGACGATCTGGAGCTGGACCCGGGAGGGGTCCCCCACCTGGGCCCCCCCGGTGGCGCTCGCCCCCACGGTGGTCACCACCCGCTCCACCGCCGGGTGGGCGAGGAAGTAGGCCTCTAGGGCCCGCGCCGCCCGGTCGGAGACGGAGAGGGGCGTGTCCTTGGGGAGGAGGAGGGTGGCGGTGAGCACCCCGGTGTCCGCGCGGGGGGTGAAGTTGAAGGGGATCCGGGGCAAAATGGGGAAGACGGAGAGGAAGGCGAGGCCCGCCAGGCCCAGGACCAGGTAGGGCCGGGCGAGGGCGGCCTCCAGGGCCCGGGCGTACCCCTCGGTGAGCCTTCGCACCCCCCCCTCCGTGGCCTCGTGCAGGAGCCGGGCCAGGGCCCCGGCGAGGTCCAGAAGGAGCCTCCCCAGGTAGCGCCCGAGGCCGAGGAGGGCCGGGTAGAGGACGAGGAGGAGGAGGTGGAGGGGGCCTTGGCGGTAGAGGAGGAAGGCCACGCCGAGGCCGAGGAGGAGGCCCAAGGCGGTGCGGAAGCCCCGGCGGTAGGCCCAGGCGAGGTCCTTGGGGAGGAGGAGGGCCGCCCGCAGGGCCTCCTTGAGGGTGGGGGGGTCGGGGTCGGGGAAGTAGGCGAGGCGGACGGTGAGGAAGAGGAGGGCCTCGAGCCAGCTCACCCCGATGGCCGCCGCCATGCCCAGGCCGAACTGCTGGAAGATCTGGCCGATGAGGCCCGGGAGGAAGCTTATGGGGAGGAAGACGGCGAGGAGGCTAAGGGTGGCCGCGGCCACGGCGGCGCTCACCTCGCTCGCCCCCTTGAGTACTGCCTCCTTGAGGCCAAGCCCCATGCGGCGGTAGCGGTCAATGTTTTCCGCCACCACGATGGAGTCGTCCACCACGATGCCCACCGCCACGGTGAGGGCGAGGAGGCTGATGAGGTTGTAGGTGAAGCCCAAAACGCCGAAGAGGAGGATGGCCCCGGAGAGGGTGATGGGGATGGCCAGGATGACGGAGAAGACGGAGTTGAGCTTCCCCAGGAAGACGAGGACCACCAGGGAGACGGCCAGGGCGGCCAGGAACGCCTCCCGCACCGTGTCCTCCACCGCGGCCTGGATGAAGCGGGTGGTGTCCAGGGCGACCTCCGCCCGGTACCCGGGGGGGAGGGAGGTCTCCTCCAGGGCCCGCCTCACCTCCTGGGCCACGGCCACGGCGTTGGCGTCCGGCGTCTTGACCACGGCCAGGACCACGGCGGGGCGGCCGTTCACCCGGTTCAGGGTGGTGGGGGCCTCCCGGGCCTCCTCCACCCGGGCCACGTCCCGCACCCGGATGCCCCGGCCCGGGTCCACCAGGACCTCGGCCACCTCCGAGGCGGTGCGGGGGGTGGCGCGTAGGGTGTAGACCAGGCGCCGCTCCTCCTCCGTGAGGGCCCCCAAGGGGAGGTTGAGGGCCGAGGCGGAGAGGGCCTGGACCACCTGGAGGGGAGGGATCCCCAGGGCCTGGAGCCGGTCGGGGTCCAGGTAGACCTTGATGGCCGTCTTGGGGGCGCCCGTGAGCCGGATGTCGGCCACGCCGGAGACCAGCTGGAGGCGGGGCTTGAGGGTCCTCTCCGCGTAGCGGAGGACCTCGGCGAGGTCCTCCCCCGGGGCCTCGAGGGCCAGGTAGAGGATGGGGCTCGCCGAGGGGTCAAACTTCTGCACCACGGGGGCGGAGGCGTCCTTGGGGAGGGTGCTCCGGATGGCGGCCACCTTCTGGCTCGCCTCCACCGCTCCCTGGTCCACGTCCACCCCTTGCTTGAACTGGACGAAGACCAGGCTGAACCCCTCCGTGGAGCTGGAGCCGATGACGTCCACCCCCGTGAGGGTGGAGAGGGCGTCCTCCAGGGGCTTGGAGACCTGCTCCGCCACCTCCTCGGGCCCGGCCCCGGGGTAGCTGGTGGAGATGGCGATGACGGGGACGCTGAACCGGGGAAGGAGCTCCACCCCAAGCCCGAGGCCCAGAAGGAGCCCCACCAGGACCATGCCCACGAAGATGGAGGTGGCGAAGACGAAGCGCTCCACGAAGAAGGCCACCAGGGGGTTTTCCCTCACGGCACCACCTCCACGAGGTCGCCGTCTTCCAGCCCCTCGGGCACCGGGTAGACCACCGCCTCCCCCGCCTCGAGGCCCGCCACGGCGGCCCGGCCTCCCTCCTGGGCGAGGAGCCGGACGGGCCGCTTCCGCGCCCGGCCCTCCTCCACCACGTAGACGAAGGCCTCGCCGTCCTCGGTCCGCACCGCCCCCGCAGGAAGCAGGAGGCCCTCGGCCAGGACCTCGGGGTAGCGCACCTCCGCCGCCCCGGGGAGGAGGGGGCCTGTGGGCCTCAGGGTCACCTCCACCAGGCGGTTCTGCCCGGGGAGGTCGCTTTTCGCCTGGAGGCGGGCCTCCACCTCCTTGCCGTTTTGGCGCACGCGGAAGGCCGTGTCCTCCGTGAGGGCGGCCGCCCGCTCGGGGGGGAGGTAGACCTTGACCAGGAGGCGGTCGGTGGTGGCCAGGCGGAAGGCCCGGCTCCCCGCCCCGGTGAACTCCCCTTCCTTCACGTAGACCTCCACCACCTCCCCGGCGAAGGGGGCCCGGACCACGCTCTCCTTGAGGTTCCGCTCCGCCTGCTGCACCTGCAGGCGGGCGGCCTCCACCTGGAGCCTGAGGAGGCGGAGGTCGTCCTCCCTTTCCAGGCGGGCCAGGGCCTCCTTGGCGTTCTCGTAGGCGCTTTGCGCCTGGAGGTACTGGGCCTCGAGGCCCTTGAGCTCAAGGGGGGCCAGGGCGCCCAGGGCGAGGAGGGCCTTCCCCTCCTCGTAGCGGCGCTTGGCCGCGGCGAGCTGAGCCTCGGCGGCGGCGAGCTGGGCTTCTAGGGCCTTCCGGTTCCCCTCCGTCTGGGCCTCGGCCCGGGCCAGGTTCTCCTCGGCCTGGCGCAGGGCGAGCTTGGCCTGGGCCAGGGCCTCCTGGAAGGGGGCGGGGTCCAGGAAGACCACCCCCTCCCCGGCCCGCACCCGGGTGCCCGCGGGGAGGGTCCGGACCACCCGGCCCGAGGCTCCCGCCGCCACCAGGCTCTCCTTCTCGGCCACCACGTTCGCCGAGGCCCGGGCCTCCCGGGTGAGGAGGCCGGGCTCGGCCTTGAGGGTCCGCACCTGGACGCGGAGGGGGGCGGTGGTTTGGGGGGCCTCCGCCTCCGGCTTGGGGGCGCAGGCGAGGAGGAGGAGGGGGAGGAAGACGAGGAGGCGCTTCATGGCTCACCTCGTGGCGAGGAGGCCGTAGTAGGCCTTGAGGTAGGCGTGCTTGGCCTGCTCCAGGGCGAGCTCCGCCTGCAGGAGGTTGAGCTCCTGCTGGAGGAGGGCGAGGCGGCTTGCGAGCCCCGCCGCGAAGCGCGCCCTTTCCGCCTCGTACCGCTTCTTCGCCGCCTCCAGGGCCTCCTCCGCCCGGCGCACCCCCTCGAGGAGGGGAGGAAGCCCGCGGAAGCGGGCCTCCAGGCCCACCCGGAGGGAGGAGGCGGCGCCGTCCAGCTGGGTCGCGAGGGCGGCGATCTGGTCCTCCAGGGCGTCAATGTCCTTGCGGGCGGCGAAGCTCTCGTCCAATAGGGCCCGCTGGGCCTTGAGGAGGGCGAGGGAGTGGCGGAGCTGGAGGAGGTCGGCGTTCTCCTCCAGGAGGGCTTCCACGAGCCCGGCCTCGGGAAGCCCGGGGAGGTCCGCCACGGGCTCGGGCTCCCAGGGGCCCACGAGGTTGGCGAGCTGGGCCTGGGCGCTCTCCAGGGCCCTTTGGGCCTGGTCCAGGTTCTTCCGGGCTTCCTGGGCCCGGTTCTGGGCCTCGAGGAGGTCCAGGCTGGTGGCCCCGCCGCCTTTCACCCGGACCTCCGTGGCCTTGAGGGAGAGTTCCGCCACCTCCAGGGCCTTCTCCAGGACCCGGACCTGGAGCCTCGCCTCCACGACCTGGGTGTAGGCGGCGACGATCTCATTTTCCGCCTGGGCCAGGGCGCGGCGGAGCCTGGCCTCGGCGAGCTCCAGGGCCTGGCGGGCCTGGAGCTCGTCCAAGGCGGTGCGCAAGGGGTCCTTCAGGGTGCGGTCCAGGTCCCGGGCCTTGGCCTGGACCTCGAGCCGGGCGTTCACCACGGCGGGCGCTTCCTGGGCCTTCTTGAGGGCCTCCGGCAGGGGCTGGGCGAGCCCCAGGGCCGTGAGGCCAAGGGCGAGGGCGAAGAGGGGCTTCTTCACGGGTTCACCTCCAAAAGCTCTCCGTAAAACTGGTAAAGCTCCATAAGCCGGTTCCTAAGGTCGTTTTCCGCCTGGAGGAGGCCGAGCTCCGCCTGGAGCAGGTTGAGCTCGGCCTGCAGGACCCCGAGGGGGCTTTCCAGCCCCAGGGCGAGGCGCTTTTCTGCCTCCTCCAGGGCCTTCTCCGCGGAGGCCTTGCGGCTTTGCGCCAGGGCCAGGGCGGACCGGGCGCCCAAAAGGCCCGCCTTGAGGCTTTCCTCCTGCAGGCGGGCCTGGCGGGAGGCGGCGAGGAAGGCCTCCTCCGCCCCCCGGACCTGGGCCTGGGCGGCCTCCAGGGCGGCGAAGAGGCCGGGGGAGAGGGTGAGGGAGAGGCTTAGCCGAAGCTCCTCCGTGGCCCGGTAGCGGCCGCCCCCGGGCAGGGCGGTGGCCGCCTGGGCCGGGTTCTGGCGGGTGTAGGCCAGGGTGGGCTGAAGGGTCTTGCTGGAGAGGGAGAGGCTTAGGGTGTCGTTGCCGCTGGGGTAGCGGGTGTAGCTCCCCTGGAGGGTGGGGAGGAGGTTCCTTTGCGCCGCTTCCAAGGCGATCTGGGCCTCCAGGAGGTTCAGGCGGGCCTCCTCCAGGCTCAAGGGGGTCGTCCCCTTGGGTTCGGGGATGGGGGGGAGGGGGGCTTCCGGGTCCACCAGGTCCCGGGCCGCCTCCAGGGCGAGGGCGAGGCCCCTCTGCGCCTCCTCCAGGCGGTTTTGCGCCTCCTCCAGGGCGAGCTCCGCCTCCCTGAGCTCCTTGGGGTTCGCCTGGCGCTTCCTGGCGGCCTCCAGGGCCTTTTGCGCCAGCTCCAGGCCCTTTTCGGCGATCCGCACGCCGAGCCTCGCCTCCTGGTAGCGGCCGTAGGCGGCCACCGCCTGGGCCTCGAGGCCTGCCCGGGTCTTGCGGTAGGCGAGCTCGGCCCGCCTGAGGGCGATTTGGGCCCGCTCCACCCCGTCCGCCACCTCCCCGAAGGGGAAGGGGGTGAGGACGAGGGCGAGGGTGAGGCTCTGGGCCGCCTCGGGGAGGCTTGCGCAGACCGCCTCCGGCTCGCAGGTGTAGCCGTAGCGGAGGTAGTTCCCCTGGACGTTCAGGGCGAGGGGGGCGGCCTGGGCCTCGAGGGACTTGCGGGCGGCGAGGAGGTAGGCCTCCGCCTGCTTGAGGAGGGGGTGGTCCTTGAGTGGGCTTAGGGCGGACTGGGCCAGGGCGGGGAGGGCGAGGAGGGGAAGGAGGAGAAGCCTACGCATCCTCCACCTCCGTGAGCTTGCGCAGGATCCGGAGGAAGGCGGCCTGCTCCTCCGGGGAGAGGCGGGCAAGCCTCCGGCCGAAGACGGCGAGCCAAAGCGCCTCGGTCCGGGCCGCCGCCTCCCGCCCTTTGGGCGTGAGGAAGAGCTTCACCTTGCGGCGGTCCTGGGGGTCGGGGCTCCGCTTTACCAGGCCCTCCTCCTCCAAGGCGGCGAGGAGGTGGGAGACCTGGGAGGGGTGGACCTCGAGGAGCTCGGCGAGCTGGGAGGGGAGGTCCACCCCCTTGGCCAGGAGGCCGAGGAGGTGGGCCTTTCTCGGGGAGAGGCCCTCCTTGACGAGGAGCTCCTTGGCCTCGGTGTAGAGGGCGTGGGTCAAGGCGTACCCCAACGCCGCCAGCTCCTGGACCAGGGGGGGCGGTGGTCCGTTCATACCGGGAAAAGGTTAAGTCAAGTCAACTATTTAGTCAAGACAACCTCTGCCCGCCTTGTGCGCGCCTGGGTTTCGCCCCGGGGGATGCCCGGGCGAGGGCCGCGGGAAACCCTTTGGGGTACGTGGCGGCGGGCCTGGTGTAGAATGGCGGAAGGCGTATGGATCGTCCTCCGAGTCGGTGGCTTCTTCTCTTGGCCCTCGGTACCCCGGCTTTGGCGCAAAGCGAGGCGGCTTCCCCGGAAAACCCGTGGCTTTGGGTCCTCGTCCTCCTCTTCGCCCTCTCCGCCTTCTTCTCCGCAAGCGAGACGGCCATCACCACCCTCTACCCGTGGAAGCTGAGGGAGCTCGCCGAAAGCAAAAACGGCCCCTTCCGCCTCCTTTCCAAGGACATCACCCGCTTCCTCACCACCATCCTCGTGGGCAACAACCTGGTGAACATCGCCGCCACCGCCTTGGTCACGGAGCTCGCCACCCGGGCCTTCGGCTCCGCGGGCGTGGGGGTGGCCACGGGGGCGATGACCTTCCTCATCCTCTTCTTCGGCGAGATCACCCCCAAGGCCCTCGCCGTCCACCACGCGGAGGCCATCGCCCGGCTGGCCGCTTGGCCCATTTACGGCCTCTCCGTCCTCTTCTACCCCCTCGGGCGCTTCTTCAGCCTCGTCTCCGGGGGGCTTCTCCGCCTCCTCGGCCTGGAGCCCCGGGGCACCCCTTTGGTCTCCGAGGAGGAGCTTAAGCTCATCCTGGCGGGGGCCGAGGAGTCCGGGGCCATTGAGCCCCAGGAGGAGGAGATGATCCACTCCATCCTGGAGCTGGAGGAGACCCCGGTGCGGGAGATCATGACCCCGAGGGTGGAGATGGTGGCCATAGAGGACGAGGCCACCCTGGAGGACCTCCTCGCCCTCTACCGGGAGCACCGCTACAGCCGGGTGCCCGTCTACCGGGAGAGCGTGGACCACATCGTGGGGGTGGCCTACGTCCAGGACCTCCTCACCTACTACTGCGAGGAGGACCTCAAGGCCTTCAAGGTGGCCTCCATCGCCCACCCTCCCTACTTCGTCCCCGAGAACATGGACGCCTGGAGCCTTCTCAAGGAGCTCAGGCGCCGCAAGGTGCACATGGCCATCGTGGTGGACGAGTTCGGGGGCACGGCGGGCCTCGTAACCCTCGAGGACGTGATAGAGGAGATCGTGGGGGAGATCTACGACGAAAGCGACGAGCCCGAGGAGCACCCCATCCGGCTTCTCCCCGACGGCGCCTACTCCATCCAGGCCCAAACCCCCATAGACGAGGTCTCCGAGGCCTTGGGGGTGGAGCTCCCCGAGGGGGAGTACGACACCCTCTCCGGCTTCCTCTACGCCCTCTTCGGGCGGATCCCCAGCGTGGGGGAGAGCCTGGAGTGGCAGGGCTTCCGCTTCGTGGTGGAAAGCGCCGACCAGAGGCGCCTGGAGCGGATCCGGGTGGAACGGGTGGTGGAGCGTGAACGCCAAGGCGGTTAAGGAGGTGTTGAAGGCCCACGTGGGGCGGGCCTACGCCCCCTACTCGGGCTTCCCCGTGGTGGCCCTGGTGGAGGCGGAAGGGGAGGTGTTCCTCGGGGTCAACGTGGAAAACGCCTCCTTCCCCCTCTCCCAGTGCGCCGAAAGGAACGCCGTGGCGGCCATGGTCCTCGCGGGGAAGCGCCGCCTGGAGCGGGTGCACGTGTATAGCCCCAAGGGGCCCATCCCCCCTTGCGGGGGGTGCCGGCAGGTCCTCATGGAGTTCGGGGGGCCGGAGGTGGAGGTGGTCCTCCACGGGCCCGAGGAGGAGGTGCGCACCACCCTGGGGGCCCTCCTCCCCCTGGCCTTCCGCCTCTAGAGGTCCAGGACCAGGGTCTGGCTGAGGAAGCCGGGGACCTCGAGGCGAAGCTCCAGCCGCCCCCTCCCCCGCTCAAGCCCGGGCCTCAGGCCCACCACCTGCACCCTCGCCTCCCCCTTCGCCGGGAGGTCCGCCCGCACCAGGAGGCGCTGGCCCAGAAGGACCAGGGTGCCCTCCGCCCGAAGGGGGAGGGGGTTGGGGTTTTCCAGGAAGAGGTTGACCCCGGCCCGGCGCACCCTAAGGGGCTCCAGGGGGAAGGCGAGGCGGGCCTTGAAGAAGGTGAGGTCTTGGCTCAAGGTTCGGCCCTCCAGGGCCACCTCCGCCCCTTCCCGGGAGAGGAGGGCCCGGGCGGTGGCCAGGGCCTCCTTCGGGGTGAGGCGCACGGGAAGGGAGGCCTCGGTTTCCCCGGGGGGGAGGGTGAGGTCCAGGGGCACCCTCACCTCCCCCACCCGAAGCCGCGTCCCGAAGGTGGCGAGGGGAAGGGGAAAGGGGTTGGGGTTCTTGAAGGCGACCCGCACGGCGAGGAGCAGGGCGGGCTCGGGGGAAAGCTCTAGGCCCCGGATCTCCGCCCCGAGGTAACGGGCCTCGGGCGGAAGGGGCCTTGGGGCGCAGGCGGCGAGGGCCAGAAGGCCGAGGAGGAGAAGCCCAAGCCTTCGCGCTAGAGGACCCATCCCTCCTCCTTTAGGCCCTCCAGGACGGGGAGGAACCTCTCCCAAAGGGGGCTTTCCGCCGGGTAGGGGGGCCTGGGGTAGCCCGCGGGGAGGCCCAGGTGCCTAAGGGCCTGCTTCAGGAGGGGCACCCCGCCCTTGGCGAGGAGGTCTCCCAGGGGGAAGAGCTTCTTCTGGAGCTCCTGGGCCTCGGCGAGCCTTCCTTCCCGGAAGTGGTCCAGAAGGGCCCGGTAGGCCCTGGGGGCGAGGTTCGCCGCGGCCAGAATCCCCCCTTCCGCCCCCAGGGCCAGGGCGCCGAGGAAGGTGGGGGCGTGGCCGGTGTAGACCCGGAACTCCTGGAGGCGGGCCTGGTAGAAGGCGATCCGGCTGAGGTCGCCGCTGGAGTCCTTGATGCCGAGGACGTTCGGGTGCGGGGCCAGGGCCTCCACCGCCTCGAGGGGCAGGTCCACCTTGGTGTTCTGGGGCACGTGGTAGAGGAAGAGGGGCATCTTCTCCGCCAGGGCCTCGTAGTAGCGGAGAAGCCCCGCCCCAAGGCTTCCGTGGTAGTAGCGGGGCGGGGTGGCGAGGAGGGCCATGGCCCCCGCCGCCTTGGCCTCCAAGAGGGCCCCTTCCGCCTGGGGCAGGGTCTCCTCCATGAGGCCCACGAGGAAGGGCTTCCTGGGCCTAAGGGCCCGGAGGCCCCGGGCCCTTTCCTCGGGGGTGAGGTGGACCCCTTCCCCGTTGGAGCCGTAGACGAGGAGGCCGTCCACCAGGGGTTCCAAGGCCTGGGCCAGCTCCCGGAAGGCCTCTTCATCCAGCCTTCCTTCCCGGTCAAAGGGGGTGGGGATGGGGGGCAGGATCATGCGCGCCTCCAGGCCCTTGAGCTTAACACGAGGAGGAGGTGGAGGCCGTAGGCCGCGGCGAGGTAGAGGTAGCTTGAGCCCTGGAGGAGGGCCCAGAGGCCGTAGGCGGCGAGAAGCAAAAGGACCACCCCAAGCCCTCCGCCGAGGCCGAGGCTTCCCGGGAGGAGGAGGCGGAGGAAGAGGGCGTAGGCGGGGGAGGGCTGGCCTTGCCTTCTGGGGAGGAAGAAGGTGAGGAGGTGGTAGAGGGCGAGGAGGAGGAGGGCGGCGAAGGCCCAGGCCCGGTACCCCTCGGGAAGGGGGAGGGGGAGTTGGGAGAAGCCGCGCCAGGGGTCCTCGGCCAGGCGGCGCGCCTCCGCCTCGAGGAGGAGGGTGTAGAGGGTGCGGAGGGTGGGGGCGGGCTCCCTTGGTCCCCAGGGGTCGGCGCCGAGGCCGAGGAGGCTTCGCACCGGGCCGGACCAGGGGGCCTTCTCGTAGGCCAGGACGAGCTCCTTCTCCCCCAAGAGGGCGAGGGCGAAGGGCAGGGGCGCCCCTTCCCTGAGCAGGGCCCGGGCCTGGGTGGGGTTGTCCCGGAGGAGGGTGTACCCCTGGAGGGCCTTGGCCCCGGGGGTGGGGGGCAGGGACCGGGCCCACTCCTGGGCCGCCGGGGTGAAGAGGGTCCCCTGGTCCAGGGGCGGGGCCCAGAGGGCGGCCCGGGCCTTGGCGTCCAGGCCGTAGAGGAGGAGGGCGGCGAGGGTGGCGAGGAAGAGGAGGAGGGCGAGGAGCCTTTCCCCAAGGCCAGCGTAGGCCAGGTGGAGGTGGCGCAGGCGCAGGAGGGGGTGGCGGAAGAACCCGCCCAGGTAGCCGCCGATGGGCCTCAGGTCCTTGAGCTGGGCGGGCAGGTAGAAGAGGAAGAGGTAGAGGAAAAGGGCGAGGTACGCCGTCCCCAGGACAAAGAAGGCGGGGGCGAGGAAGCCGAGGTCCGGCGGCCTCCAGGGGGCGGAAAGGGCCAGGGCCTCGCGCAGGCGGAGGGCGGTGGCCACCTCCCCTTGGGCCTCGAGGGCCTCGGCCATCTCCCGGAAGAAGGCCTCGGAGCCGGGGAAGAGGGGGGTGTAGCGCAGGAGGGCGAGGGTCAGGGCCTTGGCCCGGGCGGGGTCCTCGCCGAGGAGGGCGCGGGCCGCCTCCGCCATCCGCAGGACGCCCTCCTGGCCGAAGGGAAGCTCGGGCCGGTGGCCCCGGGCCCGGAGGTCCTGGCCGTAGGCGGCGAGGTCCTCCTCGCTCAGGGTCTCCGGGGGAAGGGCCCAGTAGGCGAAGTAGGGCCAGGGCCTGGGGGGGTTCAGGGCCAGGAGGAGGGGCCTGAGGGCCTTAAGGTCCTCCTCCTTGCCCTGGAAGGGGACGGGAGGGAAGGGGATGGGCAGGACCCGCTCCCCCTCCAGGAGGGCCTCGGGGCCCGGGCGGAGGGCGAGGACCTTTGCGGGGGCGAAGTGGTAGCGGACCGCCTCCTCTTTAAGGCCCGCCTCCACCACGAGGAGCCCTTGGGCCACGTAGACCCGCTCCCCCTCCACCAGGGGGCCCACCCAGGGGCCCTGGGGGAGGGGGAGGAGCCCCCAGGGGAGCTTGAGCCCCTCGGGGGTGAGCTCGGGCGGCGTGGGGGCGAGGAGGAGGAAGCGCCCCTCCAGGGCGCCCGAGGGCAGGTTGAGCCGCACCCGGTACTCCCCGGGGGCCTCGAGGGTGAGGGGGAGGGCGAACCTCCCTCCCTGGACCTCCACCTCCTCCACCCGGGTGCCCCCGGGGCCTTCCAGGGCTAGGGGGTAGCGCCCGTCGGGAAGCCCTTCTCCCGAGAGGGTGAGGGGCCCCCCCGCCACGGCCCCCTCCGGCAGGACGAGGCGCTGGCCGAGGCCTACCCCCAGGGCGAGGAGGAGCAAAAGGGGCCAGAAGCTCCGCATGGGCGTATTCTATCAGCATGGGCCTTTTGGACATGATCGGTCCCGTGATGGTGGGGCCTTCCTCCAGCCACACGGCGGGGGCCTGCCGCCTCGCCCTCCTCGCCCGCCACCTCCTCGGGGAGAAGCCCAAAAGGGTGGAGTTCGGCCTCCACGGCTCCTTCGCCAAGACGGGGAAGGGGCACGGCACCCACCTGGCCTTGGCCGCGGGGGTCTTGGGCCTCACGCCCGACGACGAGAGGCTCAAGGAGAGCCTTTCCCTGGCGGAGCGGGAGGGGGTGGAGGTGGTCTTCAAGGAGGTGGAGCTCGGGGACGTCCACCCCAACACGGTGCGGATGGTCCTCGAGGGGGAGAAGGAGCGCCTCGCGGTCACGGGCAGCTCCCTCGGGGGGGGTCTTGTGCGCGTCTTTGACGTGGACGGCTTTGAGGTGCGCATCACGGGGAGCGCCCCCACCCTGGTGATCAAGAACGTGGACACGCCCGGGGTGGTGGCCCGGGTGGCCCGCATCCTCGCCGACGACGAGGTGAACATCGCCTACCTCACCGTGAGCCGGAAGAAGCGGGGCGGGGAGGCGATGATGAGCATAGAGGTGGACCGGCCCCTCTCCGAGGTGCCCTTGCGCTACCTGGAGCACCTCTCCTACATCCTCTGGGTGCGGCAGATCCCCCCGGTGATGGGCTAAGCGTTCGTTCCCCGCCCAGGCTTTTCCCAAGCCCGCATGGGGTGGCCTTAGGCCCCCTTGGGGAGTTCCAGGCCCAGGCAGGCCCCTCCCAGGGGGCCCTCGCAGGGGAAGAGCCTGCCTCCGTGGGCCTCGGCCACCCGCTTGGCGGTGTAGAGGCCCAGGCCCGCGCTTCCCCTCCTGCCCTCCCCCTGGAGGAAGGGGCGGGCGAGGGCTTCCAGGGGCAGGGGAAGGCCTGCGCCGTCGTCCTCCACGAGGAGCACGCCTTCCCCCACCCGGAGCCGGACGCGGCTTTTGGCGTGGCGGAGGGCGTTTTCCAGGAGGTTGGCGAGGGCCCTTTCCACGAGGAGCCTTTCCCCCCGGGCGAGGCCCGCCCCTTCCACCTCCACGAGGAGCCCCCGCCTCTTCGCCTCGTCCCGGTAGCGGAGGAGGAGGTCCTCGGCCAGGGCCCTGAGGTTCAGGGTCTCGCCCCGGGGGGGGCGGGCCTCGAGGCGGGCGAGGGCGAGGAGGTTCTCCGTCAGGCGGTGGCCCCGGGCGAGCTCCTCCCTCAGGGCGCGGAGGAGGGCGACGCGCCGCTCCTTCCCCAGATCGTCCGCCCTCTCCAGGTAGTCCAAGAGGCGCAGGGCGGAAAGGAGGGGGGTCTTGAGGTCGTGGGCCAGGGCGGCGTACAGGGCCTCCCGGGCCTCCAGGAGCTCCTTGAGCCGGGCGAGGAGCTCGGAGAACCGGGCGCGGAGGAGGGCGATCTCCTCCGGAGGGGGCTCCTTGGGGGTGGGGAGGCGGAGGGCCTCCAGGGGCCCCTCCTTCAAGGAGAGGTAGGCCAGGGCCCGGGTGAGCTCCTCCAGGGGCCTGAGGAGGCTCTTCGCCAGGAAGTAGCCCGCGAGGCCCGAGAGGAGGGCGAGGAGGAGAAGCCAGAGGAGGAGGGGAGGCCAGGGGCCTTCCCCCAGGGCCCCCAGGGTGAGGGCCAGGACCAGGTTGGGCAGGAAGGCGAGGAGGGCGATGACCAGGGCGAGCCTAACCCTTAGGCTCATCGCGACCCGCCGAGAGCACCGCCAGGAAGGCCTCCTGGGGAACCTCCACCTTGCCGATGGCCTTGAGGCGCTTCTTGCCCTCCTTCTGCTTCTCCAAAAGCTTCTTCTTCCGGGTCACGTCCCCGCCGTAGCACTTGGCGAGGACGTCCTTCCTCAGGGCCTTCACCGTGGCCCGGGCGATGATCTTGCCCCCGATGGCCGCCTGGATGGGCACCTCAAAGAGCTGCCTGGGGATGACCTCGGCGAGCTTGTCCACGATGGCCCGGGCCATGGTGTAGGCCTTCTCCCGGTGGGCGATGAAGGTGAGGGCGTCCACCACCTCCCCGTGCACCAGGACGTTCACCTTCACCAGGTCCCCGGGCCGGTAGCCCGCCTGCTCGTAGTCCATGGAGGCGTACCCGCGGGAGACGCTTTTCAGCCGGTCGTGGAAGTCGTAGAGGATCTCGGCGAAGGGGGCCTCGTAGACGAGCTCCACCCGCTTCTGGGCCCCGGGGAGGTAGTTCATGTTGACGAGGCGGCCCCGCTTCTCCTGGAGGAGCTGCATGAGGCTTCCCACGTACTCCTCGGGGGTGAAGATGGTGAGCTTCACGTAGGGCTCGAGGATCTCCTCAATCCGCGTGGGGTCGGGGAGGTCGGCGGGGTTGTGGACCTCCACCTCCTCCCCGCTTTTGAGCCGCACCTTGTAGACCACGCTCGGGGCGGTGGCGATGAGGGAAAGGCCGAACTCCCGCTCCAGCCTCTCCTGGACGATCTCGGCGTGGAGAAGCCCGAGGAAGCCGCAGCGGAAGCCGAAGCCCAAGGCGGTGGAGGACTCGGGCTCAAAGGTGAGGGCGGCGTCGTTGAGCTTCAGCTTCTCCAGGGCGTCGCGGAGCTTCCCGTAGTCCCCGGAGTCCACGGGGTAAAGCCCGGCGAAGACCACGGGCTTGGCCGGGCGGAAGCCGGGGTAGGGGGAGGGGGTGGGGCGGTCCGCCAGGGTGATGGTGTCCCCCACCTGGACGTCGTGGATGTCGCGGATGGCGGCCACGAGCCACCCCACCTCCCCGGCCTCGAGCGCTTCCGTGGCCACCAGGCCCTGGGGGGTGAAGACCCCCACCTTGTCCACGGTGAACTCCTTCCCCGTGGAGTAGATGCGGATCCGGTCCCCGGGGCGCACCCTCCCCTCAAAGAGGCGGAGGTAGGGGATCACCCCCTGGTAGGCGTCGTAGACGGAGTCAAAGATGAGGGCCTTCAGGGGGGCCTCGGGGTCCCCTTTGGGGGGCGGGATGCGCTGGACGATGGCCTCGAGGATCTCCTCCACGCCCTCCCCCGTCTTCCCCGAGGCGAAGATGGCCTCGTCGGCGGGAAGGCCCAGGACCTCCTCCACCTCGAGGGCCACCTCCAGGGGGCGGGCGTTGGGGAGGTCTATTTTGTTGATCACCGGGATGATCACGTGCCCGTGCTCCAAGGCCATGTAGAACTTGGCCAGGGTCTCCGCCTCCACCCCCTGGCTCGCGTCCACCACGAGGAGCACCCCCTCCACCGCCGCCAGGGCCCGGGAGACCTCGTAGGTGAAGTCCACGTGCCCCGGGGTGTCAATGAGGTGGAAGACGTACTCCTCCCCGTCCTTGGCCCGGTAGGTTACCCTGACGGCGCTCGCCTTGATGGTGATGCCCCGCTCCCTCTCCAGCTCCAGGGAGTCCAAGAACTGCTCCCGCATCTCCCGGTCGCTCACCGCGTGGGTGAGCTCCAGGATGCGGTCGGCCAGGGTGGACTTGCCGTGGTCCACGTGGGCGATGATGGAGAAGTTGCGGATGCGGCTTAGGTCCATCCTCACCATCCTCCGGGCTCCCTCGGGCAAAGTCAAGGGCGCACTCGGGTCCCTAGGAGGGGCGCCGCTCCAGGAGCCGGCACCCCTTGTACCGCCAGACCTCGCGAAAGCCCGGAGGGTCGTCCTCGCCGTAGCGGCGGTACAGGGCGCCTGCGCCCGGGCAGACGAGGACGCGGTCCACGTAAAGGCTTGGGGCAGAGAGGGCCAGGGTAAAGCCGGCGTCCGGGGGGAGGAGGAAAGGCCGGGCGGTGCCCGCCCAGGCCAGCAGGCGGTAGCTCTCCCGGTCGTCGGCCAGGATGGAGCGGGGAGGCGCCTGGGCCAAGGCTTGGCCGATGGCCCGCTCCAGGGCATCGGGAGGGGGCTCAGGGGAGGGTAGGAGGGCCCATCCCAAGGCGGCCTGGAGGAGGGCGAGGCCAAGACCCACGGCCCGGATCCTGGGGCCCAGGGCGAGGCGGGGAAGCCCCCCTAGGGCGAAGAGGAAGAGGAGGCCTACGGCCAAGGGGAGTGTGTAGCCAAAGCCTAAAGGGGGGAGGGCGAGGAAAAGGAGAAGGGGCACGGGGTAGAGGAGGAAGCTTGCCCGCGGGCGGAGAAGGATCAGAAGCCCCATTCCCAGGTAGGCCGGGCTTGCAAGGAGGACGGTTCCTAGTGAGGGCGTTTCCTTGGGCAGGGCTGCGTAGAGGAAGGCGGTTTCCCCGGTGAAGGTCCAGGAGAGGTAGCCCCAGGCGAAAAGGGTGGAGAGGAGGGGAAAGAGGAGGACGAGACTCGCTGCGGCCCAGGCCGGGGGCTCCAACCTGCGGAAGAGGCCGAGGCCCAGGGCGAAAAAGAGCCCCAGGGGAAGGGCGATGGGGGTGGTGTAGACGGCGGCTCCGAGGACGAGCCCGGAGGCGAAGAGGTGAAAGGAGAGGCCCTCGTCTAGCCAGCGCCGGTAGAACGTCCAGGCCCACCAGAGAAAGACGAGGCCGAGGGTCTGGGCCAGGTCCTCGGCCACCAGGTAGAAGGGCGCGGGGGAGAGGAGAAACCCCGCGAATAGTACGAGGAGAAGGGGCTCGCTCCGCCGCCGCGCCTCCGTCAGAAGAAGGCCGAAGCCGAGGCCCAGCGCTAAGGCGCCGAGGACCGCCGGGGCCCAGGGAGAGGGCCAGGGAAGGAGGAGGAGCAGGGGGAGGGGCGGGTAGCTGAAGCCCAGGGTTTCCAGCTTGCCCCGGTCCAGAGCAGTGTAAACTTTTCCCAAGTAAGCGGCGTTGGCGTGGCTCAGATACCCTTCCTGAACGAGGGCAAGGGCGGCCACCCCTACGGGAAGGGCGAGGAGGAGGCCGAGGAGGGGTTCAAGGGGCAGGCTCAGGCTGGGGCGCTTCCTGCTTGCTGAGGCCATGGAGGGTCTTCTCCCAGTAGAAGGGCTTGGTGAAGAGCTGGCTCAAGGCCTTGTAGGCGGCGATGCTGTGGAGGATCCAGTACACCGGGTTGAGGAGGGCGTAGGGCACCAGAGGGTAAAGCCTGCGCTTGAAAACCGCCAGCATGTTGAGGTAGACGGCGAGGGCGTTACCGAGTAAGAGGTTGAAGAGGGAGAGGTAGAGGACGAAAGGGGGAAAGTAGGGCTCGAGGGCCCGGGTGCCCGTGAGGAGCCAGAGAAAGAACAGGGCCCAAAGCCAAGGGCTGAGGAGGAAGGTGAGGGGGGTTCCGGCGATGAGGAGGAAAAACCCCAGGAACTTCCAAGGACCCACCTGCCGGAGAAGCCTCCAGGGGTTACGGCTGTGGACCAGGGTGGTCTGCATGTACCCCTTGATCCAGCGGGACCGCTGGCGGATCCAGTTGCCCACACGGTTGTTGGCCTCCTCGTAGGTGGTGGAGTTGACCACGCCCACGGTGTAGCCCCGCATGGCCGCGCGGATGCCGAGGTCGGCGTCCTCCGTGACGTTGAAGGGATCCCAGCCCCCAAGCTCCCGCAGCTTTTCCGTCTTGAAGTGGTTGCTCGTGCCCCCAAGGGGGATGGGAAGACCCAGCCGGTCCAGCCCGGGGAGGAGGTAGTCAAACCAATAGGAGTACTCCAGGGTGAACATCCGTGTGAGGAAGTTCTCGTTCCAGTTGAAGTAGTTCAGGGCGGCTTGGACGCAGACCATGTGCTCCGGTCCCTTGCGGAAGGCTACAACCGCCTTCTTGAGCTGGTCGGGCTCCGGCTGATCCTCGGCGTCGTAGATGACCAGGTACTCCCCCCTGGCGAAGAGGAGGCCCACGTTGCAGGCCTTGGGCTTGGTCTTAGGCTGGCCGTGGGGGACGATCACGAACTGGACGTTGTCCGAAGGGCGGGCGGCCTTGGCGGCCTCGAGGGTCTCGGGGTCATCCTCTTCAATGAGGACGAGGATTTCTAGCTTTTCCTTCGGGTAGTCCATGCGGGCGAGATTGCGCATGAGGAGGCCCACCACGTTGGCCTCCCGGTAGACGGGGACCAGGATGGTGTAGGTGGGGAGGTCCTCGTCCTTCAGGGCCCGAACCTCCTTCTCCGTCACGGGGGCGTGCCGCTCCACCCAGGCCCCGGCGAGGCTCACGGCGAACTTGAAGAACACACTTACGAAGAAGAAGGCGTTGACCAGGAAGTTCAGGAGGATGAGGGTCTCCCTGGGGTGGAAGTAGAGGCCTAAGAGGGTGCCTAAGACTCCCAGGGCGAGGAGAAGGTACTGCCCCGGGGTGAAGACGGTGTAGGCGGACTCCTCAGGGTTCCGGTAGTAAAGGGCGTAGACGGCCCGGTCCAGAATGGGGCCTTTATAGTAGGTGCGCAGGGTCCAGTCAATGTCCCAGTCCGTGGTCACCAGGAAGAGGAAGGCCTTGGCGCTAAAGCGCTTTTCCAGAGCGGCTTCCAGCGCTTCTCCGGGCCGCTCGCTCACGGCCACGAGCAGGGTGCCGTCTTTCCGGAGCCTCAGGGGGAGGGCCCGGTGGCGGAGGGCCTCCTCCAGGGGCCAGCGCCGGAGGAGCCGGGGATCGGGCCGCTCCTCCGTGAGGAGGACGAAGGGCAGACCCCAGAGGGTGGAGAGGGCCCGGTAGAGGTCCTTCCTGCGGACGTAGCCCAGGGCGAGGAGGATGCGGCCCAAGCGTTCCCCGCTTCGCCGCTGTAGCTCCAAGGCCCGCGCGAGCTCCTCCTCCCGGAGAAGCCCCTGCGCCACCAGGAACTCCCCGAGCCTAGGCCTTTCCACGGCGCACCACCTTGGGATAGAACCAGACCAAAAGAAGCAGGGCGAGGAGCCCGAGCCCCAAGTACACCTCCCGGCGGTAGCGGGCGAGGAGGGAAGGGGGGTTTTCGGGGAGGGGCTGAACCCGGAGGTCGCTTTCCCGAAGGGCGAGGCTCACCACCGGGCCTTCGGGGCCTCCCAGGACCAGGTCCCCGTGGAGGCCGAACCACCCTTCCCGCAGGGCCTCCTGGAGGAAGGGAGCGAGGAGGCGGCCGTCCTGGCTGGTGTGGCTAAGAAGCAGGACCGGGCCCCCCTCCGAGGCGAAGGCCTGGAGGGCGGCGTAGGGCGCGCCGGGGTTGACCTCCAGCCAGAGGGTTCCCGCGCCGTCCACCAGGCGGAAGCCGGGGGTGCGCAGAGGAGCCTTAAGGGTCTGGGGGAGGCCCGGGCCCCCGAGGGCGAGGAGGGGCCTCGGGTGGGGGTCGGAGGCCACCTCGGGGCGTAGGGGGGTTCTCGTGGTCTCCTGAAGGGCCTGGACGAGGCGGGCGGCGAGCTGGAGCTTGAACCGGTCCAAAGGTTCCAGGTAGACCCAGAACTGGGGGAGGAGGGCCTGGGGGAAGGCGTCCAGCCCAGAAAGGAGCTCCCCTCTCCCCAGGACCAGGTAGGAACCGGGGTCCAGGGTGGCGGTGAAGGGCAGGGCGCCGTAGGTGCACCGCCCCTCCGGGGGGGCATAGTGGAAGCGCACTTCCAAGGTGTTGTTCCGCTCCAGGAGGCGGGAGGGGAGAGGGGTGTAGAGGTCCAGGACGGTGCCCTCCAAAGGCGCCGTGTAGAAGGCCACGCCGTTTAGGAGGAGCTCCGCGTAGCCCCGCTTGGGCTCCACGGGGCTGTGTACGGCCCGGAGGCGGAGGCCAAGAGGAAGGTGGTCGGGGCCGAGGTCCGCGAGGGCGAAGGTGTAGGCGGCGGTGAGCGTCCCGTACCCCTCCACCCGTTTAGGCCCGTGGCCCAGCTGGGCCAGGCTTACCCGGGGGCCCAGCTCCTCGGGGGCCTTTAAGGTGAGGGTCTGGGTGGCTTCCCCGGGGAAGGGGGCCTCCCGCAGGCCGGGTTGGGCCAGGAAGAGCCGGGCCGCTTCCGCGAGGTCGCCGAGAAGGAGGGCGAACCCCTGGACCTGGGCCCCTATCTCCTCCAGCCAGACCACGTAGCGGGTGAAGGGGGAGGCCGGGGGCCACCTGGGGGGGTAGGGTTCCAGGTCCAGCTCCGGGACCCGCCCCGGGTAGGTCCGGGCCAGGAAGCCCGCAAGCCAGAGGGTGGCCTGGGCGGCCTCGGGAGGGGGAGGGTCGGGCAGGTAGAGGACCACCCGCTCCAGGTAGGGTGGGAAGAACTCCGCCAGGGTCTTGGGTGGCGTGGGGCGGCCGGAAAGGTGGAGGCGGCTTTCCGGAAGGAGGCGCAGGCGGTAGAGGCGCTGGGCAGCGCAGAGGTCTTCTGCGGGGAACCGGACGCGGAGGGTCAGAGTGAGGAAGCCGTTTTCCGCGGGGACGCCCTTTAGGGGGACCCGGAGGGTCTTCGCGGGGAGGGGGGCTTGGAGGAGGGGACGCTCCGCCGCGAGGACTTCCAGAACGCCCCGGGCTTCAGGCAGAGCGGCGAGGAGGAGGTCCAGGGCCTCCGCTTCCAGGCCGGGGTTTACCGGGAGGTACAGGGTGGTTTCGGCCTCGGCCCCCACGAGGGAAATTGGAGCCGGGTAACCTAGGTTTGTCAGGGAAAGGGTGTATGCGCCTTCAGTGAGGCTTTCCCCGAGAAGGAGCTCTTCGCTTCTTAGGAGCGGGGGCAGATTGGGCCAAGGAAGCAGGTTCTTGGAAGAGGCCCGATAGGTTTGATCGGCCTGGGGCTTGGGCGGAAAGGGCTTGTGCGCCATCCACCAGGCCAGGCCGCCGAGCAATAGGCCGATCAGGAGAACCCAAGACCACTGCTTAATAGACCCCATCATTTTAAACATAGCCGATGCGCATCAAAACCTTGTGAAAGTCTGAGGGCCGGGGTTGCGCGGGAGGGGGGGTTGCCCTAGCCTGGAAGGCGAGGCCCGCTAGGGCCGAAAAGCCAGGTCCCGTAGCCCTGGTGCCTGGGCGCGTAGTCCAGGCTTAAAGTGGGGAAGTCCGGTGCAAGTCCGGCGCTGTCCCGCAACGGTAACCGGTCACGCGTCAGGCCCTTCGTCGCAGGCCGGAAGCCCGAATACCTGCCAGGGCCGTCCGCCCTTCCCCGGGGCGGGCACCTCACGCGGATGGGGGAGAAGTGGGGGATAAACGGCGTTTGCCTTTAGCCCCTGCCTCCCGGCAGGGGTTTTTCCCTACCTCCCCCGGGCCTGGCCCTAGCGGCCTTAGGGAGGTGGGCATGAAAAGACTCCTGGCGGCCCTCTCGGTTCTTCTGGCCTTGGCCTTCGCCTTTCCCCTCACCCTGCAGGACGACCTGGGGCGCACGGTCACCCTCCAGGCCCCGCCCAAGCGCATCGTCACCATGCTGCCCTCGGTCACGGAGACGGTCTGCGCCCTCGGGGCCTGCGACCGGATCGTGGCCACGGACGACTACTCCGACTGGCCGGAAAGCGTGAAGAGGCTTCCCAAGGCGGGCGGGCTCTACAACCCCAACCCCGAGCTCATCGTCTCCCTCAAGCCCGACCTGGTGCTGGTGTCCAAGTACGGGAGGCTCTACGAGACCCTGGAGCGGGCCGGGCTCACGGTGTACGCGGTCAGGACCGAGACCTACGAGGACATCTTCAAGACGGTGCGCACCCTGGGGAGGCTTCTCGGCCTCGAGGCCGAGGCCGAGCGGCTCGTGGCCCAGATCCAGAAGGAGGTCTACCAGGAGGAGGCCCGGGCGGCCAAGGCCAGGTCCCGCCCCCGGGTCTACTACGAGATTGACCCCACCCCCTACACCGTGGGCCCCGAGAGCTTCATCGGCGTCCTCATAAGTAAGGCCCGGGGGGTGAACATCGTGCCCAAGGAGCTCGGCCTCTTCCCCAAGATCAGCCCCGAGTTCGTGGTGGAGAAGGACCCCGAGGTCATCGTGGCCACCTACCCGAACGCCCTGGAGACCATCCGCTCCCGCCCCGGCTGGAGCCGCATCCAGGCGGTGCGCACGGGCCGGATCTGCGTCTACACCGGGGGTGAGGACAGCCTCCTCTCCCGTCCCGGCCCCCGGGTGGCCCAGGCCCTGAGGCTCCTCGTGGACTGCTTCCACGGGCGATGACCCGCGCCCTGCCCCCCGCCCTCGCCCGGGGCCTCGTCTTCCTCTGGCTTGTGGCCCTCCTCCTCGGGGCCGTGGCCTTAGGGGTGGGGCTCGGCGCCGTGGCCGTGCCCCCGGAGGCGGTGGTCCGGGCCCTCCTGGGCCTGGAGGAGAACCCCATCGTCACCGAGCTTAGGCTCCCCCGGGTCCTGGCCGGGGTCCTGGTGGGGGCGGCCTTGGGGGTCTCGGGGGCCGCCTTCCAGGGGCTCTTCCGCAACCCCCTGGCCGACCCCTACCTCATGGGCTCCGCCTCGGGGGCGGCCTTCGCCGTCACCCTCTTCGCAAGCCTCTTAGGGGGGCTTTCCCCCGCCTTCTCCCAGCACGCCGTCTTCCAGCACCTCCCCCTCTCCGCCACCTTCTTCGGCTTCGTGGGGGCCCTCTCCGCCACCCTCCTCACCCTCGTCCTGGCGGGGGGGGTGGCCCGCACCGGGGAGCTCGTGCTGGCTGGGGTGGTGGTGGGGAGCGTCCTCACCGGGCTCACCACCTACCTGATGATGCAGGACGCCGACCGGGTGCGGGCGGTCTTCGCCTACACCCTGGGCAACCTGGCCTTCGCCGGATGGGAGGGGGTGCGGCTCCTCGCCCTCTTCTTCGCCCTGGCCTTCCCCCCCCTCCTCTTCCTGGGCCGGGTGCTGAACGCCCTGGGGCTCGGGGAGGAGACGGCGAGAAGCCTGGGGCTTCCCCTCGAGGCCCTAAAGCTCCTCCTCTTGGGGGCGGCGAGCCTCCTCACCGCCTCCGCCGTGGCCCAGGCGGGGATCATCGGCTTCGTGGGCCTGGTGACCCCCCACCTCCTCCGCCGCCTCCTGGGGGAGGACTACCGCCTCCTCCTCCCGGCCAGCGCCTTGGGGGGCGGGGCGCTCCTCGCCCTGGCCGACCTCCTCGCCCGCACCCTGGCCCGGCCCGCCGAGCTTCCCGTGGGCGTGGTCACCACCCTCCTCGGGGGGCCCTTCTTCCTCTACCTCATGTGGAGGCGCCGTGGGCGGGCTTGAGGCCAGGGGGATCGTGGGGCCCTTCGCCCTGAAGGGCGTGGACCTCCTTTTGCGCCCCGGGGAGTGGCTCGCCCTCCTCGGGCCCAACGGCTCGGGGAAGACCACCCTCCTAAGGGTGATGGCGGGCCTCCTTAGGCCCAGGCGGGGGGAGGTGCTTTTGGAGGGAAGGCCCCTTAGGGCCTACGGCAGTTACGAGCGGGGCCGCCTCCTCGCCTACCTCCCCCAAAACGGCCCCTACCCCGAGGGGCTTTTGGTGGAGGAGGTGGTGCGCCTGGGAAGGCTTCCTCACCTCGGGCTTTGGGGGCGGGAGGGGCGGGAGGACCGGGAGGCGGTGGACTGGGCCCTCGAGGTCACCGGGGCCTCCGCTTTTCGGGGAAGGCTCCTCGGCACCCTCTCGGGCGGGGAGAGGCAGCGGGTCCTTCTGGCCCGGGCCCTGGCCGGAAGGCCTAGGTACCTCCTCCTGGACGAGCCCACCACCTTCTTGGACCTGGCGCACCAGGGGGTGGTGGTGGGGCTTTTGCGGCGGCTTGCCGGGATGGGCCTTGGGGTGCTTTCCGTCCTCCACGATCCCAACCAGGCGGCCCTCGCCCACCGGGTGGCGGTGCTGGAAGGGGGAAGGGTGGTGGCGGAGGGGAGGCCTGAAGCGGTCTTGCAGGAACCCCTCCTCGCCCGGCTCTACGGGGCGGGGGTTCGGGTCGTCCGCCTGGGGGGGAGGCCCCATGTCTACCTGGACCCGTAAGGCCAGGCTCTTCGTGAGGCGGCGGGCCTTCCTCCTGGACCTGGGGGAGGAGGTTCTCTTCTACACCGAGGGGGGGCCGCGGCGGGCCCGCTACCTCCTGGTGGGGCGGGTCTCCCCGCCCGAGTGGCTGAGGCTTGGCCTCCCCAGGGAGGCCGTCCTCCACTACCCCCTGGAGGTGGACCCCCTGGCCTTTGAGTGGGAGGGGGAGACCCTGGTCCTGCCCGGGCTTCGGGTCTACCTGGGAGGCCCCCCTGAGTTCGTGGAGACCCCCTACTACGCCTGGCCCTTGACGGGGCCCCGGGGAGGGGAGTAGGGTGGGCTTACCGACCGGTTGGTCGTCTGGAGGTGCGGGATGCGGCTCAAGGACAAGGCGGTGCTCATCACAGGGGCGGCCCACGGCATCGGCCGGGCCACGCTGGAGCTCTTCGCCAAGGAAGGGGCGAGGCTCGTGGCCTGCGACATAGAGGAAGGCCCCTTAAGGGAGGCGGCGGAGGCGGTGGGGGCCCATCCGGTGGTGATGGACGTGGCCGACCCCGCCTCCGTGGAGCGGGGGTTTGCCGAGGCCCTGGCCCACCTGGGCCGGCTGGACGGGGTGGTGCACTACGCCGGGATCACCCGGGACAACTTCCACTGGAAGATGCCCCTGGAGGACTGGGAGCTCGTCCTCCGGGTGAACCTCACGGGGAGCTTCCTGGTGGCCAAGGCGGCCAGCGAGGCCATGCGGGAGAAAAACCCTGGGAGCATCGTCCTCACCGCGAGCCGGGTCTACCTGGGGAACCTGGGGCAGGCGAACTACGCCGCCTCCAAGGCGGGGGTGGTGGGGCTTACCCGGACGTTGGCCCTGGAGCTTGGGCGGTGGGGGATCCGGGTGAACGCCCTGGCCCCGGGGTTCATTGAGACGCGGATGACGGCCAAGGTGCCGGAGAAGGTGCGGGAGAAGGCCATCGCCGCCACCCCCTTGGGCCGGGCGGGGAAGCCTTTGGAGGTGGCCTACGCCGCCCTCTTTTTGCTCTCCGACGAATCCAGCTTCATCACCGGCCAGGTCCTCTTCGTGGACGGGGGGAGGACCATCGGGGCGGCCCCGGCCTAAGAGCACCCCATGCGGGCCCAAGCCCGCATGGGGGCCCCGAAAAGGCCTAGCCTTCGTTCGGGCATCAACCAGGGTGCGGGAGGCGGAATAGGGTGTAGGCTTGGGGCATGCGGGTCCTAGGCTGGTTCCTCCTCCTTGTGGGGCTCGTCCTCGCCTGGTTCCTCCTGAGCCCCGTTGTGGCCCTCATCCTCGCCCTTTTCGCCCTTCCCCTGGCCCTCCTCCTCGCCGCCTTGGCCCTCCCCGTGGGCCTTTTCCTCGCCCTTTTGGGGGGCGTCCTCGCTCTTTTGGGCTTCTTCGTGAAGTGGCTTCTGCCCTTGGCGCTTCTCCTCCTCGCCCTCTGGCTCCTCCTGAGCCCGAAGAGGCCCGTTCCTGAGGGGTGGTGATGAACCTAAGGAGGCTTGACGCCTACTTCCGGCGCCTGGTGGAGGAGGGCCTCCTCCCCGGGGCCGTGGTCCTCGTGGCCCGGGGTGGGGAGGTGGTCTTCCAGGGGGTCTACGGGTACCTGGACCCGGGGCGGGGGCTTCCCATGCGGGAGGACGCCCTCTTCCGCCTCTACTCCATGACCAAGCCCTGGGTCTCCGCCCTGGCCCTGAGCTTCGTGGAGGAGGGGACCCTCTCCCTCCTGGACCCCGTGGAGAAGTACCTGCCGGAGTTTTCCGGGCTCCGGGTGGGGCGGGAGGTGGGGGAGGGGATCGTCTACGAGCCCCTGAAGCGCCCCCTCACCGTCTACGACCTCCTCCGCCACACCGCGGGGCTCACCTACGGGGTCTTCTTCCGCTCCCCGGTGAAGGGGCTTTACCTCGAGGCCGGGGTGGACCGGTTTGACCTGAGCCGGGAGGTCTTTTTGGAGCGCCTCGCCGCGCTGCCTTTGCGCTTCCAGCCCGGGGAGACCTTTGAGTACGGCCTCGCCACCGACCTCCTCGGCCACCTCCTGGAGGCTTTGGCGGGGCGGAGCCTGGCGGAGCTTTTGGAGGAACGGCTTTTCCGCCCCCTGGGCATGAGGGACTCGGGCTTCCAGGCCAAGGACCCCGCCCGGCTGGCCCAGCCCTTCCCCAAGGACCCGGAGACGGGCCATAGCCTCCGCCTCCTCCCGGTGGAAACCCCCCCGCCCCGGTACGCCGGGGGGATGGGGGGCGTGGGCACCGCGGCGGACTACCTCGCCTTCCTCGAGGCCCTTCGCCTGGGGCGGGGCGCGCTTTCCCCCACCATGGCGGGTTTCATGGTCCAGGACCACCTGGGAAGCCTCTACCCCGAGGCCCTCAAGCGGGGGCCCGAGTACCTCCCCGGGCCCGGGTACAGCTTCGGCCTCGGGGTGGCGGTGCGGGTGGAGCCCATGGGCTACTCCCCGGGCGCCTTAGGGGAGTGGACCTGGGCGGGCTTCGGCGGGACCTTCTTCTTCGTGGACCCCCTCCAGGAGATCACCGCCCTCTACCTCGCCCAGGCCCCGAACCTCCTCTCCGTCCTGGAGCCGGAGAAGGCCCTCCACTCCCGGCTTGGGGCCAGGCTCCAGCACGCCTTCCGCACCCTGGTCTACCTGGGCCTGGAGTGAAGGAGGTCTTGGACCCTCTCCAGGGCAAGGGGGATGTCCTCGTCCATGAGGTCCCGGTGGGTCACGAACCGCACCCTTCCCCCCACGCGCCCCGCGAGCACCCCCCGGGCCCTTAGACCCTGGAGAAAGCCCTCGGGGTCCTCCACCTCCAGGTAGACCATGTTGGTCTCCACCGCCCCCAGGTCCACGGCGAGCCCCAGGCGAAAAAGCCCCTCCGCCAGGGCGCGGGCCATCTCGTGGTCGCGCCGGAGGTGCTTGGGGCCTTCCTCTAGGGCCAGGATCCCCGCCGCGGCCAAGACCCCCGCCTGCCGCCACCCGCCTCCGAGGAGCTTGCGGTAACGCCGGGCCTCGGCCTCCAGCTCCTTGGGCAGGTGGAGGAGGAGGGCCACCTGGTTGGCCATGGTGCCCGAGGGCAGGAAGAGGGCCCGTTCAAACCCGAGCCTTTCCGCCGCCAGGGCCTCGAGGCGGTTCACCGTGGGGTCTTCGCCGTAGGCGTCGTCCCCCACCTCCGCCTCCGCCATGGCCTTGCGCATGGCCGGGGTGGGGCGGGTGAGGGTGTCGCTCCTCAGGTCCACGAGGCGCATGCCCCTAGCCTAAGGGCTCCACCCCCACCGCCTGGGCGAGGGCCCGGGGCAGGAGGTAGACCTCCCCCTCCACCTCCACCCGCACCCCCTCGCCCCTCTCCAGGATCCGGAGGGGCTTTCCCGGCACCAGGCCGAGCCGGGCGAGGAGGTTCAGGGTGCCCCGGTCCTGGGCCAGGGCGCGGGCCACCCGGGCCCGCCCCAGGGGGGCCTCGGTGAGGGGGAGGGCCTTGGAGGAGGGAAGGGTCAGGTCCTTGGTGGGGATGGGGTCCCCGTGGGGGTCAAAGGGGGGGTGGCCCAGGTACTCGGCGATCCTTTCCTCCAGGTCCTCGCTGATCACGTGCTCCAGCCTTTCCGCCTCCTGGTGGACCTCCTCCCAGCCGTAGCCCAGGGCCTGGTGGAGGTAGGCCTCGAGGAGGCGGTGGTGGCGCAGGACCTCGAGGGCCACCTTCCTCCCCCGCTCCGTGAGCCGGGCCCCCCGGTAGGGCTCGTGCTCCAGGAGGCCAAGGGCCTTGAGCTTCTTCAGCATCTCCGTCACGGAGGGCGGCTTGACCGAGAGTCGCTCCGCCAGGGCCTGCGTGGGGACGGGCCCCCCGAGGGCCTCCTCCAGAAGAAAGAGGTGCTTTAGGTAATCCTCCTGGGCCTCGGTGAGGGGCGGCCTCGCCATCCCCCTAAAGGTAGCATGGAAGCATGGACCTCACCCACTACCCCTACCCCTCCCGCCGCCACGTGGTCTTGGGAAGGCGGGGCGCGGTGGCCACGAGCCAGCCCCTTGCCGCTTTGGCGGGGATGGAGATGCTCCAAAAGGGGGGAAGCGCCGTGGACGCCGCCGTTGCCATGGCCGCCTGCCTCACCGTGGTGGAGCCCACCTCCAACGGGATCGGGGGGGACCTCTTCGCCCTGGTGTGGGACGGAACCCTCCACGGCCTGAACGCCTCCGGGAAAAGCCCCATGGCCCTCACCCCGGAAAGGCTTCCCGGGAGGATGCCGGAGCGGGGCTGGCTTCCCGTGACCGTGCCGGGGGCGGTCTCGGGGTGGCGGGCCCTGCACGAGCGCTGGGGCAGGCTTCCCTTCGCCGAGGTCCTCGTCCCCGCCATCCGTTACGCCGAGGAAGGCTTCCCCGTGGGGCCGGAGACGGCGAGGAGCTGGCGGCGGGCAGAAGGCGTCTTCCTCCCCCTGGAGGGGCCGGAGTTTGGGCCCTTCAAGGAGGTCTTCTTCCCCGGGGGGAGGGCCCCAAGGGCGGGAGAGGTGTGGCGAAGCCCCCTCCACGCCAAGACCCTCAGGGAGATCGCCGGGTCCTACGGGGAAAGCCTTTACCGGGGAGCCCTGGCCGAGGCCCTCCTCCGCTTCAGCGAGGCCACGGGGGGGCTCCTTACCCGGGAGGACCTCGAGGCCCACGCCCCGGAGTGGGTGACGCCCCTTTCCACGGAGTACAAGGGGCTCACCGTCTGGGAGCTTCCCCCAAACGGCCAGGGGGTGGCGGTCCTCCTCGCCCTGAACCTTCTGGAGGGGTTTGACCTGAGGCCGGAGGACCCTTGGAGCTACCACGTCCAGATTGAGGCCATGCGCCTCGCTTTGGTGGACACCTACCGCTTCGTGGCCGACCCGCGGCACATGGAGCTCGCCCCCGAGGCCTTCCTCTCCAAGGCCTACGCGGCGGAAAGGCGGAGGCTCATCGGGGAAAGGGCCCTTCCCCGGGTCCTTCCCGGCCTCCGCCCCGAGGGCACGGTCTACCTCGCGGCGGCGGACGGGGAGGTGATGGTCTCCCTCATCCAGTCCAACTACCAGGGGTTCGGCTCCGGGGTTTTGGTGCCGGGAACGGGGATCGCCCTGCAGAACCGGGGCCTGGGGTTTTCCCTGGAGGAGGGGCACCCGAACCGGGTGGGTCCGGGAAAGAGGCCCTTCCACACCATCATCCCGGGCTTCCTCACCCGGGAGGGGAAGCCCCTTGGGCCCTTTGGGGTCATGGGGGGGTTCATGCAGCCCCAGGGGCACGTCCAGGTGGTGGTGGGCCTGGCGGACTTCGGCCTGAACCCCCAGGCGGCCCTGGACCGGCCCCGCTGGCAGGTGGTGCCGGGGGACGAGGTGCTGCTTGAGCCCGGCATCCCCCAGGCCACGGCGCTTTTCCTCAAGGACCTGGGGCATAGGGTGCGCTACGAGGCGGAGTACGGCCTCTTCGGGCGGGGGCAGGCGGTCTTCCGTCTCGGGGAGGCCCTCGTGGGGGCGAGCGACCCCCGGGCCGAGGGGCTCGCCTTGGCGTGGTAGTTTGGAGCCATGAAGGCGAAGGGGTTTTTCTTGGGGCTACTCGCCCTCCTGGGCGGGTTCGGCGGGGCGGAGGGGCTTGGGGACCCTATGGCGGGGAGGCTGGAGCGGGAGGCGGAGGTGCTCCTTCGCCTCTTCACGGAGGAGGTCCGCGAGGAGGCCTTCGCTCCCGGCTTCCTCGCCCAGGTGCCCGCGGCCCAGGTGGCGGCCATCGTGGCCCGGCTGAAGGCCAACCTGGGGGAGCCCGAGGGGGCGCGGCCCCTGGAGCCGGGAAGGTACCTCTTGGAGCTTGAGCGGGGGTATGTGCCCGCCCGCATCAGCTTGGACCGGGAGGGGCGCATCGCGGGCCTCTTCTTTGAGCCCCCCGTGGCCAAGCTGGGAAGCCTCGAGGAGGCCCTGGAGGCCTTCCGGGGCCTTTCGGGGCGGGTGGGGCTGTGGGTGGAGCGGGACGGGAGGCCTGTCTTGGCCCTGGAGGAGGACACGCCTCTGGCCGTGGCCTCGGCCTTCAAGCTTCTGGTCCTCGCCGCCTTGCGCGAGGAGGTGGAGGCGGGGAGGCGGGCGTGGGACGAGGTGGTCCGCCTGGAGGAGGCGTGGAAGAGCCTGCCCTCCGGCTTGCTCCAGGGCTGGCCGGAGGGGAGCCCCTTGACCCTCCACACCCTGGCGGCCCTCATGATCTCCCTCTCCGACAACACCGCCACGGACGCCCTCATCGCCCTCCTCGGGCGGGAGCGCCTCGAGGCCCTCTCCCCCCGCAACCGCCCCTTCCTCACCACCAGGGAGGCCTTCGGCCTCGCCGCCCGGGGGAACCGGGACCTCTTGGCGGCCTTCCGCGACGGGGACCTGGAGGCCAAGCGCCGGACCCTGGAGGCCCTGAGGGCCCGGGGCCTGCCCCAGGTAGTGGACCTGCCCCTAGACCCCGGGGACTGGCCGCCCGAGGCGGACTGGCGCTTTACCCCGAGGGAGCTCTGCCGCTGGATGGGGAAGGTGGCGGACCTTCCCCTCATGGGCATCAACCCCGGGGTGGCCGCCTTCGGCTGGGACCGGGTGGCCTACAAGGGGGGCTCGAGGCCCGGGGTCCTGAGCCTGGTCCACGGCCTTTCCCGCGGCAAAAGCCGCTACTGCGTGGCCTTCGTGTGGAACGGGGAGGAGGTGGACGAGCTCAAGGCCTTCACCCTCTACGGGGGGCTTTTGGACCTTCTTCCCTAAAGCGGATAGGCGAACCCCAGGAGGCTCTTCGCCCCAAGCCGTTCCTGGAGGTCTTGGGGCAGGGGGGAGAGGCGCGCCTTCTGCAGGGTAAGGTTCGCCTTGAGCCCTTCCTCCAAGGCCCTTCGCCAGGAGGGGGGTGCGGCCTTGCCCAGGTTCAGGTAGGCCCGGACGGGTCTTCCGGCGAAGGCCCGCCCCCAGAACTCCGCGAAGGCGGCGGGGACCTGGCCTTCCGGCACGGGCAAGGGGGGTAGGCGGAGGCGCTCGCCCTCTAGGGCGAAGAGGGCGTGGAAGCCCAGGCGCATGACCAACTTTCCTCCCGGGGGAAGCCAGCCTTGGCGTCCTAGGGCCTCGGGGTCGGCGGAGGCCAGGTATAGGCGGCCTTCCCGTTCCACCCGCCGTAACTCGGCGAGCACGTCCTCCGGGTCCGCCCTGCCGAGGAGCTCCTCGGCCCGCTCGTGCAGGGCCTGAAGGCCTGGGCCGAAGAGGGAGGTGGCGTGGAGGAGGATGCGGCCCGGGTACCGCTCCCGAAGGGCTTCCGCCAGGGCCAGGTGGGCGCCGAAGGGGGGTCGGGTCATCAAAAGAAGAACGCGGTCGTAAAGGGCGAGAAGCCGCTTGCAGGCCCCTTCTAAACTCTCCTTGATTGGATCCCAGATAAATGGGTCGTTCTCCCTGGAAAGGCCTCTTCTTTCCGAAAGCAAACCTAGCTCCATGCGAAGAGGAGTCTAGGCGGCGGTCCCGGGGACAAATGTCCTGGACTTGGTCTAAGAAAATGGCCCTTCGGCCCAGGGAGGCTTCCCAAGACCCAAAAGGCGCTTGAGTCCCAAGGCGGCCTCCACCCCCTGGGTGCCGTAGTTGTTGTTGAAGATGACGAAGACCCTTTCCGCTTGAGCGGCCAGGGTGCGGGTGGCCTCCGCCAGGTCCAAAAGCTCCTCCTCGGAGTAGCGCCAGTTGAAGCGCTCGTAGGGCTTTTGGTGAGGCCCCTTCCAGGTTTCGGCGTTCCTCCCGTGGCAGCGGAGGACGGCCACCTCCCGGGTGGGCTCCAAGACCCTGGGCGGGGCCTCGGGGTGGGGCGGGGCGTCCACGCTCACGTGGGCCAGGCCGAGGCGCATGAGCTCCCGCTTCACAAAGCCCCACGCGGTGTACCACCTGGGGTTGCGGAACTCCACGGCCACCAGGTAGCCCTGGGTTCTCTCCGCCAGCCGCTCCAGGTACCGGAAGCTCCGGGGCTTGGGCTCGGTCCAGGGGGGGAGGCCGAAGTGGAGGTAGCCCAGTTTCCCTGCCTCCCTTAAGGGGGCGAGGGACGCAAAGAAGCGGTTCCAGGCTTCCTCCACCACCTCCTCCGGCACCTCCCGCTGGGAGAGGTGGCCCTCCTTTTGGGGGAGGAGGGCCTGCAGGTCCTTGGGGAGGGCACTGGCCTCGAGGCCGTGCCCGGTGAAGGCGGAGTAGGCCTTGACGTGGAAGAGGAAGCCCTCAGGGGTCCTCTCCGCCCACTTCCGCACCACCTCGAGGCGGGGGAGGGCGTAGAAGGTGCTGTCCACCTCCACGGTATCAAAGTGCTGGGCGTAGTAGCGGAGGCGCCTTTCCGGGTGGTTCCTCACCCCGGGGGGGTACCAGCCGGAGGCGAGGAGGGTGGGGTCGGTCCAGCTGGCCGTGCCCACGCGGATCTCGGCCACGGCCCCAGTCTACGGGAGGAAGGCGTCCAGGATCTCCTCCACCTGGTCGGTCTCTATGAGGAAGGCGTCGTGCCCGTGGGGGCTTTTGATCTCCCGGTAGCGGGCCCCCGCCGCCTTGGCCGCCTGCCTCACCTCCCAGGCGGGGTAGAGGAGGTCGGTGTCAATGCCCACGAAGAGGGAGGGGATGGCCCTGAGGCGCTTCAGGGCCTCCTCCACCCCGCCCCGGCCCCGGCCCACGTCGTGGGTGTCCATGGCCCGGGAGAGGACGAGGTAGCTCTCGGCGTGGAAGCGCCGGAGGAACTTCTCCCCCTGGTAGTCCAGGTAGGTTTCCCCGAGCTCGGGCTCCGCGCCCCAGCGGGCCTCAAACCCCTCGGGGGCCCGGTAGCTCATCATGGCGATCCCCCGGGCGAGGGCCATGCCCTTGGGGGCAGGGTTGCCCTTCTGGTACTCGGGGTCTTGGAGGATGGCCTGGCGGGAGAGGTGGTTGAAGGCCCGGGCCCAGGGGCCGTGCCGCGCGGGGGCCGCCAGGACCACGAGCTTCTTCACCCTCTCCGGGTACATGAGGGCGAACTCCAGGGCCACCATCCCCCCGAGGCTCCCCCCGATGACGATGGCCTTCTCCACCCCCAGATGGTCCAGAAGCCTCGCCTGGGCCCGGGCCAGGTCGCGGATGGTAAGGGGAGGGAAGTCCCTCCCGTAGGGGCGGCCCGTGCGGGGGTCTAGGGAGAGGGGGCCGGTGGAGCCGTAGCAGCTTCCCAGGTGGTTGGCGGAGACCACGTAGTAGAGGGCGGGGTCCAGGATCCGCCCGGGCCCCACCAAGCTGTCCCACCACCCTTCCCGGCCGAAGGCCTGCTCCAGGGGGGAGAGGCTTCTAAAGGTTTCCTCGTCGTAGGTCCCCGCCAGGTGGGCGCTCCCCGTGAGGGCGTGGAAGACGAGGACGGCGTTATCCCGCCTGCGGGAGAGGGTCCCGTAGGTCTCAAAGCGGAGGCGCACCTCGGGGAGGTACCCCCCGAGCTCCGTGTAGAACCCCTCCCGCCTGGGGAAGAGGACGGCGGTGCGGGGCTTGGGCGGGGGGATGGAGAGGGGGGAGCGGGGGGGCTTGAGGAGGAGGGCCTCGTGCTCCCCCCAGGCCTCGAGGGCGATCTCGCTCATGCCAACGCCTCCTTGAGCTCGGCCTTCAGGTCCTCCACGTGCTCCAGGCCCACGCTAAGCCGCACCATCTCCGGCGAAACCCCGGCCTGGGCCTGCTCCTCGGGGGAGAGCTGGGAGTGGGTGGTGGAGGCCGGGTGGATGGCGAGGGTGCGGGTGTCCCCCACGTTCGCCAGGTGGGAGATGAGCTTGAGCCGGGAGATGAAGCGCTTTGCCGCCTCATACCCGCCCTTCAGGCCGAAGGTGAGGACGGCCCCGGGCTTTCCCTTGAAGTACTTCTGGGCCCGGTCGTGGTGGGGGTGGTGGGGAAGCCCCGGGTAGTTCACCCAGGCCACCTGGGGCTGTTCCAGAAGCCAGTGGGCGAGGTGGAGGGTGTTTTCCACGTGACGCTCGGCCCTTAAGGAGAGGGTCTCCATGCCGAGGAGGACCACCCAGGCCTCAAAGGGCCCCAGGGCCTGTCCCTGGTCGCGCAGGCCGTCCACCCGGGCCTTGACGATGAAGGCGAGCTCCCCGAAGGCCTCGGTGAGCCTCAGGCCGTGGTAGCCGGGCTGGGGCTCGGTGAGGAGGGGGTAGCGGCCACCCTCCCAGGGGAAGTTCCCCCCGTCCACGATGGCCCCGGCGATCACCGCCCCATGACCCCCCACCCACTTGGTGAGGGAGTGGGTGACCAAAGCCGCCCCCCACGCCAGGGGCCTCAGGAGGTAGCCCCCCATGCCGAAGGTGTTGTCCACGATGAGGGCCACCCCCTTCTCCCGGGCGGCCTGGGCCAGGGCCTCGAGGTCGGGGATGTTGAGGGCGGGGTTGCCGATGGACTCCACCCACCAGGCCCGGGTCTTCTCGTCGGTGAGGGCCAAAAACTCCTCGGGGCGCTCCTCGCGGGAGGTGAAGCGCACCTCTATGCCGAGCCTTTTCAGGGTCACCTTGAACTGGTTGAAGGTGCCCCCGTAGAGGTTGGGGGTGGAGACGATGTTGTCCCCCGCCTGGGCCAAGGTGGTGAGGGCCAGGAACTGGGCGGCGTGGCCGCTTGCGGTGGCCAGGGCCGCCTTCCCCCCTTCCAGGGCGGCGAGGCGCTTTTCCAGCACGTCCACCGTGGGGTTCATGATGCGGGAGTAGATGTTCCCGAACTCCTTGAGGGCGAAGAGGTTGGCGGCGTGCTCGGGGCTTTTGAAGACGTAGCTCGTGGTGGGGTAGATGGGGACCTGGCGGCTTAGGGTGGTGGGTTCGGGCTCGTAACCGGCGTGGAGCTGTAGGGTCTCAAACCTCATCCTTGGCCTCCTTTCCAAAGTCCCGGCCAGGGGCATTTGGGTCACGCAGGGGTGTAACCTTGAAGGGGCCAAAAAAAGCCCCTTCCCGGCGTCCGTTCTCTCGCCAAGAAGGGGTTGGGCGTGGCGCTTACCCCCCTCTCTTATCGTCCCCGGGCGTTTCCCCCGCCCGGGCCGGCGTTGGCACCAGCCCCGCCCGCATCCGGCCATGGAACGGAAGGGGCGGGAGGTTGCCGCGGCTTCACAGGGCCGTACCCTCCACCGCTCTGGATAAGAGAACGGGCTGGTTTTCGCCGCGCCCCGGCGCGGTTAGCCCCAAGTGTAGCCTTTCCGGCCTAGGAGGTCAAGGCCTTGCGCACCTGGGCCTGGAGCCGGAGGAGGGCCGCCTCCAGGCCCCGCAGGCGCAAGGGGGTAAAGAACTCCTCCAGGCCGTAGCCCCGGTAGAAGCCTGGGGGCACCTCCAGGACGGCCTCAGGGCTTTCCCCCTCGAGGCCCTCCCGGAGGAGGCCGGCGAAGGCCTTGACCGTGGGGGCCTCGTCGGGGACGTGGAAGTAGAGGCGCACCTTTCCCCCCTCCACGTCGGCGTGGACGAAGAAGGGCGTCTGGCACTCGTGGACCCTCTCCAGCTCCACCCCGGGTGGGGGCGGGGGGACCTTGGCCGCGTACTCCAGGAGCACCTGGGATCGGAGCTCCTTGGGAAGGCTTTTGAAAAGCTCCAGGGCCTGCTTGAGCTTGGGCGGCACCATGCCTCCACCTTACCGCGGGCCGGACGTGGGCCGGGTGGGCCGGAGCTCAATCTCGCTCACCATGGCGTGCCCGGGCATCTCCAGGGCGAAGAGGACCGCTTGGGCCACGTCCTCGGGCTTAAGCTTCCAGGCCTGGCCCGGGGTGTTCCCGGCGAAGCCGGTGTCCACGGAGCCCGGGAGGACGTTCACCACCCGGACGTTCGCCTCCCGGAGGTCCAGCATGGCGGCCCCGGCGAGGCCCAAAAGGCCGAACTTGCTGGCGTTGTAGGCGGCCCCGCCCTTGAAGGGGTTCTTCCCCGCGAGGCTCCCCACGTTGACGATGGTGCCCCCGCCCCGGCGCAGGAGGGCGGGGACGGCGTGGCGGATGCCGAGGAAGGCCCCCGTGAGGTTGGTGTCCAGCACGAGCCGCCACTCCTCCAGGGTGAGCTCGTGGACGGGCTTCATCACCCCGACCCCGGCGTTGTTCACCAGGGCGCTAAGCTCCCCGAAGGCCTCCTCCATGGCGGCCACGGCCCGGGCCCAGTCCCCCTCCTCCCGGACGTCCCCGGGAAGGGGTAGGGCCCCCTCCAGCTCGGCGGCGAGGGCCTGGAGCCTCTTTTCGTCCCGGGCCATGAGGCCCACCCGGTACCCCTTGGCGTGGAGGAGGCGGGCGGTGGCCTCGCCGATGCCGCGGCTCGCTCCCGTGATGAGGACGGCGCCCTTCATGCCCTCCATCCTACCCTTTGGGCCGGAAGAGGGCCTTCCCCTTCGCCACAAGGGCCTCGGGCCAGGCCTCCAGGGGGTAGACGCCCCCCACCAGGCTTTCCAGGCCCTCTAGCTCCGGGAGAAGCCCCACCGCCTCCCGGAACTCCTCCCGGGTGTAGGTGTAGCTCCCCCAAAGGGCCACCTCCTTAAACCAGAAGGGGGAGAGGTCCACAACCTCAAGCCCCGGCGCTCCCAGGAGGAGCACCTTCCCCCCTTCCCGGGCGAGGGCGAGGGCCTCCCGGAAGCCCCGGCCGCTTCCCGAGGCCTCCACCACCGCCTCGTACCCGCCCCTATGGCCCTCAAAGAGGAGGTAGCGGTAGCGCCGGGCCCGCGCCAAAAGGGCCTCCTTCGCGCTCCCGTAGACCCCGTCTGCCCCGAAGGCCTTGGCCCTTTCCGCCTGGTGGGGGTACTTGGCCACGGCGAGAAGCCTTCCCGCGTAGCCCAGGGCCCGTAGGAGCCTGACCGCGAGGAGGCCGATGGTGCCCATCCCCAGGACCAGGACCTCCTCAGGCCAGGGCTTGAGTTTGTTTAAGCCCCTCAGGACCACCGCCAAAGGCTCGGCGAAGACGGCCCGCTCCTCGGGGACGCCTGGGGGGATGGGGTAGAGCCTCTCCGGGCGGGCCAGGACCCACTCCCCCCATCCCCCGGGGAGGTCCCGGTTGTAGCCCAGCATCCCCGGGGCCAAGGGGCCCTCGGCCACGTTCTGGCAAAGCCCTTCCTCCCCCTCCTGGCACCTAGGGCAGGGGGGAAGCCCCCGGTCGGCGCAGGCGAGGAGGGGGTTCACCGCCACGAGAGCCCCCTCGTGTTCCCCCAGGATCTCGTGGCCCAGCACCGCGGGGAAGGAGAAGAAGGGGCTTAGGGAGGGGGGGCTTTTCCCGTAGAGGAGGGCGAGGTCCGAGCCGCAGACCCCGCTTAGGCGCACCCGGACCCGCAGGAAGCCTTCCCGTTCGGGGAGGGGGACCTCGGCGAGCCTGAGGGGGAGGAGCTTTCTGGGAAAGCGCTTACCGAGAAGCCTCGCCCCGAAGAAGCGGGGGAGGGATGGGGTGTAGAGGAGGGCCTTCATGCCATGGGCACGGTGCGGATGAGCTTGCCCTCTATGCGCTCCAGGATCTCGTCCAGGCTTCTTCCGGTGATGGTGAGGCCGTGGTTCTTGAGCCCCACCACGGCCCGGGCGGGGTCCGGGGCCTCCCTCACCTTATCCGCCACCGCCTGGGCGAGCTCGTAGGTGCCGCAGGGGTAGTTGAAGGCGGTGGCGGGCACGCCCTCCATCCAGGCGTGCACGTGGAGGATGGCCCCCACCTCGGGGTGCTCCCGGTAGATCATCCAGTGCTCAATGGCGTCCACGCTCACCCGCCTCGGCTCCACATGGGGAGGGACGGAGAGGAGGATGGCGTTTCGCTCGGGGTCGTAGTCCTTGACCATGAGGATGTCCCGGCCGATCTCCCGGAGGTTCGCCTTGTCCACCCCGCTTGCCGACATCCAGAAGCGTTTCTCGTCCTTGCGCACGGAGAGGTTTCCGTAGGAGAGCCCCCCGATGCCGTAGAGCCTTTTCACGTGCCTCAGGTCCTCGGGGGGGAGGATCTCCTCAATGGGGAAGGGGGCGGGGAGGAGGTCCCACTCCTTGAGCTTCTTCCCCGCCCGGTACATGCTCTCCGTGAGCTCGTCCCCCTGCCAGAGCTCGGGCTCGAGGTCCGGCTCAAAGATGTTGTTGATGACGAGGCGGCTGCAGGCGATGGGCCTTAGGCGCGCCGCCACCCGCTCGTAGAACCCCTTGCCCTCGGGCTCCCCGTAGTGGCCGAGCTCCAGGGTGAGGAACTTGACGCCCTGGCCCGGCACGTAGGCCAAGAGGACGTTGGAAAGCGCCCGGACCAGGTAGGGGTAAAGCTCCCGCAGGGGGTCTTGGGGAAACTCGGGAAGCTCCAGGACCGAGGCCACGAAGGTGGCCTGGGCCCTGCGGCGGTAGGGCCTTGGGTTTTCCGGGGTGATGGCGTTGAGGACGAGGTTCGGGGCTTCGGACTCGGGGTTATGGCGGAAGCCTTGGGCCTCGAGGGCCTTTCCGACGCCCTCCAGAAAAGGCTTGAGCCTGGGCGTGGGTTCGCCGTGGATGAGGTATTCCCACATGCTGCCCTCCTTGTCCTGGCCCCTAGCCTACCCCATACTGGGGCCATGGCGGAAGCCTTGTGGGGAAAGGAGGCCTTGCTTCCCGGGCTTAGGGTGGGCCACTTCACGGACCGGGAGGCCCTCACCGGGTGCACCGTGGTTCTGGCGGAAGAGGGGGCGGTGGCGGCGGTGGACGTGCGGGGGGCGGCCCCGGGGACCCGGGAGACGGACCTCCTTGCCCCCGAGAACACCGTGGAGCGGGTCCAGGCGGTCCTCCTCACTGGGGGAAGCGCCTTGGGCCTTGCCGCCGCAGACGGGGTGGTGCGCTACCTCCGGGAGCGGGGAAAGGGCTTCCCCACGCCCGCGGGCGTGGTGCCCATCGTGCCCGCCGCGGTGCTTTACGACCTGGGGCGGGGGGAGGCCTTCCGGCCCCCGGGCCCGGAGGCGGGGTATGGAGCCTGTCTCGCCGCAGGAAGCGAGGTGGCCGAGGGGAGCGTGGGGGCGGGCACGGGGGCCGTGGCGGGCGGGGTGAAGGGCGGGGTGGGCCTTGCGGGCTACCTCCTGGAGGAGGGCTTTAGGGTCATGGCCCTCGCCGCGGTGAATAGCCTCGGCCGCCCCTTTGACCCCCTCACGGGGAGGCTCTACGCCGAGGGCCTCCTCGCCCCGGAGGAGCGGGCGCTTCTCCCCGACCTCTCCCGCTACCGGGGAAGCCCCGAGGACTACCGCTTTCCCTTCCTCCTCGGCCAGAACACCACCCTGGCGGTGGTGGCCACGGACGCCCCCCTCACCAAGGCCCAGGCCAAAAGGCTCGCCATCATGGCCCAAGACGGCCTCGCCCGGGCCCTCCGCCCCGCCCACACCCCTTTGGACGGGGACCTGGTCTTCGCCCTGGCCCTGGGGGACGGGCAAGGGGTGGACCCCATGACCCTCCTCCGCCTTGGGGCCTACGCCGCTGACGCCCTCGCCCGGGCCATCGCCCGGGGGGTGCTCTTGGCGGAGGGGGTGCCGGGGGTGCTTGCCTACAGGGAGAGGGTGGCCGGGGGTCCGTCTGAATTTTAAGCAATGAAAAACCCCTTCATGCCTTGACAACCTGGGGGAGGCCGTGGTGTGATGAGGGGGCCCAAAAGAAAGGGGGAGCCACATGAAAAGGGTTTCGCGGCGCGCCTTTCTGAGGAGGTTGGGTGTAGGGGTGGCGGCCACTGCGGCCTTTTCTCCTCTGGCGGTGGCCCAAGCGAGGCGCTACCGTTGGCGCATCCAGACCGCTTGGGATGCGGGCACGGTAGGCTATTCCCTGTTCCAGAAGTTCACCGAGCGTGTTAAGGAGCTCACCGACGGCCAGTTGGAGGTTCAGCCCTTCCCCGCAGGGGCCGTGGTGGGTACCTTTGACATGTTTGACGCGGTGAAGACGGGCGTTTTGGACGGGATGAACCCCTTCACCCTCTACTGGGCGGGGCGGATGCCGGTGACGGCCTTTCTTTCCTCCTATGCCCTGGGTTTGGACCGGCCCGACCAGTGGGAGACCTGGTTCTACAGCCTGGGCGGCCTGGACATCGCCCGGAGGGCCTTCGCCGAGCAGGGGCTTTTCTACGTGGGCCCCGTGCAACACGATTTGAACATCATCCACTCCAAAAAGCCGATCCGTCGCTTTGAGGATTTCAAAGGGGTAAAGCTGCGGGTGCCGGGCGGAATGATTGCTGAAGTCTTTGCCGCCGCGGGGGCCTCCACGGTCCTTCTACCCGGAGGCGAGGTCTATCCTGCCTTGGAGCGTGGGGTCATTGATGCGGCCGACTTTGTGGGGCCTGCGGTCAACTACAATCTGGGCTTCCACCAGGTGGCCAAGTACATCATTATGGGGCCCCCGGAGACCCCGGCCATCCATCAGCCGGTGGACCTTATGGACTTCACCATCAACCTCAATCGGTGGCGGTCGCTACCCAAGCCTTTGCAAGAGCGTTTCATCGCCGCTGTTCACGAATACAGTTGGATTCACTACGCCGGGATTCAAAAGGCCAACCTCGAGGCCTGGCCCAAGTACCGCCAGGCGGGTGTGGAGGTCATCCGCCTGTCTAACGAGGACGTGCGCAAGTTCCGCCGTCTGGCCATCCCCATCTGGTTCAAGTGGGCCAAGATGGACAAGTACTCGCGGGAGGCCTTCGCCAGCCAGCTGGAGTACATGAAGGGCATCGGCTACGTTACGGACGAGGAGCTCAAGGGGCTTTCCCTTTAGGCCTATGAACGCCCTGCTGCGCTGGCTCTCCTGGGTGGAGGCGGTGGCGGTCTGGGTGGGGCGTCTGGCCGCTTGGATCACCTTGGTCTGCGTGCTCATCCTGACCTACGAGGTGGTCATGCGGTATTTCTTCAATGCCCCCACCCGCTGGGCCCACCTCACCTCCACCCTTCTTTTCGGCCTCCTTTACGTCCTCACCGGGGCCTACGCCCTCAAAGAGAAGAGTCATGTAGGGGTGGACGTCTTCTACAGCCGTCTGCCCCGGAAGGCCCAGGCGGCGGTGAACCTCTTGGGCTCCGTCTTCCTCTTTCTCTTCGCCGGGGCGCTTCTCCTTTACGGCTGGGACTTCTTCCTGGCCTCCTGGCGGGACCGGGAGTTCGCTCTGGATAACGAGGCGATCCCCATCTACCCCTTTAAACTGGCCATTCCTTTAGGGGCCCTTCTCCTGCTGATGCAAGGGCTGGTTTTGGCCCTGCGCGAACTCGCCTTCCTCCTCGGGGGTGCCCATGCCGATTGAGACCCTCACCTGGCTGATGTTCGGGGCCCTTTTTGTCCTTCTCCTCACCGGCTACCCCCTGGCCTTTTTGGTCGGGGGGCTTTCCGTGGTCTTCATCGCCTGGCTCTGGAGCCCCGACGCCTTGGCCTTGGTGCCCCAGCGGGTCTGGAACAACATGACCCAATACCTCCTCGCCGCCATCCCCCTTTTCATCTTCATGGCCTCCATGCTGGAAAAATCGGGGGTCATAGAGGAGGTTTTTGACGTGGCCTACAAGTGGCTGGGCCGGATCCCGGGGGGGTTGGCCGTGGCCACGGTGGTGGCCTCCACCGTCCTCGCGGCCATGGTGGGGGTTATCGGGGCGGCGGTGGTGACCATGGCCCTGGTGGCCCTCCCTTCCATGCTCCGCCGGGGCTATAGCCCGGTTTTGGCCGTGGGAACGGTGATGGCTGGGGGGACCTTGGGCATCCTGATTCCCCCCAGCGTCTTGGCCATCGTCTACGGCTTGGTGGCCAACCAGTCCGTGGGGGAGCTTTACCTGGGCTCGGTTTTCCCTGGGCTGGTCCTTTCGGGGTTGTACATTCTCTTCTCGGTGGGGTATGCCCTCCTGAACCCCAAGGCGGCCCCCCGCTTGAGCCCGGAGGAAACGCCCACCTGGTCCGAGCGGTGGCGGGCGCTCCGGTCCATATGGTCCCCTTTGGTCCTTATCTTTTTGGTGCTGGGCACGATCTTTCTGGGGCTTGCCGCCCCTACGGAGGCCGCGGCCATCGGGGCCTTCGGGGCCATGGTGGTGGCGGCCATCCACCGCCGTCTTTCCTGGACCATCTTGCGCTTGGCCCTGGAGCAGACGGCGAAGGCGACGGCCATGGTGATGTGGATCGTCTTTGGGGCCAACGCCTTTGTGGGGTTTTACATCGCCCAAGGGGGGGACCGCTACGTTTCCGAGCTCCTGCTGGGGACGGGACTTTCCCCCTGGGGCATCCTCCTCCTGATGCAGGGAATCCTCATCGTCTTGGGGATGTTCTTGGACTGGGTGGGGATCCTGCTCTTGGCGGTGCCCGTCTTTGTGCCGATCATCCGGGACCTGGGGTTTGATCCCTTGTGGTTCGGCGTCCTCTATCTGGTGAACATGCAGATCTCTTTCCTAAGTCCACCCTTCGGCTACGCCCTTTTCTACGTGCGGGGTGTGGCCCCTCAGGTCCCTATGGGGACGATCTATAAAGCTGCCCTTCCCTTCCTCTTCCTCCAGCTCGTGGGGCTGGCCTTGGTGATGCTTTTCCCGGGGCTGGCCACCTGGCTTCCGAGCGTGGTGTACGGCCGCTAGCGCCCGGGGAAGGGGGCGAGGACCACCTCCACCGGGAAGACCTGGCCTCCCCGCCGCACCGTGAGCCGGACCCTGTCCCCCACCCTGTAGCGGCGCACCTCCCGGAGGAGGTCCTCAAAGGCGTTCACGGGGACGCCGTTGACCTCTAGGATCACGTCCGGCACGCCGCCCGACTCCACCCCCCTAAGCCCCGCCCTGTGGGCCGCCCCGCCCGGGACCACCTCGCCCACCAGGACCCCGCCCGGGGGCAGGCCCAGTTCCCGGGCAAGCTCCGGGGTGAGCCCCCTGGGCCCCCTCAGGCCCAGGTAGGGCCAGGACTCCTCGAGGCCCGCCCGGAGGGCCTCCAGGGTCCTTTCCCAGCCGAAGAGGGGGGTGAAGTAGCCGCGGAAGCCCTCCTCCGTGGCCCCGATGGCCACGGCCACCCCCAGGACCCTCCCCTCCCGGTTGAGGACGGGCCCCCCGGAGTCCCCGGGAGCGAGGGGGAGGGAGGTTTCCACAAGGCCTTGGGGAAGGAAGGGGGAGGGGGAGGCCTCGAGGCGGAGGACGCGGCCGTACCTAGGGGCGAGGAACTCGCCCCGGCCGTTCCCGATGTGGAGGACGGCCTCCCCAGGGCGGGGAGGGGTGAGGGGGCCCAGGGGGAGGGCCCTGGGGCCTTCCCCCTCCGCCTTCAGGTAGGCCAGGTCCCGGGGTTCGGAAAAGCCCACGACCCGGGCCTTGAGGCGCGTCCCCGCGGCGGTGTAGAGGACGACCTCCCGCTTCCCGGCCACCACGTGGTAGGCGGTGAGGGCCTCGTCCTTGCCCACGAAAAAGCCCGTGCCCCGGGGGCCTTCCGCCACCTCCACCCGGAAGACGGCGGGGTGGGCCTCCCGGTAGACCCGCTCCAGGGCCTCGCCCTCCGCCCCGGCGGGGAGGGTCCAGAAGACCTCAGGGGCGGCCCGCCAGGCGAGGAAGGCCGCGAGGAGGAGAAGCCCGAGGAGGCCTAGCCGGAGCCGGGCCATGGTCCTAAGCGCCCACGCCGGGCTGGGGGCGGTCCGGCTGGACCGCCGGGGGTGGGGGAGGGGGGAGGAGGAGGAGCTTCAGGACCTCGCCCACCTCCTCCACGAAGTGGATCTCCAGGTCCTTGAGGATCTCCTCGGGCACCTCCTTGAGCTCGGCGGCGTTCTCCTTGGGGAGAATGACCCGGTGGATCCCCGCCTGGTGGGCGGCGAGGAGCTTTTCCTTCACCCCGCCGATGGGGAGGACCCTGCCCCTTAGGGTGATCTCCCCGGTCATGGCGATGTCCATGCGCACCGGGCGGCCCGTGAGGGCGCTCGCCAGGGCGGTGGCGATGGTGATCCCCGCCGAGGGGCCGTCTTTTGGGGTGGCGCCCTCGGGGACGTGGATGTGGAGATCGTAGTCCTTGTGGAAGCCCTCCGGAAGCCCCCACTCCTCCCGGTGGGCCCGGAGGTAGGTGAGGGCGGCGTGGGCCGACTCCTTCATGACCTCCCCCAGGTTCCCGGTGAGGTTCACCTTGCCCGTGCCGGGGACGGCCACGGCCTCAATGGTGAGGAGGGTGCCCCCGTAGGGGGTCCAGGCCAGGCCCTGGGCCGCCCCCACCTGGGGCTCCTTCTCCGCCCGGTCGGGGCGGTACTTGGGGACGCCCAGGTAGGCCTCGAGGTCCTCGGCGTCCACCACCCTGACCCCTTCCCAGGGCTTTTCCAGGTAGTCCTTAGCGGCCTTCCTGGCCACCTTGGAGAGCTCCCGGTCCAGGTTGCGCACCCCGGCCTCCCGGGTGTACTCCTGGACGATGCGCTCTATGGCCCGGTCGGTGATCTCCAGCCTCCCTTCAAGCCCCGCCTCCTTCACCTGGAAGGGCCAGCGGAAGTAGCGGGCGATGGCGCGCTTCTCGTGGAGGGTGTAGCCGGGGATCTCAATGACCTCCATCCGGTCCAGAAGGGGCCTCGGGATGGTGGAGAGGGTGTTGGCCGTGGTGATGAAGAAGACCTTGGAGAGGTCGTAGGGCACGTCCAGGTAGTGGTCGGTGAAGGTGTGGTTCTGCTCGGGGTCTAAGACCTCGAGGAGGGCCGCCGCCGGGTCCCCCCGCCAGTCGGAGGAGAGCTTGTCAATCTCGTCCAGGAGGAAGACGGGGTTCACCACCCCCACCTGCTTCATCCCCTGGATGATCTTGCCGGGGAGGGCCCCGATGTAGGTGCGGCGGTGGCCCCGGATCTCCGCCTCGTCCCGCACCCCGCCCAAGGAGATGCGGTGGAAGCGGCGGTTCATGCTCCGGGCGATGCTCTTGCCCAGGGAGGTCTTGCCCACCCCGGGGGGCCCCACGAAGCAGAGGATGGGGGCGTGGCCCTTCACCTCCTTCCCCTGGGTGAGCTGGCGCACCGCCAGGTACTCCAGGATGCGCTCCTTCACCTCCTTGAGGCCGTAGTGGTCTTCGTCCAGGACCCGCTTGGTCACGGAGATGTCCAGCACCTCGGGGTCGGCCTCGGTCCAGGGGACCTCGAGGAGCCAGTCCAGGTAGGTGCGGCTCACCGTGGCCTCGGGGGAGCCGGGCTGCATGCGCTCCAGGCGCTTGAGCTCCTTGAGGGCCTTCTCCTTCACGGGCTCGGGCATGCCCTTCTTTTCAATGCGTTCGCGGAGCTCCTCTATCTCCGTGAGGAAGTCCTCCCCACCCCCGAGCTCTTTCTGGATGGCCTTCATCTGCTCCCGGAGGTAGTACTCCCTCTGGTTCTGGTCCATCTGCTCCTTGACCCGGGCGGCGATCTTCTTGTCCAGCTCAAAGCGCTCCAGGTCGCGGAGGAGCAGGGCCAGCACCCGCTTCAGGCGCTCCTCCACCTCCGGGGTCTCCAGGATGGTCTGCTTCTCCTCCAGGGTCCAGGTGGCGTGATGGGCCACGAGGTCCGCCAGGATGGCGGGGTCCCGGGTGCTCTTGACCGCCTCCTGCTGGTAGCGGTCCAGGCGCAGGGTCTTGTGGTTCTGCAGGTAGCGCTCAAAGGCCTCTTGGACCTCGTTCACCAGGACCCGGGCGAGTTCGGGATCCTTTAGGGGAGGCTCGGGGATGGCCTCGCCCACGGCCCGGAGGTAAGGGGCGGCCACGTAGGAGAGGAGCCGGGCCCGGCTTCTCGCCTCCACCATCACCTGGAGGGTGCCGTCCGGCAGGCGCATGGCCTGCTTGACCACGGCCAGGGTGCCCACGGCGTAAAGGTCCTCCGGGGCGGGGTCGTCCACCTCCGGGTCCTTCTGGGTCACCAAGAAGAGGAGCCGGTCGGCGGAGAGGGCCTCCTCCACCGCCCGCTTGCTCTTGAGGCGCCCCACGTCCACCCCGGTGGTGGTGTGGGGGAGGACCACGGTGTTCCGGAGAGGGAGCACGGGGAGTTCTAGGCGCAGAAAGTCCTTCATCTGCCCCTATGATACCCCCCTTTCAGGAAACAAAGGCACCCCGGGGCACAATGGGCGTTCAGGCTTTGGCCGGGGACCGCGGCCGCCAGCGGAGGGGATTGGTCCCTACGGGAGAACGCTTAGAGGCTCTCGGTCATCTCTAGGGGTACGAGGATTTCTTGGTTTCCTGGAGCGGTCTCCCAGGCTTGTAGGCGTAGGGAGACTACCCCTGGGGTCCCTAGCTCTAGTAGGTACTGTCCCGGGCGGAGTAGAAACTCGTGGTCCAGGTTTTCCTGGGGGAGCACCGCGCCCCAGGGATAATACCCCGGGTTGGCGCGGGGGAGAAAGTACACAGCCCCTTCCCCCTTTAAGCTTCTAAGCCGGAAGGGAAAAGCCTCGAGGTTGGCCCCAAGCCCCAAAGGAAGTTCTTGGTACACCTCCCCCTGTAGATGGAGGAGGAGGGGCTCTTCCAGCTCCAGTACAGCTTCCGCCACTTCGCCCTGGAAGGAGACGAGGTGTATTTCCTCTGTTTCCAATGCCCGCTTCTTCCCCTTGCGCACCCGGGACCGGGGCAGAGGGACGTTAGGGCCTGGGTGGGCGGCCAGGGCTTGGCGCCAGCTTCCAAGCTGCGCGGCCTTGAGGGCTTCTCCTTTTTCTCCATAAAAGCGGTGGTAGGCAGCGGCCACCGGATCTCCCAGGGCTTCCCAGGCTTCGGCCAAGCGGGCGTGCAGGCGGCAGCGCTCCCCCTCCCCGAACCCCGCTGTCAAGTAAGGGCGGAACTGGGGCTCGCTGAAGCGGTACCTGCCTTCGCAGTAGAGGAGCCAGCCCCGGTGCTCCAGCTCGTCCAGCGCTTCCCCGTATCCCAAGATCCAGGCCAGTTTTTCGGGGAAAGGTCCCGGGTGAAGGGCCAGCACCTCTAGGGCCTTGCGCGCTTCCCAGGGTAGGTGGCGGGCCTCGAGGGCCACCATGGCCCGCACCCGCTGGGGAAGGGCCTCGGGGTTTCCCATGGCTAGGAGTTCCCGCAAAACCTCCACCCGGCCGCCGCTTCGCAGGTAGAAGCGGGCGGCCTCGGCGAAGGGCAGATGGCGTAGAGGCCCCCCCACCGCCTCCCGCCAGGAGAGGCAGGGTACCTGCTCCACCACGGTCACCTCTGCGGGAAAGCGGGTCCTGAGGGCCAGGAGAAAGGAAGGGTCCTCCCCGAAGCTGGAACGGGCCACCACCAGAACCCGCCCTGGAAGAGGTTTCAGGGCGAGGCCCACCTCCTTGGGGGGAAAGGGCTCGGAGAGGTAGAAGACCCCGGCGCCTTCGCCCAGGCCATGCCGCAGGGGAAGGCCGAGCTTTTGGGCAAGGGCCTGGGCCAGGCTTTCCTGCCCCGAACCTGGGGGACCGATGAGGATCACCAGGGCAGGGGGGCGCACCGCCTCCAGGCGCTTGGGGAAAGGCGTCCCCTCTTCCCCGGGGGCTAACCGGGTCCGCCACCCGTACACCCAGTCGGCAAAGGCGGGGGAGAGGTCCTCGAGCCCCTCCATGGCCTCCCCGCTCCCGGGAGTTCGGTCCAGCTCCACCCCAGGGGGCAGGGTGAGCACGGGGCCCCGGAAGGCTTCCTTTCCGAAGAAGGAGCGGAGGTGGGTGAGTTCGGACCGCAGGTTTTGCAGGGCGACCCTGTGGCCCCAAAGGAGGTCCGCAAGCCTCTCCCTGCGCGTAGGGCCTTCCAGGGCCAGGTAGTAGAGGATCCCCAAGGCCTTCCGCCTCAGGGGCAGAGGCCCCATGGGGCCCTCCGCCCGAGAAGGGCCGAAAAGGGGAAGCCGCACCGGCACCATGGGCCACCTCCGTTAAGCTCAGCGTTAAAAAAGCGTGAAAACCCTTAGCTCTCTCGCCATGCAGTTTAACGCTCGTCTGTCAAACCCCTGTGAAAAATGACCGAACCCCCTTCACGCTGCCTTCACGCTCCCTGGCCTACCCTCGCCCTGGAAGGGAGGTGAGAGGGGGATGAAAAGGCTTGGGGCCCTAGGGCTTGCGGCGCTCCTGCCCTTCCTCCTGGGAGCGGTGGGCCCCCAAGCCACGGTGCGGATAGAAGTCAGGATTCCCGAGCGCGCGGCCATGTGGTTAGAGGGCCCGGATCTCGGTCCCGGCGGGAGCCTAGGGCGCTTTCTCTGGGCGGGAAGGGGCGGGGGAAGCCCGGCCCAGCCCCCCTACTGCCCGAGGAACCCCCTGGACCCCAGCCTCTGCCTGCGGGACCCGGTGGTGGTCTTTGACCTCCGTTGCGCCACCTTGGGGCCCGTGCCCCCTCACTGCGCGGGGCTTTACGGCGGGGACGGGCGCTTCCTGGACGAGGACGGCCGCCCCTATCCCCCCTACCGCCTGGACGGGGAAGGGCGGGTCGTCCCCGGGTCCAAGCGCTTCCCCCAGTTCTTCGTTCACCCCTCCATGCGCCTTCACGTCTTCACCCAAAGCCCCCGCTGGGCCCTGGAGGTGGCCTTCGCGGTGGAGCCCACGAGCCCGGAAGGGGCGGTGCTGGACGCGAGCCACTTCGCCGTCCACTCCATCCTCACGGGCCGGGGCGGGGTGCCCCCCACGCCCCACTGGAAGTGCCTGGCCTACCACCCGGACTGGGACCGCCCCCCTTCCCACCTCTGCCCAGCCCCCGCGGGGCCCCGGGGGGGCGTGCTCCTGGAGGAGGTCCTGGACCACCCGGGCGGTTGGCAGTCGGTGACCCTGGGGATCAAGCTCCGCCTGGACGGCTCCGAGGTGCCGGGCGAGTACGAGGGTCAGCTGGTGTACACCCTGACCCTCCTGTAGGCGGCTTTAGGCTTTAGGCGACCGGGCAACGTACGCGGAAAGGAGTGGACCATGAAGAAGCACATCCTCTGGCTGTTGGCCCTGGCTTTCGCGGCAGGCGTGGCCATGGCCCAGGTGGGCTTCCCCTCGGAAGGGGACCTGGATGGCGACGTGGAGGAGCTTTACGACGAAAACCACGACCAGGCGGCGGTGAAGGAGAAGGTGAAGGTCATCATCCCGCCCCGCTACGCCCTCCACCTCACGGAGGACGAGTGGAACCTGGACCTGAATGATCCTGCGGAAGCGCCTTCGGACTACGTTTATGACCCCAGCAATCCGCAGCCGCCCGCCGAGGGGTGCTACCTGGTGCCCAAGGCGGTGAAGACCCTCTCGGATCTGGCCAGCTACCTGGGGAGCGGAGGGGTGCTCAGGCCCATCGGCGCCTACCCGGCGGCCAAGGACTACGACGGGGACGGCAAGCTGGAAGACGACGAGAAGGGCACCTTGATCTGCGTGAACCACAAGACCCTGCAGAAGTTCTCCAACGACCCCGAAGGCTGGCAGCTCTCCGTGAGCGTCACGGGCACGCCCGCGAGCGGCTTTGGCTACTTCGGCCTGGCCGACTTCATCAGCATGATGCCCATGGGGGGCTTCGTCACCAACAGCCTGCCCTCCGGGCCCCACGTGGTGGCCTCGGGGGACGGCCCCACGGGCGGCTGGCTGGACGACCTCATCGTGGAGGGCTTCTGGTTTGACGGCTCCGAGCTGGACGGCACCTACACCATTGACGTGACCTTCACCCTGGCGGGCTTGTAAGGAGGTGAGCGATGAAGAAGTACTTCCTTTCCCTGATCGCCCTGGCCCTCCTCCTGGGGGCGGCCCTGGCGGACGAGGTGGACGTGGGGGCGGATGAGGCCAGTGTGACCCAGCGCATCAACCTCACCATCCCCCAGCGGGTGGCCCTGCACCTCACGGAGGACGAGTGGATTCTGGACCTGAATAGCCCTCCCTTGGGCGATGTGTCCACCGGTGAGGGGTGCTTCCTCGTGCCCAAGGGCTACTCGGGTAGCCTCGAGGACGCCGTCAACGACGCCCTGGCGGGCGAGCTGGAGCCCATGGACACCTACCCCGCCATCAAGGACCTTGACGGCGACGGGAGCATCTCGGACGAAGAGAAGGGCACCCTCATCTGCCTCAACCAGAAGGTCCTCCAGAAGTTCTGCAACAACAGGGAGGGCTGCGAGCTGGACCTCAAGGTGACCCGCACCCTGGGCAACTCCACCTACGGCAAGCTCGGCGTACTGGACGAGGCGCCGTACATCGGCCATAGCCGCTTTGTGGCCATCACCCCCGGGGTCAACGACGACGGCGACCCCCTGGAGCTCCTCAAGGTCCTGGGCGAGCGCCTCCCCGGCTGGCTGGACGACCTCATCACCGAGGCCTTCTGGTTTGACGGAAGCGAAGTGGCGGGCACCTACGAGTTCAACTTCCTCTTCCAGCTCGCCGCCCTCTAAGGCCCTCTGCCCCCCCGGGGGCTTTCCCCCGGGGGGTTTTCCCGCTAAACTCCGGCCATGAGAAAACTCCTCTCCCTAGCCCTCCTCCTCTCCCTGGCCCAGGCCCAGACCGGGGTGGGGGTAAGCCCTCCCCGGGTGCTCCTGCCCCTGGCCCCGGGGGCCAGCGCCACCCAGACGGTGGTGGTGGACCACCCGGGCCGCCAGGGCACCTTAAGGGTGAGCGTGGTCCTCTCGGATGTCCTCCTGAAGCCCGACGGGGCCCCCCTCTACCTGGACCCGGGAAGCCACCCCCGTAGCCTGGCGCGCTGGCTTTCCGTGACCCCCCTGGAGTTCCTCCTCCAGCCCCAGGCCAGCCAGGAGGTGCGTTACACGGTGCAGGTGCCCCCGGACGCCGAGGCGGGAACCTACTGGGGGATCATCTTTTTTGAGTCGGGTCCGGCCCAGGAACGGCAGGAGGGAGGGGGCATCGGCATCCGGGTGCGCACCCGGGTGGGGCACGTGGTCTACGTGGACGTGGGCCGGGTGGTCCGCTCCGGTCGCATCCAGGGGGTGCGCTACCAGCCCCCTTCGGGCCGGGAGGGCGCGGTCCTTCGCGTGGTCTTCCAGAACACGGGCAACGGGGTCTTGCGCCTGAAGGGGCGGGTGGAGGTGCGGGACGCCCAGGGGAAGGTGGTGGCCCAGGCCCTCGTACCCGAAACCGCAAGCCTCCCCGGGGCCACCCACGAGGTCCCCGCTCCCCTGGAAAAGCCCCTTTCCCCCGGGCGCTACGTGGTCCTGGCGGTCTTGGACTACGGGGAAGCGAGCCTCATCGCTGGGGAAGCGCGGTTGGAAGTGCGTTGAGGAGGTGGACTTTGCCCAGGTGGTTTTGGCTCCTTTGGACGGGGCTCCTGGCCCTGGCCCAGGTTCCCGTGGGGGTGAACCTCCCGGAGGGAAGCGCCCTCACCCTGAGCGCGGAAGAGGTCGTCTTTGATCTGGCGCAGGGGGCCTACCCCCCGCCGAGCTTTCCCTATGCCTACGCTCCTACAAGCCCTCGGGGCCCCCTTACCTTAAGCGTCTTCAGCAACCTGGAGGGGGGTTGGGCGGTGGAGGTCCTGGCCGAGCCCCTCATTGCCGAGGGGGGGAAGCTCCTCTCTCCGAGCCAGCTGGAAGTGCGGGTGGATGGCGGTCCCTGGATGCCCCTTGGGCCCCGCACGGTTCTCCTCACGGGAAGCGGGCCTTCCGGGGGGTATCGGCGCCACCTCTTGGAGTTTCGCTTGGTCCTCACGGGGCAGGAGGCCCCGGGGCTTTACCGGGGAAGCTTGGTCTTCACCCTAAGCCGGCTTTAGAATGCGCGGCTCTTGGGCGTTTCTCCTTTGGACGGTGGCCCTCGCCTGGGCCCTCGAGGCCCCGGATGCCCTCGAGGTCAGGCGGGGGGGCTTTCTCTCCATCCCCGTCCGAGGGGAGGGTACCCTCACCGCCGAGGCCCCCGAGGCCTTTCTGCCCCTTACGGGGGAAGTGGAGGAGGAGGGGCTTCTCAACTTCCTCGTGCGCCCGGAGGCCCGGGCCGGGGAGTACGTGGTGCGGGTGCGGGACGCCCGCACGAGCCGGGAGGTGCGGGTCCGGGTCCTCCCCGAGGCGGGCCTGAGCCTGAAGGTCCCGCCGGGAGGCACGGGGGTAGAAGGGGAGAGCCTCACCTACACCCTCTTCCTGCAAAACACCGGGAACGCCCCGGACCGGGTGCGCCTCGAGGTGCGCACCCTTCTTCCCTACCGCTTGGGAAGTGCCTTGGTGGACTTGGAGCCGGGGGAGACCAAGGAGATCGTCCTGGAGCTTAGGCTCACGGGGCGGAACCGGGACACGGCCACGGTGTTGGCCTACTCCGGCCTGGATCCAAGCGTGCGGGCCTACGGGGTGATTGAGACCATCATCCTTCCCTTCGCGGGGGCGGAAAGCCTGGGCAGACATGCCCTCCGCTACCGCTTCGGCCTGCGCCTCACCTACGGTGGGGGGAGCCTGGGCTACGCCGTGGCCCTAGGGCTTTCCGGAGGCCTCTCCGACTACGTGGGCCTGGCCTCCGGTCTGGAGTGGGGCCAGGAGGGGGTGAAGGGGGAGGCCTTCCTGAGGGGAGAGGATTTCGCCTTGGGCTTCCGCGGGTATGGGGACTACCTGCGCCTCGAGGGGGAGTGGGGCCCCTTGCAGGCCTACTACGCCTTCGGCGCCGTGGCCCCCACCTTCGGTGCCCTCTACCAGGAGGGTTCCATCCGTCTGGGCCTGGCCTTAAGCGGCCTGTCCCAGCGTCTGGACCTGGGGTACACGGTTCGCGAGGGGGGCCTTGCCCTCACCCCCTACCTTGCCCTTAGGCGGCGGACGAGCCCGGAGGAGGTGCGCGCAGGAGGGGGCCTCGAGGCCAAGCTGGAGGACCGGGTCTTCAGCCTTTCGGGCCGTCTGGAGTACCTGGGGGAACCCGTTTTCCGGCTGGGGGGTGCGACCCGCTCCCAGGCGCCTTGGGGCCTCAAAGGAGAGGTGGCCTACCAGGGCGGGCTTTGGCAAGGAAGCCTGGAGGGAAGGGCCACCCTCACGGAGGAGGTGGGGGCCAACCTCACCGTACGGGCAGGCCAGGGCGTGGGCGGAAGGTTCGGCCTCACCTTCCGCCCCCTCCCCCTTCCCCTCAGTCTGCAGGCGGGCCTGGGTTACCAAGGTGGGGTCACGGCCGATGGGGGGTTCCGGGTACGCCTGGACGGCCTGGAGGTGGGGGGCGGCCTGGCCTACCAACCCCAAGGGACTTCCGCCACCCTTTACGTAGCCTATCGGGAGCGGGATTTCGGTGTCCGCGGGGGCCTCAGCCTCACCCCCACGGGGCGCACCTTGGTCCTGGCGGGGGAGGGACGCCTTGAGGACCTGGAGGGGAGCCTCCGGCTCGGTTACGACCTGGAGAGGAGGCTTCCTGAAGCCCAAGGGGCTTTCCTCTACCGCCTTCCCCATGGGTTGGGCCTGGGCCTTTCCGGGAAGTACCGCCCGGGGGAGTTCTCTTGGCAGGCCCTCGGGGTGGTGGAGCTCAAGGGGGGGTTTAACACCCCCGAGGAGGTGGTCCAGGCCTTCGGGGGCCGGGCCACGGGGTATGTGGAGGGGGTGGTCTTCCACGACCGCAACCGGGACGGGGTGCGCAACCTGGACGAGCCCCCCCTTCCTGGCGCCCGGGTGAGGGTGGGGGCGCAGGAGGTGCACAGCGACAACCAGGGACGATACCGCCTGGAGCTTTACCCGGGGACGTACCGGTTGGAAGTGGGGGGCCTCGAGGCCAGCCTGGCCCTTCGCCGCCAGGTGGAGGTGCGGGTGGAGCGGGGCAAGGCCGTTCCCTTGGACCTCCCCGTGGAGTCCGTCGCAGGCCTCCAGGGCCAGGCCTATCTGGACGAGAACCGCAACGGCCAGCGGGACGAGGATGAACCCCTCCTTCCTTACGCCCGGGTGCTCCTCCGAGGTCCCGAAGCCCGCACCGCCCTCGCCGATGGCCGGGGGAACTTCACGGTGGGAGGCCTTCTGCCGGGCCGGTACACCCTGAGCCTGGATCCCAAGAGCATGGATCGCTTCCAGGAGCCGGGGGAGCCTGTGGTGCTGGACTTGGTTCCCGGGCCTTTGCCTCAGGTCTACCTGGCGGCCAGGCCCGTGGTGCGGGAGGTGGTGAAGACCCTTACCGAGGAGAGCCTGAGCGTGGTCTTTGAACCCCTGCCTTCCGTCCTCCCTCCCGGGGCCGAGCTTCCCTTAAGGGTAAAGGTGCAGGGGAAGCCCGAAAGGGTGGTGGCGGAGTTCGGCGGTAAGACCTACCCCCTCGAGCTCCTGGAGGAAGGGCTTTACGGGGCTTACCTCCCCGTGGAGGGGAAGGGAGGGGTGGAGATCCGGGTGAAGGCCTTCCGGGGGGAAGAAGTGGCCGAGGCCTCGGCCTTCCTTCCCATCCGCCCCGGCCCCTTGGCCACCCTTAGCGCGACCCCGGCCCTTCTGGACCCCGGGGAGGAGGTGCGCCTTGAGGCCCGCCTCCTGCGCCGCGCCAGCCGGGTGGAGGTGCGCCTCGGGCCCCTGGTCGTTCCGCTGGAGAGGGCGGACGACCTCACCTACTGGGGAAGCCTTTTGGCCCCCCGAACTCCGGGCATTTACCAGCTTGAGCTTTACCTGGACGGGACCTTAACCCACACCGCCCGGATACGCGTGCGGGAATAGGGTCAGAGGCCCACGGTGACCCGGGCCTTGAGCTCCTCCAGCCGGATCTCGCCGAGCCCCGGGGGAAGGGCGCCTTTCACGCGGAGGCCGAACCAGAGCTTCCCCTGGCGCACCCCCTGGGTCAGGGTCTTCCCCTCTAGGGCGAAGGGGGCCTGGTCGCCGCCCTGGAAGGCGATCTCCCCAAGCCCTTCCCCGGCGCTCGCTTCCGGGCAGAGGACGAGGTCCCCCAGGGAATAGCACCCCGGGTCCTCGCCCGGGTTCTGGAGCCTTCCGTACACCGCGAGGGTCGCGTCCAGGGGCACGTCGGCCACGGCCCGGCCCTCGAGCCGCACCCCCCGCACCACGTCCACCGGGGGAGGGTTGAAGGTCTGGGGGTCCTTGGGGAAGACCACGTAGGCGTCCCCGGGAAAGGGGCTTGTGGAGGGGAGGCCGCTCAGGTTCAGGGTCATGGAGCCCAGGTCCAGGGTGAGGGTGGCGGAGCAGGCGGCGAGGAAGAGGGCCAGGAGAAAAGGCGGGCGGCGCACGAAGGGGAGTCTATCATGGGTGGGGGATGCACCGCTTCCTCTTCGCCCTGGACCCCGAGGCCGCCCACGGGCTCGCCTTGGGGCTTCTCGCCTTATGGTCGGAAAGGGGGCCCTTGCTGGAGGTTCCCGCGAGGCTTCTTCGGGTGGAGGACCCCCGCTTAAGGGTGGAGGCCTTTGGGGTCTCCTTTCCCAACCCCTTGGGCCTTGCCGCGGGGATGGACAAGGACGCGAGGGCCCTAGGGGCCTGGTGGGCCTTGGGCTTCGGCTTCGCCGAGGTGGGGACCCTCACCCCGAGGCCCCAGGTGGGAAACCCAAAGCCGAGGCTTTTCCGCCTGGTGGAAGACCGCGCCCTCATCAACCGCATGGGCTTCAACAACCGGGGGGCGGAGGAGGCCGCCAGGCGCCTAAAGCGCTCCCGCCAGAGGGGGCTTCCCCTGCCCATTGGGGTCAACCTGGGGAAGAACCGGGACACGCCCTTGGGGCGGGCGGCGGAGGACTACCTAAAGGCCCTCCGCCTCCTGGAGCCTTTTGGGGACTACTTCGTCTTGAACGTGAGCTCCCCCAACACCCCGGGCCTTCGCGCCCTCCAGGAAGGCCCCTTCCTGGACGAGCTCCTCGCCCGCCTTCGCCCGGCCACAAAGAAGCCCCTCCTCCTCAAGGTGGCCCCGGACCTCTCCCCGAAGGCCTTGGACGAGGTCCTCGCCCTGGCCAAGAAGCACCGCCTCCAGGGCCTGGTGGCGGTGAACACCACCCTTGCCCGGGAGGGCCTAAAAAGCCCCTGGGCTAAGGAGGCCGGGGGGCTTTCGGGAAGGCCCCTGAAGGGGAGGGCCTTGGAGGTCCTCCGCCACCTGGCGGAGGGCGCGGAGGGGCTTGCCCTGGTGAGCGTGGGGGGCGTGGAGACCCCTCTGGACCTCTGGGAGAGGCTCAAGGCCGGGGCGAGCCTGGTCCAGGTCTACACGGGCTTCGTCTACGGGGGGCCCCTCTTCCCCAGGAGGCTCCTCCTGGGGCTTCTCCGCCTTATGGAGGCCGAGGGGGTTTCCTCCCTGGGGGAGCTTCGCCGCGCGTGAGTCCGGGGAAAGGGCCTTCACCGGGGCCTCCAGGCTGGCGAAGCCAGCATGGGGTTCAGACGGTGAGGAGGCAGCCCGCCTCGAGCTCCAGTTCCACAGGGGAAACGTAGCGTGAGGCCCCATCGCGGCGTAGGTGGAGGACGAGAAGGGTGTAGGGGTCAAAGACCACCACGTCCTTCACCCCCTGGGAGAGGCAGAAGCGGGGGCCGATCTCCAGGTCCTTGGCCTCGTAGCCCCGGCTCACCACCTCCACCACCGCCTCGGGGAGAAGGGTGATGGCCTCGTCCAGCTCCTCGGGTTCCCGGCAGAAGATGGCGATGTCGGGCCTTTTGTAGGAGCCATCGGGAAAGCGCACGTAGACGTCGGCCACGTGGACGCAAGCGCAGGAGGCGCCCTCCTTGGGCCGGAGGCTTTGCCGGATCCGGTCCACCGCCTTCTGGTGCCGGTAGGTGGGTTGAGCCTCCCAGAGGGGAAGCCCCCCCACCCACTCCAGCCTGAGGCCAATGGCATCTGCCTCCAGGAGCTTCTTCAGCACCCCCCTATTTTAGCGCTTCGTGGACGATCCGCCCCGCCACCAGGGTGAGAACGGGCCACCCCCCGAGGACCCACCCCGCCCAGGGGGAGTAGCGGGCCTTGGAGGCGAAGGCGCTGGGGTCCACGGGGCGCTCCTTGGGGGAGAGGAGGACGAGGCTCGCCTCGGCCCCCTCCTCCAGGTGGAGGGGGGGAAGGCCCAGGACCCGCCTGGGGCCGTCGGTGAAAAGCTCCACGAGCCTTTGCAGGGGAAAGCCCCGCTTCAGGTGGAGCTCGGTGTAGAGGAGGGGGAAGGCCACCTCGAGGCTCGGGATGCCGAAGGGGGCCCTTAGGAGGTCCTTTTCCTTCTCCGCCAGGGTGTGGGGGGCGTGGTCGGTGGCGATGGCGTCCAGGGTGCCGTCAAGAAGCCCCTCCAGGAGGGCCTCCCGGTCCTCTTCCCCCCTGAGGGGCGGGGCCACCTTGAAGAGGGGGTCAAAGGTCCTCAGGGCCTCCTCGGTGAGGGTGAGGTGGTGGGGGGTGGCCTCCGCGGTCACGGGGAGGCCCGCGCGCTTCGCCTCCCGGACGAGCTCCAGGCCCCGCTTCGTGGAAAGGTGTTGGACGTGGAGCCTGGGGGTGGCCGGGCTTCGCCTTAAGGCGTAGCGCAGGACCTCGAGGTCCCGGGCGATGCGGGCGGCCTCGGCCTCGGGGGGGTTGCCCGGCAGGCCCAAGAGGTCGGCGAGGGGGCCATCGTTCATGACCCCATTTCGCCTTAGGCCCGCGTCCTCCGCGTGCACCGCCACGGGGAGGCCTAGAGGCGCGGCCATGAGGAGCCCCGCCGCCAAGACCCCGGCGTCCTCGTTGGTGCGGCCGTCGTCGGTGAGGAGGACCGCCCCCGCCTCCCGGAGAAGCCCCGCTGGCGTTAGGGTCTTCCCCTCCTGCTTTTCCGTGAGGGCGGCCGCGGGGTGGAGCCTTGCGAGGCCCAGGGCCTTGGCCTTCTCCTTCAGGGCCCGCACCGCCTCTGGGGTGTCCACAGGGGGCTTGGTGTTGGGCATGGAGACGAGGTCGGTGTACCCTCCCCGCACCGCCGCGAGAAGCCCCGAGAAGAGGTCCTCCTTCACCTCCTCCCCGGGCTCCCGCAGGTGGGCGTGGAGGTCTAAAAACCCCGGGGCGAGGAAGCACCCCGTGCCGTCCACGACCTGCTTCGCCTCACCGCCTTCCAGGGAGAGGATCCTCCCTTCGCCAATCAGGACGTCCGCGGGGCCCCGCTCGCCCCGGGCGTCCACCAGCCGGACGTTGCGGATCAAGATCATGCTTTCTCCCTCCCCACCAGGAGGTGGTAGAGCACCGCCATGCGCACCGCCACCCCGTTTTGCACCTGTCGGTTCACCAGGCTCCTCGCCGAGTCCGCCAAGGTCCCTTCCAGCTCCACGTCCCGGTTCATGGGGCCGGGGTGGAGGAGGGGGGCTTGGGGCTTGGCCAGGGCGAGGCGCTTTTCCGTCACCTGGTAGCGGGCGACGTAGTCCTCCAGGTGGACGAGCCCCGCCTCCATCCGCTCCTTCTGGAGCCTGAGGACCATGACGGCGTCCGCCTCCTCCAGGGCCTCCTCCAGACGGGGGGTGAGGTGGGCTCCGGGGAGGCTTTGGGGGAGGAGGCTCGGGGGGCCGGCGCAGAAGACCTGGGCCCCGAGGAGGGAGAGGAGCTCGGCGCCCGAGCGGGCCACCCGGGAGTGAAGGATGTCCCCCACGATGGCGACCTTCTTGCCCTCCAGGGTGCCCAGGGCCTCGAGGAGGGTGTAGGCGTCCAGGAGGGCCTGGGTGGGGTGGGCCCGGCGCCCGTCCCCCCCGTTGATGACGGCGCCCTTGACCCAGCGGGTGGCCTGGTGGGGTACGCCGGCGCTGTCGGCCCGGATGACGTAGGCGTCCACCCCCATGGCCTCGAGGGTGAGGAGGGTGTCCTTGTAGCTTTCCCCCTTCTGGAGGCTGCTCGTCTGGGCGGCGAAGGAGACCACGTCCGCCGACATGCGCCGGGCGGCGAGCTCAAAGGAGATCCTCGTCCTTGTGGAGGGCTCAAAGAAGACCGTGGCCACGGTGAAGCCCTGGAGGGCGGGAACCTTCTTTATGGGCCGCTCCAGGACCTCCCGCATCACCCGGGCGGTGTCCAGAAGGCTCTCCACCTCGGTCCTGCTCCAGCCCTGGAAGTCCAGGAGGTGCCTCATGCCCCCTCCCTTTCCCAAAGCTCCACCCGGTCCTCCCCGTCCACCTCCTCCACCTTGACCTTCACCACCTCGCTCCGGGAGGTGGGGACGTTCTTCCCCACGAAATCCGCCCGGATGGGAAGCTCCCGGTGCCCCCGGTCCACGAGGACCGCGAGGTAGATGCGCCGTGGCCTTCCCAGGTCTATGAGGGCGTCCAGGGCGGCCCGGGCGGTGCGGCCCGTGTAGAGGACGTCGTCCACCAAGACGATGGCCTTCCCCGTGAGGTCAAAGGGGATCCGGGTCTCCCGCACCTGGGGCCTGTAGCCGATCTCCGTGAGGTCGTCCCGGTAGAGGGTGATGTCCAAGACCCCCACGGGCACCTCCTTCCCCTCAAACTCCGCGATGAAGCGGGCGATGCGGTGAGCGAGGGGGATGCCCCGGGTGTGGATCCCCACCAGGGCCAGGCCCTCCGTCCCCTTGTTGGCCTCCACGATCTCGTGGGCGATGCGGTAAAGGGCCCGCCGCATCTCCGGGGCGTTCATGAGCTCCGCCTTAAAGCGCACCGGCCACCTCCAAAAAAAGGCGGAGGCCAAGGCCTCCGCTCCTTCCCTTCCTTTCCCGCTTCCTTGTTGCTCGCATCTCTCCCCCTTTCCGGCCTCGCGGGACCGGTTTAAAGGCCACCCCTACCTTACACCCCCTGCCCCGTCCCGGCAAGGGGAACCCCGCCCGAGGAGGGCCTCGGGCGGGGAGCCCGGGCGCGGGGTTAGGCCGTCTTGGGCTTCTCGCGGGCCACGCTCAGGGCGAGGAGGCCCACCAGGAGCCCGAGGATGACCGCGTTCCAGGTGGCGCTGGACGTGCCGCTGAACCCCAGGATCCAGGGGGAGAGGACGAGCCAAAGGCCCAAGACCAGGTTGGCCCAGTCCTGCCACTTCCGCATAGGCCTTCACCCACTTTCCCCGTGGAGCCGTTTGAGCCCGCGAGAAAGTGTTTGAAGTTACCTTCCCGGACGGGCGTACCGCCACCCCGTCCAGACGAGCACGGCGGCGAAGACGAGCCGCAAGGCGCCTTCCGGGAGGACGTGGGCGAGCTCCCCCCCTAGGAAGGTGCCCACCAGGACCCCGGGCACGAGGCCTAGGGCGAGGTCCTGGTCCACGTTCCCCAGGCGCAGGTGGGTGTGGGCGCCCACCAGGCTTGCCGGGACCATGGCGAGGAGGCTCGTCCCCTGGGCGGTGTGCTGGGGCATTCCCAGGAGGAGGACCATGGCCGGGACCATGATCGTCCCCCCGCCCACCCCCATCATCCCCGAGAGGAAGCCGGTGAAGGCCCCGGCGAGGAGGAGGGCGAGGTCCTGGGGGAGTTCGCCCCGCACCAGGCCGAGGGGGGCGAGGTAGGGCCTGAGGAGAAGGAGGAAGCTTACGGCGATGAGGAACCAGCCGAAGGACCGCTTGAGGTTTCTCTCGGAGAGGCCGTGGGCGAAGCGGGCGCCGAAGCGGGCGGTGAGGATGGCGGTGAGGGCCAGGAAAAGCGCGGCCTTGGGGTCCAAGGAGCCTTGCAGGCCGTAGGTCAAGGCCCCCACGAGCCCCGTGAAGAAGACGGCCACCAGGCTCGTGCCGTGGGCCCGGTGCTGGGGAAGCTTGAGAAGCCCCACCATCAAGGGGATCATCACCGTGCCGCCGCCTAGGCCTACGAGGCCGCCGAAGACCCCGCCGAGGAAGCCGATGAGAAGGCCCATGGCGCCTATACTACCGGGTTTGGCGGCTCCCTCCCCTCCAGGACGGCGAGGAGGTTCTCCACCGCCACCTCCGCCATGCGCTCCCGGGTCGTTCTCCCCGCCGAGCCGATGTGGGGGGTAATGACGGCGTTGGGAAGGGCGTAGAGGGGATGGCCCGGGGGCAGGGGCTCGGGGTCGGTCACGTCCAGGCCCGCCCCGAAGAGGTGGCCCCTTAAGGCCTCCACCAGGGCCTCGGTGTCCACCAGGGCCCCCCGGGCGGTGTTGAGGAGGATGGCGCCCCGCTTCATGGCGAAGAGCCTTTCCCGGTTGAGGAGCCTATGGGTTTCCGGGGTGAGGGGGGTGTGGAGGGAGACGACGTCCGCCTCTTTAAGGAGCTCCTCCAGGGAGAGGAAGGGGTAGGGGAGGGGCTTGGGGGTGCGGGCGTGGTAGACCACCCGCATCCCGAAGGCCAGGGCCCTCTTGGCCACCGCCTGGCCGATCCGCCCCATGCCCACGAGGCCGAGGGTCAAGCCCTGGAGGTCCAGGCCCAGAAGGAGCTCGGGGTGCCAGGCCTTCCAGAGCCCGTCCCGGGCGTAGGCCGCCCCCTCCACCACCCGCCTCGCCACGGCGAGGAGGAGGGCGAGGGTGAGGTCGGCGGTGGCCTCGGTGAGGACCCCGGGGGTGTGCGTGACCCGGATGCCCCTCTCCCTGGCCGCCTCGAGGTCCACGTGGTCCACCCCTACGCTGTAGCAGGCGATGACCTTAAGGCCCTTGGCCCGGTCCATCACCTCGGCGTCTATGCGGTCCTCCACCGTGGGGATGAGGCCCACCGCCCCCTCCACCCGCTTGAGGAGTTCCGCTTTGGGGAGGAAGAGCCCCCGGTGGACCTCCACCTCGAGGCCCCTTTCCCGCAGGCGGTCCAGGGCCTTCCCGGGAAGGGTGCGGGTGACGAGGACCCTCATGCCCTTTTTTTACCGGGGGGAGGTTACGCCCCGGCGAAGGAGAGCTCGGCCACCGCCACGGTGGGGCTCCCGTAGGCCGCGTTTAAGAGGAGCCAGTCCAGGTCGTCCCCCACCGCCTCCACGAGCTCGGGCTTGAGCATGCCCCGAGTCTACCCGGGACTGACCCGCGGGTCAACCGGCGAGGCGGAGGACCGCCGCCTCCAGGGCGAGCCACGGGTCTTTCCCCCCCTTGGCCCTCTTTTCCGCCTCCATGAGGGCGTCCAGGGCCTCCTTGAGGGCCTCTTCCGTGAGGCGCTTCGCCGCCTCCAGGGCGCGGCGGGCGGCGTAGGGGTGGGCCTCGAGGCGGGCGAGGTCCTCCTCCTTGGGCCTGGGGTTTTCCCGGAGGAGGAAGAAGGCCCGGGCGAGGAGGGCGAACTGCCAGGAGAGGGCCCCGAGGAGCCTGAGGGGCTCCTCCCCCTCCTCCTTGAGGCGCCTGAGGCGCAGGAGGGCCTCCTTGGGGTCCTTCTCCAGGACGGAGCGCACCAGGTCAAAGCCCGTGAGGGGGGGCCTCAGGGCCACCACCTTCTCCACCTTCTCCAGGGTGAGGGGTGGGGAGAGGAGGGCAAGCTTCTCCAGCTCCCGCTCCAGGGCCTCGAGGTCCCCCTCCAGGGAGGCCAGGTACTGGGCCACCCCGCCCGGGAGCCTGAGCCCCAGGCGCTTGGCCCGGTTTTCCAGGTGCCGCACCAGGTCCTTCCCCTTGGGGGTGGGGAAGTCCCGCCTTTCCCGGTTCCGGTAGAAGGCCGCCCGGGAGGGGCTTGGCTTAGGGTCCAGGAGGAGGACGGGGACGCCCTCGGGCACGCTTTCCAAAAGGGGCTTTAGGGCCTTCCACTCCGCCTCCCCCACCTCCCTCAGGTCCAGCATCGCCCCCCCGCCCCCGAAAAGCCCTGGGGCCAGGGCCTGGGCCAGGGCCTCCGGGGTGGGCTCGGTGAAGCGGGAAAGGCCCCTAAGCCTGGCCTCCTCTAAGAGGGCCTCCCGCGCCAGGAAGGGATCCCCGGTGAAGGCGATGACCATGGCTTAAGTGTCCGCCAAAGGCCCCGGCGGGCCTTTAGAAGGCGTTCAGGCCGGTGATCTCCCGTCCCAGGACCAGGGTGTGGACGTCGTGGGTGCCCTCGTAGGTGTAGACGGTCTCCAGGTTCAGCATGTGGCGGATGGCGTGGTACTCCAGGGTGATGCCGCTTCCCCCGAGGATGTCCCGGGCCATGCGGGCGGCCTGGAGGGCCTTCCAGACGTTCTGCCTTTTGGCGAGGGAGACCTGGGCGGGGGTGAGCTTCCCTTCGTCCTTGAGGCGGGCGAGCCGCCAGGCGAGGAGGAGGCCCTCCGTGTGCCAGGCGAGCATCTCGGCGAGCTTGGCCTGGACGAGCTGCTTCTTGGCGAGGGGCTCGCCGAAGGTGGAGCGGCTTTTCGCGAAGGCCACCGCCTCCTCGTAGACCGCCTCCAGGGCCCCCATGGCCCCCCAGGCGATGCCGAAGCGGGCCTGGGTGAGGCAGGAAAGGGGGGCCTTGAGGCCTAGGGCCTTGGGGAGGCGCAAGGACTCGGGCACCCGCACCTCCTCGAGGACGAGCTCGCTGGTCACCGAGGCGCGGAGGGACATCTTGCGCTTCACCTCCCGGGCCTGGAAGCCCGGGGTGTCCGTGGGGACGAGGAAGCCCAGGACCTCTCCCCCCTCGTCCTTGGCCCAGATCACGGCGAGATGGGCCAGGTTGCCGTTGGTGATCCACATCTTGGTGCCGTTCAGGACCCAGGTGTCCCCCTCGCGCCTGGCCCGGGTCTTCATGTTGCCGTAGGGGTCCGAGCCGCCGTCGGGCTCGGTGAGGCCGAAGCACCCCACCATCTCCCCGCGGGCGAGCTTGGGGAGGAACTCCCGCTTTTGCTCCTCGCTCCCGTAGGCGTAGATGGGGTACATCACCAGGGAGCTCTGGACGCTCACGAAGCTCCTGAGCCCCGAGTCCACCCGCTCCAGCTCGTAGCAGATGAGGCCGTAGGCGGCGCTACTCACCCCCGCCCCCCCGTACTCGGGGGGCAGGGTGGGGCCCAGGAAGCCGAGCTCGGCGAATCTGGGGATGAGGTGGGTGGGGAAGACCCCTTCCTCCCACCAGTCGCGGATGTGGGGCAGGGCCTCCTTTTCCAGGAAGCGGCGGGCGGCCTTCTGGACCTCCTTCTCCTCCGGGGTGAGGAGGTCCTCCAGGGCGTAGAAGTCCAGCATGGGCTCAGTCTACCCCAGGTCCCGCACCCAGACCTCGTGGATCAGGGGCCGGCCCAGGTAGGGGGCCCAGAAGGGGCTCGCCCGCTTGGCGTACACCCGAAACCCCATGGCCCGGTAGAGGCCCCGGGCGGCGCGGTTGGCCCGGGTGGTGGCGAGCTGCACCCCCGGGACCCCCTTTTCCCGCAGGCACTTGAGGAAGGCGGCGAGGAGGGCCTTGCCCACCCCGTGGCCCTGGGCCTCGGGGTCCACAGCGATGTGCAGGTGGGCCGGGTAGCGGTCCTTGGGGGCCTTGGGCCCCGGGTAGCGGAGGAGGCGGAGGAGGTAGCGGAGGTGGGGAAGGGGAGGGCCGAACCGCCCGAGGAGGAGGCGGGGAAGGGCCCAAAGCAGGCGCTTGGCGAAGGCGAGGGCGAGGGGCCGGTCGGCGCAGGCCCCGAGGATGTAGCCCACCACCCGGCCTTCCTCCTCGGCCACCAGGTTGCAGCAGCCGGCCTCCAGGTAGGGGGCCACGAAGAGGGCTCCCCAGAGGGTTTCGCTGGGGAAGACCTTTGGGCCTTCCCTGCCGAGGAAGAGGGTCTGGTGGGAGAGGCGGGCGATGGCCGCGAGGTCTTTGGGGTGGGCCTTCCGCACCTGGGCCACGCCCCCAGTCTATAGGCCCCGTAAAATGCCCCCGTGCGTCGGCTTAGGCCCTGGCAGTGGCTCGTCCTCCTCCTCGTTCTCTACCTGGGGGTGGCGGAGGCGGCGCGCCTGTGGCTTGGCCTCCTCTGGGCGGAGCGGCTCATGGTCCTGGCGGCGGCCCTCGGGGTCTGGGCCTTCATCAACGGCCGCTTCCTCTTCGCCGGCTACCACGCCCTCGTGGCCTCGGCCCGGGTCCGGGGCCTCCCCCTTCTGCCCCCGCCCCTTTCGGGCGAGCGCCTCCTCGTGCTCGCCCCCCACCCCGACGACGAGGTGCTGGCCGCGGGGGGGCTCATGGGGCGGGTGGCGCGGGAAGGGGGGGAGGTGAGGGTGGTCTACCTCACCTCGGGGGACGCCTTTGACCTGGCGGCGGGAAGCCCGCTTCCTTCCCCAAAGGCCCTGCGCCGCCTGGCCCTGAGGCGGATGGTGGAGGCCAGGCGGGGCCTCGAGGCCTTGGGCCTTCCCCAGGAAAGCGCCCTCTTCCTGGGCTTTCCCGACCAGGGCCTCTACCCCCTCTTTACCACCCACTACTACCTGCCCTACGAGAGCCCCTACACGGGGCTTAAGGCGGTGGCCTACCCGGGGTGCCACCGGCCGGGCCTCCCCTACACGGGGAAGGCCCTGGAGGCCCTCTTGGTGGAGGTCCTCCGGTCTTTCAGGCCCACCCGGATTCTCCTGCCAAGCCCCCTGGACGCCCACCGGGACCACCAGGCCACGGCCTACTTCGGCATGCGGGCGGCGGCCCTTCTCGGCCTGGAGGACCGCCTCCTCTACTACATCGTCCACGGGGGGTACCAGTACCCCCTGCCCAAGGGCCTCCACCCTAGGCTTCCCCTCTACCCGCCCCCTCGAGGCCGGGGGCTTCCCTGGCAGCGCTTTCCCTTGAGCGAGGAGGAGGTGCGCAGGAAGGAGCGGGCCGTCCGGGCCCACAAAAGCCAGATGCGCCTCCTCTCCCGCTTCCTCCTCGCCTTCGTTCGGGAGAACGAGCTTTATAGCCCCCTCCCCGTCCCCGCCCGGGAGGCCCTAGCCGCGGAGGAGGAGGGGTGGGCCGTCCTCCCTGAGCGGGGGGAGGTCTTCTAGGCTCTCCAGGCCGAAGACCTCCAAAAAGCGCTCCGTGGTCCCGTAAAGCTTGGGGCGGCCGGGGGCTTCCTTCTCCCCCACCACCCGGACAAGGCCCCGCTCCAGGAGGCTTTCCAGGACCCCTTCCACCCCCTTGCCCCGCATGGCCTCAAGCTCCGCCCGGGTCACGGGCTGGTGGTAGGCCACGAGGGCCAGGACCTCGAGGGCCGCCCGGGAGAGCCTGGGCGGGGAGGGCTTAAGGACGCGCTCCACCGCCTCCAAGGCCTTGGGATGGACCACGAGCCGCCACCCCCCCGCCACCCGCTCCAGGGCCACGCCCAGGTGGCCGGCCTCGAGGTCCCGCTCCAGGGCCTTGAGGGCGCGGAGGACGGCCTCCTCGGGGTGGCCCAGGGCCCTAAGCTCCTTGAGGGCCACGGGCCTTCCCGCGGCGAAGAGGACGGCGAGGAGGAGGGTTTTGAGGCTCGGGGCTTCCTCCATGGCCTACCGGAGGTGGGCGAGAAGGGCCTCCTTGGGGATCGCCCCTTCCCGCAGGACCTCCCCGGTGCGGAGGTCCACCACGCTGGAGGCAAGTCCTCCCGCCTCCCCCGGAAAGACGAAGTCCACGGCGAAGGTCCGGGCCTCGGCCTCCGTGCGCACCGGGGGCTCGCCGCTTTTGTTGAGGCTCGTGGCGGCGGCGTGCCCCCCCACGCGGCGGAGGAGCTCCCGCAAAAGGGCGTGGTCCGGCATTCTGAGGCCCACGGAGCCGTCCTTGCTGATCCAAGGAGGGATGGCCTTCCCGGGGACCACCACGGTGAGCCCCCCGGGCCAGAAGGCCTCCGCCAGGCGCAGGAACTTTCCTTCCAGAGGGCCGAGGTCCACGAGCTCTAGGGCGCTTTCCAGGTCCGCCACCAGCACCTGGAGGGGCTTGTCCTCGGGCCTGCCCTTGACCTCGTAGATCCTCTTGCAGGCGGCCTCGTCCTCCATGAGGGCCAGCACCCCCCAGACCGTGTCCGTGGGGAAGGCCACCAAACCCCCTCCCTTGAGGGTCTCCGCCGCTTTGGCCAGGGCTTCCTGGTATACTCTTTCCATGCCGGTCTACCAGTATAAGGCCCGGGACCGCCAGGGCCGTCTGGTGGAGGCCACCATTGAGGCCGAGGACCTCCGCACCGCCGCGAGGCTCCTCCGCGACCGGGGCCTCTTCGTGGCCGAGATCAAGGAGCCGGGGAAGGGCCTGCAGGCGGAGGTCCGGATCCCCGCCTTGGAGCGGGGGCCGGGCCTGAAGGACCTCGCCATCTTCTCCCGGCAGCTCGCCACCATGCTGGGGGCGGGCCTCACCCTCCTCCAGGCCCTCGCCATCCTGGAGCGCCAGACGGAAAACCGGAAGTTCCGGGAGATCCTCAAGCAGGTGCGCACCGACGTGGAGGGGGGGATGGCCTTCTCCGAGGCCCTCTCCAAGCACAAGATCTTCTCCCGCCTCTACGTGAACCTGGTGCGGGCGGGGGAGACCTCGGGCGGCCTGGACCTCATCCTGGACCGCTTGGCGAGCTTTCTGGAGAAGGAGCTGGAGCTAAGGGGCAAGATCCGGAGCGCCATGACCTACCCGGTCATCGTCTTCGTCTTCGCCGTGGGCGTGGCCTACTTCCTCCTCACGGGGATCGTGCCCCAGTTCGCCCAGATCCTCACGGATTTAGGCTCCGAGCTTCCCCTCCTCACCCGCTTCCTCATCGCCGTCTCCGACCTTCTTAGGGCGGCCACCCTGCCCCTCCTCCTCCTCGCCGTGGCCCTCTTCTTCGCCTACCGCTGGTATTACGGCACCCCCCAGGGGCGTAGGGTCATTGACCGCCTTAAGCTCCGCCTCCCCGTCTTCGGCAACCTCAACCGCAAGACCGCCGTGGCCCGCTTCTCCCGCACCCTGGCCCTCCTTCTCTCCAGCGGGGTGAACATCGTGGAGGCCCTGGACATCACCAAGGGGACCGCGGGCAACAGCGTGGTGGAGGAGATCGTGGAGGCCGCCAAGCTGAAGATCCAGCAGGGCGACCCCTTGAACCTCACCCTGGCCCAGCACCCCTTCGTCTTCCCGCCCATGGTGAGCTCCATGGTGGCCATCGGCGAGGAGACGGGGGCCCTGGACACCATGCTCTCCAAGGTGGCCGACTTCTATGAGCGGGAGGTGGACGAGGCGGTGGCGAGCCTCACCGCGGCCATTGAGCCCCTCATGATCATCTTCCTGGGCGTCATCGTGGGCATGATCGTGGCCGGGATGTTCCTGCCCCTCTTCAAGATCATCGGGACCCTCTCCGTACAATAAGGGCTTCCGCCACCTCCGGGGGAACCGGCATCACGGAAAGCCGGTTTCCCCTTTTTACGAGGGGGTGGTCCGGGGGGAAGAGGGCCTTGAGCTCGGCGAGGGGGACGAGGGGCCACTTCTCCACGAAGGCCACCTCCACCGTGTACCAGCGGGGCTTCTCCGGCGTGGCCTTGGGGTCGTAGTAGGGGCTTTCCGGGTCAAACTGGGTGGGGTCGGGGAGGAGGGTGCGCACCACCCGGCAACGCCCGGCGATCCCCGGGGGGGTGGTGCCCGAGTGGTAGAAGAAGCAGAGGTCGCCCTCTTTCATCTGCATCAGGTAGTTCCGGGCTTGGTAGTTCCGCACCCCGTCCCAGATGGCCCGGCCTTCCCGCTCCAGGTCCTCAATGCCGTACACCTGGGGTTCGGACTTCAAGAGCCAGTAGGCCATGGAGGAAGTCTAAAGGAGGCTTCACCTCGCTGTCATCCCTGGTGGGGGGAAGGAACTATCTTGGAAGCATGAGGGGATTGGTGGCGTCTTTCCTCGCCTTGGCCTTGGGGGCTTGTACGGTGACCATTTCCCCGGCCCCTCCCAGCATCTGGAACCTGTGGAGCCAAGACTGGTACTGCACCCACAGGACCACGCGGGTGGACTTCGGCTTTTCCTTTTCGGGGGTTCTTACCCGCCTCGAGGTCTACCTCTTGGACGAGGGGCAGAAGCCCTGGGAAGCCCGTCCCGGGCAGAAAGTGGCGGACCTGGACACCCTCATCGTGGGAAGTGGCGAGGTGAGGGGCTACGTGGACGTGACCCCCGCCCAAACCCAACAGGCCTTGGGACCGCAGGGCATCATCGTGGAGCCCGTGGGCAACAAGGTGCTTTGGGTGCGGGGGTTCAACGGCAGCGCCGCCTCGGCGTACGTGGAAAGCTCCGTGGTCATGTTCCCGGACAACACAAACGTCTGCGACCCGGGGGAGACCGCGCCCTAGGCTAGGCTAAGGGTATGGCGCTTTCCCGGGCGCAAGGGGTTTTGGACGAGCTCAAGGCGCTTTTCGGCCCCCGGGCCCTCCTTTCCCGGGCGGCGAAGGAGGTCTACCGCTACGACGCCATCCTGGTGGGGCCCGAGCCCTTGGCCGTGGTCCTGCCCGAAAGCCGGGAGGAGGTGGCCGCTTTGGTCCGCCTGGCCCGGCGGCACGGGGTGGTGCTGGTGCCCCGGGGGGCGGGAAGCGGCCTCTCCGGCGGGGCGGTCCCGGAGGAGGGGTCCATCGTGGTGGCCTTCACCCGGATGACCCGCCTCGAGGTGGACCCCCACACCCAGACGGCCTGGGCCGAGCCCGGGGTGACCACGGCCCGGGTCTCCGAGGCGGCGAGGCCCTACGGCCTCTTCTACCCCCCGGACCCCGCCTCCTACCGCACCAGCACCCTGGGGGGGAACCTGGCGGAGAACGCCGGGGGGCCCCTCTGCTTCAAGTACGGGGTCACCGGGGACTACGTTTTGGAGCTGGAGTGGGTGGACGACGAGGGCGGGATCCAGCGCCAGGGGCGCGCCGCCTACGACCTCCCGGGCCTCCTCATCGGCTCGGAGGGGACCTTGGGCCTGGTGACGGGGGCGAGGCTCCGCCTTCTTCCCTTGCCCCGGCACCGGGCCGCCCTCCTGGCCCACTTTCCCGGGGTGGAGCCCCTGGCCGAGGCGGTCTCCGAGGCGGTGGCCTCGGGGGCCGTGCCCGCCCGCATGGAGTTCATGGACCCGGCCTGCGCGGGCGCCGTGGAGGACTACCTGAGGATGGGCCTGCCCCGGGGCCGGGCCCTCCTCCTGGTGGAGACGGACGGGGAGGAGGCGGACCTCGTGGAGGAGGAGCTTTCCCTGGTGGAGGCGAGCGCCCGCCGTCACGGGGCCGAGGTGGTCCGCGCGGCGGGCGAGGCGGAGGCCGAGGCCCTCTGGCGGGCCAGGCGGGCGGTGAGCCCCGCCCTGGGCCGCATCCGTCCCAAGCGGGTGAACGAGGACATCGCCGTGCCCCGCTCGGCCCTGCCCCGGGTGGTGCGGGAGATTGAGGCTTTGGGGAAGGCCTTCGGCCTCGTGGTGGTGCAGTTCGGCCACATTGGGGACGGGAACCTCCATCCCAACATCCTCTTTGATCCCAGGAGGGAGAGCGAGGAGAAGGTCTGGGAGCTCGCCCACGAGATCGCCCGGGTGGCCTTGAGGCACGGGGGGGTGCTCTCCGGGGAGCACGGCATCGGCCTCATGAAGCGGGACTTCATGCTGGAGGCGGTGGACCCCGAGACCCTGGGGGCGCTCCACCGGGTCAAGGAGGCGCTGGACCCCCTGGGCCTCTTCAACCCAGGGAAGGTCCTTCCCTAAGCCCTGTTCGTTTTTCACGGCGTTTTGACGGCGGGGAGGCCATAATGGGGCCATGGAAGGCCTCTACCGCCTCTTTTATGTCCTCGCCTGGATGGGCCTTCCTTTGGGCATTGGGCTTCAGCTCTTCTGGCATCCGCCTAGGGGCGGGGAGTGGGGGTTCTACCTTCTCTTCGCCTTCCTTTTTGGGCTCGCCCTTCTCCAGGGGCCGAGGCGGGCCCCCCGCTTCCTCGCCCACGCCCTGGGGGCTTACCTCCTCTTTGAGCTTTGGCGGGGGAGGGACTTCCCCTGGGCGGTGGGCTTCTGGTCCCCTTCCCTCTACCTCCTCCTGGCCTTCGCCTACCCTCTCCCCCTGGCCTTGGCCTTGGGCCTCCTTTGGGCGGCGCTCCTCTCCGCCTTCGCCCTTTGGGCCGCGGGGGGGCCCACCTGGCCTTGGGGGCACTTCGCTTCAAGCCAGCCCGTCCTCCTCGCCCTCACCCTGCTCCTCGCCCGCTTCCGGGAGCTCTACGGCCAGGTGCGCTTCTGGCGGGAGCGGGCCCTCACTTGTCCCCTCACGGGCCTCCCCAACCGCAGGGCCTTGGAGATGGCCCTAGAGCGGGAGGCGGCCCGGGTGGAGCGGGGCGGGCCCCCCTTCGCCCTGGTCCTTTTGGACCTGGACGGCTTCAAGCGGGTGAACGACGAGGGGGGGCACAGGGAGGGGGACCGGTACCTCAGGCGGGTGGCCCGGGCGTTGGTCTCGGGGGTGCGCCGGGGGGACCTCGTGGCCCGGTGGGGCGGGGACGAGTTCGCCGTCCTCCTCCCGGGGACGGGGGAGAAGGAGGCGGTGGAGGTGGCGGAGCGGCTTGGGCGCCGCCTCCAGGAGGAGGGGGTCTCGGCGAGCCTGGGGGTGGCCGTGTACGCGGGGGACCTCGAGGACCTCTTCCTCCGGGCCGACCAGGCCCTCTACCGGGCCAAGGCTCTGGGGAAGGGCCGGGTGGTCCTCGCCCCGCCTCAGGGCAGGCGGTAGCCCGCCTCCTGGAGGACGCGCCGGGCCCTTTCCCGCTCCTCCCGGGTGGCGAAGGAGAGGCGGAGGGCCCCCGCCGCCTCCCGGATGGTGAGGACCTCTATGTCCTTGATGTTCACCCCCGCCTCGCCCAAGGCGGTGGCGATCCTGGCGATCTCCCCGGGCCGGTCCGGCACCTGGACCACGAGGTCGTGCATCTCGGGGAGGAGGCTTCGGCGCACGATGGGGAGGCTGTCCCGGGTGCGCTTGGCCTCCTCCGCCGCCCGAAGCAACCCTTCGGGCTCGTCCAGGAGGCCTTCCAGCTCCAGGAGGACCTCCCGGAGCTCCTCTATGGCCTCCTTCAGGGCCTCCTTGTTCTCCACCACCATGTCCCGGCTCATCCTGGGGGAGCCGGAGGCCACCCGGGTGAGGTCGCGGAAGCCCCCCGCCGCCAGGAACATGAGGAGGTCCCGGTGGGGGCTTTGCGCCACCATGCGGTTTAGGGCCACGGCGAGGAGGTAGGGGAGGTGGGAGACCCGGGCCACGAGCTCGTCGTGGCGCCCCGGGGGCATCTCCAGGGGGTAGGCCCCCAGGGCCTCCACGAGCCCCCGCACGCCCTCCCGGGCCCTGGGGCTTGTCCTTTCCGTGGGGGTCAGGACCCAGACGGCGTTTTGCAGGAGCCCGGCGTGGGCGTTTTCCACCCCGGCCCGTTCGCTTCCCGCCATGGGGTGCCCCCCCAGGTAGTGGGGGAGGAGGCCTTCCAGGGCGGCCACCACCTTGGCCTTGACGCTTCCCACGTCGGTCCAGAGGCTCTCCGGGTGGGCCCAGGGGGCGAGGGCCTTCCCCAGCTCGGCCAGCGCCCCCACGGGGGCCGCGAGGATCCCCAGGTCAAGCTCCCCCACCCAGGGGCCCACCTCGGTGTGCACCCGGTCGGCCACGCCGAGAAAGAGGACCTTCTCCAGGGCCATAGGGTCCTGATCGTAGGCGTGGACCTCCTCGGCGAGGAAGCGCTCCTTAATCCCCAGGGCCACGCTCCCGCCCAGAAGGCCCACGCCGAAGACCCCGACTTTGCCGAAGAGGGGCTTCATCCCAGGACGGGGGCGGCGAGGGTCTTGTCCAGGGCGGCCACCAGGCGGCGCACCTTGTCCATGAGCTCGGCGAACTCGTGCTCGTGGAGCTGCTGGGCGGCGTCGGAGAGGGCCTTTTCCGGCTCGGGGTGGGTCTCCACGATGAGGCCGTCCGCTCCCGCGGCGAGCCCCGCCAGGGCCAAGGGGATGACCCAGTCCCTCTTGCCCGCCGGGTGGGAGGGGTCTATCCAGACGGGGAGGTGGGTCCAGCTCTTGAGGACGGGCACGGCGGCGACGTCTAGGGTGAAGCGGGTGGCCTTCTCAAAGGTGCGGATGCCCCGCTCCACGAGGATCACCCGCATGTTGCCCCGGGAGAGGATGTACTCCGCGCTCATGAGGAACTCTTCCAGGGTCATGCTCATCCCCCGCTTGAGGAGGACGGGCTTTCCCGCCTCCCCCACCGCCTGGAGCAGGGGAAAGTTCTGGGCGTTCCGCGCCCCGATCTGGAGGACGTCGGCGTACTCGGCCACGAGCTCCACCTGCTCCGGGGAGAGGACCTCGGTGACGATGGGGAGGCCCGTCTCCCTCTTGGCCTCGGCGAGGATCTTCAGGCCCTCGAGGCCCAGGCCCTGGAAGGCGTAGGGGCTCGTGCGGGGTTTGAAAGCGCCCCCCCGGAGCATGTGGGCCCCGTGGGCCTTCACGTAGTGGGCGGCCCTCAGGGTCTGCTCCCGGGACTCCACCCCGCAAGGCCCCGCCGCCACCATCACGTGGCCGCCCCCCGTCTTCCCCGTGGGGAACTCCAGGACCGTGGGGAAGGGCTGGACCTCGAGGCTTGCGAGCTTCCAGGGCTTGGAGATGGGGATGACCTCGGCCACTCCCGGCAGGGCCCGGAAGTGCTCCATGAGCTCGGGGGTGGGCCCCCGGCCGATGGCCCCCACCAGGGTGGTCTCCACGCCCCGGGAGACGTGGGGCCGGTAGCCCACCTTCTCTATTTCCCGGACGACCTCCTGAAGCTCCTCCTCCGTGTACCCCCGCTTCATCACGATCAGCATGGCTTCCCTCCCAAAAACCTTGGGCGCCCCCTTTAGGGGGCGCCCTTTTCGCGGTATGGCCTACGCGGACCGCAGGGCGCCCCCGGCGGGGTAATAAAAGCCGAAGTAGCGCCCTAGGGTCCACATAGTTGGTCTAGAGTCTACGGGGAGGGAGGGGGCTCCGTCAAGACCCGGGCCAAGGCCCCGGTGGGGTCGGGGTGCTCCCCGGGGGGAACGCCGGGAGGGGCGAGGAGAGTGTAGCCCAAAAGCCCCGTGGCCCCAGGGGGCGCCTTGCGCCTTCCCGCCCAGGTGTTCGCCCCCACGTGGTGGTGGTAGCCGTCCCAGGCGAAGAAGAGGGCCCCGGGGTAGGTGCGCAAGGTCACCTCCATGCCGAGCTTCCCGTTAAAGAAAGCCTCCGCCGCCGCCAGGTCCTCCACGTGGAGGTGGAGGTGCCCGAGGAGGGTTTCGGGGGGAAGGGGGGTGGGGTCCGGGTTTTCCGCAAGGAGCTTCTCCAGGTTCAGGGGCGCCGTGAACATGAGGGGGCCCTTGGGCCACGCTTCCTTGGGGCGGTCCCGGTAGAGCTCCAGGCCGTTCCCCTCGGGGTCGCGGAAGTAGAGGGCCTCCGAGACCCCGTGGTCTGCGGCCCCCTCAAAGTGGGCCCCCGCTTCTAAGAGCCTGCGGAAGACGCCGGCGAGGGCCTTGCGGTGGGGCAGGAGGAGGGCGAAGTGGTAGAGGCCTAAGGAGGGGTAGGGCCTTAAGGGGGCCTCGGGGTCGTGAAGAAGCTCCAGGAGGAAGCCCCTCCCTTCGGGGAAAAGCCGATAGCGGGGCGGGTCGGCCTCCACCTTGAGGCCCAGGAGGTCCCGGTAGAAGAAGAGGGCGGCTTCCAGGTCCTTGACCCTTAGGCTCAAGGAGAGAAGCCGCCGGGGAAAGGCCATTACTGCGCCACCGCTTCCTTTGCCTTCACCGCCTGGGTGTCCACGCTGAAGCGCACCTCCTCGCCCACGAGAAGCCCCCCGGTCTCCAGGGGCATGTTCCAGGTGAGGCCGAAGTCCTTCCGGTTCAGCTTCCCCTCAAAGTGGGCGGCGATGCGCTCGTTCCCCCAGGGGTCCTTCGCGGGGCCATGGGTTTCCACCTCAAAGGCGAGGGGCCGGGTCACGCCCCGGATGGTGACCTCCCCCTCCACCCGGTAGCGGCCCTCCCCTAAGGGGGTGATCTTCTCGCTCCTGAAGACGATCTCCGGGTGGTTGGCCACGTCCAGGAAGTCCGGGGAGCGCAGGTGGTTGTCCCGGTCGGCCACGCCGGTGTGGATGCTTGCCGCGTCCAGCCGGGCCTCCACCCGGATGGGCTTCCCGGTCTCGTCGGTCTCCACGTACCCCTCCTTGAGGCCCATCGTCCCCCTTACCGTGGCGATCATCATATGCCGCACGGCGAACTCCACGCTGGTGTGGGTCGGGTCAAGGTTCCAACGCATGCGCACCTCCTCTGGGCCTTGCGCCCAGGTGGGATGATACCTCAAGCGCTTTATGATGTCAAGCGCTACTCAGGATAGAACATAGGGGCGAAGGGGAGGCCGAGGGCCTCGGCGAAGGCCTTAAGCCCCAGGCGGTCGGGCTCCTCCAGGTGGTAGCGGAAGTTCCAGAGGTAGTGCTGGAGGAGGAGGGGGTGGACGCCGAGCCTGCGGGCCTCGGCCTCGGCCACCTCCCTAAGCCGCCCCAGGCCCTCCCGCCGGGCCTCCCTAAGGGCTTGCACCAGGGCCTTGGGGGGAGGGTTTTCCCGCCTGTAGGCCCAGACGGCGAAGACGAAGGGGAGGTGGGTCCTTTGAAACCACAGGGTGGAGAGGTCCGCCACCTCCACCTCCCCGAAGCGGGTGGGGAGGGCGTGGGGCGTTTCCGGGACTTCCGGAAGAAGGGCGGCGTAGGCCTTTATGGCCCGGTCGCCGATGAGAAGGACGCCGTCGTAAGCGGAAAGGAGCTCCAGCCCCCCCTCCCGCCGTTCGTAGCGGGGCCCGGCCCCGGCCTCCTTCAGAAGGAGCTTCAGGAGGGCCACGCTGGTGGCGCTCTCCGTGGTGAGGGCCACGCGGGCAAGGTGGGGGAGGGCTCCCTTGTGAAAGAGGTTCACCGAGTAGACCCTTCCCAGGACGGCCACGGAGAAGTCGGGGAGGAGGCCCAGGCTGTCCTGGTGCTTGAGGTAGAAGTAGCTGGAGACCAGGGAAAGCCCCACCTCCCCCGAGAGGAGGAGGCGGTTGAGCTCTGCGGGGACGGCGTGGAGAACCCGGAAGCCCTCGAGCCTCAGGAAGTGGTGGAGGGGGGCGACGTTGGCGTAGCGGGGAAGGCCCAGGACGTAGGGCCTCACGCCTCCACCCGGTCCCAGACCCGCACCTCCCGGTAGAGGGCGTCCCGCTCCACGGGGATCCGCCCCGCCATGAGGATGATGCGGGCGAGCTCCCGCTTGGTGAGGCCCTGGGGCGTGGGGCTTCCCGCCATGTGGACGATCCTCTCCTCAATCAGGGTGCCGTCCACGTCCGTGACCCCCCAGTCCAAGGAGACCTGGGCGAGCTCGGGGGTTAAGGTGGCCCAGTACCCCTTGATGTGGGGGAAGTTGTCCAGGTAAAGCCGGGCCACGGCCAGGTTTCTAAGGTCGTCCAGCCCCGTGGTGAACTCCTTCTTGCCCAGCTCCCGGGCGAGCTGGTTCCCGTCCGGCTGGAAGGCCAGGGGGATGAAGCTCATGAAGCCCCCGGTCTCGTCCTGGAGGCGGCGGAGGCGGTCCATGTGGTCCAGGCGTTCCTCCAGGGTTTCTATGTGCCCGTAGAGCATGGTGGCGTTGGTGGGGATGCCAAGCTCGTGGGCGGTGCGGTGGATCTCCAGCCACCCTTCCGCCGAGACCTTGGCCCGGGCGATCTTCCTGCGCACCCTTTCGGCGAAGATCTCCGCCCCGCCTCCCGGCATGGCGTCCAGGCCCGCCTCCTTTAGGGCCTTTAGGACCTCCCGGTAGGGGAGGCGGGCGATCTTGGAGAAGTGGTGGATCTCCGCCGCGGTCCAGGCCTTCACCTGGACCCCGGGGAAGTTCTCCTTCAGGGCCCGTACCAGGTCCAGGTAGTAGGCGAAGGGCCTTTTGGGGTGGTGGCCCGCCGTGAGGTGGATTTCCGTGAGCCCCGGCTGGTAGCGCTCCTTTACCCAGGCCACCACCTCGTCCACGTCCCAGTCCCAGGCCCCTTCCTCGCCGAAGCGCCTTTGGAAGGCGCAGAAGGTGCACCCCACGTAGCAGATGTTGGTCTGGGAGACGCGGATGGAGTGGACGAAGTAGGTCTTGTGCCCGTGCTTCCGCTCGCGGACCAGGTTGGCGAGGCGCATGAGGGTGGGAAGGTCCTTGGTCTGGTAGAGGACGAGGCCGTCCTCAAAGGAAAGCCTTTTCCCTTCCATCACCTTCTCGGCGATGGGGATGAGGCGGGGGTCCCGGATGCCTCTCACGCCCCGGAGTCTACTCCCCTTCAAGGCGCCTGACCAGGGCCTCCACCTCCTTCCTCCGCCCCCCCACGCTCTTCTCGGGGAGGAGGCCCCTCAGGTAGCGGTCGGTGAGGAGGAGGTCCACGTAGGGGTAGACCGTGGCCGCCATGACCGCGTCCAGGAGGTCGGAGGGGCGGGGCTTGCGCTGGAGGTCGGAGGCCATCCGGGCAAGGAGGCGGGCGAGGAGCCGCACGAAAGGCACCTCCTCAAGCCCGGTCCGCTCCCGGATCTCCCTTAAGGCCAGGGCGTGGGCCTCCCCGTAAGGCAGGCCGCGGAGGGCCTCGGGAAGCCCCTTAAAGGGGGAGAGGTCCGCCGGGGTCTCCCAGCTTCCCTCCTGGGAGAGGAGGTCCTCCCGGTGGAGCCCCCGGCGCTGCCTTGCGGCCACCTCCTGCCAGGGCCGGACCCAGTAGCCGCCCGAGAGGGCGGCGAAGACCTCTTTGAGGGCGGGGAGGAGGTAGCCCGCTTTCTCCTCGGGGCCCCTTTGGGGAAAGAGGGTCTCCAGGACGTGGAAGGGGCTTGGGGGGGCGATGGCCCTTCCCTTGAGGGCCAGAAAGAGCCTGCCGAAGGCCTCGTGCCCCCTTTGCCCCAGGAGGTGCTTGGCCATGCGGCTGGCGTGGTTTTGGTCCAAATAGACCAGCACTACTCCCGGGCGGAGACCCAAAGGGCCCCGGCCAGGAGGGCGACCCCTCCCGCAAAGAGGAAGAAGTCCAGGGCCTCTTTGGGCTGGAAGGCGAGGGCCTTTTCAAAGAACTTCACCACCAGGATCATGACGATGACCTGGCCCAGCTTGGACTTGAGGTCGGCGAGGCTTTTCACCAGGAGGACGTTGTCCAGGGGAAGGTCCAGCTTGTGGATGAAAAGCTCAAAGAGGCCCAGGCCGAAGATGAGGAAGACGGCGGAAAGGAGGGCCAGGTCCACGGCGCCCACCAGGGCGGGGAGGGCGGCCTCGAGGCCCTGGGACAACCCCTTGACGGCCTCCAGGAGGGCGTGGAAGGCGAAGTAGAAGGAACCCAGCAACAGGCCCAGGACCGGGAGGACCATGACCCAGCGCACCCCGTGGGCGACCCGCTCCCACCCCATGGGCCTAGTTTACGGCACGTAAAGGGCGGCGGGCGGGGTGCCGGTGGAGGCCCGCTCCACGAGGACGGGCTCAAAGCGCACCTCCCGGGGCGGGCCCTGGTAGCCCCGCATCCTCTCCAGGAGGAGCTGGGCCGCCCGGGCCCCCATGGCCTCCACGGGCTGGGCGATGGTGGAAAGCCCCGCCTCCTCGGCGAAGGGGTGGCCGTCAAACCCCAGGACCCGCACGTCCCTCCCGGGGGTGAGGCCGAGCCTTACCGCTTCTTCCAGGACCCCGAGGGCCACCTGGTCCGCCCCGGCGAAGACGTTGAGGGGCGGGGAGGCCTTCTCCAGGAAGTGGCGGAGGGCGAGGCGCCCCCCCTCCTGGGAGTGGCGGGTGATGTAGAGCCGGTCGGGGGAGAAGGGGCGGCCGGCCTCCTTCAGGGCCTCCTGGAAGCCCGCCATCCGTTCGGCGAAGACCGTGCGGCGGAAGGCCCGGTCGGGCTCCTCCTCCACGGCGATGGCGAAGATGGGCCCCGGGAAGCGGGCGAGGTAGGCCCCGGCGAGCCTTCCCCCCAGGCGGTTGTCCAGGTAGACGGAGTCGTAGCGGGGGTTTTGCGCGTCCACCAGCACCACGGGGCGCTCGGTGGGCAACCTTCCTTCCTCAAAGCGCTCCGTGAGGTCGTAGGAGGCGAGGATGAGGCCGTCGGTGAGGTAGGCCAGGGTGGTGTTCTCCAGGTAGCGCTTAAGCCGGGCCAGGGAGAGGATGGGGAAGAGGGCGAGGTCGTAGCGCTGCTCCAGGAGGACGCCCTCAATCCCCTCCACGAGCCTGCGGTAGAACTCGGTGGCCACGAAGGGGAGGAGGACGCTCACCGTGTAGCTCCGCCCCCCCGCGATCCTGCGGGCGTGGGGGTTGGGCGCGTAGCCCAGCTCCTCCATGGCCCTAAGCACCCGGGCCCGGGTCTCGTGACGCACCGCGGGGTGGTCGTTGAGGACCCGGCTCACGGTGCCGAGGCCCACGCCCGCCTTGGCCGCCACGTCGTGGATGGTGGGCTTTTTGCGCTTCATCGTTCCCTCGGGTGGAAGCGGTTCACGGAAACTTCCACCTCCTAGCATAGGCCACCCCGCCCAAGGGGGCAAGGCCCTGGTAAGATCCTCCCGTGGCCTACCTGGTTTTCGCCTACCTCGTGGGCTCCTTGGTGGCCGGGCTCCTCTTCTTCCCGGAGGTGCGGGGGAAGGACCTCCCCGGGGGCTCGGGGGTCTTCCGGAGGAAGGGGCCCTGGGCGGCCCTCCTCGCGGTGGCCTTTGACCTGGGCAAGGGGGCGCTGGTGGCCCTTTTGACCCCGGAGGCCTACCTTCCCTGGGCCGGGGCCTTGCTCGTGGCCGGGCACACCTGGCCCGTTTTCTTCCGCTTCAGGGGCGGCGGCGGCATCGCCCCCTCCCTCGGCTTCTTCCTCGTCTGGCGGCCAGCGGAGACCCTCTGGGCCACCCTCTTCGGCCTTGGGGTGGCGGGGCTTTACCACCTCCTCTTCTGGAGGAGGCGGCGCAAGGGGATCTACCCCATCCCCTTCGGGGCCATCTTCGGCTACCTCCTCCTCGTCTACACCCTTTCCGGGGAGGCGAGGCTCGGGGCGCTTCTCGTGGCGGGGGTCGTCCTCCTCCGGGGCCTGCAAATCCTGGCGGGCAGGTGGTAGCTTAGGGGCATGAAGATCCTGCGCTTCAACGAGGGGAGGTGGGGGGTCCTCGAGGGCGAGCTCGTCCTGGAGACGGACGGCCCCGGGGGGAACCCCACGGGAAGGCGGTACGACCTGGCCTCCGTCACCCTGCTGCCCCCGGCCACGCCCACCAAGATCGTCTGCGTGGGGCGGAACTACCGGGAGCACATCCGGGAGATGGGGCACGACTTCGGGGAGGACCTGCCCAAGGAGCCCGGCCTCTTCCTCAAGGGGCCCAACGCCCTGGCCCGGCCCGGGAACCCCAGGGACCCTTGGGGCACCGCCGAGCCCGTCCCCTACCCCTTTTTCACCGAGGAGCTCCACTACGAGGGGGAGCTTGCCGTGGTCGTCGGGGACAGGATGCGCCATGTCCCCCCGGAGAAGGCCCTGGACCACGTCCTGGGCTACACCGTGGCCGTGGACATCACCGCCCGGGACGTGCAGAAGAAGGACCTGCAGTGGGTCCGGGCCAAGAGCGCCGACAAGTTCCTGCCCTTGGGCCCCTGGCTGGAGACGGACCTCAACCCCCAGGACACCTGGGTGCGCACCTACGTGAACGGGACGCTGCGGCAGGAAGGCCACACCTCCCAGATGATCTTCAGCGTGGCCGAGATCCTCTCCTACATCTCCACCTTCATGACCCTGGAGCCTTTGGACGTGGTCCTCACCGGGACCCCCGAGGGCGTGGGGGCCCTGAGGCCCGGGGACCGGCTGGAGGTGGCCGTGGAGGGCGTGGGAACCCTCTTCACCCTCATCGGGCCCAAGGAGGAGAGGCCGTGGTGAAGGTCTTGGACCTCCGCTTCCAGGGGGCGGAGCGGGTCATCGCGAGCTTTCTCCTGGACTCCGGGGAGGGGCCCGTCCTCGTGGAGACGGGGCCGGAAAGCTGCTACCCGCGGCTTGTGGAGGCCCTGCGGGCGGAGGGGGTGGCCCCCGAGGAGGTGCGCCACGTCTTCGTGACCCACATCCACCTGGACCACGCGGGGGCGGCCTGGCGCTTGGCGGAGCTTGGGGCCACGGTCTACGTCCACCCCAGGGGCGCCCCCCACCTGGTGGACCCCTCCAGGCTCCTCGCTTCGGCGGAGAGGATCTACGGGGACCAGCTTAGGGCCCTCTGGGGCGAGGTCCGGGGGATCCCGGAGGAGAGGGTGCGCCCCCTCGCCGACGGGGAGGTGGTGGCCCTGGGCGGCCTCGAGGTCCAGGCGGTGGAGACCCCGGGGCACGCTTCCCACCACCACGCCTACCGGGTGGGGGACCTCGTCTTCACCGGGGACGTGGCCGGGGTGCGGATCGCCCCCGGGCCCGTCCTCCCGCCCACCCCGCCCCCGGACATCCACCTGGAAAGCTGGTACGCCTCCTTGGACCGCCTCCTCTCCTTAAGGCCCAAGGCCCTCTACCTCACCCACTTCGGGGCCTACGAGGACGTGGAGGCCCACCTCCAGGGGCTCAAGGGGGTCCTGGAGGCCTGGGCGGGCTGGGTGCTTCACCGCCTGAAGGAGGGGCTTTCCGAGGAGGAGATGGTCCGGCGCTTTGAGGCCTACTGGCACGAGGGCCTTAGGGGGGCCGGGGTGGACGAGGCGGGCATGCGGCTTTACGCCCTCGCCGACCCCCCCTTCATGAACCTCCAGGGCCTCGTGCGCTCCTGGCGGAAGCACCACCCGGAGGCCTTGGAGGGTTAGGTGACGCCCTTTCCCTTGGGGCGGCCCGCCCGGATGGCCGTCTTCGCCTCCGGGAGGGGGACGAACCTCGAGGCCCTCCTCCAGGCCTTCCCCAAAGGGCACCCCTTGGGGGAGGTGGTCCTGGTGGTCTCCGACAACCCCGAGGCCCTGGCCCTGGAGCGGGCAAGGAGGCGGGGGGTAGAGGCCCTGGCCCTCCCCTGGCGGGGGCGGCGGGCCTTTGAGGAGGAGGCCTTGGGGCTTTTGGCGGCGAGGGGGGTGGACCTCGTCCTCCTCGCGGGCTTCATGCGCCTCCTCTCCCCCCGGTTCGTGGAGCCCTGGTACGGCCGCCTCCTCAACGTCCACCCCTCCCTCCTCCCCGACTACCCGGGGCTTCACGTCCACCGCCGGGTCCTGGAGGCGGGGGAGAGGGAGACGGGCTCCACCGTCCACTTCGTGGACCAGGGGATGGACACGGGGCCCATCCTCCTCCAGGGGCGGGTGCCCGTCCTTCCGGGGGACACGCCGGAGGCCTTGGAGGCCCGCGTCCTCCGCCTGGAGCATAGGCTTTACCCCAAGGCCGTCCGCCTCCTCCTCCGGGGGCTCGCCTTCCCCCCGCCCCCGGACCTCGAGGCCCGGCTTGGGCGGGAGGCGGCGGGGGCCTTCCTGGCCCTCTCCCCGCGGGAAAAGCCCCTGTACCTCAGGGCCTGGGCCCTCCTTCGCGCTTGGGGGCAGGAGGCGCTGGTGGGCCCCGCCTTCCTGGGGCAAGGGGGGGAGTGGGGGCGGGGCGCCTTCCTCGCCGCCCACCTCCTCGCCGAGCCCAGCCCCGTCCTCCTGGAGGAGGTGGCGGGGCTTCCCGGGGAGGTCCGGGCCCGGGTGGAGGAGGCGTTGCGGGTAGAATCCTCACCATGAAGGTCCTCGTGGTGGGCAGCGGGGGGCGGGAGCACGCCCTCCTTTGGAAGGCGGCCCAAAGCCCAAGGGTGAAGCGGCTTTACGCCGCCCCCGGAAACGCCGGGATGGAGGCCCTGGCCGAGCTCGTCCCCTGGAACGGCGACGTGGAGGCCCTGGCGGACTGGGCCCTGGCCGAGGGCATAGACCTCACCCTGGTGGGCCCGGAGGCCCCCCTGGTGGAGGGGATCGCCGACGCCTTCCAGGCCCGGGGGCTATTGCTCTTCGGCCCCACGCAGAAGGCGGCCATGATTGAGGGCTCCAAGGCCTTCGCCAAGGGCCTGATGGAGCGCTACGGCATCCCCACGGCCCGCTACCGGGTCTTCCGGGAGCCCCTGGAGGCCCTGGCGTACCTGGAGGAGGTGGGGGTGCCCGTGGTGGTCAAGGACTCGGGGCTTGCCGCGGGAAAGGGGGTCACGGTGGCCTTTGACCTGCACCAGGCCAAGCAGGCCGTGGCCAACATCCTGAACCGGGCCGAGGGGGGGGAGGTGGTCGTAGAGGAGTACCTGGAGGGGGAGGAGGCCACGGTCCTCGCCCTCACCGACGGCGAGACGATCCTCCCCCTCCTCCCTTCCCAGGACCACAAGCGCCTTTTGGACGGGGACCAGGGCCCCATGACGGGGGGGATGGGGGCCGTGGCCCCTTACCCCATGGACGAGGCCACCCTGAGGCGGGTGGAGGAGGAGATCCTCGGGCCCCTCGTCCGGGGCCTCCGGGCGGAGGGGGTGGTCTACCGGGGGGTGGTCTACGCCGGCCTCATGCTCACCCGGGAGGGCCCCAAGGTCCTGGAGTTCAACGCCCGCTTCGGCGACCCCGAGGCCCAGGCGCTCCTGCCCCTTTTGGAGAACGACCTGGTGGAGCTCGCCCTGAGGGTGGCCGAGGGGAGGCTTGCGGGGACGAGGCTTTCCTGGAAGGAGGGGGCGGCCGCCTGCGTGGTCCTCGCCGCCCCAGGCTACCCCGAAAGCCCCAGGAAGGGGATCCCCCTCCACGTCCCCGAGCCCCCGGAGGGGGTCTTGGTCTTCCACGCGGGGACGCGGCGGGAAGGGGGGCGCCTGGTGAGCGCCGGGGGGCGGGTCTTGAACGTGGTGGGCCTGGGGAGGGACCTCAAGGAGGCCCTGGAGCGGGCCTACGCCTACATCCCCCAGGTGGGCTTCCCCGGGGCGGTGTACCGGAGGGACATCGGCCGAAGGGCCCTCGCCCGGCTCAGTACCTGAGCCGGGCCAAGGGGAGGCGGCGGCAGGCTTCCACCACGTCCCATAGCCGCTTAAGCCCCCGCTCAAAGAGGAGGGGCTGCATTCTCACGAAGACCTCCGCCGTCATCAGGGCGTCGCCCAGGGCGGTGTGCCGCCCGGTGGCGGGGACGCCGAAGCGGTGGGCCAGGGCCTCGAGGCGGTAGTCCTTGAGGTCGGGGAAGAGGAGCTGGGCGAGGAGGAGGGTGTCCAGGAGGGGGGGCTGGTCCAGGCCCGCCCGGCGCAGGAAGGCCAGGTCAAAGGCCCCGTTGTGGGCCACGAGCACCGTGTCCTGGACGAAGGCGCGGAAGGCGGGGAGGACCGCCTCCAGGGGGGGCTTGTCCCGGAGCATCTCCGCCGTGAGGCCGTGGACCGCCGTGGCCGCGGGGGAGATGGGGCGCCCCGGGTTCACCAGGGCCTCAAACACCTCCTGCCGCAGGACCCTCCGGCCCAGGACGTGGACCCCGGCGAGGGCCACCACGGCGTCTTGCTCGGGGTCCAGGCCCGTGGTTTCCAGGTCAAAGGCGGTGTAGAGGAGCTGGTCCAGGGGGACGTCCTCGAGGCCCGGCGGCACCTGGAGGAGGGTGAGGTCGTAGACCAGGGCCCTGGGGGCGGGGGCTTCTTTTAAGGCCTCGGGGGGCGCTTTGCGGGCGGGGAGGAGAAGGACGAGCCGGCTTCCCTCCCGCCAAAGGCTTCCCGTGGCCTCGGCGGCCTCGGCGAGGAGGGGGTGGGGCCTGGGGGCTTCCCGGGGAAGGAGGACGGTGAGCCGGAAGAGCCCCTCCCCCTCGGCCTCTCCCCGGAGGAAGACCTCCTCCGTGCCCTCCAAGGTCTTGGCGAGCCCCTCCGCCAGGGCGAAGGTGTCCGCCTGGACGAGAAGCCCTTCCGCCTCCGGGTCCAGGGCCCACCCGGGGGTGAGGGCGAGCCGCGCCTCCAGGCGGCCCGCCAAAAGGCGGAGGAGGTCTTGGGCCAGCACCTCCTCGTGGGGGCTTGGGGCGAGGTCCTGGAGGAGGCCTTGGATCTCGTCCAGGGCCTCCCGGGCCACCTGGAGAAGCCGCTTCGCCTCCCCGGTGGTCTCCCTTTCCAGCACCTCCACCAGGGCCCGGACCCCCGCCGCCTTGTCCTTGAGGCGGTGGAGCCGCTCCCGGCTCGGCCCCTCGGGGAGGGCCTCCTCCAGGAGAAGGAGAAACCCCTCCTCCAAAGCCCGCGCCTTCAGGCGCAAAGGCCCCTTGGGGCCCTGGACCAGGAAGGCGGCCTGGGGCAGGGACTGGGCGTGGAGGAGGAGGGACCGGTCCAGGAGGCCGAAGAGGCTTTTCCCCACCCCGAGCCCCTCCCCCAGAAGGGCCCGGGCCTTGGGGTTGTAGAGGAGGACGAGCCCCCGCTCGTCCGAGAGCACCACCCCCTGGGGGAGCTGGGCCAGGACCCGGGCGAGGCGCTCCCGCTCCGCCTCCACCAGGTCCTTGGCCTGGGCCGCCTCCTCCTCAAGCCTTTGCTCCAGCCTCTCCTTTTCCTCCGCCAGCCGGTTGATGAGCCGGGCCAGGTGGCGCAGCTCCCAAGGCCCCCGGGGGGTGAGGCGGTGCCCGGGGTGGGCGAGGAGCACCTCGCTTTCCTGCCCCAAGGCCCGGGTCAGGGCCAGGTAGCCCAGGAAGGGCGGGTAGAGGAGGAGGGAGAGCGCCCCCAGGAGGAGGAGGCCCGTGAAGAGGGGCACCATGGGCCGGGCCCGCACCGCTTCCCAGAGGGCGGCCTGGGCCTCGGGGTTGCCCTCCAGGAGGAGGAAGAGGCCGAGGGCGAGGCTTCCCGCCACCAGGAGGAGGCCGAGGAGGAGGGCGCCGAGGAAGCGGAGGGCGTTCATCCTTCCTCCAGGAGGCGGCGCGCCTCCGCCATGAGGTCCTGGACGCCGAAGGGTTTGGCCAGGAAGGCGTCCGCCCCCAAGGCCAGGGCCTTGGCCCGGTCCGCCTCCCGCCCCCTGGCGGTGAGGACCAGGACCTTGGGGGCGGGGGTGCGGGCCTTGAGGGCCTCGAGGACCTGGAACCCGTCCACCCCGGGGAGCATGAGGTCCAGGACCACGAGGGCGTAGGGCCTCTCGGCGAGGCGGCTTAGGGCCTCCTCCCCCGTCCTCGCCAGCTCCACCCGGTGCCCGGCCTTGCGAAAGAGAAACTCCAGGGGAACCAGGATGCTTTCCTCATCGTCCACGATCAGCACCTCGGCCATGGTCTCCCTCCAAGGGTAACGCGAAGACGAAGACCCCGCCTTCCCCGTCTTCCAAAAAGACCCGCCCGCCCAGGGCCTCCGAGAGCCTCCGGGCGATGGCGAGGCCCAGGCCCGTCCCCCCGGCGTAGCTCTGGAAGGGGGCGAAGATGTGTTCCCTCAGGGCCTCGGGGACCCCGGGGCCGTCGTCCACCACGCGGAAGCGGGCCTCCCCCGCTTCCGCGCGAAGCTCCAGGACCACCCGGCTTCGGGCGTGGCGCAGGGCGTTGGCGAGGAGGTTGAGGAGGACCTGGAGGGCCCGGTCCCGGTGGGTCCGGACCCGGAGGGGCTGGAGCCGGGCCTCGAGGCGGAGGCCCCGCTCCCGGGCCAGGGGCTCCGAAAGGGCCAGGGCCTCCCGGGCCAGGGCCTCCAGGTCCACGGGGGCCGGGGGCTCCTCGGGGCGGGCCTCCAGGCGGGTGTAGGCCAGGATCTCCTCCACGAGCCGGGAGAGGCGGGCCGCCTCCTGGGCGAGGAGGGCGGTGAAGCGCCGCCTTTCCTCCTCCCCCACCTCCTCCTGGGCCAGAATCTCCGCCAGGGCCCTCACCGCGGTGAGGGGGGTCTTGAGCTCGTGGGAGACGGTGGCGAGGAACTCGTCCTTCAGGCGGTCCATCTCCTCAAGGCGCCGGTAGGCGGCCTCCAGTTCGCGCCGGGCGGCCTCCAGGGCCTGAGCATAGGCCCGCACCCGTTGCGACTCCCGGGCCGCCGCCTCCACCGCCTCCCTGGGGACCTCCCGGGTGGCGGAGAGGAGGAGGAGGCGGGCGGTGGCGGGCCCCAGGGCCCCGGCGAGGAGGGCCTCCGCCCGCTCGGCGAGGCGCTCCGCTTTATCTGGCCCCTTGAGGCTCCTCGCGTAGGCCTTTAGGCTTTCCCGGGCCTCGGGGCCCAGGAACCTCTCCAGGAGGTCGGCCAGGGCCTCCTCCTCCCCGGCCCGGCCGGAGGGCGGCGGGGAGGGGGGTTGCCGCAAGGAGACGAGGAGGTGGAGCCCCGTGTTCGCGAGGAGGCTCGCCAGGAAGCCGTGGACCACGGGGTCAAGCCCCCGCACCCCAAAAAGCCCCTCCGGGTGGAGGAAGGAGGGAAGGGCGGCGAAGAGGTCCTGGGGGAGCCACCCGGAGCGGACGAGGGCGGGCAGGAGGAGGGTGTAGGCCCAGACCAGGATGCCCCCGAAAAGGCCCGCGAGGGCCCCTTCCCGGGTGCTCCCCTGCCAGAAGAGGCCGAGAAGCCCCGCCGGGGCGAGCTGGGCCACGGCCACGAAGGAGATGAGCCCCATGCCCACCAGGGCGTAGGCCTCCCCCGCCAGGCGGAAGTAGAGGTAGGCGAGGAGGAGGACGGCGAGGACCGTGCCCCGCCGGAAGAGGAGGAGGTGCCCGAGGGCTTGGCGGCGGAGGAGGAGGGGGGCGAGGAGGTGGTGGGAGACGAGGATGGAGAGGGCGAGGGTCTCCACCACCACCATGGCCGTGGCCGCCGAGACCCCGCCCAAAAAGGCGAGGAAGGCCAGGGCCGCGCCGCCCTCCCGGGCCACGGCGAGGACGTAGAGGTCGGGGGGCACCTCCGGGTGGTGCAGGCGGCCCAGGAGGGCCAGGGGCAGGATGGGCAGGTTCAGGAGGAGGAGGTAGAGGGGGAAGGCCCAGGAGGCCAGGGCCAGGTGGCGCTCGTCCGTGTTTTCCACCACGGCCACGTGGAACTGCCGGGGGAGGAAGAGGAAGGCGAGGAGGGCGAGGAAGGTGAGGCCGGTCCAGGCCAGGTGGCCCTCGAGGCCCTGGGGGGGAAGGAGGAGGGGGTCAAGGCCCCGGCGGACGGCCTCGCGGAAGGGCTCGGCCCCGTGCCCAAGGAGGGCGTAAAGGCCCAGGGCCAGCATGGCGAAGAGCTTCACCCCCCCCTCAAAGGCCACGGCCAGGACCAGGCCCCGGTGCCGCTCCGTGGGGTCCAGGCGGCGGGTGCCGAAGAGGATGGTGAAGAAGGCGAGGAGGAGGGCGGTGTAGAGGGCCACGTCCCCCAGGGGGCGCGCCTCCCCACTCAGGAAGAGGAAGGCCTGGGCGATGGCCTTGAGCTGGAGGGCGAGGTAGGGGAGGAGGCCCAGGACGAGAAACCCCGCGGCCACCGCCCCCAAGAGGGGGTCCCGGCCGTAGCGCAGGTAGAGGAAGTCGGCCCAGGAGGTGAGGCGGTGGGCCCGGGCCAGGCGCAGAAGGCGCAGGTGGAGAAGGGGCCAGAGGGCCAGGGCCAGGGTGGGCCCCAGGTAGATGGTGAGGAAGAGGGGTCCCGAGGTGGCGGCCCAGCCGGCGCTGCCGAAGAAGGTCCAGGCGGTGGCGTAGACCCCCAGGGAGAGGGTGTAGGTCCAGGGGCTTTGGAAGAGGCGCCCTCCCCGCTCTTCCCCCAGGCGGGCGAGGAGGAAGAGGAGGCCCAGGTAAAGGAAGAGGCCGGCGAGGAGGGCTTCCGGGCTCATGGCCTCCTGGCGTTGAGGAAGAGGAGGAGGACGAACCCTGCCCAGGCGAGGAAGAGGTAGAGGTAGAAGGGCGGGAGCCCCCAGGGCCCTAAAGGCTCGGGGAAGAAGAGGGCGAAGGGGGAGGCGAAGAGGAGGAGGCCGAGGAGGAAGAGGGCCAGGCTTCGCGCCTTCATAGCCGGATCTGGAAGCGGAGGGCCAGGGCCTCCTGGGCCTCGAGGATGGCGCGGAACCCCTCGAGGGCCCGGCGCCTTTCCAGGGGGGAGAGGGCCTTGTAGACCACGCGGTTGCCCGGGGGCCTGCCCTCTTTCAGGGCCTGGAGCTGGGCCTTGAGGCGGAGGTGGAAGAAGAAGGCGTAGGCCTCCTCCAGCCTCTCGGCGAGCTCCAGGCTCACGGCCCCCTTCTCCGCCCCCTGCTTAAGCCGCTCCGGGGTGCGCCGCGCGGGGCTTCCCGCCATGAGGGCGTAGACCCGGGCGAGGCTCACGATGGGGGCGAGGGCGTGCCGCTTGAGGTCAATAAACCCCTCCTCCGTGCGCACCCGGCCGAAGAGGCCCAAGGGCGGGCGGAAGGCGAGGGCCGCCTGGGCCAGGTGGTAGAGGAAGACCCCGGCCTTGGCCTTCTCCTGGATGAGCCGCTCCAACGCCGCCAAGGAGAGGCTCCCTCCCACGGGGCGGAGGTCAAAGAAGATCTGGGCGTCCAGGAGGGCCTGGGGCTCGGGGGCCTCCATCCAGCGGGCGAAGACCTCCTGCCAGCGGGCAAGGCTTAAGCGCCAGCGGGTGGCCATGTACCCCCCGGGGCAGGGGGGGATGCCCGCCGCCACGAGCCCCTCCACCACCCGCTCGGCCAGGGCCTGGAAGTAGGCCTCGTGCCCCTCCTCGGCGAGGGCCAGGGCGTTGTCCTGGTCGGTGAGGAGGGCCTGTTCCTTCCTGCCCTCGGAGCCGAAGACGAAGAAGGCGTAGGGGACGGGCGGGGGGCCCAAGGTCCGCTCCGCCTCCTGGAGGAGGCGGCGGATCAGGGCGTCGTTCAGCCCCGCCACCACCCGCCCGATCTCCAAGGCGGGGACCCCCGCCTGGAACAGGCCCGCCACCAGCCGGGCCACCTCCTCCCCGTAGCGGGCGAGCTCCAGCCGTTCCACCCGCCGGAGGAGGGCCAGGGGGCTTTGCGCCTGGTGGGCGAGGAGGTCCGTGTGGGTGACCACCCCCACCACCTCCTCCCCCCGGGTGAGGGGGAGGTGGTGGATCCGGCGCTCCAGCATGGCGGCCACCGCCTCCAGGAGGGGGGTGTCGGCGGGGAGGGTGAAGGTGGGCCGGGTGGCCACCTGGCCCACCGGGGTGGAGGGGGGAAGCCCCTCGGCCAGGACCCGGTTCCTCAGGTCCCGGTCCGTGAGGATGCCCAGGGGCTCCCCCCGGACGAGGAGGCTGGAGATCCCCTCCTCCCGCATGCGCCGGGCCGCCTCCTCCACGGAGGCGGTGGGGTCCACGAAGACGGGGGGGCGCTGCACCAGCTCCCCCACGGGCCGGGCGAGGCCCGGCTCCAGGACCCTCTCCGGCCGCAGCCGGAGGCGCTCCGCCACCCCCCGGCCAAAGAAGCGGGCCGCCTCGGGGTAGGCGAGGAGGGCCTCAAAGGCCTCCTTGGGGAAGCGGAGGAGGCGGGTCTTCCCCCTGGCCCGCACGGTGAAGACGGGGCTCGCCCCGGAGAGCAGGGAGGGGTAGCCGAAGAAGCTCCCGGGGCCAAGCCGCTCCACCTCCTCGCCCTCTTCCTCCAGGGCCACCTCCCCCTCGAGGACCAGGTAGAGGTGGGTCGCGGGGGGGCCTTGGGCCTCGAGGAGGACCTCCCCCTCCTCGGCCACGACCTCCTCCCCCCGGGCGAGGAAGGCCCGGGCCGCCTCCTCGGGGAGGGCGTCAAGGGGTGGAGGAAGGGGCCTTTCCATAGTCGGGAGTGAGCCAGGCCAGGAGGGGCACCAGGTAGGGCAGGGCCACCTGGGCCTGGAGGAGGACGAGGAGGCCGATGCCCAGCATGAAGGCGGGGGGGAGGAGGACGAAAAGCCGCACCACCCGGCCAAGCCCAGGAGGGGGGAGGGGCCATACCCGGTGGTAAAGCGCCCCAAGCCCCACCCCCGCCCCCGCCCCGAGGGCCAGGTGGAGGAGGGTGGTGGGCGTGGGGAAGGGGAAACCCAAGAGGTAGTGGCCGAGGAGGTAGAAGGCGAAGAGAAAGGAGAGGCTTCCGAGGTAGAACCTTAGGTAAAGAAGGGGCATGGCCTCAGTTTAAAACCCCATCCCGGCTTCCCGGGATGGGGCCTTCCCTCAGGCTTAGTGCTCCAGGGCCGAGCCCGCGCTCCCTTTGGGGATGCGGATCTCGTCCACCAGGCGCTGGATCTCTTCGGGAGGCGGCGGCGTGGCCCGGGAGACCAGGTAGGCCACCACGAAGTTGAGGAGCATCCCGATGGCGCCGATGCCTTCGGCGGTGATGCCGAGGATGAAGTTGGGCCAGCCCAGGTACTTGGTGCCGATGATGTAGCTGGCGGTGAAGACCAGCCCCACGATCATCCCGGCCACCGCCCCCTGCATGTTCATCCGCCGGTCAAAGATCCCGAGGAGGATGGCGGGGAAGAAGGTGCTCGCGGCGAGCCCGAAGGCGAAGGCCACGAGCTGGGCGATGAAGGCGGGCGGGTTGATGCCGAAGGGCGCCGCCAAGACCACCACGAGGAAGATGATCACCCGGGCGATGAGGAGCTTGGTGGCCTCGGAGGCGCCTGGGTTGATGAGCCGGGTGTAGAGGTCGTGGCTGATGGCGCTGGCGATGACGATGAGGAGCCCCGCCGCCGTGGAAAGCGCCGCGGCCAGGCCCCCTGCGGCCACCAGGCCCACGATGAAGGGGGAGAGCTTGGCCACCTCCGGGGTGGAAAGGACGATGATGTCCCGGTCTATGGTCACCTCGTTGACCTGCGGGTCCCCGCTCATCTGCAAGATGCCGTCCCCGTTCTTGTCCTGAAGCTTCAGGAGACCCGTCTGCTCCCACTTCTGGACCCAGTCAATCTGGCGCACCTCCTCCACGGGCTTGTTGGCCAGGGTGTTCAGGAGGTTGTACTTGGAGAAGACGGCCACGGCGGGGGCGGTGGTGTAGAGGAGGCCGATGAAGACCAGGGCCCAGCCCGCGCTCCAGCGGGCGTCGGAGGCCTTGGGCACCGTGTAGAAGCGGATGATCACGTGGGGCAGGCCCGCCGTCCCCACCATCAGGGTCAGGGTGATGAGGAAGACGTTGAGGGCGGAGAGGTTCTGGAAGGGGGCGACGTACTCCTTGAAGCCCAGCTCCACCTGGAGCTCGCTCAGCCGCACGGCGAAGTCGCTGAAGGTGAAGGCGAGCTGGGGGATGGGGTTGCCGGTGAGGAGGTTGGCGAGGGCGATGCCCATGATGAGGTAGGCGGTGATGAGGACCACGTACTGGGCCACCTGGGTCCAGGTGATCCCCTTCATCCCGCCCAGCACGGCGATGAAGGCGGTGACCAGCACCGCCGCCCAGATCCCCGTGGCCACGTCCACCCCCAGGTAGCGGGAGAGGACGATGCCCACACCTCGGACCTGGGGCACGGCGTACACGAAGGAGACGAAGATGGCGGCGATCACCGCCACCACCCGGGCCAGGTTGGAGTAGTACCGGTCCCCGATGAACTCGGGCACGGTGTAACGGCCAAACTTCCTGAGGTAGGGGGCGAGGAGGAGGGCGAGGAGCACGTACCCCCCCGTCCAGCCCATGAGGTAGACGGCCCCGTCAAAGCCCAGGAAGCTGATGAGGCCCGCCATGGAGATGTAGCTTGCCCCCGACATCCAGTCGGCGGCGGTGGCGGCCCCGTTGGCCACAGGGGGCACGCCGCGGCCCGCCACGTAGAAGCCCGCCGTTTCCCGCACCCGGGCCCAGTAGCCGATCCCGAGGTAGAGGGCGAAGCTCAGGATGACGATGGTCCAGGTCCACGCCTCAACGCTCATGGTTCCCTCCTAGTCCGCCACGCCGTACTCCCGGTCCAAGGCCTGCATCCTGGCCGCGTAGACGAAGATCAGCACGATGAACACCCAGATGCTCCCCTGCTGGGCGATCCAGAAGCCCAAGGGTGGCCCGCCGAAGAGGCGGATGCCGTTCAGGGCGGGGGCGAGGAGGATGCCCAGCACGTAGGCCACCACCGCCCAGACCACGAGGAGGTTCCGGATAAGGCTTAGGTTCTTGGCCCAATACGCTTCCAGGTGCTCCCGGTCCATAAGCTCCTCCCCCCGCGAGGAAACGCCTTAGGGTTTTTCCCCATAGGTGAGGCGCCCTTCCTCGCGGTTAGGGGAAGCTTAGGGCAGGGTGAGGGAGGCGGTCAAGAAAAGCCCCTTTTGCGGCTATGCGCAAAAGGGGCGGTTTTGCTTTCCACACCGAAGCCCCCGTGCGGGGGCCTCGGGGGTCTTGGACCACCCCATGCCGACTTCTGCCCGCATGGGGGCCCCGGCAAAAAGTCCCCGGGCCCCTTAGCCAGGGTTCCGTGTTGCGGAGCCCGGGCAGGGGGGCTTAAGCCTCTACCTGGAGGCTCTCGGGGTCCAGGTTGGTGTAGACGTGCTGGACGTCGTCCAGGTCTTCCAGGGCCTCCACGAGCCGCATCACCTTCTGGGCTTCCTCCGGGGGGAGGGCGACGGTGTTCTGGGGGTGCTGCACCACCTCCACCGCCTCCACCCGCACCCCCTTGGCCTTCAGGGCCTCGGCGATCCGGTAGGCCTCCGTGGGCTCGGTGTAGACGGTGAGGTTTTCCCCTTCCTCCTCCAGGTCCAGGGCGCCGAGCTCAATGGCCGCCTCCTGGGCCGCCTCGGTGTTCTCACAGACGACCACGCCCCGCCGCTCAAACTGCCAGGCCACGCTCCCCGTGGTGCCCAGGGAGCCCCCGTGCTTGCTGAAGACGTGGCGCACCTCGCTTGCGGTGCGGTTGCGGTTGTCGGTGAGGGCGTAGACCAGAAGGGCCACCCCGCCGGGGGCGTACCCCTCGTAGACGATCTCCTCGTACTGCTCGGCGCCTTCCCCGCCGCCTTGGAGCTTCTGCAGGAGGCGCTCAATGTTCTCCATGGGCACGTCGTCGGCCCGGGCGGCCTCAATGGCGTTTCTCAGCTGGACATTGGCCTCGGGGTAAGGGCTTCCCCCGGCGCGGGCCGCCGCCTGGATGGCCCGCAGGTGCTTGGAGATGAGCTTGCCGCGCTTCAGGTCGTTCGCGGCCTTCTTGCGCTTAATCTGAGCCCATTTGCTGTGACCGGCCATAGTTCACCTTACCCATTATAGCGAGGCTCTCCAGGACCCGCTCCCCAAGCCTTTCCCCCGCTTCTTGGAACGGATGGAAGATGAGGTGGGCCCCTTCCTGGGCCAGCACGGGGTCCTCCTCGGGGAAGTAGCTGGTGGCGGCCACAAGCCCCTGGAAGCCCCGCTCCTTGAGCCAGCGGGCGGCGAGGGCCTTGGCCTCCAGGTCCGGCAGGGCGAGGACCACGGCCTTGAGCCCCCTGAGGTCCAGCCTTTCCCAGAGCTCCGGGTCCTCGGCGTCGCCGTAGAGGACCCGGCGCCCCTTTTCCCGGTGCCTTTCCACCTTGGCGGGGTCGGCGTCCAGGCCCACGGGGGACTCCCCTTGGGCCTCGAGGACCCGGTAGACGGCGTCCCCCGTCCGCCCCATGCCCACCACGAGCACCGTGCCCTCGAGGCGCTCGGGCTCCGCGTCGGGATGGCTCCCCGGGCGCTCCAGGCGGAGGAGGAAGGGCTCTAGGCGTTTGTATAGGGTGTGGCTGTAACGGGCGAGCGGGGCGGACAGGGCCATGGAGAGGGCCACCGCCAAGGCCAGGGCGGAGAGGTCGGTGAAAAGGCCCGCCCGCTCCAGGGCCACCCCCACGATGAGGGCGAACTCGGAGTGGTTGCCCAGGTACATCCCCGCCACGAAGGCGGTGCGGGCCCGGTAGCCCACGAGGAGGAGGACGAGGAAGAAGAGGGGGGCCTTGAGGAGGGAGAGGAGGGTCAGGCCCGCGGCGAGGCCCAGGTCAAGGCCCTGAAGCCCCTCCCTCAGGCCGATGTCCAGGAAGAAGGCCACGAGGAAGGCCTCCTTGAGCGACCAGAGCCCCTTGGTGAGCTCGGCGCTCTTGGCGTGGCCCGAGAGGAGGGCCCCGGTGAAGAGGGCGCCGAGCTCGGGGGAAAGCCCCACATGCTGGAAAAGCTCGCCGCTTCCCAGGGCCATGCCCAGGCCGAAGAGGACGAGGAGCTCCTCGTGGCCGCTCTTCTCCAGAAGCCAGGCCACCCCCTGGCGGAGGAGAGGGAAGAGGAGGACGAGGGCGGCCCAGGGGCTCACCCCCTCGCCCCCGTAGAGGGTGAGGAGGCCCACGGCCACCAGGTCCTGGAAGACCAGGATCCCGAGGGCGATCCTCCCGTGGTAGGAGGTGAGCTCCTTCTTGTCCTCCAGGACCTTGGCCACCAGGACCGTGCTGGAGAAGCCGAGGGCGATGGCCAGGGGAAGGTTTTTCGTGTAGAGGAAGGCGAGGGTGGCGAAGAGGCCGAGGTGGAGGCCCCCCGAGAGGAGGACCCTGGGGTCCAGGAGGTCCTTCAGGCGGAGCTTCAGCCCCACGCTGAAGAGGAGGAGGAGGACCCCGATCTCGGCGATCTGGTGGAGGAAGGCCGTCCCCCGGATGCCGGTTCCCGCGAGAAGGAACCCGGCAACCAGGTAGCCCACGAGGGGGGGGAGGGCGAGGCGGCTCGCCAGGAGGCCCAAGGCGAAGGCGGCGGTCACCCAAAGCGCTTCCACGCTTTCAGGGTACCAGACGCCTTTCCCGGCCTCCTTAAGGCGCTACTCTGCCTTGGCCAAGGCCTCGTCCAGGAGCCGCTTCCACTCCTCGTAGGGGAGGAAGCCCGTGTGCTTTTCCCCGGCGATGAAGAAGGTGGGGGTGCCGGTGAGGCCGAGGTCGGTGGCGAGCTTCTGGTCGGCGAGGACCTCCTCCCGGTGCCGGCCCGAGGCGAGGCAGGCCGCGAAGGCCCCTTCCTCCAGGCCGATCTGGCCCGCCAGGTCCACGAGGTACCGGTCCAAGGCCTCCCCCGTGAGGTTTCCCCAGCCCGCCGCCGCCCGGAAGAGGACCTCGTGGTAATCGTAGTAGCGTCCCTGCTCGGCGGCGCAGGCCGCGGCCTCGCTCGCCCGGATCACGTTCGCCTGCCCGGGGAAGGGGAAGTCGCGGAAGAGGTAGCGCACCTTCCCCGTGTCGATGTACTCCGCCTTGAGCCGGGGGAGGACGTTTAGGGCGTGGTTTTGGCAGTGGGGGCAGAGGTAGTTGGAGAAGTCCACGACCACGACGGGGGCGTCCTCCCGCCCCAGGGCGAAACGGGCCCCTTCCGCCGGGTCCAGCCCTGCCTTGCCCTTGGGCCCCCAGAGGATCCAGCCGAGGCCCAGGAGGGCGAGTCCCAGCACCACGAGAACGATCGCGCGCGGCATGGGGTTACTCTACCACGTGCGGCCTGGCCGCGGAGGGCGTCGTCCCACCCCCCGGAAAAAGTTCCCGGGGGGCTTCCCCGGGCCAGCCGTTCTGGCCCAAGGAGCCCCCCGCGACCCCTTGCCGGAGAGGCTACCCCTTGTAAGGGGCCTGCCGGGCCTCCCCCTCGGGGGTGACGTAGAAGGGGTTTTGGTCGGTGGAGACCATGGTCTCCTTCTCCAGGGCCTCGAGGAGGTCCTTGGGCAGGACGAACATGGCCTCGAGGTAGGGGGCGGTGAGGTGGCGGAGGGCGAGGTTACGCTCCCGGATCCGGGCCTCAATCACCCCCTCGGAGAAGGCGGCCGGGTCAAAGGCGTCGGAGGCCAGGAGGAAGCCGAAGTTCAGGAAGAAGCCCGGGATGTGGTTCTTGTAGCTCCGCACGTAGCGGAAGGCCTCCCGCACCGTGCGGTGGACCACGGGGTGGACGCGGTGGTGGGTGAGGAGGATCATCCCCGCCTGCATCCCCATCACGCCCCCCGGGTTCAGGTGGGCCTTCACCAGGCGGTAGAACTCCACGGTGTAGAGGAGCCTCGCGGGGTTGTCCTCCCCCACGGGGTCGGTGAGGTCAATGATGACGACGTCGTACCGCTCCTCCGTGCGCTCCAGGTAGGCCCGGGCGTCGTCAATGACGAGGACGGCCCTCGGGTCGTCAAAGGCGCCCTGGTGCCACTCGGGCATGTGGCGCTTGGCCACCTCCACGAGCTCCCCGTCAATGTCCACCATCACCGCCTTCTCCACCGTGGGGTGCTTGAGGACCTCCCTTAAGGTGGCCCCCTCCCCGCCCCCCACGATGAGCACCCGCTTGGGCTCGGGGTGGGTGAGCATGGCGGGGTGGACCAGGGTTTCGTGGTAGATGTACTCGTCCCTTTCCGTGCTCTGGACGTCCTTGTCCAGGATGAGCACCTTGCCGAAGCCCTTGCTCTCAAAGAGGAAGTAGTCCTGGAAGGGGGTCTTGCCCGAGGCGATGACCCGTTCCATCCGCCGCACCAGGGTCTCGTAGGGGGTGACGTGCTCAAAGAAGTACATCCCGTAGTCCATAGGTCCTCCTTCTACTCGGCCTTTTCCGCGCCGAAGCCGCGGCGCTTGATGGCGTGCTCCGTGCCCCGCCAGTAGCGGAAGGCGGACTCCTCCTTGGCCCCGAAGGCCCGGGTGAGCCCTTTGAGCACCTCCTCAGGGTCCACCCCGTCCCGGTAGAAGTAGAGGTCCAAGGTGGCGGAGGCGTTGTCCTCGGGCCAGGTGTGGATCATCACCGCGGCCACGGGGCTCACCACCGCCGCGGAGAGCCCCTGGGGGTGGAACTTGTACACCACCGACTGGGCCGAATCCCGAGGGGCCCCAAGGCGCATCACCGCGTCCACGAGGGCCGCCTCCACCATCTTGGGGTCCTCCAAAATGTCCACGTCGCAGCCGTAGATCTCCGCTACCCAGCGCCCGCCCGGCACCGTTTCCACAAGCGCCTATCATAGCCCCCCGGGGGAGGGGGGGCAAGCCCTTTAGCCGAAGAAGTCCTTGAGCTGGTCCTTGGTGACGAGGACCTCCCGGGGTTTGGAGCCCCGGGGCGGGCCCACGATGCCCATGGCCTCGAGGGCGTCCATGAGCTTCCCCGCGCGGGCGTGGCCGATGGAAAGCCGCCTCTGCAGGCGGCTCACCGAGCCGTACCCCTCCTCCACCACGATCTCCGCCGCCTTCTTCAAGAGGGGGTCGGAGAAGTCCACCTCCCCCGGCCCTCCCCCCTCCACGGCCTTCGGGGGCTCAAAGTCGGCGCCGTAGGCCTCGGCGAAGCGGTCCTCGTAGCTTTGGCCCCGGAGGAAGCCCGCCACCCGGGCCACCTCCTCCTCGGAGACGTAGGGCACCTGGAGGCGCACGGGCTTGGGCAGGCCCGGTTGGTGGAAGAGGGCGTCCCCCTGGCCGATGAGCCTTTCCGCCCCCTGGGCGTCCAGGATGGTGCGGGAGTCAAACCCGCTGGAGACGGCAAAGGCCAGGCGGGCGGGGATGTTCACCTTGATCAGGGAGGTGAGGATGTCCACGCTGGGCCGCTGGGTGGCGAGGATGAGGTGCATCCCCGTGGCCCGGGCCATCTGGGCCAGGCGCAGAATGGCCGCCTCCACCTCCTTGGGGGCGGTCATCATCAGGTCGGCGAGCTCGTCCACCACGATGACCAGGTAGGGCAGGGCCTCCTCGGGCCCCACCTTGGCGTTGTACTGCTCCAGGTTCCGGGCCCCCACCTGGCTCATCAGGCGGTAGCGCCGTTCCATGTGGGCCACCGCCCCCTGCAGGACCCCTGCGGCCTCCTCCGGGCTCGTGACCACGGGGCGGACCAGGTGGGGGATGCCCTCGTAGGGGGTGAGCTCCACCATCTTGGGGTCAATGAGGAGGAGGCGCAAGGTCGTGGGCAGGTGTTTGAAGAGGAGGCTGTGGAGGAGGACGTTGATGGCCACGCTCTTTCCGCTTCCCGTGGAGCCGGCGATGAGGAGGTGGGGCATTTTGGCGAGGTCCTTCACCCAGATCTCCCCTTCTATGCTCTTCCCCAGGACCAGGGGGAGGAGGGCTTTGGCGTTTTGGAAGGCGGGGGAGAGGACGGCCTCGGAGAGGCGGACGAGCTCCCGCTTGGGGTTGGGCACCTCGAGGCCCACGGTGTTCTTGCCGGGGATGGGGGCCTCTATCCGCACCGCCCCCACCGCCAGGGCCCGGGCCAGGTCGTTCTGCAGGCTCTGGATCCGGCTGATCTTCTCCCCCGGGGCGGGGAGGATCTCGTACCGGGTGACGCTGGGCCCCCGGGCGTGGCCCACCACCTCGGCCTGGACGCCGAAGTGCCGGAGGGTTTCGGCGATGGTGCGCTTGAGCCGCTCGGCCTCCTCCTCCAAAGCCCGGCTCCGCTCCTTGGGCTCGGGGGGGTCCAGGAGGTCGGGGGTGGGGAGGGCGAGCAGGCCCGGGGCGGGCGCGGGGGGCGGGGAGGGGGCAGGCGCAGGCGGGGGGGCGGGCCTTTCCGG